>Ga0315280_10000058_pt1 | contig 188972 bp, 126 predicted proteins | sample YL17G06_40_MG_FD_203697 | JGI IMG/M metagenome (GOLD analysis project Ga0315280, IMG submission 203697) | Sediment microbial communities from Yellowstone Lake, YNP, Wyoming, USA - YL17G06_40 | ecosystem: Environmental > Aquatic > Freshwater > Lake > Sediment | place: USA: Wyoming | collected... | reverse complement strand
TCCCCCCCCCCCCCCCACGACGCTATGTGTTTGTCGAAGCGGGGGAACCGCGCAACTGGAACGCCAGCCATCACTTCGTCATCGGCTCCCCTGAGGTCACGGGGACAACCGAATGGGCCTGGTGGGGCCCCATCGCGGTCAACCATGGCGACAGCAGCACGTTGGGCTTTTGCGACGGGCATTCGGAAGTTCGGAAATGGCGGGATCGCTTCACCCTCGAATGGGTGGACAAGATTCTCAAACAGGGGGTGACCACCTACGGCACCCAGGCTCCCCCCACCGACCAGACGCTCGATATACAGTACATGGCCGACGGCTGGGCCTATCGCTACAAAGGCGCCAAGCAGCAGCAAGGGTAGGCCCGGCGCCGGATCTCGACCCCACTCGGCGCAGGGCAATTGCATGTGGACATTGTATCGACGTGGCATGGGCTTGGGGTCCCCAACGCAGAATTCCGCGTTGGGGGTCCCCTTCCAGCCCATGAACCATCGGCAGGATGCCGATGCCACGAAGCCTCACGGGCAGGATGCCCGTGCCACAGGCATGCCCGACGCGCACATGCAATTGCCCTGCCACTCGGCGCCCCGGCGTTGACTTTGAGCTCCATTCTTGCTATGATGAGGGGTGTTCATCGGGTGCATGGAACGGCCTTGCGGATCGGGCCGGACGGGCCCGGGGACGAAGAATCTCTTTATTCCGGAGGACGTGGTCAAAAGTGCGAACCGCCGCTATTATTCTTTTGCGAGTCACGTTGCTGGTCTGGCTTCTCCCATGCCTGGCCGGCGCGCAGGTGTTGGGGACGGCCGAACCGAATCTGCCGGGAGCCCAGGGCGCCGACGATGCGAACACGCCGCACCTCCACATGATCGTCCGGGATAGCTACCTGCCCGGCGTGCCGGTCCTGGTGCGCGTGGAAATCGCCGGACCCAATGATGGGGTGAACCGGGATATCTGGGACGCCAATGCCGTGCTGTCGGTGTCCGGCAATCCGACGATCAACCTTTCCCCCGACCGGCTGAATCTGTACAACGGCCTCGGCAGCCTCCTCGTAACCTTCACGGGCCGCGGCGACTTCGAGTTGACGGCCCGCGTCAACAACCTGGAGAAGACCGTCACGCTGGTCGATTGGACCACCCAACCGGTGCACACTGTCTCGGGAATTCTGAGGCAATCGCAACCGTGGAGCGGCGTGTATCGCGTCGCGAGCGACCTCACGATTCCCGCGGGCATGACGCTCACGCTCAAGCCCGGCACACTCGTGCTGATCGACGGCGTCCCTTCCGGGACCAGTGGCACGGATATCGACGTGCAAGGCAGCCTCCAGTCGCTCGGCACTGCCACGTCGCCCGTCACGTTCACCGCCTCCACGGCCGGCCGAAACTGGGGCGAGCTGCACTTCGCCGGGGCACAACCCTCCAAGTTCTGCTATACGGAAATCATGCGGGCCGGAAGATCGCCCGGGGCGGGCCATACCGGCACCGGCCCGACAATCCGAGCCTCGAACTCCGCGCTCACCTTCGATCATGCTTCGCTCACCGACAACGCCGGCAAGATCATGGAAGCCGAATCGGGAACGGCCTTGACCTTCAGGGGCACGCTCTTTAGCCGCTCCGTCATGGGGCCGGAGATCTCCGGCACATCGCTGGTCTTCGAGGATGGTTGGATTATCGACATGCGCAATAAGGACGATGCCGACGGCATCTACATCCACGATCAAGGTCCAAACCGCGCATGCACGCTGACGGGCAGCGTGATCGCCGGCACAGATGACGACGGAATCGACACCCTCGGCTCGGATATCGTCGTTCAGGACTGTATCATCCGGGGCTGCAAGGACAAGGCCATCAGCGTCTTTGGGGGTGAGACGACCGTTCTCCATTGTCTCCTCGCGTGCAACAACCTCGCGCCCGAAGACCCGACCATCGCCAGCATCGCCGCCAAAAGCTTCGAAGGCGGGACCACGATCGTCAACCTCGATCACACGACATTGGTCGCCACACGAGCGCAGGGACACGCCGACGCCGGGCTCCAATCCCACAACAAATACGGCGTGAAGAAGGGAACGATCCTCTGGAATGTGACCAACTCGATTGTGGATGCCACGGAACCCGTCAGTGTCCAGGCCCCCTACTTGAAATCCGACATCCACATCAGCTTCTGCGACCTTGTCGGCATCGCCTGGCCGGGGCTCGGCAACTTGAGCGCCGACCCGCAATTCCTCGACGCCCCGCACCACGACTATCGCCTGCGCGACACCTCCCCCTGTCTCGGCAGAGCCAGCCCCGATAGTCCGATGCGGGACGTGGGCTACTACCAATCTGCTCCAAAGTAGTACTTGACGCGTGGGTTAAGAACCCACCCTACACGCAACGCAACCTCGGCCGATCACACAGACGGGCTGGCCACCCGATTAGGGCAGGAGTATCATGCTCCCTGGCTCTTCAATGGGGCGCTCAGCATCCGCGCGACCGAGCCAAACAGATAGCTGAGAGCCATTGTAAGCACCGTGCCGATCACGATCAGCCACGTCCAGCCGAGGTGCAACATCTTCTGCTGGATCAGTATGAGCAGCACGGCGCTGACCGCGGTGCTGACGAGCATGGCCGGGATGTTCGCGAGGTTGGCCTTGCGTCGGGTGAGTAGGCCCAGGAGAAAAACGCCCAGCAGGGAGCCGCCCGGCAGAGAGAGCACCTGAAACGCGAAATCGAGAATGTTCTCCACCGGCGAACAAGCGGCGGCAATCCCCGCCAGCAGCAAACCGAAACCTACGACCGCGATGCGGGAGATCAGCAGGTAGTGCCTCTCTGTGGCGTGCCTGCGGACGAGCGGGCGGTAGATGTCGCTGACGAAAGAGGACGTCAGGGAACTCAGCGGCGAATCGATGCTCGCCATGACAACGGCGCCCAGGACAAGACCTTTGAGGCCGGCCGGCAGGATCGTCCGGGCGAAATGGGGGAAGATCTGCTTGGCTTCCTGCGGCTGGGGCAGGCCGGGATGCTGCGCGTAGAAGACGTACAGCAGCGTGCCGACCAGCAGGTACAGCCAATACACCGGCAGGGCCGCGAGGATGGTCGCCACAATAGTCTTTTGGCTGCTCCGGCGTGTCTCGACGGTCAGGAGCCGCTGCACCATCTCCTGGTCCGCGCCGAAGGAGACCAAGCCGCTGAAGAACCCGCCGGCCATGCCTGCCCAAAACGTACTGGCATCATTCAGGTTCAGTTGGAAGCAGAAGGTGCTGAGCCGGCCGGCTTGGCCAGCGGTTTGCAGGGCCGAGGCCAGGCCGCCGTCAATGTGGCGTAGCAAGTAGCCGACCACCAGAACGCCGGCCACCACAAAGAAGAGGGCCTCGTACGCACCGGCCCAGACCACCGCCTTGATGCCGCCGAAAGCGATGAAAAGGACACTGACCACCGTGAACAAGGCGATCGTCGGGGCCAGCGGCCAGCCCATGATGCTGCCGACCGCCATGCAGGTCACGTAGAGCCGCACGCCGGAGGCGAGCAGGCGGGTGATCAGGAAGTAGAGCGAGCCGGTGTACTGCGTCGCCGGCCCGAAGCGATGACCCAGAAATTCGTAGATACTCGTGCACTGGTACTTGTAGAACGCTGGGATAAAGAGAAAGGCGACGATCAATCGCGCGAAGGCCAGGCCGATCAGGAACTGGACCCAGCGCCAGTTCTCGACGAAGGCCTTGTGCGGCATGCCGACCATCGTCAAGGCGCTGATCTCCGTGGCCACAAACGACAGGCACGCGACAAGTGGAGGCACGCGCCGACCGCCCAGGAAGAAGTCCTGTGTGTCCCTCTCCTGTCGCCCGAAGACGTAGGAAATGACAAACAGAAGCAGGACCGCTCCGGCTACGATGAGTCCATCGAGCCCCCTAAGCGTCCCGGCAAGTTGTTGGGAGATCGTCTCTTCGATGATCCTTTGTCCTTTCCTCATTGTCCTGGGTGGCACGGGCAAACTCGTTGGCCCGTGGGCTCGTGGCGAGGGCATCTTGCCCTTGCACCTCGGGGCAAGGGCGGGACGCCTTCGCCACGGTCAAGCCTATCCGAAGCAGCGTGTAGGGTGGGTTCTTAACCCACGCGTCACGTGCGCATCGGCCGAGGGCACGCGTGGGTTGAGAACCCACCCTACGGACCGGCCACACCGACGCAACCGATCCATGTGCCTTCCGGCTTGCCCACCATGTCAGCATGGTCAGAGTAGTAGTAGTAGTAGGGTGCGTATCACGCACCATTTCCCCCGGCGGCCAGAGGCGGTGCGTGATACGCACCCTACGGGTCTATAGCCTTACGCAGAAACTGCTCACATTCATCGAGTATCTGCAGGGCACCATCGAGATCGACTTTGCGGTAGTGCATGACAATGGCAGCTTTGACCTTGCCCTCGGCCCGCTGCAGCAGCGCCTGGGCCGGGCGGCGCGACAGGTGCGTCAGGTCCATCACGATCCGTGCGGAGCGGTCACGCAGCTTATCATTCACGGCCCGCAGATCGACCATGAGGTTGCCGTGGACCTTGCCGAGCTTGACCATGGCGACGGTCGTCAGCATGTTGAGCACGAGCTTGGTGGCGGTGCCCGCCTTCATCCGCGTGGAGCCGGTGATAACCTCGGGACCGACGACCGGGTTGATGATGATGTCCGCCCGAATGGATTTCACCGCCTCGGGCGCGCACGTCACAAAAACAGTCCCGGCCCCGATCTGTCGCGCGCGCTGCAGGGCCCCGCGCACGAACGGCGTCAGTCCACAGGCAGCCAGCCCCACGACCACGTCTTTGGGCCTCACGCGCCTCTGGTCGATAGCCTTGGCGCCATCCTCCGGATGGTCCTCCGCCCCTTCGATGGAGCGGACCAGGGCCCGCCCGCCCCCGGCGATGATCCCCTGGATCAGGGCAGGCTTGACGCCAAACGTCGGCGGACACTCCGAGGCGTCGAGGACGCCGAGCCGGCCGCTGGTGCCCGCGCCGACATAGAAGAGCCGGCCGCCGGCGCGAAAGCAGTCCACGATCAAGTCGATCGCGGCGGCGATGCTCTCCCGTTGCGAGCCGACCGCCAGCGGCACCGTCCGATCCTCGGAGTTGATCAGATCGACAATCTCCAGGGTGGACAGCGTGTCGATGTGGGTGCTTCTCGGATTGCGTTTCTCGGTGGTTGGCAGGCACTTTCGCGTTGTCATGTGGACTTCTGCAAAATGGACATTCGGCCTACCCCGGCACGATCTTCCCCATAACGACCGGTTCGCTCGCCCCCGTGGCGGCGGGGATATTGTTGGCGCGCCCCTTGATGGTGGCATACGCCAGAATCGCGAACGAGACGGCCTCCTTGGCATCGACGCTGATCCCGAATTCGTCCGTCGAGCGGATTCTAACGCCGGCCAGCCGCTGCTGCAACATGTGCACGAGCGTAGCATTGTGCGCCCCGCCGCCACACAGGATCATCTCATCCGGCAGTCTTGGCAAGAATCCGTGATAGGCCAAAGCAATGCTCGACGCGGTAAAGGCGGTGGCCGTCGCGACCATGTCCTCGGGCAACAGCCTCTCTCGGCGGGCCTTGTCGTAGAACCATTCACAATACTGCTGCCCGAACTGCTCCCGGCCGGTGGACTTGGGCGGCCGACGCCGAAAGAAGGGATGCCGCAGCATCTCTTTCAAGAGTCCCTCGTGCACCTCACCTTTGGCCGCCGTCGCGCCGTCGCGGTCATATTGACGCTGCCCCTTCGTAATCAGGCGCATCATGCCGTCGATGACCATATTGCCCGGCCCGGTGTCGAACGCGAGGACATCGTTCGTAGTGTGCCCGTAAGGGCTTAAAGAATAACGTCTTACGGCGTCACTACAAACGGGCAGGAAGGTCAGATTGGCGATACCGCCGATGTTCTGCACGGTCCGGCAGAGCCGCGCGTCGCGAAAGAGCACGTCATCGGCATACGGCACCAGCGGCGCCCCCTCGCCGCCGGCGGCCATGTCGCGCGGCCGAAAATCCGCCACGGTCGTAATCCCCGTGCGCTGGGCAATGCGGGAAGGCTCGCCGATCTGGAGGGTGGAGCCTATCGCCCGCCCACCATGCCGGCCGCCTTTCGGATAATGGTAGATCGTCTGCCCATGCGAGCCGATGAGGTCGATGGAGCCCAGCGAAATATCACTCTCCTCGCAGAGCCGGAGCACGGCATCGGCAAAGACCTCACCGAGAACGTGATTGTAGTGGCAAATCTGATCCAGTCTGGCCGTCTCAGGCCGGCACAGACCGAGGATTCCTTTCCGCAGAGCCGAGACGTACGGAAATGTATCGAAGGCGAGGAGGCGGACCTGCCGCGCGCGGATATCCACGACGGCCACGCCGACGCCATCCGCGGACGTGCCGGACATCAGTCCGGCCACGCGCAGCTTGCTCTTCGATGCGAGCTTCGCAATCTGATTGATCACAACCATTTGTACCTCCGGCAGCCCAGACCGGGGATTATACCGGTAATCTGACATAGCGGGAAGTTGAACCGTGCCCGGAGGGGGCCAGTAATGCTCACGTTGGAGTACGAGCACTCGTGAGACAGAGGAATTGCTATGGGCGGAAACGATACGACCGACGCCGAGATGAATCGGCTGCGCGAGGACGCTCAGAGGGTCAGGAATTGGAAGCGCTGGGGGTCGTATCTCTCGGAGCGGCAATGGGGCACAGTGCGGGAGGATTACTCGGCGGATGGCTCATGCTGGGAGTATTTCCCGCATGACCAGGCCCGCAGCCGGACATACCGCTGGGGCGAGGACGGCATTCTCGGGCTGACCGACCGCGAATGCCGGTTGTGCTTCGCTCTGGCGTTGTGGAATGGCCGGGACCCGATTCTAAAAGAGCGGATGTTCGGCCTGACCAACCACGAGGGCAACCACGGCGAGGACGTGAAGGAACTCTATTACTATCTCGACGCAACGCCCACCCATTCCTACATGCGCGGTTTGTACCGCTACCCGCAGAAGGCATTTCCTTACAGCCTGCTCGTCGAAGAGAACAAACGCCGAGGCCAGGATCAGCCCGAATTCGAGATCCTCGACACGGGCGTGTTCAACGACTGCCGGTATTTCGACGTCTACGCCGAATACGCCAAGGCGTCTGACAACGACATCCTGATTCGGATCACCGTCTGCAATCGAGCGGGCCAGGAGGCCCCCGTGCACCTTCTGCCCACGCTGTGGTTTCGTAACACGTGGGTTTGGGGCTGCCGCCACGAGGAAGACTGCACCATCAAACCCATGATAGCATGGGCGTCCCGCCCCTGGACTCAGGATCACGGGCAGGACGCCCGTGCTACGACAAGGAAGAAGAACACCGCGACGCTGCTCGCAGAGCACGCGACACTGGGTCGATTCTTCTTGGCTGTCGGCCCGGACCCCGCCGGGAAGCCGCCGCAGGTGCTGTTCACGGAGAACGAAACGAACGTCCGGCGGCTCTTCGGCGTGCCCAACCCTACGCCTTACACGAAAGATGCTTTTCACGAATACGTCATCCGGGGCAACACGTCGGCAGTCAACAACGCGCTGCAAGGGACCAAGGCGGCCCCTTATTACCGTCTGAAGGTCCCCGCGCACGGGCAGGTGCAAGTGAAGCTGCGCCTGTATGGCGACGGCGAGAACGTCGGTGAGCCGTTCGCCGACAGCTTCGATCAGATCTTCCAGCAGCGTATCGCGGAGGCCGACGCCTTCTATCGGCGGATCATCCCCCAGAACCTGAGCCCACAAGCCTACTCCCTCGCGCGCCAGGCGTATGCAGGGCTTCTGTGGAGCAAGCAATTCTACTATTACGTCGTCGAAGACTGGCTCGACGGTGACCCGAACATGCCCCCGCCCCCGCCCAGCCGCCAAGATGGACGTAACTCCGGGTGGCGGGACTTGTTCAATCGCGATGTCCTATCGATGCCGGATACCTGGGAATATCCCTGGTACGCGTCCTGGGATACGGCGTTTCACATGATCTGCTTCGCCCGGATTGACCCGGAGTACACCAAGCAACAGCTTATCCTCTTCTTGCGGGAATGGTACATGCACCCGAGCGGCAAGCTACCCGCCTATGAGTTCAACTTTTCCGACGTGAATCCCCCCGTCCACGCCTGGGCCTGCTGGCGGACCTACAAAATCGCCTGCCCGGACGGCCAGCGCGACCGGGCGTTCCTGGCCAGCGCGTTCCAGAAGCTGCTTCTGGACTTCACCTGGTGGGTCAATCGCAAGGACCCGGCCGGCCGGAACATCTTCTCGGGCGGGTTCCTGGGGTTGGACAACATCGGCATCTTCGACCGCTCGAAGACCTTGCCCAGCGGCGAGATTCTTCAGGAGGCCGATGCAACCGCCTGGATGGCCTTCTTCTGCGGCACGATGTTGTCGATGGCCCTGGAATTGGCCCGGGAAGACCGGGCCTACGAGGACATGGCCTCCAAATTCTTCGAGCATTATGTCTCAATCGCCAGCGCCATCAACACGCTCGGCGGCAGCGGCCTGTGGGACGAGACCGACGGCTTCTATTACGACCAGATCCGGTGCGGGCCGGAGATTTGGCCGCTACGGGTGCGGTCGCTCGTGGGACTGATGCCGCTGATCGCCGTGGAGATTATCGAGCAGGAGGCCATCGACCGGCTGCCCGGCTTCAAAAAGCGCATGCAGTGGTTTTTGAAGAACCGGCGCGACTTGGCCCAATTCATCTCTTACATGGAGTCCCGACGCAAGGACGGCTCGGAGTTGCATTACCTGCTGGCGATCCCCTCGCTTGACCGGCTCAGGCGGGTGCTGCGGTATCTGCTCGATGAAGACGAGTTCCTGTCCCCGTTCGGCATCCGCTCCCTGTCCAAGTTCCACAAGGACCATCCCTTCTCCATGCGGATGGGAGGCACCGAGCACCGGGTCGAGTACTGGCCCGGCGTGTCGGAAGGCGGCCTCTTCGGCGGCAACTCCAATTGGCGCGGCCCCATCTGGTTTCCCGTCAACTACCTGCTGATCGAAGCCCTGCAACGGTACCATCACTACTACGGTCCGTCACTGCAGGTCGAGTTTCCCACCGGTTCCGGTAACAAGAAGACCCTCGGACAAATAGCCCTGGAGTTGTCCCACCGACTCACACATCTTTTCCTGCCCGACGAGGCCGGCCATCGGCCGCCCCACACGGGGTCGCCCTTGCCGTGCGAGTCGGAGGAGCCGGTGCTCTTTCACGAGTATTTTCACGCCGAGACGGGCGAGGGCTTGGGCGCCAGCCATCAAACCGGTTGGACCGCCCTGATTGTGCGCTGTCTCGAAGACATCGCCTCGTGCTCAACCTGACGGCAGGCACATCGGGAGCCTCTGTCGCGGCGCCGTGCCCGCCATCTCGACCGAGGGCGCCGGCGCGTCCTCCGGGGCCTCCTCTCGACCGAGTTCCCAAGCGGCCCAGATTTCTGCAATCACTTCGTGAACGCCAGCGGTTTTTATGGGTCGCACGAAAAATTGTCTCGAAATGCCAGCGACAATCCTTCGCGAGGTGTTGACACGCCGGTGGGACGACGATATAATACAGCGTGATACTCAGGGAGGAGGCTAAGTCCCTATAATCCGCAGGATGAGACGTGGGGCCGTTGGTGTAATGGCCGGCGAACAATATTCGGTCGGGGGTGTGTCCATGGTGTACTCATACCACATGCGCGAGGCGCAGGACCCGCGCAAGGAAACGCTGGAGATTGCGGCCGCGGTAGTGGCGGTAGTCGTTCTGGTTGTGTGCGCGATCTCATCGGTGCCGCGATTCAGCCAGACCGCGCAGGCCGGCCCAGGCGCAAAAGAACAAGTCGCCCAGGAGCGGCAGCAAAACGAACAGTCCCTCGCGGAGTTGCAGACCGCACTGCGCCAACTTCAGGTACGCAATACCTCCCTGGAGGCCGATGTGGTGAAGATCGCACGGTCGCTGGAGAGCAACCGGTCCGAATTGGCCGGTCTGAAGGAGGAACACAGCACGCTCGGCACGCAGGTCGCGGCCACGGCCTCGAGACTCCAACAACTCGAAGCCACGGTCCAGCAGACGAATGAGCGCCTCGCGAAAGCCGGCGACTCTCCCGTCCTGCACAAGGTCGCCAAGGAGCGGGATGACGCGCTCGCCCAGGCCAAACAGAGCAACGACCAGGTCCGCCAACTGACTCTCAAGCTGCAGAAGGCCGGCGTCTACCCGTAGCAAGGAGGCGCCGATCGTCGGTGAGTTGCGCGATTCGCTTCACCCCCCTGGCGGACGTTACACGGTACGAGCGTCGCAACCGCCCCGCGCCTGCCGATCCTCTCACGGCTGAGGCACGGAGTAGCTGGCCTCCACTTCCGCGTACATGTCCCATTTGGCCGGCATCCACGTGGAGATGGTGCCGCGACCGGTGATCCCTTTGAAGCGTTTGACGCCGGAGAGAAAGACGATGGTCCCCAATTGCTTGGTCTTGGGATCGCCGGAGATGTCGATCTTCGCCAGGATGCTGGAGCCGTCCTCAAAGTCGTAGATGACGAACCCCTGGCAGAACTCCTTGCCTTCGGGCGAGGTGGCATGGACGGTCGAGCTCCACAGCCGGGCAAACTCCCCGTCGCCCAGCACGATGAACCCGCCGCGCTGGACACCCTCGACCGCCGTCATCCGGCCGCCAAACTCGTTGCTCTGCTTGGCGCCGGAGAACTCCCGCCAGCGAATCAACTCCATCGTTGTCTGGGCGGGACTGTAGCGCGCGGCGAAGCACAAGAGGGACATGATCGCCGTCACGGAGACCAGCAGCAACGGTTTCTTCGATCCTGTGCCCCGGTCATCCTGTTCCATCTCCACCGAACCCATCGCTCTATCGTCGCTCATCGTCGTCTACCTCCGCTGGTACGGAAGGCTGATTGAGGCCCCAAACGTCACCGAGAGCGTTTGGGAACGGTTGTCTCCGGCCGCAGGCGCACTCTACGACCCCCGGCCGGACCGTCTCGTGTATCGGCTGCTTGGCGGCCCCAGTTAACCACGGGTCCCTCCATGACCAGCGAAAGGAGAGTCCGAAAAGCAGCGGGCAAAAGAGGAAGACCTGAGGAGATGGCCACGGGGACAGAAATAGTTGGAGGGCGCATCGCGGCGGGATTATACTCGTCACTTCGTTCCCGGCGAATTCATGGAAAGGACCGCGTATGCCAACGCATGCTTCTGCAGTGCTGTGCCTGATCGCTGCCGTCCTCTTCGGTGGCGCTGCCACGGGCGCCCGAGGGGCCGCAACGATCGAGAAGGTCTGGCTCTCCGATCTTGACATCAGCAAAACCCAGCAAGGCTGGGGCGAGCCGCGTCGCAACACTTCCGCCGATGGGCGACCTCTGCACATTGGCGGCCGGGCCTTCGAGCACGGCCTTGGCACCCACGCCGACAGCGCTCTTTACATCCAACTGGACGGCCGTGGCCGCAGGTTCACGGGATGGGTGGGCGTGGACGATGAGATCGGCAAACAGGGCTCCGTCGAGTTCCGGATCCTGGGTGACGGCAAGGAGCTTTATAAGAGCGGCGTCCTGAAAGGCGGAGACAGCGCCAAGCAGGTGGACGTCAATATCTCCGGGGTCAAGATGCTGGTCCTGATCGTCAGTTCCGGCCCCGATGGCATCAACTACGATCACGCCGACTGGGCCGACGCGACGATCGAGGTTATCGGGCCCAAACCCGACACGGTGTATGCCCCGAGAGAAGAGGCAGTGATTCTGACCCCGAAGCCTTCCCCGAAGCCGCAGATCAACGGGGCCAAGGTTTTCGGCGTCCGGCCCGGCCATCCCTTCCTGTATCTGATCGCCGCCACCGGGGATCGCCCCATGACTTTCAGCGCCGAGGGGCTGCCCGCAGGATTGAAGCTTGATTCCAGGACCGGCATCATCACCGGATCGCTCCCAGACAAAGGCGAGCACATCGTCACCTTACAGGCCAGAAATGCTCTGGGCACCGCCGAGCGAAAGCTCAAGATCGTATGTGGCCCGATAATCGGCCTGACGCCGGCTCTGGGCTGGAATAGCTGGAACTGCTTCGCCGGAGCAGTCACGGCGGAAAAGGTCAAGGCCGCCGCGGATGCGATGGTCAGCAGTGGTTTGACCCAGCATGGCTGGACCTACATCAATATCGACGATTTCTGGGAGGTGAACCCCAGGGCCACGAACGACCCGACGCTCCAAGGTCCGCAGCGCGACAACCAGGGCCGCATCGTGCCGAATCCCCGCTTTGCCGACATGAAGGGGCTGGTGGACTATGTCCATGCCCTGGGTCTGAAGATCGGTTTGTACTCCTCGCCCGGCCCGCTGACCTGCGGCGGCTGTGTAGGCAGTCATCAGCATGAGGAGCAGGACGCCCAACAGTACGGCGCGTGGGGTTTCGATTATCTCAAGTACGACTGGTGCAGCTATGGCGAGATCGCGCCGAGGAACCCGAAGCTCGACGACCTTAAGAAACCGTACTTGGTCATGCGGGCCGCGCTGGACAAGGCCCCGCGCGACATCCTCTTCAGCCTGTGCCAATATGGCATGGGCAACGTCTGGGAATGGGGCGCCGAGGTCGGCGGCAACAGTTGGCGCACCACCGGCGACATCACCGATAGCTGGGGCAGCATGAGCGGCATCGGGTTCGCCCAGGATACGCCCGCGCCCTACGCCGGTCCCGGGCACTTCAATGACCCGGATATGCTCGTCGTCGGCAAGGTAGGCTGGGGACCCAGTCTGCACAGCACGCACCTGACGCCCAACGAACAGTACACCCACATCAGCCTCTGGTGCTTGCTGTGCTCGCCATTGCTGATCGGTTGTGACATGACCCAGTTGGATGCCTTTACGCTGAACCTGCTCACGAACGACGAAGTCCTGGAAGTCAATCAGGACCCGCTGGGCAAGCAGGCCCGTCGCGTCGCCCAGGAAGGTGCTCTCGAAGTCTGGGCCAAGCCGATGGAGGACGGCTCGGTGGCCGCGGGTCTGTTCAACCGGGATGAGACACCCAAGACCGTCACGGCCAAGTGGGGCGATCTGAAAGTGAGCGGTAAGATGCGCGTTCGAGACCTCTGGCGGCAAAAAGACCTCGGCACATTCGACGGCGGATTCGAGACCGAAGTCCCGCGCCATGGCGTGGTGCTGATCCGCCTGCTGCCGGCCAAGCAGTAGTGAACGCATTGCCCTTGCGGAACTGGACGCAGGCCGTCGCCTCAGATGGCGTGTGAGAATCGCTCATCAATGCCACACTCGCGCTTCACCAATACCAAGGTGCCGGGTGGCAGCCTCAAGGCCGAAGACTTTGGGGATGGTTGGATTCTGGTCGCAAGGCAAGTCCCCGTTCACGCGGCAGGCCATCCCCAAGCTGCGCTTGAGGCTGCCACCCGGAAAATGCGAGCTTCTTATCCACCCGCGCAGAGGATCGGTGCCGCCGTTCTCTATTTGCTGACCACCTGCTCACATGCCTGCAACTCGCCGACAACGATGGACAGAGGACGATACGCAGATTGAACGGCCCTGGAGACCGCCACGGATTCGGTGTTTTCGCAGAAGCCCACGATGAAGCGGGCCGGGACGTGCTTGATGTACTTGTTCAGGTCTTTCCGCCCGAAGCCGAAGACGGCCATCTCGTGATTCATCGGCCAGTAGGAATCGACCGCGCCGTCGTCAATGGCCACGTGCCTGAACGGTATTTCACCAGCAGGGGAGAGGCGAGCCGCCGATAACACGATGAAGCTCGCGACCGCCGTAAGAATCTCGGATTTCATGGCTCCTCACTTCTTGTCGGCGTACTGGATCAAGACCATGATGCCGGGCCAGTTGACCTCCATACCGTGGACCATCTGCCCGTTAATCAGCGGCGTCTTGCCCGTTGTCAGGGTGTTGACGCCTGACTTGAACACGCCCACATCGCTGACTCCCACACGATGGAAGTAGTACTGATACCTTGGCCCCTCGGCGTCGAACACCTGGGTACCATTGACGGAGACGCCGCGCATGTAGCCCGGGCTCCAACTCGACCAGACGAGCTGAGCCGCGACGGCCTTGCTCAGATCGCCGGCCACGGCGAAGTGCTCCTGTTTCTCGCCGCTGCGCGTGACCCATTTCTTGGGGGTGTCATAGGGCTTGCATAACTCGACGGAGAACCCCGCCCGGTCCAGGCTCAGATCCGTGGCCGCTTCCGTCATATAGATCATGCCGCTGTTGTCGATAACGCGAGCGGCAATCGCCATCGGCTGCCTCTGGTCCGGCACCCAGGAGGTGTCCCACGTGACTCGATGAGGAGCCTCCTGCGCTGTGCCCAAGTGATGGATGATCTTGCCATGAAAGAAATGATAGTGCCACTGCGTGTAAAGACCATCGCCTTCGTAGTTCACGTCTTCGTGATGACCGACGTAATCCACCTGCTTGATAGCACTGGCGGAATTCGCGGTCTCGACCTCCAGCGGAACGCTCCTGCCGAGCTTGGCCCCAGACTGCGGCGCAGTGATCTTGCCTGTCGGGTGCGCCTTCTTGGCCGGGTCGTGGTAAACGCGGAAATGCACGCCGTAGATGAGATTCTGCGGCCATTTCCAGGGATGCTCCGGAGCCACCCACAGGCGGAACTGGTTGCCCTTGCCGCTCTTGAGAAACGTCAACGGGACCGACGCGATCACCAAGAAAGCCTGTTTCGCTCTCACCGACGAATCACCTCCATTCTCCCCACATTGGACTCCCCCTGTCGCAACAATCCTCCCTACGTCCTCCACTTGAAGGATGGCATCGCGAAGCGAAGCCCGCTTGTAGTGTGCCCGTAAGCGCATACCAAGAAACGCCTTACGGCGTCACTACAAACATCGCGTGTTCCCAGGCGAGGTCTCAACGAGCCTGCGAATCGTCGCCAAGTCCACTTGCACGCTCGGCGGGTCGCCTAGCTCGGAGACGACCAAATCGGCCTCGCGGAAGTCCTCATCCTCGGTGTAGCCATGGGTCGTCACGAGGCAGTGAATCCCCGCCCCTTTGGCGGCGAGCAGGCCGTTACGGTTGTCCTCAACCACCACGCACTCCGTCGGCTTCAGCCGCAGCCGCTCCAGCGCCAGGGTGTAGATCTCAGGGTCAGGCTTCTTCTTCGACACGACATCGCCGGCCAGAATCACGTCGAATTTCGCCTTTCGCGCGGGGCCAAGCAGCTTCTCGACCACCGTATGGACGGCCTTCTCGTTGGAGGTCGAGCAAACGGCAAGCTTGACGCCCGCCGCGACGGCCTCATCTACGAGCCGAGCGACGCCCGGCCGCAGAGGCAATTCCCCGGACTCGATGATCTGCGTGTAGTAGTCGGTCTTGAGCTTATGAAGCTCCTTGATCAGGGCGTCCTTATCGCTCGTGCCGGCGGGCCACGAGGTTTGGTCAAAGAAGTGCTTCATCCGCTCCTTGCCCCCGCCGATCTTCACCAGTTCCTTGTACACGGCCGCGTCCCACTCGAAGTCGTATCCCCGCGCCGCGAACGTCCGGTTGAACGCCACGCGGTGCCCATCCCGCTCCGTCTCGGCCAGCACCCCATCACAATCGAAGACCAAGGCCCTCAGTTCGTCCGCCATACACCCCTTTCGATTTACTATCTACTATTTCATATTTACGATTGAATGAAGATGCCTCGCCCGTACCATCCACCAAACCGGCGCCGCCCCTTCGTAAGTCGTAAATAGTAAATCGTCAATTCTCATGCCTTTCCCGCGCTGCCGAACAGTTCAATGTTCGCGGCGATACCCTTTTTCATCTCATCGAACTGGGCCTTGATGACCTTCAGAGGATCGTACTGGGTGTTGTGCCCATTGTGGTAGCCGACGAAGCCGTCGATGAAGGCGTACTTGATTTGTGTGGAGATGTTGACCTTCGCACAGCCCAGCAAGATGCACCGCTGGAAGACCTCATCGGACAGGCCTGTGCCGCCGTGCAGGGCGATCGGCACCCGCGTGCTCGTCGCTACCTCTTCCAGGATGTGGTAGGCGATCTTGGGCTCGCCCTTGTAGACGCCGTGGGCCGTGCCGATGGCTGGGGCGAAGCAATCGAGCCTAACTCGGGCACAGAATTCCACCGCCTGGCGGGGGTCCGCCAAGTGCGAATCCTGCTCTTTGACGTGGATTTCGTCCTCGACGCCGACGATGGCCCCCAGTTCGGCTTCCACGGTGACATCCTTCGGCCGGGCCATGTCCACCACTTGCCGGGTCAAGGCCAGATTCTCCTCGAACGGCTTGGCCGAGGCGTCGATCATGACGGAAGTCCACCCCGTCTCGATGCACTCCCGGATGAGGTCCAGGTCCTTGCAGTGGTCCAGGTGGAGGGCCACCGGCACCTTCACGCGGCTGGCCAACTCGGCTACCCAGCCCACGAGGGTCCGGCTGCCCCAAAAAGTCACCGTTTTAGCCGAGGTTTGGATGATGACGGGCGCATGGAGTTCCTCGGCCGCCTGCACAACCGCCTTCGCGGAGTTGTAGTCCAGGATATTGAAAGCCCCGACGCCGTAGCGGCCCGCCGCGGCTTTCGACAACATTGCTCTCATGTTTTCCAGTGCCATAGACATTAAGATAGGCTCGGTCCCCGAGCCTTGCAACGTTCGATTCACTATTTCGTATTTACCCTTGGGGAAGGCACATCGTCCGTGCCGTCCACCCGGCCGGCATCGTTCATTCGCAAATCGGAAGTAGGAAATATGAAATCCTCAGGGGGACATCTGTCACCCGTATCAGGTTTTTTCCTACTCCCAAATAGGGGAAAAGTATTTGCCCGCCCGCAGGCCACTTACTACAATTCCAGAAGGCTAATCTCCGCCCACAATCGAAGATAACTGAAAGGAGTCACGAGATGGCCAGAAGGGACACCAAGGGTTCATGGACCAGAGATGATGTGAAGCAGCTCAAGAAGCTGTTTCCTGATCGACCGACAGCGGAGGTCGCCGCCGAGCTCGGCCGTCCGACCGAAGCCGTCAAGAAGAAGGCCTCGAGAATGGGATTAAAAAAGTCCAGAAGGTATATGAGGTCCCTGGGCCGGATGTAGGACCGGGGCCTGGGTTCCCAAACGCAATAGGCCGCGTTTGGGTCCCCTTCCTCTCCCATCGCCGCGCCGCACTGAGATCACGGGACCAGGGAGATGTTCGATCATTGGGCTGCTGGGGTCCCCGAACGCGAACCACGGCGTTCGGGGATCCCGAGTCCCATCTTATCCCTACAGCCTCAGGAGGAGCAGGTCAGGGGGCCACGCGGGCGGCGACGGGTGACTGCGCTTTCGAATACCTCTGGTGTACGCCCTGTGAGATTGGATTATGACTGCACGAGAGCGAGTCTTATCAGCGCTGAGCCATCATGAGTCTGCGCGCGTCCCCGTGGACTTTTCCGGTCACCGTTCCTCCGGCATCGCCGCGCTCGCCTATCCGAAGCTGCGGCGGGCTCTGGGCCTGCCGCCGGCACCCATCTACGTCTACGACGTTGTCCAGCAATTGGCCATTGTGGGTCAGGATGTGCTCGAACGGTTCGGCGTCGATACCATCGAGATGGGACGGGGCTTTGCCCTGCGTCCGAGCGATTGGACCGATTGGACGCTGCCGGACGGCACGCCCTGCCTGGTGCCGGCCTGGACCCACATCGAGCGAGAACAACACCGCTGGGTGATACGATCCCAAGGCGGCCAAATCCTCGCGCAGATGCCCGATGGGGCCTTGTACTTCGAGCAAACCTACTTCCCGCTGGCGGAGGAGAAGGGCCCGAGAACGGTCCGCGAGGCGCTCGACCAGACCATGTGGACGGCCATCGCCAGCCCGCCGGGCCCGGTCGATCGCGAGGCCCTCCGCCGAGGCGCTCAACAACTCCGCAGCGGCACCGACAAGGCCATCATCGGCCTGTTCGGTGGCAACCTCTTCGAGATCGGCCAGTTCTGCTACCGCAATGACGTGTTCATGATGATGCTGGCCGGTGAGCCAAAGAAAGCCCATGCGTTCCTCGACGAGCTCATGGAAATCCACCTGGAGAACTTGGACCGTTTCCTCGGCACGGTCGGACCGTACATCGATATCATTCTCTTCGGCGACGACCTCGGCATGCAGACCGGCCCGATGATGTCGCCGCGGATGTACTGCGAGTTCTTCAAGCCCCGCCACCAGTTGTTGTGGACGCGCGCCAAGAAACTGGCCAACGTGAAAGTCATGCTCCACTGCTGCGGCGGCGTTCGGGAGCTTCTGCCGCACCTGATCGAGGCCGGCGTGGACGCCATCAACCCCGTCCAGATCACCTGCCGGGGAATGGATGCGGGCGAGCTCAAAGCCGAGTTCGGCAAAGACATCACCTTCTGGGGCGGCGGCTGCGACACCCGCGATATCCTGGTCAACGCCACGCCCAAGCAAGTGGCCGAGCACGTCAAGCGGCAAGTCCAAGTCCTGCGGCCGGGCGGCGGCTTCGTCTTCCAGCAGGTGCACAACATCCTCGCCAACGTGCCACCCGAGAACATCGTCGCCATGTTCGACGCGGTGAATCCTTGACATTCATGCCCATCCTCGCTATTCTCACACCGTTGCGTTCGCGTGATCTGTTTTAGATTCCCGCTTTGCGTTTGGAGGCTGCCTTGAGAGTCTTGTCCGGCATCCAGCCGTCAGGCCGATTGCACATTGGCAATTACTTCGGCGCCATGCGCCAGCACCTGCGAATGCAGGCGGAGCATGAGTGTTTCTATTTCATCGCGGATTACCACGCCCTGACCAGCAATCCCGCGCCCCAGGCAGTGGCTGAGTACACCCTCGCCGTGGCGATGGACTACATGGCCTTGGGACTGGACACGGAAAAGACCGTCTTCTGGCGGCAGTCGGATATGCCCGAGGTGACCGAGCTGACTTGGCTGCTGTCGTGCATCACGCCCATGGGCCTGCTGCAGAAGTGCGTCAGCTACAAGGACAAAATCGCCCAGGGTCTGAGCCCCAACCACGGTCTGTTCGCCTATCCGGTCCTGCAAGCCGCCGACATTCTGATCTTCCAATCGGACCTGGTGCCGGTGGGAGCAGACCAGAAGCAGCACATCGAGGTAACGCGCGACATCGCCATGCGGTTCAACAATGCCTACGGCGAGGTCTTTAAGATCCCGGCGGACCACATCGTCGAGTCCGTGGCCGTGGTGCCGGGCGTCGACGGCCGCAAAATGAGCAAAAGCTATGGCAATACGATCGAGATCTTTGAGCCGGAAAAGAGCATCAAAAGCAAGGTCATGAAGATCGTGACCGACTCCACGCCGGTCGAGGCGCCCAAGGACCCGGACAAGTGCAACGTGTTCGCGTTGCTCAAGCTGTTCGCCGCACCAGAGGAGTTGGCCGAGTGGGACCGCCGCTACCGGGCGGGCGGCATGGGCTACGGCGAAGCCAAGAAACGGCTGGCCGAGCTGATTATCGAGTATTTCCGGCCCTACCGGCAAAAGAGGGCCGAGTTGGAGAGCAATCCTGCCCTCGTGGACGCCATGCTCAAGAAGGGCGCCGAGCGGGCGCGGGCGGTCGCCGCCCCGACCCTGCTGGCGGCCCGAAAAGCCGCAGGCTTGGGAGAGCGAAGATGAAACAGCAAGTGAAGCTCGTTACCGTGGCACGGTTCGGCGACTACATCCAGGCGGATCTGGCCCGGCAATTGCTCGAAGACGAGGGAATCAAGGCGTTCGTCCTGGGCCAGAACGTGGGCAACGTCTACTCCGGCGTGCCGGCCGCCATCGACATCGAGTTGCAGACGGCGGAAAGCGAAGTCGAGGAGGCCCGGGAGATTCTGGAAGCCAACCGGCAGGAGAGTCGGGAGCTCGGCGAGGACCAGGATTTCGATGAAGACGAGCCGGAGCTCGACCAGGATCAGGACGAGCAGGAGTAGCCCTTGGCCGATTATCGCGTCAACCTCGACATCTTCGCCGGACCGCTCGATTTGCTGCTTTACCTCGTCCGCAAGGAAGAGGTGGACATCTACGACATCCCGCTGGCCAAGATTACCGACCAGTACCTGCGTTACCTCGAGCTGCTCAAGCAGCTTGACGTCGATCTGGCGGGCGACTTTCTCGTCATGGCGGCGACGCTCATGGAGATCAAGTCGGCCATGCTGCTGCCGAAGGCTGAGCCGGAGCAGATGGCGCAGGGCGAGTCGGGCGACCCCCGGGCTGAGCTCATTCGCCAGCTTCTGGAGTACAAGAAGTACAAGGACGCCGCGAATCTTCTCGACGCCGCAGCCGAACGGCATCAGGAGCGTTTCGGCCGGCCCACTAGTCTGATCAGCCGCTTGGTCCCAGAGGCCGAGCCGGAAGTGGACATGGATCGGGTCAGCATTTGGGATCTGCTCGAAGCTTTCGATACCATCTGCAAGGCTACGGGGACGCAGACTTACACCGGCCATATCCGGGACGATACCCCTATCGACCTGTACCAGATCGAAGTCCTTCACCGCCTGCAAACGGAGGGCCCGCTGACCTTCGAGCGCGTCTTCGAAGGCAAGCCGAACCGGCTGGTGATGGTGGGACTGTTCCTGGCGATGCTGGAATTGATCCGCGACAAGCTGATCTGGGCCGAACAGCCGGAGAACTCCTCGCAAATCTACGTGCGCTCCCTGACGGATGAGCCCGCGGAACAAGCCGTGCAGAGAGCGATCATGGCGGTTGGCGAGGTGCAAGATACGCCCGCCGAACAGGCCGTGCCACCCCATACGCCCCCTATCCCCATCGTCGAATTGCCGCCCCAGCCCAGCGCCCGCACCCAAGAACAAGAGGATCGTGATGTCGAAGAGGACGCGGCAGACGATGACGATCTGGTACTTGACGAGCCCTCTGGGAAGGATGAAGGATGATTGATGAGGGATGATTGAGAAAGACGGTCGAGCCTTCCGCCTCAATCATCAACCATCGTCGATAATCAATTGGAAAGGAAAGCTTATGGCAGGCAACGTGATCGAATTGTCGGATGCCGGTTTCGACGAAACGATCCATAGTGCGCAGGTGCCCGTCCTCGTGGATTTCTGGGCGCCGTGGTGCGGGCCATGCCGGATGTTGGCCCCGATCATCGAGCAAGTGGCCAATGACTTCGCGGATAGGGCCAAGGTCTGCAAGCTTAACACTGACGAAGGACGCGATACGGCCATCGAATTCGGCATCAGTGCGATCCCGACGCTCATCCTGTTCAAGGGCGGACAGATACAAAAGAAATGGGTCGGCCTGACCAGCAAGAAGGATATCAGCGAGGCCATTACGAAGCTGCTTTGAGGTCAAATGTCTCACAGAATCGTTGACAAGAGACAGATTGGAGAAGACGTTTTCTGGGCTCGCGTCGAGGCCCCTTTGGTGGCCCGGGCCCGCCGGCCGGGCCAATTCATCATTCTCAGCCTGGATTGCGACGGCGCCGAGCGGATTCCACTGACCATTGCGGGCGCGAATCCCGACACGGGCACTATCGAGCTGATCTGGCAGCGCGTGGGCAAGACCACCGCGGCACTAGCGGATCTGAAGGAGCACGAGGAGATCGCCAACATCGCCGGTCCGCTCGGCACGCCCACTCACATCGAGCGGTTTGGCACGGTGGTGTGCGTCGGCGGCGGGATTGGCAACGCCCCGCTTTTGCCCATCGCCACCGCGCTGAGGCAGGCCGGCAACCGCGTCATCAGCATTCTCGGAGCCAGAGACAAGAGCCGGCTGATCCTCGAAGACCGTTTCGCTGAAGTCAGCGACGAGTTGATCGTATGCACCGATGACGGCTCATATCAGCGCAAGGCACTTGTGACGGAGCCGCTCAAAGAGGTCTGTCAGCGCGATCCTAAGCCGGACCACGCCTTCGTCATCGGCCCGACCCCCATGATGAAGTTCTGTTGTGAGACGACGCGGCCATTCCACGTGCCGACGCAGGTCTCGCTGAACACCATTATGGTCGATGGGACGGGCATGTGCGGCGGCTGCCGCGTCGAGGTGGACGGGACGCCGAAGTTCGTGTGCGTGGACGGCCCCGAATTCGATGGCCACAAGGTAAACTTCGACCTGATGATCAAACGGCTCGGTGCCTACAAAAAGCACGAGCAGCAAGCTTACGAAGACTACAGACAGCACCGATGCAAGATGGGCCTGACGAATTGATGATGGATAATTGATGATTTGAGAGGGCTGCCTGCAATCATCAATAGCCGATGCCAATGACGAACGAAGATAAGAAGAAGCTACTCCAGGAACTACTAGCCAAGAGGAATTCCGGCGGCCTCAAAACCAAGGACCGCTTGGCGATCCCGCCGCAGGAGATCCCTGAACAGGATGCGACAGTCCGGCGCCGCAACGTGAATGAGGTCGTCTTGGGCTATACGGAGGAACAGGCCCGAATTGAGGCGCTGCGCTGTCTCCAGTGCCGTAATGCACCGTGCGTGGAGGGCTGCCCCGTTCGGATCCGCATCCGCGATTTCGTCGGCGCGGTTGCGGAGGGCGATTACGACAAGGCCCTGGGGATCGTCAAGGAGAACTCCCTGCTGCCCGCGGTCTGCGGCCGTGTCTGCCCGCAGGAAGTCCAGTGCCAGGAGAAATGCACGGTCGGGCTGAGCCTCAAAGACGTCTCGAAAGCGGTCTCCATCGGCCGCTTGGAGCGGTTCATCGCCGATCGGGGCCGCAACGGTACGGCCGTACCCGCCGTGGCGTCGCCGACGGGGATGAAAGTCGCCATTATCGGCTCGGGACCGGGCGGCGTCGTCGCCGCTGCCGATACCCGCAGAGCCGGCCACGAAGTGACCGTATTCGAGGCCTTTCACAAGCCGGGCGGCGTCATGGTCTACGGCATCCCGGAATTTCGTCTGCCCAAGGCCATCGTCCAGCAGGAAATCGAAACGCTCCGGAAAATGGAAGTCAAGATCGTCACGAACTTCATCGTGGGCCGGACCCGGACCATCGAGCAACTAATGAAGGAGGACGGCTTTGACGCCGTCTACATCGGTGTGGGAGCGGGCCTGCCCAGTTTCATGAACATCGAAGGCGAGTCGCTCATCGGCGTGTACAGCGCCAACGAGTACTTGACCCGCGCCAACCTGATGAAGGCCTATCAGTTCGGTGCGGGGGCTGACACGCCGATCGCGCGGCCCAAGAGAGTCGCCGTCGTGGGCGGGGGCAACGTCGCTATGGATGCGGCCCGGACCGCCGTGCGGTTGGGGGCCGAGAAGGTCTATCTCATCTACCGCCGGACCGAGAAGGAAATGCCCGCCCGGGTGGAAGAAGTGCACCATGCCCAGCAAGAGGGCGTAGACTTCCACCTGCTCCAGAATCCCAAGCGAATCCTCGGCGACGCGGGCAGCAACGTGGTCGCTGTCGAGTGCCTCCGCTACGAGCTGGGCGAGCCGGACGCTTCCGGTCGGCGACGGCCCGTCGCCATTGCCGGTTCCGAGTTCCAGATCGACGTGGACACGGTCATCATCGCCATCGGCAATCTCGCCAACCCCCTGATCCGCCAGACTACCCCCGGCCTGGAGTTCAACAAGTGGGGCAACCTCATTGTGGACGAGAACTGCCAGACCTCGATGGAAGGCGTCTTCGCCGGCGGCGACATCGTCCTCGGGGCCGCCACGGTGATCCTCGCGATGGGCCAGGGCCGCATCGCCGCCGCCGCCATCAACGAGTACCTGGCCCAGAAGCAGAGCAGCAGCGGCAAATAGCCTGAACGTCAGCATGATGCGCGGCCTGTTCGTAGTGCGCCTGCACAGGCTAAGTAGCACAGGCATCCTGCCAGTGATTGGGGATATAAGGCTGCTCCCGCCCATGGCGCGGAAATGCCTTACGGCGTCACTACGTATGGGGCCCCGGCAACGCAGGGACCATCCATCGCGTGCCAACGCGTTCTTTGTTCTCTATTCCTATTTGGATTCGAATTTGCCTTTCTGCCGACCCACGCCTACAATGGACCTATAGGCGAGGGGATCATCGTGCGTCCGTGGGACGCGCAAAGGACCCTGAACGAAAACCAGATCGCGTTGGGAGCGAACGGAAACCGGTAGCTCTGATTGCAGGATTTCGAGCGAGGCGAAACGAGCCCGCGTTCAGAAAGGATATCGCGATGATCAAGCGTCTCTACATCGACAACTACAAGAGCTTAGTGAACTTCGAGCTTCGCCTTCAGGATCTGACACTGCTACTCGGCCCCAACGGCGTGGGCAAGACATCGGTGCTGGATGTCATGTTCGCGATACGCCAACTGCTCGCCGGCGCGGCAAAGATCTCGGACAAGGGCATCTTCGCGACGCCGACCCTGACTCGTTGGCAGACGCGCAACACGCAGACATTCGAGCTTGACGTGATTCTTGGTGAAGATGAGTTCCGTTATCGGTTGGAAATTGAGCACGAGCAGCCGAGCCGTAAGGCACGGATCGCGGCGGAAACGCTGGGGCTCGAGGGAAAGCCGCTGTTCAGATTTGAGCGGGGCGAGGTGCATCTGTATCGGGACGACCATTCAGAGGGGCCGATAGTCGGCTCGGACTGGTCGGAGTCGGCGCTGGCGCGTGTGCCCCCGCGACATGATAATACGAAGCTCACGCGGTTCCTTGACTTTGTGCGAAAGGTGATCGTGTGCGGTCTGTACCCGGCCAGCTTCGCGACGGAGTCGTCAACTGAGGATGCAGTCCTGCAACGGGATGCTCGCAACTTCGCGGCGTGGTATCGGCATCTACTGCTGGAGCGCCAAGAAATGGTGTTTGAGTTCACCAAGGCGATTGAGAAGGTGATCGCAGGTTTCCGCGGCATCCGGATGGAGAGAGTCGGACTGGATACACGTGCCCTGATAGTCATGTTTGATCAGTTCGGCGAGCAGTACGAGCTGCGCTTGGATGAGATCTCCGATGGTCAACGGGCCTTGATCGCGCTGTATTCGTTGATTCGGCTGGCCGCGGGGCAGGGATACACGCTGTTTCTCGACGAGCCGGATAACTACCTCGCGCTGGCGGAGATTCAGCCGTGGCTGATCGAGCTGGCGGATGCGTGCGGGGAGCAGGTGCCTCAGGCGGTGCTGTGTTCTCACCATCCGGAACTGATCGACTACCTGGGTGGCGACCGGGGAATCGTCCTAAGGCGAGAAAGCTCGGGCGCGACAACCGTGCGGCCGGCTAGCGAGATGGCGGTCGAGGGTGGACTGAGACTGTCTGAGGTTATCGCGAGGGGGTGGGAGCAATGAGCCGGAACGTTCAAGTAGTTATCCTGTGCGAAGATCGGCAGCACGAGGCATTTGCCCGAAGGTTCTTGGAACGAACAGGCAGGGACGTCAGGGTGCAGCGGGTCGAAGTCAGCCCGAAAGGCCGTGGGTCGGGTGAGCAGTTCGTGCGGGAACGGTTCCGGAAGGAACTTGCCTACTACCGAGCACGAAAGCACAGGGTCGAGCAGGCGTTGATTGTACTCATTGATGCCGACGGGAGAGACATTGCGGCCCGAATAGAACAAGTTGAAGGCGCCTGCATCGAAGCGGGAGATGAACGACGTCAAGCGGATGAACGAGTGGCGATCTTCGTCCCGGCCCGGAATATCGAGACGTGGTTTGCGTATTTGGAGGGACAGACTGTCAACGAGAACGATAGTTATCCCCGCCTCAAACGCGAACGCGACTGCCAGCAGCACGTGGACTCCCTCTACGGTATGTGCCAGCGGGAAGCGTTGAGGCAACCCTCCCCCCATCACTGGAGGCCGCGTGTGCGGAGTATCGCTCGCGCCTGCACTCGTAACCGACAAGACGAACACGACACTTGGGAGCCAATCAAGAGGGCGCGTCCTGAAACGTGCATCCATCGACGAGGAACGGTGTGTACGGACGCCGGGAGCCAATCCTCAATCCCGATCCTCGATCCTCTGCGGATGGGTGTTCTCTCTTGACAACCGGGCGTCTCCTTCGATACCATCCCCACTTCCAAAGGTTTGGAGAAATGTGGTAACAACAATGGAAGTAAAGCCTTTCAAGGCGTTTCGGTTCAATGCGAGTGTCGTCGGCGATGTCGGCAAGTGCATCGCACCGCCCTACGATGTGATCGGCGACGCCGAGCGGGATGGGCTCTGCCTCAGGAGCAAACACAACATCGTGCACATCACCAAGGGCAAGACAGGCGCCTCCGATGATGAGCAGCATAACCAATACACACGTGCGGCGGACTATCTCCGGGATTGGATCGCCGAGGGGGCACTCAGGGAAGACGACAAAGAGACCATTTACGGATACGTCCAGGATTTCGAACTGGGCGGCACGGCGTTCCAGCGTTTGAGCTTCATCGCGCTGGCCAAGCTGGAGGACTTCGGCAAGGTCGTTCGTCCCCACGAGCAGGTGTTCGAAAAGCCTATGCTCGACCGGCTGAATCTCGAACGGGCCACTGAAGCCCGGTTTGGCCTGGTTTTCATGCTGTATGACGATCCCCAGGGCATCGCCGACAAGATTATCGCGAAAACGATGACGCAGGCATCGCCCCCCGTGGCGAGGGCGTCCCGCCCTTGTTCCCAAGGAGATGCTGCGCGTGGTGAAGAGCAAGGGCAAGATGCCCTCGCCACGTCACAGCCTTTGATCGACTTTGTGGATGACCAAGGCGTCCGGCATCGGCTCTATGCAATCGCGGCCCAGGATGAAATCGAGGCGGTCGAAGCGATGATGCGGGACAAATGCTGCATCATCGCGGATGGCCACCACCGCTACACCACGGGCCTGAAGTACATGAAAGAGAGCGGCAACCCGAAGGCCAAGTACCAGATGATCGCCTTCACCAACACACACCAAAAGGGCCTCGTGGTCCTGGCGACGCACCGCGTCGTCGGAGGGATCAAAGACTTCCAGCCCGCGGATTTTCTCGCGCGGCTGGCCCACGGCTTCAATGTGGTGCGGTTCAAGTTTGCCTCGGGCGGCAAAGCAAAAGCGCAGGCCCGGCAAAAGATGCTGGCCAAGATGAAAAGCTTCTACGACCAGGACAAGACCGCTTTCGGCGTATACGTGGGAGACGGCTCCTTTTATGTAGTCGCTCTGAACGACAGGTCCCTCATGGCCGGGGCGGCGCCCGACAAGAGTGACGCGTGGCGTGCGCTCGATCTGTCGGTGCTCCATAAGCTCATTCTGGAACGGCTCCTGGGACTCGATGAAGAGAAAATGGGCAATTCCGACTATGTCGAATACGTCAAGGACTTGCCCCATGCGCTGGACGAAGTGATCGAACGGGTCGATGCCGGCCGCAAGCAGGTCGCCTTCTTCACCAACCCGCTCAAGATGCGGCAACTGACCGAAGTCACGGAGGCCGGCGAGCGCATGCCGCATAAATCGACGTATTTCTACCCGAAGATGTATACCGGGCTGACGATTCAGAAACTCTAACTGTTTTTTGGAGACCCCAATGGTAGATTGGAAAAACCCGCCGACGCTGTTCATCCCCGGCCCCATTCAGGTCAAGCCGGACGTGCTGAAAGAATTGGCCCGTCCCACGCTGGGGCATCGCGACAAAGAATACGCTCAGCTTCATGGCGAAGTAGTGGACATGCTCAAGAAGATCCTGTTCACCAATCAATATATATTCCTCTCCACGTCCAGCGGCTCGGGACTCTGGGAGGCCGCGATCCGCAATTGCGTTGCCCCTGACGAGACGGTCCTGGCCACCTGCTGCGGAGCGTTCAGCGACAAGTGGGCGGAGGTCGCCAAGGACTGCGGCCGCAACGTCGAGGTGCTCAAGGTCGAGTGGGGCCAGCCCACGACACCCGAGCTGATCGACGCCAAGCTGGCCGGCGGCAAGTACGCGGCGGTCACCCTGATCTACAACGAGACCAGCACCGGCCTGATGAACCCCATCTACGACATCGCCAAGATGATGAAGGCCAAGTATCCGAACGTCCTGGTTTTCGTCGATGCGGTCAGCGGCATGATCGGCCAGCCGATCCACTTCGACGAGCTCGGCTGGGATGTCGGGTTCGCCTCGGTCCAGAAGGCGTTTGGCCTGCCGCCGGGATTCACCGTCGCCGCCGTCAGCAAGAGAGCCGTCGAGAAGGCTGAGAGCGTCCCCGCCAAGGGCTACTATTTTAACTTCATCGAGTGGGCCAAGTCGGCCGAGAAAAACCAGACGCTCGTGACACCGAGCATTCCGCACATCATGGGACTGCACTATCAATGCCAGAAGTTCGTCAACGAAGGCATGGAGAACGTCTGGGCCCGCCACAAAAGGATGGGCGATCTCGTACGCGGCTGGGCCAAGCAGAAGTTCTCTCTGTTCTGCGAGGAACGCTACGCTTCCAACACTCTGACGACGATCAGGAACACGCGCAACATCAACGTGGGTGAGGTGATTTCCGCCGTCAAGAAGAAGCACAACGCGATCTTCAGCGCCGGTTACGGTCAACTCAAGGACAAGACCTTCCGCATTGCCCACATGGGCGATATCACGATCGACGAAGTGCGACAGCTCCTCGGCTGGATCGACGAAGAAATCCATTGACCTGCAGTTGTGCGGCAGTTGAGAGTTCTCAAGCGACCGCGTTTGCGCTGCGAACGCGGTCGTTTTCTTTGGGCGAACCGCGCGACATGCCGTATAATACCCATGATGCGCAAGTGTCGCTTTTCGCTTGGGAAGGCTGAATGGATTTGTCCATCGTCATACCGGCCTTTGAAGAAGGCCATAAGATCGCCCGCGATGTGACGGCGGCGGGCCAGTTCCTCAAAGCCAACGACCTCCAGGGCGAGATCATCGTGGTGGACGATGGCAGCGGGGATGATACTGCGGAGGCTTCGAGGAAGGCGCCGGTCCCGGATGGTGTCGAGCGGCGGGTCATTCGCTACGAGTCACACCGGGGCAAAGGCTACGGCGTGCGCATGGGGATGACGAAAAGTACCGGCAAGTACGCGATGTTCGCCGATTGCGGTCTGTGCATTCCCTACGACAATGTCCTCGTGGGCCTGAACATGCTCAAAAATGGCGGCTGCGACATCGCGCATGGGTCACGCCGGCACCTCCAAAGCGCGATTCTCAGGAACCAACCCTGGCACCGGCGTCTCCTCTCCCGCACGTTCAAGTGGACCGTCCGGACGATCTTGCAGGTCCCGCGCAACCTCGCGGATACCCAATGCGGCTTCAAGATCTACCGCGGGGACGTGGCCCGGGAGCTCTACGGCCAGTGCGTCACGGACGGGTTCCTGTTCGACATCGAGATCATTCTGCGGGCGGCCAGGAAGGGCTACCGCATCGGCGAGTTCCCCGTCCAGTGGGCTTGCGACCGGGATAGCCGGCTCTCCGTCACTCGGACACCCTGGCCAGTATTATCGGAACTGCTGGCCCTGAGGCGGGCGATGGCCACCGGCGGCAACAACACGCCGAATATGCGGGGGCCCCGCTAAAACGCTCACAGGAGGAGTTCCCCCTGGTTCCACTCACCCACGGGCACGATCCGCTCGGTCGATCCCGTTTCCTCGCCGGGCATGATAAGCAGGCCGCGCACCTGGGAGTGATCCACACAATAGTCTCCGACTTCATCCGCTGTCATCAACATGAACGCGGTCGAGAGAACATCGGCACGGGCGGCATCGGGCGCGATCGACCACGTAGCGATTTTGCCCTGCGCCGGCGCGCCGGTGCGCGGGTCAACAATGTGCTGGCCCTTCTCCACGCCGGAACCGCTCACGGAGCTGCCCTGCAACGGGATGCGGGCGAGCGTCCGACGCCGGTCCTTCGGATGGCTCAAGGTCACAGGCCAGCCCGTCATGCCGTGCGGAGCATCGAGAGCGAGGACCGAGCTGAAGCCGCCGTGCAGCAACGCCCGGTCGATGCTCCATTGGCGCAGCATCTCGGCCATGCGATCGACGGCATAGCCCTTGCCCACGCCCCCCAAGTCCACCCGGACGGGGCTCTTGGTCAGCGCCACCGCATGCGTCGGCTCATCGAACAGAATCAGGTCCATGCCGGTGTGCTCACGGGCGAATTGCAGCTCTTCCGGCGCCGGGGCACGCGACATCTTCTTCTCTTTATCCACCCAGCAATCCACGAGGAAGCCGACGGTGACATCGAAGGCACCGCCGGTCTGGGCACACATTTCCGCGCTGATCCTCAGACACTCGAACGTGTCTAGGCTGAGTTGCACAGGCGCGCCGGCCGGCACATGGTTGATCCTCGTGACGTCGCTGGTTTCGAGAAAGCGGCTCAAGTGCCCTTCGAGGCGGTCCACCTCGTCAAACGCCGCCCGGGCCGCCTGCTGGGCATAGGTCCAGTCCTCGTACTGGATGATGGCCTCGAAGGTGGTCGCCATTGCCTGATGGGCAAAGCGATGCACATCGGGTATGGCCGACCAGTCGCCGGCCACGAACGCCGCCTCCGTCGGTTGCGATTCATTTGCCACGTTTGCCCTCCAGCAACGCGGTCGGGTCCGACTGCTCGTTCGTGCGCTCATCCCAAAGGTCTTTGCGGACAAATCCCAGCAGCGGCACCTTCGGTCGCAGCCACATGTAGTAGGGTGCATCGAACAGGTACAGGTACATGTGCCGGCTTTCCGACGGTGTGTCCACATAGAGCCGGCGCGTCAAGGACTGCTCCAACGTATCTGAGATGAGGATGAGGGGCCCGACACTCTCGGGAACGTCGCTGCGCCATTCCACCTTGAGCGCCCGCAGGTACCAGGGCAGCGGCCAATAGTCGCCGCCGGGGACCGCCACTTGGATGGGCGTCGCCTCCGACTCACCCAGGCCGTGCATGCCGGCATACTCCTTGACCTTCTCCACCACGGTGAGGACTTCCGGGGTCGTGTGCGCATACACGTACGGGTTGCGGCTGTCCGCATAATAGACGAAGTTCGCCCGGTAGGTCAGAAAGGCCAAGTGCCCGGCCGCGGCGAGTAGCAGCACGACGACGGCGGCACGCAGGGCGGGCCTCCGAACCCACGCCAGAAGCGTCACGGCGCCGACGCCGGCCAGGAGAATCATGCCGTGCAGAAAGCTCAGCAGGCACCAGGGCGTCTTGTAGCGAATCGCGGAATACACGACGGTCATGATGATCGTGTACAATGCGATGAAGCGCACCAGTTTGCGATCGATGGGACCGGCGTCGTCTCCCTTCACCGCCGCCACCAGGCCAATCAAAGCCAGAAGCACAATCCAGACTTCCGTCCAGATCGGGCCGCTGAAGTACCTGGCAAACACGATCATCTGCAGGTAGTAGTGCCACGGGTGCACGTGCGTGGTCTTTGCGCCGGCCCCTCGGCCGAAGTACCCCACGTAGGCCAGGTACGAATCGAGCACCCCCTGGGGATGCGTGAAGAACGACGAGTAGAACAGGGCCGAGACCGCCATCGCGGTCGCGAGGCCGAGCGCGAGGTGAAGTGGCGTAGCGCATCGAAGGCGTTCCTCGTGTCGAGGGTGTCCCGCCCTCGAATCGCGGGCTGGAAGCCCGCGACACGACAGCATCAGGGCCAACCCCATCGAGCCGAACGCGATGATGCAGGTTTCCTTCGTCGCGTGCATCAGTCCGGCGCAGGCTCCCGCCGCGATGGCCCAAGGCAGCGCCCGCGTGCGGGCGTAGCGATAACCGCAGACGAGGACACCGAAAGTGAAGCAGACCAGCAGCGTCTCCTGGATGTAGTAGCGGCTGTAGAAAACCATCGTCGGCGAGAGGGCCACGAGCACCGCCGCCGCCACCGCCGCGAATCCCAGACCATCGACCAGCAGTAGGGTCAGCAGGATGAGAATGGTCCCAAAGGCGACCGGGACGAGGCGCAACGTGACTTCTGTGATCTGCGTGTAGGTGTCCGCCGAGCTCAGCCAGGCAGGGATGCGGGTGAAGTAGTTGAGGGTCGGACCGTGGTATTCGTTGGGATCGTACCCGTAGGAGCCTTCGAGGAGCCGGCGGTAGTTGTCGGCGTGAACGGCCTCATCGGTGTGCATCGGCCGTAGACTTAGTCGTGGCGCTCGGATGGCCAATGCCCCGAGCGCCACGACTAAGATCGAGAGCCAATATAGCTGCTTGAGCCTCTTATCGTCAGAGGTCCAGTCCCGCCATTTCATTCCACCGGCTTGCCGTAAACATCAACTTCGATGTAGTGGTTCAGATCGTTGCTGGTATTGCCGTTGCTGTAGAGGCGGATATACCGAGCCTTCGGGTTGCCCTGCGACACCAGGTCGATCAGCTTGCCTTCGGAGGTCTCGATGTAGTGCTTGTCCGTGCCGACGCCCAGCCCGGCGGAGTTGTCGAGGTCGTTGTTGAAGACGGTCTTGACGTCCTTGATGAAGTCTGGGTCGTTGGACAACTGCACCACCACGTCATAGTACACGCGGGGCTGCTTGTGATAGTGCCACATCACGATGGCGTAGAGCTCGCACGGCTTGCCGAGGTCGATGGTGATGTGCTGCACGAGCGGTCCCAGCTCGACGTAGCTGCCATCGGCGGCCTCTTTGTCGCCATCGGTGATATAGCTGATCTCGCCAATGATCGGCATTTCATCGCTGGACTTGACGGCCTTGCCCTTGGCGACGTTGGTCGTGCCTTCGGGGGCCAGGAACGGCGGCCGGGCCCTGCCGAGCGGCTTCTCCAGGTTATCCACCTTCAAGTCCTGCGGCGTGCCGACAAACATCGGCTTAGGCAGCTCGATGTTGATCGGGACCATCTTGGCGCCGCCTGCCGCCGGGGCGGGCTGGGGCTGCGGGGCGGGAGCAGGAGCCGCTGGCTGCGGAGCCTCTTTCGGAGTCTCCGTCAGGGCCGCGGGCTTGACTTCTGCCTTCGGAGCTTCGGCCTTGGCCGGCGGCGCCGGGGCGGCCTTCTTCTCCGCAGGTTTCGGAGCGGGCGGCGGCGTCTGCTTCTTGGCACAGGAACTGCCAAGGCACACCGCCAACGCCAACGCCGCCGGGAGGATGAATCTTCTCATGGAATCCAGTCTCTTGTTCATTTTGACTAACCTCTTCTCACCAAACCTAAGTATCCTTCACTCTGCCTCGGCTGTCTCGACCTGCGAGACACCTTTGCGGTCTCAATCGGACGAAAGCAAACATGCTATCGACCCTCGTGTCCCTTGTCAAGTTGCGCCGTCGGTTGATTTGTTACAGTCCGCGCGTCTCCGTCCGTACGACAATCTGTGGACAACCCTAAACCCTTATGGAAAAGTCACTTGCTCATCCACCGGCCGCACACCGGTGACAAAAAAGCAGGGACTCGGGTCTTCTCCAAGTCCCTGCATTGAGTCCTTACCCGACACAGCATCGGATATCGGCCGCGGCCCCGTCTTAGGCCGGAGCGCCTTTCGCTGAGGCCTGACCGCCGGCCGGTCCTTTGGGCAAGCCCGGCATTTCCACCGCCGCAGAAACCATCCCGGCCTTCGCCAGTGCGAAGTACACCACGGCGCCCACAATAAACGCCACCAGTGGCGCCGCCGGAACATTGGCGATCTTGACTAGCGGAGCGATTCCCACGAGGAACCCGAGGGCCCACGAGATCCAACCCGCCACGTTCCAGCCCGGGCGAGGTCCGGCCCACCGGTTGCCCGCGAGGACGTAGTCCACCAGCATGGCCCCGCAGATGGGACCGAACGAGGCGCCGATCACGGTGAAGACCGCGCCGGCCCTGCCGGCCCAGCCGGTGACCGCAAGGATGATGCTCACGATCGTGCCAAGGCCCACGGAGATGAACGGATTCACGGTGGGCAAGGTGGTCTTGAAGCTATTGGCCGCGATGAAGGCGGAGAAGCAGGCCGAGGGGAACGCCGCCACCGCCAGGAGCAGGCTCATAAGCGTGCCGGCCCCTTCCGACCCCATGATGCTGCCCATGAACCCGGTGTCGGCCGGGTTCATCGCGTACTTGCCCGTGGCGCCGAAGGCACCCGCGGCAATCAGAATCGCAGCTCCTGCCGAGACGATGGTGGCCAAGGCAATGCCCATGAGGCCGCCCATCTGGACGTCCTTCTCATCCTTGCTGTTCGTGCCGAAATCCACGCCGGCGGCACCAGCCGTGGCGAAGAACCCGATCACGAATGACATGCTCAACGCCAGCACGCCCAGGAAATCGAGCCCAGCGCCCTGGCCCTTGTTCGCGGCAATGCCCGCCGCGACGAACTTCTGCGCGTCGAAGCTGCCGATCCCGCCGAGTGTCTTGACCAGCAGGATCAGCAGGATGGCCAACGGGATCAGGGGCAGGAAGGTCGCGACCTTGGCGACGTATTGAATCCCCTTGAGTCCAACAAACGCGGCCAGGGCCGCCCAGAGGATCGCCAGCACGTTCACGCCGACCGCGCTACCCCCTACCAGCGAGGACAGAGCCTGCGCGGAGAAGTATGCGTTGACACCGAGCCAGCCAAACTGGAGAACGCCCATGAGAAAGCCCGGCATAAGGAAGCCGCCCTGCGTCCCGTAGGTCGAGGTCCCGACCACGTACAGCGGCAGACCCGTCTTCAGGCCGAGCAGACCGGGGACGAGATAGAAGAGGAAGTGGCACAGCAGCGCCGCCACGACCAGTCCCAGAAGGGCCGTCCCAATCCCGCTCGACAAGACGCCGCCCGGGATGGCCGAGCCGCCGCTCGGCGCCTGGCTCCAGAACACGAACCACAGGAAGATGCCCGCGTAGGTGGGGGCCGTGTTCTTGTACCACGGCGCCCGGTTCGTGGGCGGGTTCGGCTTGGCCATTGCCACATAACTCGGTAATGCTGGGTTGCTCATAATCGGTTCTCCTAAATTAACATCCCGACTTACGGATTCCTATATATGCCAAGGCCGGACCCTGCGGAGCGAAGTCACTCAAGGTCCGGCTTTCGATCACCCAAACACGCGTCGGATGAGCACTCACGCCTCGTGCACCATCCGCGTCCGAATCGCCAGGTACGTATGGAGAACGGCCACGATGGCGAAAACCAAGGCCGTCCAGCGATGCACCGCCATCGAGAAAAACTGCCAGCTTGTTCCCAAGATGTGGAACATGCTGACCACGATCGACAGGATCAGCGGCAGCGCCAGGAACATCAACACCCAGAAGGTCGCCTTGTACCCGAGCACGGAACAGCGCCACGGCTTCTCCTGGGCCGGGATGCGCAGCCGCGTCGTGCGACGTAGCAGCTTCTGCACCCAGGAGCAATCATCCGCGGTGAAGCGGTTCTCGCCTGCCCACGTGACGGCCAGGATCGCCAGGCATAGCGCGAAAACCGGCGCGAAGGTGGCATGGATCATCATGAGGTAGCCGGAAATGTGTTCCCCCCGGACCAGCACCGGCCAGAAACCCGTGATCGCCAGCACGACGAAGCAGATCAATGACACGAGGTAGGCCAACTTCTTCAAGGCCCCCAGAAGGCTGGACCGCTGCTCGATCAGGAGCAGGCTGAACACATGGACCCCGCCCTGAACGACGTTGCGCGGCCCCCCGGTCGGGACAAGCACCCAGTGGGCAGCGATTCCCAGGAATGTCATCACGAGAGCGATATCGGCGACCGACTGAAACATCGACACTTCCCCAAGGACAGCTTACTTTTCCTGTTCGGCCAGCACGCGGGCCACGGCACCCAGTGCCCGCAGTCCGTACAGCAGCAGGACGATTCCGATCAAACCCGCCGAGCCGATGGCCACGACCTTGAACCACGGGCGGAAGACGAACGACATGGCAAACGCCCACGTGCGTCCGTGGGGCGCCTTCTGGAATTGGTACTGCACCTTCGTCAGGTTGCTGACGGAGGCAATCGGCGAATCCACCGCCACCTTACCGAAGAAGAACGGCGAGGACGTGGAATGGCAGACCGTGCACTTGCCCACGCCCAGCGATTGGCCCGCCGGCCGGACGTTGTGGGCGATCGGCCACGTGTACGCCGCCGCCGCCGGATGGTCCTGGTCGCTGGCCAGCGTGCCGCCGTCGTTCAACCGGTACAACTTGCCGCCGGTGACGTAGACGGGCTTGGCGTCTTTGACCGACCCGGCCAACGCCTTGAGCGCCGTGACGATCTGATCTTCTTTGATCTCGGCCCAATCCGCCGCCGCCGTGAGGGGAATGCCCTTCAGCGCCGCCCCAACGACATCCTTAACGGTGGTCAAAGCCAGCGGGCGGACCGCGCCCTTGTCGTTGATCGCACCCCAATAGGCCGGCCAAATCAGCTTGTGCGGGCCGATCTTGCGCGGGGTCGAACTGGCCTCGTTGCCATCCACTGGGGCTTGCTTGGCGTAGACGGGATAGAGGATGTGAGGCAAGGCATTCGGCGCCTTCCTGGCCGTTCGCCCGGCCAGCCCATGCGCCTGCGAGGTCTTGACCCGATAGGTCGCATCGTCCGGCCACGGACCGGAGTGGCAGGCCGTGCAGGCCAGTCTCTCGAAGTGAACGGTCGGAATCCCCTTGTGGGTCGGGACGGGCGCCCCCAGCCGGCCGCCTTCCAGCCGACGGCCGTTTTCATCGCCGAGATGGCACCCTTTGCAGCTCGTCTTGGCCGCCATCACGTTGGCCGTGGTCTCGCCCTCGTAGCCGCGGATCGTATGGTGTTCCAGTCCCTCGCGGTGGCAATCGACACAGGTCAAACCGGCGGTCAGGTGCACGTCTTCGTCCCCCAGCCACTTCTCAGTGCCACACTGGTTCACGTTGATGTCCGAGTGGCAGAAGTAGCAGCGATCCGACGGGATCTTGCCGCTGACGTTGAAGATCACCTGGTCCTTGTGGTCGAACGCGCTCGCCTGGTACGTCACCGTCGGGACCTGAGCCTTCTTCTTCTCATCGGTGACCATGTCCGGCATCATGTAGTCGAAGGTGTCGTCCATCTCCTTGGCCGAACCGGCCACGGTTCCGAAGGAAGCCGAGGCGGTCGCCGCCCAGCGGAAGTTCTGCTTGGCGATCTGGCCGGTATACTCGGCCTGGTCGTGACCCGGGTCCTTGTCGTGGCAGCTCAGGCAGTTGATCTCCAGCTTGCCGGAAACCATCTGCCGGGTGATCTCGGCGTCGTTCTTCGTATCGACTTCGCCCGGTCCGCCGCCCGGCATCTGCCGGCCGAACTCCTGGGTGAACCGGAAGGGACTCCAACCGACCTGATCCGGTCGAAACGTTCCGGGCCACGCGCGATAGGAAAGCGGGATCTGGGTGCCCGTCGCAGGGTCCGCATAGATCCACGGCTGGCCCGGCCGGCCCGGCGGGACGTTCGCGTCGATCGCGTTGAAGTGCCAGCCCTTCTTGATGGTGTCGTAGTCGTGCTGGTAGATGTGACAGTTCGAGCACGTCTCCCGCACGGAGAAGGGCAGGGCCGGACTTGTCGCCTTGGTGATCTTGTCGGCCGGCTTGCCCTGCTCGGGTTCCAGATAGAGCGGAATCCGATGGACGCCCGGGCTGCGCGAGCCGTCCCCGCGGGCCGTTGCGGTAGTCGTTGCAGGTTCCGCCGCCATGCCGGTCGTCACCAACCACGCCAGCATCGACGGCAAACACACTCCAGCAAAGAGCACCTTTCTCAAGGTATCTATTTCCTTTCACGCTCGTCAAACGTCGGGCGGTTGCGCCGCTCGTTTCCGTTTGTAGTGACGCCGTAAGGCGTTATCTTCTGTATGCTCTTACGAGCACACTACAAACGAGCGTCGCAACCGCAACCGCTCCACGGTCTTTTCAGACCTTGAACTCGTCCGGCTTGAATTCCAGTCGCTTCGCCGCCTCGACGGCCTCGTTGACCTTCAGAACCATCACGGCTGTCTCGTACCCGATCTCACCCGGACAGGTCAGCTTCGCCTTGCCGCGGATCGCATCGAAGAAGTTCTCAAGGTGCGGCTGATGGTAGGCCTTGCCTTCCATCGTGACCGGCAGCTCGTAGGCCGGCGGCGCCAGCGTCTCACGGACATCCAGAGCGGCCGCCCCGGCTTCCGGTTTCTTCTCTTCCTTCTTCGGCTCTTTGATGAAGCCCAGCTTGACCCACTTGTCCCAGTCGGGGACGCCCGCGCCCTGCTCGCGATAGACCGACCCGCGTGCGGATGACTCGGAGATCGCCAGCGTGCCCTGGTCGCCCATGAACGTCTCGTAATAGCCCTGGTTGCTGTTGGTCGTCAGCACCTGATAGAACGCCCGGACGACACCCTCTTTCGTCTCGAAGTCGAAGATGGACATGACGGTGTCGTACCATTCGTGCGTTTTTTTGTCGTAGTAGTCGGTGCCGCCGCTGGCCATGACGCCCTTCGGGGTCGTGCCCAGGAACCAGGCATAAATGTCGATCTGGTGGGAACCGAGGTCCACGATGGGTCCGCCGCCCAGCTTCTTGTACCAACGCCAATTGCGGAACTGCTCCATCGAGCTGAAGCCGTACTTGCTCAGGGTCGCGTCGTCCATCACGGCGTTTTTCGGCCAGCCGAGCGGCTCTTGGGCCGAGCGGTTCCACTGGCCGTTCACCGTCGTGATGCGGCCCAGCAGCTTGGCTTCCTTGATCAGCTTGTCGTAGCAGTGGATATAGCGCGGGTTGCTGCGGCGCTGGTGGCCGATCTGCAGGAGCTTGCCCGTTTTCTTCTGGGTCTCGACCATCTGCCTGGCCTTGGCCAAGTCGTTGGACATCTCCTTCTCGCAGTAGACGTGCAGCCCAGCCTCCATGCTGGCAATGGCGTGCTCGGCATGCCAGAAGTCCGGCGTCGCGATGATCACCGCGTCGATTTTGCCCTTCTCCTTGTCGAGCATCTCTTTGTAATCGGCATAGGTATTGCACTTGTGCCCATATCGACCCAGGAGGTTGGCCACCCGCTTTTGGTTGTAGGCTTCCCAGATGTCGCAGACCGCCTTGAACTTCACGTTCGGAATCTTGCGGCAGACGTCCGCCAGGATCTGTCCCTCGGCCCCGGCACCCAGCAACGCGATATTGATGTCCTTGGCCCCACCACTGGCCGCGGCAAAGATCCGCGAGGACATGGCCAAGCCCGCCCCCACGGCCGCAGTGGACCGCAGGAAGCTCCGCCGATCGATCCCTGGTTGTGTATGTTGCTCGCTCATTGTATCTCTTCTTGCTCCAAAAAGTGAACCTCACAGTTCGTGACTCTTCTTGCAGTTTAGCCGGTCATTATCGTGACGCTCAAAACGGCTGTCAAGCAAAGTTCCCGTTTTTTCGCGCGGTCCGATAACACCCGGCACGCCGATACCACTTCACACGATTGTGTCGCGCAACACAAGCTCAGTTAAGGGTTTGAAGTTGGAAGTGTGAAGTTTGAAGTCTGTCTACCACTCCCTTCACACTTGACACTTCAAACTTCCAACTTCTTCCTATTTCAAGGGTTCGATCACGATATTGCGATAGGCGACCGGACCATGATTGCCCTGAAACATCAAAGGTCCCTGCGGCACCTCTTTGCCCGTCACGCCGCCTGGTGTCGCCCCGGGCATGACCAGGTTCTTGTGCAACACCTGGCCGTTGAGCTCGACTTTCACGAATTCGGCGTTCTGAACCCTCTTGCCGCTCGCGTCGAAGCGGGGCGATTTGAATTCAATGACGTATTGCTGCCACTCGCCAGGCTTTTTCGAGGCATTGATCGACGGCACGGCGGCGTTGTAGATCGCCCCCATGTCACCGCTCGTCATCTTCTCGTGGCCGTAGCTGTCGAGCACCTGGATTTCGTACTCGCCCATCACGTAGATACCCGAGTTCGAGCCTTGCGGCACCATGACTTGCAGCTCGATCCGGCAGTCACCGAACTTCGCCTTCGAGTAGATGTCCTGGCTCGCGCCATGCTCAGGCGACAGGTTGATCATCTCGCCGGACCCCTCGACCCGCTCCAACTGCTTCGGATCGGTGGTTGAGACCTTGGCCTTACCGACAACCCACTTATTGGCCTTGCCCGAGCCGGCGTTTGTGGTCCACTCATCCAGGTTCTGGCCATTGAAGGCAAGCACAGCATCCGCACATGGCGGGGTGATCCGCTGAATGCAGATGTCTTTGAAGTCGACAGCCATCGGCGGACCGGCGTGCAACTGCAGGGCAATCAGGCCGGTGCGAGACGCGCCCCGATGGTCCTTTGGATCGGTCGGGTTGACCAGCCGATCGTTGTCGAGCAGTTCGATGGTCTTGTAGCCGTTGAGATACTGGACAATGTGGTTGGCCCGGCAGACGATGCGATACTCGTTCCAGTCCTTGACCTTGTAGTAGCCGGCATCAATCAGCGCCTGCTTGTCGCAGACACTGCCGATGACATTCCGGTTGGCGTTCGGGCCCACAAGAACAAACTCGCTCACGTTGGCCAAAAACGCCCGGCCCCCCTCCTCATACAGGAAACCGACCATGCCGAGAGTGTCCAGCACATCGGCCTGGTACCCGGCGATCCGCCACTTGTCGAACTCCTTGCTGCGATACTGCACACCCGAGTTTCCGCCCAGCAGGCGGAACTTGATCCGCAGTTCGAAATCGTCGAAGGACCCGCCACGATAGACCAGGAAGGTGTTGCTCTTGATGGGGTTCTCCTTCGTCGTCTCCCCGTGGATGGCACCGTCTTTGACCGACCAGAGCCCCGGAGCGCCGTCCCAGCCGGTCAGGTCCTTGCCGTTGAACAGCGAGACCCACGCGCCGGAAGCATCCGCATTGCCGGCCTGCGCCGTCTGTCCGCCGAGGATCGCCAACGAAAGGACCAATGTCGCGACGCCCAGCCGAATTCCACAACTGTCAATTGAACAACGCGTCTTCATAGCCATGTACCTCCCCGCCACCAGGCTCAGTCAAGGGATTTGACCTTCAGGTTCCTGAACCACACCGGGTTGCCGTGGTACTGGAAGCCGAGGTTGCCCACGCGCGGCGTGTCCTTATAGGCCGTCTTGAACTTGTTGTCGGTCCCATCCGGGTTCTTGCCGGCTTCGGTCCACCGATTCAGGTCCATGTCGATGATGTCCTGCCCGTTGAGGTTGATGTAGATCTTGTTGTCCAGGCAGGTGATGACGTAATGGTTCCACTCGTTCGGCCCATTGTTGGCGTTCTTGGACGGCGGCAGGCAATCATAGATCGCGCCGCACTGGCCGTATTTGGTCCCATCCGTTGTCGCGTGGATCTGCACCTCGATGGCGCTATAGATGTTCTTGATGTCGCCCGTTCGGATGAAGACGCCGCTATTACCCTTGTCGGGGACCTTGAAGTCCATTTCGAGGATGAAGTTGCCGTAGCGCTCCTTGGTCCAGATGTCGCCATGACCTTTGGGCGTGGGGGCCAGGACGCCCTGCGCATCGAACGCCCAGGCGCCGGCTTCCATCACGGCGTTGGAAAGGTCTTTCTGGAAGACGTCCTTGGTGGGCGTCTTGCTCACCTCGGCCGCCGTCTTCTTGAACCACTCTGCGGACTGTTTGATCTCGGGCACGCTATTGTCCCAGTGATACTCGTACTCGGCGGAGAAGGGTCCTTCAAACCCCTCGGCGGCCAGTTCGGCCAAGACTTCTCTGGCCTTGCCCTGGCCCGTGCCCCAGGGGACATCGTGGGCATTGGGGCCCATTTCGTTGAGATCCTTGAAGTGCAGGCTGCGGATGCGACCGGCCTTGCCCAGCGCTTTGATGGCCACGACGGGATCGATACCCGACCGCATCCAGTGCCCAGTATCCGAACAAGAGCCGATCCATTTGCTGCGGCCCTCGCAGGCTTTCAGCACCGTTTCATAGTTCCAATAGTGGGAGGGCTTCGGATGATTGTGAAGCGCCACGCCGATCTTGTACTCTTCGCAGAGCTTGTCGATCATCGGCAGGTCCTTCTCCAGCGCCTCCGACACGATCGTCTCAAAGCCCATGTCCTTGACGAAATCGAACAGCTTGCGCCATTCCTGCTCGTTGCCCGGGGTGATCACGCCGTAGCAGGTGAGCGTCAGGCCGCTGTCCTTGAGCATCTGCTTGAGCTGCTGCCGCTGCGCCGCAGTCATGTTCTTGAATACGGTATCACCGAATTCCTTCCCGACCTTCTGGTCGGGAAAGACCTCGATGTACTTCATCCCGCAGGCCTTCGTTTTGGCCATCGCCTCTTCAAACGTGAATCGGTTGAAGCTGTATGACTGTGTTCCCACCCGCCACTTGTCCTGCGTCTGCGCCCCGGTCACGCTCGCGACACCCACACACAGCCCCACCACCAAGGCCACCAACAGTTTCGTCTGCCTACTCATCGAGAGCTCTCCTAATCCACCCAAATCATAAATCGTCATTCATAAATCATAGATCACAGCGTCCAACCCTTGCGGTACTCGCGACGGAGGAACTTATTTGCTTCGGGCATGTTCGTCACCTTCATGTTCGGTCCATCCCACAGAAGCTTCTGCTTCGCCAGGGCCGCGATGTTGCCCAACAGGATGGCCTCCGCCAAGGGACCGGCGTAGTCGAAGTTCGACAGCCCCTTCGGACCGCCCTTGCAGGATTTGATCCATTCCTGATAATGGTCGGTCCCACGCGGCAGGGTCTGCGCCGGCGGTTTGAAGTCCTTCATCTTCGCTTCCGGGATCAGCCGGGGGTTGCCACCGTGCGGCAGGAGGATCGTCCCTTTCTCGCCATAGTAGACCCCACCCTGGTCCGGCATTTGGCGTTTCTCTTCCAGTTCCGGCGGCCGCGGCGGCGGATTCTTGCCGTCGCGCCAAGTCACCGTCACCGGGGGTAAGTCCCCACGAGCAGGGAATTCCCATGTCACAGCCGTATACTCCGGGTAGGTCTCCTTGTTGAACGGCCCGGGTTGGGCCTCGACGCTGGTCGGGTACTTCAGGTCCAAGACCCACCATGCCGGGTCGATGATATGGCAACCCATATCGCCCAGCGTGCCGGTGCCGAAATCCCACCAGCGCCGCCACTCGCCCGGCATGTACTTCGGATGGTAGGGCCGGTACGGGGCGGGACCCAGCCAGAGGTCCCAGTCGAGAGTCGGCGGAACCGGAGGTGTGTCCGTCGGCCGCTCGCCGCCGCCCCAGTTCTTGCCGCTCCAGAGATCGACCTTGCGGATCTTGCCGATGACGCCGGCCCTGACCCATTCCACGAAGGTTTTCATCTCGCCGGTCGCGTGAAGCTGCGTGCCCATCTGGGTCATGACGCCCTTCTTGCGAGCCGCCTCGGTGAGCTGCCGCACCTCGTAGATGTCATGGCACAGGGGCTTCTCGCAGTAGACGTGCTTACCCATCTTGACAGCCATCATGGCCGCCACGGCATGGATGTTGTCCGGCGTCCCAACCGTCACCGCGTCGATGTTCTTGTCCTCGGCCTCCAGCATCTTGCGGAAGTCCTTGTACTTCTTCGCGGTCGGATGCTTGTCGAAGCTGGCCGCCGTGTGCTTGCTCCAGTCGGGATCGCACAAGGCAACGATGTTCTCCGTGCTGACCGACTGCACGTCGCTGCCGCCCTGGCCGCCGACACCGATGCAGGCGATGTTGAGCTTCTCGCTCGGCGGCACCTGCCGCGCACCGCCCAGAACGTGACGCGGAACGATCGTGAACGCGGCCACCGCCGCGGCACTGCCCAGGAACTGGCGTCGATTCATTCGTTTGGTTTTCACAGCACAAGTCCTCTCATTCTACCTTGAACGCGTGGGTTAAGAAGGGCTCCCAAACGCGAAAGGTCGCGTTTGGGGACCCGAACCCACCCTGCTTGTCCGGGTGCCATTCCTACGCTCGCGTAGGCATGTTCCAGCGGTCCGGCTCAGCCTACTTACACGAGTGGTCGCTGCACCCACAAACTACCCTCATCGGTTATCGCCGCTCTTTTCCTACAGTTCCTATAACGCCCAGCCTTCGCGAAATGCCGGCGTTATGTACTTGTTGGCTTCGCTATTGTTAGTGATCTTCAGGTTCACCGGGTCCCATTCCAGCGGCGTGTCCTTGATCCGCATCGCGAGCACACCCAGCAGGACCATCTCCGTCAGCGCACCGCCGTAGTCGAAACTCGAGCTGGCGGGTTTGCCGTCCTTGCAGGCGCGAATCCAGTCCTGCTCGTGGCCGCTTTGTCCGCCTTTGACGCGTGGGATGGTCCTCTCGGGCCGCTTGTACGCCTTCATCTTCACTTCCGGGATGATCCGCACCCCGCCGGCACCGTGCGAGCCGTGCATGATTGTGCCCTTGTCACCAATCAGCAGGGCGCCGTTGCCTTCCAGCTTGCGGCCGGGCTCCAGGTCCTTCGGTCGCGGCGGCAGCAACCGGCCGTCCAACCACGTCAGCCGCACCGGCGGCATGTCGCCCCGCGCGGGGAATTCGTACCGGATGATCGCCGCACGCGGGTATGTCTCCGATGCCACTTCCGGCTGATAGTGCGTCGTTGTGGCCTCGACCCGGGTCGGGTGGCCCAGCTTCAGCGTCCAGAACGCCGGGTCCAGGATATGGCAGCCCATGTCGCCCAGCGCACCGGTGCCGAAATCCCACCAGCCGCGCCAGGTCGTCGGGCAATAGACCGGATGGTACGGCCGGAATTGAGCCGGGCCCAGCCACAGATCCCAATCCAGTGTGGCCGGGACAGGCGGTGTGTCCTTCGGCCGGGCCATGATCGGGAAGTCCGACCACGGATCGCCACCCACCGGCCTATCGCTCCACGCATACACTTCGCGCACCGGGCCGATGGCGCCATCCGCGATCCACTCGTACAGCATCCGAATCTCGTCCGAAGAATGGCCCTGATTGCCCATCTGGGTCTGAACCTTGGCCGCTCGCGCCGCCTCGGTCAACTTGCGGACCTCGGCAATCGAGTGGGCCAGCGGCTTCTGAAGGTAGATATGTTTGCCGTGCTTGAGACAGGCCATCGCGACCACGTAGTGCGTGTGATCGGGCGTCGCGATGACAACGCCGTCGATGTTCTTGTCTTCCTTGTCCAGCATGACGCGGAAGTCTTTGTACCTCTTGGCGTTAGGGAACTTGTCAAGTACCTTGGCGGCGTAGGCGTCATCGACATCGCACAGCGCCACGAAATTCTCGGTGCTGCACTGGCTGATGTTATACGCCCCCATGCCACCGATACCGATGGCCGCCAGGTTGAGCTTATCGCTGGGCCGCTGCCCCGCCGCCCCGGCCAGCACGTGGCCCGGCACAACCGTGAACGCCGCCACGGCGCCAACCGTCCCGCGAAGAAGTTCCCGCCGCGACATTGTCCTATTCTTCTTCTCCATGTTTACCTACCCCTCGGGGTGTCGCGGGCGCCACGTCCATGCAAGTGTGAGCGTGGCACCCGCAAATCATCAATCATCCTTCATCAATTCTTAGATCGCCCAGCCTTCGCGGTATTCCTTGGTCAGGTACTTGTTCGCTTCAGGCATATTCGTAAACTTGAACTCCTTGGCATCCCAGAGCAGTTTCGTCCCAAAGACCTTGGGCTCCTTCAGAGCCGGACGCAGGGCGACGTTGCCCATCAAAACGACCTGGGCTAACAAACCGGCGTGATCGGGGAAGTTCGAGCCGGCGGGCTTGCCGCCTTTACAGGCAATGACCCACTCCGTGTAGTGGCCAGGCGAACGCTCCAGCGTCTTCGGGGGCCGGCCGTACTCTTTTTGGCGGGACTCCGGGAGCAGGCGACCGTTGAGCATTTTGCCCTTGTCGCCGACGTACAGGGCACCGTTGGTGTCTAACCGGCGGCTGTCTTCCAGCTCCGGCGGCCGAGGCGGCCGCATGCCACCATCGTACCAGTGGACCGTCACCGGCGCGAGGTCTCCCCGGGCGGGAAACTCATACGTCACCCGCGACGCCACAGGGTACGTCTCGTTATTGACCATGGTGCAACACGCCTCGACACTGATGGGGTACCCCAGCTTCAGGGCACGAAATACTGGGTCCAGACTGTGGCAACCGATATCGCCGAGCGCCCCAGTGCCGAAATCCCACCAGCCGCGCCAGACGAAGGGATTGTAGACGCCCACCCTGGGATTGTCGGGATTTGCCTTGTACGGGCGCATCGGTGCCGGACCAATCCAGAGGTCCCAATTGAGGGACTCGGGTACAGGATCCTCGCCTTTCGGCCGGTCCACACCTTGCGGCCAGTACCACTTGTTGGTTCCGTTGAGCGGCCGGTCCGTCCAGACGTGGACTTCGCGGACCTGCCCAATGGCCCCGTCCCAAATGGTCTCGCACAGCAGGCGGACCTCCTCGCTGGCCTGGCCCTGGTTGCCCATCTGGGTCGCGACGTTGTGCTCGCGGGCCGTCTCCGCCATCAACCGAGCTTCGCGCACCGTATGGGTCAGAGGCTTTTCGCAGTACACGTGCTTGCCGCGTTTCATGGCCGCTATTGAGACGATCGCGTGCAGATGGTCCGGCGTCCCGACAACGACCCCCTGGATGTTCTTATCTTCCTTGTCCAACATCTCGCGGAAGTCTTTGTACTGCTTGGCATTGGGATACCGTTTGAAACAGCCGGAGGCATGCCGCCAGTCCACGTCGCACAAGGCCACGATATTCGTCTCTTTTTCGAGGGACCGCAGGTCGGACCCGCCCTGGCCTCCGATACCCACCCCGGCGATGTTGACCTTCTCGCTGGGGGGCGTCTGGCCCGCGCCGCCGAGCACGCTTCGAGGGACGACCGTAAACGCCGCCACGCCGGCAGCGGCACCCATGAAACCACGTCGAGTCAGCTTTTTCTCTTTCACGGTACTACTCCTCACACTCAAGTATTGCGCCAAGAACCCATTCGTTACAACGCACATCTGGGTGGCACGTCCAAGCGAAGCTTGAGCGTGTCTTCCCGCGCCCGGGATGCATCACAGCAAGCACGGTCAAACAAGTTCGGCCGTGCCACCCGGAGTAATAATCAATCATCCTTCATCAATCACAGGCTCCACCCTTCGCGATACTCATCGCGGATGTACTTGTTGGCCTCGGGCAGATTTGTGACCTGCATGTTCGGGCCGTCATAGTGCAGCTTCAGGCCCTTTTCATAGAGCTGTCTCTCCATCTTCAGGGCAATATTGCCCGCCAGAACCGCTTCCGTCAGGGGTCCCGCCCAGTCGAAATTCGCCCGGGCCGCCGGACCACCCTTGCAGGCGTTGATCCACTCCTTGTGGTGACCGGGCGAGCGGGCGATCTTCTGCGGCGGCTTGCCGTACTCCTTCATCCGGGCTTCCGGGATCAACCGATAGCCCAGCATTTTGCCTTTGTCGCCGACGAAGAGATTGTCGTCCGCCTCGCCGAACTTGCGGCCTTCTTCGAGTTCCGCCGGCCTCTGGGGCATCAGGCCGCCGTCATACCAGGTCAACGTCAGCGGTGGGAACCCCTCACGCGCGGGAAACTCAAACCGGACAATCGATGACTTCGGAGCGGTCTCCTCCTTCACCGCCAGTCCCTCATCCATGTTGCTGGAGCAAGCCTCCACCGTCGTCGGATAGCCCAGCTTCAGCGCGCGGAAGACCGGGTCGAGCTGGTGACAGCCGATATCGCCGAGCACGCCGGTGCCGAAATCCCACCAGCCCCGCCAACTGAAGGGCAGATAGGCGCCGTTGTACGGGCGGTACTTGGCCGGTCCGAGCCACAGGTCCCAGTCCAACGTTGAGGGTACCGGCGGTGTGTCTTTGGGTCGCTCGATCCCGCGCTGCGAGATGGGCCGGTTGCACCAGGCGTGCACCTCCCGAACCGCACCGAGCGCGCCATCCCAGATAATCTCGGACACCAGGCGGTTGCCCTCGGAGGCCTGGCCCTGGTTGCCAAGCTGCGTGGCGACCTTCGCCTCGCGCGCGGCCAGGGTGACTTGGCGGCACTCCCAAATGGAGTGGGCCAGCGGCTTCTCGCAGTAGACGTGCTTGCCCCGCTTGATGGCGGCCAGCGCGACGGCCGCGTGCAGATGGTCCGGCGTGGCGATCACCACCGCGTCGATATCCTTCTGCTCGTCCAGCATCTTGCGGAAGTCGGCCCATTTCCTGGCCTTCGGATACTTCTCGAAGACCTTGCCGGCGTGCTTCTCATCCACGTCGCACAACGCGACGATGTTCTCGCTGCGGCACTCGTCGAGGTCGCCCTCGCCCCGCCCACCGATCCCGATTCCGGCGAGGTTGAGCTTCTCGCTCGGCGGCACGTTGCCCGCCCCGCCCAGCACCTGCCGCGGCACGACCGTAAACGCCGCCACGGCCGCCGCCGTTCCCACAAAGCTCCGCCGCGATAGCTTCTTATCTTCTCCCATCTTCATCTCCGTAGCCCTCTGGTTCGTGGTGTGCCCTTAAGAGCATCGTAGCACGGGCATCCTGCCCGTGTGTAACACGGGCGTCTCGCCCGTGAACGCAGGGCCAAGATGGCCCTGCGACTCATGGGCAGGATGCCCATGCTACTGAAACGCGTCACAACGTCCATCCTTCTCTGTATCTGCGCTGCACGTATTCGTTCGCTTCGGGCAGATTCGTAATGCGCATGTTCGGCCCGTCGTAGGCGAGCCGCAGGCCCTTTTCCTGCGTTTTGAGGCTCATGCGGACCGCAATATTGCCCAGCAGAATCACCTCCGTCATGGGCCCGGCGTAGTCAAAATTCGAGCCGGCCGACTTGCCGCCCTTGCAGGCTTCGATCCACTCCTTGTGGTGTCCCACCGAGCGCGGGATACTCTTGTCGGGTCTCTTGTAGTCCTTCATCCGCGATTCGGGAATGAGTCTGGGACTATTGGCGTAGCTGTCGCAGATCAGCGTGCCCCTATCGCCGATGAAGATCGCACCGCCAAGCTTGTCGCCGAGGCGACGCCCGGTTTCCAACTCCTTCGGCCGTCGCGGCATCAAGCCGCCGTCGTACCAGGTCAACTCCAAAGGTGGCATACCCTCGCGCTGGGGGAATTCGTAGCGCACAATCGACGCCTGGGGATAGCTCTCCGTGTTGAAGGGCTTGTCCCACGTGATGGTGGGCACGAAGATCGAACAACTTGCCTCCACGCTGGTCGGATACCCCAGCTTCAAGGCCCAAAAGGCCGCGTCGAGGTTGTGGCAGCCCATGTCGCCGAGCCCGCCGGTGCCGAAATCCCACCACCCGCGCCAAAGGGCCGGCACATAGGCCGGGTGATAGGGCCGGTACGGGGCGGGACCGAGCCACAAGTCCCAATCGAGCGTGTCCGGCACGGGCGGCGTCTCCTTGGGTCGCTGCATGCCCTGCGGCCAGACGGCATGCGTCGTCCACACGTGCGCCTCACGCACGGGGCCGATGGCGCCGTCCCAGATCCATTCGCAGATCAGCCGAATCCCCTCGCCGGAGTGGCCCTGGTTGCCCATCTGTGTGGCGACCTTGGCCTCGCGCGCCGCCTTGGCGATCTCGCGGGCCTCGTACATCGAGTACGTCAGAGGTTTCTCGCAAAAGACGTGCTTGCCCATTTTGATGGCCATCATGGACGCGGTGGCGTGCACATGGTCCGGCGTCGCCACCACGACGGCGTCGATGTTCTTGTTCTCCTTCTCCAGCATCACCCGAAAATCAGAGTACCGCTTGGCGTTTGGGAATTTCTGAAACGTCCCGGCCGCCTGGCGGCGATCCACGTCGCACAGGGCCACGATGTTCTCGCTGCTGACATTCTGGATGTCGCCGGCGCCTTGGCCGCCTACACCGATCCCGGCAATATTGAGCTTCTCGCTCGGCGGCACCTGGCGCCGTCCGCCGAGAACGTGACGTGGCACCACCGTGAACGCCGCGACCGTCGCCGCCGTCTTCACGAAATCGCGCCGGGAGATGCTCTGGGACGACCTGCTCTCTGGCCCCACTCGGCCGATCCGATTCACTGTCACGGAAAGCCCTCCCGAACAAAGATGGGGCCTGCGCTTGGTGCGACAGGCCCCTGGATTCACGACCTGACTGGCACCGGCTCTACACGAGATTGAAACCGCTACGATAGAATTTGGTAATGTAGTTGTCCGCCTCGGGACAGTTCGTCGAACGCATCTTCCCCGCGTCCCACTCGACGCGCTTTTGCAGCCGCACGGCCAAGTTGCCGACGAGCAGCGCCTCAACAAACGGCCCAGCGTACCAGAACCCGCTCTTGGCGTCCTCAGGCTTACCGGCCTTGCAGGCCTCGATCCATTCCTTATGGTGCCCGGGCGATCGCGGCAGGGTCTTCGGCGGCCGGCCGTACTCTTTCTGCCGCGACTCGGGGATCAGCCTCGGAGGGGCGGCGTGACTGCCTCCCAGCAGCTTGCCCTCGTCGCCGACGAACAGGATGCCGTTGTCGGCGAGCTGGCGGCCTTCCAACTCCGGCGGAGCCGGCGGCAGCTTGGCCCCGTCGTACCAGACCATCTTGACCGCCGGACGGTCACCCCGGGCCGGGAATTCGAACGTGATGATGTTCCAGATGGGCAGCGTCTCGTCGTTGACCGGACTGGTCTGGGCTTCGACGGCGGTCGGGGCGCCAAGCTCCAAGGCGAAGAACGCCGGATCGGCGTTGTGCACCGCCATATCGCCGATGGCGCCGCAGCCGAAATCCCACCAGCCGCGCCAATTGGACGGACAGTAGGTGGCCTCGCCGCCCCTGCCATCCGGGAATTTGGCGTACGGGCGCCACCGCGCGGGACCGAGCCACAGATCCCAATCAAGGTTCTCAGGCACGGGTATGTTGTCCTTGGGTCGATTGACGCCCTGCGGCCACCAGGGCTTCTCGGGCGTGCCGGCCCGGTCCGTCCAGACGTGCACCTCGCGAACCGTCCCGATGGCGCCGGCGTGAATGAACTCCCAGTACAGCCGCAAACCCTCGCCCGCGTGGCCCTGGTTGCCCATTTGGGTGACGACGCCGGTCTCTTTCGCAACCTGGGTCATGCGCCGGGCCTCGTAGACCGTGTGCGCCATAGGCTTCTCGACGTACACGTGCTTGCCCATCTTCATGGCCATGATTGCCGCCGGGGCATGAATGTGATCGGGGGCCCCGATGACCACCGCGTCGATGTTCTTGTCTTCCTTCTGGAGCATCTCGCGGAAGTCGCGGTAGACTTTGGCGTTGGGATGCTTCTTAATAGTCCCCGAGGCACTCCTGAGATCGGCATCGCACAAGAACGCGATGTTCTCGCTCGACACACCGTCGATATCCGCCGCCCCGCGGCCGCCGACACCGATGCCGGCGATATTGAGCTTGTTATTGGCCGAGGGCTGTCCGGCCACCCCGAGAACGTGCTTGGGCACGAACGTGAACGCTGCCACGGCCGCCGCCGTGCCCAAGACCTCCCGCCGGGACAGGCCGAGGTCCAAGGGTTTTTTCGAATCTCTCATTGCGGTTCACCTCTTCAATTCTTCGTTCTTCAAGCACGACAAGAGCCGCTCAGGGCGGCGCTGCATCAATCGACGTCCCAGCCCAGCCGGTAAAACTTGGTGATGTAGTTGTCCGCCTCGGGGCAGTTGGGCGAACGCATCATCTTGGCGTCCCACTCGACGCGCTTGCCCAGCCGGACCGCCAGGTTGCCGACCAGAAGGGCCTCGGTGAACGGCCCGGAGTACCAGAAACCGGCCTTGGCGTCCTGGGGCTTGCCCGCCTTGCAGGCCTCGATCCACTCTTTGTGGTGTCCGATCGAGCGCGGCAGCGTCTTGGCCGGCGGCTTATACTCCTTCATCTTCGATTCCGGAATCAGCCGAGGCGGGCCCGACCAGCCGCCGCAGAGAATCTTGCCCTTGTCGCCGACAAACAGGATGCCGTTGTCGCCGAGCTTGCGACTTTCCTCCAGTTCCGGCGGACGCGGCGGCAGTTTGCCGCCGTCGTACCAGACCATCTTGACCGCCGGCCGATCGCCTTTGGCCGGGAAGTAGTATGTGATGATGGACCACTTCGGCAGGGTCTCGTCGTTGGAGCCGCTGCTTTCGGCCTCGACTGCCGTCGGGGCATCGAGGTCGAGGCAGAAGAACGCCGGGTCGGCGTTATGCACCGCCATGTCGCCCATCGCGCCGCAGCCAAACTCCCAAAAGCCGCGCCAACTGAAGGGCACATATGCCTTGTGATAGGGCCGCCAGTGGGCCGGACCCAGCCAAGTATTCCAGTCCAGCGTGGCCGGAACGGGCATGGAGTCCGTCGGTCTGTTCATGCCCTGGGGCCAGATCGGCCGATCCGACCAGACGTGCGCCTCGCGAACCGGGCCGATGGCGCCGTCGTGGATGAATTCAGACGTCAGCCGTAGTCCCTCGCCGGCGTGGCCGCCTTGGCCCATCTGTGTGACGACATTCATCTTCTTGGCCGTCTCCGTCATGAGGCGGGCTTCATAGATCGTGTGGGCCATGGGCTTTTCGCAGTAGACGTGCTTGCCCATCCGCATGGCCCGGATTGCCGCCGGGGCGTGGCAGTGGTCCGGCGTGGCGATCACCACCGCGTCGATGTTCTTGGCCTCTTTGTCCAACATTTGGCGGAAGTCTTTGTACCGGCGGGCGTTGGGGAACTTCTTGAACGTATCCGCGGCCCGCGTTTCATCGACGTCGCACAGGGCCACGATGTTGGCCCCGTCATTGGCACACTGGTTGATGTCGCCCGCGCCCTGGCCGCCGACGCCGATGCCAGCGATGTTGAGTCGGTTATTAGCCGAGGGCTGGCCGACGCCTCCCAGAACGCGTTTCGGCACAAAGGTGAAGGCGGCGGCCGCCGCGGCAACTCCCACCAACTCCCGGCGCGACAGGCATGAACTGCGTTGGACCTTCTGTGAGTCGCCTGATTCTCTCATAGGGCAAAGCCTCGTGCCGGCTTGTCATTGCGAGCGCAGCGAAGCAATCTCCCATCCTGGGGATGGAGATTGCTTCGTCGCTGCACTCCTCGCAATGACATCTGGCGTTTTGAGATAGTTCTTTATACCTTCATCTCCATCGGACCCCAACCCTTGCGGGGCTCGCGCCAGGCCAGGTCGTTGATCTTCGGATCGCTGGTGATCTTCCCGGCTTCGTCCAGCTCGAGCTTCTTTCCTGCGCGGGCGCAAAGGTTGCCGAGTTGGATGTTCGCGGCCATGGGACCCGAGTAGCTCCAGTTGGACTGGCTGAACTCCCGCGGCTTCTCGCCCTTGCAGGCCATGATGAACTCCTCATGATGTCCGGGAGAGCGTTCCAGCAGTTTGGGAGGCTGGCCAAACTCTTTGCGCCGCTTCTCCGGGATCAGCATCGGGGTGTTCCAGTAGTCTTCCTGGACCAGCATTTTTCCCTTGGTGCCGATGACCAGGTTTCCCGTTCGCGGCAGTTTACGCCCGTCGACCGTGAGTTCCTCAGGAACCTCCGGCATGAAAGGCGTTCCATCCGGTTTGTAGCCCTCGTACCAGAAGGTGGTGAACCCGGGCCGGCCGTCTTTGGCGCGGTAGGTGCTCTTGACCACCATCCCGGCCGGGAACTGATCCTTGACGGGTCCGGTCATGATGATCGGCTCGGCGGTGGCCGCGTAGCCCGGATTCATGATCGCGTAGATCCCGTCGGTCGTATGGCAGGCCATATCGCCCAGGGCCCCGGAGCCGAAATCGACCACGCCGCGCCAGTTGAAGGGATGATAGGGGCCCCGGCCCTGTCGATCCACGGGGCGAGCGGCAAAAGGCCGCATCGGTGCCGCGCCGATCCAAGCCTCCCAGTCGAGGGTGTCAGGCACCGGATCGGTCCCAGTCGGACGGTCACCACCCTGCGGCCAGATGGGGCGGTTCGTCCAAGTGTGAAACTCCACGATGTCACCAATCGCGCCAGCCTTAACCAACTCGTACGCCTTTCGCCATCCCTCGCCGGCATGGCCCTGGTTCCCCATCTGGGTGACGACCTTGGGATTCTTGGCATAGGCGGCCGCCAGCAGTTGGGCCTCGCGCACCGACCAGGTCAGCGGCTTCTCGGTGTAGCAGTGAATGCCCATGGAAACGGCGGTCATCGACGGGGCGAAATGGCTGTGATCCGGCACCGCCACAAAGACCACATCCAATTTCTTGCCGTGGTTTTCGAACACTTTGCGCCAATCCGTATACCCGGCCGCCTGTTCCCAGCCTTTCTTGCCCAGCACGCCATTCCACCGGTTCTTGTCAACCTCCGCGAAGGCGACACACTGAAGGCCGGCCTTACTGCAGAAGCCCGTATGGCTCCCCGCTTGTCCGCCCGCACCGATGAATCCCACCTGGAGTTTCTCGTTGAGTCCCTGGGCCCGGATGAGGCTCGGGAAGCCGATCGTGCAGGCGGTTCCAGCGGCAACGGTGCCCTTGATGAATTGACGACGCGTGAGGTTCGACATGAGCTTGACTCCTTAATTCTTGTGAATGAGAGAATCGCTCCTCGGGGCAATGTCCCTCGATGTCACATCGTTTGCCTTGCAGGGGCCGACACACACCTCGACCCCAGAGTATGTTCCTACAGCGACCAGCCCTCGCGGAATTTCGGCCGGACAAAGGCATTGGCCGTTTCGTCGTTGGTCATACGCATGTTCTCGCCGTCCCATTGCAGGACCTTGTCCGGATTGAGAACGGCCAGGTTGCCCATGACGACCGTCTCGGTGAACGGGCCCGAGTAGTCGAAATTGGAGCTGGCGGCCGGTCCGCCCTTGCACGCACTGATCCAGTCCCTCTCGTGCCCCTCCACACCGCCCGGGACCCGGCGCAGGGTCTTGGCCGGCCTCTGATAGGCTTTCATTTTGCTCTCGGGGAAGATACGCGGGTTCTCGCTGTACGTGTCGCAGATGAGCTTACCCTTGTCCCCGACAAAGATCGTGCCGCTTTCCGGGATCTTCCTTCCCGGTTCGAGCTCGTCCGGCCGAGCCGGCAGGATGCCGCCATCGTACCAGTGCAGCTTCACCGGCGGCATGCTCCCGCGCGCCGGGAACTGATAGTGCACCACCTCGGCCGAGGGGTACGTCTCCTTGTTGTCAAACCGCTCCCACATCTTCTTCACTTCCCAGGAGTGGCTGGCCTGAACACTCACGGGGTACTTCAACTTCAGGGACGAGAACGCCGCGTCCATCACGTGGCATCCCATGTCGCCCAAGGCGCCGGCGCCGAAGTCGATCCACGCCCGCCAGTTGAACGGCAGATACGCCGGGTTGTAGGGCCGCATCGGCGACGGACCTATCCAGAGGTCCCAATCCAGACCCTCCGGCACCGGGGGCTTATCCTCGGGCCGGCCGATCCCCTGCGGCCACACCGGGCGATTCGTCCAGCAGTGCACTTCGCGAACGTCGCCGATCGCGCCGTCCTGGATCCATTCAGAGACCAGCCGAACTTCCTCGCTGGAATGGCCCTGGTTGCCCATCTGCGTCTGCACCTTGTACTTGCGCGCCGCCTCGGTCAGCATTCGGGCCTCCCACACGGTGCGCGTCAGCGGCTTCTGGACGTACACGTGTTTGCCCCGCTGCATGGCGGCCATCGCGACCACCGCGTGCAGATGATCCGGCGTGGCCACGACCACCGCGTCGATGTCCTTCTGCTCGTCGAGCATTTTGCGGAAGTCCGTCCACATGCGGGCGTTGGGGTACTTCTTGAAGACGCCGGCCGCATACTTGGAGTCCACGTCGCACAGGGCCACGATGTTTTCGCCGGCGCAATTGGCAACGTTATTCTGACCCATGCCCCCGATGCCGACGCCGGCGATATTCAACTTCCCGCTCGGTGGTGTCCCGTTGGCGCCGCCCAGGACGTGACTGGGCACAATCGTAAACGCGGCGGCCGCCGCCGCCGCTCCCATGAAGTGGCGACGGGATAGCTTCCCGTCCTGCCTTGGCGTATTCGATGTCTTTGTCATATTCCTTGGTCCTCGTTCCAGCTACAGTTCCCAGCCCTTGCGATAGTGCATCTGGACGTAGTCGTTGGCCTTTTTGTCATTGGTGACGACCATCTTCTCACCGTCCCATTCGAGCTTCTTGCCGACGTTCTCCGGCCGGATCGCGAGATTGCCCATCACGACCATTTCGGTCAGCGGCCCGGAGTAGTCGAAGTTCGAGCACGCCGGCTCGCCGCCCTTGCACGCCCGAATCCAGTCTTGCTCGTGTGCCTCGCGCGGGATTCTCTGGAGCGTCTGCGGCGGACGCTGGAAGTCCTTCATCATAGCCTCGGGAATCAGACGCGGGGTGTCACCGTACTCCTCGCAGCGAAGGATGCCCTTGCTGCCGATGAACAACACATGGCTGCTGTCGGGGCTCCCCATGGATCGGCCAGCTTCCAGAGCCTCCGGACGCGGCGGCCTGAGACCGCCATCGTACCAGTGAATCTTCACCGGTGGCATGCCTTCCCGAGCCGGATAGTCGAAATGCACGATCGAGGCCAGCGGGAACGTCTCGTTGTTGACTGGCGTGCAGCACGCTTCCACGCTGCTCGCGTACTTGAGCTTCAGGGCCGAGAAAACCGGGTCCAGCACGTGGCAGGCCATGTCGGCCAGCGCGCCGCCGCCGAAATCCCACCAGCCGCGCCAGTTGAACGGGGCGTAGATTTTATTGTAAGGCCGCATCGGAGCCGGGCCGATCCAGAGGTCCCAGTCCATCGTCTCCGGCACCGGGTCTTCTTGCTTCGGCCGATCGATACCCTGCGGCCAGACCGGCCGGTTGGTCCAGGCGTGGACCTCTCTCACCTCACCGATCACGCCCGCCCAGATCCACTCGCAAATGTCGCGGACGCCATTGCCGGAGTGGCCCTGGTTGCCCATCTGGGTCGCCACTTTGTACTTGCGGGCGGTTTCGGTGAGAAGGCGGGCCTCCGACACGAGGCGGGTCAGCGGCTTCTGCACATAGACGTGCTTGCCGCGCTGCATGGCCGCCATCGCCACGGGGGTATGAAGATGATCGGGCGTTGCCACAATCACCGCCTCGATCTCTTTCTGCTCGTCGAGCATCTTGCGGAAATCTTTCCACTGCCGGGCCTTCGGATATTTCTTGAAGACCGGGGCCGCATACGCCCCATCCACGTCGCACAGGGCCACGATGTTGTCGGTCCCGGCGCAGGCTCCCACGTTGTTCTGCCCCATGCCGCCGATGCCGACGCCGGCGATGTTGAGCTTCTCGCTCGGCGGTTTCTGGCCCGCGGCGCCCAGCACGTGACTGGGCACGATGGTAAACGCGGCGGCCGCCGCAGCGGCACCCATGAAGTGGCGACGGGACAGTTTCCCGTCCTGCCCCGGCGTATTCGTTGTCTTTGTCATGTTCGCTGGTCCCCTAAAACAGCCGTTGATCTTTCCTGCCCCTTCCGGGCGGCACCGCCAGACTTGTTTGACGGTGCTGCTTCGATCGAGCCTACGCGTCCGAGCGCCCACGGGCAAACAAGTCTGCCCGCGCCGCCCGACTATCGCACTATCATTTGATCTGACTGACGATCCCCTGCGCCTGCGCGCGGATCGTATCGTTCTTCGTGCCCTGGATCACCTTCTGGAGCACTTCTTTCACCCGCTGGGGATTGGCGGCGACTACGGCCGGAGCCATCCGGACCGCCGCCGACTCCGCCTCCAGATGCAGAGCCACGTCGTCGAGATACCCAGCGGCCATATTCAAAGCCGCCAGCGACTTCGTGCTCGCCAGGCCGGAAAGCACACGCTTCTTCTCCGTGGCGTCACCTGCCAGGTCCATCGCCTTCTTGTAGAGGTCGATGGTCTGCTCGGCGGTCCGGTCGCTTTCCAGACCAAGCAGCCGCACGAAACCCCGCAGAGCGAGAACCTTGTGCACCTGACTCGTCGAGGTCTGGGCCACCTTCAGCAGGTCGGGGACCGGCTCGGCGGTCGGCCAGTCCGACAGGGCGCGGATCGCCGCATCCTGGATCTCCGCCTCACGACTGCTCAAAGCCGCCCGCAAAATCGGCAGCGAGCCGGCGTCGCCGATCCGGCCCAGGACGCGGAGCAGGGAAGCCCGGTCCGGGGCATCCCTGACGTTCGGCAGCACCGCCTGGACCGCGGCGGACTGCCGCGTCTTGTCCTCGATCTTGTGGGCCACCGCCGCGACCATCTTCTCCGCCTCCCCGCGGTCCGGCTCGTTCTTGGTCTCCAGCAGCAAGTCCACCAGGGCCGGCATATCCTCCGCCTTGGCGACGATCTTCAGAACGCGGAACGATTCCACCCGGACCTTGCGGTCCTCGTCCTTCCCGGCCTTCCGCAGTGTCTCGACCGCCCCGGCAATGTTGCGCTCGCCGATGGCATCGATCAGTTCCGCTTTGACGGACGCGTTGGCCGACGGGAGATTCTTGAGAATCGCGGCATCCACCTCCGGCCCGCGCAGCCGGTAGAGACCCTCGCGTGCCGCCTTCTGCTCGGCGCCGCGCGTAGCCGCTGCCCGCTCGGCCAGGAGCGAGAGGTTCGCCACGGTCCCCAACTGGCCCAGGGCCCGCAGGGCCGCCACGCGAACGGATTCGTCCGGCGCTTGGCCCGCCTCGATCACCGCCGGCAAGGCCGAGGCATCGCCGCGGTCGCCCAGTGCCGAGAGCAACTGAACCTGCCCACTCGGCGGCAGCTTCGGCAACTCCTGCACCAGGGCTTTCGTGACCTCGGGGCCCGGGATGTCCCGCACGATGGCGATGGCCCCGCTCTGCATCTGGGGGTCACTGCTCTTGAGGGCGTCGATCACCATGTTGATGATGTCCTGGTTCGGCGCCTCGCCGGCACCGGCGACCGCCGCGCCAGCAGAACCGACGGCAAACACTGCAATCTGTAGCAAACGCAAGATCTTCGATTGCCAAACCATATCCGTCGTCCTACCTACCACGATCTTCCCCTGGTCGGGTGGCACCGACTAACTCGTTTGCCGGTGTTCCCTCCCAATGAACCGGATCCCTTGAAGCCCCACGGACAAACGACCCCTGCCTTCGCAGGGGTGACGTCATTCCCGCGGAGGCGGGAATTGTCCGTGCCACCCGCTACGTCGCCCGGGTGCCATGTCCACGCTCGCGTGGACATGCCGATCGAGTAGCAGCCGCCAGCGAAGCTTGTTTGTAGTGACGCCGTAAGGCGTTTCTTCCTATTATCCCCTTACGGGCACACTACAAACCAAAGCCTTCAGCGTTGACGCTGCCACCCGGATAGGACCCAAAACAGACTGCCAAGTGGACTACTTCGTATTGCCCCGACCGGCGGCGCCGACCATGCCCTTCAGAGCGGCGGTCCGTACCAGTTGCGGCACGCCTTCCTTGTTCAGGCTGGTGTAGATCTTCATGGCTTCCGCCCGGTTGCCCTCGGCCACCAGCTTCTCCGCCACCTTCAGATAGGCATCATAGACCGCCAGCTTCAGATTGTCGGGAACGCTGTCCCGGGCCTTGTCCAGGGCCTTGACCGCCTCGGGTCCGCCGATCTTGCCCAGGGCGCTGATCGCAGCCCCACACATCACCCTATCCGAGCCTTCCGCACACTTGGCGATGTCCGCCGTCGCCGCACGGCAGCCGCGCTCGCCCAGGCTGTTGACGATGCCGATCTTGGCCTTGCCTTCGGCCTTCGGCAGGGCTTGCAGCAATGCCTTGTTGACGGCCTCGCCCGGAATTCGCTCCAAGGCGTAGCGGGCCATGTCCGAGTACTCCTGGTTCGTCAGCATGCCGGCCAGCACGGGCACCGACTGGTCCGTCCCGATGATGCTCAGCTCACGGCAGGCGTACTGTTTGCCCGCGTACTTCGCATCCGACCTGAGCACGTCAACCAGGGCCGCCTCGTATTTCTTCAACTCTTCGGGCTTGCCGTAGGCCTTGCGGATCTCATCGCTGAGCTCCGTCAACGCCGCCCGGCTGTCGCCGAAATCGTACGTCTTGATCTTCGCCAACTGTTGTTCCATGCTGGACCCCTTTGCTGAAGCTTGTGCCTTTGGTTTTGTCGGTACCGGGAAATCGCCTGCCGCGAACTGAATGCCCCGCAGGTAATGCTCGAGAATGGGTGTGGTCATGAAGATCTCGTTGTTGTGCCCGAGCGAGCAGTAGAAAAGCCGGCCCTTGCCGACATCCTTGACCCAGGTGATGCCCGTGTCCTTGTCGGACTCGATAACGCCTTTGACGCTGTTGGTCCCCGGATCGCTCATGTCGAGGCTCATCAGGACGAACTGCTTCTCGCGGGAATACGGATTCGGGGCCGTGCGATAGATCTCGTCCTTGACTTTGAAGCCCTGGCCCTTGAACGGCGCGGTCAGCGGATGGTCCGGCTCATCGAGCTTGATCGCCACGGTAGTGCCGGCGCCCCAGGGATGGGCGGTGAACTTGTTGCCCATCATCTCCTGGGCCTCGGGCCACTGGTAGAAGTTGTCGGCGGCGGCGTGGATACCAACGATGCCTTTGCCGCCCTTGACGAAGTCCATCAGGGCCTGGCACCGTTCCGGCGTCGTCTTCGGATCGAACTTCAGACTGGTCGTGTTGTTCAGGCAAATGATATCGAACTGCTTGAGCGTCTCGGCATTGAAGACGGAGTAATCGTCCGTGACCGCCGTCACCTGGAAGGCTCCGGTCTTCTCGCCCATGATCTTCAGGGCCTCGTTGGCCACCGGAATCACCGTGTGGAAGAACGTCTCGCATTTCCAGAAGATCAGCATTTTGCGCGGCTGGGCCGGCTTGCTCACGGCTTTGTCCGGCATGGCCGCCTTGATCTTCGCGATCTCTTCGTCCGTCAGTTTCCGCAACTCCTTGGGCGACTGGGCCCACAGCGCCGTCGACAGGCAGAAACCCACGAGCAGCAGCACGGCGATACCCTTTGACCTCATCATATCGGCTCCTTTCTTTCTATGTTTGATGTTTGATGTCTGGAGTCGGAACAACCAAGTCCTCACACTTCACACTTCAAACTTCACACTTCAAACTTCCTATAGATGCCACGGGGCCCGCATCGGCCGCGACAGCATCCGATTGGCCTCGGCGTCGTTGACAAACATCTCTCTCTGCGGGTCCCAGCGCAGCCTGCGACCCAGTTGCATGGCAATCTCACCCAGCAATCCGACGCTGATCGAGCGGCATGCCACCTCAATCGGGGTGATCGTCTTCTGGCGGGACTTCACGCAATCGAGGAAGTTCTGGTGATGGTCCCGGCTACGGTACAGCTTGGTCTCATCGGGGCCGATGACCTCTTTCCAGAGTTCCGGCGGGTTGGTCGCCTGTCGGCCGCGATCCACGTGGACCCAGCCCTTCTCACCATACCAGACCGTTCCCATGCCCTTGGGCACCTGCCTGTCGTTGGCCACGATCATTTCCACGCCGTTGGCGTACTTGCAGGTGAATTTGTAGGCGGTCGGGACGTCGAAGATCCCATCCTTCGGGTACTCGCCCTTGCCCTCGATCTCCACCGGGCCGGTATCGTCCAGACCCAAGCCCCAATGGGCGATGTCGATGTGATGGCCCGCCCAGTCGGTCAACTGGCCGCCGGAGTAGTCCATCATCCAGCGCCAATCCCAGTGCATTACGCCTCGGAACGGCACCCACGGCGCCGGACCCAGCCAGAAGTCCCAATCGACGCCTTCCGGCACCGGCTGCACCGGGTTGTTTTTGCCCGGACTGCCGGTGGGCAGGCCCACTTCCACGCGGGTGATCTTGCCGATTCGGCCGTTGCGGACCAGCTCGCAGCCGTGATGGAAGTTGTCCACGGACCGCTGCCAGCTTCCGGTCTGCCAAATCCGGCCGTACTGGTTCACCGTGTCCCGCATCACCTTGGCCTCATGGATGGTTCGGGCCAGCGGCTTCTCGGCATACATGTCTTTGCCGGCCCGGGCCGCCATGATCACGGGAATCGAGTGCCAGTGGTCCGGCATCGCCAGGGACAAGGCGTCGATGTCAGCGCGGGCGATCAGCTCGCGGAAGTCGTGATAGATCACGCAGTCCGAGTTGCCGTATCTCTTGTCCACGAAGCCTTTGGCCTTGTCGGCATTGCGTTTGTCCACGTCGCAGATGGCCACCACGTGGGCGTCCTTCTTGCTCAGGAAGGCCCTCATGTTGCCGGTGCCCTGGCCGCCGACGCCGATGCAGCCCATCGTGATCCTCTCGCTGGCGGCAACGCCCCCGTTGGCTCCCAGGGCCGAGGAGCTGACGATGTACGGGAAGCTTACAGTCGCCACCGATACCCCTGCGGCGTTTCGCAGGAATCGGCGCCGTGACAGGTCGATTCTGGTCATGTACCGTTCTCCTATTCTCAGAGGGTGTGTGAAAAGCCGGTTCAACGTGGCATGGGCTTCCAGCCCATGAATCATCGGCAGGATGCCGATGCCACAAGACTACACGGGCAGGATGCCCGTGCCACTTTTCACAAACCTCTCATGTCAGATATGCCAGGGGCTGCGCATCGGGCGGGACAACATGCGGTTGGCCTCGTCGTCACCGATGAACACCTGGCGTTTCGGATCCCACTTCAGGGGCCGTTGGAGCATGTACGCGATATTGCCGAGGTGGCACACGGTCACCGAGCTGGCGCCAATCTCAATCTTACAGATGGGATCGCTCCGCTTGCGGATCGCTTCGAGCCAGTCGGTGTAATGGTTCTTGCTGTCGTACAGATGGACCTGGTCGGGCTTGATAATCTGGTCCTTGAGGGCATCCGGCCAAGTCTTCAGATAGCCGCGGTTGACCTCGACCTTGCCCGTCGTGCCCTCGAAGAGCACGCCGTTGACGTTACGCCCGCGATTGGTCTTGACGCGTTCCAGCCAGAGCGGATAGGCGTCGCCGGTGAAAGGAAGGCCGGTGCCCTCGGGGCCACGGACTTGGCCGTCCCGTGTCATGGTGATGCCGTTGGCGTACTTGTAGGTGAGGACTTTGTACTCCTTGCCGTCGGGTGGGCAGATCTCGACCGGGCCGCTGCCGTCCATGCCCAGACCCCATTGGGCGATGTCGAAGTGGTGAGCGCCCCAATCGGTCATGCCGCCGCCACCGTAGTAGCTGTGGTCGCGCCAGTTCGGGAAGCCGTCAAAACTGATGTGCGGGGCCAGATCGTTATTGTACGGCCGCCACATCGCCGGGCCGACCCACATGTCCCAATCGAGGTAATCGGGGATGGGCTCGGCCTTGAGCAGCTTATCCTGCGGCGGTCCGCCCACGTTGACCGTCACGTGCTTGATGTCGCCGATGTAGCCGTTTCGCACCAACTCACAGGCGAAGCGGAACTCGCGCGAGGAACGCTGCATGCTCCCCGTCTGGAACACGCGGCCATACTGCCGAATCGTGCGGACCATCGCCTGCGCTTCGGCAATCGTCTGAGTCAGCGGCTTTTCGCAATAAACGTCCTTGCCCGCCCGGCACGCCTCGATCGTGGCGATCGCATGCCAGTGGTCCGGCGTCGAGATCACGACGGCGTCGATATCCGGCCGGGCCAGCAGCTCGTGAAAATCGTGATACCTCGTGCAACCTTTGTAGGCTCCGTCCTTCTTGTCGGCGTAGTATTTCTCGACGATGCTTTTCGCGCTGCGTTCGAGCTTGAGCTGGTCCACGTCGCACGCCGCGACTACCTGCGTGCTGGGCATCAGGAATGATCGCATCAGGTGCTGGCTCTGCTTACCACAGGCGATGAAGCCGATGACGATTCGATTGCTGGGCGGTGTCTGGCCCTGTGCCCCAAGGACCGAGGACGGCACCACGTAAGGCATGCTTGCGACCGCCGCCGCACCTGCCGCACTCTTGAGGAAGTCCCGCCGATTCATGTTTCTCTGCGTCATTCAACTACCCTCTCACAGTAGCATGGGCGTCCCGCCCATGAAAAAACAACGGTAGGCAGGGCCGGGATGGCCCTGCGACACATGGGCCAGGGGATCCCCAACGCGGAATTCGGCGTTGGGGACCCCACGATGCCCATGCTACGACAAACCGCCTTTTTCCCCACATCCTCACCAGTCTCTAGGTGCCAGGGACTTCGGTACGGCCGGCCCAGCATCGCGGAAGCGACCGGATCGCCGATAATCTCTTCGGTTTCAGGGTTGAATTTGATCTTTCGCCCCAGGTACATGGCGATTCGCCCAAGATGGCCCGGGGTTGCCGAGCGCTGGGCCGTCTCGCCAGGCGCGCGGGTCTCCTGGCGGCTCTTGATGCCGTCGAGGAAGTTCCGCCCGTGGCCCGGCGATTCATAGAGGGGAACGTCGTTGGCCCCGAGTTTCTCCTGCTTCAACTCCTTAGGCTCGGTTTCCACGCTCTTACCGAGATCGCCGCGACTGACCCAGACCCTACCCCAGTGACCCATGTCCCCGGGGTGGCCGACCCAGTCCAGGAGCGGCCCGCCGCCGTAGTCGAGCACCCACCGCCAGTTCTTGGGCCGCAGCGCGGGACGGTAAGGCGGGTACGGGGCCGGCCCGAGCCACCTGTCAAAATCGAGTTCCGCCGGGGGGGCCACCCTCTGCTCCTGGCCCGCCGTCTGGGCGAAATCGGAGGGCCCGGAAGGCAGGCCGACCTCAACCGTATGGACCTTGCCGATCCGGCCGCTGCGAACCAACTCGCCCGCGAAGCGAAAATGCGCCTGGGAGCGTTGCCAGCTCCCCGTTGGCCAGATTCGGCCGTACTGCTGGACAGCGTGGCCCAGGGCCCGGCCCTCGCGCAGATCGTGCGAGAGGGGCTTTTCGCCCAAGATGTCCTTGCCGGAGCGGGCCGCTTCCATCGCCGGGATGGCGTGCCCGTGGTCCGGCAGACCCAGCGACACCGCGTCGATGTCGGTGCGGGCTAGCAACTCCCGGAAGTCGTTGTAGCCGGCACAATCCTGGTGGCCGTACCGCTTGTTGACCGTGTTGATGGCCCCCTGGAGCGTCTTCTGGTCCACGTCGCAGATGGCGACAATCCGGCAGTCCTTCTCGCGGAGGAAGTCCCCCCTGTTGGAGCCACCCTGCCCGCCGACGCCAATGCAGCCCATCGTGATGCGCTCGCTGGGTGCGACGCTGCCCTCTTTGCCGAGAGCCGAAGAGCTGACGATATACGGGAATCCTACCACCCCCACGGCGGTGCCGGCCGCCGTGGTGAGAAACCGGCGCCGGCTGACGTTCTGGTTCATGCTCATGCCAGCCGCTTTCTTTGCACCTGGGTGGCATCGAACTCGTCAGTAGCATGGGCATCTTGCCCATGAGTCGCAGGGCCATCTTGGCCCTGTTTTCACGGGCGAGACGCCCCTGGATACTCATGGGCGGGACGCCCATGCTACTAAACCGGATGCCACCCGGCCTGTTGCGAGGCCCGGATGCTTTCGCAACATCCGAGCCCCACTGTAGTTATGACTATTTCTTCTCGAAAGCCGAGTCGAAGGCAAGCTGCGAAGGCTTGAAGTCGGCCTTCTTGATGTACTGGACCGCCTCGGCCGCCCCGTGCTCGCGATCCATCCGGCTATCCTCCCACTCGATCGAGAGCGGGCCTTGATATCCCACGTCGTTCAACGCGACGACGATCTCCTCGAAGTTGATGTCCCCGTGGCCGATGGACCGGAAGTCCCAGAACCGGCGCGGGTCGGCGAAGTCGATGTGGCCGCCAAAGACGCCGACGGTGCCATCCCCATGGCCCCACCACACGTCCTTCATGTGGCAATGCCAGATCCGCTTGCCGAACATGCGGATGAACTTCACGTAATCGACACCCTGGTAGCCGAAGTGGCTGGGGTCGTAGTTGAAGCCGAAGCACTCATGGCCCTTGACGGCGTCAATCGCCCGCTGGGCGGAGGCAATATCGAATGCGATCTCGGTGGGATGCACTTCCAGACCGAACTTGATGCCCTCTTTCTTGAACGCATCGAGGATCGGCGTGAAACGCTTGGCGAAGTCCGCGTAACCGGCATCGATCATGTCCTTCGAGACGGGCGGGAACGAGTACAGGAGGTGCCAGATCGAGCTGCCGGTAAAGCCATTGACGACCTTGATGCCGAACTTCTTGGCCGCCTTGGCGGCGTCGATCATGTTCTGAGCGGCGCGCTGCTTGACGCCCTCGGGATTGCCGTCGCCCCAAATGGCCGGCGAGATGATGCTCTTGTGACGCTGGTCGATGTTGTCGCAGATGCACTGGCCGACCAGGTGGTTCGAGATGGCGAACACCTTCAGGCCGTACTTGTTGAGCAGGTCCCACTTGGCCTTGCAGTACTTGTCGTCCTTGAGGGCCTTGTCCACCTCGAAGTGGTCGCCCCAGCAGGCCAGCTCCAGGCCGTCATAGCCCCAGCTCTTGGCTTTCTGCGCCAGGACCTCCAGCGGCAGGTCCGCCCACTGTCCCGTGAAAAGCGTTACTGGTCTTGCCATCTCGTACCTCCTTATCAAAGACTCGTCGCACACCTTTCCTGGAAAGCGTCTTTTCGTAAAGAAAAACGCTCACGATCCTCGTTTTATTGCGAACGCACCCCGTGGCATGGCCATCCTGGCCCTGTCTCCACGGGCTGGAAGGGGACGCCAGACGCGGAATCTTGCGTTTGGGAACCCAAGCCCGTGCCACGCGGCGCGCGCCCCGGCACAAGGACTCTCGTCCCCGGCTTCACAGGGGGGCACGGGACACGATCCTCCTTGGCACTCCAGGGACGTACCATTATACAAGGGGCAGATAGGCAAGCAACGTCAATTTCCCGCCATTTCTCCGACACGGATTCTCGATATGAAGTCCAGTGGATGGCCTCGCAGTCCATCTCCCGGACGACAGGCCATCGGGGCGATGATGACTTCGCCGGAGGATCAGTCCCTCTTGCGACTATGAAAGCCGAACCTTACTGGTGGCTCCTTGGGTGGGTCGAGCATTTGACGCAGGATGAGGAAGAGCTGCTTGATCTGCTCATCGTGTTGCTCGATCTTGCGTCTCAAGGCGGCGTTGTCCGCCAGAATCTCCCTCAATCTGACGAACGCCCTCATGATGGCGATGTTCACGCTGATGGCGCGCGGGCTTTTCAGGACACTGGAGAGCATGGCCACTCCCTGCTCCGTGAACGCCCTGGGGGGCTTTCTTCTCCCGCCCCAACTTGATGTCACAATTTGTGACTTCAAGTTCGCGAACTCTTCGGCGGTTAACCGGAACACAAAATCCTCTGGAAAGCGATCCGCGTTCCGGGACACCGCCTGGTTCAGCACGCGTGTCTGAACGCCATAGAGCCGCGCCAAATCCTCATCCAACAAGACCTTCTGACCACGAATCACATAGATGCACTGTTGGATTCGCTCGGCGGGGATAATCGCACTTACCGCCGGGGCCTTCTTCGCCATCGTCCGATCCTCTTGATATCACAGCCTGCGCCTATCCGATGAGCCATCGGCTCGGTCATCATGGATCATCACAGCACCTGCGCCCTCTTGTGTCAATGCTTTTTGCCCATCCCCGGAGCCCCCTGTGCTTCAACGCCCAAGGCGGCCGAGTGCCCGGTTTGCCCCAGAGATGCAGGACGCGGGTTCTCCGCCAAGCCAATTGACTGACCCGGCCTGCGGTACTACGATAATCACTATGAAATGGCAAGAATGGTCCGCGGTGGCAGACGATCCATCTCTATGGAAGAACCGAGAGGAGAAAGGGCTGCTCAAGGCGGAGTACGTAGGCGACTACGTTCTGCGTCTTTGGTTTGAGGACGAGATGGATGTCTCCATTTACGAGTTGGACTTCCGTCCTCTGGTGGTGGACGACAATCCGGGGGGTGTGTTTGCGGCCCTGAAGGATCAAGAGCGGTTCAAACAGGTTCGGGGCGACTACGCATTGATCTGGCCGAATCCGGAGACGGGAGCGTACGATGAGCACGCGATCGACATGGCCCCGGAATGCGTGCGGTTCTTCTGCGAGAGACACGGCAAGCCGTTGAAAGTGTCCGCAAGAGACAAAACGACTGCCCCCGCCTGACCAGCGCGTGCCTCCGATGATTTCCCGTCAATTCTCCGGCATGGACTCCCGCCCCCGACCTTCGGCCGAAACCAATGCGTTTATCGCTTTGCGGGTACCAGCGGGGAGTGGTTCTGTTGGCGGATTCGCATCCGCGGCCGCGCCCCTGTGAGAGATCGCCACAACAACTTTCCTGCCCTCCCCGCCGGCACTCCAAATGCGATAAACGCCGTGTTCTGCGACCCCACATGGACTGCTCACCAGAAATGACCTGTGAGCCGGTCGCGTGCTTCGTGGTTTCTCCCCGCCACTGACCCCTGACACCTGATCCCCGGCCCCTAGCCTTTCTGTATTTCGTCTTATCTCGCCTCCCCTTCCGACCGATAGAAGGCGCAGCAGAGGATTCTTGCATCTCGGATGGGGCCACCGACTGGAGTATGCGCGCCGTGTATGCGCTTGCGTATACGTGCTCCGAATATGTCGAATGCGGCGTCAATAACGAATAAACACTGGGAGGCCAAAGACACATGAACGTGAAAATCAAGAGCTTTGACGTAAATATGGACGTCAAGAAGAAGGGCATCGAGCTTGAGGTCAGGACCCCCAATGGAGACAGTCAACTCGGGGATTGTTACGTCACCATGACAGGTTTGGTATGGTGCCCGGGAAAGACCAATAAGAAGAACGGCATCAAGATCGACTGGAACGACCTCATCAATCTTATGTCCAGCAAGGATTCACTGAGGCGAGCCTTGGATGCAATGAAGAACCCAACGTCCAACTGAACAAGGCGCAAGTGGGCACAGAAATAAGTGTCGCGGTAGGGACCGCTACTCTCTGCCAGCTTAGACCGGCGCTTTCAAGGTGTCCCCGAATTCCCAGAAAGGAGCCAATAGCTCATGATGTTACAAATCGAACCACCCCTCGTGCGTCGGAGCGCCAAACTCAAAGTCGAGGATCTTCGCGTCAGCAAGCTCAATGTTCGGCTGGAGGCAGATCCCGAGGGTCTCGACTCACTCGCTGAAAGCATCAAGACCGTGGGCTTGCAGCATCCTTTGGTTGTTCGCCAGGTCCCGGACGAGCCAGATGTGTACGAGGTAGTCGAGGGCAGCCGGCGACTTCGGGCGCTCAAGAAGCTTGGATACACCACCATCGAGTGCCGGATCGCTGAGATGAACGACGAGCAGGCCCTTGTGGCGTCAATCCATGAGAATATGTGGCGCGGTGACATCACTGCTGCCGAACTCAGCCGGGCTATCAAGATGATGATGGCGATGATGCCTCCTCACTGGGGTGAGAAGAAGCAGCGCGGCGCAGTCGCCATCAACCTCGGCTGGATGCTCTCTAACGACAAGGGAAAGAAACACCCGGATGTCACGAGAGTCAAGGATGCGATCCTGATGGGAGAGTTCCAGGAAAAGCTCCCGGGAATCGTCATCAAACAGAGAACGCGCGGCGACTCGAACAAATCGACGATCGCGTGGTCCACCGCGAAACAGGTCCGTGACATCGTCACGAGCCCGCAGGTTCTCCCAGTGCTTGACGCCATGCCGCCAGAGGAGAGGAGCGGCTACGTGCAGCAGATCGCCAAAGAGTACAAGGAGACGCCAACCAAACATCGTGCTGAGTTCGGTCGCCAGGTCCAAGCCGCCCCTACGAAGCCACCGGAGGACATCAGGCGTGAATTGGTCGCTCGCGAGACGCAATCCGTGATGCTGACTTTCCGCGCGGACGCGGATCTCCACGAGGCCATCGACCATTACGCAGCGAGTCAAGGGCACAGGACGCGCGCCGAGGCAGTAGTCAAGTTGGTTCGCCTTGGCCTTCAGACTACCGGCTACATCACACGAGCAGCTACATCCCCCGACCCTCTATCGCATGATCGCGGTTCCGCCGATCACAAGGAGGATCAGACTGACTCGGACCAAGATCTCTCACGGGAAGCCTAACAAAATAGTGGAATTCCGCCACTCTATTGCTCCGAGAACATGATGGCGGTTCTGAAAGCGTGTTGACGATTGATTGGCGGATTCTACCGGCCACGGCCTGCATGACCCAGGTGGGATTGAGGGTGAAAACAACGATGTCTCCGGAAGAAAGAATTAAAGCACGTGAAGCATGGTCCAAATACTTCGAAGACCTTAAGAGGTACGGAGTCCCCTATAAGTTCACTCCTCGAGAACTGGCAGGTCTGTATGCCGTTGCCTCCATTTGCTACGATGGAATTCCGGGGACGCCATCCTTATTTCTCCCGTGGCGGCGGAGCGACCTACCGTCCCCTTCTTCTTACAGGAACAACCCTTCCAGATGCAACTGGAGCCATCCCAAGACGTGCTGCGCGGCCTGCCTTGCCTCGCGCGCGTCTTCGCGGGTCGGCAGGAACAATTCGTCCGGATACCGCACTCCCACGGCATAAGGCATCAGTAACGCCAAATCATCCCGCAACGTCTCCGCCTCCGGACAATACGGAAGGATTTTCTCCAGCAATAGGAGCAGGTCGTGCGTGAAGGGAATTTCGGGAACGCCATACTTTTCTCGGGGCTTCGGAGTGATTCGTATTGACAGGGCATCGCGTCCATCATTCCATGTATGTGTATCGACCTGCATACGGGAAACGGTGCTCTTATGGCAACCAGTACTATCCGCATCGATCAGGAGGCTTATGACCGGCTCAAGGCCGTACGGAGAAAGGGCGAGTCGTTCAGCCAGGTCATCAAGCGGGTGGTGAAGGAACAGGTAGACGTGCAGCAATTCCTCAAGGCAATTGGCGAGCATCCGATCAGCGAGGAAGCCACGGTGGCGATTGAATCCCACCTTCAAGGAGGGTGCCGTCCCTCCGCTCGGAAGCTGCAAAGGCGTGCCTTTATAGGCACCGCATGCGCTGAAGCCCATCCTACACGACAGTCCTGAAGCCAATTGCCTTCTTCAAGTATCACTGGGTCGGGCCGGGTAGGCGCTCGATCCAGTAGTCCGGGTTTCGGTGCAGGTGGGCGATAGCAAGGATGAGGATGACATCTTTTTCCTGGACATAGACGATTCCGCAGGGAAACCGGCGGATGATGCACCTTCTCGCAACTTCGTAGAACACTTGCCAAGCCTGTGGAAACTGTTTGATCCGATCGATCGCGAAGAAGATCTCCCAAAGGAACTCGTAGCCAAGGCCGGGCTTCTCCCGGTTGTAGTAGTCAACCGTGTCATCAAGCTCATGCTTCGCGATTTGGAGAAATCGGACTCTCATTTGGCTCGGTATTCGGCCAGAATGTCTTCCGCTGACACGGTCGCCGCCGTACCTGATCGATAGGCACGGAGTCTCGCACCTATTTCCTTTCGCCATACCTCATCAACGGCTTCATCCGGCTTGTCGAGGCTGGCAAGGAGTCGGTCAGCAAGAGCGGCCCTCTCGATGGGCGGCAGGTCCAGAGCTTCCTTGAGCAGATCTTGCGATTTTGGTTTCACGGCGAGTCTCCACTATCATCCTATGCAATCCGATCACGTTCGATGAACAGAATACACTCTGGCCAATCGGAACGTCAACGAGGCATGCCACTTTATGAGCCGGGTTTCTCTGCGGGCGGGAAGACTGTCCAGGGTTCGAGTGGGAGGTCTTTCAGGTAGCCTTCCATCCAGTCGTACTGGGTGCGCTTGGCCAGGAAGTCCTTCGCGACGAAGCTCCGGTCGCAGGAGCTGCCCCACTTGGCCCAGAACTGCCACTTCTTCGCCATCTGCGCGTCCACCACTTTGCCGTCGAGGGCCCCCGAGGGATAGTAGGCACTGCGCGAGTCGCCCGGAATCCGGCCATCATCCAACTCGCAGTGGCCGCAAATGGTCCTGTGGCCGGGGTTCTCTTTTTCCAGATAGACATCGTAATGGTCGGCCAGCATCCGCTTGGCCAACTCGCAATCGATCTTGCCGTTGTGTTCCTTCAGGAGTTGCTTCCAGCGCTCCCGACGCGCGACACAGCAATCCCGCACATCTTCGTAGGGCGAGTCTTTGGTCTCGTTGCGCAGGATCTCGATGTTGTCCGTCACGTTCGAGCCGTAAAGATACCCGGTTTTCTTCTTCACCAGGCTGTGGTGCTTCAAGCCAAGCTCCAGGCACGCGATCTCATTGGTTTTGATGTCGCCCAGAAGCCAGGAATTGGCGTAAGCCCCGCTGTTGTGCTCGACCATGATTTGGGCCCACTCGTCGATGGTGTCGGCATATTGCATCGCCTTTCGGGCCCGCTCGAAGACCGGCGTGCCGCCCGGGTCGAAACCTTTGAAGCCCCCGATGGTGGTCTCGGTGCCCACCAGGCCCGCCGAGGTGATGAAGAAATCGGTGGTGCTGTAGATCGCCGGACCGCAGGACTGCATCAGGATGCGATGGCCCTGGTCGGGAACCAGGTCCACGATGATGTTGCAGAAGCTGCCGGTGACGTAGTCGCTCCAGGTGTTGTGGGCCATGACGATCCCGCCGTCGGTGGTGGCTGCGCCGGTGGCGATGAAGGCGCTGCAGCCTGGCCCCATCGCCTCTTTCTTCTTAGGCCACCAGTACCACGAGACGTCGATAAAGCCGTTCATGAAGAGGACTTCATTGAAGGTCACTTCCTTGCCCTTGGCTCTCATCCCGGCCACCATCCCCCGCATTTCCTCCACGTACTCTTTGGAGACCTTGCCCCGGAAGAGTTTCGCCGACTGGCGGACGAAGTAGTCGAGGTCTTGGGCGGTCTCGAATTTCTCCGTATGCCGGAGCGTCTTGCGGAAGCCGTCGATCTCGTCGGCAGTTAGGTATCCACGTTGGAATCCTCTCTCGAAGGGCGCCCCTTCGATGTGGAGGTAGATCCAGCCGTTCTTCTCGCTGCGGTATGCCTTGGCCAGCCACGCGTCTCCCTGGGCCGTCAGGCGTCCTTCGCGCACCGGCACGACGGTTGGCGATGCACACCCGGCGATCAGCAGCATGGCCCCTACGTGCCAGAGGAGAATCTGTCGGCGACAACTCATGGCGGAGTTCCTCCAATCCTATTCGAGACTCATGCTTCACCTCGATGCCGAGCCGGCGAAGCTTCGACGACGCATTGTTCGACGCAATCGAGGGACGATTCTACCCGAATCCGGCCGGGACCGAAACGGTGGAGGAACAGAAGGCCGGCAGGAACGCCGACCACGAAAGCGGTGGGCTCAATCTCTCCCCCCGGGCAAGAGCGCGCCCAAGGCGGCCTCGCGGGTGTCAAACGTGTCGAATTTGTCGAAAAGACGCACGCATTTCAGTTGCCATTTGAGGTGTGGGGACAAGCCGCACAAGAGGAACCGGTAATCGGACTCCTTGACCAGCCCTTGCAGATCCAGCAGCAGCCCGTAGTTGGCGGCCTCCAGACTCGCGATATCGCCAAGATCCATGACAATATGAGAGTCCATGTACTCCTCGCAGAGCCACTTCAGGTCGCCTGCAAGACCATCCGCCGCTGCCTCCCGGAGCCATACTTTGAAGTCCGAAGGTCCCTCGGATACCGATACGACAATGACTTCCTCAGAATATTGCTCGACCGACATCGTGCTTCCTTTCCCTTGAGGACACGCTGAGCAAAAGGATTCGAGAGATGGGTCTTGAGGCCGGCGAGGCTGTCGATTACGAACGATCTGCTTCAAGGCTTCATCAGGCGATCATCCTGTGTTCGCGCTAGCACCAACACGCTCTATTGTACTGCCTTCTGCCGATAATGCAACGGTTTTGCCGCGATCCTGCCGGATTCTCCAGGGGCACCCTTGTCTGTCGCAGTGCGGCCCTTCGACGGGATGTCGCGTTTTTTCATCAATTTTTCGTACAAAATCACTTTCTTTTAGCCGATACTCCCCGGTAGAATCGGGCGACATGGGTCCCGAGCGGCTGTCCGGGGAGGTCGCCAGGGTACATAATGTTCTTGCGTGTTCGGAACACGGATGGTAGATTGACAGTAGTAGGATCATCGGAGGTAGGCGTTTAGTACCCCGGTGGGATGTAGTTTTCGGCAGGAATTGGCACTTCGCGGTCCCGCAGATCTCTTCAGAAGCCACCTCTCGGCACGCTCTCCAACATGGTCTTTGATATTGGAACGTGGTTCGGTTTTTAGTGTTTTTTTTAGGACAATTTGAATGCCATTCACGAAACTGGGTCTTTCCGACCCGTTGCTGCGCGGCGTACTCGCCAGCGGCTACACCAGTCCCACGGAGATTCAGTCCGAGGCGATCCCGGCGGCTTTGAGCGGCCAAGACATTATCGGATGCGCCCAGACGGGCACCGGCAAGACGGCAGCGTTCGTGCTGCCCATCTTGAGTCGCATCTTCTGCGAGCAGCGTGCCAACGGGAAGAGACGAGTTATTCGGTCCTTGATCCTGACACCGACACGGGAGTTGGCCGTGCAGATCGAACGGTCGATCCTCAATTACGGCCGATTCGTCGGGGTGCGGGCGCTGGCCATCTACGGCGGGGTAGACATCAAGAAGCAACTCGAAACGCTGCGGCGCGGGGTCGATGTCGTCGTGGCGACGCCGGGCCGATTGATGGATCACATGCGGCGGGGCTCCATTGACTTCGGATCGATGGAGGTCCTCGTCCTCGATGAGGCGGACCGCATGTTCGATATGGGCTTCATCGAGGATGTGTACAAGATCATCAGAACGCTGCCCGAGCAGCGGCAGACCATGCTGTTCTCCGCCACCATCCCGCCGGAGGTCCAGCAACTCGCCGCCGGGGTGCAGAAGGACCCGCAGATGATTCAGATCGGTGAGCAGTGTAACCCGATCGACACCATCACGCAGCACGTGCACGCGGTCTTGCGGCAGCAAAAGATGGATATGCTCCTGCACATGCTTCAGAACCGGCCGATGCAGAGCGTGCTGATCTTCTCGCGCACCAAGCACGGGGCGGATAAGATTCATCGCAAGCTCGAGCAGGCCGGCATTGTCTCCGTCGCGCTGCACTCCGGGCGCTCCCAATCGCAGCGGCAGCATGCCCTCGACGGTTTCAAGAATGGCAAATTCCGGGTCATGGTGGCCACCGACATTGCCGCCCGGGGAATCGACGTGCGCGGGATCTCGCATGTCGTCAATTTCGACGTCCCCCTGTACGCGCGGGACTACATCCACCGGATCGGCCGCACGGGCAGGGCCACGGCCGCCGGTGATGCGATCACGCTCGTGGCTCCCGATGAGTTGGAGTATCTGCGCAAAATCGAGCAGTTCATCGGACAGCGATTCCAGCCGGAGGAGTACGAAGGCTTCACCTGCGTCCAGTTGACGGCGTCCCTGTCTCGATCGGAACAGCAGACCAAAGCGCAGAAGCTGGTTGCTCGGGTCCGCAAAGCCGCCAAGAGACCGCGAATGACGCGCAGGAGATCCCATCTGGCCGCTGCCAGGTAGACAAAATGGTTGACTTTCTCCCGGCCTGAACCCACGATAGGATTCTGAAATCCGAATCTCGAAACTTGAAACGGGGCCAAAGTTGGCGACAGCGTTTCGGTCCTTCGAATTTGGGATTTGTTCCGGATTCTGAGCTTCTAAACGAGCGGGGTGCTTGTCTGCCGCATCGGGAGGGGCACTTGTGCGAATTCTGTTGATTCAACCGAATCTCTCGGAGGGCATCGGTTTTCATCTGGCGGCCTCGCCGGAGCCGCTGCATCTGGAAATGATCGCGGCGACGGTCCCGGAGCATGAAGTTCGCATTCTCGACATGCGGATCGACCGCGACTTGGAAGCGGCGCTGCGAGATTTCCAGCCGGACATGGTGGCGATTACCACCCTCACGCCCGAGGTTTACACCACCCAGAGCATCTTGCAGCAGGTCAAGTCGCTCTCCAGGGAGATCTTCACCGTGGTGGGCGGCCACCATGCCACGCTCCTCCCGCAGGACTTCTTCCTGCCCCAGGTGGACGCCGTGGCCATGGGCGAAGGTGAGATCATGTTCCGGGAATTGGCCCAGGTCGTGGCGGACCGCCGCGGCCTGGAGGACGTGCCGAATATCGTGTGGCAAAATCGCGACGGCGCCTTCGTTCAGAACCGCCGGTGGGAAGGCCGGACCGATCTGGGCAACCTGCCCCTGCCGCGCCGGGACCTGACGGACTCGTATCGAGGCGAGTATTTCTTCCTGTTCGATAAACCCGATACGTCTGTTGTGACGTCGCGCGGCTGCCCGTTCCGGTGCAACTTCTGCAGCGTCCACGAATTCTACCGTGGCAAGACCAATCAGATGCCGCCTCGCCGAGTCGTATCCGAGGTCGCCACGATTGTCACGGATCACATCACGTTCGTCGATGACAATTTCCTCGTCAACCATGACCGGGAGAATGTGATTGCCGACCTGATCAGGGCCGAGGGCATCAAGAAACGGTTCTCGATGGAGTGCCGCACGGACTCCATCGTGAGACATCCCGAGTTGGTGGAGAAGTGGGTGGATGTAGGGCTCTATGCCGTCCTTCTCGGGCTGGAGGGGGGAAGCGACCAGATTCTCCAAAGCGTGAGGAAGTCCTCCAGTATCGACACGAACAACCAAGCGATCCAGTTCCTCCAGGATCATGGCGTGATTATCTGGGGCGCTTTCATCGTCGATCCGGACTGGACGGCGGATGACTTCCAGCGGCTCCGTGATTACGTCCGGGAGAAGAAGATCACCCATACCCAATTCACGATTCTGACGCCGCTACCCGGAACCCAGCTTTACCGGGATCGCCACCACGAACTGTTGACCGATGATTATTCCTGCTTCGATACTCTGCACGCCGTCTTGCCGACCCGGCTGCCACGTGAGGAGTTCTATCAGCATTTCGCCAGTCTCTACCGTCAAACGGACATTGGGCCGTACTATGATCTGGTACAGTCCGGAAAAATGACGATCCAAGACTGCAAACGAGGCAAGGCGATGCTGGATGCGGCGGCCGATTGGGAGCAGTACGTCGAAAAAGACCCCATCCTCGGCAGAAAGAATGTGGCTCAACCTTATTGAGTCACGGGCGGGACGACTCCGACAGCCGCAGCGGGCTTGAAGAAACCCTTCGAATGGTGTAAAATACGGGGGTACGATGGTACGGGGCGCATGCTCTGTGCCCGGCCGGTCCGTATCCGGAGTCAAACAGGGATGGGATCGATGGCAGAGAAATCAAAGACGCAGCCTCCTCTCCTGGAACTCTGCTGGATCATTCTTCTGACGGTGGCCGCCCTAGTCCCCTCGGGGGTGGCCCTGTCCCAGCCGAAAGCGGCCCAGCCCCCATCCGGTGGGGAGAACGACTGGTTCGTCTATCTGGGCAACAAGGCGCCGCCCAAGGCACCGCCCAAGCAGATCAGTGCCGCCGAGGCGCTGCCCCCCCTGCCGCTGCCGGCGACACCCCTGAGACGGACCGAGCGGAAGAAGCCGCCCCAAGCCGAGACGCTGGTCGGCAAAGTGATCTGGGGCGAATCCGCCTCCTTCACCGACAGCAACGGCGACGCCATGCAGATCGCCGACTGGAACCTGTGCCCGACGGACGTGGAGAGACTCCTGGAGCGGGCCCGCGAGACCGGATTGGCCTATCACTGGAGCAATGTGAACCTCAGTGACTTCCAGTTCGATCCGAAACAACTGCCCGCCCTGCTCTTCAGCGGCGCTCGCACGCTCCGGCTCAGCGACACGCATCTTCAGGCGCTGCGCAACTACGTGCTCGATGGCGGCATGGTGGTCTGCGATTCGATCGCCGGTTCGCCCTACTTCTACGAATCCGCCAAGAAAGCCTTCCTCCAGGCCTTTCCGGAGTGCCGTTTGCGAGTGATCCCCGCCGACCATCCGCTCTATCACATGTTCGTGGATGTTACGCAGGCATCCTATCCGGGCCATTCCGGTTCGACGGAGCCCTACTTGGAAGGCATCTACATCGGCAGTCGTGTGGGTGTGCTCCTTTCGAGATACGGCCTGGGTTGCGGCTGGAACCGCGACACCGACAGGCTGACCCAACTCCCCAAAGCAGCCTACTACGACGCCAAGAGCGCCGGCGAGATCGGACTGAACCTGGCGGCCTACATCATCGGCTACGCCGAGGCCGGCGTAGTCGAGGCCCGCCCGGAGATCTACGGCACGGCGGACCAGAGACCGCCGACGGATGAATTTGTCTTCGCCCAACTGAAGCATGAGGGCGCCTGGAACGTGCATCCGGGCGCGGCGACGGCCCTGCTGACGAAACTCCGCAGCCATACGACGATCCGCGTGAACCTCAAGCGCGTGGTGGTCGATCCGGACAAAGACGATCTGTCGGGCTGCGCGTTCCTCTATCTGACCGGACTGGACGATTTCTCGTTCTCGCCTCGTGCGGTCTCCGCCCTGCAGAGATTCCTCCAGTCGGGCGGCTTTCTGCTGATCAACAACGGCTTGGGCTTGAGCACGTTTGACAAAGCGGTCCGGCGGGAAATCGCCCGGGTCCTGCCCGACGCGAAGTTCCAGTTGCTGCCCGATGCGCACGGTCTCTACAGCAGCCTCTTCAATATCGGCGAGGTCGCCTACAGCCCGGGGTTGGCCCAGGCGAATCCCACCCTCGGGAGTCACCCCTACGTGTGGGCCGTGTTCCTGGGCGGGGACCTGCGGGTCCTGTACAGCCCGTACGATCTGGAGGCCGGATGGCTGCCCGCCAGTTACCCGCTGATGAAAGGCTACGAGCCGGCGAGTGCCGAGCGGTTGGGGATGAATATCATCGCCTACATTATGACGCATTAGAGAAGGGCTGCCCATGTCCTCCGAAGAGACATCCACTGTGTTTTGCCCCAAGTGCGGCCGGGCGTATGACGTAGCCGTCGGTTCGCCGAGAACCAGGGCCCGCTGCAAATGCGGCTGCAAATTCAACCTGGCGACGGGCGAGGCGATCGAGCAGGAGACCCCGGAGGCGGGGGGTGCGCAGGAACACGCCACGCCTCGGGACAGCCTGGCCCAGGTCGAGGCGCTCGGACGAGCGAAGGAGGCAGTCCTGGCGGAGGTGGGCAAGGCCATCATCGGCCAGAAGGACGTGCTAAACCAGGTTCTGGTGGCTTTCTTCGCGCGGGGACATTGCCTGCTGATGGGGGTGCCGGGGCTGGCCAAGACGCTGATGGTCCATAGCTTGGCCCAGACGATGCGGCTGGAATTCAAACGGATTCAGTTCACGCCGGACTTGATGCCGACGGACATCACCGGGACCCACATTCTCCAGCGGGATCATGACACGGGCGAGCGCCACTTCGTGTTTCAGAAAGGGCCGGTCTTCACGAACGTCCTGCTGGCCGACGAGATCAACCGTACGCCTCCGAAGACGCAGGCCGCTCTGCTGGAAGCAATGCAGGAGCGGAAGGTGACTGCCTCCGGAGAGACGCATCCGCTGCCCAGTCCGTTCCTCGTGCTGGCCACGCAGAACCCACTGGAGCTGGAGGGCACCTATCCTCTGCCGGAGGCCCAGTTGGACCGCTTTCTGCTGCTGGTCAAGGTGGAGTATCCGAATCTGGAGGAAGAACAGCAGATTCTCATGTCCACGACAGGCGGGGATGGGGAGTCGCTCAAGAGCCTACTCGACGCCCGGTCGGTCCTGTCCTTTCAGGACCTGGTCCGGCAGGTGCCGATCAGCGAGCACGTGGCCCAGTATGCCGCGCGGTTGTGTCGGGCCACCCGACCCCAGACGGACGAGGCCCCGGAACTGGTCAGGAAATATGTTCGGTTCGGCAGCGGGCCCCGGGCCGGGCAGTCGCTCATCCTGGCCGCCAAGGCCCACGTTGTGCTCAACGGACGGTTCAACGTCTCATGCGACGACATCCGCCAGTATGCCTTGCCCGTGCTGCGCCACCGGGTCATTCTCAACTTCGCCGCCGCCAGCGAGGGCCTGGACACGGATGCAGTGGTCAAGAAGCTTCTGGATGCGGTAAGTGAAACGTAACTTCTTGATTTGTGATTGTTGATTTGGGGTCAGCGTCTTCTCAATCGAAAATCGACAATCAGAAATCACACATGAATATATGGCTGACTCAACGGGCTATCGTTATTTGCCGCCGCAAGTGGCGGAGCGGCTGCGCGGCTTGGAGATCGGGGTCCGGCGGCTGATGGACGGCAGTCACCAGGGGCTGCACCGCTCGCCCTCGTTCGGCTCGTCGGTCGAGTTCGCCGAGTACCGCGAGTACGAGCACGGCGACCCGATCTCCCGTATCGACTGGCCCGTGTACGCCCGCAGCGACCGGTACGTGATCCGCCAATTCCATGAAGACGTAAGCATCCGCTGCATTGTCCTCTTGGACACGTCAGCCAGCATGGGCTACCGCCAAGACGGGCCGATGTCGAAAATGGAGTACGGTTGCCATCTGGCGGCGGGCATCATGTACGCGATGATCCAGCAGGGCGACACCGTCTCGCTGATCACCTTCGACCGCGAAATCCGTAAGCGTTACGAGCCTTGCGGGACCTTCGCCGGCCTGCGCCCCATGCTGCTGGGTCTGGAAGAGATCGAGCCGAAGAACGAGGGGAACATCGAAGCCGCCCTGCACGTCGCCGCAGAGATGTGCAAGGGCCGGTCCCTGGTCGTCATCATCTCCGACTTCTTGCAGGAGCCGGACAGTATCATGCGGGGCATCCACCATCTGTTCCACAATGGCAAGGATGTGACGCTCCTGCACGTCCTCGACCCGGCGGAACTGGAACTGCCGATGACCGGCCTGGTCGAGGTCGTCTCGCTCGAAACACGCGAGAAGCTGGTCGTGGATTTGCGCCAGATTCGCGGGGCCTACCAAGAGCAGATGCAGCAATATCTGGAGCAATTGCGGCGCGGTTGCCAGGAGATCCGGGCCGACTACATTCTGGCTCAGACACGAATGGACGCATACGACGTGATCCTCAAGAGGAGCCGGGCGGTATGATCTTCGGCGCGACGACATTCCTGTATCTTTTGCCGCTGGCAGGTCTGCCGATCGTCTTTCACCTGATCCTCAAACAGAAGAAGCGCACCATCGTCTTCTCAACCTTGATGTTCTTTCATCGCGTGGACCCGAAGCTGAACACGCGTCGGCAGATTCGGGAGTGGCTGCTGCTCGTGCTGCGGGTGCTGATGATCGCCCTGCTCCTGTTGGCTCTGTCGCGGCCTACCCTGCGGTCCGCCGTGGGCAGCAGTGGCAAGCTGTCTCTGGTGGCGGTGATCGACAACTCCGGCTCGATGAGCGCCGGCTCGAACAACGCCGATCTGACCAAACTTGAATGTGCCAAAGAAGGTGCCCGCAGACTCTTATCCTCCTTGGAGCCGGACACGGATGCGGCGGTCGTGCTCTTGGTGGAAGATTCGGCGGTTGCCGTCCCTGACCTGCTGAGCAGCGACCGAGCCGGGCTGCTGAAGTGCCTGGACCGGATCGGTTCAACCGAGGCTTCCGGGGACGCACACCGAGCGCTGACGCGGGCGTTCGACCTCCTGCACAATAGCACGGCCGGAGGCGGTGTCGTCCATGTCTTCACCGATCTCCAGCAGGTTGAGTGGGCCGAGACGGTGAAGCAACTTGAGGCTCGTGAGGACCGCATTCACGTGTACCTCCACAAGATTGGGACCGCACCGCCGGCGCGGGCGAACGTGGCGGTCACGGGGGTCCAGCTTCCCGAGCAGAGAATCCTCGCGGGTCAACCCTACGAGGTTGGGCTCTCTTTGCGCAACACCTCCGATTCGGTGGCGGAGGTCCGGGTCAACTGCATCAACAGTCAAGGCCAGCGAAACACACAGAACCTGTCGCTCCAAAAGCAGGAGATCGCCACGGCGCGGCTGCCCGTGACGGTGAACGAACAGGGATACCACTGGCTCAAGGCATGGGTCGAGGGCGACGGTTTCGCGGCGGATAATACCGCCGGCATCGGCCTGTTCTGCGAAGGGACGGGCACGGTCCATTTCATCGGGCAACCCAAGGAGTTTGGCGTGTTGCCGATGGCCCTGGCGCCCGCCGGACGTGGGCAACTGACCGGCCTGGTCACGAGGTTCGCGCCGGTGATCCAACTCGGACAAGAGGGTGCGCCCGTCTTGATTGTGACGACGTGGGGCGGACTGGCCGCCGCAGGCGCCAATTCGGCCGAGTTACGGAAATACGTTGAGAGCGGCGGCAACCTGCTGATTGTTCCCTCGCTGTTGCCCGAACCCGACGCCCCTGCCGCTCAGATGCCGACGTGGCTGGATGCCGGACATCGAGCCCGGGAAGCATACAAGAGCGGGGTGCGTCTCGCGATTGTGAGTCGTGACGCTCCTTTCTGGCACCAGATCGAGCAGGTGGTTGGCGACATCTCTGCTGAGTCCATCGGTGCCTACGCCTTCTGTCCGCTCGACCTGTCGGCCGACATCACGCCGTTGTTGGGCGCCGGGACCAAGAAGATCGTCCTGGCGCAAAAGACCCTGGGCAAGGGTAACATCTTCGTCAGCGGCATAGCCTTCTCTCCCCGCTGGAGCACGCTGCCTCTCTCGGGCCTTGGCGTGGTGCTGGCCCAACGAATGGCGGTTTGTAGTGTGCCCGTAGGAAGTGGCGCGGGCAGAATGCCCTCGCTTCACGGGCAGGATGCCCGCGACACGCAAGGGCGGGACGCCCTCGCCACGAAAGACAAGGCCAAGATGGCCTCGCCACAAACGGCTTACGACGCCAGTACCAACGGCGTTCTACCGCTGGTGGCGGGAGAGCGTCCGCAGGGTTTGCCGGCCGACGGCGAGACGGAGCTTGTCTCTCTCTCTGGCGATGCCTTGGAATGGAAGGGCCGCCCCACCGAGCTGCCGCCCTTCCCGAGGTCGGGGGTCTATCTGGTCACCGCGGGCGACAGGAAGTGCTGCCTCGCGGTGCGCGCATCGCCCCAGGAAGGCGAATACCGGTTCGTGGAAGGCTCCCATGTGCCGGTCCTGGGCCTGGTGCCACACACCGTCGTGCCCTTCGACACCAACGCCAATTATGCGCAGTACCACACCGGCCAGGCGCGCGTCACAGAGCTTTACATCCCCCTGCTCTTGCTGGCCACGCTGGCCGTGCTCGGGGAAGGACTCCTCGGGGCATCACGGGTGCGCTCCCGTAGCACGGGCATCTTGCCCGTGTCTTCATGGGCGAGACGATTAAGCCACAGGCGTCCGCTTGGGAGGGCAACCTGATGGGCACGCTCTACTGGCGATCCCCTCTGCCTCCTTCCCTGGCAGCAGCGCTGCTGCTGGGCGTCGGTATTTGGCTGGTGATCCTGTACCGGCGCCAACGAGCCCAACACTCGCTGCGACGAACGGTGGCCCTCGTTTTGCCCAAGGCGGCGGCGGCCCTGCTCATCATGCTCGCCTACTTCGACCCCATCTGGAAGATCGTGCGCAATCCGGACGTAGGCGAGAAGATCGCCGTGCTGATCGACGATTCCTCGTCCATGCAGGTCCTGGATGCAAAGGACGGCCCCAGGGCCGCGCGGGCAACTAGGCTGTTCGAGGACCTGAAGAACAAGTTGGGATCAGCCATTGCGTGGGATGCCTACGAGTTCGATCAGCAGGTGCGGCCGTACCAAGGCGCCGGCTCCCCTGCCGGGCAGGTGCGTGAGACCGATCTGGGCCTGTGCTTGGCAACGATGGCCGAGAAGCCCGATATCTCCAAGTACCTGGGTGTCGTGGTCATCACAGATGGCGGCGACGAGGCGATTCAGAACGCCCGGCTCCCCCAGGCGCCTGTTTACATCGCCGGCGTAGGAAGCGATCCAGAAGGTTGGGACGATGTCGCGATCGCCAATCTCGATGCTCCCGCCGTCGTCGAAACGCAAAGCAAGTTTACGGTCGCGGCGGAGGTCGTGATTCGGCGCGGGGCCGGCGGTCTGGCGACGAAACAAGCCCAGGCCCAGGTCCTCCTGGAGGAGCGGGGAACGAACGGTTGGCTGGTCCGCGCGAGCGGGCAAGTCGATCTGCGTATGGATCGTCAGCGCATCGAATTGAGCGTGGATAGTCCCGCCGAACGCGGGCCGCGCGACTATCGCTTGCGCATCGATCCGCTGGAGGGCGAGCTTTCCGCGCTCAATAACGTGCGGACCTTCTCCGTGGAAATCGGCCGGGACAAGCTGCCCGTCCTGCTCTTCGCCCAGCAGGTGGACTGGGATTTCAGCACGGTCCGACGCGAGCTGGCCCGCGATCCTTCTCTGGCCCTGACGACCCTTTTCCGAATCAGTGAAGACCGGTTTGTCATTCAGGACAACCGCCAGGAGGGAGACCGGGTGCTGGAAGCGGGCTTCCCGACCGAGAAGAGAGTTCTCGACCTCTACAAGTGCATCATCCTCGGTTCTTTCCCGGCCTCCCAATGGCAGCCGGCCCAGATGCAGACGCTCCTGGAGTACGTGCGGCAAGGCGGGGCCGTCATCTTCTTGGGCGGTGAGTCTTCCTATGCCCAGGGCGGCTACAGCAACACCGCCATCGAGCCACTGTTCCCCTGGCGCTTGGACGTAGGTGGCCGTGAGCTGCGCGCGGGGCAGTTCGCCGTGAACGTGCCGGTCGCGACGACGAATCATCGGATCGTGGCCGAGATGGCCCAGGCACTGGCCCGAGACAATGGGCCGAAGATCGAGAGCCTCAATTCCACCGGGCCCTTGCGCAGCGGAGCCGTCGCCCTGCTGGAAGCGGGCGCTGCCCCGGTGATTGCGATGCAACATTATGGGCAGGGATATAGCCTGGCAATCGCCACCGATACCCTCTGGAAGTGGCCGAAAGCATCGCAGGCCCTAGGCGAGGCCTTCAGTCATTTCTGGCGGCAGGCGGTACGGAACGTCTCGCAGTGGCAGGAAGGCGAGCGGTTCCTATCGGTTCGATGGGACCAGCCGCACTATCGGCCGGGCGAACGGGCCACCGCGACCATCGGCGTGGCAGGCCGGTACGGCGCCGGCCAAGTGCATCTGAAGGCGACCCTCCTCGCAGGTCGTGCGTCCCCGCACGACCTTCCTCAGGCGAGCGGGGACGCTCGCCCTACGAAGAGTGATCTGTCCGAAGTCCTGGACATCACCAGTGCCTTGGGCTCCGAGAACGAGTTCAAGACGAGCATGGTTTTTCGGAAACGAGGCGAGTACGTCTTTCACGTCGATGCCTTTGTGGGAGAGAAGCTGCTGGAGTCCTATGAGAAAACACTCCGCGTGGGGCCGGTGCTGAACGAAGGAGCCAAGCTGGAGGTGGATCATGCTTTCCTCGACTATCTGGCCACACAAAGCGGCGGGGCCTACTTTCGTGAGAACGACTTTGGCCGGCTGGCCGAGACCCTGCGGGACCGCATCGTCGAGAAGGCCGTCACGGTGGATGTCCCGCTGGTTCAGCACAACTACGTGTACCTCCTGGTGCTGCTGGCGGTGCTGGCTTTAGAATGGACAATTCGGCGGAAGATGAACTTGTTTTGAGAGGGCTGTGAAATCGAGAGTCAACCGTCAAAGCTGATCAATGATGCGGGAGTGCCGCGGCGCCGGTGCCATGCCTGCGCTGGCGTAGGCATGTCTCTGGGTGGCAGCGTCAAGGCCGAAGGCCTTGGCGATGGCTCAGGCCGTGTGCGGAAAGCCATCCCCAAGCTGCGTTTGAGGCTGCCACCCGATCAGGCCCATCCATACGACTATGGATATAGCACCCGGTCTTTGTGCTCCTACATCCTGCTGTGTGTTCTTATGCTCCGCGCTCCGATCCCCGACTCCCCTGTCCTGGGCGAGGAAATGAAGAAGGACGGTCCGCGGCCGGCGGCAGTGTACCTGTCGAACGGTGAGGTGTTTACCGGGGATGTCTCCTTGACGCCGGGACGCAGCTTCAAGCTCAATATCCCCAAGGCCGGCGAACTGAAGACGAGCGACATGATTACCGGTGAGGATGTCCAGTACGGCAAGGTCCGCACGTTCACGTTCCAGCCGGTGCGCGAGATCGAATTCTACGCCGAGCGGGAGGAAATGACCCGCGACTGGCGCTTCATAGAAACGACCAAATACGACGAGAAGACCGGTGAGGCCGACTACTCGCCCGCGAAGAAGGAATACTCGGGCCAGCCGCACCCGGTCCGCTACCTCGCGGCCAACGTGACTTTCGCGAGTGGCGAGTCGCTGCAGGGGCATCTGTACACCACCACGATCTACCTGAAGACAAAAGACAAAACGCTTCGCTGGGTCCTGCGCAGCAAGGAGCAGGGCAAAGAAGGCCAATCACTGGAGGATCTCGTCTACGTGGAGCGCATCCGGATGCTGGACCAGCAGAAGGATGTCGCGGCCCAGGTGAAGGTGAAATTCGCTGGCGTCAAGCTGGGACCGAAAGACGCCGTGCAGGCCCTGACCCGCGAGTCGCTGACGCCTGTGCCAACCAGGGTCACGGGCGTGGACACCTGTGTGGTGACCTCCACCTTAGGCGAGAACTTCTACCTGGCCGTGCGGCAAGACGGGAAATACGTGGTCGGTTGGCCCGCCCAGAAAGATGCGGAATTGTTCGCTCTGGCCCAGGACCACCTCAGCCGGACCAGAGACTTCTACAATGAGCGCCAACTGCTCGGCGCCGTTCTGGGCAAGGACGGCCAGGAGGTCTTGACCCTGCTGAATCTGCGCCGGCGCGTAGCCCCGACGAACTTCGGGGAAATCGGCGGCGAGTGGGACAAGGAACGAAAAGCCCTGGTTGAGCCTTGGCGGCTCAGTATCTGGCGTTGGAAGTACGACCGCCAGAACCGGGAACTGGCCCTCACGGAGCGCGGCACCTTCTTTCGGTTGATCTTCCTGCCGAAGGACCCGACGCCGCAGGTGGAGCTTTCGGAGACCCTCTGGCGGATGCAACGCCAGGGGGACACGGTTACTGTAGGTGCAGAATGATCGGACGCAAGCGTACAACGTGGACGTGGCGAGGGCGTCCCGCCCTTGGGTCTTCTCCTTCTCTCGGTAGTAAAGAGCAAGGGCAAGATGCCCTCGCCACAAGGCAAGGCCCGGTGGCACGGATCGTGTCCAAGGGCCGGCGGATCATGATCGCCAGTCGGCTCACGGTGGGGATGCTGATCTGGATCGCCACGGGGCTGGGGATGTGGCTTCCCCTTTTCGTGTTAGACAATGTCCTTCATTTGCCGCCGGGGTTGCGCTTGGCATTGTCCGTGGGGACAGTCGCGACCATGGTCTGGCTGCTCTGGATGAACGTGATTCGACCGGGGATCAGGCCACAATCGCTCGCTCATGCGGCTTTGACGTTGGAGAGCGTATTCGAGATTCCCGAGAACCTGCTGATCAACGCGCTGTGCTTCGAGGGGCGTCAGTTCCATACGGCCGAGAAGCCCTTCGCACGAGAGACCGTCAAGGCCGCCCTGTCGCAGATGCCCGAAGCCGACCTGAGCGAGCTCTGGGAGAAGCGGCGGATCGCGCGCTGGGCCCTTCCCATTCTGATCATTCTGCTGCTGTGGGGCATCTACGCCGTCGCCTTCGGACGCCAAGCGGCCAACGCCTTGACGCGGTATTTCCTGCCGCTATCCGACACTCCGCCGGCCGGGTCGTTGATCCTGGAGATCACACCGGACCACGATGTGACATTATCCGAAGGAGGCGATCTCAACGTGGTGGTGCGAGTCGGCGGGCAGATGGAGATGCTGCGAAGCTATCCGCAGATCATCTGGCGGGATGACGGCACGCAAATCGATCCCGAACAGCGGGCCGGCGAGAAGGCGACCATGCGGGCTGCGGGTGGCGAGTCCCATGAGTTCCATCATACCTTCGAGAAGGTCAACCGCTCCTTCGAGTTCCGCGTCTTCGCGGAAGACACCTACAGCCCCGACATCAAAGTGACGGTGAACCGGATTCCCCGGATCGCCGAGTCGCATTTTCGTGTCACGCCCCCGCCGTATACGGGGCTGGATGCCATCGAGAGCATGGGCCCGCCGGAGCCACTATCTGGCTTGCCCGACTCCGAGGCCCTGGTAACCATCCGGCTGGACAAGAAGGCCGAGCACCTCCGCTGGAAAACAGCAGAAGAGACGATTGAATTCGCGCAGGTCGAAGGGCTGTGGCAGGCAAAGACGCGTCCGCAAAAACCAGGCACCTACGACATCGATGTTCAGACATCCGAAGCGGCTAAACCTGTGACGATTGCCTCCGGCTCAATCTTCCTGAGGCAGGATGCGCCGCCCCAGGTCGAGTTCGAGACCGACAGCAATCGGCTGCTCGTGGACCCTGGTCAGCGGCTGCAACTGCCCATCCGGGCCTCGGACGATTTCGGGATTCGACAGCTCCAGGTGACGCTCCGGCAGGCCCAGGCCGACAGCAATCCCGCCATTCTGCAGGAGTGGAAGTACAAGGGACCGCCCGGCAACAAGGGACCGCTCACCGAGACGCTGCTGCTCACCATCGACAGCGAGCATTTCCAGCCTGGCAACAGCTACGTTCTGGAAGCCAGTGGCCAGGACTTCTGTCCGCAAGGCAACACGGGCCGGTCGCAGCCGTTGACAATCCAGGTCAGAGGCTTGAACGAGCTGACCGTCTCGCCGGAGGCACCGGGGGCATCCGCCTTCGAGGCTCTGGACAAGGCCATCCAGGCCCAGCAGACGGCGCTCGGCAGCACCAGGAATCTACTGACGAATCTCGACGACGTGCTCGTGCCGGGCCGCAAGGCCTCAGAGAACGCAGACGCCCTCGGCCGTCACCGCGATGAGCTGGCCAAGAGGCAGGGACGCGTGGGCGACTGCATGACCGAGGCATGGAACGCCTCGACCGAGCCACGCCCCAGTTTCGTCCAGAAGCTGGTCGCGCTGCGCGATGGCGAACACAAACAGGCCATGGAGAAGATCGCCGCCATTCGTGTCGAGGGCGTCCCGCCCTCGAATCGCGGGCAGGATGCCCGCGACACGCCAACGACCAATCGTTCGCTCAGGTCCGCGGAACGGCTGCAAGCGCATCTTCTCGATCAACTGATTGCCCTCAAAGGTGCCTTTGCCCGCGAAAACGAGGCCAAAGCGGAGAAGGCCGCCGAAGAAGTCCTGGGCAAGCCGGAGGATTTGGGACTGGACCTCAAGGACAAACTCAGTGCCTTCAAAAACGAGTTGAAAGCGTTTGCGGACGAGCAGAAGAGAATCATGCACGACCGGCAGATGATCACGGACCTGCCGCCGGAGGATTTGAGCGACAAACAGAAGGATCAGATCGAGGCGCTGGCCCTGGACCAGTCGAAACTGGCGGAGATTCTCTCCAAGGCGGTGAACGACTTCACGAATCTGGACCTCCAGGACTTCGGCGACAATACGATGGTCGAGAAGAGCAAGAGCATCTTCGGGGAGGCCCAGGCGCTCGATAAGACCGCCGCCGAAGCCGCCAAGCTGCGCCAGGCCAGGCAGGATGCGTATCGGCTGGAGACCGAGGCGGTGGAAATGGCCGAGAAACTCATGATCAACTGCGAAGCGACGATGGGGTTCTACGATGATATCCAGTTCGTCGCCGAGGTCCCGGAAGATGAGCAGTTGGTCGCGCCTTTGGCGGACCTGCCCTCGGAACTGGAGGACCTCGTCGGCGACCTGGTGACCTCAGAGCAGGAGATGCGGCCCGAGGTGGAGGACATCGGCAGCTATCTCAATTCGCTCGACCACACGGCCGGTCCTATCGCCGACGGCACCATCAGCAGCACCAGCGCCAAGGGCAAGACCGGCGACCAGAGGCCCGAGGACAATGTCATCCAGGGCCGCAGCGGCGCCGGCCGCAGCGGCATGGCGGACGGCCAATTGGTCGAGTCCGTGGCCAAGGCCTTGCCCGGCAACGACTACGGGTTGCGCGAGCGCACGTCGAACACACCTCTGGAGAGCGGCCAAGTGAAGGATGAAGACACCAAGGCCCAGACCGGAGGCACGGGCCTGGGTAAGACGACCGACGGCACGACGATGTTCGGCGTGGGCGGCCGCCTGCCGGCGAAGGTGCTGGATATGATGAAAACGACCACGGCCCGGCAACTGGAAATCCGCCGGTCCGCCCAGGAGATCGTCCCCAAGCTCAAGTCCCACAACTTGCCGACGGCAGAGCTGGAGCAGTCCGTCACCGCCATGAAGGCCGTCGAGGACGCCTTGAGCAAGAGAGATGGTGTGGGAGTTCGGACGGCCTACGCTTCCGCCGTCGATTCGCTGAGCCGCTCACGCAGCGCCATCGGCCGAAACGTGGTTACGCAGCGCACGCAGGATGCGGCATTGGCCCGCCGGCTCGAAGAGATGCAGTCGCAGGGCTCGGCCCATTCGTTCAAGGGCTACGAGCAAATCATCAGCGCCTACTTCGAAGCCCTGGCCCATCAGGACACCAGCAGCGAAAGAGGTGGCCAATGAGCTCTGTGGTACTCCGGCTACGCCAATCTGGTGAGCAGGATCGCAAGGCACTTGGATCGGCGGCGCGGTCGCTCCGTAGGGTGGGTTCTCAACCCACGCGTGCCCCCGACCGACGCGCTCTCGACACGTGGGTTGAGAACCCACCCTACCAGATCGCTCTTCTTCTCTTATCCTTCTTGTGTCCCGTCGCCTCGGCCGCCTCCGGCTCGTGGCATGTTCCGGAGGCAGTCCTGAGGTTCACCATCGAGGCCGATCCCAACCAGCCGCAGACCCCGGGCGTCGATATCTCGGGACAAAGGAGCGGCAAGGTGGACTGGTCGGGCGCCTACTACCGGATCGACGGCAAGACCTACAAGAACCCCATCGCCATGATCAGCCCGGGCAAGGCGGTCTACGCGTGTAAGGACGACTTCCGGCGGTTTGTGTCGTTGATTGGCGTGCGGGAGGACGCCAGCGAATCCACGCGCATTGTGTTCGAAGTCTTTGCCGGAGAGAGAAGGCTCTACGTTTCGCCGCCTCTGACGAAGTATTCGACGCCGGTGGGGATCGATGTCCGTATCCCCGCCAAAACGAAGGAGATCCGACTGGTCGTAAGCGGCTCCAGCGAGGGCCATCACTGGGCCGGCTGGGTCAATGCGGGCTTTCAGACCAGGGACGACAGCCCTCGGGTCGGATACGTCACGTTGCCTATCCCGGGCTTCGATCCTTCGAGATACGAGGTGGCCGTGTTCAATGCCAACGGCGCTCGAATCCCCGGCACGCGTCTGACAACGCCCGAAGAGGGCAAGATCGATCAACTCTTCTTCGGAGGCCAAGGGTGGTCGACGTACTATGCCTATCTGGTCCCCAAGGACAGGTTTGAGCCTGAGCCGAAAGACTGGTTTCCCAACGCCGGTCTCGTGCTGGAGACCCGCCGGGTGGACAAGACCCGTCAGAAAGCATGTGAAGACCTGCCCGGCCTCGTGAGGGTCTGGAACGAGTCGAATCAGGTGATCGGCCGCAGTCTCGTCACGGGCATTCACCACGGCGTCCCGGTGCATCCTTGTCTGATGGCAGCGCGGGAGGAGACGGCCAAGAATAGTCTGGCCCTGTACCGCTACACCGGCTTCTTCGAGGCTGACCGTGCCGGCGAGTATGCCTTCGCGACGGCCTCCAATTGGGGCTCGCACCTGCTCGTCGATGACAAGCTGGTGGTCAGTTGGCCGGGCAGTCACGACTATCGGGAAGGAATCACGGGGCAAAAGCAGGGAAAAGTGGTCCTGCAGCCGGGCGTCCACAAGCTGGACTACTTCAACTACAGCCCGTGGGGCACCATGTTCACACTCGCGGCGTGGCAGCCGCCGGGCAGCAAGCTCAGCGTGATGGCCGGCAGCGACTTTCCCTCCACCCGAGGATACGTCGTCACGGGCGTCGAGTACGGTCCAAGCTCGGAGAAGAAGCCGTGTTTCGACTGGAACGTCGCGGACGATTGGCGGCTGGATCACGATAGAGTCGCACTGATCCGCATGAAGTTCCAGGCCGTGCCCGCTCGTGGTGTGCCCGTAAGGACATCTGAAGGGGACCCCAAACGCGACGAATCGCGTTTGGGAACCCAAGAAACGCCTCACGGCGTCACTACGAACGAAGACTGGCGCTGGGCGTTCGACGACGGGATCGTCAAGACGGGTCGAACGATGGAGCGGGTGTTCTTCGCCTCGGGCAAGCATACGATCAAGGTGCAGACGCTCAAAGGCGACCAGGTGCTCGCCGAAACCACGCAAAGCGTGTCCGTGGGGGCTTTGGCTGACAAGATGTGGGTCGAGCCTCGCGACCCGGAAGCTTTCAAAAGGGAAATGACGCGGATCGACTTCCGCAAGGCGCCGCTTTCCGATGTCGTCCGTCTATACACCGTTGGCAGCGAATTGCCCGAGCCTTCGTGGAAGAACGCTGCCGTACCGATCCTGCTGGAGCGGGTAGGCGAGCTGATGGCCCAGCCCCAATACCAGCCCCTCTGCCTGGAGTTAGCACAACACTTGAGTTCGTCGGCGTTGCAGCAGTACGACCGGGCGCTGAGCCTCTGCACCAGACTCCTGGAGAAGACACGCGAGGGTACTCCCATCCGGCAGCAAACGATGGTTCTGGCGGGCGAATTGTCGCTGCGGTGCCTGGGAAAGCCGGACGCCGCCCTGCGGCTTCTGAACCAAGCCCGCTGGGAGAAGGCGCAGGACAAGACCTGGACGATTCGCCTGGGTCTGGCCCGGGCGGAGACGCTGCTCGCGGTAGGCGACACGAAGGAGCTGGAGGCCCAAGTGCGTCAATTACAGGAGTTGGCGAGCAAGCAGGATCCCCGGCGTCAGGACGTCCGCCACGCCGGGCTTCTGGATCAGGCCTCTCTGCTGGCAGAGACCAAGGGCGACCCGACCCAGTGGGACTATGCGATGGACAATCTGGAAACCATCCTCCGCGAGGAGCCGGACAAAGTGCTGTCGCCGATTCTGAACCTCGTGCGACTCGACGTCCATCTGGCCCGAAGCGAGTACAAGGTCGCTCGGTACCTTGCGGAGCGATTGGCCAAGCTTGACATGACTCCCTATGACCGAGCCCAGGTGCTGGTGCGACACGTGAAGGCCCTATGCATATTGGGCGACTCGGACTCGGCCAAGAAAGCCCTGGAAGAGCTCAATCGTATCTACCCGAACTCAGAGCAAGCCGCCCAAGCGAAGGCGATGATCGTCGAGGCGGCGACAAAGACCCACCCCGGTAGGGTGGGTTCTCAACCCACGCGTTGAGGGTGACGCCATTCTCCGAGTAAAGGTTATGCGGCCGACGGTCGCGCACGCCGACGAAGTGCAGGCCGTTGATTTCGATGAAGCCGCCGGAGAGGGTCAGGAGCCCCGGATAGTGCCTGCTCTGGCCATCCTTGCCCATCACCCGATTGCGGATGTCCTTCGACGGCTCGACACTGACGAGCTTGTCGGCCTCGGCTTTGATCCACTCCTCGCTACATGTGACGATGACCTTTGGATCAAGCGTCAGGGCTTGTACGCCAGGGATTTGCACAGTAGGATGAGCCCGTCGATGTGTGACCGAACGTACCGCGCTATTCGGAGGTTTGTCACGTATGAACCGCATCGCACTGGGAATCCTGATATTGCTCACGGGCGGACCTGTCCTTTCGGCGCGCGAGACCAAGCCGTCGTTGCTGTGGGAGATCGGCAAGGCCGACCGAAGCAACGCGGAGTTCGCCCTGGCTCCGGGCGGCTACGCCCAGTTCAAGAGCGATGGCTTCTTCGTTGTCGGCTCCTCCGACCCGAAGAGAGACTGGCCGTACGTTCAGCCGGGCCCGGTGGACGGTTGGGCGGGGGCGAAGTCGCACGCGTTCCTCGTGCTCTTTGGGCTCAAAGCCGCTCCTCCTGCCGGCGAGTGTCGCCTGGAGTTCCACCTGCTCGACACGCACCGCACGGGTCCGCCCACGGTGCGCGTGGAGGTCAATGGCAAGGCGTTTGAGCGTTCGCTGCCTGGCGGTGCCGGCGATGCTTCGGTCAATGGCCAGCCGGACAAGGGCCGGGAGCACAAATTCACAGTCGCCTTCCCCTCGAGTCTGCTCACGATGGGGGACAATGAGGTTCGCATCACAACGATCAAGGGCAGTTGGCTGCTCTATGATTGGCTCGGACTGACCGCGCCCGCCGGCACCGAGTTGAGGCCGGTGCAGGCGCGGACGCTTCTGGATGAGGTGAAGCCCGTGCGCGCGTTGCAGGAGCGGGACGGCAAGGCGTTCCAACCGATCATCGTGACCGTGCGGCACTTTGGTGAAGAAGAGGCCGAGGCCGTCGTTCGTACGCGCAGTGGACCCGCCGCGACGCTGCGTCTGACGAGCGGTTCCCAAGAGATCGAATTGATGGTTGGCGCTGTGGAAAGAGAAACCGAGCGGCAGGTTTTGGTCGAGGTGAACGGCCAGACGATAGCCTCCCGCGATGTCACGCTCAAGCCCGTCAAGAAGCTCACCGTCTACATCACGCCGCACTCGCACACCGACATCGGCTACACGGAGATTCAGACCGCGATTGAAAAGAAGCAGGTGCAGAATCTGGTCGATGGCATGGCGGCGGCCAAACGTACGGCCAACTACCCGCCGGGCGCTCGCTTCATCTGGAATGTGGAAGTGCTGTGGGCAGCGGACCTGTACCTGCACCGGCTCAATGAGCAACAGCGGGCGGACTTCCTCGACGCGGTCAAGAGCGGCCAAGTCGTGCTGAACGGCATGTACCTCAACGAGCTGACCGGCCTGTGCCGGCCGGAGGAGTTGGTGCGTCTGTTCCGTTATTCGACGCAACTGGCCGAGCGGACCGGCGTGCCGATCGACGCCGTGATGACCTCCGATGTGCCGGGCCAGACGTGGGGCACGGTCACCGCCATGGCCCACGCCGGCATCCGCTACTTCTCCACGGCCCCGAACTACTTCGACCGCATCGGCACGATCCTCAAGGAATGGGAGAACACGCCGTTCTATTGGGTGGGACCGGATGGCCAGTCGAAGGTGCTCGTCTGGATTCCGTTCTGGGGCTACGCGATGTCGCACCGGTACGGCAAAATGTCGCCGGGGCTGGTCGAGGACATGTACGCCGGGCTGGAGAAACGCCACTATCCGTTCGACATCGCCTACGTGCGCTGGAGCGGTCACGGGGACAATGCGGTCCCCGATCCGGCCATCTGCGAATTCGTCCGCGACTGGAACGCCAAGTACACCTGGCCGCACTTTATCATCTCGGGCACGAGCGAGGCGTTCCGGGCCTTTGAGCAGCGTTACGGCGACCGGCTCCCCAACGTGCGGGGCGACTGGACGCCCTATTGGGAGGACGGCGCCGGCTCATCCGCCTTGGAGACCGCGATGAACCGCGCCAGCTCCGACCGGCTGGCCCAGGCGGAGACGCTCTTCGCGATGCTCAAGCCCTCCGCGTATCCGGCGGCCGCCTTCGAGGACGCCTGGAACAAGGTGCTGCTCTACTCCGAGCACACCTGGGGTGCGGACGTGAGCATCAGCCAGCCCGAAAGCCAAAAGACGCGCGAGCAGTGGGAGATCAAGAAAGGTTACGCCGACGCGGCGGACAAGCAGTCGCGCGACCTATTGGCGGCGGCCCTGGTTCGTAGTGTGCCCGTCAGGACATATCAAGAAACGCCTGACGGCGTCACTACGAACGCAGGAACCGTGGACGTCTTCAACACGCTCTCTTGGCCGCGAACGGGTGTCGTGACCCTTTCCAAGGAGCTTTCCGCCGCCGGGGATCGCGTCCTCGACGACAAGGGAAAGACAGTCCCGTCACAACGTTTGACTTCGGGCGCGCTTGTCTTGCTCGCAAGCGATGTGCCGCCTTTCGCGGGACGTCGCTATGTGCTGGGTGGCAGCGTCAAGGCCGAAGGCCTTGGCGATGGCTCCCCCGCATCCGCACAAGACCATCGCCAAGCTGCGCTTGACGATGCCACCCGACGAGCCGGGGCCCAGGGCGCGACACTGGACAATGGCATCGTTCGCGTGCGGGTGGATGAGAAGACCGGTGGCGTTGTCGAGCTATCCGCCAAAGGCATGGACGACAATCTCGCCGACACCAGCGGTGGCGAGGCATTGAATGACTATCTCTACTTGCCGGGCGACGATCTGAAGGGCCTTCAGCATAGCGGTCCAGCAACGATCCGCATCGGCGAGAAAGGCCCGCTGGTCGCGTCCCTGATTGTCGAATCCGCCGCACCGGGCTGCAAGAAGCTCGTACGCGAGCTGCGCGTCGTCGCCGGTTTGGACTACGTCGAGATGATCAACACCCTGGACAAGGAGCGCTTGCAGGCCAAGAGCTATCACGCCAAGGAAGGCAAGGAGAGCGTGAACTTCGCGTTCCCGTTTGCGGTGCCCGAGGGCGACATGCTGCTCGATGTCCCGTTAGGCGTGATGCGCCCGGAGGCCGACCAGATGCCCAGTGCCTGCAAGAACTGGTTCAGCGTAGGCCGCTGGGCCGATGTCTCGAACCGCAGATATGGCATCACTTGGGTGACGCTCGATGCGCCGTTAGTGCAGGTGGGCGGCCTCACCGCCACGCTGCTCAACTCGCAGACCGATCCGAACATTTGGCGTAAGCGCGTCGAGCCAACGCAGAAGCTCTACGTCTGGGCCATGAACAACCACTGGGGCACCAACTACCGGGCCTACCAGGAAGGCCCGACCGTGTTCCGCTTCCTCCTGCGGCTGCACGGCTCGCGCGATGCGGCGGAGGCCTCCCGCTTCGCCACCGGCTTTAGCTATCCCTTGCTCGCGGTCCCTGCACGTGGGGAGAAACCCTCGGGCACGCCGCTACTGACGGTCGAGCCGGATAACGTGATCGTGACCGCTCTCAAGCCCAGCGATGACGGCAAGGCTTGGATCGTGCGGCTGTTCGGAGCATCAGCCCAGACAAGATCCGCCCGCCTCCGATGGGGCGGCTCACAGCCCAAAGCGGTCTTCCTGAGCGACACGAGCGAACGGGCGGGCCAGCGCGTGAGCGAGCGGATTGAAGTCCCCGCCTCCGGACTCGTGAGCCTGCGCGCGGAGTTGCAGTAGCATGGGCATCTTGCCTCATTGTTGTACACATCTTTGAACAGATTTTAGCCCAAAGGCTTATAGGTGGAAAGGAGTTGTTTGGGAGACCCTGATGAGGTTTTACAGAAGCAGAGATTGCAGGAAGCATGAGTTCACGCAAGACCCGCGAGATCGCGCCCTGGGCGCAAGAAGAGATGGCCACCGCACAGTTGAACGATAAACGATTGAATGCCCGGTTGACCGAACTGTTGTCGGACTTGGGCGACCAGCCGGCCGCCAGTATTCCCGCCGCGTGCGGCGGGTACGCCGAGATGAGGGCGGCGTATCGGTTCTTCGACAATCCCAAGGTTACCTTCGCCAAGATCCTCGCGCCGCACTTCGTCGCCACGCGGCAACGGCTGGCCGCGCAACCGGTGGCGCTGCTGGTCCAAGACACCTCGGAAGCCGACGTGACCCGTCCCCAGCAACAGGTGGAAGGGACCGGTCCGTTGGATGGGGGAAAGCGCCGGGGGGTCTTCGTGCATCCCCTGGTGGCTTTCACGCCCGACGGCACGCCGTTGGGGACGGTCGCGCTGCAGACCTGGACGCGGGAGGAGCCGGACCCGAAAAAGGAGCCTCCCCGGCGGAACCGGCCGATTGAGGAGAAAGAGAGCTTTCGCTGGGTCCAGGGGCTGCGGGCGGCCCGCGCCGTGGCGCAGGAACTGCCCCAGACGCAGGTCGTCTGTATCGGCGACAGCGACGCGGACCTCTACGAGCTCTTCGCCGAGCCCCGCGGTGCGCGGCCGGTGGAGTGGCTGATTCGCGCCTGTCGCAATCGCTGTGTGGAAAGCGAAACCGATGCGGTCCACCAGAAGCTGCGGGAGACGGTGCTGGCCCAGCCGGTGTTGTTCACGCACACGATCACGGTGGGCACCCGGGAGCCGAAGACCGCCTGCGAACAACGCCCCCGCCGGGTGGGCCGCGCCGCGCGGACGGCAACCGTGGCCGTGCGGGCCGCGTCGGTGACGCTCCGCCCGCCCCGGCGATCCGGCGGCGTGGTATTGCCGCCCGTGGCGGTGAATGTAGTGCTGGTGTCCGAGCCGGATCCGCCGGCGGACCAGCCGCTGGTAGAATGGCTGCTGGTGACGACGCTGCCGATCCAGACGCTGGAGCAGGTGCGGCAGATCATTCAATATTACAGTGTCCGCTGGATGGTCGAGTTGCTGTTTCGTACGTGGAAGTCGGGATGCCGCATCGAAGAACGCCGGTTCGAGCATCTGGACCGGCTGTTGCCTTGCCTGGCGTTGTACTGGATTGTGACGTGGCGGGTCCTGCTGCTATGCCGCCTGGGACGCAGTTGTCCCGACTTGGACTGTGAGGTGCTCTTCGAGCCGGCGGAGTGGCAATCGGTCTGGCGCGTGACCCAGGAAGAACCGGTGCCGGAAGTGCCGCCCAAGCTGGGGGTCATGGTGCGTCTGGTCGCGCAACTGGGCGGCTATGTGAACCGCCCGAATCGTGTCGATCCGCCCGGGCCGCAGACCGTGTGGTTGGGTTTGCAACGGATGCACGATCTGGCTCTGGCTTGGAATACCTTTGGCCCCGGGGCCAAAAATCGACCCAGGAGATGTGTACAACAATGAGGCATCTTGCCCATGAATCTCTGGGAGTGCGTGCGATGATGAGACGAATTGCAGGACTGGTCTTCATGTGCGAGTTGATCGTGCCCCCGGCGGCGTCGGCCGAGGTCCGCGAGGTCATCATCACCTTTAAGACCCACTTCGACATCGGCTACACCGACTTGGCCAGTAACGTCGTGCAGCGCTACCGTACGACGATGATCGACCAAGCCCTCAAAGTCGTGGAACAAAATCGCAGCCTGCCGCCGGAGCAGCAGTTCGTGTGGACGATCCCCGGCTGGCCGATGAGCAAGATTCTCGAAGATTGGCCCGGTCAGACGCCGCAGCGTAAGCAGCAGATCGTGCAGGCGTTCAAAGAAGGCCGATTCGTGGTCCACGGACTGCCGTTCACCATGCACACGGAATTGCTGGAGCCGGAAGACCTCGTGCGTGGCTTGGGCTTCGCCTCCCGGCTTTCGCGTGACGCCGGCCTGGCCCTGCCGCGCGACGCCAAGATGACTGATGTCCCCTGCCACTCCTGGATTCTGCCTACTCTGCTCAAGCATGCGGGTATCGACTTTCTGCACCTGGGCTGCAACTCCGCCAGCAGTTCGCCCGAGGTGCCGCCGCTGTTCTGGTGGGAAGGCCCGGATGGCTCGCGGCTGCTGACGATGTATTCGGCCGGCGGCTACGGCACGGGGCTCGTCCCTCCCCAGGACTGGCCCTACCGTACTTGGCTGGCCTTACAACACACGGGCGACAATCACGGCCCGCCCACGCCCGAAGAGGTCCAGAAGCTGTTCGCGGAAGCGGCCCAGAGACTCCCCAACGTGAAAATCCTCATCGGACGATTGTCGGATTTTGCCGACGCCGTTATCGCCGAGAAGGCCGACATCCCGGTTGTTCGTGGCGACATGCCGGACACCTGGATTCACGGCCCGATGTGCGATCCCGCCGGTGCAAAGATCGCCCGCAATATTCGACCCGCTCTCGCCTACGCCGAATCGTTGAGCACCCTGCTCTCCATTTGGGACGTCGCTGTGCCGACAGGTCGCAAGGGCTCTCCGACGCGAGGTAGCGCCCTGGAGGAGCCCGGCCTCAAGGCCGAAGGCCTCGCTCGTAGTGTGCCCGTAAGGGCATATGAAGAAACGCCTCACGGCGTCACTACGAACACGCTTGAGGCTGCCACCCGGAGCTTGGCCGAGGCCCACGAGAAGAGCTTGCTCTACGGCGAGCATACGTGGGGCGGCGCCTTGTACTGGGTCACGAGCTATGGGAAGCAACTGAAGTGGGGTTATGGCGACGCCTGGAAAGCCGACCGTGCGGCAGGCCGGTTTACGAAGCTGGAGGCCTCGTGGGCGGAGCACACCGCCTACATCGAGAAAGCCCGCGATCTGGTCGCACCCATCCTGGAAGAGGACATGCGGGCGTTGGCTCAATCCGTCGGCTCCAAGGGCCGGCGCATTGTCGTGTTCAACCCGCTCCCCTGGCCGCGTGACGGTGTCGTGCGTGTGCAGGCCGGGGGCATAAGTATTGCCTCTCTGCGGCCGGCCGACGGAGGACCCGCCGTGCCGGTGGTCGTCGAGGGCGACGAACTCTGTTTCGTAGCCCGCGATATCCCGGCGCTAGGCTATCGCACGTTCGTTCCCGCTGCAGCGGTGGCGTGGCGAGGGCGTCCCGCCCTTGCGTCGCGAGGCCATCTTGGCCTCGCCATGCCGGATCACGAGCCGTTCGTCGCAGGCGAAATGCAAGGGCAAGATGCCCTCGCCACCAAGGAACAAGGCCAAGATGGCCTCGCCACAGACGGCTTGCGAGGCGATGCCCAAGCGGGCGTCATCGAGAACGAATCTCTCAAAGTCACGCTTGACCCGGCACGGGGTGGAATTCGCTCTGTAGTGGATAAGCGCACCGGGCGCGAGCTGGTGGATCAGAACTCCAGCTATCGCCTGGGCCAGTACCTCTACGAGCGGTTCGATGCCAACCAGGTCGCGGCCTACACCAAGGCCTACGTGAAGAACGACTCGGACTGGGCCATCGCTGAGTTGGGCAAGCCCGCCATGCCATCCGCTGACAAGGTGCCCTACCGGGCCGCCTCGCCGCGCTATGATGGAGTCCGCGTGGCTCAGTCGCCCGTGTCCGTGGCGGCCACGATGCACGCCGCGACAACAACCGAGCTCCCGCACGCGGTGACAACCAGGGTAATCCTCTACGCAGGCGAACCCTATCTCGACCTTGAAGTCACGCTCCACGACAAGCCTGCGGACGACTGGCCGGAGGCCGGCTGGATTTGTCTGCCGGTGAATGCCTCCCAACCGCAGTTCCGCGTCGGCCGCCTGGGCGGCATCGCGGACCCCGCCCGGGATTTTGTGCGCGGCTCCAATCACGATCTCCAGGCCGTCAACACGGGTGTCACGATCGCGGATGCCGAAGGTCGCGGCGTGGGTATCTGCCCACTCGACAGTCCGCTCGTGAGTCTCGACCGGCCGGGACTCTTCAAGTACTCGCCCGATTTCGTGCCGAGCCGGCCGGCGGTCTTCGTCAATCTCTTCAACAACCAGTGGACCACGAACTTCCGCCTCTGGAACGAAGGCACCTGGACGATGCGGGTCCGCCTTTGGGCGTTCGACCGCTTCGATGCCCAAGCCAGCCTCGTCACACCGTCGCTCGAAGCGCGATATCCACTGCTGGCTTGTGGCGAGGGCGTCCCGCCCTTGCATTCTGCTGAGGCACCAGGCAGTGGCACCAAGAAGCAAGGCCAAGATGGCCTCGCCACGAAGACCGGGACGCTGCCCGCCGCGCAGAAAGGCGTCGAGCTTTCGGCACGCGGCACTCTCGTGACGGCGTTCGGCCCGAACCTGGACGGCCCCGGCACCATCCTGCGGCTGTGGGAACACGCGGGCGTCCAGGGTCCGTGCGAAGTCCATCTGCCGGCGGGACTGGAGGTCAAGGAGGTCCAGCCGGTGAATCTTCGCGGCGTGCCCGTGGGCCAGCCGCTGCCGGTGAACAAAGGCACATTCACGGTCAATCTGACGGCATTCGCCCCAGCAAGTTTCCTCATCCCCAATACCTCGAAAGGGAGGCTGTAAGAGCATGTACGAACAATCGATGGATCGGACGAAAGAAGGCCGTGGCGGCACCGTGCTACTGATCAGCGCCATCGCCGCTGCCTTGGGATCGTTTCTGTTCGGATTCGACACAGCGGTGATCTCCGGCACGACCGAGACGCTGCAAAAGCTATATTCCCTCAGCGACAATCTCAAGGGATTCACGGTGTCCAGCGCCTTGATCGGGACGCTGTTCGGCGCGCTCTTGGTGGGCCGGCCGTCGGACCGCTGGGGACGCCGGCCGGTGCTGACGGTCCTGGCGGTCGTATTCCTCGCGTCGGCGATCGGCTGCGCTCTGGCGTGGAACTGGTATGCCCTGCTGTTCTTCCGGTGGCTGGGCGGCTTGGCGATTGGCGGGACCTCGGTAGTCTCGCCGGTCTACATCACCGAGATTGCACCGGCGCGTCGACGCGGCCTGCTCGTTGCCGTCAGCCAACTGAACATCGTCGTCGGCATCCTGGTCTCCTTCCTCTCGAACTACGTGGTCGCGTACGTGCTGGGGCCGGAGCACCCGGCCGTATGGCGCTGGATGTTCGGCGTGGCGGCGGCCCCCTCGGCGGCCTTCTTCCTCGCCTCCCTGGCGATCCCGGAGAGTCCCCGCTGGCTGGTCAAGAGGGGTAACCGTGCCGCGGCCGAGGAGGTTCTGGCCCGCTTCGGCCATGAGAATCCGCGGCGGGAGGTCGATGAGATCGAGCGTTCTCTCGCGACGGAGCGGTCCGAGGGACACCAGCGGCTGTTCCAGCCCCGGTACGCCAAGCCCCTGCTGCTGGCCGCCATGATCGCGGCCTTCAACCAGCTCGACGGCATCAACGCCGTGCTCTACTACAGTGCCGACATCTTCCGCATGGCGGGAGCGGACAAGACCAGCGCCCTGATGCAATCGGTGATCGTCGGCTTGACCAATTTGTTGATGACAATCGTAGCGATGACGCTGATTGACCGGGTGGGACGCAAGTCGCTCCTGTTGGTCGGATCGGTGACATTTGTCATGTCCCACCTGCTGGCAGCTTGGGTCTTCCACACGCATGCCCAGGGCTGGATCGTCATTGCCGCCCTGATGGGGATCGTCGGGTCGCACGCCTATTCCCAGGGCGCCGTGGTCTGGGTTATCATCAACGAACTACTGCCCAACGCCATCCGCGCCTCCGGCTCGGCCGCAATCACGTTCCTCCTCTGGCTGCTGGACATCGCGGTGAGCTGGTCGTTCCCGATCCTGGCCGGCATCTCCGGCGCCTCGGCGTTCATATTCTTCGCCGCGATGATGGTCTTGCAGTTCTTCGTGGTCCTGAAGTACCTGCCCGAGACCAAAGGCGTCTCTCTGGAGGACCTCCAGACCCAACTGGCGGGCGGGTAACCCCGCTTTTGAAGTGTGAAGTATGAAGTGTGAAGTGTGATTTTTGATTCGTGGACCTGAAATCAACAACCAACCATCAGACTTCGCACTTCAATAGAAGCCGTGCTCGTACGCGGCTTCGAAGAGAGCGGCGATGTTCTCGGGCGGGACGCCGGCTTGGAGGTTGTGGACGCTGTTGAAGACGTAGCCGCCGCCGGGCTTGAATGCCTCCAGGTTCCGGCGAACGTGCTCCCGAACTTCATCCGGGCCGGCGAAGCTGAGGACCCGTTGCGTGTCGATCCCGCCGCCCCAGAAGACCAGGCGGTCGCCGAACTCGGCCTTGAGGTCGCGCGGGTCCATATCGGCGGCGCTGATCTGCACTGGGTTGAGAATGTCGATGCCGTTGTCGAGCAGGTCCGGGACGAGCTGGCGGACCGAGCCGCAGGTGTGATACCAGATCTTGGCGGGCGTCAGACTCCTGATGTGCTGAACGAGCCGCTTTTGCCGGGGCTTGACCACGCGACGGTAGAAGCTTGGGGAAAACAGCGGGCCGGACTGGCCGCCGATATCGTCACCGATCATCACCACGTCCACGAGGTCGCCGACCTCATCCATGAACTCGCGGTAGTAACCGATCCAAAACTCGAGGGTTCGGTCCAGCAGGGCCTCGCAGAACGCCGGATTCTCGATCATGTCCATGAACCATCGTTCCAAGCCGCGCATGTACCAACAGATCTCATAGACCACCCCGCCGATGCCGGTCGAAAGGGCGTAAGGTGTTTCCCGCCGGAGCATCTGTGCCTGCTCACGGAGGCCGGTGAACCGCGTCGGATCGTCGCCCTTCGGAAAAGGATAATCGGCCAGATCGGCGAGCGTGGCATGAGCCAACGGATGGTGGGAGATGTCCATGTAGAGCGGCTGGTCATCAGGCATGGACCAGACGACGCCGAATTCGTCCTTGAGGTCATGCCACAATCGGCCGTCGCGGGTGTTTTGCTCGATGCCGCCTTGGAAGCCCTCCGGCCCGTGGGCAATGACGTAGCGGATATCGACGTGGAACCGCTCCAGCAACTCTTCGCAGGGTCGGGCCAGTTGCTGCACCGGGTCCAGGATCGTCATCTCGTCCCGAATGCCCAGGTAATCGATCAATTGGGTATAGGCATTCCGGTGAATCCCCGTCTGAAACCCGCCGAGGTCAATAGGGACTCGGTCCGGCGTCTGGTGATTGAGGGCCTTGAGCACCCGCTGCCTCGAAATCATTGTCTCTTTGTGTGCCATCATAGTGCCTCGTCGTGCCACTCGTGGCGAGGGCGTCCCGCCCTTGTTCTTCCGTGGCGAGGGCATCTTGCCCCTGCTCTTCTCCCGCCGGCAAGATGCCGGCGAGACGCAAGGGCGGGACGCCCTCGCCACGCCATCAATCGCAACCGTCCGGCGGCCGTTGCGAATTACTCCTCGACAAGCTGCCTCAACGTGAACGGCTCAAAGAGCCCGTAGTCAATCGTATCGTAATCCTTACCCGGCGGCGAACCGTTCTCGGGGGCCCTCTGGAACGAGGCGGGCCAGGCACTGCCACGCAGCGTCCCATTGTGGTGCGGGCCGAGCGTGTTCTTGAGCGTGCCGATCACGCGAACCTCGATCATATTCGTCCCGGCCTTGATGAATTTCGTCACATCACACTGCCAGGGCTGGTAAGCGATGTACCCGGCCGATTTCTTATTGACGATCACTTCCGCCACACTGCCGTACCACTTGCCCAACTCGACAACATATTGCCCGACAGGCCGGGAGACATCGAACTTGCGGCTGTACGAAACCCCTGCGGAATAGAGCGGGTAGCCTTGGCTCTTCCAACTGCCGAGGGCCAGCGACGGCTTGGGTTCGCCAATGACTACAAACCCGGAATCCACAGCCTTGAGGCGGAACGTCCCAAGAACGTAGGCCGACTCCAATTCGTGGTAGATGGTAAAAGGCGATGCCTTGATGGTCAGGACGTTCTCGCCCAGTTTCGCCGTTTTCGCGATGTCGATCCGCCCGAACGCCTTGTCCAACCACCAGGCGTTCCTACGGGCCGAGACTTTCTTGCCGTTACAGGTGATGGTGTACAGGTCAGGCCGCTCGATTACGATCGAGAGCCGCTCGGGCATACGTTCCTCGATGGTGAAACGATAGGTGGCCTCGAAGCCGCTCTCGGGCCCGAACTTCTTCGTGATCAGCTCATCCTCGAATTGGACGGAGCTATCCCACGGATTGCGGGGCATACCGTTCTTCGCAAAAGCGAACTGGGACGCCTTGTAGAAATAGATGCCCTTTTTCGTCTCACCGCCTGCGGTGATATCGACGTAGTCCAGAGTCAGCACGTTCTCCTGCAAGGGGGCAATCGCCAGGTTGCCCTTCGCTTCAACCACTCTCATTTTACGCGAAGGTTGTTTTTCGGGGGCTTGAGCCTTCTTGGACAGAAACAGCAATTGACTGCCGCAGGGCGGAAGCGTAAACGTGGCCCGTACGCCGGTCTCGGTTTTCTCGAAAGGACAAGCGGCTGTCTTGCCGGCATCCAGGTCCCAGCACTCGATGCTCTGGGCCTTCGACTTGACTGTGCCTGCGGAAGGGGCGTCGATGCTGGTGTTGATGAGCAGCAGGAACTCGCCATCCTCGACCACCCGCCTGTGGTGAAAGAGATTGCCTTTGTCGCCGCTGTTCCGCTCGATGGCAAAGCCGCTCTCTGTGCGACCCAGGAGCATGGTCGGGACTTCGGATGCTTCTACCCGTTTCCAGGCCGGCTGCTTGGAGGCGGTTTCGCCGCGATCCGAGGGACGACCATCGACCCGAGCCGGGGCGTCGCCACAGCAAATCACCACGCCTTGGGCCTTGAGGTAAGCATCCAGCAGGTCCATCGTCGGGCGGTTGAGGTTCTCGGCCAGAGGGGGCAGCACCACTGTGTCGTAGGATGCCTGGCCGACTTTGAGGTTCGGACCTTCGGTTGAGCCGTGGTGGGCGAGGATGTCTTCGCAGCCGATGTCGTATTCCACTTGGGCCCGCTCCAGGGCTACGAGCAGCGTCTGGAAACGGTCGCCGATCTCCTTTTGTTTCGGGTCGCCCTGGTACATCCACGCGGTGGTCGTCGGCTCGATCACGAGGACGCGATTCACCTGCTTACCTTGGGACATGATGAACGACAGCCTCGTAAAGTACGACGCCATCACGTGATAGGCGTTCCACCAGGGCTCGTGATAGGAGAAGGACTGCGGATGGTCGCGTTTGCGGGCGCCCCGGATCGTGACGTAGGAAAGGTGCTGGTCGAGCGTGTTGACGCCCAGGACGTAGATCCAGTCACCGATGCGCTTCATATCCTCGAAGCGCAGGTCCCAGCCGCCCGCGCCGTAGGCCTCGCAGAGCGTTCGCGCGGCGCCAAGTTGGTTGGCCACGCTCGACAACTCCTTGACGGCCCGGACGTTGCCGAACTGGGCGTTGGTCCCCTCGTTATATTGGTTCATCAGAATGTCGATCGAGGGCCTCTGGTGCCAGGCGTACATCGCCATGTTGTCGGGCGACATGAGGGAGTTGGGCCACTCGTGCTCCCAGTAATGGCCGGTGAATTCGAGGCCGTGCCTGGCGCAGTAGTCATGGTAGGGCTTGGCCCAGCGCTCGATGAACAATTCCAGCAGGACCTGAAGGTAGTCGTGCCGGACCTGTTTCCAATCGCCCACCGGCCTGACTAGGCTGGGCAAACTCGTGATCAGATCGTAGCCGCACCGCTTCTGGAAGACCTCGGGCAGATCGTCGGCCCAGGGCAGCCCGCCCGCCGGCAGGAGTTCCGGCTCATCGGTGAACACGCCGGGCACGCGCTTGCCGAACTGGTCGCCGACCTCGCGGGTGTAGGCGTCCATCGTGATCGCCAGGAATTTCTCCGTGACACCGGGGGTCAGTAGGTTGACGTAGAACTTGCCCCCGTGCCAGGGCGAAGTACCAGCCCAGCGCAGCGAAGCGACCGTGTACTTGCCCGGCTCAAGCTGCTCCCCTGCCTTTGCTTGTTTCGTGATGTTCTCAAAGCCATCTTTCGTGGGCCGGAGCACCGCTACGCAATTCTCGTCGAGCTTCAATGGCGTCTGCTGCTCCCGGACTTCCAACCCCTTGCCGCGCGACTCGGGCATCGCCTCGGGCACGAAACCGCCCGCAAAACCCGAGGGATACGAGTTCTCATCGTAGATCCAGACGTTCATGTCGAGCCGCTCGGCTTCCTTCAGGGCCACCTTCCACAACCGAAACCACTCGTCGGAAAGGTACGGCGTCATCAGGCCGGGCCGGGGGTGCACGAAGACCTGTTTGACGTTCTGACTCGCCAAATCGCGCAACGTTCCGATAATCTGCGCCTCCGTGAGCCTGTCGTTCCAGACCCACAGCGGGGCAGAGCTGTATTGACGCGGCGGATCGGCGAACTGGCTCCGCAGCGCCGTCGAGTCCACCGCCCTCAGCGGGGACACGAAGGCTCCCAAGCACATCATGGCAAGGATAGGAGTCAGGCATGGGGAGGAACGAAAGAGAAACGACAGGCTCGGTAAGGCAGGTTGGCACATGACAAATTACCTCCGTTGAACAGGCCAGAGAGAAGGCGTGCACAGCACACCCTGCACGCGAGGAATCATAAAGCAGCCTTGATAAGATTGCAAGGAAGCGTACCCGGCGCCGCTTCGATGCCGAACAGGGCAGATTCCCGCGCCGTAGAAATCGCGCGCGTAGTGTTGACCTTTCCACGCAAATAAGCTACGTTAATAAACTCTATTTGCGATGTAGCACAACGAGAGCCTGTACGGCGGCACTTCGGGTCCCCAAACGCGAAGTAAGGCATGTGGGAGCCCTTCCCAGCAGCGACCGCAGGACAGGTTCGGGTCCCAAACGCAGGGTTGGGCGTTTGGACGGGTCTCCAACGCGTGGCACGGCGTTGGGGAGCCTGGAGTCTTCGCCCAGACGCGAAACGTGGTCTGGGAGGAGGTCCTGGCGCGACGGATCGCGTTGAGGCAGACCCGACCTGATGAGACTCTGTGGTTTTCTGGACTCGCGGTCTTCAAGAAGGATAAAGCATCTTCTCTATGATGAGTTCGGCAATGTTGTTGTCTGTCGTTCTGGCTCCCGTCCTCGGGGCCTTCGTCCTGCCGGCGGTGGGTCGGGCCTCGACGAGACTGAGAAACCTGCTGGCCCTCGGCCTGGTCCTGTACTCGCTCGCGGCCACGATGGCCCTCGCGGCGCCGGTGCTGCGCGGTGAGCCGGCGACCACGACCGCGATCCTGGGCCACAGTCTCGTCCTGCAAGCCGATGGTTTGGCCATCTTCATGGCCTTCGTATCCGCCGTCATCAGCGCCATCATCATCGTGTACTCTTTCGGATACATCAGCCACTACGAGAACCAGGGCGAATACTACCTGATGGTGACGCTGTTCTTCGGCGCGATGATGGGACTGGTGTTCTCGGCCAACCTGATCTTCCTGTACGTCTTCTGGGAGATCACGGCGATCACCAGTTGGCGGCTCATCGGCTTCTTCCGGCAGCCCCAGCACGTCGTGCGGGCGGACAAGGCGTTCCTGGTGACAGCCTTCGGTGCACTCCTGATGCTCCTCGGGTTTATCCAAGTCTATCATCAGTGCGGCTCGTTCGATCTGACGGTCATCAGGCAGAACCTCCCCCACAGCCCGCTCTCGAACCTGGCGGTCTTGCTGATCCTGGCGGGTATTCTCTCAAAATCCGCAACGCTGCCCTTCCACACGTGGCTTCCGGACGCCGGCGTCGCTCCCTCGCCCGTCACCGCGCTGCTGCACGCGGCCCTGCTGGTCAAAATCGGGGTCTACGTCTTCGCGCGGCTGTTCATCGCGACCTTCGTCGTTGCCGATTTCTGGCACACGCTCGTCCCGGTCCTGGCGGCCACCAGCGCCCTGGTCTCGGCTGGGGCGGCGCTGGTCGAAACCGATCTCAAGCGGATCATCGCCTACTCGACCGTCAGCCAGATCGCCTTCATCCTCCTGGGCCTGGCCGTCGGCAGTCCGATGGGGATCGCCGGGGCGATGCTCTACATCATGATGCACGGCTTTGCCAAGGGCGGCCTGTTCCTCTGTGCCGGCATCGTCGAGCAGAACACCAAAACCAAGGACATCATGCAGCTTGGCGGCCTGCTCAAGACCATGCCCATCACGGCGATGTCTTTCCTGCTGTGTGCGTTTTCGATCATGGGCATCCCGCCCTTTGGGGGATTCTTCAGCAAGTACATGGTCATGACCGGCGCCGTCCAGAGCGGGCATCTGTGGGTCACACTGGTATTCCTCTTCGGGGCGTTCATGACGATCGTGTACCTGCTGCGGGTGTTCAACCTGGTCTTCCTTGGTGAGGCCCGGGGCGCGACTCCGCGGGAGGGCTCGCCGACGATGGTGGGCAGCGTCGCCACGTTGGCGGCTCTGTCCTTGGTCGGCGGTATTCTCATCTACTTCCCCTCGCAGTTCATTCAGTCCACCATGTTGCAGTTGCCGGGAGTCATCAAGTGAGCGATTCCACGTTGTTGCTGCCTATCCTGGTACCTCTCGTTGCGGGCGTGATAACGCTGCTCCTGCGGCAACGTGGCGAGGGCGTCCCGCCCTTGCACCCTGGAGACACACCAGGCCATGGCACAAAGGAGCAAGGCCGAGACGGCCTCGCCACGAGCAAGGGCAAGATGCCCTCGCCACCAGAAATCGTGGCGCTGGCGACGACGGCCTTCACACTGGTCCTCGCTGCGATTCTGTACAACCACGACAAGAGCTTCGCGCTGCCCTGGGCGGGGTTCGGAATGGAGTTCCTGCTGCGGCTGTATCACTTCAGCTCTTTCATCCTGCTGGCGGCGGCGGGGTTCTCGTTTCTGGTAGTGCTCTACTGCTGGTCCTTCATGCGCGACAAGGAGCATCTGAACCAGTTCTACGCGTATCTGCTCTTCACGCTGGCCTTCGTCAATGGGGCGGTCCTGGCCGACAATCTCGTCCTGATGCTGTTCTTCTGGGAGGGATTGCTCGTGACGCTCTTCGGCCTGATCGCCCTGGGCGGCAAGGATGCGTTCAAGACCGCCACGAAAGCCCTGATCATCGTCGGCATATCGGACCTGTGCCTGATGTTCGGGATTGGACTGGCCGGACATCTGGCGGGGACGATGACGATCTCCAAGATGAGTCTGCCCATGACGCCGCTGGCGAGCCTCGCCTTCGTTTTCCTGATGATCGGGGCCATCTCCAAGGCGGGGTCCATGCCCTTCCACAGTTGGATTCCGGATGCGGCGGTCAGTGCGCCACTGCCCTTCATGGCGTTTCTGCCCGCTTCACTGGAGAAGCTGCTGGGCATCTACTTCCTGGCCCGCATTTCGCTGGACCTGTTCCAACTGACCGCTGGCTCGTGGCTCAGTACCTTGATGATGGTCATTGGCTCGCTGACGATCCTGCTGGCGGTGATGATGGCTCTGGTGCAGAAGGACTACAAGCGGCTGCTCTCCTATCACGCCATCAGCCAGGTGGGCTACATGGTGCTCGGCATCGGCACGTGCCTGCCGATCGGGATCGTTGGCGGGCTGTTCCACATGATCAACCACGCCCTCTACAAGAGTTGCCTGTTTCTTACAGGCGGCGCCGTGGAGAAGCAGACGGGCACTACCCGCTTGGAGGACCTGGGCGGCTTGGTCCGCAAGATGCCCGTGACATTCGCCTGTTTCGTCATCGCGGCCTGCGCCATTTCCGGCGTGCCACCCCTGAACGGCTTCTTCTCCAAAGAGCTGGTCTATGCGGGGGCCCTGGAGCGAAGCCCGATCTACTACGTCGCCGCGGCGCTCGGTTCCTTCTTTACGGCCGCCTCCTTCCTGAAGCTGGGACACGCCGCCTATTTCGGCAAACCGGCCGACGCCCAGCGAAATGTGAAAGAGGCTCCGTGGCCGATGCTGGTTCCGATGATCGTCATCGCCTCGATTTGCGTTCTGTTCGGCCTGTACCATCAATGGCCGCTCAACGAGTTCATCCGGCCGATCCTCGGCGCGCAGGGGCTCGCGGAGCAGGAATCGGCGAGCAGCACCCTGCTGATTGCCGTCACCGTGATCGTGCTGGTCCTGGCCCTGTTGCACCATCGCTTTGCCGCCAAGACCATGGGCGGCGGGCTGCACGCTTCGGACCACATCCGCCAGGCCCCGGTGCTAACCGGCGTGTACGACCGGGCGGAGCGCGGGCGATTCGACCCGTACAACATGGCCTTGGCCGTCATCAACGGGGTCGCCGACCTGGGGAACCGATTCGACCGAGTCATCGACAGCCTCTACAACGGCTTGTCCGTGCGCTTGGCTTATGCGCTGTCCAGCGGCATCCGTCGGGCACACACCGGCAACTACTCTCTCTATGTCGTCTGGGCGTTGTTGGGCGTGGCCCTGGTGCTGGCCTTCATGAGGATGTCGCTGTGGCAGGGATAAAGGTTTAATACGTTACTATGCTATCGCTACTACTCTTACTGCCTTTGCTGGCCGTGATGATCTTGAACCTGCCCGTGGGAAGGGTCCGGCAATGGGGCTTGTGGACGGTCCTGGCGCTTTCCCTGGTGCAGGCGTACACAGTCCTTTTCGCTCCGGCAGAGTTGTCGGGCAGCCAGGACCTCATCGGCCATGCCTTCTCCCTTGGGCTCACGACCGACAACCTCAGTCGCGTGCTGCTGCTGTCGATCAGTATCGTGACGTTCGCCTCAGTCCTGGTCGGCATGCAGACGATCCGTGATGAGAAGCAGAGGATCAATTTCGCCAACTTGGTGCTGATCGCGATGACCGGCATGAACGGCACGGTGCTGCTGACGGACCTGTTCTCGCTGTACGTCTTTCTGGAGGTCACCGCGGTCGCATCTTTCATCCTGATCGCGATGGAGCGCAACCTGAACGCTCTGGAGGGGGCGTTCAAATACGTGGTTCTCTCGGCGGTGGCCACGATCCTGATGCTGTCCGCGCTGGCCGTGCTGCTGCTGGTCGCTGGCGATACCTCGTTCGCCGCCGTCCACAGTGCGATCCAGGCTTCGGGCCACGCGCCCATCGTGGTATTCGCGATCGCCATGTTCCTCTGCGGGCTGTTCATCAAAGGCGGTCTCGTCCCCTTCCACGGCTGGTTGCCCGGCGCCTATTCCGCAGCGCCGCCGGCGGTCTCCATCCTTCTGGCCGGAATCATCACGAAAGTCTCAGGCATCTACGCCTTGATCCGGCTCGCCACCTCGGTGCTCGGCCCCAGCGATTCGATCAATACCCTGCTCCTGGTCGTAGGAACGATCTCCATCCTCGTCGGAGCCCTGGCCGCCCTGGGTCAGACCGATTTCAAGAGGATGCTGGCCTATTCGAGCATCAGCCAAGTGGGCTATATCGTGCTGGGCCTGGGCTGCGGGACCGATCTCGGCATCGCCGGGGCCATCTTTCACCTGTTCAATCACTCGATCTTCAAATCGCTCCTGTTCGTGAATTCCGCCGCCGTCGAGGAGCAACTGGGCACTACCGACATGAGCCAAATGGGCGGCTTGGGCTCGAAAATGCCGGTGACGAATATCACGTCGCTGATCGCGTTTCTCTCCACGGCCGGTGTTCCGCCGCTTTCCGGTTTCTGGAGCAAGCTGATCATCGTGCTGGCCCTGTGGCAGAGCAGCCGTTACGGGTACGCGATCATCGCCGTGCTCGCCAGTGTCTTGACGCTCGCCTACCTGCTCCTGATGCAGCGCCGGGTGTTCTTCGGTCTGCCGGCCGAGAAGTGGGCCCATGTTCGGGAAGCGGGCCTCGGCATCACCGTGCCGGCGCTGGTGCTCGCGACGATCACGATCGGCGTCGGCGTCGCGTTCCCACTCGTTTTCAACAGCTTCCTGCTGCCGGTAGAGAGTTTTCTGAAATGAAGTTCACAGGTATAGCGACGAAAGTCCTATGATAACGACAACGCATATGGTTTTGTTAGGGGCCCTGGTCCTCAGCGCGGTCTGGACCGTTCTGACGGCGCGATTGCTGCGCGCCGCGGTGGGTTTGGCCCTGACCAGCGCCATCCTGACGATCCTGATGTTTCAACTGTCCTCGCCGCTGGCGGCGGTGTTCGAATTGTCCGTGGGGGCAGGCCTGATCTCGGCCATCTTCATCAGCACGATCACCCTGACCCACCGCGTCTCGGCGGAAAGGCTGGCCGTTCGCCAAAAGGAGCGGCTGCACCGGTTCTGGCTGTTGCCCTTGGTTCTGTTGGCTGTCGGCGTGGTCCTATTGAGCACTCCCTTCGTTTTGGACCTCCGCCCCCCCGCACCTCCGGCGGAAAATGACGTAAGAATAGTATTGTGGAACCTACGGCATCTCGATCTGTTGGGGCAGGTTGCCATTCTCCTGGCCGGCGCGTTCGGCGTCGTTACACTCTTCAAGGAATGGAAGAATGAGCATTGAGATCTCGCAGTTTTTCTGGGTCTTCTGCGTCGCCATCGCGCTGGTGATGATCGCGGGCCTCTATTGCCTGCTACTCTCGTTCAGTCTGATTCGGGCCCTGATCGGCTTGGAGCTCCTGACCAAAGGGGTAACCCTGTTCGTGATCCTGGCCGGCTATGTGACCGGCCACACCGGTCTGGCCCAAGCGCTGGCGATTACGCTGATCGTGATCGAGGTAGTCGTAATTGTCGCGGCGGTGGGTGTGGTCCTGGGCGTCTTTCAGCATACCCGGTCGATCGACGCCCGGTTGATCCGGAACATAAAGGGCTAAGCCAGATGTTTGAGTTATTGATCTCTCCGCCGATGGCGTTCCTGATCCTTCTGCTGGCCGTTCTGGGTTTGTCGATGGCGCTGTCGCGGTTGGCGTTCCGGCCCAGACGAATCCCGAAAGGGCTGACGGAGCCGTACGCCTGTGGGGAAGACCTCCCCAACCACATGATCCAGCCGGACTACAGCCAGTTCTTTCCTTTTGCGTTCTATTTCACGATCCTGCACGTGGTCGCCCTGATGGCCACGACGGTGCCGACAGAGACGTTGGGGACCTTCCTCATCGCCGTCGTGTACGTGGCTGGCGGGATCGTGGGTTTGTTTGTTTTGTCCAGGAGGTGAGCCCGGATGGCTCTGCTCAGTAAAATTGTGAAATGGGCGCGAATCAAGTCGCCCTGGATTATTCACTTTAACACGGGTGCGTGTAACGCCTGCGATATCGAACTGATCGCCGCCCTGACTCCCCGCTATGACGTGGAGCGCTTCGGCATTCAACTGAAGGCCACGCCCCGGCACGCGGATGTTCTGGTCTGCTCGGGGCCGGTGACCCGCCAGATCAAGGACCGGCTGGTCCGGATCTACGAGCAGATGGCGGAGCCGAAGTTCGTGGTGGCCGTCGGGACCTGTGCCTGCTCCGGCGGGGTCTTCCGGGGCTGCTACAACGTGATGGCCGGTATCGACTCGGTCATTCCCGTGTCGGTCTACATCCCCGGCTGTCCGGCCAGCCCGCAGGCCATTATCGACGGCGTGGTCAAATTGCTGGCCGGCATCGAACAGGGGAAAGACTCGCCCAAAGCCGAAGCCGGTGTCGTGGCGGAGCCGCCCCAGCCCAAACCGGCTCCCATCGAGGACAAACCCGTGGAAAAAGTGGAAAAAGAAGAAGTCGTGGGGGCCGCGCGATAGCTTCTCCCTAGCGGAGGTTACGATGTTGCTCAAGGAAACGACCATTCAAGAAGAGTTGTGCCAGAAATTCGACTGCCTCAAGGACCAGGTCCTGGTGCAGCGCGCCCGACGGATCTCCGCGCACGTGCCGGCCGCGCGGGTTCTCGACGTGTTCGAGTACGCGGTGAAGAACCTGAACTTCACCATCCTCGCTACCATTACGGGGTTGGATGAAGGTCCCACTCTCGGGCTGATCTATCACCTCGCTCAGGAGGACGGCATCGTCCTGAACCTGGCGACGAGCGTCCCCAAGGACCACCCGGTGCTCAAAACGATCACCTCGTATTTCCCCGCCGCCGACGCCTACGAGCGGGAGCTGACCGATCTGCTGGGTTTCCAGATCGAGGGTCTGCCGCAAGGCAATCGCTATCCGCTGCCGGACGATTGGCCGGCCGGCCAGTATCCTCTCCGCAAGGACTGGAAGGTCGAGATGCTCGACGGGAAGGAGGTCGGACGAATTGCCTGAGCGGAACTTCACCATCCCGATCGGACCGCAGCACCCGGCCCTGAAAGAGCCGGAGAGCTTCAGCATCACCCTGCGCGGCGAGAAGATCGCCGGCATGAGCGTGCGCATCGGCTACAATCACCGCGGCATCGAGAAAGCCTGCGAGGAGCGGTCGTTCCTCCAGGACGTCTATCTCATCGAGCGGGTCTGCGGCATCTGCTCGCACTCCCATTCCACGTGTTTCGTGCAGGCCGTCGAGGAGATCGCCGGCCTGGAAGTCCCGAAACGCGGGCTCTACATCCGCACCCTCGTGGCGGAGCTCGAGCGGGTGCACAGCCATTTGCTCTGGCTGGGCGTCGCCGGGCATGAGATCGGTTTCGACACGCTCCTGATGTACACGTGGCGCGACCGCGAAGCCGTGATGGACGTGCTGGCCCTGCTCACCGGTAACCGCGTCAACTATGGCATGAACACCATCGGTGGGGTCCGCAGGGATGTCTCCGCCGACGAAGTGCCCCAGATCCTCGCGGCCATGAGTACGCTGGAGGAGCGAACGAAATACTATGCCCATGTGGCCATGGAGGAAATGACGATCATCCGGCGTCTCTCGGGCGTCGGGCTTCTTTCCCACGACGATGCGATCCATCTGGGCGCGGTGGGCCCGACGGCGCGCGCTTCGGCCGTCGATCGAGACATCCGGCGCGATGACCCCTACGCCGCCTACGGCGAGCTGTCCTTCAAGGTCGTCACCGACAGCCACAACGACGTCTACGGCCGCACGCTGGTCCGCGTCGGCGAGCTGATGGAATCGTACCAGATGATTCGCCAGCTCGTGTCGAACCTGCCGGAAGGGCCGATTGCCGTCAAAGCGCCCCGCAAGATTCCGGCCGGGGAGGCCCTGAGCCGGTATGAGGCGCCGCGGGGCGAAGACATCCACTACGTCAAAGCCAACGGGACCGAGAAGCCGGAGCGCGTGAAGATTCGCGCCCCGACGCTGGCCAACGTCCAGGTCGTCGCACACATGCTCAAGGACCGGTACCTGGCGGATCTGCCTATCGTCATCGCCGCCATCGACCCGTGCTTTTCCTGCACCGACCGGGTGATCTCGGTCCAAGAGAGCGACCGTGCCGCCGGCCAGACCATGAGTTGGTCGTCGCTGCGCACGCAGAGCATCGACTGGTACCGCCAACAGGGAATCGACTTTTCGCCATTGAACCGAACCTTTAGGATTTAAGAATGACTATTTACGATTTACTATTTGCGTTTCGCCGTCCGTTGGCCCCCAATCGTAAATCGTAAATTGAAAATAGTAAATCGTTATGGCCATCGCATTGTTTTACATCCTGATCTTTCCGGGATTTCTCTTCGTGAGTGTCCTGGGCTTGGCGGCCGAGTACCTCGACCGCAAGCTCTGCGCCAAGCTGCAGAACCGCGTCGGTCCCCCCTGGTTCCAGCCGTTCGCCGACTTGGTTAAGCTGATCGCCAAGGAGACCATCGTACCGACGGACGCCGATACCACCGTCTTTCGTCTGATGCCCGTCGTCGCTCTGACGGCGACGATCACGGCCCTGCTCTACATCCCGATGTGGACGGCCCACGCCCTGTTCTCCTTCCAGGGCGACATCATCGTCGTGCTCTATCTCCTGACCATCCCGACGCTGACCTTCTTCCTGGGCGGCTGGTACTCGCGCAGCGTCTTTTCCATGATCGGGGCTGCCCGCTCGATCACACAGTTGTTCGCCTATGAGATTCCGCTGTTCGTGAGCATTCTGGCCCCGGCGCTGCTGGCGAACACGTGGTCGCTCAGTCAGATGACCCTCTTTTACGGGCGCCACCCGCTGTACGGGCTGTTCAACATCGCGGGGTTCTGGATCGCTCTGACCGCCCTTCTGGGCAAGTTGGAGAAGGTGCCTTTCGATACCCCCGAGGCGGAGACCGAGATTGTCGCTGGCAGCTTCACCGAATACAGCGGCCAATTTCTCGCTTTCTTCCACATGGCTGTCAATATCGAGATGGTGGTCGGGGCCTCGCTGCTGGCCGCCGTGTTCCTGCCGTATGGGCTCAATCTCGGCCCCGGCGTGGGATTCGTCCTGTACCTGTTCAAAGTGGGATTGGTCGTCGCCCTGCTGTCGCTGTCCCGGACGGTGTTCGCCCGCCTGCGCATCGATCAGATGATCGACTTCTGCTGGAAGTACGTCGCCCCCGCCGCCTTCGCCCAACTGCTGGCGGACTTGATCCTGAAAGGAGTGCTTTGAAGTTTGAAGTGTGATGGTTGATGGTTGCTTCTGAAATCAAAAATCACACCTCAAAAATCAAACGTCATTATGATTCGTCCCGGTCGCATGATTCACCAAGTGCTCGACTCGCTGTTCCGGAAGGCCGCGACGACACGCTACCCGTTTATCAAAGCCCAGATGCCCAAGGACTTTCGCGGCAAGATCCGGTTCACACCGGAGAAGTGCGTCGGCTGCAAGGCCTGCATGCGCGATTGTCCCACCGGCGCCATCACGATCCGCCAAGTGGGCGAGGTGCCCCCCCCGCCCAACGCCCCGATGGCCCGCCCGGTGAAGAAATTCGAGGCGGAGATTGACCTCGCCCGCTGCATCTATTGTGCCCAGTGCGTGGATTCCTGCCCGCGCGGCGCACTGGAAGCCACCCCGGAATTCGAGCTGGCCCAACGGGACCCCACGAAATTGAAGGTGGTATTCCATGCCGATACTCCAGACGCTCAAGACGAGCCTGCACCAAAGACTTGAGGGCGCCGCAAAGGTCGCCGTGCTCGGCGTCGGCTCGGAACTGCGGGCCGATGACGCCGCCGGCCTCCTGGTCACCCAGCGCCTCCAGGAAATCCAGTCAGGAGAGGTTGGAAGTGGGAAGCCGGAAGTGGGAAGCGAGAAATCTTCAAACTTCGAGCTTCGTGTCTTTATCGGCGGTACGGCCCCGGAGAACCTCACGGGCGAGATCAAGCGCTTCGCCCCCACTCATCTCGTCATCATCGATGCCGCCGACCTCGACGCCGAGCCGGGCACCATGACCCTCATGGACCCCGACAGCATCGGCGGCACCACCTTCTGCACCCACAGCCTGCCCCTGAAGGTCATGATCGACTACCTCCTCGACTCGTTCGCGCGGGACCCCAAACGCGACACGTCGCGTTTGGGAAGGGCTCCCAAGTGCGAAATGTCGCACTTGGGGACCCGAGCCCCCTGTCAGGTCATCATCCTCGGCGTCCAGCCCAAAACTCTCGCCGTCGGCGCCCCCGTCTCTCAGGAAGTCCGCGACGCCGTCGAATCCCTGGTCGCCATGCTCTGCGATGACCTGATTCGGGACTGATCCCGTTGGGAGCCCCGCGTTCGGAGTTCCGCGTTTACGCGGGTCGCAGTACGGGCGAATGATTATTCGCCCCTACCCGCCGGAAGGCGGTACTCCGAACGATCAGCGTTTCCCACTGCCTCGGTGATGTCTCTGGGAACGTTTGCGGCGGGACTTCTGCTGTTGGTTCGGGCTGGGGGTTTTGGCAATGAGAGGGTGGGCAGGGGCGAGGTCGAGCTGACCGGCGGCGGGATGAACGTCGACGATCCGCACCCGCAGGGTCTGGGCCAGGCGCAGAATCGCCCCGGTGTAGCGGCCGATCAGGCATTGGCTGGACTGGTCGAACTGCCAATGGTCCGGCCCGAGGGCCTCGCGGGGAATCAGGCCTTCCACGCCGAAGTCGGGCAGATGGACGGAGGCCCCGAAGGCGGTCAGACTGACGACGATGCCGGACAACTCCTGGCCGATTTGTCTGCGCAACAGGTGCAGGATGAGAATGGTCTTGAGCTCCTGCTCGGCCTCTTCGGCAGTCTGCTCGGTCTCGGTGATGTGCCGGCCGATCTCTTCGAGGTCCGGGTAGGCATACTGCCGGCGGGCGCGGTCCAGGTTGCCCGTCAGGTAGCCCTCCAGGGCGCGGTGCACCAACAGGTCCGCATAGCGGCGGATCGGGCTCGTGAAATGGCAGTACTTCGAGGCGGCCAGGGCGTAGTGGCCGATGCTCGCGGGGGCGTACGTGGCGATCTCCAGGCTGCGCAGGACCAAAATGTTCACGGGTAGGGCCGTGCGAGTACCTTGCACCCGGTCCAGCAGGGCCTGCAAATCCGCACGCTGCGGTTGACGCGAGAGCGTCACGCCCAGGAGCCTCAGGGTCTGCGCGAGTTGGCGCAGGGCGTTGCGATCCGGCTCCGGATGGATCCGCCGGAGGAAGGGGATGCAGTAGCGGTCCAACTGGGTCGCCACCGCCACGTTTGCCTCCACCATGAACATCTCGATGATCGTGTGCGGGTAGCTGGTGTCCTCCGGCTGCACGCCAATCACTTGACCCGTGTCATCCAGCACGAGCTCGCGCTCCGCCATCTTCAACTGGATCATGCCGGCCCGGCGCCGCCGCGTCTCGATCAGGCGGGCCAGGGTGTCCATGTCATGCAAAAGAGAAACGACCTCTTCGGAGAAACCGCAAGGATCGCCTTTGAGAATGCGGTCGGCCTCCTGGTAGCTCAGGCGGGCCGAGGACTGGATCATCGTGTTGGCAAAGTCGGTCGATTGGATTTGGCCGTCTTTGTTGTAGGTGAGGTAAACGCTCTTGGTGTAGCGCCTCTGGCCTGGCTGGAGGGAGCAGATGCCATTGCTCAGCATCTCGGGCAGCATGGGCAAGGTCCGGCCGGGCAGGTAGACACTATTGCCCCGCCGGCGGGCGGCTCGATCCAAGGCGGAGCCTTCCGGAACGAAGTAGCTCACATCGGCAATGTGAACACCAAGGACCCAGCGGCCCTGCTCATCACGGGCCAAGCTGACGGCGTCGTCGAAGTCCTTGGCGTCCGGCGGGTCGATCGTAATGACCAACTCATCGGTGAGGTCCTCGCGCAAGCGGAAAAGGGGACATTCTACTTTTTCGTCCTCTTCGGTATTCGGGCTGAGCGAAAAAGTAGAATGTCCCCTTTTCCGCTCGAAGGCCATCTTCGCATTGCTGGCTTCGACCAGGCTGCTCGCGTCGAAGGCATCGTACAGATGATGGCGTTGGATGACCGCGGTCGTCTCCGTCTCGAATCGCCCGGGCCGGCCCAGGACTTCCGTTACCACGCCGCGCGCCGGCTGGGAGCGGGTCGGGTAAAATCGGATCTCGACCGCGACCTTGTCGCCGTGGTGGACCTTGCGGGCATCGACGCTCTCGATCTCGATGGGGCGTGAGAAGTCGCCGCCATCCGGCTGCACCAGCCAGCCGCTTGGCTCCTGACGCAGTGTGCCGACCACGCTGGTGTGAGCCCGGTTGAGCACCCGGACAATTTCTCCCGTGAGGCGATTGTCGTCGTCCTTGGAGCCGCGGCGCGTGATCTTGGCCACGACGCGGTCGCCCGTCATGGCACTGCCGGTAGCCTTGGCCGGAATGAACACGTCGCCATCGTCCGTGGATTGCTCCGGGGTGAGGAAGCCGTAGCCGCGGGCGTTGGCGCGGAAGATGCCCGTAACTTCGCCCGACAGCGACGGCAGACTGGCCACCTGGCCCGGCCCGACGATCAGCCGGCCCTCCGCACACAGCGAATCCACCGCCTCCCGGAAGGCCGCCTTGAGCTCGCCGCGAATGCCCAACTCCTGCTCCAAGTGGATGAGCTTGCGCGGAGTGCTATCCTTCTGCAGGAGGTGCAGGATGTGATTTCTTAGAATGTCCATGGATATGCTCTTACGAGCACACTACAAACGAGCTTCGCAACCGCCTGCCGATCCTTTCTACGCTCGGCGCACGACGAAGTACGGCTGGTTCGTCAGCGTGGGATCGAAACCTGGGAACATCCACGCCCGGCCCGCTTCGTCGCGCAACTCGAAGTAATACTCCAGCGGGTACGGCGTGTTCGTGTACGCGCCCGGGATCGTCGCACGGTACTGATGGCCCTGCCCCACCATGTCGGCGGTCTGGTAGGCCTGTGCTTGATGCACCCGCCGGTAGCACAGACGAATTCCGGCTAAGGAGGGCTGCGGACTGGAGGCCTCAGCGCGACTCGTGGCGTTGGGGACCCCGAATCCGCTGAGCACCGTGAGCTCGACCGTCAAGGGCTGTCCTGCCTCAAACAGAGGGGGCACCATGTGCACGAGGGGAACCATCGGCCGCTGGACCCGGCCGAAGACCGCTTGAATCGCCTGCGCTACCCTCTCCGCAGAGGGTGTTTCTGTCTTCTGTCCTTTGTCCTGGGTTCGGGTCCCCACCGGCCCTCTTTCGCCGGTGGGAGCCCTTCCCAAACGCGTTGTTTCGCGTTTGGGGTCCCCCTCCGTCTTCCGTCTTTCCATGTCCTCAATGTCCTGGTCGAGGGCCGGGAGGCGATCCAGCCAGTGGCCCCGCAGTTGCTTTTCCAGTCCGAAGGTGATGTCGGAGACGTAGACGCCCTCGGCCTGTGCCGCCATCTGGGCCCAGAGGTCGCGCGCCGTGCGATAGGCCTTCAGGGCTGCCTCCAGGGCTTTCGCATCGCCCGTCCGGTCATAGATGGCATAGAGCACGCCGGCCCGCAGCTTGGCCGCGAAGAACCGACCCAGGCCGCTCTGGATGGTCACGTCCACGGCCAACCGCCGGAACACCGGTGCATTGCGGTCCGCTGCCTTGGCCTCGGCTTCGTGCAAACGGCTCGTCGCCGCTGCGGCCAAATCGTCCAGCCACTGGGCCACTTCGACAGGAGAATACTTCGCGGCCGATTCCCCCCGGAGCAAAGCCTCAGCGTAATCGTCCACGCGTGCGAACAACTGCGGGTCCAGGGGACTGACCGTGCCAAATCGCTTGGGACTGGGCGTGTCGCCGTAAGGATGCGGCCGGGACGCATCCACAATGGGCATGTTGGTGTAGATCTCGGGCCAGTAGTTGTTGTTCGCGGCCGAAGGCAGGTGGGCGGTCGTGAACAACGGCAGGATGCGGCTGGCATGGGCCAGCGCCCCTTCACATGCTCCTGCGGCTGTGCCGTACTGGTTCTGGAGGAGCCGGCGCCAGGTCTCGGGTTGTGCGTCCGGATTGTAGAGCAGTCGACCCCAGAGCCGGTACCCATAGAGATACTTCTCATAGTCGCGTGCCGGGCGCAGGGCGGCGTCCGCGTAAGCGTCGCGCCCGCCGGGCAGACCCGAGCCCTTACGACCTTTGAACGACAGCGGCTCGAAAAGCTCCACCCCGTTGCTGCCGCAGAAGCTGGAGGCTCGGCCATACCCCGCCGCCAGCGCCGGATCGCCCCAGAGCAAAAGCCGCTGCGTCCCAGGCCACATGCGGTGCAGAACACCATAGGGCCGATTTTCCGCCAGCAAGTCGCCATAGCCATAGCGGAGAAAACTTCGCGAGCCGGAGCTGCGGGAGAAGAAGCCCTGGTCTTTCCGGTCTTCCCGCGGCAGCTCGACGGGACGAATGGCGGCCTGGTGGTAGGACAGGCCCATGTGCTCGGCCCAATACTTCGGCGAGATGTTGACCGGCATGCCCGTGGCGACCGCCAGGTCGATCATGGGCTGATCCATCCCTTTGGCGTGCATGTCGATCTCGACCTTGCGGCCGCAGCGGACGACGCCCTCGAAGACCGTCTTCCAGAACTCATAGCTGCCCTCCGCTACGCCGCTTTCGCCGTGGACGCGAAAGGTGACGCCGCTGATGGAGGGGCAGGCCTCGAGCAGAGTCTCCAAAGCGGCTCGACAGTACGCCGCATGGTTCTCGGGAGATAGACCTTCAATCGTGCAGTTGACGCCGGGGCTATCGGTCCACTGGTAGGCGTGCGTCCAGATACCGAGCTGAAAGTGCAGGCCGCGGCGAGCCGTCTCGTCACTGATGAAGCGGAGCATCTCCAGGTTGCGGTCCCGCTCGGCGTCCGGCAACTCAGCTACGCGGACATTGTAGCCTGGGACCGAGAGGAGGAAGGGATAGGCAAAGTGGAAGTACGTGTCGCTCAAATGCGAGGTGAAGTCATAGCCGATGCCCAGGGCCAGGGCAAAGCGATTGAACCGCTGCCCGACGAGCATGGACAAGTACGCCGGCCAGAATTCCTGGTCGTAGTACCAGCTCTTATCCTCCACATCGCTGGCAAAGAGCCGCATGATGCTGCGAATCTTGTTGGCAGGCTGCTCCACAATGGCCGGTTGCACCTCCAAGGCCGCCAGGGGCTTGGACGCATACTCTACTCGATCCGCCAATTCCAGGATCGCATAGACCAAACCCCGGATATCGCTGCCGCAGGCCAGCAGGACCGGGCGGCCGGAAAGCTCGCCCGCAGCCAAGCCCAGCGCTTCGGCCGACTCCGGCATGGACACGCCGGCACGGGAGAGCACCTCACGGGCTATGGGCGCCGCAACGCCAGCGGCCACGATGCACAGGGCTCCGGCGGGCGCCTCGTCCACCTGTTGGCCTACCTGGTTGGCAATGCCCTTGGCCGACAGAGACGCACACAGTTGCTCGATGCTCCACTGGGCCGGCTTGCCGGCGGCAATCGGATCGGCAGGATCGTAGACGATGAACACACTGGAACTGCGACTCGCGGACAGTCCTTTCTTACGACCGGCCGTCGTACGATCGGCCTTTCCACAGCCACCGATCGCCCCCGCCGCGGTGCATCCTGCGGCCAGGGCCGCCTGCCGAAGAAACTCTCTGCGACTGGGCCGATGCTGATTCACTGCGTCCATACATTCCTCGAATTACGATTCCAACACCACCACTTCATGATCCAGTACCGACTGGAGCTCGAATTGTACCCAGCCGTTCTGGACGGTGGTAGCCTTGTTCTCCTGGGAAACCAGCATCTTGAGCGGTTTGGGCGGAATGCCTTGCGGCGGGCGCACCTTGATCTGGAGCGGACCGACCGGGATCAACTCGTGCACCGGGGCACGCCAGGTGCCGGCACTGGTCAGATTCACCACGTGCAGAATCAGCCGGCCGGGCTGCTGATAAAGCTCGCAATCGATCAAGCCGCGACCAGTCACCTCCAACGGGAGGTTGCCCCGCACAGCCCACCGGACCAGGTTGGCCAGAAGATCGCCGTGGTCGGGCAGGTTGTCGATAGCAAAGCGCCGGTCGATATCGGCAGGCAGATAGGCGACGCGACGCTGATCCGATTCGTTCAGGACCAGGCCCGGGATGTTCGTTCGAGGCTCGCGCATCCACGCCGTCTCCGGCGGGAACATCGGAAACGAGGGGATGAAGGTCAGCAGCACCTTCGCTTTCTCGCCCACGGCGAGTGGGGCGAGCGTGCCGCCAAAAGGCAGAATATCGGTCTCATCGAAGCCGCCGAGAACAGGATGACGCTCGGCCGTAATGGGTGGCTCGTCGCCGGTCTTGGGACCATAGACCCTGCCACGAAGCTCGGGCGTCAGACGCAGGTACGTATGTTGAGTCCCACTGATCCGCCGGTCGCTCGTGCCGCGTTTCGGTTTGCCGCCTGTGACGCCGAAGAGATCGGCCAAGGCAAAGTCGGAGCGGGGATCGCCCCACTCGTTGTAGAGACTGGTTTCGCCCGTGGCGATGAGCGCACCGCCCCGCTCGACAAAGCGACGCACGGCGGCGACTTGCTCATCCGACAACGCCCCTACGTTCGGCAGGATGAGCACGGCGAGGTTCGGCCCTTCGCGCTCGATATGATCCACGTGCACCGGCAAATAGGGGATACGGGCCCGGATCAGGGCTTGGGTGAAACCGCGCCACGGCTGGTCCACGAGTTCCTCGGGATTGTCCCGGCCGTAGAAATCGGTATTCCGCTGCGACCAGACGACCCCCACGTTGGCAACGGGCCGACGGTTGACGAGATACTGCTCGTTGGCCTTGTGCCAACGCAGGATCGGCTCGGCCGTGCGATACATCCGCCGGTCCTCGTGATAGGCGCTGATGTGGTGCCACCACGGCTGAATGCCGCCCGCGAAACCGGCCAGCATCCACATCCGTGCCTCCGGCTCGGGCTTGCTGGCCAGCCGGAACGTGGGCCGGCCCATTTGGTACATCGGCATGCTCTCCGGGATCAGCTTGTCCCAGCCCAGCAAGCCGTGGATGAGCTTGCCGGTCAGGGCGTTGTGCTGGAAACCCTCGCTATCGCCCCGCGACTGATGGTCCAGCATGATGATTTCCGTGCGGGCACAAATCTCCTTGCAGTCGCGAAAGCTCCGGCTTTGGCCGCTGATGCTGCCACTGTTCATCCCGAGCCACAGGCAATCCGCGCCCCCTGCTGCTTTGGTAACCCGGTTGTTCAGGTCCCAGATCTCCAGCCGGCGAGCGTAACTCCACTGGACCCACTCGCGATAGACCGGATCGTTCCAATCGTGCCTCGTGGGCAGTGCTTTACCCGTTCGCTCGCGGAACCGCCGGGCACAGTGCTGACAATAGCAAATGCTGCCCCGATCCAGGCCGCTCCAACTGTTGTCAGTAATGCCTTCGGGATGCGATCTCTCGATAATCTCGCGGAGGACCTCCGGCAGGTACTCTTCGTAGTACGGGCCATTGATGCACGACACGTAGAGGTCGCCGGCCCTATACGGCTTGCCGCCGGCATCCACAGCGAACCAGTCGCGGTGTGCCTGGTAGAAGGCTTCGTGGGCACGGTTGGAGTCCATCCGGGCCAGCACGACGAGACCGTCGTCGTGGGCCGCACGAGCGAGTTCACCGTAAAGGTCACGCTCGCCCAGCGCCGCCGGGCGGTAATGCAGAGGGAACTTGCTCGGGTAATAGGCGAAGATTCCGCCGGCATTGATGATGACGCCCTGGACCTGCGTCCGCTGCCAATGCTGCCGCCACCAGGCGATGTCATAGCGGGCCGGGTCGATCTCCGTGATGTTGGTCTGGGCCCAGCGGTAGGTGCGTCGATACCACGGCGTCGCCACAGGGACCTCTTTCTTCTCTTGCCCAGGGGCCGCCGGGATTCCGGGTACAGCGGCCGCCGCAGCCACAGCCTTCATAAATTCGCGTCGTCTCATGCCATCTCCCACGTTCATTTGAAGCTCGTCGGCAGTTCCGAGGACTATTGTAGCCTCTTTCATCTTTTCGTCGTCGGTACCGTGCCCTTACGCCAGTCTCTCGCCATGGCGATATCTTCCTCCACCTTGGTTGTCAACTGATGAAGATCGACGTAGCCGATACGGGTCAGCAACTGGGGCCGATACTGGCTGGTGGCCACGGTGGCATATTTTCGCCAATGGTCCAACGCCGCCTGCAGATGCTGGACGGCGGCGGCTTGCTGCTCGGGCTGGCCGGTCTTGTCAAACAATGCCAATTCCGTCGCACCGAGGATCTTCTCGGCGTAGTAGTCCCCCAGGTGTGCCATTGCCCTGAGGTCGCCGATCGTCAAACGCAGTTCCTTGTCGCGGACTGCCGTCGGCAGCTCTCCAACCAATTGCAGCGTGGCCCGCGCGTGGGCCTGCAAGGCTTGCGCGACTTGCGGCGGCGTGATGCCCTCCATCGGCTTGTTGCCGAGGACGCAGTCGCGGTAGGACGGAATGTTCATGATGCCGCTGCCCGGCATGGTCTCGCCCGCCATGAAGTGCTTCACGGTATAGAAGCCTCGAAAGCTCGGGTGGCTGAGGCATGCCTCCGGGAACCACTTCAGGTCGATGTCGCCCCAGAAGAACCGCGTGATCTGCGGGACAATCTTCGAGGCCGCCGACGAAGCAGCGAACAGCTTCTCCGCCGGCGCCTCCGGGAACCGCACGGCCAGCGTCCGCGCAAACAAGGCATCCGGCAATTGAGGCTCATAGCTGAGCCGTCCCCAGAGCATGAAGCTGTACCACTGCTTCTTGATCACGAGTTGCCGCGGCGTATCCGGCTCGGTGCTCAGGAACTCTCGACCCCAGATATAGCCGTCCGGGCCCATGTAATAGCCGGCGAGCTTCTCCGGTCCCGGCAGGGCCAGCACGTAGGCACGGGCGTACTCCGGATCGCCCCAGCGGAAGCTGTAGATGTCGTCGTTCCGCACAGTCAGCCACGTTCGCAGACTCGAAGGCAGTGCCGCCAGAGTGGACTGGGCGAACGGCGGAGCAGGCAGAGAATACATATGGGCAACCGAGTACTTGTAGCTGAAGTCGAATGTGTCGGGGTAGTCCTTCCATTCGTTCAGAATGGCCTTGAGATTCGTCTGATGAAATCGATGGATCAGGCGGATGGAGCGCTGCGGCTGCAACTTCTTCACGTCGCGGATGCCTGCGCCGTAGGTCTTCCACAGCCATTTCTCGTTGGTGAACTCGCCTTTGAGATCCTGCATGTTCTCGCCGGCCGTGATGCCAAAGCCCGCCAGCAGGGGATACGTCAGCAGAGTCTCGCGCACGCTCTTGCGGAAGTAATCGATCGTGGTTGGATTGGACTGGTTCGAGGTGATGCCGTACTTGCCCTCGGCGCCCCAGACGAAAATGTTCCAGGTGAAGAGGTACACCTCGATGCCGCGATCGTGGGCGTACTGCATGACCTGACGCCAAAACTCGATCTTCTCTTCGATGGTCATCTTCTTGACCGTTTCGAGATGGGCCAAGTGGGTCTGTCGGACCATGTCCTTGCCGCTCAGCGAGTAGCTGCTGTCGAGCTTCACCGTGGTGCGCATCACATCGGCGAGGGCCACCTCAGGATACTCCGGCACTTTGACCAAGGAGGGGAAAGGATGGAGATTCCACAACGTCAGCACGTTGAACCGGTCCCGAGCCATCTCGTCGAGGAACTCCCGCCAGAAATCCATGCTCCACATCTCGGGAATGTTCTGCTGGGCGGCGTCGCCGGCATCGGAGTAGCTCGGCGTGCGGGCATCGAGGGGGATGTTGAACTTGATGCCCCGCTTGACGACATAAGGCGCATGCGCGCCATCCTTGAGTTGTGCCAGCGTGCCCAGGCGGCTCGCTTCGGCCACATCCAGCCCGCCGTACATCGCCCCGTTGGCGTCGCCACCGATGACGCGGATCGTCCCGTCCGCGTGCTCAAGCCGGTAGCCCTGCGGCTTGAGCCCGGCCGCGTCAATGACGAACTCGACCGCCAGCGGTTCCTGGGCCACCTTCTGGATTTCGGCCGAGGCGAAAACGATCTGCGGCGCTTTCTGATCGCCACGAAGCGTCACCTTCGCCGCCGCCTCGGCCTGCACAGACACCACATTGGAGCTGTGCCATATGGCAAGAATCGCGACCATTCGTATCAGCTTCCGCTTGCGCTCTCCGATGATGACCATGACGACCCGTCTCCTTTTCGTCCGATGCGCCTTCGTGGCGCCAAGAATCTACTTCGTGACATCCCACATCTTGATTTCCTGCTCTTTGAACGCCGGATCGTCCGGCTCCACCTGGAGGTAGGCGACATGCCCGTCGAGGAACAAAGCGTTGTACCCCCATCAAAAGGGCAATGATCGCAATGACCACCAGCAACTCGATGAGTGTGAAGCCGACCGCCTGCTGTGCCGCTTTCATGGAGATCATCCTCTATGGGCATTATTCACTGCCGACACTGTAGACGCGGACTCCCCAGCAGTCAACTGGGTTCGGCTCCCCAAGTGAAGCGGTGCGTGGTACGCACCCTACGAAGAACGCATGGCCCGTGGTTGCTTGTAGGGTGCGTATCACGCACCATCTTCATCCGATAGCAGTGATCCCCGGGCGAGCATGCGATGGCCCTGCCCAAATGCCCAAGTCGCGTTGACCTGACGAGCCTCAAGAGATACAATGAATATGATGATGCTTTCCACCTCGCGCAGAGTGTGTCAACCCCCGGAGGGGCAGACTCTGCCGGCAATGACCCTCAGAGAGGATGGATGAAAAGTGCCTGGATCGTTCTTGTCGGTACTGAGTCTGTTGTTGGGATTGATGGCGGCACAAGTGGATGTCACAGCGCCAGCAGACATCGTGCGGGGCGTCCCGAACGATGGGGACTGGCCCACCGCGGAAGCCCCTCACCTAGCCGTCGATGACAACGTCAGCACGAAATTCCTGCATTTCAAAGGCGAGACCCAAGCCACCGGATTCCAAGTGAGTCCCTCGTTCGGCGCTAGCATCGTCACCGGGCTGACTCTCACGACGGCCAACGATGCCCCGGAGCGGGACCCTGTAGCTTTTGAGCTCACCGGCTCCAATGTGAGCATCGATGGCCCATACACACTGATCGCCCGCGGCAACATCATGGACTTCGCCGGGGCGGCCAGTTGGCCCCGCTTCACCCACAATGCCACCCCGATCACCTTCGTCAATAAGACCGCCTACGCGCATTATCAGCTTCTCTTCACGCAGGTTCGGGACGCCGCCCATGCCAACAGTATGCAGATCGCGGAAGTGGAGCTCCTGGGCGCCTTGGCCGGCGCGTTGCCTCCCGAGAGCAATCCCGGCGTGCCGGATACCCAATTGGGGAATGGTTCTCTGGTGCTCAGCGAGTTTATGGCCGTCAACGAGGTCACGCTGGCGACGACCGTCGAAGGCAAGACAGTCTACCCGGATTGGATCGAGATCCGCAACCGAGGGACCCAGCCGGTCAACCTCGGCGGCTGGTATCTGACGGACGATCCGGACAACCTGACCAAAGGGGCGCTGCCCGCGGTCCAGATCGGAGCGGGCGGCTTTTTCGTGGTCTTCGCCTCCGGAGTCCAGCAGGAGGATCATCCGGAAAACTGGCCCTACCGGGACCAGAAGGGATACTACCATACGAATTTCACGCTGGATGGTGAGGGCGAGTACCTGGCCCTAGTCGGCCCCGGTCCTCAGGTGGTACACGAGTACGGCTCGCACACCGGCGTTGGGGATCGCCCGGGCTATCCTCCCCAGCGGGCCGATCTCTCCTATGGCCTCTACGGCGACCAGGAGCAGTACTTCACTGTCCCATCCCCGGGTCGAGCCAACAATCCGGGATACACGGACATATCTGCCGAACCGGTCTTCTCACGCGAGGCGGGTACGTTCACCGGCTCGTTTCTTCTGGAGCTCCGCTCGCCGAACCCGGCGGCCGAGATTCACTGGACGGCGGACGGCCAGGTCCCTACCCTTGTCTCTCCCAAATACACCGCCCCTGTTCTGATCGCCGGCACGAAGGAAGTGGTCGCCCGCACCTACGAGCCGGGCAAGGCTCCGAGTGTGGCGGTCAGCCGGACGTACATCGCCCTGGCCAATGATGTCCTGAGCTTCAACTCCAACCTGCCGATTGTCATCGTCGATACGAGCCGCCGAACGCTCAGCACGAACCTGGTCCAGGTTTCGTCCCTCTTTATCGACACAGGCGCCCAGGGGCGAGCCAAGATCACCGATCCGCCGGATTTCGCGGGCCGCGGCGGAATCAAAAAACGAGGCAGGAGCACCGGGTCACAAAGCAAGCCCCAGTATGGGTTCGAAGTATGGGACGAACACAATCGGGACAGGGATACCGCCCTTCTCGGCATGCCCGCCGACTCCGACTGGGTCCTGTACGCGCCCTACACCTACGACCGGGCCCTGATCAACAACGCCTTCGTCTACGACTTGAGCAATCAGATCGGCCGGTATGCGGTCCGGACCCGGTTTGTCGAGATGTACGTCAATTCGAATGATGACACGGTCTCGGCTGGCGACTATGTCGGGCTATACATCCTCATGGAAAAGATCAAGCGCGGCGAGGAGCGGGTCAACGTCGAGAAACTCGAGCCGTGGGACAGCACCGCGCCCAGGATGACCGGCGGGTACATGCTCAAGATCGACCAAGCCGACCCAGGGGACAAGGGCTTTCGCACGGCCCGGGGCAATCCCACCTACGGCGACGGGACCATGTGCTACGTGGATCCAAAAGAGTCTGAGATCACCGCCGCCCAGTCCACGTGGATTCGAGGCTACCTGGACGCGTCCGAGAATGCCCTCTATGGGCCAAGTTTTGCCGATCCCGATACCGGATATGCGCGCTACATCGACGTGGACTGCTTCATCGATCACAACCTGCTCAACATGCTGGCACTGAACGTGGATGCCCTGCGCCTGAGCACGTACCTGTACAAGCCCCGCCATGGCAAGCTCGGGATGGGACCGGTGTGGGATTTCGACCGGTCCCTGGATTCCACCGACGGTCGGGATAATAATGCCCAGAGTTGGCGCGGAACGAGCGACGCCACGGACTATCTCAAGTACGTGTGGTGGAACCGGCTCTTTGAGGACGCGAACTTCTGGCAGAAGTACATCGACCGCTGGTGCGCCCTGAGGAAGGGCCCGTTCAGCACCGCGAGCCTCAACGCCACCATCGACGCGATGGCCAATGAGATTCGGGAGGCGCAAGCTCGCAATTATCAGAAGTGGCCCAGCCAGGGCCCGCGCTTCGGCAGCTTCCAGGGTGAGATCGACCACCTCAAGCAGTGGCTCCAAACGCGGTGCACCTGGGTCGATAGCCAATTTGTCGCCCCGCCCCGGATCGTCCCGGAAGGAGGCCACGTCCAGGCCGGGAGCGTCGTGACCCTGGTCAATCCCTCCCCAGGCGGTACGCTCTACTACACGCTCGACGGCTCGGACCCGCGCCCTGCCACCGTCGCCCGCACAGTCCGGGAGTCGACCACCCTGGTGCCCGAGAATGCCCCCAGGCGCGTGCTGGTGCCGACGGGACCGGTCGATGATGGCTGGCGCGGCGGGCGCACTATGGATGATTCGAGTTGGATCAGCGGCGCCGGCGGTGTCGGCTTCGAGCGGGCCAGCGGCTACGAGAGGTTCTTCAGCATCGACGTGGGCAATCAGATGTACGGCCGGAGCACAAGCTGCTACATCCGCATCCCGTTCGTCGTCTCCGGCGACCCGACCACCTTCAGCTCCATGATCCTGCGAATCCGCTATGACGACGGTTTCATCGCGTACCTCAACGGGATTGAGATTCAGCGTGCCCTGTTCTCCGGCGCGCCCACCTGGGGTTCCGCCGCGAGCGGCAACCACGACGATGCGGCGGCGATCATCCTCGAAGAGTTCAACGTCTCTGCTTCGCTCGGCTTCCTGCGAAAAGGCCAGAATATCCTGGCCCTTCAGGGCATGAATTCCTCGACCACGAGCTCGGACCTTCTGCTCAGTGTCGAGTTGGTCGCCAACCGGGACACTTCCGTTGTCGATCCCGGCTCCTCCGGAGCCATCTACCAGTACGCCGGACCGATCCGGATCGCGAAGACCACCCAGATCAAGGCCCGCGTGCTGGCGTCCGGCAACGCCTACAGTCCTTGGAGCGGGCTGGCCGAGGCGATCTTTGCCGTCGGGCCGGTGGCCCAGAGCCTGCGGATCAGCGAGATCATGTACCACCCGCTCGACCCGAATACGGAATTCATCGAGCTGACCAACATCGGAGCCGAGACCATCGACCTTCATCTGGTCCGATTCACCGACGGCGTGGAGTTCACCTTCCCGAGCGTCGAGCTCGCCCCGGCCGGATACGTCCTGGTCGTCCAGGATCGCGCCGCCTTCGAGACCAGATACGGGCCCGGCCTGCCGGTCGCCGGTGTGTACAGCGGGAGTCTCGACAACGCGGGCGAGCTCATCGAGTTGCGCGATGCCGCGGGACAGATCATTCACAGCTTCCGCTACAAAGACGGTTGGTACGATTTCACAGATGGGCTCGGTTTCTCGCTGACCGTCAAGGACCCAATCACAACCGGCCCCAACGCCCTGGGCCAGAAGAACGTTTGGCGTCCCAGCACAGCGTCCGGCGGCTCCCCAGGCATCGGCGACGCACAGGTCGAGCCCTGAGCAGGTATTTGAAGAGTCGGTTTTGCCGTACGTAGCATGGGCATCTTGCCCATGAGTCGCAGGGCCATCGTGGCCCTGCCCGCACGGGCGGGACGCCCGTGATACTCACGGGCAGGATGCCCGTGCTACTTTTCAAACACCCTCTGAGCGAAGTCGAATGGCCAAGGCGTCAGAAAAGTCACAGCGTTTGTGGATTCCCGCTTTCGCGGGAATGACAGGAGGCAACGGTCTTCGGGACCGTTGTCGCGTTAGAGGCTCTCAATAGTCCTTGAATCGTCGCATCCAGGTGGGCCAGTCTTCCGGCTGGACGCCGCCGGCCTGCGTGTAGGGGCCGACGGTGTTGAATTTGGGGTGCCAACTCAGGGTCCACAACTCCTTGACACCGATCCGGCGCAGGGACCAGTCCATGAAGACGCCGTCGATGAAGCCGCTGTGGCGCGGGACACAGAACGCCCGGATGCTGTTGCTGCCGATATCGGGGTTGGTCGCGGCGTCGTTCTCCACCGGGGGCGGGGAGTCGTATTCGGTCGGATACCCCACCCACAGGGCCGAATCGAGCAGCACCGGCACGTTATTGCCGCCGGCGCGATAGATGCTGGTCCAGCGGTCCTTGCTCTGTTGCTGCGGACCGAAGCCCTCGCCGCCATCGTACGCCGGGGTGTAGCCGTTCAGGCCGTAGCTGCCCGTGCGATAGGGGTGCCGGGGGCAGTACCAGGCCACGAACGTGCCGCCCGCCCCGTTGGGGCTGTTCTTGCGGACGGCCATCGGGCAGAACTCCTCGAAGTCGAAGTTGTCGAGGTAATAAGCAAATTGCTGCGTTCGACACCGGTCCCAGGTGTCGCGGTCGCGCAGCTTGCCCTCGTTGCCCTCGGCCAGCGTCGCAAACAGCATGCCCCATTGGTGCAGGTTCGCCTGGCACACAGTGGCCTTGCCCTGGTTGCGGACGCTCTGCAGGGTCGGCAGCAGAACCGCCATGAGCAGTGCGATGATGGAAATGACCACCAGCAATTCGATGAGTGTAAAGGCCCTCAGCGCTGCGCCCCCCGGCGCGGCCGACGACCGAGTTGTCCGGTCACTATTCATCCTCTTTTCCTACCCAGTGACTTCATTGTACCGCACCCGTCCTGTCGATGCAACGGCAAAGTCCTTCAGAATTCAACCGGGGGTGTGGCCGGCATACGATGACGAATTCCAGAGGTAGGGCGCATCCGCATCCGAGGATTCGCAACGGAAATTGGGGGGGCGTTGGGCACTAGTGTGCAAAACGACCACCGCATTCGACCTTATCTGCCCACTAGCCCGGCGTGCGATGCGCACCATCGGCCTACAGCTTCCTGGATATGATCCGCCCGTTCTTGACTCGATCGACGCGCAAGTACTTGTCGTTTATTCTGAAGGGAACCGTGGCTTTGAACGTTTCATACACCTTCCTGAATTCTTCGCCATCACGTTCAAAAGGAAATCGAATTTCTGGGACTACGCAGCTATTGACTGACAGAATCATCAAGAGGTTCGAGTGAAATCGGTCAGGCTCGGCGAAGCTCTGGCCCGGAACCGCGCGGCCCTTTTCATCGCTCAGCATGAAGTCCACCGAAACAACGATCCGATAGTCGTAGGTCTCAAACGGCACACGATTGGATTCGACCAGATCAAACAACGCGTGAATGCGTTCGTGCGGCAGCTCCCAAGCCCAGAATTCGGCAATCTGAATTTCCTGGGGCCACGCGTACGTGCCACCCGAGATGAGGTGAGGCCCATACTCCTGGTCGAGAAGCGAAAGGACGGTGCCGGCAGCCTTGTCCGCAATGGGAACCGTCAGGGAGAGCTTAAGCGTCGGATCGAGACGATACTCCGTCGTCTCGGCCAGCCACGCACAAACGACTTCATAAGCCCGGCGCGGACTTCGCTTGCGAAGCGACGGATAGCTGACGCTCTTGGGGAGCATGTAGCTGATGTGCGGACCGGATTTCATCTCATCTCCGTTATGCTTCAGCACCTGATGGCCGCCGGCGAAGTCGCTGCACAACAGGCGACGTCCACGCGACTTCCATGCCCAGCATGATAGGCGTGATGCAGCAGGTGGTCAATGACGGCATCAGAACTGGACGTACACCCAGGAGCCGATGACATTCGTGTCATGCCACGCGCGGTCGGCTTTGTCGAGCTTCCAGATGTAGAACAGTTCCAGGCGGACCTTCTCGTGCAGGGGGATGTAGACCCCGCCGTAGAGACGCTGCTGGTTGAAGCCCTGGCCGTCGAAGCTGTAGAAGACCTCGTCGGCCGTGTACGGCTGGATCTTCAGCGGCGTGAAAGTCACCGGCGACGCGATGATCACCTTGTGGCGGTGGCGCCAGAAGTCCGTCTCGTCCTCGGGCATGCGGTACTCCAAGCGCGACCGGTTGGTGACGCCGAAGCCGTACACCTTGCTCTTGACGGCCGCATCGAGCATGGGGCGATCCTCGATCTCCCAATCGTCGCCGGGCTTCGCATAGACCCGCTTGTAGCCCACGCCGACGCTGAGCCAGTCGGCCAATCCCAGGTAACGAAGCCACACGTCCGTCTGGGTGTCCTTGAAACGCGTGGCGTTCTCATTGAAGGAGAGCCACTCCTCGAAGCTGAGCTGCCACTGCTCGTTGATCGGGATCGTCACGAAGGCCTTCGGCCAGTACTCGAACTCGAAGGCGGACGCGCTCGACACGGCTCCACACACGACGGCCCAAAGCAGAATCACAGTGCCCCGGCGTGGCACAGAACGCGTGCGGATACGATCTGCAACAAAGGATGGCAAAATATCGTCTACCACGGTCGTTTCTTGGCGGTTACCACCCGTCTATTGTGCCGCCGCCGGGCGGTGGTGTCAAGGAACTCGCCATTCCTGCCAGGGTAATTGCATGTGAGCCTCGATAGCCTATGAGGGAGCGGTGCGTGGTACGCACCCTACGAAGGACGCAGGGCCTCCAACCCGTAGGGTGCGTACCACGCACCATCTTCAGGTGAGGGCAAGGCTCCACAGACGCACATGCGATAGCCCTGCCATTCCCGCCACGGATAAAAGAACCCCTCTCCCGGCTCTCAAGATGTCCCTCGGAGTAGCTTGGGTGTTTGAGGGCCCGATCCTGCCAAGCCCCCTTGCCTGCCGATCACCGGTTCCAGAGGGCCGTCAGAGCGGGTGCCAGCAGGGTGAGGATCTTCTGAAAGCGGGTGCCGATGTCGGCGAACCGGCCCAGGGCCTTCGAGGTCTTCTCCAGAACGGCCATGGCCCCGTGCGCCTGCTCTTTCGCCTGCGGAGCCTGGGGGTTCTTGACCGCCGCCGTGACCTGCCGGGCGGCCTCTTCGGCGGCCTCACAATCGGCACCGCCGGCGCCTTCGCGGCGGGCCTCGGCCAGCAGCGTATCGAGTTGGGCCAACAGTTGTAGCGCCTCCGCGACGTCCACGCCCGTTCTCTGGTCCTGATGAATCACGGCGTTCGGACCGGTGCTCGTGATGCCCGCCTGCGGACCGAAGTTGAACACGCCGCCCTGGACCGGGCCCTGGAAAGTGAGGTTCGGCGTGGACGGTGCTGGTCTCTTTCGCTTGTGCCTGGAATCAGCCATCGGAGGATGCCTTTCCCTCAAGTTCCTCGAGCGAGGCGAGCCGGCGCTTCAAATCGTCGACCCAGCCCTTTTGCTCGTGATCGGTCCAACTGCCGGTCTGCTGTATTCGCTGGGCTATGGAGAGGGCCTTCTGCAAAGCCTCACGGGCGGCCTGGCGGCCTTCGGGTTGGGCCAGGTCGGACACGGAGCTGATCCGCACCAGGCTCGCCACGACGTCTGCCTGCCACTGGGCATTGCCGGGGTCCTGCCGCGCCAGCTTCTCGGCAATCGCCAGGTCCTGGCGGTAGGAGGCCAACGCCCCCGCCAAGTCCCCTTGGGCCTGCTGCACGTCGCCCAGTCTTTCGTAGCTGACGCTCAGGTCCCGCTGCCACTCGGCATTGCCGGGGTCCTGCCGCGCCAGCGTCTCGCGGATCGTCTGGCTCTGGCGGTAGGAGGCCAACGCCCCCGCCAAGTCCCCTTGGGCCTGCTGCACGTTGCCCAGTTTTTCGTAGCTGACGCTCAGGTCCCGCTGCCACTCGGCATTGCCGGGGTCCTGCCGCGCCAGCTTCTCGAAGATCGTCAGGCTCTGGCGGTAGGAGGCCAACGCCCCCGCCAGGTCCCCTTGGGCCCGCTGCACGTCGCCCAGTCTCTCGTAGCTGACGCTCAGGTCCCGCTGCCACCGGGCATTGCCGGGGTCCTGCCGCGCCAGCTTCTCGCGGATCGTCAGGCTCTGGCGGTAGGAGGCCAACGCCCCCGCCAAGTCCCCTTGCGCCTGCTGCACCTCGCCCAGTCTTTCGTAGCTGACGCTCAGGTCCCGCTGCCACTGGGCATTGCCGGGGTCCTGCCGCGCCAGCGTCTCAGCGATCTGGGCAGCGTCCATATAGTTCTTGGTGGCAGCCTCAAGATTCCCCATGCGCACGAGGCAATCAGCCCAGAGTTTGAGCAGAATGGCGCGATGGTGCGGACTTAGCGAACTCTGACTTGGTGTCGCCAACAGAGGCGCGAGGGTGACCGCCGCTTCTGCATTTCTGCCACGCCCAGCCAGCCATTGGGCGAGTTCGCCGAGGAGTTCAAAGCCCCGATCTGCCTCGCCCGCCTGGACCAGGTAGAACCCGCCATCGAAAGCGTCAGCCCCATCCTGGCTGGTTTTCAGACGCTGTTCATGGAACTCTCCCGCGAGCCGGTAGCCTTCCTGACGCCACGTGTCCCACAGGGGCGTGAGCGGACGGGCCAACTCCGCCACCACCGGGTGGACCTCAAAACGCAACTGCTCGCGGCCGGTCTTGGCCTCGCGTTCGACAGTCTCATCCACCAGCGACGTGTCGCGCAAGCGGCGCAGGTCCTGGCCTTTCTCGGCAAGGTCGGCCAGTGCGTCCACCAGGGGCCGGTCCGCGGGTCGGCGCAGGACGCTCAGCCGCACCAGGAGCCGGCGGTCGGCCGGACGCAGCACCCTGGTCCACAATGCTTCGAAGAGCAGGTCTTCCTGGAGCTTTTGCTGGGTGGCCTCCAGGATCGGCTCGACGAACCGCGTCCATTCCTCCGCCGCCATCTCCTCGTTCTCAACCGGCGGGGGCGGGCCCTGGTCGTCTTCGTAGCGGCGCAGCTCTTCGCCCACGAAACCGTCGAGGAATTCCACGGCGCGCGGGTGGCCGTGGAGCAGAGGCACCAGCCGGGCGCGGGTCCAAGGCGACAGCCGGCCCAGCGCCGGGAACCATTCCAGCATTCGAAAGACCGTATCATCCGGCATGCGGGCAAAACTCATCGTGTCGGCACGCGGGAAGTCCCGCGCATGGCGGTAACGGCAGGAGGCCAGAACAGCGAGCTTGTGCGGCAATTGGCGGGCCGCGGCGGCCAATTGCTGCCAGAGTCTTTGACAATCCGCGTCGCACCACTCGGCCACGGCATCCTCCACGTGGCGGTCGCCGTCGGGACGCAGCATGAGGGACTCGAGATTGTCAAGGTAGAGAACCAGCGGCGGAAACTGCTCCTGCTGGAGGAGGCTTTGCAGGATGAGCACTATGCGATCGGCCGGGTCGGGCGCCTGGCGGTCGGCGGCTTGCAGGAGCGGCCCAATCGCCTGGCCGGCCAGCGCGCGGAGGGCCTCGGTGAATTGCTGGACCAGTGCGGCGGCGGGCTGAGGCTGGTTCTCGACGGCGGCGCACCAGAGGGCCAGGGGGACATAACGGTGTTCGGCGTAGATGGCCAGTGCCTTGTACGAGAGGACGCTTTTGCCCAAGCCGCCAAGGCCCTGGATGACAGTGACGTTCCGGCCGTCGCGCAGCCGGCGACGCAGTTGGTGGAGTTCCTTGCGGCGGCCGATAAAACCGGCCTTGAGGACCCTGGTGCGTCCGGCGGCGTGCAGCTCCACGTCGCGACGGCGCAAGAGGCCGTCGGGCAAGACGGCGGTGGCGGCGGGCACCGGCAGGCCGAGGGGGTAGTCCGCGCCGGCATGGTAGAGCACGAGCAGCGCCCAGGCAAAGGGAGTAAGGCCCTCCTCTGCCTGGGCCACGCCGGACTTACGCTGCGGCTCACGGAATGGTTGAAACGGCTGCGTGAGCCGTACGCGGGCGGCCCGCAAGGCTTCGCGGGTCCGATGGCCGCGGGCCAGTCCGGCGTAGAAAGCCGCTTCCGCGTCGGTCGCCTGTGCATCGTAAACGGGGCCGAAGTGCGCGATGACCTGCGGGACCCCTTCGCGATGCAGCAGTGCCGCCGTCGAACTGACGCCCACCGAGGTGCCGTCGCCGGATGGGTCTTGGCCGTGGCAACAGGCAAGGTAGAAGAGCCGGGGCCACTGCCTGATACCTTGCCGCCGGCAACAGGTGATTAGCTCGGCGATGGGCACTTCGTGCTCGCCGCCGAATTCGTCTTCGAAGAGCAGCACGCCCGCGCCACCGTGGCCGGAATAGTGGACGACCGTGGGTGGATCGTCGCCGCAGACGACCTTGAGGAAATCATCGAGCTCGCCCATCTCGTTAACGCGGACGTCGCGGTGCTCCTGCAGGGCGGTGGTGATACGATACGCTTCCTTCTCGTATTTCAGGTGCGCGACACCCTCGCCCTCCGGGGCGCAGACGTTGACATGGACGCTGGCACAGCGCGTCGGCGCCGTGATGTGGCCGGCTTTGGGATTGGGTACGCACCGGGCCAGATCGAGCCGGCCGTCGCGGATAGGCCAGCCGTCCTCCAGCCGGAGCAACTCCCACGGCAGGGCGAGGATTCCGTCATCCTCACTCTCAATCACCAGAAATGGCGGCGGGCCGTCCGCCCGGCCCAGTTCTGCGAGCCGCCGGCGTTCGACCTCCGGGATCACGCCGGCCAGGCGCTCGCCCAGTGGGACAGCGGCGCTATTCAGCGCCGCCCGTTCGTCGGGCTTTTCGATGGCGCGCGTGGCCAGGCGGTAGAAGGTGCCGAGGTGAGCTGCGAACTCGGGTGTGACGGGCGCGGGGACGTCGGCGGGCGGCGTCGAGGGCTCCTCCACCGGGGGCCGGCGGCAGGCGACACGCCATTGGCCGTCGGCCGGGGTAGCGATGCTGACGATGAGCGTGGGGAGCGGGACGGCCTGGGGAACCTGCTCGACGGTTCGACGGCCGGCCTTGATCTCGCCCAGCAGAGCCTGAAGCTGCGTCTGGTCGGCGACGAGAATCTGGTAGACGACGTTGTCTTTGCCGGTGACGCAGACCCCGTATTGCGGGCCGTAGTTGAAGATGTTCCCGTCCGCGGAACCGTGGAAGCTGATGCCCTCTGTCATTATGCTCTCCCTGTCTCCCGGCCCGGAGCCGCGCGCCCAACCCGCCCACGGCCAGCTGGCTATCCCATGTTATCCGATAACGTGTCACGCATCAAGCAAAACGTCGGCAGGGAATGGAAAGGTGTATGATTGCGTTTTGTGGGGGCCGGGTGGCAGCCTCAAAGCCGGAGGCTTTGGGGATGGCCAGACTTGCGAAGAGGGACCTGTCCAACATCCGTGTCCAAACCATCCCCAAGGGCCGGAGGCCCTTGAGGCTGCCACCCGCGTCTGACGCTCTCCATTCGATCTGAATACGGCGCAACGGACTCCGCGAAACTTAGTCACACACCCCCGGCATGGAAGGTGTCGGGTACATCTCCGTTTCGCCCGCCGGGCCGGACTGATCGGGCGCTGAACAATTTTTGCGTAATTTTGTATTTTTGTATAACATACAGGAGTCGCGAAGCGTCTATTATACAAGCGCGGCCGCCGGCGGCGGGGGCTGCCGTTGGAATCACCACAGCCGCAACATCTTATGCGAAACAAAGCCAAACTTGAGCAGATCGGGAAACCTGGGGGAACGGCGCGTCAAGGAGGCCAATTGTGCAAAACGAACCCAATTTGCCGGCGGTCGGGATACCCCACCATTCCACTATTTTATCATTCCAGCATTCCAATCCGATGCCGATTGTGCGAAACAAAGCCAAACTTAGGCAGGATGGAGTATCTGGGGGACGGTGCCTGGGGGGCCAATTGCGCAGAACGAAGCCAATTTCGGGGAGTCCGGCTGGGACCGGAGGGCGAAATGTGCAAAACGAACCCAATTTCGGAAGAAGTTTCAAGTGTGAAGTATGAAGTGTTAAGTCCGGCAAGCCGGGCTTCGAGTCGTCGGAGTCTTCTTACTTCAGACTTTACACTTCAGACTTTCGGCGGAACGCCGGCCGCCCCAGGCAGAATGTGCAAAACGAAGCCAATTTCGGAGGGGGTTTCAAGGGTGAAGCGTCGAGTGTCAAGCGAATCGTGCAAAACGAACCCAATTTGCCCCCCGGCAATAGACAGTGGCGAAATGCCGTCTTCTGATGTATTGTCTTGCGGATCGTACATGGCACAAGCAACTGGAGGTCCATTATGAGCAGACGATTCATTCGCGTGGTCTCGTGTCTTCTCCTGCTGGCAAGCGTCGGCGGTTGTGGAGCGATGAAAGGCCCCAGTCCCGACGCCGGGGCAACGATTTCCCCGGTACGGGACGAGGGCCGGATCGAGTTGCTGCGGGACCGCTGGGGCGTGCCGCACGTGTTCGCGGCGACGGACACGGGAGCGATGTATGGCCTGGGCTACGCCACGGCCCAAGATCGTGCCTTTCAGATGCACTATAACCTGCGGATCATTCAGGGCCGCCTGGCGGAGCTCGTCGGCGACGTGAAGGTGGGCGCCAACCGCCAGTCGCCCGAGGGACGAACCTCGGCGCTGCGGAACGACATTCAGATGCGGACCATCGGGTACTGGCAAGCCGCACAGGAGGCCGCCGGGCAACTCGATCCGGAAGCCCGGCAGTTGTTGGAGGCGTATAGCCAGGGCGTCAACGACTATTTCCGTCAACACCCGGACGAGTTGTTGGACCTGTTTGGGAAATACGATCTCACGCCCGAGCCGTGGACATCGGCGGCGTGCATCGCCTCCTGGTGGCGGCTGGGCCTGTTCTTCGCCGGCGATGGGCTGCGGGAGATGGAGCCGTACTATCAGATCAAAGACGGGGTCAGAAAGGTCCGGAGCTTCGCCGCAACGGACGGCACGGCAACCGGAGGTCTGCCCGTGCGCGATGATGCCTCCGTCGTTCAGCGGGGCGACGTCAGCGACGCGTGGGTCCAGCAAGTCACGAACTATGCGACGGAGCATGGCCTGACGCGAAAGATGGACGTGCCGGCGACCGAGGGCCGACCCGGGCCGCGTTTCAGCCACGCTTGGGTCGTAGGCGGTCAAAAGACCACCACCGGCTCCGCCGTGCTCGTCAGCGACCCGCAGACGCCCGTTCGCAATCCTTCGCTCTGGCACGAATTCCACCTCGTCGGCAAGACCTTCAACGCCCGGGGGATCGGCGTGGCGGGCAGTCCCAATATCCTGATCGGCTTTACGCCGTACGTCGCGTGGGGCCTGACCGCCCTGGGCGCCGACCAAGCGGATTTGTTCGTCCTCAGGACCGACCCGAACCGTCCGAACCAGTATCTCCTCGACGGCCAGTGGCGTGAGATGGAGGTTCGCACCGAGACCATCAAAGTCAAAGACGCCGAGCCTCGCACGCTGACGGTCCGGCGCACCAGATTTGGCCCGGTTGTGACCTCCCTGGCGATGGGCATCCGCCGGGGTGACGAGGTGGTCCTGAAGCGCATTCCGATTTGCGAGCCGCAGCGCGATACCTTCCGGGGCATCCTGAACATGATCCGGGCCCACGACAGCCGCGAGTTCCAGACGGCGCTCGGCGGTTGGACGTTTCCCAGCGCCAACTGCCTCTTCGGCGACACGCAGGGCAACATCGGTTTCAAGACGGTTCTCTCGCTGCCCATCCGCTCGTCTCATGCGCTGCTCGATGATCGGGCCGCCCATGAAGGCTGGGAGAGCGCCAACGACTGGCAAGGCACTCTGCCTCACGAGCTGCTGCCGCAGGTGACCAATCCCCGGCAGGGCTGGCTGGTCAGTGCGAATCACCGGCCGATTGCCTCGTTCTACCCCATTTCGCTGGGCATCTCGACGGGCAGTCTCGGCGACACCGACCGCTCCTGGCGCTTGAAGGAACGCGTGAAGAATGTGGATAAGTTCACGCCGGAAGATGTGCTCGCGGTCCACTACGACACGGTCGCACCGGTCAAGCGGGACCTCGTCAAGCTTGGCTACCACCTGCGCGATGTGCAGAAGTATCCGCTCGACCCAGAGACCGTCCTGACGCTCAAGTATCTCGAAGACTGGCGGGCCGCCGGCTGCAAGTCGGAGATGTCGATCAAAGGCACGGAGATCCTCAACCTGATGCCGATGGCGTTCCGGCAGAATTTCGCGGCCGCGACCGTGTACGGCGGCGGCGTGTCCGGCCTGTGCAACATGCTCCAGACCATCGACGCCCGGATCGCCGCTGACCCCCAGGCCAAGCTGACGGAGGAAGAGGCGGACTACGTCAATATCATCCTGCGGGCGGCGTGGCGCTACGGCAAGGCCAACTACGGCGACGATCCCAACCAGTGGAATGAGCGGGGAAAGAAAGCTCTGCTCGCCACGAAGCTGCCCTACATGTCCACGCTCGACGGCTTCGGCTCGCTGGACCCTGCGAAGGACATCACCCTCCCCGCCCTGCGTTGCACGGACGGCGGTACGATCCTCTCGCAGCAGGCGCAGTCGTACACGCAATTTGTCCCGATGCACGACCCGGACCAGGCGTTGTCCCTGCTGCCCATCGGTCAGTCGGAGCACCCGGACAGCCGCTACTACCGGTGCAACTACGACCTCTGGCAGCGAGGTGAACTCCATCCCGCCCCGCTCACACGAAAGGCCGTGGACAAACTGATCGAGTCCCGCACCCTCCTGGAGGTCAAGTAGTACTCCGACCATCCTAATCTGGTGTGCGGGTTTCTTTCTGGGTGCCATGGCTACGCTTGCGTAGCCATGTTCTAAGCAACGAAGAGAAACATGCTTACGCGAGCGTAAGCCTGGCACCCACACACAAGTCTAGAGTGGTCGGAGGAGTAGGGTATGCCGTGGACACCTTCACTCCTGAGGAGAAACAGCCATGGGAATATCCGTTCAGACTCGTCGCGATTTCCTTCGGTTTGCAGGCGCCGGCGCGGCCGTACTGGCAACGTCGCGGCTGAGCTTTGCTGAGGCGACGCACAGCAAACCGAACATCTTGGTGATCCTAGCCGACGACCTCGGCTGCGGGGACTTGTCCAGCTACGGGGCGACGGACCTCAAGTCGCCGAACATCGACAAGCTGGTCGCAGCGGGGAGGCGGTTCGACAGTTTCTATGCGAACTGCCCCGTCTGCTCGCCGACGCGGGCGTCGCTGATGACCGGGCGCTATCCCGATCTCGTGGGTGTGCCAGGCGTGATCCGCACGCACATCACCGACAACTGGGGCTACCTGCTGCCGCAGGCCGTGCTGCTGCCGCAGATGCTGAAACGCGCCGGCTATCATACAGCCCTCGTCGGCAAGTGGCATTTGGGCCTGGCCGCGCCGAACACGCCCAACGAGCGCGGCTTCGACCACTTTCACGGCTTCCTCGGCGACATGATGGACGATTACTACAACCATCGCCGGCACGGCTCCAACTACCTGCGGCTCAACGACAAGGAGATCGACCCCGGGGGACATGCGACCGACCTCTTCACGCAATGGGCCATCGACTACCTCCACGAGCGCTCGCAGAAGAAGGAGCAGCCAGCCAGTGTCGAGGGCGTCCCGCCCTCGAATCGCGGGCAGGATGCCCGCGACACGACGCGACCCTTCTTCCTCTATCTCGCCTACAATGCCCCGCACGCCCCGATCCAGCCGCCGCCGGAGTGGCTCGACCGCGTCAAGCAACGGGACAGTGGCATCACCGACACGCGGGCCAAGCTTGTCGCTCTGATCGAGCACCTCGACGCCGGGATCGGCAAGGCCCTGGCGGCCCTGAAGGAGACCGGCTTGAGCGACAATACGCTCGTGATCTTCACCTCCGACAACGGCGGCCAACTCGGCACAGGCGCGACGAACGGGCCGTGGCGCGCGGGCAAAGGCGACATGTACGAAGGCGGCCTCCGCGTGCCGATGTGCGCTATCTGGCCGGGCCAGATCGAACCGGGCTCGCGCAGCGACCGGATTGCCTTGACAATGGACCTGTTTCCGACGATCTGCAGCGCAGCGGGCGTCCGAATCGAGCACGAGATCGACGGCCGCAGCATTCTGCCGACCCTGACAGGCAAGGCCCAACCGGAGGATGATCGTGTCCTGTTCTGGGTCCGTCGCGAGGGTGGACAGCAGTACGGCGGTCGGGCCTATTACGCCGCCCGGCAAGGCGACTTCAAGCTCCTGCAGAACAGCCCCTTCGAGCCGATGGAGTTGTACCACCTCCAGGAAGATCCGAAGGAGCAGAAGCCGCTCGGCCGCAAGCACCCGATGTACAACAAGCTCTTCAGAGCCCTGCAAAATCACATCATCCAAGCCGGCGCCGTGCCCTGGCAACGATACCCCGTCGACCTGGGCAGACCATAGCCGTAGGGTGGGTTCTCAACCCACGCGCTGCGTGCGCATCGATCGCGTCAACGCGTGGGGTAAGACCCCACCCTACAATTCACGCATTAGTCTGGCGGCCATGCGGTTCCGATGGTTTTGCCACTGGCGTAAGCGATAGTGGTCTTGCCGACCGCATGGGAGACACGAACCACGCGGTCTTCCTTGCCGTCGCGCAGCGGCTGGAACACCGTGAGGCACGCAACAGGCTCGGCTGACTGACAGTCGTACACAACGGTCGGGATCGGGCGAACGCCACGAATGCCGTGGCCCAGGGGCATCCAGCCTTGGACGGTGGGTGTTTCCTGTCCCTTCACGACGCGTGCTTTCAAACCCTTGTCACAGAACGGCACGATACGGAGATTGGCTCCGGCATCGCGCGTCTCGACGATTCCCGTCTGGGCATCAACATCCACGGAATTGACATCCAGGTGCCACAGAGTCTCGCACGAGTGCGGCTTTCCGTCGAGCGATTCCAGGGTGTCGCAGACGACGAAAAGCTGCTCCGGCTTGAGGAACAGAACCTCGCGGGTGTGCCGGGCGGGGCGCTGGTCACGCTTGCCGAATCCCTCATTATAGAAGCCGCGGGCATAGTCGTACCGCTCGTTCGAGCGAAAGGCGAGATCGACCGGCTTGTCGACTATGTAGTTCTGACGCGGCTGACCTCCGCGCGCCTGGCCCTGGCCATCGACCAGAACGACGTTGTGGGCTGCCGAGGCCAGCACGTAGCGCCGCCACTTCGAGGCATCATAGGCGTAGCTACCGCCCTCAACCAAGAGGTCCTTGCCATAGGCGAAGATCACGAGGCTCAGCTTGTCCTCGTGCTGATGGCCATAACCGAAGGGACCCGCCTCGAAGCCCAGGAACAGGGCGTCGCGGTCCCAGCCGGACCGCATGACGACTTGGCCGGCATACGGGAAGAAATGCGACGTATGATCGGGCGGTGTTCCCTCCCGGCCGGCGGTGGCAATCCATTGGAAGTCCTTGCGCGCGGGAAACAACGTAAATCCCTTGCTCAGCGTCCCGAGGACATCGACATGCCAGGAATCGTTCCAGCGCGAGGCGTCCCGGTCCGGCCGCATGACCCACAGGTTGTAGGCAAACATCCGTTCGAGCTTGGCCATGTACCCTTGCGGCAGGGAGTACTTGTATGCGGCCGCGGCGTCCACGGGACCGAGAAAGCTGCCCAGGGCCACGTTGTGGTACCCGGGCGTCAGCTCGATCTGGGCGCCGTCCGGATAGACCTGGGTATCGAGCTCCGCCAGGAGCCGCGCGGCCGCGAAGTCACGCCAATCCTTAGCCTCCTTCACGAAGGGCAGCAGGACACCGACGTGATAGAGGCCGTTCATTTCCATCGTCAGCCAGTTGCCAGTGGTGGGGTGCCGGCGCAGGTACCGCCCGTGCTCCATCATGGACTTGACCATCGAAACAAGCGTCTCATCGCGCACCGAGGGCGACTTGCGAAAGGTGGCGAAGACCGACGGCCACGTGGAGAACATGCGGATGCCGGCCTCGATCGTGCGCCACTTGGAGTAAGGCCGCTGGTCCGCCGTATCCACGGGGACGGGACAATCCCGCACCCAGCCGGCAAACTGGGCATCGAATTCCTTCGCAAACCGCTCGTCGTCGGTCGTCCGGTAGGCCCGGGCCAGAGTCGCCCAGTCGCCGTGCCGGTTGAGCTGCCACGTCCATTCGTGGTCCGCTTCGTACTTGGAGCCCGGCGCGGTGGTCGGATTGAAGCCCCAGTCCATGCGCTCGCCGAAGGTGTGCGGGATGCCGCCGACCGTGAACGTGTGCTTCAAGACTCTTTCCGCCGCCGTACTGGAACGCGGACTCCGCGCTGCACGCTGGCCGAAGTCCCCAGGTTCCTCGCGGGCCCGAACGAAACCGATCAGCGTCGAGAGCGCGGACGCCGTCTGGCCGGAGTCTCGCAGAGCGATCACCTTGTCCACTCCAGGGAAGCTCGGATCGAGGCACGCCAGCAATTCCGCATCGGACAGGCGCGGGCCCACCACTTTCTCTTCGCCCAGCCCCGCACTCGCAGAGAACACCACACAAAGCACGAACACTTGCAGCAGTTGATCCATGGCAGCCGATCCCTGACACACGAGATTCTTGTCGAATGACTTCATCACACGAACCTGGAGCGTTATCATATCCATTCGCTTGAACAAAGGAATCCGGCAAACGAAGTCTTTTGGGAATGCCATCGACAATGAACACTCATCTGCGAGAGGCCGCCGCCGCACTGGCTCTTATGACCATCCTTTCCGTGTGTCCCGGCCAGGAAACGAACCTGGTTCGCAATGGGGACTTCGAGCAGGACACCAACAGCGACGGCATGGCCGACTTCTGGCAATTCGCCGGGGATCAGGGCGTCATCGCGAGTTGGACGCGTGGCGAGGGATTCACCGGCCCGTTCAGTCAGAAGCTTCAGTGCACCCGATTCACCAGCACCTCCTCGGCCAGCCACGCCATGCTCTGCCAGGTGAACACGCTGCGGCTCGAGAAGGGCCAGTGGTACAAAATCTCGTTTGCCGCCAAGGAGCAGGGCATTCCCGGCGGCGGCGTCCAGGTCGCGATCTCCGACACGCAGGTCTGGCAGAACTGCGGACTCGACGAGTCTTTCCAAGCCCACGCCGCCTGGCGCCAGTTCGAGTTCGTGTTCCAGGCCACCGCGACGATCTCCGACCACGTCCGGCTTCAGTTCTGGTACACCTCCACCGGCACGTTCTGGCTGGACAACGTGCGGCTGGAGCCGTCGGCGCCTGTGTCGGAGAGGTTCACTGAAGTCCTTCCCCCGGCTCCCGGCGTGAACCTGCTGCGCAACAGCAGCTTCGAATGCGGCGCCAGCGGCTGGGGCAGCAGCGCCGACGTGCCGGGCTGGGCGGGCAACTTGAACATGCTCGTGGGTTCGGTCGATCCCACCGAGGGCCAGTTCCACGGTTCCAGCTTCAAGATCGCGTTATCCCCCGAGACGATTCCCGTCTTCTACTTCGATTACTTCGCACTCTATCGCGTCCCGGTCAAAGCGCCCCTGCTCGCCAATCAAGGCTGGATCAGCGTGGAGCCGAGCACATCCTACACCCTGTCCGCCTACTTGAAGGCCGGTTCGAGCAACCTGACCGGCGTGCTCTCGATCCGGCAGGCCTCGCAGCAGAACCTGCGAAAGCAGGTGTCGCTCAGCACCACTTGGGAGCGGTACAGCTTCACGTTCCGCCCACAGAGTTCCCAGGTATTCGTGGCACTGGGACTGGACCTGGAGGCTTCGAAGCAGGAATCGGGGACGGTGTGGATCGACGCCATGCAGTTGGAGAAAGGCGCCAAGGCGACGGACTACCAGCAGAGAGCTATCGTGGAGGTGGGGATCGAAGCGGCGCGGCCGGGGAATCTGTTCGCCGACGACCGCGAGCCGCAGGTGTCGGCGCGCGTCTTCAACGCCGGCAGAGTCCCGCGCTCCATCCACCTGCATTTTGCCACGACCGATTTCGATGACACTATCGTTCATGAGAGCGATATGAGCATCGAAGTCGACCCTTCCGAGCACGTGACGGTCCCCATTGGCCCAGGCGTGACACGGAAGGGCTTTTACCGCCTCCGCGTGGAGAGTCCGGAAGCCGAGGTCGCGCTGACTCGCCCGCTGCGTTTTGCCATCGTCGCGCCCTATTCGCATTCGGACAGTCTGTTCGGGATGAACCACGCCTATTCGTGGCCGCACTTGCTGGACCTGAGCAAGCAGATCGGTCTGGGCTGGTTCCGGGATTGGTCGCTCAAGTGGCACGATGTGGAGCCCCAGCAAGGCCAGTTCGAGTTCGCCGAGCCGGATCGCCAGATCGACCGCGTCCTCGAGCGGGGATTCAAAGTCATCGGCCTGCTGCCCTTCCCCTCGGCGAACTGGTCCTCGAGTGCGGGGGACAACGTCAAGCCGACCCAAGCCAATCCGGAGAACCGGGACCGCGTCGCCTACCTGCCGCGAAACCTGGACGACTTCGCCTCCTACGTGCGGCAGACGGTGCAGCACTATCGCGGGCGGATCAACGCGTGGGAGATCCTCAACGAGCCCATCTACACCGACTATGCTCTGCCCCATACTTCCGGCTATCAGGTCACGGACTATGTCCGGCTGCTGCAGGTCGCCCATCAGGCGGTGAAGGACGTCGACCCAGGCGCCCTGGTGATTGGCGGCATCGCCGGCGGACCGACCACCTACACCCAGGAGTTCATCGATACCGGCGGCCTGCGCTGGGTGGACGCTCTGAACCTGCACATCTACCCCGGCTTGACGGCCCCGGAAGCCTACGAGGAGCCCTTGCAGCAACTGCGGGCCAAGATGGCGGCCACCAGGGTGAACCGGCCGATCTGGTTCACCGAGGGGGCGTACTATGCGGACGACGACAAGCCGGTCGAGCCCTATCACGAATGGCTCAAGCCCTTGGACAGCGAAGCGGAAGCGGCCGGGTGGCAGGTCAAATTCGATACCCTGCTGCTGACGTACGGCGTCGAGCGGATCATCTACCATTCCGGCACGATCGGCGGTCTCAACCACGAGGACCTCGCCGGAATCTTCTTCGAATGGGCGGGCACGCCGCGAAAGATGCTGGCGACGCAATCGACGCTGGCGAATCTGCTCGTACCACCAGTCCGGCCGCTCGGCCGATTTGCATCTCCACAGGACACAGCGGCCTACGGCTTTGAGAGCCAAGGGCGGACCATCATCGTGGCTTGGGCGGCCGAAGAGGCAAAGCCAGCGGCCGTCCCCCTGACCGGCAAGGACTGGAGAGCCGTGGACCTCCAAGGCAACCCGCTAAACAAGGCGAGCATCGCCGTGACAGAACGGCCCGTCTATTTCGTGACGGAAGGGACCAAGCCCGACACGCTTCCCTGGCAACAATAGCCGAAGGAAACGACAGAAAGCATGTGGCCCAGCCGCCGTGGCGAGGGCGTCCCGCCCTTGCGTCTCGCTGGCATCCTGCCAGCAACCGAAGAACAAGGGCAAGGGGTCCCCAACGCAAAATACCGCGTTGGGGAGCCGCAAGATGCCCTCGCCACCAAAGAAAGGGCCGACGTAGGGCTCCCAAACGCGGAATTATGCGTTTGGGGACCCGGCTCCGCCACGCCGCACCGCGGCGCTTGAACCAGGCCGGCCCTTTCCCTTGTGCCAAGTGAAAAGTGCTTTCTATGGTTTCGCCGGCGGGTTCTCTTTCTCGTAGTAGGTCATGAAGACCTTCAAATCCTCGATGTCCACCCTGCCGTCGGCGTTGACGACGCCCTACGGGGTTGTCCTTGCGATGCGGAGGCCCACCATGTTTCCGCGATCCGTATGCAACAGCACGAGGGGGCCTGCCGACCGGCAGGCCCTGCCCATGTTCCACCACGCCCCGCCGCGAAAGATGGCGGATTCGCTTACCCCTGGCACCTCTGGTGGTGGATACGTCTTCGACAACGCGCGTCTGTCTTGGCACCACTCGGCTACGTTCCCGTGCATATCATACAGGCCCCACGCGTTCGGGAGGAAACTACCTACAGGGATCGTCGTCTGACGATTCGGTCCTTTCGCGCCATTGCCGTAGGGATAGTTCCCATTGAAGTTCGCCATCGTGGCATCCAGATCGTCCCCGTAGCAGAACGCTGTCTGTGTCCCTGCGCGCGCGGCATATTCCCACTCCTCCTCGGTCAGAAAACGATACGTCCCCTCCGCTACCCCCTCCGCCAGGCAGAGGTTCTTGGCAAACACCTGGCAATCATCCCAGCTTACTTGCTCCACAGGAGCATTCGCTCCCACGTTCTGGAAGTACGAGGGGTTGCTGCCCATCACTTGCTGCCACTGCGCCTGCGTCACCTCGTACTTGCCGCAGTAGAAGGCCTTGGTTAGTGTTACCTCGTGTTGAACCTCACCAACGAACCGGAAGGGTTCGCTCGCCGGGCTACCCATCACGAAAGTCCCCGCCGGCACCAGACGAAGCGCGATCCCCGTCTTACGCGTCCTGACCTCCAGCGCCAGACCAAGTTCCCGCACGGCCTGACGCTGGCGGTCTTGCGCCTCTTGACTGCCGGGGGCAAGATGCTCCACCGAAGGGTACTGAACATCCACCAAATCGTCGGGCAGAGACCCCGCCGGCGCTGAGCCAGCGGCCCCCAGCCTGGTGCCCGGTGCCCTCTGCAAGATGTCCGCAAGAGCGCTATCCTCGTCGTGTTCGGCGCGGGTCAGAACGGATGGGTCGGCGGCACCCCCACCCGCAGCCGACACACGCATAGTGAGCAACGCGATGGCAAGCAACAGGGTCGCCAGGGCTCGTAGCATTGTCCTTGACGTTCTCATGATTCTTCACCTCCACATTCAACCGATACCCACTTCAGGTTCATCGACATCATGAGCCATACAGGGGAGATCCCCTACCTCGGCTCACTCCCACGAACCTCACATTGTGCCGGCATTGGCTCCTTTCTCTCGTCCCTCCCTTTCATCGGACTGCGCGCAGTCCATCCGCCGGGTCGCACCGCGAGGTGGTCCACGCGACCCTCGTCGCGCGCGGCGGACCCGAACGTTCCCGGATCAACACTCCTACCCTGTGAGACTCACTGGCCGCCCTGCGCCTCGGCGGAATTCTCCTGCTCGCAGTGAGGGATGAGTACTCTCAAATCCTCAAGATCCACTGTACCAGCGGCCCATGCCACCACCCGAATGTCACCATGCGTCTCATCTGCATTTCTATCGCACCACAGGACGGTTCCGGTCAGTGATGTCCACGCCCTCGCCGCCGTTGCCGGCGACGGTCGGCAGGATAGGCACCTGCCAGTTGTCAAAGCCCTTACCGTAGGTAAACCTGGCGAAGTGCAGCATGCGGCCATCCGGTGAGACCCGTGCAAAAAAGTCATTTTCAGAAGTGTTGATCTTGGGCCCGAGATTCACCGGCGTCTGCCAGGGGTCGGACAGGGTCGCCCGCCTCACCATCCACAGATCGATCTTCCCATATCCGCCCGGCCGGGAAGAATAGCCGCCATTGAAGAACAGCGACAGCCCATCCAGGGAGAGGGAAGCCTCGCACTCGTCATAGGGGCTATTCACTATGGGACCGAGATTCACCACCTCACCCCAAGGGTCGTTCGTGGTCCGGCGTCGCGCCACATAGAGATCAAAGCCGCCATATCCACCGGGTCGATTCGATTTGATGTAGAGCTCCAAACCATCGGGCGATATCCAGGGAGCCCCGTCCCAAGAAGAGCTGTTCACCTTGGGCCCCAGGTTCACGGGTGGTCCCCAAGGTGTATCCCGGGTCGTGCGTGCTGTCATGTAGATATCAGAGGTACCATACCCACCGGCGCGCTTAGAGGTGAAATAGAGGGTAAGCCCGTCGGCGGAGATGGATGGCATGGCTTCATACTCGGGGCTGTTCACGACAGATCCCAGATTCTCCGGGAGTCCCCAGGCTTCGCGGGTCGAGCCACGCTTGAGCACCCAGAGGTCGTAGTCGCCGCAGCCGCCGGGCCGGTTGGAGTCGGTGTATATCTCCAATCCATCACGGGAAAGACAATAGATAGATTCATAGTGCCGATCGATCGACGGGATGACCGCCTCGAGGTTCACCAGCTCTCCCAAGGTGAAGTCCGCCTGCGTGGCGGGTGTACCTTGTTGCAGGTCAGAAGCCGTTCCCTTGCCGAGTAGTGCCGACCACCGCCGCATGTCGGCGTTGGCCGCCTCCCGGTTACGGAGATAGTCGTACTGCTTCGCGCGGCCGGAATAGGCATACGCGTCCAACGGGTCGGCTTCGATTCTGCGTGTGCAAAGAGAAACCATCTCCTGGTGGTACTGCTCCAGCGTCTGGCCCGGGCCAAGGCTATCCACGGTGGGGACATTCGGATCCAGGTCAGCGACCCAGATCTCATAGTAAGGCGGACCCAGAGAGAAGACGAGCTTCATCGCATCCAAAGCCCAGGAAGCGACGGTGATCCGGCCGCTGAGAACTCGTGTCGGTGGTAGCTTGTCCAGGTCATAGATCCACAGTCCAGTCGTGTCCTCAACCGTGGGGTCGCCGGCCTCGTATGTCTCGCGGTTGGTCGGAGACCAAATGGTGGCGCTGGCCACGCATATCTCGCGGCCGGTCGGAGACCAGGCAGTCGTTCCGCCGTGAACGGCAAAGCGCGGGGCCGGCCACTCGGCGAGAACGACCTGCGAAGCCAAGTCTATGATCTGCACGGAATCGCCTGCGAAAGTCGCCATGCGTTGATCGTCAGGAGATACCGACGGGTAGAAACTCGAAAGCCCAGCGATCCGTTTGGGCTGTGCCTCACGCCCCGCGACGGAGATCGAGCACAGCCTGTTGTTCACGCGCGACTGGTAGGGTGAGCGATAGTAGACGTGCGTTGCATCCCGACTCCAGGAAGGCCAGCGGCCCGCCGCCAGACGCCTGGGCTCTGTCCCATCGGAGTTCATGACCCAGATTTCTTCCCATCCCAACTCGCGCTGCTGATTCCTTTGTTCGGCACTGGCCAGGTCTTCCAGCCGCAAGGCACGGTTGTCTCGGGCGAAGGCGATGTAGCGACCATCGGGCGACCATCTGGGGTCCGTGCCCGGGACGGTCAGCAACTCGGTCTCCTTCGTGGCAAGATCAAAGACCGCCACGCCACTGTAACCCTGCACCCCCAGGCTGAACACGAGTTTGGTCCCATCCGCCGACCATCCTGCGCTGAATCCATCCGCGAGGACCCGCCGGCCCTTGGCGGAGAGTCGTTGGTAGGTCTCTTCCGACTCCACCATGGACACAAAAGCTGCCCCTGCCGGCTCACGGCCAGGCAGGTGCCAGGACCGTCCCGCCGCCAGCGTGTCGAATACGTACTTCATCGACCAATGCTGGAATTCGGTTCGAGATGCGGGGCTGCGGCGTGTGATCTCGCGGAACAGGGCATCTGCCTTCTCGTAGTCGCCCAGAGCCGTCAGGGCACAGAAGACGTGGTACTGAAAGACTGGTCGACCGGGCCAAGATTTCAGGCACTCCTCTGCGTCTGCAACGACGCGCCGATAGTCGCCCATGCGTAGAAGGGTCTCGCAGCGCTGAGTGGCCAGATCGAGATACTGCGGGTCCTCCTTGCCCGTTAGCGCCATCGCGCTGTCATACTCGGAAAGCGCGCCGGCATACTTGCCTGATTCGCGGAGGGCAATGGCTCGAAGAGAGAAACCGAGCGGGTCGCGGGGCCGCAGGATCTCCATGACCAGTGCGTCATCCCTCATCTTCTCGTATTTCCGGGAAGCGTAGTACATGAAGGCCCGCAGCCGGCGGACCTCATAGTGATTCGAGTCAAGCTGCAAGGCTTTGTCGAGCGAGGCCAATTGGTCCTTGATCGTGACAGGCGTCATGGCCCGGAGGAAATACGCCTCGGCGGTCTCCGGCAGCAAGGCCTCAGCCTTCTGGCGATGCTCCTCGATCTGCGTGAGCTTCTCGGCATCGGGCGATCCACTTTCCCAGAGGATGCGGGCCAGGAGTGAATGGGCTGCCCCGGCAATCTCCGGGCGTTCGTTGAGCAGACTTGTCAAGGTGGTCACTGCCTCGTCAGAGCGACGGTTATCCACCAGGATGCCGGCACAGAGAAGCCGGGCCTCCGGTCCCACGTGCTTGCTTGGGAGGATCGGTTTGATCGTCTCCAGGGCGCCTTCGCGGTCGGCCTTGGCATACTGTTCCCGAGCCTGGGACAGAATACCGCGATCCCGGAAACCTTCGGCCTCGACCAATTGGACCCGGTCCCGATTCCACAGGGAAAGCACGACCACCGCCGCACCAGCGAAGACCCCCGTGGCCAGCGCGGCGATGATCTGCGAGCGGTGCCTGCGGAGGAACTTGCGCAGGCGGTAGGAAGTATTGGGACCTCGCGCCAGGACCGGTTCATGCTCCAAGTGGCGCCGCACGTCTTCGGCCAAGCCGTTCGGGGTTTCATACCGCCGGGCGCGGTCCTTCTCCAAGGACTTCATGACGATCCAGTCCAGATCGCCTCGGACCGCTTTCCGCAGCAAATCGGGAGTCGAATTGCGATGTTTGGCAACATCGGTCAACGTGTCGCCCAGGGTGCTCAGTTTTGTGGACGGCTTGACGGGCTCCAGTTCCCGGATCACCCGCTGCATCCCGATGTAGCCGGCCTTGCGCAGCTCCTCTTCACTGAAGGGCGTCGTGCCAGTCAGCAGTTCATAGAGCAATACGCCGAGCGAGTAAATATCCGTGCGGGTATCGATGTCCAGGTCGCTCAATTCCGCCTGCTCCGGACTCATATAGGCCGGGGTGCCGATGAGGTGAGCGTAGCGGGTGAAAAGTGTCTTTTCGGTCAATTTCTGATTGGTGGCCTTGGCAATGCCAAAGTCGATGACCTTGGGAACAGGCCTGCCGTCATGGTGCGTGACCATGACATTGGAGGGTTTCAAATCGCGGTGGATAATGCCCTTCTGGTGGGCGTGCTGCACGGCGTGGCAGACCTGGAGGAAGAGGGCCAGCCGGTCCTTGGCGCTGAGGTTGTTCTTATCGCAGTATTCGGTGATCGAGACGCCCTGGACCAGTTCCATGACGAAGTAGGGCCGGCCGGTCTCCGTGGCTCCGGCATCGAGGACTTTGGCGATACTGGGGTGGTCCATCAGGGCCAGAGCCTGCCGTTCGGCCTCAAAGCGGGCAATCACCTGACGGGTATCCATGCCCAGCTTGATGATCTTGAGGGCCACCTTGCGGCGGATGGGCTCGGTCTGCTCGGCCATGTAGACCACCGCCATGCCGCCTTCGCCGATCTTCTCCAAGAGCTTGTACCGGCCGATGACTGTGCCGGGGCCCTCAATCACAAGGGGATTATCAAGTAGAGCCTTCTCACCCACTGGTGGAGCTTCAAGAAAATCGTCGCGGACCTCATAGGCGGCCAGCAGGCTCTCGACCTGGGCCAGCAATTCAGGAGCACTTCCACACGCGGCTCGGAGATAGGCCGCACGCTCCGCGACTGGCTTGGCCAAGGCGGCGTGAAAGATCGATTCTTCATCTTTCTGGTCAGCAACCATGAGTTTCTCCCGTCGTATTGCTGCGCTATACAATGCGACAAAAGCGGCCGTCATCCCCTCAGGAAAATGACAGGAGGCCAAAGAATTTTATTCGGAATGCAAGGCGTCGCGGCGGCGCTGTATCTCGACCCGTAGCCAGCAGCGGGCATATACCCAGTGCCTCTCGGCCGTGGCGTGCGAGATACCCAGGGCTTGGGCCGCTTGTGGTATGGTCAGACCGGCGAAATAGCGGAGTTTCACAAGTTCGACTTTGAGCGTGTCTTTCCGGGCGAGCTTCTCCAGGGCCTCATCCAGTGCAACCAAGTCGTCGGGGACACGATCCTCCGGCGTCACGACCGCCGACTCTCCCAGCTCAATTCGACGAAGCCCCCCTCCATGTCTGATGCGCCCCTTCTGACGGGCGCTCTCAACCAAAATCCGCCGCATGGCTTCCGCGGCAGCGGCAAAGAAATGCCCACGGTTCTCCCAGCTTTGTGGTTCGTCTCCCACCAACCGAAGGTACGCCTCATGCACCAGGGCGGTCGCTTGGAGCGTCTGGCCCGGAGCCTCATGGGACAGCTTCTGCGCCGCCAGAAGTCGGAGTTCCTCATACACGAGCGGCAAAAGTTCGTCCGTAGCCTCAGCGTCCCCCCGTTCGATGGCGTTCAGGATACGTGTGACGTCAGTCATGCACTGTCCCTGCCGTGTTAGCCGTCCCCGGCCATGGGGATATTATCTGGGGGGCGGGCTGGCTTTTCAAGTAGAGAATGGGAGGGGCTCGGAGCCCCCAACGCGTAGGTGTGCGTTGGGGAAGGGCGCCCAAGTGCGGAGTGATGCACTTGGGGACCCGATCACGGCCTCCGTGAGAACTTTTGCGCGCGCTGGCCCTGGATGTCGCCGAGGTAGAGATTGCCCTGCGAATCGACAGCGAGGCCGTGAACCCAATCGAGTTCCCCCGGCTTTCCCGGAGGCGTCGGGGTCTTCACCAGCGGCACGCGCAGGAGCACCTGCCCTTGGAGGTTCAGCTTCATCACGACCTGGTCCAGCGGCGGAAGGACGGCCCACTCGTTGGTTCCCTCCTTCTTCACCGGCGCGGAGCCACAGACCCAGAGATCCTCGTTCCCGGTCAGACAGAGACCCCAGGGGGTGATGACCTCCGTCCAGACCGCGAGCAGCTTGCCGCTCGTGTCGAAGACCTGAATGCGAGCGTTCTCGCGGTCGGCGACGTAGAGGCGTCCGTGGGTGTCGGCCACGATCGAGTGCGGCAGGGCGAACTGCCCCGGCTTGGTGCCGGCTTCGCCCCACTGGCTGATGTACTTGCCGGTCTTATCGAAATGGATGATGCGTCGGTTGCCGTAGCCGTCGGAAATGAAGATGTCCCCCGCCGGAAGAACCGCCACATCCGTGGGCCGGTCGAAGTGCTTCTCATCGGTGCCGGCCCGGCCCGCTTCGCCCAGCGTCAGCAGCACGTTGCCCTCGGGACTGTGCTTGCACACCAAATGATTCTTGATATCTGTGGTCCAGATATTGCCCTCGGGGTCCACCCGGATGAAGTGTGCGCCGGCGGCGTCCTTGATGTCCCAGGCTCGCACAAAGGTCCCATCGGTCCGGTAGACCTGCACCGCGGGCGAGCTGCGGGTGGAGAGGTAGATTTGATCCCGGCCGTCCAAGGTGATGCCGGGCATCTGACCCCACGTCAGGCGCTCCGGTTTCCGGGGCCAGGTGGAATCGACGACATAATGTGCCGTCGTGACGTTCTGCTGATTCGAGGCGGCCGTTGCCGCCAGGCTCCCAAAAAGAATGGCGAACAATGCTGTCACCCTACAAGCACCGCGATTCAAACGCATAGTACTCCCCTTTCCAGATGTCCCATTCGTAACTCTTCGTAGCATGGGCGTCCCGCCCATGAGTACCACGGGCGTCCCGCCCGTGCAAGCAGGGCCAAGATGGCCCTGCGACTCATGGGCAAGATGCCCATGCCACGGAAACGCCTTACGGCGTCACTACGAGCGCGGCCGTTTCCACCCCGGTCCGCGCACGACCTGGCCCGGCTTGGCGCCGGTGTGCTCACCGTCTTTGAGGACCTGGGTACCGTTCACAAAGACGTGGACTACGCCCGTGGCGTATTGGCGCGGATTCTCGTAGCTCGCGTGGTCGCTGATGGTCGCCGGATCGAAGACAACGATGTCCCCGTAGTATCCCTTCTCCAGCTTCCCGCGCCGGTCAAGCCTGAGATTTTGGGCGGGAAGCGAGGTCAACCGCCGGATCGCCTCTTCCAAGGGGATGGCCTTCTCCTCGCGGACGTACTTGCCCAGCAGCCGGGCGAAGTTGCCGTAGGCCCGCGGATGCGTGCTCGATCTCAGGAAGACGCCCTCCGGCGCGAGCGACCCCGCATCCGAGCAGAAGCTGACCCAGGGGCATTTGAGCTGTTTCTTCACGTTCTCTTCCGACATCAGGAAGTAGACCGTGTTGACACGGCTGTCGTCCTCGATGACCAGATCGATGGCAGTCTCCGGCGGCGACTTCCCCCTCAGCGCCGCGACCTGGGCGAGCGTTTTGCCGGTCAGAGGCTTGAGCTTTTCGTTCTTGAACCCCACCAGAAGGATGTTCTCCGGCGCACCGGCCAGGAGATAGAAGTTCTCCCAACCACTGGAGGGCGTCACCATCTCCTTGAGGACACGTTGCCGGATTGCCGGGTTTCGGAGCCGCGTCACCCAAGCCCGCTGCCCGCCTTCCTGGACCCAGGGAGGCATCGCGGCGTCGAGCCCCGTGGCCCCCGCCGTGTAGGTGTACATGTCGGCCGTGATACGTAGACCTTCCGTCCGCGCCTTCTCGATCTTCTGAATCATGCCGTCACATTTGTCCCAGTTCGCCTTGCCGGCGGCCTTCATGTGGTACAGTTCGGCGGCGACGTTCGCCTTCCGGGCAGTGGCGATCAACTCGTCCAGTGCTTCCAGCAAGTGGTCGCCTTCGCTGCGGAGGTGCGAGATATACAGCCCGCCGTACTGACCGGCCACCTCGGCCAGAGCAGTCAACTCCTCCGGACGGGCATAGGAGCCGGGAGCGTAGATCAGCGCGGAGCTGACGCCCAACGCCCCTTCCCGCATCGCGGCATCGACCAACTGACGCATCTGCTGAAGCTCGCGGGCGGTGGCAGGACGATCTTGGTATCCGACGGCGTAAACGCGAGCGGTCGTCGCACCCACGAAGGAGGCGACGTTGCTCGATACGCCCTGGCGCGCCAAACAGTCGAGGTATTCGCCGAGCGTGGTCCATTCGACGCGAAACTTGATGTCCCCCTGCGACTGGACCATCTCCTGCTTCATGGCGTCATTCAGAGGCCCCATGGACCAGCCTTCGCCCATGACTTCGAGAGTCACGCCCTGGCGAATATCGCTCTGCGATTTTCCATCCTCCAGCAGGCAGTCCGTCGCCCAGCTCAGCATATTGATGAACCCCGGCGCCACGGCAAGCCCTTGAGCCTGAACGACCCGAGCCCCGCCCGGCTGCAGTTGCCCAATGGCCGCGATCTGGCCATCCTTGATCCCGAGGTCCGCCACATAGGAGGGTCCGCCCGAACCATCGTAAATCCGGCCCCCCGCGATTACCACATCATACGTCTGCGAGCGACTGACCGCGGCCGCCCCTGCCACAAGCATCGCTGTGTGAAAAAGCAACGTCGCTTTTCGCATATCCTCTACTCTCCTTCTCTGGATGACACCGACCTGTCTCCACGATCAGGCCTCGCGCCGTCCTCTGCCTTCCGTCCTCTGTCCTCGGACGGCTTACGGCCGCACGATGGCGCCGTCGAGGAGCCGGTCGGTGCCGCGATTGCGACCCGGCGTCTGGTACGGGAACTTCGCCGCCAGCTTCTCGTCGATGTCGATCCCCAGGCCCGGCTGGTCATTGGCGTACAGGTAGCCGCCCTTGATCTCGGGGCAGCCGGGAAAGACTTCGCGCAGCGTCGGCGCGAAGCGGTTCTGCTCCTGGATGCCGAAGTTGTACGAGGCCAGGTCCAAGTGCAGGTTGACCGCGTGGCCCACGGGCGAGACATTGCCTGGGCCGTGCCAGGCGGTCCGCACGTTGAACAACTCGCAGCAGGCGGCCACTTTGCGGGCCATGCTCAGCCCGCCGATCGCGGAGATGTGGCAGCGAATGAAGTCGATCCAGCGATTGGCCACTAAAGGCAGCCACTCGTTGCGGTTGACGAATAGTTCGCCCATCGCCAATGGCGTTGCGCACTGGGCGCGGATGTGCTGGAACCACTGCACGTCCTCCGGCGCCAACGCATCCTCCAGAAAGAACAACCGGAAAGGCTCCAAAGCCTTGGCCAGCGCGATCGCCTGCACCGGCGGAATACGTTCATGGACATCGTGCAACAACTCAACCTCGAAGCCTAGCTTGCTGCGGAGGTATTCGAACATCTTGATCGTGTTGTTGACATAGGGGCTCGGCTCGAAGACGGGCGACGGCGCGACCCCTTCCGGCCGCATCTTCTGCACCTCGTCCGAGGTGGGATTGGATATGCCATAGCCTGAAAAGCCAGGGACAGCCAATTGCACGCGGACATGCCGATAGCCCTCGGCCATGTACTTGCGGACCTGGTCCTCCAACTCGGGCAGGGTCCGGGCGCTGGCGTGAGTGTACAGCGTCGCGGCGGCACGCACTTTGCCGCCGAGCAGCTGGTACAGCGGCATGCCGGCTCGCTTGCCGAGAATGTCCCACAGGGCGCCGTCGATGCCGCTCAGAGCGTTGTTCAAGGTGACGCCGCTGCGGAAATACGACGTGACGTACTGCGTCTGCCAGATGTCCTCGATGTCCTCGACGTTTTTGCCGACCAGCAGCGGCTTGAGGTACTCATCGACCACGGCCCGGACCGCCAGGGGCCGCTCGCCGTGGGTGGCACAGCCGACGCCGTAAAGTCCCGGCTCGCTCGTCTCGACCTTGACAACGACGAGCCAGTCGCCCGGCTGCGTCAGAATGGTCCTGACGTCGGTGATCTTTACCGGTGCCGAGCCGCGCCGCACCTTCTCCTTCGCTTCGGCCAACTCCTTGCCCTCGCCCAGCGAACTCATCCCAGTCAGCAGCCCGGCACCCCCGGCCAGACTCTTGAGCAAATCTCTACGGTCCACAGTCCAACTCATAGTGATCTCTCCTTGCGATTTGCTCTCACGATACGTCTGCCGGTGGAATTGCACAAGACCGAACACCCGTCGTTGTCAGCGGAGTGCCTTCGTAGGGCGAGCGTCCCCGCTCGCCTAAAGTGGCACGGGCATCTTGCCCGTGATCCCGAATCCATGGGCAGGATGCCCATGCCACGAAGCCGTGCGGGGACGCGCGACCTGCGAAGAGAATGCCTTCCAACGTTACCGCGAATTCGCGCGTGGCGCGGAGAGGGCTTTGGAGATGACGGCACGCGGGGCGCGGAAGATCGTGCCGTGCATGGCCTGCGGCGGGACCGTCAACTCGCTGGTCCGGTCGGCCCAGTGGAGGAGGTCTGTTGAAGTGGCTAGGCCGAAGCGGTTGCTCCGCAGCCGGAACCGGTCGAAGTAGAGCCGCCACTCGCTGCCCACCTTCAGCAGCGTCGGCCCCTCTGCCCACTGACTCGCCTGCACGCTCGACCCCGGGCCTGCCACCGGCCCGCTCCACGGCTTGTTTGGCTCGGTCAGGGAATGGAACTTCGGCGGGAAGGGATTCGTCAGGTCGGCCGGAGTAGTGGTCGTGTCGCGGGCGTCCCGCCCGCGATCCGAAGGCGGGACGCCTTCGACACGGGCCGGAGCGGTGGTCAGCCGGATGTTCTTGCCGCCGAGTTCCGCCACTTGCTCGTCCTTGCAGACCAGCACCCAGCGGTCGTCAGCGGGGTCCGGCGTGCCCCGATCGTCAAACGCCATCATCGCATCGATCTCGCTGACCCCCGGCGAGAAGAACACCTTGGCATCGGTGAAGTTTTGGAAGTCCGTCGTCCGCGAGATGAACGTGCGATGGTGCCGCGGATCAGGCTTGACCTTGCGAGCGGGGTCTTTCTCCAGTCCGCCCGAGTTGTGTCCACCGTCGCTCTCCACACGCGCCGTGGCCGACGACCAGAGTATCGCGTAGTTCTTCTGCACCGGGTCCCAATGAACCTCCGGCGCCCAGGTATTGATGGGCCGGTCATTGGCAGGCCAATTCTTGAACGGCTGCGTCTGCACCGGCTGGGACCATTGCTTCAAGTCCGGCGAAGTCGCGGCCCCGAAGCACTCCCCGGTCCAGCTCGAAGTCCACACCATGCGGAACAGACTGTCGCGATAAACAATCGAAGGGTCCCGCGTCAGGTTCTGGCCCGCCCACTGAGGTGGCGCAAAGATCGGCCGTTCCTCATTGAGGTCCCGGAACGTCAGACCATCCTCACTCGCGGCCAGATAGACGCCCGTCTCCCCGTTGCCCTTGAAGTAGCTCAGCAGGAAAAGATCGTCGGCAAATCCGCACGAAGCCGAACAAATGACCAATAGCACGACTGCAGTAAGACCGGTACGAGATCCCATCTTGTTCTCCTGATGTGGATGAGCTGCCACCCTTCACACACGAGCAATCGCCTATTGAGCCTTCAGCCGGAGAATCGTCACGGAGTTGCCGGGGAAGGCGTGCTGGAAGCTGGGTGCCTTCACATCGATTGTCTTTGTCGCCGGCGCGATTTTCGTCGGCTCCGTCAGCGAGTTCTCATCCGTCGGGTTCTCCGAAGTCAGCACGGTGGCTTGCGCCGGGCCTTGCACCGACTTGACGCCGCTGAGTTTGATGTCCGTGGTCAGTTCCGACTTCGACGTGTTGACGACTTTCAGGATGATTTCGCCGGAGTCCTTAGCCCGGCTGGCCGAGGCGTAGAGCGATTTCAGGACGGGCGGGGTGACGTCGTGGATGAGCTTGCCATCCAGATAGCACTTGATGGTCTTTCCGGAGACTTCGATGCGAATGTCGTACCAGCGGCCGGTCTCGATGGAGCCGGGGACGCTATTGCCCACGAGACCGCCCATCTCGATGGCGTGCTGCTGGTTGCCCCAGCCGCCCAGGTTCCACCAGCTTTTGCGCTTGTCGTCGCGCACGTTGAAGAGGATCAGGAAGCCCTCGGCGCCGCCGAGCTTGCGGGCCTTGAGGGTGTAGGTGTAGTCGGTCCAGGACCTGTCGCCCGCGATGGCCCGGACGTTCTCGGCCGAGCTGTTCTGGCGCAGCATGTGGTCCTCGACATGCCAGTCGCCGCCGAGCAACCGCCAGCCCTTGGTGCCGTCGGCGAAGTCGCAGGAGAACAGTGTGGCGCCCCCGCCCCCGGGGGTGTTCCGCTGCTCCCCAGCCGAGGGCGGTTGGGCTACAACTTTGATGTCCTTGAACTCGGCCTGCGTGAGCCACGTGCCGACACCGATCGCGCCGCCATTGCGACGCTCGTCGGTTGAGCCTTCCATGACGGGGGAGGTCACCGCCACGGGCAGCACCACGTCGCCGCGGTTCTCAGCGAACATCTTCTGCACGTAATAGGACGGCAGGCCGTAGACGCGGGAACTGTCAAAGCAGATCAGGTCCGGATTCCACCGCTTGTAGTTGACGTTGGCGAACAGCGGCGCGTAGGAGGCCATCACGACGATGTCCGAGTTGCGCTCCATGCCGGTCATGAAGGCGGCCTCGCCGATGGCGCCACGCAAGTTGCCTTGGCCGCAGCCCTGCGTGACGGCGTATTCGCCGACGTAGATCTTGGGACCTTTGCGGTCGTACCTGTCGTAGCGATCCGCCTGTTGCATGAAGAATTCGGGGTTGCTGTAGTAGTGCTCGTCCACGATGTCGGAGGGCCGCCGCCGGGTTCGCTCGTCCGAGATGATCGTCATCTGCGGGTAGCGGGCGCGGATGGCGTCGTAGAAGAGAACGTACCGCTCCTGGTACGGCGGCCCACCGTTCTCGTTGCCGATCTCGATGTACTTGAGATGGAACGGCTCGGGATGACCGCTCTTGGCCCGCAGGCCGCCCCAGATCGAGTCGGCCGGCCCGTTGGCGTACTCGATGGCGTCGAGGGCATCCTGCACCCACTGGCCCATCTGGTCCATCGGGATGTGCTCGCGGTGGGACATGCCGACGTTGATCACGAACAAGGGCTCCGCCCCGAGATCCTCGCACATCTGGAGGTATTCGTGATAGCCCAGACCGTGCGTGGCCCAGTACCGCCAGATGTTCCACAGCGGCTTACGATGCCAGAACTCGCCAATCGTGTTCTTCCAATGGTACATGTGCGCCATGTCGTCGCCTTCGACCCAGCAGCCGCCGGGGAAGCGCACGAACGCGGGCTTGAGGCCGGCGAGCATCTCGCACAGGTCGGGCCGCAGCCCGTGATTCTTCCAAGTCTTCGCGGGTGCCACACAAATCATATCAAGCCAGAGCGTGCCCTTGCCCGCGATGGTCAGGCTCAGTTGGGCCTTCGGGTCGGTGTCGGTGGCCTTCAGATCGAGCGCGAACCCTTTCCACTGGTCCGTAAAGCCGGTGATCTCGCCCTGAGCCAGAGCGCCGCCATCCACTTTTTGCAGGGACACGCCGAGCGGACCTTTGAAACCGTCGCCGGCTCGGGCGGCCAGACGCAGTTGGTAGCTCTCCCCTTTGACTACATTCATGCCCCAGTAACCTTTGTTGGCGAGTGTCAACGAGCCGTCCACCTTCACGCGCAAGCTTTGGCGGTTCATCGGGTCAAGCGGCCGGCTCGCGTCGATGGCGGTTTCGCTTTTGTCACCATCTGCCTTGGTGACGGTCCAATAGTCCGGCTGGTCGGAATCCTCGAAGGACCGGTTCCGTACGAACTCCGGGTAGATCCCCCCATCGGCGGAGAGATTGATGTCTTCGAAGAAGATGCCCCAGAGGGTGGGACTGATCTTCACGCCGGGCTTGTCTACGTCCACGGTCAGCGAGGCCGGCGCAGCGTGAAGCGCGCCTGCGCTCATAAGAGTAAGAGCTACGACAGTGAAAGATCGGATGGTATTCATGACTGTCATTCTCCAAACGGTTGCTTGTGCTGCTTTTTGTCATTCCCGCGCAGGCGGGAATCCAGTAGCGCCGCGGCTTTTCTGGACCCCCGCCTGCGCGGGGGTGACAGAGAGGGCTCGCTGGCGTTCACTCTGTCAGGGGCTCTTAGCTTTCAGAATGGCACCGCCATAGAAGCCGCCGGCCATCTGGCCTGGATGGGCCTGGAATTTCACGGTCACACTGGTCTTGCCGCCGGTGAGTTCCTTCGGCAGCGGGTACACCTGGTCGCGGAACTGACCGGGCCAGTTGTTTTCGAGCTTCTGCGTGGCGAGCTTCTGGCCATCAACCAAGATATCGAACTCGCGTCCGCCGGCGTCGCTGCCCCAGTACGTCACGAGCAATTCCTGCGGCTGGTCGGGCAGGACCTTGAGCGTGTAGGAGAACCAGCCGCCATCCGAGGCGTGCCGCCACCGACGGTCGTTGAAAGCCCCGGTGTCCATCTTCTCTCCCTGTAATCCGTGCCGGCGTTCCGCACCCTGGTCCGCCATATTCACGCGGTCGACGGCGCGGGCCTCCAGTTCCTTGGCCCGGGCCTGTTCGGCTTGGTATTCGTCCTGCCCGGTCTGCCACTGAGCAGGCGTCAGGAAGTCCCAATAGACGACGTAGCGGCGGTCGCCGTGCATCTTGTAGAAGGGTTCGAGAGTCACTGGTCGGCTCTCGCTCTGTCCGACCAACCGGAAAACATCGGGCGGGACGCGGAAGGTGGAGGGGCGCCCCGGCACCGCTGACGTGCTATCGAGGATCTGACCGCCGTCCGTCACGACGGCCGGCATCGGCCTGGCGGAGTCCACTTCGGCACACAACACCAGCGGACCGTGCATGAACGCCCGACGCTGGGGATTGTCACGGAATCCTTCACCATGCAGGTGAAATGGCAGGGCCACTTCGACCGTGTCGCCGGCTTTCCAGGTGCGTGACACCGTCACGTAGCTGCCGGGCGACGAAGAATCGGCCATCTTCTCGCCGTTGATCTTGATCTCAAAACCGGAGAGGGCCCAATAAGGATGGCGAACCTTCACGTCCAGCCTGACCGGCTGATCCGCGTTGAATACCAGCCTGCTGGCGCTTTCATCAGGATACCTGGTCTCCTGGCGGACTTTCAGGCCCTTGGCCTTCCAGGTCAATTCCGAGGCAATGAACAGGTTCACCCAGAGCGTGCTGTCGTTATGGAAGTAGATGCTGTCGCCGTACTTGGCATGGTTCTCGACCCCGGTGCCGGTGCAGCACCAGAAGGAGTCCAGCGGCGTGTTGTACTCCTTGTGAGAGCCGGACCGCAGGGGCACGTAATAGCACATCATCCCCGTTTCCGGATTCTGGGAGCAGAGAATGTGGTTGTAGAGGGCCCGTTCGTAGTAGTCGGCGTACTCGGCCTTCGGGTCCCAGCAGAACAGGTGCCGCGTCAGCTTGAGCATGTTGTACGTGTTGCAGGTCTCGGTCGTGTTGGGACCGAAGGCTTCGGAGAGCCTCTCCTTGGGTGAGAAACCCTCGCCGTCACTGTGGCCGCCGATGACGTAGGAGCGCTCGTTGACGACCGTGTCCCAGAAGAACAGGGACGCCGTCTTGAGCCAGTCCTGCCCGGTCAGCTCGTACTGGCGGGCCGTGCCGACAAACTTGGGGATTTGCGTGTTGGCGTGCAGGCCGGTGAGCCTGTCTTCGCGATTCGAGGCCGGCCCGAGCACCGCCATGTGGTTGAACCGCTGCGCGATCGTCAGGTACTTCTTCTCACCCGTGAGGCCATAGAGGTTCGCGAGGACCTCATTCATCCCGCCGTGCTCCGTGCCGAGCATCTTCTGCATCTGCTCGTCGCTCAGCTTGGCATTGCGGGCGATCACCCAGTTGGCGAATTTCTGGCACACGTCCAGGGCCTGTTGGTTGTCGCAGTAGATGTACATATCGAGCAGCCCGGCGTAAATCTTGTGCAGGGTATAGTACGGCGCCCAGACACGCCGCAGCGATTCGACCCGATCGAAGAACTCCTCCGGATAGGCACTCAGGTAGCCGGTGCCGACCTTCGCCTGGCACGCGGCCAGATCCGCCACGACGGCGCTACCCTTGGCCCTGACCTGTGCGTCCCCCGTGCTCGCGTACATGAGCGCACAGGCGGTCAGGTAGTGCCCGACGAAATGGCCGCGCAGCTCGCCTTTGGGCTCCTCCCAGCCTCCCAACGGCTGGGCCGAGGAAGGCAGACCCGCGTTGACCCGGAAGTTGTGCAGCAGCCGGTCCACCTCCAGCGACAGCAGGTACTGCCGATCCAGCTCCAGCGCGTGCTGGAAAGGCCCGTCGAGCAAACGCACGTCCTCCAAGCGGAACGCCCGGGCCTGCAAAGGGATGACCGACTCGACCTTGACTTTCGATGGTCCATCCGCCAGTGCATCGGCCCGCGCCGGAGAGTTCAGCATCGCCAAGCCAGCGGCCGCAGCCAAAGACCCAAGCACCCAGCCTGCCAATCTCATATCTCACCTCCTACACAGAAGCCCAAGGATCGGAAATCCCAAATCCGAAGCACGACAACTCCGCCGCAGGCGGACGCCGGTTGCCCCGTGTCGTTCGGGAAATCCGAAACAAATCCAAAATCCAAAATCCCAATGACCAAAACGCTGGCGCCGGACCCGGGTCCGTTTCGAATTTCGAGATTTGAGCATTCGTGCTTGTTTCGAATTTCGAAATTCGAATTTCGAATTTCGGATTTCTCCGCCACCTGGCGGAGTTTCATCTTGGCGCGTGGCGCTTGCGGTATTCGCGCAGGCTCACGCCCGTTTCTTTGCGGAAATGCCGGGCAATGTGCTCCACGCCGTCGAAGCCGCAATGGGCGGCGATATCCGTGATGCTCATGTCCGTGTCTACCAGCAGGCGAACGATATTGTTGACGCGCACGCGCCGGATCTCCTGGTGCACGGACCGGTGCAGGATCGCCTTGAACCGCTTCTCCAGCACACGACGCGACGCCGTCGTCGCGTCCACCACATCATCCACCTGAATCAAGCGATTCGCATTGCGGCGGATGTACCCCAATGCGGCGGTGACATCCGGGTCCGTCACGGCCAGCATGTCCGTAGACATCCGCGTCACGAGGTGCGTCGGCTGGACCGGGATCACCTGGCCGTCCATCGCGCCGCCTTTCATCAGGTGGTCCAGCAGTCGCGCCGCCTCGTAACCCGCCCCTTCCGTGTTCAGGGCGATGCTGGAAATCGGCGGATCGGCCAAGTCGCAGACGAGGACATCGTCATCGACGCCCAGCACCGCCACATCATCCGGCACGCTGCAACCGATCAGCTTGCAGGCCTCGAGCACCAGCAGGGCCCGGTCATCGTTGCAGCACATCACCGCCACAGGCTTGGGCAACTGCCGAAGCCACTCCGCAATGTGATTCCGCTCGTTCCGAATCGCCCGGCCTCGTTTCGATGCGGGGGCTTGGTACTGGTCGACCGTAAAGCCGGCTTGTTCCAGCCGCTGCCGGAAGTAGTGCACCCGCCCTCGGGACCAGGCAAAATCATCGAGTCCGCAATAGGCGAAATTCCGAAACCCGCGATCGAGGAAGTGCTCGGCGGCCATGGCCCCAATCGACGCACTCTCGGTAATGATGGAAGGAAACGGCGCGTAACTCTCCTTGTTGTGCTGGGCGAAGATCACAGGGATGCCTGAATGGGCGAGTCCCTCCACCACCTCCACGTCGCGCACAATGGCGCCGTCAATCTTCAGGGACTTCCATTCGGGCAGGGACGAATCCAGCGCACCGGGCCAGCGGTACACTCGCCAGGGACCATGCAGCCGTGAATACCGCGCGATGCCATGGAGCAGGCCCCGCCCGAACTCGCGTGAGGTCTCCACAAAGAGCAGCACGGACGGCGTCTGCGTGCCGCCTTGTTCAAATCTCTTTTCTGTCATCCTGTCGGCCATCGTGCGCAAGCGGGAAGTTTGATGGTTGATGGTTGATGGTTGATTGCCAAATCAAAAATCACACTTCACAAATCACACATGGTGGTACACGTCCCAAGCCAGGTAGTTGCTCAGGGCCTCCGCAATGGGGGCCGCCGTCTGCGACAGGCTCACCGCCACGTGGTGCTCAAAGCCCATCCGGCAGATGTAGGCCAGCAGCGTCTGAAGGTTCTCGATCTGCATCACGCCGAAGCCGCCGAAGGTCTCGAGCTGATCGTCCGTGAACTGCCCTTCGCCCACATACGCCCGGATTACGCCATCGACATCGTCCGTCATCGTTCGGCAGAACGTCGCCGGAGACGCCTTGATCTGCCCGACAATCGTGCCGTAGGTGTTCTCTTTGCCCACCGAGCCGGCGATGATCGCCTGGTAGTCCATCTTGTCGGAGCTAAAGAAGCTCTTGGCGATGTTGCTGCAATGGAACAAGACGCATTTATCCGGGTCCTCTTCGAAGTTGTTGTTCCAGTCGAGCAACGCACTGGGCGTCCCGCTGGCCAATTGCAGGATGTACATGGCCAACAGGCCCGTCACATCGACCTCGCAGGCACTGGGCAAGAGCGCCTGGCTCATCATGCTCATCAGCGTGCACGGCACGATCCCAAAGAATTCCTCCAGGGCCGTCCAGCACTGAATCGCGGTGCCCACCAGTTGTTTCTCTTTGATCCATTGATCGACCACCGTGCCGAACTTGGCCATCTTCAAGAGCCCCTCGGCCGGGATCGACTGCGTGTCGGTGTACTGGGTGATGGCCGCCAGCTTCGCTTTGACCTTCCTATCGTTGTCCGCCAACCGGCCGACTTTACCGAGGATCTCGTACAGGTCCACCGGCTCGATGCCGATGCCCGCAAACTCCAGGATCTTCTCGCTGTAGCGGACGGTATTGAACGCCGCCGGCCGAGTGCCGATGGCCCCGAACCGCACGTTCTTGAGCCCTCGCACGATCCGGCAGACCGCCGCAAAGCGGTCCAGGTCCGCTTTGAACGCCGGGGAGGTAACCTTCACCGTGTGCGCGCGGGTGAGCGAGAAGGCAATTCCCGCCTGACGCAGATTGTTGCAGACGCTGATCTTGCCGCAGAAGGAGTCTCTTCTTCGGTCGATACCCATCTGTCCGGCGGTATCCTCCTCCGCCTGAATGAGGATCGGCACCTCCAGGCCGCTGCGTTTGATGGTCTCGGCAATCCCGCGTTCATCGCCGAAGTTCGGCAGCGTCACGATGATGCCGTCGATGTCTTTGGCTTTGGACGCAAACAGTTCCGCACACTTGCCGGCCTCTTCCAGCGTCTCGACGGCCCCATACTTCGTCTCCGTCATCGGCAGGGCCACCGCCCCGTAGCCGTTCTCCTTGAGCACCGCGAGGATGTCCCTGCGGCCCTCTTTCGCCAGAATGTCCGGAAAGAACCCCCGATTGCCGACGATCACACCAAAGGTCACTTTACTCATGCTCTTCTCCTGTAAATCGCAAATCATAAATCGTAAATTGCAATACCCGTTTTCCACGCGAAAGCAAAGGTCATTTTGCGTTTTCTTTCAACCAAAACGCGAAAAATGTTTTGAGGTCTCCGCCCTTCCCGTTCCCGCGCGGGCCAAGATGACACGGTGTTCGCAAATTGGCTAAAGAAAAACGCAATTATGTATTGTTTGGAGGTAACCGCGCGCCGATAATGCACGATGATCCCGGTTTTGGAGTGACGGTAATGAAAACAAGAACGAACGGCTTCACTCTTATCGAGTTGCTGGTCGTCATCGCCATCATCGCGATTCTCATGTCGATTCTGATGCCGGCGTTGACGCGGGTCCGCGAACAGGCCCGTCAGAAGTCCTGTGCCACGCGACTGCGCCAGCACGTGTTGGCCCTGAACATGTACGGCGACGAGAACCAGGGCAAGCTGCCGCTGCCGAACACGGGCGGCGGCTGGCTCCAGGACGTGGCCGTCAACACCGTGCACTTCATGCTCCGCACCGGCCTGACGCGGCCCATGTTCTACTGCCCGTCCAATGCCAACCATCAGAAATACAACGATTACTTCTGGACGTACAACAATCAAACGTGGGACGGCAGCAAATTCACCCGTGAGAGCGGCTTCATCGTGTCCGGATACTGCTATCTGCTGCAGTTGGCGCCCCAAGTCGCCCCGCGCGGGGACATCGTACGCTATCAAAAGGACACGGAAAAGAGGGAGTGGTTGAAATCGACGCTCCAGCCGCAGCCCGCCACCAAGGAGGTCGTGGTCGATTCGATCATGGGCGTCCCGAAGGCAGGGACCAAATTCGGACTGGATTTTCACCAGGTGCCGGGTGGGATTTTCGCGCAGCACAATGTCTATGACCAGACCAGTCATCTGAAGAATGACTTTGAGCCTTTGGGCGGCAACATCGGTTTCATGGATGCCCACGTCGAATGGCGCAAATTCGACCCGGATGTGGACGGCAACGGCACCGCCGTGGGCCGTTACACCATGGGCCCGAGGTTCTTCTGGTAATCTGGCAGGGAATTGGACAAGAGGTACTCGTTGGAGGCAAGTTCAAGCTCCTCAACAAACGCAGGAGGGTCACGGCAGGACGGGTCTTTCTGGCTTATGCGACAGCGGTGCGGCAAGCCGAGCGATCGGCTGGTGAGCGTGTAGAGTCTACGCTGACCGTGGCGCGCTTCCGCTGGCTTTTTGCTTGCGCCGCAGGTGGAGAGCCCCAATCACCTTTCCTGGCTTTAACACAAGGACTGTTGGGCCGGTGCGAGAAACCGGTCTTTGAAGAAGATATGCCGGCACTGAGCAGAAGGAGAAACGTTATGGGTAAGAAGTGGGTGTATCTGGTTTGCGCGTTCTTGACGTTGGGTCCGGTCTGGATCGGCAAGGCCGCGTCGCCCGTGGGCTGGTGGATGTTCGATGAGAAGGCCGGCACGACGGCGGCCGATGCGTCGGCGAACAAGAACAACGGCACCCTGGTCGGCGGGGCGACCTGGACGACCGGGCAGATCGGCGGCGCCGTGCAATGTGACGGCACCAACGACTACGTCAACCTGCCCATTGGCGCGCTCATCAGCAAGCTGACCAGTGCGACGTTCGCCATCTGGGCCAACTACTCCCAGCAGGGCGGTGCCTGGCAGCGTATCCTCGATTTCGGCACCGGCGAAACCATCAACATGTTCCTGACCCCCGCCATCGGCGGCAGCAACACCGGAGTCATGCGGTTCGCCATTACGACCGGCGGCAGCGGGGCCGAGTCCCAACTGACCGCGGCCAATCGGCTGGCCACCGGCTGGCACCATCTCGCGGTGGTGTTCAACGGCGACGCCAAGACCATGCAGCTCTACCTGGATGGCGGCGTGGTCGCCAGCAACACGACGGCGACCCTGCCGAGCGGTCTGGGCAACACGACCCAGAACTGGCTCGGCCGCTCGGAGTATGCCGCCGATGCGTACTACCAGGGCGCGCTGGACGACTTCCGGATCTACGATGTCGCGCTCACCCAAAGCGACATCCTCAAGGTCATGAAGGGCGGCGGCTACGGCATAGCCGGCGGTCCGAGCCCGGCCGATAAGGCCACGGACATCCAACGCGACGCCACGCTGAGCTGGGCGCCGGGCGAGTTCGCCAAGACCCACGACGTCTATCTGGGCGCGTCGTTTGCCGATGTCAACAACGCCAGCCGGACCAATGCGACCAGCGCGCTGGTCAGTCGCGGCCAGGACGCCAACAGCTACGATCCGCCGGCCGTCCTCGAACTGGGAGAGACCTACTACTGGCGCGTGGATGAAGTCAACGCCGTGCCCACCACGATCTTCAAGGGGGACATCTGGAGCTTTACCGTCGAGCCGGTCTCGTATCCGATCACAGGTATTACGGCCACAGCTTCCAGCTTCAGCAAGGACATGGGACCGGAAAAGACGATTAACGGCGTCGGTCTCAATGCCAATGGGGAGCACTCGACCATAGCGACAGAGATGTGGCTCAGCGGCAAAGGCACCGCCCTGCCGGCCTGGATTCAATACGCCTTCGATAAGACCTATAAACTCGACAGAATGCTCGTCTGGAACTCCAACCAGGCGATGGAGTCGATTCTGGGGCTGGGAGCCCAGGCGGTGACGGTCGAGTACTCGACGGATGGCACGGCTTGGCAAGCCTTGGGCGATTTCGAGTTCACTCAGGCCCCTGGTTCGACAGGCTACACGGCCGACACGACTCTCAATTTCGCCGGCGCCGCGGCCAAGTTCGTCAAGCTGACGATCAAGGCCAACTGGGGCGGCCTCCTGCCCCAAGTCGGCCTGAGTGAGGTGCGTTTCTACGCGATTCCCGTGCTGGCCCGCGAGCCCAGTCCGGCCGGCGCCGCCACCAGGGTGAACCCGCAGGCAGCCCTGAGCTGGCGCGCGGGCCGCGAGGCGGTCTCGCACCAGGTCTACGTCAGCACGGACAAGCAGCAGGTGATTGACGGTACGGCTCCCGTGAGCACCGTTTCCGCCAATACCTACGAGGCGCCCGTGACACTGGGCCAGACCTATTACTGGAAGGTGGTCGAGGTCAACGACGCCATGACGCCGAAGGCCTGGGAAGGAGACGTTTGGAGCTTTACTACGGCCGCCTCCCTGGTCGTCGATGACTTTGAAAGCTATACGGACGACGAGGGCAGCCGCATCTATGAGACCTGGGTCGATGGCTGGACGAATAGCTCCGGCTCCCAAGTCGGATATCTCAGCGCTCCGTTCGCCGAGCGTGTGCTCGTCCACGGCGGCCGCCAGGCCATGCCCATGGCTTACGACAACAACAAGTCACCCCAGTACTCCGAGACGGAATGCACGTTCAAAGCCCCGCAGGATTGGAGCAAGTACGGCATTACGACCCTCGTGATTTGGTTCCGGGGCGATGCGAACAACACGCCCGCGCCGGTCTACGCCAAGATCAACGGTACCAAGGTTTCGTTCAACAATGGCGCTGCCAGCACGGCTTTGCCCTTGTGGAAGCAGTGGAACATCGATCTGGCCTCGTTGGGCATCGGTCTTAAGAGCGTCAAGACCCTGACCATCGGGGTTGGCGACGGCAAGGCCGGCGGGACCGGAATGATCTTCGTCGATGATATCGCCCTGTACGCGGTCGCGCCGCAGCCGGTGGCTCCGGCGGATCCGACCACCAATGGCCTGGTGCTGCTGTATGCGATGGAAGGCAACGTTCAGGACACCTCCGGCAAGGGCAACAATGGCACCGTCTCCGGCGACCCAGTGTATGGCACGGGACCGAATGGCTATGGCAAGGCCCTGAAGTTCGATGGCCTCAATGACTACGTCAATCTGCCCATTGGCACCCTGCTTAGCTCTCTGAGCAACATCACCGTCGCCAGTTGGGTCAACTGGTCCGGCACCGGCGGCGGCTGGCAGCGCATTTGGGATTTCGGCACGGGCACGACGAACTACATGTTCGTGACGCCGGCCCAGGCCACCACCGGTCCGATGACCTTCGCCATCATGTCAACCACGGTGGCGGAGAAACGGTTCGCCGCTCCGAGCAGTCTGCCCGCCGGCTGGCACCATACCGCCGTCGTGATCGACGGTACGGCGATGACCGCCACGCTCTATCTGGACGGCATGGTGGTTTCTACCAGCTCCGTGGCAGCCCTGCCGAAGAACCTGGGCGTAACCAATCAGAACTGGATCGGCCGCTCGCAGTTCACGGCGGATGGCTTCTTCACCGGTGCGGTGGATGATTTCCGCATCTACAATCGCGTTCTGTCTGCTGCGGAGATTCGTTATCTCGCAGGGGATCGATAGAGAAGGAGAAAGACCATGGGTAAGAGACTATCGCCTCTGATTGTAGCTTTCCTGATGGTTCATCTGGTTCTCGCAAATGTGGTCTGCGCCGATCTCGTCGGCTGGTGGAAGATGGATGATGGTTCCGGGACCATCGCTCACGATGCGACCCAGAACGGAAACCACGGCACTCTGCTGGGCAATCCCCAGTGGGTAGCCGGGTACGTGGGCGGCGCCCTGAAGCTGGATGGGACGGACGATTACGTCGCGCTGCCCCTCGGTTCGATGATGAGCGCCCTGACCAACTCCACGCTGGCCCTCTGGGTCAACTTCTCCGGTCAGGGCGGCGCCTGGCAGCGTATCCTCGACTTTGGCTCCAGCACGGCGAACTACCTGTACGTCTGCCCCCAGGATGGCAGTGGAGCCTTACACGTGGCCATCACGGCCAATACCGGCGTGTGGACCGACATCGTGTCGCCTACCGGGGGACTTCCCACGGGCTGGCACCATCTCGCCCTCGCCATCGACGGCAAAGCCAAGAACCTGAAGATCTTCCTGGATGGGCAGGTCGTGGCGAATTCCCCTACTCTGTACGGTCTGAGCGACTTGGGCAACACGACCCAGAACTGGCTGGGCCGATCCGAGTATGCCGACCCGTATTTCAACGGCGTGCTGGACGATTTCCGGATCTACAATGAGGCGCTCTCGGCCGCCGAGATCGGCAAGATCGTGCGTGGCGTGATGGCGCCGGCCTCCAAGCCTTCTCCGGCCGACGGGGCCGTAGATGTCCCGCGCGATCAAGTGCTGGGCTGGAACGCCGGCGAGTTCGCCAAGACCCATGATGTCTACCTCGGCACAGTCTCCGCCGACGTTCAGAATGCCGAGCGGGCCAAGCCTCTCAATGTGCTGGTCAGTCAGGGCCAGGCCGACGGCAGTTATGATCCGCCGGCCGTCCTCGAACTGGGAAAGACCTACTATTGGCGGATTGACGAAGTCAATGCCGCACCCAGCACGACGATCTTCAAGGGAGACGTGTGGCATTTCACGGTCGAACCTTATTCCTATCCGATCCAGAACGTAGTCGCCACGGCGTCCAGCTCGAACAAGGGCATGGATCCGCAGAGAACGGTTGATGGCTCAGGCCTCAACGCCGCGGACGAGCACTCGGCCGTCGCGACGGAGATGTGGCTCAGCGCCAAGGGCGCCGCCCAGCCTGCCTGGATTCAGTATGCGTTCGACCGGACATACAAGCTGGACCAGATGTGGGTGTGGAACTCGAATCAGGCATTGGAGTCGGTGCTGGGCGTCGGGGCCAAGAGCGTGTTGGTCGAGTACTCCACGGATGCCAGCACGTGGCAGGCACTCGGGGAGTTCGAATTCACCCAAGCCGGCGGGCTACCCTCCCCCCATGACTCGACGGTCGATTTTGGCGGTGCGGCGGCCCGGTACGTCAAGCTGACCATCAAGAGCAACTGGGGCGGCATCCTGCCTCAAGTCGGTTTGAGCGAGGTCCGGTTCTTCTATGTGCCGGTCTCCGCCCGGGAGCCGAATCCGGCTGGTGCCGCTACCGCGGTGAACCCGCAAGTGCCCCTGACCTGGCGCACAGGCCGCGAGGCGGTCTCGCACCAGGTCTACATCGGCACGGACAAGCAGCAGGTGATTGACGGCACGGCTCCCGTGAGTTCGGTCTCCGCCAACACCTATGAGGCACCGGTCACGCTGGGCCAGACCTACTACTGGAAGGTGGTTGAGGTCAACGACGCTATGACCCCCAAGTCCTGGGAAAGCGACGTTTGGAGCTTTACCACCAGCGCGTTCCTCGTCGTCGATGACTTCGAGAGCTACACGGATGAAAAGAACCATGAGATATTCGCCACTTGGATCGACGGCTGGAGCAGCGGCTCCTCCGGCTCCCAAGTCGGATATCTCAACGCTCCGTTCGCCGAGCGCGTGCTCGTCCACGGCGGTCAGCAGGCCATGCCCATGGCTTACGACAACAACAAGTCACCCCAGTACTCCGAGACGGAATGCATCTTCAAAGCCCCGCAGGATTGGACCAAGTACGGCATCACTACGCTCGTGATCTGGTTCCGGGGCGACGCAAACAATACCCCCGCGCCGCTCTATGCCAAGATCAACGGCACCAAGGTCCTGTTCAACAACGGCGCCGCCAGTACGGCTCTGCCCTTGTGGAAGCAGTGGAATATCGATCTGGCTTCTCTGGGCATTAGTCTTAAGAGCGTCAAGACCCTGACCATCGGGGTCGGTGACGGCAAGGCCGGCGGGACCGGAATGATCTTCGTCGATGATATCGCCCTGTATGCGGTCGCGCCGCAGCCGGTGGCTCCCGCCGATCCAACTACCAATGGCCTGGCGCTGCTGTATGCGATGGAAGGCAACGTTCAGGACACCTCCGGCAAGGGCAACAATGGCACCGTCTCCGGCGACCCGGCGTACGGGACCGGACCCAATGGCTATGGCAAGGCCCTGAAGTTCGATGGCCTCAATGATTACGTCAACCTGCCCATCGGCACGCTCTTGAGCGGCCTGAGCAACATCACCGTAGCCACCTGGGTGAACTACTCCGGCACCGGTGGCGGCTGGCAGCGGGTCTGGGACTTCGGCACGGGCACCACGAATTACATGTTCGTGACACCGGCCCAGGGCACGACCGGTCCCATGACCTTCGCGATCATGTCAACAACGGTAGCGGAGAAACGGTTCGCCGCGACGCGTCCGCTGCCGACGGGCTGGCACCATATCGCCGTCGTGATCGACGGCACGGCCATGACCGCCGCGTTCTATCTGGACGGCACCGTGGTTTCCAGCGGCTCGGTGGCGGTGCTGCCGAAGAACCTGGGTGTGACCAACCAGAACTGGATCGGCCGCTCCCAGTTCACAGCGGATGCCTTCTTCACCGGCTCGGTAGATGACTTCCGCATCTACAATCGCGTCCTGTCCGCTTCAGAAGTTCGTTACCTTGCGGGCGATCGTTGATCCCGGCGCATGGGTATGAAATGACATACGGTTTTATTGAGTGAGGGCAAGAGAGTATGTGCAAGCGCATGATTTGTCTGATTTCTGTGGTTCTGCTGGCGGGCTCGGCGGCAGTGAGCGCGGCCACCCCGGGGCCCGTTGGCTGGTGGAAGTTCGATGAGACCTCCGGCACCATCGCCGTCGATTCGGTGGGCGGCCGCAACGGCACGCTGCTGCCGCCCGATCCGAACGGCCAAGGCCTGGGCCCAAAGTGGGTAGCGGGCCAATTGGACGGCGGCCTCGGGCTCGACGGTGCCAACGACTACGTGCAACTGCCGATCGGGGACTTGATCAACACCCTCGAGAGCACCACCTTCGCGGTGTGGGTCAACTGGGCCGGCAGCAGCACGGGCAGTTGGCAGCGGATCCTCGACTTCGGCTCCGGAACATCGATTTACGCGTTCCTGGCGGCCAACCGCAGCGGCACGCAATCGCCGCGCTTCGCCATGCGGAGCGCCACGGTGGGTGAGCAGATTGTGACTGCGCCCGCGGCTCTGGGGACCGGCTGGCACCATCTGGCCGTCGCCATCGACAGCGCGGCCATGAACATGACGTTGTTCCTCGACGGCACGGCGGTGGCCAGTGGCACCACGACGATCCTGCCCAAGAGCATGGGCGTCACCACCCAGAACTGGATCGCCCGGTCTCAGTACCCAGCGGACGCTTACTACAAGGGCAACGTGGATGAGCTCCGCATCTATGACCGAGCGCTCACCCAGGATGAAGTCGCCAATGCCATGCAAGGCGGTCTGGGCTACGGCGTGGCCAGCGCTCCGGGCCCCGCCAACAAGGCGGTCAACCTGTTGCCGGATGTGACCTTGAGCTGGACGGCGGGACAGCTCGCCACGACGCACGATGTGTACTTCGGGACGGTTCGCGACGATGTTGCCAACGCCGATTGCGGCCGCCCCCTGGGCGTGATGATCGGCCGGGGTCAAGACGAGACGACCTGCAATGCCGGCCGTCTCGAGTTCGGCAAGACCTACTACTGGCGCGTGGATGAGGTGGGCCCGGCCCCCAGCTTCACGATCTACAAGGGGAACGTCTGGAGCTTCACGATCGAGCCCTATTCCTACACGATGGGCAAGAGCAGCATCATGGCCACGGCCTCCAGCTCGAACAACGCGGATATGGGGCCCGGCAAGACCATCGATGGCTCCGGCTTGACCGGCGATCTGCACTCGACCAAAGAGACCGATATGTGGCTCAGCGCCAAGACCGGCCCGCAGCCGACCTGGATTCAGTACGCGTTTGACAAGGTCTACTCGCTCGACACGATGCTGGTCTGGAACTCCAACCAGGCGTTGGAGTCGGTGGTGGGCTACGGAGCCAAGGACGTCACCGTCGAGTACTCGGTCGACGGCACGACGTGGACGAAATTGGGCGACATGGAATTCGCCGACGCCCCGGGCGATCCGACCTGTGCGGCGGACACCAAGGTCACCTTCGGCGGCGTCGCGGCCAAGTTCGTCAAGCTGACGATCAACAGCAACTGGGGCGGCGTGCTGCCGCAGTACGGCTTGAGCGAGGTTCGCTTCTCCTACATCCCCGTGGCGGCCGTCAACCCCAGCCCTGCTTCCGGCACGGTGGAACTCGAAGGACCGGTGGCCCTGAGCTGGCGTCCGGGTCGCGGCGTCGTCTCCCACGAGGTGTATCTGGGGACTGCCAAGGACAACATAGCTCTCATCGGCACCGTCGCGCAGACCAGTTGCCAGGCAACGGTGGAGTTGGACAAGACCTACTACTGGCAGGTCGTCGAGGTCAATGAGGCGGCGGCAACGGCCCGTTGGTCCAGCGACGTTTGGACCTTCAAGACCAAGGAACTGCCGAAGGACGCAGGGGTGGCCAATATCGTCGCCCTCTACGCGATGGAAGGCAACGTCGATGACAGCTCAGGCAACGGCCTCAACGGCACACTGACGAACGGGCCCACGTTCATCGATGGCCCTGCCGGCGTAGGCAAGGCCCTGTCCTTCGACGGCACCGATGATTACGCAACCCTGCCGATCGGCAACCTGATGAGCACGCTGTCGGATACCACGATCGCGATGTGGGCCAACTACTCCGGCTCCGGCGGCGCCTGGCAGCGCATGTTCGATTTCGGCTCGGGCACCTCGTCCTATCTGTTCCTGACCCCAAACATGGCGTCGAACCAGATGCGGGTCGCCCTCCGGACGGCCACCGTGGGTGAGCAGATCATCACCGACGGCGCCCTGCCCACCGGCTGGCACCATGTCGCCGTCACCATCGACAGCGTGACGATGACCATGAAGCTGTACGTGGACGGGAACCTGAAGGCCAGTGGGACCACGAGACTGCTCCCGAAGGACATGGGCGTAACTACCCAGAACTGGCTCGCCAAGTCGCAGTACTCCGCCGACGCCTACTATAAGGGCGCCTTGGACGACTTCCGCATTTACAACAAGGCGTTGTCCAAGGGTGAGGTCATGTACCTGGCCGGCCAGCGGTAGAGACACAGTGTACGGCTGAACCGTTCCTGCGGCTCAGGCCGTGGGAACGGGAAAGCCCGGCAATGAAGCAATTCGGGGCCTGTACCAACTCGGTGCAGGCCCCTTTCCTTTGGCAGGCGGCGATTCTCAGTGAGACTGATTCTGCGCGAGGCTCGGCATCACCTGCAGATTTCTGCGGATCAGATCGATACGCTGTTGGACACAGGCGGCAGAGCGCAGCGAGTCGGGTGGCGTGTGCCGGCAGTAATCGATCAGCTTCTCCACCGTGGTCGTGGCGACGTGGCAGCGCGTGTCGCTGGAGGCGTAGTAGAGGAGTACCTGCCCATTGTCGCGCGCGACCCAGCCGTTGGAGAAGGTGACGTTGGAGACATCACCGACCCGCTCCTCGTCGCGCGGGGCCAGCAGGTAGCCGCCCGGCTCGTGGATCAGCCGGCTGGGGTCGTCCAGGGCTGTCATGAAGGCGTAGAGGACATAGCGCAGACCGGCGGCCGTATTGCGGACGCCGTGGGCAAGTTGGAGCCAACCTTGCGGAGTCTTGATTGGGGCAGGGCCCAGGCCGTTCTTGACTTCCATGATCGTGTGGTACTTGCGGTCGTGGACGATCTTCTCCTGGCCGATGGTCGCGTGCTCGATATTGTCGGCCAGGGCCCAGCCGATGCCGCCGCCGGAGCCGGCCTCGATGAAACCGTCCTGCGGGCGGGTGTAGAAGGCGTACTTGCCGTGGACGAATTCCGGGTGCAGGACCACGTTACGCTGCTGCGGCGAGCGGGTCTTGAGATCGTCGAGCCGCTCCCAGGTCCTGAGGTCCCTCGTGCGCGCGATGCCGCATTGGGCCGCGGCGGAGGACAGGTCGCCGCGCGGAGCGTTCGGGTCCTTGCGCTCCGTACAAAACAGGCCGTAGATCCAGCCGTCCTGGTGCCGGACGAGCCGCATGTCATACACGTTGACATCGGGGTCGTCCGTCTCGGGCATGATGACCGGATAATCCCAGAAGCGGAATTGGTCGATCCCGGTCGGGCTTTCCGTGATGGCGAAGAAGCTCTTGCGGTCGGTGCCCTCGACACGGACCGCCAGATAGATCTTGCCGTCCAGCTCGATGGCCCCGGGGTTGAAGGTACTATTGATGCCCAGCCGTTCCATCAGGTGCGGATTCGTCTCGTAGTTCAGATCGTACCGCCAGAAGACCGGCGTATGCTCGGCCGTCAGCACCGGGTACTTGTACCGGTCGAACACGCCGTTGCCGCCCTCGGCGATCCGGTTGGGCCGATGGACGAGGGCCTCATATTCTGCCAGCAGCTTTCGCACGCGTTCATTGAATTGCTCGTGTGTCATGCTCGACTCCTCTTGTGTGGTAATCAGTAGTCGGTAGTCGGTGGCCGGTAGTCGGCTCCTAACAACTGACTACCGACTACTGACTACCGGCTACCGAGCGCCGGATGATTTCCAGGCAGCAACGGCCATTGTGATACGGGCACTTCCAGGGCGAGACCTTGGGCTGGGAGAGATCGGGTGTGCCGTCGGGCCGGATGCACCAGAACCACTCGCCGTACTTATGATCCACCACGCGGTCCTGGATGAACTGCCAGCAGCGTACAGCGGCCTCGCGAAACGCGCGGTCCCCGGTAAGCTGCCAGGCGTTGTAGAGGCCAACAACCGCCTCGGCCTGCGGCCACCACTCTTTGTTGGAGTTGACGATTCGGCCGCCCCGGCCCTCGTAGAACAGGCCGCCATCCTTGTCCAAGCCTTCCAGGAGCACGACCCGCGCCATGTTGGCCGCCACCGTCTGCGCCTGCGTCAGCAGGCGCTGGTCCCCCAGCACCTCGGCGGCCTCGCACAGGAGCCAACTGCCTTCGATGTCATGACCGAAAGTGTAGCTGTCGGACCTCGGGGTCCAGGCTTCATCGAAGAAGTGTTGCAGGTGGGTCTGTCCGGCATTGAGGATGTGCCGCTGGAAGAGGTCGATCAAATCGCGCAAACTATCGGCCAGGCGCTGGTCCGGCCAGACGCGCAGCAGATTCGTGTAGCCCTCCAGCACATGAAGGTGATTGTTCATCGACTTTCTCTCGTTCATGTCCTTATCGCTGAGCCGCATATCTTCGCATGGCTGCCAGTCGCGGGACATGACTTCGAAGTAGCCGCCGTAACGGTCGTCGCGCGCGTGGGCCTCGATGAGGTCAAAGATGCGAGCCGCCTCTTCGAGGGCCTGGGACTCGCCGAACACGCGATAGTACTCCGCCAGGGCGTAGAGGCAGAACGCCTCGCCATAGGTCTTTTTCTTGTCGTCCCGCACGGCGCCGTCCGGGTCGAGTTCCCAGAAGCAGCCGCCGTGCGCCCGGTCGAGAAAATACTGCGTCAGATACTCGTAAGCGCGCCGGGCCAGAGCACGATCCTGATCGTCCCGGGCGTACGCATACGCGGCGGAGAACGTCCACAGAATCCGCGCATTGAGGATCAGTCCCTTGGGGGCATCGTCTTGCACGCGCAGGTCGTTGGACATCTGGCCGATGAAGCCGCCCCGCCGCTCGTCCACGGTGCGCCGGCGCCAAAAGGGCAGGATATCTTCGAGCAACTCCCGCCGGGCGCTCGCAGCCAGTTCGTAGCACAGGCATCCTGCCCGTGGTTCTGAATCCGTGGGCGGGACGCCCATGCCACTTTTGTCACTTGGCACGGTCATGATCGATCTCGACCCTCGAAAGCTGTGCCTCCGTCAGGAATTCAATTCGCACGTAATCGCCGTCCGGCTCGGTGGAACTGGCCGCATAGCGCAGCGCTTTCCAGAAGCCATACGCTTGCTCGCCATAAGTCTCCGTCCGGGCTACCACCGACTCGACGGGGTCGAATCTTCGACCGTCTTTAGAGAAGGAAACGCGAATCCCCGGCTGGTCGGACTGACTGAAGAGCAAGATTCTTACCGCCGCAATGCCGCCCGGAGCACGATAGATGATCGCGCTTTTGGCTTGGCCGGCGAGACGGTGGCAGTCCTCCTTGAACTTGCGGGCCTCATTCTCCGCAAAGCGCAGATTGCCTTCTTTCACGAAAATCCGCGAGTCGTTCCACAGCTCATCGACGAGCGTACGATGCGTCACATGCACAGGACCCACCACATTCGAGGGTTTCGAGACGCCGGACGAGTTACGGGCGATCACACGATAGTGATAGGTCTTGCCCGGCTGGAGCGACTCATCCACGAACAGGGGCCGGTATTGAACCTGGGCATCGGACACGCCTGTGCCGACCACCGTCCAAGGACCGCCGGCTGCCTCGGAGCGCTCCACGTCATAGGAACTGGCTCCAACAGAGCCCTGCCAAGTCATCTGATCCCCCTCCGTGACGGAGAGCAGCCGTGGCGGCTGCGGCTTCGGCAGGGGCGGCAAGGCCAAGCCCTGAATCTCGAAAGCCCGCTCTCGCACGAACTGCATCAGCCGGCGCTCGTCGTACTTCTCCCCGCTCACAAAGCCAGGCCAGTGATAGGCTTTGAAGTAGTCGCCGCCCGCCGGCTCGTGATGCCAGTAGAAGCCTCCATCTCGACTGCGGTACCGCAGGCTCCAGAGCAACGCCCCCGTGAGCTTCTGGTCCCGAACCGTGTCCATGACCGCACAGAGGGCCTCCGTGCCGAGGAAGCCAAATTCGCCGACGAAGTAAGGCTTGCGGCCCTGGGCCATTTTCGTGCTTTCGAGGATGTGAGCGATCATCAACCGCGGGTCTTTTTCGTAGTGGTGGGTCTGAACGAGGTCGATATTCGAGTCCTCCAGCGAGGAGGGCAGCAGCACTTCGCGGTGCGTGCCGTCGAGGACCAGGTGCTGCGCGTCCAGGCTCTTGATATGGGCAGCCATCTGCTTGGTCCACGCCGGGGGGCTATGCAGCTCGTTGCCGGTCTCCCAGGCGAGGATTGCCTTGTCGTCGCGATAGCGCACGCCCGTGACGGTGTTCACGCGGCTGACGACGAACGTGATGATGTTCTTGAAGTCCTCGATCACTTGCGGATCGGTCCAAACCTCTTCGGGCTTTTTGCCCCGGAAGGCCGCAAGCTCCGCCGTGCCGCCCCACCAGCTCCACTGGTCCACAAAGGGAATGATGAGCCGCACGTGATGCCGATGGGCCGCCGCAAGCACCGCATCGAGGGTCCTGAATGCCTCCTCGTTGAACTGTCCCGGGCCAAGGATATAGCGTGGCAGATTCGCCGGATCGTCGGCCTTCTTCACCGCGAGCGTGTACGTGCGAACGACCTGCCCGCCCATCTGCTCGATGGATCCGAGGGCATCGTCGATCTCGAACGCATCGGGCAGCCGAAACGGCATACTCTGCTCGAAGCGCATGTCGTCTTCCACGTAGTGCAGGTTGGGAATGTTGAAGGAGAGGAAGCGAAACTCGCGTGCCCCGTCCTTGAGCACGTCACCATCGCGGCGGACGAAATTCTCGAATCCTTGCTTGTCCGCTCCGCAGGCCGTACCCGCCAAACACACCGCGACAAGCACAATGCCTCCAGCCAGGAATCGACTCACCCGAAAACGCTCCGAAACCATAGCTCTCTCCTTGAACACAATCATCCCGCGGTTGCAGGGCTCGTTTTGCCTGTTGGGAGTCCCGCCTTTAGGCGATCAAGACCGCGTAAACGCGGTACTCCAAACAGCTCAATCCGCGGCGGCGTTCAAGCCACCGCCGACGACTTGCGGCTTCACCGGCCCGACGACAGCCTCCTTGTCCAGCAAATCGTACCAGCTCTTTTTGAGAATCCCCGACGTCAGCACGACGACACCGGCCACAACGGCCGCCGCCCGCCACTTCAACAGGACGACGTACATGGGCAGCAACACCAGCGACGTCTGCCAAGCCGTGCCCACCACGACGTTGAACATGTCCCGTCCGAAGTTGCGGTTCTCCTGAAAGCCGGGATCGAGGGCGACGACTTTCCTGTGGACCGGTCCCCAGAAGCCCCACGGCCGGACACTGCGGTAGAACGCCATCAAGGTCTTTTCGTCGGTTGGCGCGCTGGCATACGTACCGACGATGCAGCCGCCCAGTGCCAAGGCGAATAGTAACGGGAAGTAGTACAGGGCGAGCGCGTCCGGGAAGATCTTGGGGAAGATCAGGGCCGGGACCAGGCCGGCGAGCATACCCCAGAAATACCCGTGCCCATTGAACCGCCACCAGTACCATTTGAGCATGTTAGCGGCCACGTAGCCCCCGTAGAGGCCTGAGACGATCCACTGCAGCAGGCTGTTGACATCTTGCGCGAAGACCCCCAGCACAACGGACACTACCACAATGACCACGCCCGTAACGTAGCTGATCACGGCAGTCTGGCGGTTGCTCGCATCGGGCCGAAGATACTTGAGGTACAAGTCATTGACGATGTAGGCTTGGGCGGCGTTCAGGGTGCCTGCGAACGTACCGAGAAAGGCCGCCAGGAGACCTGCCAGCAGGCACCCCAGCAGACCCGCCGGCACGAACTCGTTGATCGCCGAAGGCAGAATCTGCTCGAAATCAATTTTGCCGGCCACGATCAGGTTCAGCCGGTCATAGTAGAGCAGGCCCAGCACCGCGAAGCCGACCACCATCAGATACCGCACCGGGAACAGGACGACGGAAACGAATCCGCTCATCAGGGCGGCCTCGCGCGGGCTGCGGGTCGCGAGGATCTTCTGCATGTCATAATTGGGAGCGGGGCCGGCGGCGCTGGCGCCAATCCCCTTGAACAGCATCAGCATCATGATCAGGCTGAACCAGGAGAACTGGTCGTTTCTGATCTTGTCGTTGACCTCGTTGATGATGCCGGTCCAGTCCAAGCCGAGCTTCCAACCGAAGAAGGGGTTGCCCCAGCCCGCCGGCACGACCAACGGGTGCGCCGACAACTCGTGCATGGCAATGCCGGCGATGATGACGGCCGCTACGGTCATAATGAAGTATTGCACCAGGTCCGCGAGCACGATGCTGCTCATGCCGCCCAGGATCGTGTAGAAAACGGCCACGATCGTGAAGGCCAGGCCGTATACGTGCGGCACATACTGCGGCGGCACGTCAAACGGCACATAGGCCGACACGGTCTCCCACGGGATGAAGATCTGCATGAACTTGCCCAGGCCGACGAACGCGTACGCTGTGAAAGCCAGGCAACCAATGAGGGCGAAGATCACCACGATCATGTGGGACAATTGCGCCCCGGTGCCCTGCCCGAAGCGGGTGCCAATCCACTGGGCGCCGGTCGTGACGTTGGACCGCCGCAGCCACGCCGAGAGGAAGATCATCAGGAAGATCTGGTTGAACGTCGGCCACAGCCAGGGCAGCCAGACGCTCTTGAGGCCGTAGACGAACATGATCGTCACCAGCCACATCGTGCCGGAGATGTCGAACATGCCCGAGGCGTTGGACAGGCCCAGCAGGTACCAGGGCAGCTCTTTGCCGCCGAGCAGGTAGGAGTTGAGGTTCTTCGACGCCCGCCGGCTGAACCAGACCCCGATCAGGCTGACGGACAGCAGGTACCCGACGACAATGGCGACATCGACTGCGTGCAGCTTCATGCGACGACCCCTATAGGGTGTGCCGTGCACACCATCTCTCTGTGGTTGTCGGTGTGCGAGGCACACCCCTATACCGATCAGGCGAATCCGGCGGACGACGTACCATCGTCCGACTGCTATTGCATACCCGCTTTGCCGTCCCGCGTCAATGAATACGTTCGTAGTGACGCCGTAAGGCGTTGGAAAAAGGGCGCCCCTGCACGGGGCGAGGGAACCGGCTTGCGGCCGGCCCAGGACCCCCTCCGCAACAGGGTGGACACCGTCCCGCTCTCCGGACCCGGTCCCTCCCGCCCCCGTGGCGTTGTTCCTCCGCGTCCCGCCACACGCCGACAATATTCGTGATTATTTTGACTGTTTTTCTGTTGACACATGTCATGCGAATGTTTACTATTCAAGCAACGTCACACGCAACGACCTGCGTCACGCCGAGGCAGCGCGGCCGGCGCGTAACCGAGAAAAGGATGGGAGCTGGTATGGCCGAGCGAACGTGTTTCAACTGCGTGTACTGTATCTGCGATCCGTGTCTGTGGCTGCGCTGGCTCTGGGCGGGCGAGTCGATCGTGCCGCAGTGCGCCAACCACCCGCAGTGGCCGGGCCAATTGCACGACGTGCCGGGCGTCCCCTGCCGCCACTACCGGCCCGGGCCCGTCCCACCCCAGGGCGACGGCGTCCGGATGATCCCCATGATAGGCGGCGGCTATGCGTACGTGGACGCCGCCGATTACGAATGGCTCAACCGGTGGAAGTGGTGTCTGGACGATGGCTACGCCGTGCGCCGGGAAAAACACAAGCTGATCTTCATGCACCGCCTGATCCTGCCACCTCCCCGCGGACTGGTGACTGATCATATCGATGGGAACAAGGCCAACAACTGCCGCCGCAACCTGCGCGTCTGCACCCGCTCGGAGAATAGCCGCAACTGCCGTAAGCCCGCCGGCGCGTCCTCGGTCTACAAAGGCGTGTACTTTGATCGGGAGAAGCACAAGTGGCGTGCCCGGTGCTCCTACCGGGGTAAACGCATCTGGCTCGGTTATTTCGATAGTGACGTTGAGGCGGCCCGCGCCTACGACCGCAAGGCGGTCGAACTGTTCGGCGAATTCGCCCACCTGAACTTCCCCCGCGAATGGCCCCCCGAACGCCGGGCCGCAGTCTGGGCCCAGAGACAGGAGACGGAGGAGCAGGGCGAAAGTGACAAGGGAAAAGTGAAAAGGAAGAGGCAACAAGGCAAAAGGCAACCGGGCAAAAGGCAAACGGTAAAAGGCAAAAGCAGGAAACCACGAAGGGGACGACCGTAGGGGCGAATAATCATTCGCCCTCTGTCATCGCAAACCATGCGAAAGGGGCCTCCACGTCCTTGAATCGGCGTGCCCGTTCCGATATACGGAGGTCATGACGACGAAAGAGAAAGCTACCCACGCCAAGGACTATGGAGTCCACCCGGACCGGATCGGCATCATGGGCTTTTCGGCGGGCGGCGCAGTAGCCGCCTCGGTGGCTTACAACTACACGGCCCAGACTCGCCCTGGTTTCGTCGCTCCCGTATACCTGCCTCACGACTTGGCGATCAAGGGCAACGGGGTTCGCGGCGATGCACCGCCTTTGTTTGTGGTGGCCGCGAGCGACGATCACTTCGGCCTCGCGCCCCAGAGCGTGGCGATATACCAGGCTTGGGTGGCCGCCAAGAAACCGGCTGAGCTTCACGTGTATGCGAAAGGTGGACATGGTTTTGGCATGAATAAGCAGAATCTCCCCTGCGACACGTGGGCCGATCGGTTCGCCGATTGGCTCCAGATGCAGGGTCTGTTGAAAAAGTAATCCCCCGCTGACCCCGTGCCCCCCTCGGCCATATTGATAACCAGGGCAATTGCATGTGGGCATCGTACCGACGTGGCATGGGCTTGGGGTCCCCAACGCCGAATTTCGCGTTGGGGGTCCCCTTCCAGCCCATGAATCATCGGCAGGATGCCGATGCCACAAAGCCTCACGGGCAGGATGCCCGTGCCACAAGTGTGCGCAACGGCCACATGCAATCGCCCTGTATTGATAACCTGACGCCTTGAAATCGAGGCCCTCATTTTGCTATTATTGACTGTGTTGCGTGTAGGAGCAGAAGGAGGCATAGTAAATGGCAAAGGCCCAAAGACTCGGCGGGTGGATGACCAGGTTCAAGCGCTGCATCGACGCGGAAGCTGGCGCAGCGGTATCGGAGAAGGTCATCATCGAAACGGAGCGATTTGATGCGACCTCGGACTACGCACAGAAAGCCGAATGGATAGAGAATGCTGTCCGGCGTCTTGAGAAGGAAGCGGGTAGACCCACGGCGAGAAAGGTAATGCAGGCCTGCGGAAGGAAATGCTGCGGTCCTACACAGCAGAAACGCGCCAAGCAGTTCATGAAGGAATCGAAATCGGTCCAGGAACTGCTCGCCAAGCTGAATGAAAGAGGCATCGGCGGAGGAAGGCTGAAACTGAAAAACCCCAACATGGTCGTGGGCGGCTATGACTGGTGTTACTGCGGACGGGTGAAGCAGACCCAGCAACCGTTCCCAACCGATACCTATTGCCATTGCTCCGCGGGATGGTATAAGTCCCTCTTCGAAGCCGCGTTCGATAAGCCGGTAAAGGTGAAACTGAAGCAGTCAATCATCCAAGGGGCAGACAGTTGTGAGTTTGAGATTGAGCTTAGTTAGAGTTGGGGGAATTCCGGGGGCATCTTACTTTTTACGCCCCCAAATCGAGTGTCGCGGTAGGGACCGCCCTTGCGGGCGGCCCCCCGCACAGATCCGTACGTGAGGCATTACCTCATACGGCTCTTACCTCGGGTCTGTGACGATCAGCCGCTCTTGCGAGAACGAATGCTTGG
>Ga0315280_10000057_pt1 | contig 189185 bp, 153 predicted proteins | sample YL17G06_40_MG_FD_203697 | JGI IMG/M metagenome (GOLD analysis project Ga0315280, IMG submission 203697) | Sediment microbial communities from Yellowstone Lake, YNP, Wyoming, USA - YL17G06_40 | ecosystem: Environmental > Aquatic > Freshwater > Lake > Sediment | place: USA: Wyoming | collected... | reverse complement strand
GCAAGGTCTCTTCGTCGGCTCCGACGTCGTCGAGGCCGGCTGCAAAACCATCATCGGACGGCGCTTCAAACAATCCGGCATGTTCTGGTCCGTCCGCCGCGCCAACGCCATCATCGCCGCACGCTGCCGCCATCTCTCCGGCCTCGCCGAACAATTCTGGGAAGACCGCCTCGCCCCCATTCTCCCCTCCGCACCCCCCCTTCCCTCTTCTAACCCTCTTACCCCATCTCTTTCTTCTCCTCCCCAATAGGGGGGTACCATGTACCAGCTCCAGACCTGAATCGCCTTGGTCTCCGCTTGACAGGGGGGATCAGCGGATGACGAATCTTCCACGGTTTGTCGGTGACGAGTGCTTGTGCCATACGCTCTTTTCTTTCTTTTCTGGCTTTCCGCATAGGGTAATCAGCACAAGCCCGATAAAACTTTATCTCATTTTGAAACAGGTCTAAGAACATGAATACACGAACGCTTCACAACTTCCTATTGGGAATTCCCAGGCTTTTTCTCTTCGGACTGATGGTCGGTATGGCAACGGTCGCGTTTGCCGAGAAGTCGTCGCCCGCACACGAGAAGGGGCGATCGGAAGACCATTTTACAGGCATACTGATCGAGAAGCCGACGGATTGCCCACTCAGCGCGGCAACCGCCAGGCTCTATGAACAATGGGGTCCACTGGGGGATTTCGCCAATGAGTTTTATACGACCTTCAAGTACTCTCGGATCAGCGGTATCGGCAAAAATCCGGGGGTGTCGCGACGGGACCCCAGCAAGGTCATCCGCGTTGGCGATACGTATTACGTCTGGTTTACCCGACGCAAGACCGCCCATGCGCCGGTCGGATTGCAAAACTACACGGACGAAACTCCAGACGATGTACCTGCCTCGGACTGGGACTTGGCGGACATCTATTACGCCACCTCCAAAGACGGCTTCAACTGGACCGAACAGGGCGTTGCGGTCGCCCGAAACCAGAAGGGAGATTACGGGGATCGCTCGCTCTCGACGCCGGATATTCTTTGCGTGAACGGGAAATACTACCTCTATTACCAGACGTTTACCGGACGGTTCAGCCGTGAGAAAGGGGACCGTTGCGACGTGATCATGGCCTGGGCCGATTCCCCGGCCGGCCCGTGGACCAAGTTGAACCGGCCGATTGTCGAACTCGGCAAGAGCACCGACTGGGACGGCGGCTGCATTCATGATCCGTATCCGCTCGTGTACAAGGGGCAAATCTGGCTGTACTACAAATCCGACGTGTGGATGCGGGACGCGAACGGGAACCCGGTCGTGCAAGTTCCCGGCGCCCCCTACGCCCCCCGGCCTTATTTCCGCATGCACGGCGTCGCTGCGGCGGACCGGCCCGAGGGTCCGTTTGTCAAATCCTCCTTGAATCCCATCGCCAACTCGGGCCACGAAACCTGCCTGTTCCCATATAAGGAGGGAATCGTCTCGCTCATCATCAAGGACGGCCCGGAGAAGAACACCGTACAGTACGCGCCAGACGGTTTGAACTTCCAAGTGAAAGCGACGGTCGTGCAGCCGCCGGTGGCCGCCGGCCCTTTCTGCCCCGATGCTTTCACCGGAAATGGGGATGGACGTGGAATCTGTTGGGGACTGAGTCACATTGTTGGATATGGTAACGGATTCCTGGTACGGTTCGACTGCGACCTGCACCGGGACGTGGATCGGACATTTCTGAAGCACGGGACGATTCAGGCGGACGAGGCCAGCCATTTCCAGCCGCAGACGACACTACCCCAAGGATTGCAGAAACGATTCATGCAGGAAGCGATCTCCACGCGCAACGAGACGGCAAACATCTATCTCAGGCCCAGGGCTGACTAAAGCCGTCTCAGGCGAAGTTCAGGGTAGCGTCAAGAGTTCCATGAAAGAGAGGGGTTAGAGGTAGGGCAAGCCGGGTGGTGAGAAGTTGGGCGTTGGATTTATCGCTTTGGGCACAAGGCAGGATAGAAAGAGCAAAGGGCTCGAGGGAGATCCAGCCGCCTGCCGGAAAAAGCGCAGGGATCAAGTGAGGCGGGTTGGCAACCTGCCGCTTTTAGGGGATTTCGCAGGTTGCCAACCTGCGCCACTTTTCGAGGCATGGGATGAAAATCAAATTCATCTATCCCGCAAGGAAGCCCGAATGGAAAGAGAACTTCTGGGATTTCCGAACCATCCCGAAGATCGTGAGGTGGCTGGCTCTTTCCGTTGCGCTTCTTTATTGCGCCGACGCCAGCGCTTCGTTTTCCTGGAAATAACTCCCGCCTCTGCCCAATCCGGTTGGCGTTGCGGGGCCGTTTGCCGGCATCGCCGGTGATGCCTTGATGGTCGCTGGCGGCGCGAACTTTCCGGACAAACGCCCGTGGGAAGGCGGCGCGAAAGTCTGGCATGACTCCGTGTTCGTGCTGGAGACACCAGCGAGCCAAACTCGCCCAGGCTCGACACGCCAGAAAGGAGACCAACCTAAAGATTCGGCAACGCACTTTACCCTTGGACCGGGAGGAACCGTTACTTACTCAAAGCGCCCGAATTTTGATGAAATGGGCGAAATGAAAAAGGAGAATCACTTCTTGCAGAGGCTGGCGCTGTCGGTGCTCAAGAAGTTGCGGCCGCGCCGGGGCGAGACGGTCCATCTGATCCTGGATGGCAGCCATGTGGCCAAGCGGGCGAAGAAGATGGCGGGGTTGGGATACTACAAGAACCCCGCTACGGATCGGTTCGAATGGGGCCATCAGTTTTTGGCCTTGGGATTTTGGTTCCGGGATTTGTTCTTGCCGGCCGCGTTGGCGATGTATTGGGCAAAGAAGAACGTGCCGGCGGGTCGGCAGTTTCGCACGATGAACCCGTTGGCCGCCGAGATGATCCGCAACCTGCCAGTGCCGTCGGGGGTTCGCATTCGTGGTGTTGTTCGATGCCTATTTTCTCAACGCGACGGTTCTGGAGGCGGTGCGCGAGCGCGGGTGGACGTGGGTGTCTGTAGCCGGTGCGAACCGGAACGTGCGGGTCGGTTCGGGGCATCGAACGAAGATCGGTATCTACCGGCGCACGTGTTGGCGCAAAGGCTTTCGCCCGGTGACCGTTGAGGCCTTCGGACGATCGAAGCACTACCGAGCAACGGCGGTGCGAACCGTGTCGTTGTCGAAGGTGGGAAAGGTTCAAGTCGTCTTCTGCAAAGCGCACCGCAAGCAAAATCCTCTGGCGTTGGTCAGCCCGTCGGGCGCCGCACAGCAAGCCACAAGTCATTGATTTTGCGAGACTTGGGGCTTGATAGTCTGGCGTGCCAGGAGGGATTCGAACCCCTAACCTGCGGATTAGAAGTCCACGATTTCGCGCGCAATGAGCGCTTTTTACAGCAGCAAGGCCCATTTTACAGCAACAGACGCATTTTACAGCAAGGGACAGCAGTAAAAAGGGTGTAGGAAAAGGGTGTAGGATCGGCAGACTCGCTTCCTGTTCTTTCACCCGGCGCGTGACCGTCCGGTGAACAGGGGTACCATACCGGGGTGCCATCCCGACCGGCAGAATCTCGGTAATAGCTTGCCGGCAAAGGGGCTGGTCTCGCATTCGTGTCCGTCCGTTGAGCAAAAGACGAGACCGTAGTTCGACCGCGGATCTCAGTGCATCTGAAAGAACTTCCACGTCACATACTCGGCAAATCTGCGACAGTGGAAGATCCAAACGACTTTCCCTTCCTGCAAGCCAGGTGGCGTCATGCGTTTCCCTTGGTGGTCTCGCATGCACAGCATATAGCACCGCCACTCATGGCGGATTCCCGCTGCGTTCTTTCGGGTTCTTGCCTAAACCCTTCTGGAACAGGGAAACAACGGTATTGCGGAGGTATCCTTTGAGGTAGGAGTGAATTGTGCCGTCCGGATAAAGGATCCGATTGCTGATGAGGGAATCAATCAATCTGTCAATCCGTCTATCCGATGAAGGGATTCTTTTGATGAACTCCTCCCGGGAGAATCTCGTGTTGCGCCATAGCCATTGCCAGACTTCCTCTTCAGAATCCCCATCAAGCGGCGAGAGCCTTCTCGCCCTTCGGACCGAGGTGTTTGTCCAAGCCACTGCAATCTTTACAAGCAGGCTATCCTTTGCCACCAGCAAGATCGTTTCCGGCTGTTCCCTCTGTTTGAACGAATTGAGTTTTTGTTGATAGCGATCACGGGCTTCAACGCGGGAATCCCTCCTCAATCCAAGTTGAATTGCGTGGAAATCAAACTACTGATCGACGATGTGTTGTGCAGGGCAAGATATTCTTGACGTAAAGACAGGCAAGGCGGGCCAAAGCTCGGCCACGGGAGAGTCTGCCGCGAGATCGCTCAACGATTTGGTCCAACGCGAAGTTGATGGCCCTCGCATCGGCTTCGGTCACCATGAAGTCAAGGATGATGCTGCCCTGGACCGTTCTTGCGCCAATGTTGCGAAGCGCCGCAAGTTCGATCGGTTCCGCGTGCGCCAGCGCCCTAATCGCTTCGATATGCTTTTTGTCATCTGGTAGTCGTTCCGCAAGATCTTCAAGATCGAAGGATTTCAAAAGATTCGCAATCAGCGCCGCCCGGCGCTCCGCAATATCCGTTCCGGAAAGCCTGTTCAGCGTCGCAAGATAGAGTCGCGCATGATCGTCATCTATATTCCAGACGACGCACATTGCCCGTTTGCGCTCAATGGCTTTGAGAACTCGCAACCGATGGTGGCCGTTTATCACTTGGAACTTGTCTTGTTCCTGCGGGTGCGGGCGAACGACCAGCGGTTCATAGCGGCCAGTGGATTCAATGTGCCTCCGGAGCTTCTTGAAGGCCGCAGCGGACATTTGGTTGCTGCTCTCTGGATGTGGTTCCAATTGGCTTGTTGGGATTTCTCGAATCATGAGTTGGACCTTTCTTCTTCGCCTAGGAGGTCTAATTGCTCGTGGGTTTCGCTGGAAATCGGCGAGGTACCCGCAATACTGCAGCATTGGCTTGAGATGTCGGGATTCTTGCAAGAACATGTGCGAACAGTGATCCCATGTGTGCCGGCGATTTCTCGCACGAGATTGTGGATTCTCTGTCGTTCGGGAGCGGGCAAAGCCATAACATTGGATTTACCCGCATGAATGCCGAGGCGCACGGGAACATCGAATCGGGTGAACAACGCTTTCCGCACAGACTCGTCCGTAACGTGTCGCCTGAGTGATTCTGCGACGGCCGGGCGCAGGAAAAGCACGCTCACCGCCATTCGTGTCACTCCTATCTTTGAAACGGCATCGCAAATCCTTTGGATGGTTTCCGAATCATCGGTCAAGCCGGGCAATACAGGATCTAACCGCACTTGGCTGACAATTCCGGCAGTCACGAACTCTTTCAATTGGGCCAGCCGGGTCTCTGGTGTCGCCGCATTGGGCTCGAAGACTCTCTGAACGCGATTGTCCAGGGAGATAAGCCCGATCGCAGCGCGCACTCGGGAGGAATTGGCTACGAGCAGCTTCATGTGCCGCTCGGGAATTCGACCCTTCGTGAGAAAGGCCACGCCAACATTCTGCTCAAAAAGATACAGCATGATCTCGTAAGCGAGGTCGAGCACTTCGGGAGCCGGTTGGAACAAGTCACTCGACGGGCTGAAATACACAACGCTTGGTTTCTCGCGTTTCTTGGGGAGTTCGGCCCGGAGTTTTTCAAGCGTGTTAGCGTAGAGAATTACCTTTCCTTCGCCCGGATAGTTCGTGTAGCCCCGCGTGTAGCAATACAGACACCCATGGGCGCATCCCGACGTGAGGTTGATGGTCGGCAGGTGTGACAAGCAGGCCAAATCGGATGTGGTGAGCACCGAGGACTTTCTGTCCGCTCGGACCAACTCTACCATAGCCGGCTTCCTTTCAGCGCCTGCTCCCCAGGATTGGACTTGCGCAATAACGCATATCCAGAAATCTCTCCGAACTCGGTTGCGAAATAGAAAGGGCCCTCGAGCCGCTCCACGTCTTGCGCGTGACGCGCATCCCGTCGTCGGCCTTGTCCGGCAGCTTAACTACGATGGGATCGGTGGCGCAGCCGTTCGCCTTTACCCAGCTCTGGATGGAGTGATCTACGGAATAAAACTCGGGTCGGAAGATCGCCGGAACATTGGCCGTGCCCTTGCCATTCCCGCCCTTGAACGGGGCCAGTTCGTCGGCGGTACCGTGGAAGTGCATCACCGACACAGGGCGTTTGGGATTGCACGTTTTAGCCCCATCGGCCCGGCGACGGGAGCGATGGCCGCGATGCGGTCGGACAATTCGGAGGCAACGAGGTAAGCCATGATCCCGCCATTGGAGATGCCGGTGGCGAAGACGCGGTTCGTGTCCACGCTCACGGCTTTCGCCAGATCGTCCAGCAAGGCCCGGACGAATCCCACATCGTCAATCTTGTTCTGCAGGGCATAACCGCCGACGTTCCCGGCGTTGAACGTGAGTCCCCGTTCGGGATCGAGTCCGCTGCCATACGGATAGACGACGATGAACCCGGCTTCATCCGCCTTGGTGTTCAAGCCGCTGAGGCGAACCATGCTCTCGGGATTGCCGCCACCTCCGTGAAACGCCACGATCACCGGCATGGGATGACAGGCGTCGCATTTCTTCGGCACATGCACGCGGTAGCGGCGCTGTAGATTGCCGACGGTAATCGTGCGCGTGTGCTCGCCCGAACCCAACCGCGTCACGGGTGATGGCGGAGCGGTCGGCGGCCGGGTCCCGGCTGACAGATGCGTCCGGAATTCTTCGAAGGTGATCAAGCCGTCGCCATTCTTGTCCGCACCCTGGAGTCGCGTCTTGGGCTGCGGAAAACGACTTACTTCGTCCGCGGTTAGATTCCCGTCCGCGTTCTTGTCCCACTGTTTGAACCGTTGCTCCAAAAAGACTACGGCGCCCTGTCTTGCTGCTTGTCCTTGCGCATGAACGAAACCGGTTTCCGACAGCGCAGCGATAATGATCGCAATGACGGACGCTGTTTTCGGGCTGTTCATTTCAGCATCTGCACCGCTGAGGTTCTCTCTGCGCTCAAATCCAAGTCAAGGATGCGGTTCGCCGTGACCCCGGTGAACTCAGACTTCTTTCCGTTCGGCAGTGTCACGCGCAAGTTCACGCGATCGTGTTTACCCAAACCGAAGTGGGCTTCGAGCGTGCCACCGCTCTTGTAGCTGTGGTTGGGATGAATCCACCGGTATTGTTATATGCCGGTGGCGGTGACCTCGACGCGCGGCCCGATCAACTCGGCGTCTTTCACGCCGCTGAAGCGCAACCGCAGCCAGTGGTTCTGCCGCGCGACAAACTCGAAGGCCGCGCCGAGGCGATCTTCGCCGCGCGCGATCGCAAACTCGAGCAAGCGCGAGAGCGTCGAAGACTCAAACGACAGGAGGCCCAACGAAAGAAGGCTACGGAAGCGACGACGCTCTTGACAGCGCCGAGGACCTGTGGGACAAAACCGTCGGCCGGTGAAACGGAAGCGGGCTCTGCGGGAGCGCAACCCGCCAGGGATAACCGGCCGGGGCAACAATGTGAGATCCGCACGGGGACGGACTCAACCGCCCGTCCCCTGCCCCTAACCTCCCTCACATTGAGACCCCGTATGCCTCAAAAAACTCAACTCTCCATGACCGGGGAGTACCCACTATCTCGCGAAGGCCACTTGTCCATTTCAGGCTGAACCAGCACAAGATGACCAGCACGGAGCTTAACCGGAGAAAACAACACATGACTGTCATGATGAGGTCTGCCTTCCTCCTGGGCGCTGTTGCCCTCCTCGTTGGGCGAGTTTCGGCGCGACCGTCCACCGCGGTGGACACATTGGGCGTGATGCGCTGGACGGAGACCAAAGAGGGAGTGTGCGCTTTTGGCGTCAACTACTCGGAGCCCTTCTGCAGTTGGCGAGAGCACGAGCAGCTTGGGGTTTCGCACCACGACGCCATTGATGCGGATGTCTATCATTTCGCCCGGATGGGTCTGGACGGCTATCGTATTCATCTGTGGGAAACCGACATCACTGATTTCGAGGGGAATCTGCTGAACAACAAACATCTGCAACTCTTCGACTACCTCCTTTTCAGGCTGAAAGAGAGGAAGATCAAGATATTCATCACAGCGATGAACTTTTTTGGCGGCTCCCCCGCCGGGTTTCAAAACAAGTACGGAGGCAAAAAGGAATGCCTGACGAATCTTGAAGCCTTTCCTGTGCAGGAGAGGTATCTGGCCCAGTTGGTCAGTCACGTGAATCCGCATACCGGGGTCGCTTACAAGGATGATCCCGACATCATAGGTTTCGAGATCAACAATGAGCCGGTGTTCCACAGTGCCAGACCTGACTTGGTCCCCGGGAATACATTGACCGCATGTGTGCCGCCATACGAAAGGCAGGTTGTGACAAGCCGTTGTTTTACAATGTCAGTCACAACATCAAGCAAATAGACAGCTTTTGTGCTGATGAGATCCAGGGAGGGACGTTTCAATGGTATCCGACCTGTTTGAACGGCAACCAGACCCTCAAGGGAAACTATCTGCCCGTCGTTGATCAATTCATCAACCCCGTTGCCGATCATCCCCGGTTTAAGCACATGTGCAAGTTCATCTACGAATTTTGCCCTGCCGATACCGGAGGGGTGTCTTACCTATACGCGGCCATGGCGCGGAGTCTGAAGGAGGCGAGGTTTCAGTTTGCCGCGCAATTCGCCTACATCCCCATCAACGTCGCGTACTCGAATTTCCGATGGCAGACCCATTTTCTTAACCTGGTTTATGCGCCCAACAGAGGCTTGGGCATGATGGTCGCCAATGAAGTCTTCCATTGTGTGCCTCTGGGAAAGAGCTACGGCCGCTTCCCGCCAACAACACGTTTGACGTGTTCCGGGTGAGCTACGAAGATGATCTGGCCGAAATGGTGACCGACGAGAAGTTTCTGTATAGCAACCATACGAAGACAGCTCCGCCGAAGCCGGAACTGCTCAGGCAGGTTGCCGGCGTGGGCACCTCGCCCATCGTGAATTATCCCGGCACCGGCGCCTATTTTCTGGACAAGCTGGAGGATGGGGTCTGGCGGCTCGAAGTGATGCCGGATGCCATCCAGGTGAACGATCCGCACTCTGCCACGTCGCTTGATAAAGAAGTGTCGGTGGTTCAATGGCGAGAGTGGCCCATGGAGCTGCAACTTCCCGATCTCGGCGAGGGGTTCGGCATCCAGGGGCTGAATCAGGGCAATGCTCTTAACACTACTGCGAATGGAAAGCGCTTTGCCATTACCCCCGGAGCCTACCTCCTGACATGGCAAGGGGTGAGTTTTCAGTTGGATCGGAGTGCCAAAGTGGGCAATATCCGCCTCAACGAATTCTTTGCTCCGGCTGCTCATTGCAAAGAAACCTATGTGGTGCATGATCCTCCGAGGGAAACCTCCGTGGGAGCGAAACCAAGTTTAACTGCCACAATCGTATCCCCGAAACGCCCACAGAAGGTGGATCTGGTGATTGTCAGAGAAGGTCAACACACGGCCATTCCCATGCGGGAAACTAAAGCGTACCAATACACCGCGGAGGTGCCGGCCAATTTTCTTCGGGGCGCCGGCTTGTTGAGATACTTGATCACGGTTGGGAATGACAAGGAATTCGAGACCTTCCCCATGAAGTTTCGAGGCAATCATCCGCTTGCCAGGAGGCTGCGAGACGGTCAAACAAGCATCCTTCCCGGGGCTCCTTACCAAATCAAGGTGATGAAGGAGAGCGATCCCATTTGTCTCTTTGAGGCGGAGAAGGACTGGGAAAAAGTCACACGAAAGGACTCGAATATTCAGCCGGCGGTATCGCCGGCCACAGGCAGAATCGTGATGGCTATTGGCCTTTCCGACCGGAAACGCGAACTCGCCTATCAACATTACTGTGGCGACCGGATCGAGATGAGGATGGACGATGTCCGCAAGAAGAATGAATTGGTTGTGCTGGGGTATGTGTTGAATGACCGCCCCTGTATGCTGGGGCTTACTCTGATCATGAAGGATGCCACGGTGTATGGGGGCAACGTGAAGATTGAACCGATGGAGGGTCGTTACGCATTGCCGCTGAAAGATCTGAAGTTGCAGGAACTGAGGCTGATACCTCCAGCGATACCTGCGTTTCAGCGCCGAATGTTTGCGACCCAAAAACCGTCCCGGTTCGGATTGGATAAGGTCGAGAGCCTGCAGATCTTGCTCGGGCAGGGGCCACCGCCCGAGAGTCACACGAAATGGGGTCACGCCGTCGCCATTGAGAGAATCTTGTTGCAGTGAGCATGGCAACGACCGAGGCGTTGACAAATACCGACTTGCCCGCACCGCCGGGGGCACGTCTGGCGAATGGATCCGCTTACGGAAACACCGGAATACTCGGCCGCCGCCGTGGCTGGCTTTCTTGCCTGCGGGCGCGCCGGGAATATTACACGAAAGAACTCAAATGAATCCGCAACTCCACTATTTCGCAACTATCGTCGCGCTGAACGCGCTGGCTTGTTTTTGCCCAAGCCGATGCGCCGGCGAGATCAACCCCGGCACCCCCTGGCCCGCCACGGACGCCCTGTCGCGTTCCATGCCCGATCCCGCTGCCGTGCCGCCGCCACGCCCGGACCGGTTCATCGGGATCTTCTACTTTCTTACGCACGGACGCGACATTGAGAAACTGCCCAGCGACATCTCCAAGATCCTGCCATTGGACCCGGATATTCTCAAAAAGCCAGACTCGCCGCTCTGGGGGCCGCGTGGGCCGTACTACTGGGGACAGCCGCTCTATGGCTACTGCGATTCCCGTGATCCGTGGGTGCTGCGCCGGCACGCCAACCTTCTCGCCGACGCGGGCGTGGATACAGTCATCTTCGACACCACCAATCGCCGGACCTACCCCGAGGTCTACAGGGCGATCTGCCAGGTTTGGTCGCAAATCCTGAAGGAAGGTGGGCGCGCGCCGCGGCTCTGTTTTATGGTCAACACCAAGGCCGGCGAGACGGCGGATGAAATCTATCGCGCCCTTTACAAGCCGGGTCTTTATCCCGAACTGTGGTTTCACTGGCAGGGCAAACCGCTCTTGATTTGCGATCCCGAAAAGGCCAGCGACGCGGTGAAACAGTTCTTCACGCTCCGCAAAGCGCATTGGCCCTTCAGCATGGAGAACACGCACAACGCCTGGTATTGGGAGGCCACATATCCCCAGCCGTATAGCTATGATCAAGAACCGGCCAAACCAGAGCAAATCAACGTGTCCGTCGCACAAAACCTTCACAAGGTCACCGGCAAACCAGTCAACATGAGCAGTGGCAACGCACGTGGTCGCAGCTTCCACGACGGCGAACAGACCATCGCCCCCGGCTCGGCGAACCACGGCTGCAACTTCGCCGAGCAATGGAAACGCGCCTTCGAACTCGCCCCGCCGTTCTTGATGATCACCGGCTGGAACGAATGGACCGCCGGCAAACACAGCCGGCCCGGGCAGCCGGTGGCGTTCGTGGACCAGTTCGACCAGGAATTCAGCCGCGACATCGAGCCGGTCAAGGGCCTGCATGGCGACAACTACTATTATCAGATGGTCGCCAACATCCGTCGCTACAAAGGCGCGCCGCCGTTGCCCGTGGCCTCCGCGGCCAAGACCATCAAACTGGATGGCGATTTTGCGCAGTGGCAGGATGTCGGGCCGGAGTTCCCCGACCACGCCTACGACACCGACCATCGCGATTTCGGCAAAGGCGAGTTGCATTACACCAACACCAGCGGGCGCAACGACATCACGCTCGCCAAGGTCGCCCGCGACACGGCGAACGTGTATTTCTACGCCAAGACCCGCCAACCGCTCACGCCGCGCACCGATCCAAACTGGATGTGGCTTCTGATTGACGCCGACCAGAATCCAAAGACCGGTTGGGAAGGTTACGACTTCATCGTCAACCGCACGATGGACGGACAGACCACCTGGCTGGAGAAGAACGCGGGCGGGTGGAAGTGGGAGAAAGCGGCCAGGCTCGAAGTCCGGGTTGAAGGCAATGAGTTGATGCTCGCCATGCCACGGCAGGCGTTGGGCCTATCGTCCGGCGACGTCGTGCAATTCGACTTCAAGTGGTGGGACAACGCCCGGAAGCCCGGCGACATCATGGACACTTACTTGAGTGGCGACACTGCGCCCGACATACGGTTCAACTATCGCTACACAACCTTTGGTCCCATCTCCGGATGATGAAAACCAAGACATCCATACTGCCCCAATTGCTGGCAACACCGGCCGGCCTGCGCTTCCCGCGGTTCTACAACTCGGCCAAATACGAGCCGGCCCGCGCTTTGCTGATGAGCGACTGGTATTGGCAGGATTGCGGCCTCGGCATCAAGAAAGGCATCACCATGGGCCAGGCGATGCGCGGGGCGGGCTATGCCACCTCCGCCATCTCCACACTTGTTGCGCTCGCAGCCGAACGAGTCACTGAAATTGTCAGGGGCCATCGTGCAAGAAGTCGCAAGGGTGAAGGTTGATGTCGGCGATCTCGAAGGCAAGAGAGTCATGTATGCTCTGTCCCATTTCCTCGAGTTCGCCGGCGATGTGCTGCTTGATCGCATTGACGCCGCTCTTGTCGAGGCCTATCAGCGAAAGCGCCTTACCGAAGCCTCCCTGCGGACCGTGGGCATGGAACTCTCCTACTTGCTCCGGATGCTCCGCCTCCGAGGCTTCATCCTGCCGCGTCCTACACGGAAGCGAGGCAAGGTCACACCCAACCGGGCATTTACGCGTGACGAACTGCAACGGTTCTTCGACGCCTGTCCTACGCGATGCCGGACGCTTTACGCTTTGATGTTAGCCACGGGAGCGCGTCAGGCCGAGCTGGTGCCATCTCCAACATCGTCGCATGTGGCATTGCTCAAGAGCGAGGTCAATCTGGACGAACGGACCGTGACCATCCGCTGCGCGAAGGCCAGAATTGGCACGGAGAGCCGCGAGCGGGTTCTGCCGATTCCGGAGGAACTGATAGCGCCGCTTCGCGCCGAGATGACCAACACCGATGGGCACTTCGTCCTCCCGCAATTCTGGAACAGTCGGCGCGATTTTGAGAGCATCATCAAGCGTGCAAGGATCGCGAAGAAAGACCCACTCGGACGCAAGGTCACAGCCCATTCATTCCGGCACACCTACGCCACTCTAATGGCTCAGGCGATCGGACACAATCCCTTCGTTCTCAAGGAAATCCTGGGCCATCGGCAGTTATCCACGACCGACCGCTACTGCCATCTTTCCGCACCCCAAGTAGTGCTTCCCGTGCACATTCGGTTCGACAAGATGGGTGTAAGAGAGGGGTGTAAGGTGGTGGATATGGCCCTACCACGAGGAGCCTAAGTCAAGCAAAATCAATGGCGTGCCAGGAGGGATTCGAACCCCCGACCTGCGGATTAGAAGTCCGCTGCTGGGCAAGTGTGGATTATTGATTTTATTGGACGGAAAGGATCTCATTGCACGTCTTTTGCACGGTTAGTTTGGATACCCGACAGCTTGCCGACGCCTTCTTGGTTCATCGCCGCTTCAATCGCGGGCACGATCTCCGATTGCATTTGATCGAGGCCAACGCGCTCATAGTGCGCCCCCAAAACATCGCGCGGGCACTGACCGAGATACACAGCCAGAACGCGGGCATCCGCTCGTTGTCGCCTGACCAAAGTTGCAAACGTGGCCCGAAGCCAATGAGGTTGGAAATCTCGAAATGCCTCGATGCCCCTCTTTTGCCAACACTCCTGAAACAACTGCTTCATGGCATGGGGCAGACCGTAGCGCCCCCAAGGCTCCTGGTGTCGAGTCAGGAAAATGTATCCTTCAGCGTGCCGGACTTTTGCGTTTGCGATTGCACCGCGCAACATCTCAAGGACGGCTCCACACACCGGCAGCCCGCGGTCGGAATAGTCCGTCTTGACGCTATGGTGCGGCGTATCCGTCACGCGAATCGTGCTGCTCGCAAAGGCAACGTCCGCGTCCCTGAGGCTCGCCGCTTCCATCATCCGCAACCCGGCCATACTTTGCAGAAGCGCGATCCCATACAAGTCTGGCCGTCGCTCCCGCGCAAACGCCAAGAAAGCCCTCAAACTCTCGCCGTCGAGCGCTCGTCCGTCTTCCTTCTCTCTTGCGAAACGGCGCGCCCGCTTCAGGCCAACCGGCTTTGCCACCTCGCCATAGCGATCGGGATACGTCTCGGCCATATAGCGGCTTGTCATCTTCACAACAAACAGACGCATTCGCACACCATCGTGAGAGAGCACTTGACCCGTCTGCCCGTTGGCACACGAAAGCAGGTCAGCCAAGTAGTCCCGAATGACCTTGGTTGACACGTCTCCCCAACGTTTAACCTTCGGCTTTGCCACAGACAGCCACTCCGCAAACGGCTGCGCCCGGCGCGCATAGTCCTTGCGTGTTGTGTCATTCGCGCTCGGTTGCTTGGCGTTAATTGCCTCGATCAGCGCCTCAGCGACCGTGTGTCCCCCGCTGTCCACGCCCGGCAGATACCCGACGCCGCTCAAATGGTCGTTGTTGATCTTCTCGGCGATCTTCACGGCCTGGGCCTTGGTCGTGGCGGGCAAGTCGCGGCGAAGCTGTCGCCCCTCATTGTCCCGCAAATACCACAGCCACTTGTTTCGTGCGCCGTCATGGTACACTTTCAAAGCCCCGCGTCCGAAGTCTTTCACCAACACCTTGCTCATTCTTACTTCACCCCCTTTCCTTTGGGTTTTTCAAGATACCCCTTCTGGCGCAAGTGAACGATCAGCAAATGTCGAAGCAACTCGCTCGCCGTCCGGTTGTCCTCTTGCGCGGCGCGTTCGAGCAGTTCCCGTTCCCATTTCGACAGCCTGATCGTGATCGTATGCGTGCGAAGCATCCCGCTGTCCTTTCGCTCAAGTGATGAGAAGAATGTAACACACTGTCTTTCGCGTGTCAAGTCCTCTTTTCATTCAGTTGAATTCTCACGACCAGACGGGGCTGCTTTCTTCGGAAAGGGCGATGACGCCAGGTCGAGCGGGACGACGAAGGCCCGCCTGAGGCGGGTCGGCTACTCAGCGCCTCGATCAAGTCGGAACCCCAGTAGGCGGATTTGAATTTCCGCTCGGTCGGCAGCAACGGCTCCACTACCCCCAGGAACGTCTCCAGGGACATCATCTCGCCAAGTCCCTTTTCCAGGTCCTCACGGCTGTAGAGCACATTTGGCCGAATCTCAAACATTCCTAACTCCCATTGGCCCACGTCACGTTTTAGCCCACATCTAGCTCAGGGGGCTACCTCTGATACTCCCACAGGGGCGTTCGCGGCTGAAAGCCCCCGTGATGGCGCACTTTCGCTCTGGAATGGCCGCCCTGATCCGCGCTTGCCTTTCAGGTTTGGATTTTTCCCCATCCGGTAAAAATAAAGCGCGCAGTTCGGTACGCCGCAACGTTTAGGGCCGCCCCCCTCAGGATAGCAATCCAGGCAGCGGAGGCGGATCGCCTTCAGGGGCCGCCATACCTTTTGGCTTTCGTAACCCTTCAGTGAATCCTCGGTTGGCTTGTGACCAAAACGGTAAGGAAACAACGGGCGTGGTTCAAGAACTTCGTTCGTTAGGGTCGAGATGATCCTGCGACCGGACGCGCAGTGCAGTATATTGTCGCTTGTTCGACTGCATTGCAGGCAATAGAGTCGGATGGCTCTCAGCGGCGTTCTCATCGTTCGCCCTTCCTTTCGGCCCGAGGGTTCGACGGCTCAACGGCTCGACGGAGCTCGCCGAAGTCTGAGCTCGCCGAAGTCTGAGCTCGCCGAAGTCCGTAGCACCTTCTCTGCGTGGTCGGGCCGACAAGCAGCCGCTTCGCGCCCGTCTCGCCGGAAAAGCCAACAGGTTGCCCTGGCACACCAAGCACACGGGCGATTTCGGTCAGTCTGTCGCGCAACCAAATCTATGCTTACAATCAACACCCTCACCAAACTCCGATCCCCGAAACGTAACCATCCAGCGCCTCGACGGAAAAATCCTCCCGGCTGTCCTGGTTGAAGAAATCGGCCACTATGCTTTCAAGATCGAGACGGCGTGCCGTTATCCGGTTTGCGATGATCTGGACCTCACTTACAGAAACCGGCGCTAGTCCGAGACTTGCACGGCTTGAATTGAAGCACTCCTGAAGTTGTTGCCCAGAGGTAGTTACCCCGGGCCGCACCCCGCACGCCACAGGCACAATCGGCGGGGACGTTGCAGATGCAGATACGGTCAAAAGCAAATGCTTCAAAGACAGAGAGGCAAAACCAGAATCAGGAGAAACAGGAGAACCAGGAGAAACAGAAACACTACCCTTAGAGGCAGTACCGGCTTCTAGACCTAGAAGGGGTGTCGAATTCGACACCGAATTCCGCTTAGTGTCGGCATGGGTCTTAGCCGCTACTGGTGCGGCTATGATTGGGGTCATGGGTGTCGAACAAGGTGTCGAAATTGACAGGCCGGGTGTCGAAAATGGCAAATCTGAAGTCTTTGAATCCGCTTGACTGGCGCGGGCTTCGTCGCTGTCAGGGGTGTCGAAAAACAGGTGTCGAACATTCTTGGGAACCCGCAGGGCCAATCGGCAGCCGTCATTCGTGAACCTATCGGGTTTTTTAGGATCAGCGTCTTTCACTTTCAGGCGAGAGACAGACCACCATCCCCGACCCTGCATTCTGTGTAGGAACTGCCAAACGCGGTCTCGCGTCTTTTTCCATTCTTCCTTGTCATTCGGCGTGATGTCGAAAACCTCCGCAACGGCCTCGTTCAATGTGAAAATCCACTCACCGGGCTGCATCATGTAAACCAAACGGTGTGGCCACGGCTGTGCGTGTTTTTGGTAGTTGACGCAGTTGGCGATCCAAAGAACCAAGTGTCTTTCCCAACACTTGAACCGCCTCCAGAGTGGAAGACGCCGCAAGCCCAGTTGCTTCTTGTTCAGCCACGTGAAAGGTTTCTCCCAGGGTTCGCGGGGATCGTTGGTTTTTGAGGTCTGTGTCATCGTCGCCCGTCCCTCTTGTCCACCTCGTCGCGGAGAAACTTACGGCCTTCCTTGAACGCAGCAACCAGTGTGCGGGCATTTAGGCTTACAGAGTCAGCCGCAAGATCGCCGAGAAGGGCGCGCGCCTCTGGGGTGTCAGGGAAATGCAGAAGGCAACGCGCACCCGTCCATTCCGCACCGACAGGCCGAATGTCATGCGCAATCAGGACGGCCCACTGGATGTCATCATGAAGGAGGAGAAACTTCGGGCGGGGATTCATTGTCCCTTGACTCCCTGGTGTCTCGTTACTTCTGGCCGCGCCAAAACGCGGCCCCGTGTTACTACTGCTGCCAGTGTAGCACAGAAGCCTGAGATAAACTTCAGCGGAAGTTTGAAATCATTAAAGAGCAGAGAGCGACAACCACGAAACGCTCTCTAGGAGCGGCCTTTGTGAGGGTGACGATGCTCGAAAAAACTAAACTTTCTCGAAGGTTTAGCGAAGTTTGAAGGCTTGTTGCCCGCGTTTCGTTTTAAGGGCAAGGTTGATCCAATTCCTGATTTGCTGGTCGTTCGGCAGGTGCCCACACTTCTCGTTGGCGTAGCTGGCGATCTCCCGAATGAGCCTTGCCTTCCAGCGTCGACCCACTTCTGGCGCCGGCCTGTCCGTTCCCTCTCTCGCGCAGAAGTCCTGCCACGCCTTGCGGATTGCGCACGCGTTTCCTTTCCCTTCGCCTCCGCGCACCTCTGACCAGTCGTGTCGGGACTTGGACCGTGGGTGACCTTTGGTTTCTGTGGTCGGTTCTTCTCCCGACACACCAGGGAAGGGCACCGGCCAACCACACCTTTCGCAGACGCGATTGGCCGCAAACTGTGCGGCCTGTGAGACTATACGAGCCGGTGTAATGCACAGCCAACCTATACCTCGATGATGTCGTGCTTTCAGCAAGATCGGAAACTCGGGGTGCCAGAATGCTTCCTCTATCGTATCCGGTTCCCTTTCCAGGATTTCGATTCCGAACCGCTCCGCTGAAAGCCACTTCGGATCGTCCTTGTCAGAAAGCCCTCGGGAGAAAAAAGGATGTTTCCTGTTTAGCGTTAGAACCCACCTTGCAGGTATTCTTTTACCCCCGATGAAGCACGATCCCGCCGCAAGCAGTTCGGACGGCACCGGTTCTCTAATCCATTCCTGGATAATTTCTCGCACCGTTTTCTCACGTATAAGGTCAACTTCGCAGACAAGCGTCTCAGAGTCGTCCTCCTCGACTATGGTTTCGCATTTTCTCCCCAAGTCGGTTCTCGTAATCTCCAGGATCTCCTGGATATTGGGAAGGTTCACCCCCTGACGCAGTTCTTCCGTCAATGATCGCAAACGAGAGTCTTGATCCTCAAACAACGCGGAAAGCTCCGCCTCCAAAGCATTCCGTGCGCGCGATAGGTTTCCAGGTTTGTTGTCTTGCCGTGCGAGTTCAACGACACGTAGATGGGCACTCACGAGCTTTCGTTGCTTCTTCTCCCCAGCAAGCACGGGGCGTCATCCTTTGTGCCTTGTTTTTTGTTCCTGGCCGAAGCGCTCGGCCACTATCGGGAAAGCACTCTGTCAGGCCGCGCGCGGCTTGTCAACGCCAGACACCGGCGCGGAAGCCCGAACTCGCCGCCCGCGCGTAGTAGTATCTGTTTGGAGAGTCAAAGTGGTTGGCCGACCGACCCTCGGCGGGGGGGGCTCAAACGCGCTTCACAAGATTTTTGTGCATACCACCACAACTTGTGCTACAACCCACGCGCGCACACACGTTTTTCCTAACAGTCGGTCAAACTACGCAAAACCCCAACCGGACAGAACTTCAAAAATAGCCGCCGACCGGGGCGGAGACAGCCCGAACCCCTCGTCACTTCCGGCTCTCATTCAGCCTTCAGCCCTCAGCCTTCAGCATTCATCCTCTTTTTGGCCGAAAATCGCACAGACCCGAACTCACGTGCCTTTTTGAAGGCGATCCCAACGGTAGGGCTATCCTGATACCCTTTCGCCCTAGATCGCGGCCCAACCCGCACGTGGACGCGCGTTTCCGACGCGCAAGGGGCACTCCTGGGGCAACCATCAGCCCGCCCACCATCCGGCACCATCCGTCTTTGGCGTCCCGACCTGGGCCTAATAGCCGCCCCATGCAGTCAAGTCGGTCTTGACGCGAAAAGGTCCCTCTGGTAGCAATAAATCTGTCCTTCGGGTTCGAGTCCATTGCACCGCCAGAGGGAGACCTATTCCCATGAGCTCTGCCGATCAGAATCGAGAGGCGGTTCTAAGAATCCTTGAGAGCCTCAACGGACTTGATCCACTCAAGAGTCTATTCTGGTCGGAGTTGAACTATGAGCGGGTCAACCAGCCGCTTTCCCGGCGGGGCTGGAATGAGACGGCAGCCAATGCCCTCGATGAAGACCCTATTCTCTTCGCTGCCGGAGGCGAAGGCAACGACTTCCACGTGATCTACGGTCGCCTTGCCTCCGACTGTCTGCTTCGTGGGCTTGAGCGACCCGTCGTTTCCCGGCTGCTCTCTCAGCATCCCTATTCGCTTTTCGTTTTCTCCAATCGCCAACAAGACCATTGGCACTTCCTCAACACCAAATACGATGAAGACACCGCCAAACGGCAACTCTTTCGCCGAATCACCGTTGGACCCGAAGAACGTCTTCGCACCGCCTGCGAGCGGCTGGCTATGCTCGACCTGGAAGATGTCCGCACTCCTTCGCCCCTGGCAATTCAAGACCGACACGACGATGCCTTCGATGTCGAGAAGGTCCAAAAGGAATTTTTCCGCACCCTCGACGACATTTACAAGAAAAGCGTTTTGCCCGATATTCAGCGCGGCGAGAAGGACGAGGCAAACGCCAATGAAGCCGGGTTGATTTTGCTAAACCGCATTCTGTTCCTCTATTTCGTTCAGAAGAAAGGCTGGCTCGAAAAGCGGTATGACTATCTGGCAAAGGCTTTTCAGGATTATCGAACAAAGGGCAAATCTGCCGGCTACTATTCGGAGTTTCTTTGGCCGCTGTTTCAGGCGCTCTACACGCCGAAAGAGGACCGCGACAGTGCTCTGGCACAGTTCAAGAGGATTCCCTTCCTCAACGGCGGCTTGTTCGAACCCCAAAGCACGATTTCCGACGCCGACCTCAAAGTCACCAACGCCACCTTTGCCCGTCTGTTCGATGAACTTCTCGAACGCTACAACTTCACCGTTGCCGAAGACACGCCGCTCGACATCGAGGTCGCCGTGGACCCCGAAATGCTTGGCAAAATCTTCGAGGAACTTGTCACCGGCCGCCACAGCACAGGGGCCTATTACACGCCCAGGCCGGTGGTGGATTTTATGTCCCGCGAAGCGCTCAAGGGCTATTTGGGCGGCGGCGAGGCGGTCGAAAAGTTCGTGGACGAACACGACGCGCGCGACTTGTCCGATCCGGAGGCGACGCTCGATCGGCTGCGCTCCATCAAGGTGTGCGATCCAGCATGCGGGTCGGGGGCCTATCTGGTGGGGATGTTGCACGAACTGGTTGCCCTGCGGCAGTCGCTCTTTGCCAGCCGCCATGTGGATCGGAAAACGAAAACGGATTATGACCGGAAGTTAGAAATCATACAGAACAACCTGTATGGAGTGGATAGCGATGCGATGGCGGTCAACATCGCGCGCCTTCGCCTCTGGCTCTCGCTGTCGGTGGAATACGAAGGCGAAAAGGGCACGGATCCCCCCGCGCTGCCGAATCTCGACTTCAAGATCGAGCGGGAAGACAGCCTGCTGGGGCCCGACCCAAGCGGCGGGCCTGCGCCCGACATGTTTCGGATGGAGCAGATCGAACGGTATGACGCGCTGAAAGCAGAATATCAGCAAACCAACATTTATGGGAACAAGGGCCAACTGCTCCGCAAGATTAGCGCTCTGCGGCGCGAAATCACAGAATGGGCTCATCCGGGCGTTGCCGTGAAGGGCTTTGACTGGCGTGTGGAGTTTGCCGAAGTATTCAATCGGCCCCGGGCATCAGGATTCGACATCGTTCTGGCCAACCCGCCATACGTGCGTCAGGAGCTGATCGGGGGACAGAAAGGGCATCTCCTTCAACTCTACGCGGACGTGGCGGAGGGGAAATCGGACCTCTACTGCTATTTCTATGCGCGCGGGTTGCAGTTGGTCCGCCTCGGGGGGATGCACGTTTTTGTTTGCTCTAACAGTTGGCTCGATGTCGGGTACGGCGGCAAGCTGCAGAGATACCTGCTCGAGAATGCCCACGTCCTTTCCATTTTCGACAGCGCGGTGGAACGGCAGTTCTCGACCTCCGACATCAATACGATCATCAGTGTCGTTCGAAAGGGCAAACCGCCGGACGAGGCGACAACGAGGTTCATTTCGCTTCGCGCGCCATTCCTCGACGCCCTGGCCGATCCAAAGCTTCGCAAAGAGGTCGTCCGAACGCGCCTGGAACTGTGGCAAGCGGGGCTTGGAGAGACCGATAAATCGGGTCGGAAAGGATATACCGGCAACAAATGGGGCGGGAAATACTTGCGCGCGCCGGATATCTACTGGACAATTCTCGAAAAGGGCAAAGGCAAACTCGTTCGCCTCGGCGACATCGCGGAAGTGCGCCGCGGCTTCACGACCGGCGCGAACAAGTTCTTTTACCTCGACGCCGAACGCATTCGCCAGTGGGGCATCGAGGAGGAGTTCCTCAAGCCGGTGATCAAAAGCCCGCGCGAATGCAAACGTATCCTGATTGACCCGAAAGATCTGAAATATAAAATCTTCATGTGCCACAAAGAAAAGAAAGACCTCAAAGGGACGGCAGCTCTGCAGTACATCAAATGGGGCGAAGCGCAAGAGTTCCATAAACGACCCAGTTGCCGCGGAAGGGTGAGATGGTGGGAAGCTGGAGAGGAAAAGGGAAACAGTCTCTTTGTGAAAGAAGCGAATGAAACATCGGCAGTGTTCTTCAATCCTCAAAATTATCCTGCTGACTGTAGGTTGTATTGTGCCGATCTTGTCCATTCGTCATTCCTGTTCCTCAACTCACCTATTGCCGCGATGATGTTCGAGATATACAATCGAGCGGGGTTGGGCGAGGGTGCTCGAAGTCTGATGGTAAGCGACTATGCCGATGTGCCTTGCCTAAAGCAGGGCGTACACCCTGAGAAAGCGTCTGACATTATGGAAGCAATATCCCGTAGCTCCCCCAGAAATCTACGGACACCGCAGGAGAGGAAGTGGGAAACACTCGACACGGCCATCTTTGATGTATTGGGGCTTACCCGAGGCGAACGAGAAGCTGTTTACGAGGCGTTGATCGAGTTGGTGGAGTCGCGGCTGAAGAAGGCAGATAGCCTTTCTCCCAGAGAACAGCGCAAGCGTTCGAAGCCCATTTCCGAAACGGTGGGGAATGCGCGTGATGTTCCGGATGAGGAATCGTCGGAGGACGAATGACCGCAGCGATCCGGGCCTCGCTCATCGCCACTTCCTCCGATCGGCAAGCCATCGTTGCGCTTGTGCAGAAATGCCTTGACGCGAAAGGCGTCGGGTGCGAGGCGTGGGAGGCGGAGATCAACGCCCGCGTGGCGGCGCTGTATCGGCTTTGATCGAGGGAGTTGTGAAGGGAGTGGAGCAGGCTTTCCAGCCTGCAGGATGTGGGCGTTTCTGGAGTGTTGGAAGAAAAAAACAAGAGCAAGGATGGACTGGAGAGTTGAGAGAAGAGAGACAAGAGAAAAGGCAGGCTGGAAAGCCTGCCCCACAGTTTTATCGAAGGAAGTTGCCCCATTGGCAGCCGGATGGGGCTGTTCTTTTTCTGACTTGGCGGCTGGCGGATTCTCTGCCGCGCGAGGCTGTGGAACGTCTGCGTGTGGAACGGGAGCGCCTGATGGTGCTGCCGGCGCATGCCAATGAATCGCCTCGGGAGAAAGCGTTGCGTGTGGGCAAGGCTTTGTTTGCAAAGACGGATGTGGCGTTGGCCGAGGCCGTGCGGTCTGGGGTGGGGCCGCGATGGTTGGGGGAGGCGCGGATTGCCGAGGTGGTTCGGTCGAGTTTGTATTTCTGGCACGGGCGGCGGTATCTGCTGCACCGGTATGTGATCATGCCGAATCATGTGCATGTGTTGCTTGAGCCGGCGGAGGTGGAGCAGCCTTTCCAGGCTGCTGAATTCGCGCAGGCTGGAAAGCCTGCGCCACATCAACAGCCTGGGCCGCTTCAGTCACAGGCTGGAAAGCCTGCGCCACAACATCAGCCACAGTATCAGCCGTTGCGCGTTATCACCCAGGGACTGAAGGGTTATATTGCGCGCGAGGCAAACCGGCTGTTGGGGAGGCATGGGATTTTTTGGCAGGACGAGGGATTCGATCATTGGATTCGCGACGAGGAGCGGTATCAGCGCTGTATTCTTTACATTGATCGTAATCCGGTTGACGCCGGATTGTGCGGTTCGTCGGAGGCATGGCGTTGGGGAAGCGCGGGGGAGTCGGTGGGTTAGCCTGAAGCGGCAAGACCGGAAGCAGCGGAGTGGCGCAGCCTTGACATCCACCGCTGTGACGGCAGGCTTGCAATCGGTTCTGGCGCCCCGGTATAGTCTTTGCCGGAAGGAGTGATAGCCATGTCACGCTCGATACCGGCCTTGGTCAATCACGCCTTACTGGTTTGGGCGCGCGACCAAAGCGGCTTTGACTTGGAACCCGTTGCCCGGCGATTGAACGTTTCGCGGGACCGGTTGGCGGCGTGGGAACGCGGAGACTCGAAGCCGACTGTCCGTCAGGCGCAGGAGTTGGCCAGGTTCTATCATCGGCCGTTTGGCGTCTTCTTTTTGCCCCAACCGCCCACCTTGCCTCCATTGGCCGCCGAATACCGCCGCCTGTCGGGAATTCAGCCTGGGATGGAATCGCCGGAGTTGCGGCTGGCCATCCGTGTCATGTCTCATCGGCGGGAAGTGTCGCTGCAGTTGGCCGGCGAACTCGGGCTGCCGGTCAGGGAGTTCCCCATCGCCGTTCACTTGTCCGAGCCGCCGGTGGAGGCGGGACGTCGTCTCCGTGAATGGTTTGGAATCACGGCGGATGAACAACGGGGCTGGCGCGATGACTGGCAGGCGTGGCGGCGGTGGCGCGAAGCGGTCGAAGCCGCTGACGTTCTGGTCTTTCAATTTCCGAAAGTGACTCTGGCACAAGCGCGAGGCCTTTCCTTGCTGCGGTTTCCGTTACCTGTGATCGGCATAAACAGCAAGGAATCAGCGCCCGGAGCGCGGTCGTTTACCCTTCTGCATGAATTGACGCACATCGCGCTGGCGCATGGCCAGGAAGAGCGGGTCGCGCAGCTGGAGAATCGCGACGAGCGCGCGTGGTCGAGCGTCGAGCGGTTTGCCGAGGAGGCTGCCAGCGCCGCGCTCGTCCCCGCCGACATGCTGTCGGAATTCCTTGCGACGATGAGGGTTCCGTCCGGCGGCTGGGATGTCGCTCGCGTGCGGCAATTGGCGACCAAGTTCCGGGTTACGCCTCTTGCGATGGCCACACGCCTTCGCTCGGCGGGCGCGCTTAGCTGGGAAGAAGACCGGCAATGGCGGGAAGAGTGGGACGTTTACGTGGCCGGCCTCAAGCCGCCCCGCGGCGGTTATGCCTCACCTGAGGTAAAAGCTTTGAACCGCAGTGGACGCCCCTTCGCGCGATTGGTCTTGGAGGCTATGGACGCCAATCGTATCACCGCCGTGGAAGCCTGTCGCTATCTCGATCTCCGGTTCGATCATGTGCAGAAGCTTCGCAGGGAACTCCAGGCAGACGCGGCCGCACAGCAAGGCCGGCGCGACGATGGAGAATAACACAAGGGGGAAGCAGACGTCCGCGTGTATTCCGTTGACACCAGTTTCTTCATGGATTGGCAGGCGCGCTATTATCCCTTGGACCTGTTCCCGTCCTTGAATTCCCGGATCGAAAACCTGGTTTCCACTGGGGTTTTCCAGGCGGTTCCCCTCGTCCGGGAAGAGATCAAAGCCATCGGAACGCCTGAATTGAAGACATGGGCTGACAAACATCCCGATCTTTTCATCCCTCTCGAGCAGGAAGTGCAGCAGGAAGCGGCGGCCGTCGAGGCGCGGTATCCTGATCTGATGGACCCGAAGGGCCTATACGAGTCAGCCGACGCTTATGTGATTGCCCTGGCTAGGCTAAAAGGCGGCACCGTGGTGTCGCAAGAGACATCGGCCCACGAAAAGCGCAATCCGGGAAAAAACCATTACATCCCCGACGTGTGCAGAGATCTTGGCGTTTCTTGCATCAACTTGCTTGGGTTGATGCGCCGGGAAAAGTGGAGATTCTGACAGCCAATGCCCGGCCGCCAACGGCGTGGACTGCGAGGTCTGGGAAGCGGAGATCAACGAGCGCGTGGCGGCGCTGTACGGGCTATAAGTTTGTAGTTCCGCCTTTAGGCGGGCCTTGAAAGCCCCACTGAAGTGGGAACTACGAACGTAAGCGGGGATCCAGGGCCGCGTTGCCACGCTTTACAGCCTGACGCCCGACGAGCGCCACATCATCTCAGGCTTCGCCCCCGCCACCGCCCGTCCAAAAAAACGGGGAAGCCGATTTATCCGAACGAAGCGCTTGACGTTTGAGATCAGCCGGAGATGATATGGGATTTGGAAAGAACGTATCTGAAAAGCAGGGTCGGGGCGATGGAAATAGGGCTTGACAAAGTTCGGCCACCCGATAGGATCACCCTTGAAATTGCCCCCCGTTCGACACGCCGAAAGGCCTCGGGCGGGGTTATTTATTCTGGGGGATGTCCCGATGGCTGTGGAGCCGGCCACCAAACGCGCGGTTGTCTTTGTTGACGGCCAGAACCTTTATCACTCCGTTCGGGAGTCGTTCGGCTATACCTACCCGAACTATGACGTTGGTGCTCTTTCGCAGAGGGTGTGTGAGGAGAAGGGCTGGCATCTGGAGCAAGTGAGGTTCTATACGGGCATACCCGATCCCGTTGATGATCCTTTTTGGAATTATTTCTGGACGCACAAGCTGGCCATGCTGGGCCGCCAGGGCATCCGTGTATTTTCGCGCCCTTTGCGCTATCGCAATCGTGTGGTAAGGCTGCCCGATGGTTCGGAGCACACCTTTATGGCGGGCGAGGAAAAGGGCGTGGATGTTCGTATTGCCATTGATGTGATTCGAATGGCCCACCGCAACGAATACGACGTAGCCCTGGTTTTCAGCCAAGACCAGGATCTCTCCGAAGTGGCAGATGAGATTCGCCGCATCGCTCAGGAACAGAATCGTTGGATCAAGATTGCGTCCGCCTTTCCACTCAGTCCGACAAGCCGCAACCGTCGTGGCGTCGAAAAGACCGATTGGGTGCCTATTGACCGCGCGACGTATGACGCTTGTTTGGACCGGCGCGACTACCGGCCCAAAAGAGGAACATAAATCGCGTGAACAGGTTTGCAGTGGGGAACCCGCGTCCTGCCGAAAGTGGAGACCGATCCACTGAAAGAGAGCACCGCTAGGCATGGTACACGACATCATAGACAATCGCCAGGAGAAACTCCTGGATCACATCAATTGCATCCTCAGTTCCACCGAGCGGGCACGGTTCGCGGTCGGCTATCTCTTCCTATCCGGCTTGGAGAGCATCGGGAACAGGCTGCAAGGCATCAAGGAGTTGCGGCTGCTCATCGGCAATACGACAAATCGTGAGACTTTGGAACAATTGGCCGAGGGATATCGCCGATTGGAAATGGTGGCCAATGCCGTCGAGGAACAAGCCTATCCCAAGAGAACAGAGTTGAAACGAATAACCGGCGAGACCGCCGAACACATCCGGTCGGGCATGGAACTCATGGACCAGACGGATGAGGCGGAGGCGCTGGTCAAGACACTGGTGCGGATGGTCGAAGAGAAGCGGCTGAAGGTTCGCGTCTATACGCGCGGACGGCTTCACGCAAAGGCCTACATTTTCGACTACGGCGATGTGTATAGCAAGGACGGCAAGCCGATGGATCGCCATGAAAAGGGCATAGCGATTGCGGGTTCATCGAACCTGACCCTTTCAGGGGTCACTCACAATACCGAGCTGAATGTGATTGTCCATGGAAACGACAACCATGCTGCATTGGTTCGGTGGTTCGAGGAACTGTGGAACGAATCGCAAGATTTCGACGAAACCCTGATGCAGGAAATGAAGGAATCGTGGGCGGCGGCAGCCGTCAGGCCTTACGACATTTACATGAAAACCCTGTACACGCTGGTCAGAGACCGGCTTGAGGGAGAAGACGACCGCGATATTCTGTGGGACGATGAAATCACCAAACGGCTGGCCGATTTTCAGAAAGTGGCCGTTCGGCAGGCCGTCCAGATGATCCGTGACTATGGAGGGACCTTCATCGCGGATGTCGTCGGCCTTGGGAAGTCGTATATTGGCGCGGCTGTGGTCAAGCATTTCGAGCGGACAGACCACGCCAGGCCGCTGATACTGTGTCCTGCGCCGCTGGTTGAGATGTGGGAGCGATACAATGAGTTCTATCAGCTGAACGCCCGTGTACTCTCTATGGGGTTTCTGAGAGAACAAGACGGTGGCGGGCCAAGTCTGCTCCTCGATGATGTCAAATACCGCGAAAGAGATTTCGTTCTGATAGACGAGAGCCACGATCTTCGATATCCGGATACACAAAGATACAGAGTGGTGCAGTCGTTTTTGGCCACAGGCCGGCGTTGTTGTTTTCTGACTGCCACCCCGCGCAACAAGACCGCATGGGATGTGTATCATCAAATAAAGCTCTTTCATCAGGATGAGATGACCGACCTTCCGATCAACCCGCCGAACCTGAAAGAATACTTTCGACTGATTGAAGATGGGCAACGCAAGCTGCCCGACTTGCTGTCGAAGATTCTGATTCGGCGGACAAGGAATCATATTCTTCGTTGGTATGGTTACGACGCAAAGACCCAGCAGCCGGTGGACCCCTCGCGTTTTCATGAGTATTTGGATGGGAAGCGCCGTGCTTATGTGATCGTTGCTGGGCGGCACCAGTTCTTCCCAAAGCGAGAACTGGAGACAATCGAATACAGTATCGAGGACACTTACCAGGGTCTGTATCAGCAGCTGCGTGGTTATCTTGGAAAGGGTCGGCGAAGTCAGCAGCCCCCCCTGGCGACGGACGACAAGCTGCGAGATGAACTCACATATGCCCGCTATGGCTTGTGGCACTATGTCGTGAAAGAGAAACAGCGAAGAGAACCCTATGCGAGTTTGCACAGGGCAGGGGCAAATCTTCGTGGTCTGATCCGCGTACTCTTGTTCAAACGATTTGAGTCGAGTGTATATGCGTTTCGAGAGACCATCGGAAGATTAGCGGCGGTTCACAACAGGTTCCTCGAGGCCCTTTCACAGGGATTTGTTCCGGCGGGAGAAGAGGCACAAGCCATCCTATATGAGCCGAACCGGGCGGAAGAACAGGATTTAATGGACGCCCTGAGAAAAGTCTCAGGCCGATATGACATAAGAGACTTTGATTCCGACCGTCTGAAGACACACATCGAGCATGATGCCCGTTTGCTACAAAGGATACTGAAACTGGTCGAGCCAATAACTCCGGCTCAAGACGCGAAACTCCAGACACTCAAGAAGTGGCTTGCCCAGAAGCCTCTTAAAGAAGGGAAACGATTGATTTTCACCCAGTATGCTGACACAGCACGATACCTGTTCGAGGACCTCAATCCAGAGGGCAAACGAGACGAGGTTGAGGTCATTTACAGCAGCAGCGATAAGAGTAAATCCCGTGTGGTGGGCCGTTTTGCACCAAAGGCAAATCCCGAATACCGTCCTTCATCAGGCGAGAGCGAGATCGTAACGCTGATTGCAACAGACGTTCTGGCGGAGGGTCTGAATCTTCAGGACTGTGACAAGACCATCAACTATGATCTCCACTGGAACCCGGTACGGCTGATCCAGCGATTCGGTCGAATAGATAGAATTGGGTCTGAACATGACGTTGTTTATGGGTTCAATTTCCTCCCTGAGACGGGTATCGAAAGACACTTGGGATTAAGAGAGAAACTACGAAACCGCATTCAGGAAATACATGATACGATTGGGGAGGACTCGGCAATACTCGATAAATCGGAACTGTTGAATGAGGATGCAATGTATGCGATCTACGAGAAGCAAGGGGGGCAGCTAAGTCTTCTTGAGGATGAAGATGGTGGGGACGAGTTTATTGACCTAAATGAGGCGGAGGAAATCCTTCGCCAACTGCGAAAAACACGACCGGAGGAATACGAGCGGATTGCTAATCTCAGAGACGGGATTCGCAGTGCAAGACCCTCTGACAAAAAGGGTTTATACGTGTTTTGTCAGGCCGACCGTTATCAGCAGCTATGTGTCATGAATGAAGCGGGGGGAGTTGTTACGAAGGACATCCCTCAAGCGCTCGGTATGATCAGATGTGGGCCAGATTTAGCACCACTTGGATTGCCGCGTGGCTACAATGAGGCCGTAATGCGAGTCAAGCGGGGGTTCACTGAGGAAGTCAAACACAGACAATCAGAAAGGGAGCATACGCTTTCTCTGCGACAAAGCCAGCGTTATGTTCTTAGAGAGTTGCGGGTGTTGTTTGGTGCACAGACAGATGAGGAAATCAAGGCACAGATCAACATCTTGGAAAAGGCTTTTCGCGGTCCCATCACCGACGCTATCAATCGTGAATTGAACAGGTTGCGGCGAAATGGTGTGACGGGGCAGAGCCTATTGAAGACCTTGAGCCAGCTGTATCATCAGCATGGTATGCGTGACTGGGCGGATCGCCGAATCTTCCAATTGGAGGGTCGGGCAGTTCCGAAGATCATATGTAGCGAAGCATTGGAGTAGTTCAATGGCACGCTGTGCGGGATCGGGGCCGCCCGCGCGTGTGTGTATATCATGTGGGCGTGGAAGAGTAATACACCGCGCGCCCTTCCCCCCTGGGGCTTCCCCCCCTGGGTCTTGGCCTTTTGGGGTTGGCCACAAATGGCTATTTTGGGCCAAACAGCCCCTTGACGGCTGATTCTCTTGGCTTTAGACCCGCTTTCCAGGCCCCCTACGCCCGTTTTACCAGCCCTTTCCCTGCCACAAACCCCAGATTGTGACATAATTCACAAAGCGCAGGATTGGACCCCTACCGCAGCCATCTGATCCTTGGCTGCAAGTCGAGGGTGCAAGTCGAGGGTGGTGCCGGCTGGTTGCTGGTGGTCTCTTGATCTCGACTATCGAATGGTCAAAGGTCTGGGGGATGCCCTGATCCAGGTATCCAGGTCAAGGGAGGGCCGGGGCTTCGTTGTGGGTTCGCTTAGCCATTTCCCTCAATCGGTTGTCATTCTTCTTTACCTTGTTCTACCCAGGATGCCACTTTGCAAAACTTGGCAGAGCAGGGAAAAGGGGAAATTTCTGGCCTTTAAGTTCAATTGTGCCAGTCATTTACGGGCTGGGCCTTTCGCGCTCGGCTTGACAGCCCTTATTCTTGGGGGCATACTTTTCTCGGTTGAAAGGGACAGGCTAATCCGACGAACGGACAAAGGGAAACGATCCGACTAACGGACGAAAGGAAAGGGGAAAGGCAATGGACACCGAACGGCGGCTAAAGTTAAGGGAATTCTGCCGGCAAGTTGCGGCGCTGACCGACGAACAGCGGGTGGCGCTTGCGGCCAGGATGCCGATTGTGACCTGTGAGGGGCATCCGCTCAGCACGTTCAACCAATGTATGTTGGCGTTGCAGGCCCAGCGGGTGTTGACGGTCATTGGTGGCTTCCGGCAATGGAAGAAAGCAGGGCGCTATGTCCGGCAAGGGGAGCACTCTTGCGGGTGTATTTGGGTACCAATGGGCAAGCGAAACGGGTCCGGCGATACTGAGGAAACTGAAGGCGAAACGGGAAACGGACCCTCGGACACCGACGAAGTAACCGACTTCATTCTGGTGTCGGTTTTCGACATCACCCAGACCGAAGCGATCCAGGTAGAGGTAGCAGCATGAGACATCAAGTTATCGGCGATAGGCTGGCAGAGCATTTTGGCAAAGATCGGGCTGACGTGATTCAAGGGAAAGGCGGATTCTGGCTTAAGGGTGATCGCTTCTATACGCTGAGGGAAGCGCGACGACTGACGGGAATCCCAGCACCGAAGCGAGCATATCGGGACGTGATCGGGCCTTGGGGAGATTGGGCGACGGTTGCGGCGATTAACGGCGTGAACCTTAAAGGCAACCGGTAGTCTCGCCCTTGCGCCGATGGCCTGGAGCGATCCAGGTCATGGCGGAATGGCAAGGCGAATCGAGGAAAGTGAGGTGAAAGCACAATGAAACTGAGCGAGAAATACCGACCGATGGACTGGCCCGATTTTGTGGGCCAAGATAAGGCAGTCCGAAAGATTCAGGCTTACGTGGCGACGAACCGGCATGGCGGGCGCGTGTTCCTGTTTCAAGGGGAGTCCGGTTCGGGCAAAACCTCAGCGGCGATGTGTGTCTGCAAAGACCTGGGGATCGCCGAGCACCGTCACACATTGCGCCAACTTCAGAACGGCGCAGCGATCAATCTGCGGTTTGTGAACGGGCGTGACATGGACTTGGCGACGGTTGAGGAAGTCAACGATTGGCTTCAGCATATACCATTCGGGCCAGAGGGTTGCCGGAAGGCACTGGTTGTTGACGAGGCCCAGGAAATGACGCGCTTAACACAAAACCGGCTTTTGACGGTGTTTGAGATCGTGCCGGAGTTTGCAACCGTGATCCTGACCACAACGGACGCCCGCCGGATGACCCGCGACGCGAAGCAAGGGGATCTACTGGCAAGCGGAGCGCCGGATCGCAAGAGCGCATTCGGAAGCCGGTTGACCGTGATCCACTTCGAGAAGCCACACACCGAGAAGATCACGGCACGGCTTGAGGAAATCGCATTCAAAGAGACCGGGAATGGCGTAGGATTCGACTACAAAACGATCATCCGGCTCGGCGGATGCAATGTCCGGGCGTGTATTGACGCCCTAGACGATCAAATCATTGAAGCAATGGCGCAAGGAGGTGAAAAAGAAGCGCCGGTCATGTAGAAACCGGCGCAGCACTAAGACGGACGCGAGAATCGAGGCTAACGGCTCTTGCGTCCATCGCTGTAGAAGTGCCCGAAATTGGTTGTGCAAGTCAATCCAAAAGAGAGGAAAAACCACAATGGGACAGTATTGGATTCCAGTCAACCTCGACAAGAGGGAATTCGTTCAGCCCCACAAGCTGGGCGCAGGTTTGAAGCTGTGGGAGCAAGTTGCAAATCACCCAGGCACAGGGGCGGCCTTGCTAATCCTGTGTGCTGCAATGCCGGAAGTGCGGGGCGGCGGCGACCTTGACCTTGAGGAAAACTGGCATGGCCCGGAGCGCATTTTTCCTGAGCATAACTGCAAACCCGGACCCATGCCCGAAGACTACGCTGTTATTGCCAAGCGGACAATTGGCCGTTGGGCGGGAAATCGGATTGCCCTGATTGGTGACTACGCCGAGCGGTCCGATCTGCCAGAAGCGGACCATGCCGACCTGATCTACAGCCTTTGCTGTAATGGACAGGATCGAAAGGAAACAATTACCTGGATGGAGAAGCGAATCTTGGAACGCGACCCCGAAGCTGCCGAAGAGGCGAAGGACCAGCTTGAGCGTTACCAGAGCCTCAAGCCCTACCGGGACATCACGAACGACGTTGCGGCGGTAATCGAGCATGAGCTGGGCGGCAAGTATGAGGGAGACGGTTGGCGCGAGTGGAAAGAAGCCACGGAAACTGAAAGCGTTCAACCGGAATCCGACGAGCGGATTCTTGTGGGTTGAACCAAAGGGCGGGCGTGGCATCAGAGCTGCGCCCGCCAAATCCGTGCCCGGCACGGAAAGAGCCGACAGCAAGGCCCCGAATGAAAGGATGGTGAAAGACAATGCGAACAGTCCGAATCCCTGTCGTTACCCTTTGCATGGTGCGCGAGTCAGTAAGTAACTATCGCGGCGAGCGTGTTCTTACCCCTGGGGATGCTGCGCGGTTGTGGCATGAATTCCAAAAGCGTCGCGGCGAGCCTGATCGGGAACAGTTCTGGGTTCTCTGTCTTGATTCCCGAAAGCAGCCGACAACCTTGCACATGGTGAGCCAGGGCACACTAAATAACGCGCTTGTTCATCCGCGTGAAGCGTTCAAGGTGGCGATCTTGGCGAACGCTGACAGTGTGGTCTTTTTCCACAATCATCCGTCTGGCAACGCCGAAGCGAGCGACGATGACAAAAAGATCACGACCCAATTGGTCGCAGCAGGAAAGATTCTTGGGATCGAGGTCTCGGATCACATCATCAGCGGACAAGACCGCTGGGCTAGTATGCGGGTACTAGGAATGCTGTAGAGTCGGAGGAATTGATGATGCATGGTTTCAGCGATGATATTGGGAAGGCCCAAGCAATCATGGCTCGCCTTTTGTGCGGGCCGATTGCGTGGGCTGTCCATAAGGTTACGGCGGAGAGACCAAGCGCGAGCTCTGAGGCGAGCTACTGGATCGAGCGCGAACACCGATCGGCAATTGCGTGGGTTAGGTTGGCACTGCCGACAGAGTGGAACGCTTTTGACCTGACGGACACAGAAGACACCGCCCGCGTTACCTGGGTCTTTAGGATTCTGTGTCGAGTCCTGTGCGCTGTAACAATCAAGGAAGCACGCCAGCTTTTGAAATCTGTGGCGGCAGGATACGAACCCATAAGCGAAGCCGACAACGAGGCCCCAACCTACCGCCCGCCGTGTGATTCGCCGGGTTTTGATCGTTGGCTTGTGGCGCGGTGGGCAGCGAGCGGCTTGTCGGGTTATCTTATGCGTCTGAGCCAATCCGCATGGCGGCAAATCCAAGACCGTGCTCAGGCCGCTGAATCGCTTGAGCTAACCGAAATCTATCTTGAGCGGGCGCGGAAAGATCAAGCCAAACTCGAAAAAGAGGTCGCAAAGGTCGGAGAACTCATGGACAAACTGGCTGCAATTCGGGCGAAATTCAACGGGCAAGCGTTGACAGTCGGCACATCAGGCAGAGTCAACGGGGATGTGTGGATCGCAACGGACATCTTAGATTCTGGCTGCCGCGTGCGAGCGCGGGCCGAGGGCAAAGCAGAGTCCAAAGAATTCACCGCCCCAACCTGGATGGCGGCAGTCGAGTTATTTCTGGCCGAAACCAAAAACGGAAAGGATGGTGGCAAACCATGAACCACAACGGACAGGTTTTCCGGCTAAGGGACGCAAGGCCGAATTGCGACGGGTGCGGCAAGCCACTTCCGAATGAGGTCTTTCCGACCTCGGACGGCAAGGAGCTCTTTTGTGGCGATTGCAGGAGACGCTACGGCTGTCTTGCTGAACGCTTTCGGGTGGTGCAACTGAACAGCGGGGCGTTTGTGGCGGACGAAATCTGAAGCGGGCCGACAGCAAGGCCCCGAACGAACAGAAAGGAGTATGCGATGGAACTGAATGGACAAACACAACAGAAACGGGTTGAAAAACGTAACATCCCTTCTCTGACGCCCGACCAGATTCGCGCTGTTTTTCTTTATGCGGACAAGCTTCTGGCAACTCCGCTCCTGGGGGCGCAGCGGCGTGGCCTTTTGGCTTGGGTTTTAATGACGACTGGCCTGCGAATCAGCGAGGTGTACCGACTCGATGTCTCGGACATCAACTTGACAAGCCAAACACTCCGAGTATGGCGGCACAAACGCTATCGGCAAAGCACACCCAACGACCCTGGCTGGGTCAAGGGCGTGCGATACAGCGGTGCAGTCCGTGACACGATCCCTATCCACCCCGCACTGGCGGAGCGAATGCGAGCCGTCATCAAGGCCCCGAGCGGTCCCTTGTGGATCATAACCTGGAACCCCTCAAAGCGGTGCGCTGTGCGCACATTGCGCCAGGACTGGAAAAGGTTTGCCCGGGACTCTGGGATTCCGGGTTTGCCGCAAGGAGTTCACATAACACGCCACACGGTGGGCACCCTCATGGGCTACACCGGGACGGTGTTTGACGTTATGAACCAGCTTGGCCATGCGAGCATTGCAAACGCCAGTTGCTATGTGGATAGGAATCCTTGGCGGATGAAGGAGGCGCTGAAGATCGCGTTTGATGACATGCTGCCGTGACCGTTAACGCTCTATGACGGCGTAGATGTCCGTTTCGCGCAAGATGGTGTATGGCTTACCGTCAACTTCGACTTCGGCACCCTGGAATCGGCCAAAGAGAATCTCTTGACCGACCGAAACATGCACCGGTAAGTACTGGCATGTTTGCTCGTCCACCTTGCCCGGGCCGACAGCCACGACGCGACCGCGTTGCGATTTCAGAGTCGAATCCCGCGCCGTCTCAGGGATGAAAACGCCGCCTGGTGTTCGTTCTCTTTTCTCCTCGACTCGCTCGACGAGTACCCATTCACCCAATGGACTGATCTTCATGGTTTTCTCTCCTTCCGTCAAGCCCTTCGGTTGTCTTTCCCGTCATTTCTTCCCCAACGGCGGAACGGGGCGAGCCAACTTTCACGACAAAGCAGCTATGACTCGAATGCGTCGATCTGCGTTGATGATAGAAAAGACTCTCTCCGCTGTGATAGGACGCTATTCATCACACCTGCGCTATGGGCGGGGTGAGTCATGCAGAAAAAGGCAACGGCCGATGGAGTTTTCCGCTGCTACTTCAACCTGGGGATGTCGTTGAGAATCTGGCCAAGTGCCACGGCACGTACGTTTTCGCTCAGCGGGAAGGTATGATCGCCGGCATGGATGATGTCCAGCTGATCCAGCTTGAGATCGTAAAGCGCAATTTGCGCCGAACGGGTCAGTGTCGGCGCTGACGTTCGCTTGATTTCGAACCCGAGGCGAGTTCGGCCACGCACGATCAGCAAATCGAGTTCGGCTCCGGTATGGGTAGCCCAAAAAAAGCACTCGTGATCCTCGACGCCAAGCCGACGCATCAGTTGGTCAATCACGAATCCTTCCCAGGAGGAGCCGAGCTTTGGATGGGTTTCGACGTCGGCGAGCGTCGGGAGATTGAGCAGAGCATGAAGCAGGCCGCTGTCGGACACGTACACTTTTGGCGAACGGACCTGGCGTTTGCCGATGTTCTCGTGCCAGGGCGCGAGTTGTCGGACTACGAGTGCGGATATCAGCCGGTCCAGATAGCCGCGGACGGTTGTATCGGCCACGCCGAACGACCGACTGAACTCCGATGCGTTCCAGACCTGGCCGTGGTAGTGTGCGAGCATCGCCCAGAACCGCCGCATAGTTGCCGAACTGATGTTGATCCCCAGCTGGGGTAGATCGCGTTCGAGGAACGTCTGAACGAACGCGCGGCGCCATTCGAAGCTGTCAGACTCCGAGCGGGCCAGGTACGAACGTGGGAGCCCGCCCCTGCACCACAGCTTGAGGTGGTTTCGGCTTCCGATTTCATCCAGTGCGAAGCCACCCAGGCGATGGTACGCGACGCGCCCTGCGAGGGTTTCGCTGCTTTGCCGCAAGAGGTTCGGTGACACGCTTCCGAGTATCAGAAAGCGACAGGGTCGCCGGCGGCGGTCCACCAAGACGCGCAGGACCAGGAAGAGGTCCGGATGCCGCTGGATTTCATCAATGATGACAAGCCCCTTGAGGCGTTGGAGGACCAGCATGGGTTCGGCCAAGCGGGCAAGGTCTTCGGGGTTTTCCAAGTCAAACCAATGGATCTGCTGTTTCAGGCTTCCGGAAAGCATGCGGGCCAGCGTGGTCTTCCCCACCTGCCGCGCCCCAGTAATACCGACCACGGGGTGCCTTCGGAGCAAGCCTCGCAGGATCGCCAGCTCTTGTTTACGCTCAATCATGCGCATGGCGTACCTTGAAATCTCGGTCGATGCAACAGAAATTTCAATGATGGTGACTTCGTGACTTCCTTTCTGGCGAGGTAAGGTGGCGCCTGGCCGAATGGTCTGAGCCGCACTGGCGGCAACAAGAAGGGTCAGGTTTTACTTGACGCCGCACAGTGGGTTTGCTAACAGTTCCCCATAAAAGTCATGGAGAGACAGGTGCATAGGGCTAAATGACAAGGGGAGACTGAGGTTTTGATCGCTTCGATTAGGGGTCCAAATGGAAAGCCGCGGGTGGTCCGTGTAGGTGCTGCGTCAGGGCAGTATGAGCAAGCCGGCGGCCGGCAGATTCTGTCTGCGAAAGCGAATTCACTATGAGCGGACGAGATCTTCAAAAGCCCGAAAAGGCTGAACTGTCTCAGACCGAAGGTCAGATGGTCTGGGTTCCGCCAGGGTATGAGATGGCTGTTGAGCAGCCGGCCCAGGAGCGCGGCCCTCATCTATGGGATTACATCTGGTTGATCTGGCGCAGGCGCTGGCTTGTTGCGCTAACTTTCGTTTTCTGCGCAGGGTTGGCCATAATCATAACGCTTCGTGCCACGCCCGTTTATGAGGGGATTGCGAAGCTGCGAATCGAGCCGGAGGTCCCCAAGATCCTCGGCTTTGATGATGTTGCTGTTGCGCAATCAGACTGGAAATCCAGCTTCATCGAAACGCAACGTCAGATCATTCAAAACCGAACCTTAGCGCGCCAGGTTGTGGAACAGCTGAACCTTTTCTCGGACGAGGAGACCGAAGAGAAGACCAGCGGGACGTCGAGCTCGCCGATCGCTGGCTTCATCGCCTACGTCAACTCCTTCCGCCGAAGCTCGAGGAGCGAACCGCCTCGCGACCCGGCGGAGAGCGCTGCTGTGCAAATGCGCGGTCGCGTAAGCGCCTTTTTGCGAAGCCTTACAGTTAGTCCGGTCCGTGACACGCAAATTGTTGAGGTGAAGTATCTTGCCAAGAGTCGGGCGCTTTGCGCGGACGTCGCAAATGCTTTGTGTGACGGCTATATCCGCTATAACTATCAGTCCAAGTTCGACTCATACAACTACGCTCGGGATTGGCTGAAACAGAAAATAGACGAGCTCAAGGCAAAACTGGAGCAATCCGAGGAGGCCCTTTACAAGTTTGCCGGAGGCGAAAACATCTTGCCGATGAGTGAGGGAAAAGACGGTTCTCCTAAACAGCCTGAAGAAGCACAACTGGAAGAGGCCGGGCTCAAGCTCGCCGACGCAGAACGCCAGCTTTTCGAGAAGGAATTCCTCCTGAAAGCGCTTGAATCCGCAACTACGTTCGGGACGTTCCTAACCTCAGACCAGCGGGTACAGAAGTTATTCGAAAACCTCGCCGATCTGCAAGTGCGCTACGATCAAGCCAGGCAACAGTTTGGCCCGGAAATGAGCGAGATGAAAGTGCTGGAGGCCGCCAAGAGCCGGCTTGAAAGTCAGATGGCTGAGGAACGTCAGCGCGCCTTGGAAAAGGCTCGACTGGAACACCAGCAGGCCAAGAGCACGCACAAGTTTCTCCAGGATACGTATGGGCAGCAGCGCAAGAAACTCATCGAGATGCAGCAACGTTTCGTGCAATACAATATTCTCAAGCGAGAAGTGGACGTCAACCGCGAGCTCTATAATAGCCTCCTGCAACGGTCGAAAGAGGTCGGGGTCTCGTCGGGGTTGAAGGCCGGAAACGTCTCAATCGTGGAGCCAGCCGAACCGCCCCAGTCACCGAAATACCCAAACAAACGGCGTAATGTGCTTCTTGGCGGCTTCCTTGGCCTCATGCTAGGGATCGGTCTGGTGTTCTTTCTCGACTACATGGACACAACCGTCAAGAGTGCCGAGGATCTCGAGCGGGTCGCGCAGCTGGCAACACTGGGATTTCTGCCTCACTATGGCCAGGACCGGCGGCGCGGCGGATCCCCGCTTCGTGTGGAGATGCTCACCCATGAAAAACCCAAATCCGTGTTCGCCGAAAATGTCCGCTATCTGAGGACATCGGTCGTGTATTCGTTGGCAGGCCGTTCGCCCAAGACGATTCTGGTTACCAGTTCCCTTCCGGGGGAAGGCAAGACCACCGTGGCCGTAAACCTAGCGACCGCCTTTGCACAAAGGGGTCACAGAGTTCTATTGATAGATGCTGATCTGAAACGGCCGGGTCTTCACAAGTTCTTTGAAGTGGATCGCAACAAAGGGCTGACCGAAATCCTGACCGGTCGGCTGGACGGAGAAGCCATTGCCGAAACGCAGGTCAGCAATCTTTTCATATTGCCCAGTGGGTCGAAAGCCCCCAACCCAGTGGACCTTCTCGACTCCGACGTTATGCGGGATTTGATGGTCTCTTTGGTCGAGAAGTATGAGCATGTCGTCATTGATTCGGCCCCGCTAATGGACATGGCCGACACAACTGTGCTCGTCCCATACGTGGATGGGGTAATGTTGGTGGTACGGCCAGGGAGAACTCCACGAGCCGTCGTGCGGAAGGTCAAGGAGAAACTCGCGGGGCTGCAAGGGCGAATTCTCGGAGCCGTCCTAAACAACCCGAAACAGGGTCCGGGCCAGCGGTATGGCTACGGTTACGGCTACGGTTACGGCTATGGGTACGGGCAGGGCTATTCCTATGGCGAAGAGACGGAACAAGCCGGTCAAGAAGCAGAAGAACTAACCGAGGCAACGGGCTCCGAAGTGGCCCTGCCACCGCCGGACGAACACGAAAAGACGTGACCCTCTCTGTCAGGGGCGACCACTTTAAGTTTGCTGAGGTCATATGTATAAGCTGAGCAAGCAGGAGCGTGAATTTCGAGAGAGGATGCGAGGGCGTTACCCTCCGGACCAAACATGGTACGCTGGGATGACACATTGCGGCCGCGAGCGCGAGATTGGCGATCGGATTTTTCTCGATTTCTCCGATAACGGGGTCGAAGAAGTTCTTTTGCCGGAAATCAAAGCAAGCCCAAGACGAGCCCAGGAGAAGTGCAGTTTGCCGGAGTTGCTTTTCTCTTCCTACGTTTTCTTTCGGTGCAAGATGACGGATAACATCTATATAAGGATCAGTTCATACAATGGCGTCTTTCAGATACTCGGCCGCGGTTACCGAATCCCGACCACGATCGAGGATACCGAGATGTCCCACCTCAAGGGGGTCCTGGCGACCCATCCCAAACCCAAATTGGCTTCCCGCTTAAACCTCGGGGCTGAGGTGGTCGTGACCGAAGGATTGATGGAAGGAATGCGGGGGCGGCTTATCGAAATCAGCAGCCGATACGCAAAGATCGAGACTTGCTTTTCCTTTCTGGACATCGGGACGAGCGTCGTCGTCGCGGTCCCAGCCGATCAGATCCAAGTTGAGCATTCCGCCGGATTCCAGCCGCGTCGTGACATTTTGGTTGGTGTCGGCCAACCACGAGGATAGTCTATGAGTTCTTCAAGCAAGACGAAACCGCGGTTAGGCCGCTCAGCCGGCAGAAACGAATTGTCCCGTTGTTTGTACTTGGTGGCCGCGAGTGGGTGCCTCAGTCTCGCCCTTTCGGGATGCGCGGGTTTCTTGACACAGAGTCGCCCGCCGACAGGCATTCAGAAGCCACCCGATCCCTACCAAAAAGCGCTCCAAGAAGCCCCGTCCGGCAGCAGATTGGCCAGATGCAACGGCGCGCGGGAGGGTATCGTCTTGGTCTGCACGACGTCCTAGAGGTCCACGTGTTCGGATACGACAAGATGAACACAGTCGCTCGCGTGGGCGAAAACGGCTGCATTAACCTCCCTCCACTTGGCGAAGTAAAGGTCTCCGGACTGACAGAGCGCCAATTGGAGACTCATCTTCAGGACCGATTGCGGGGTAAGTATCTTCAGGATCCTCATGTCACCGTCCTTGTGAAAGAGCCGCATTCCATGGAAGTGGCTGTCGTTGGGGAGGTGACGAAACCGGGAAGGTATTCCATGTTGGGCGAGAGGAGCGTGCTCGATTTGCTGGCGGAGTCAGGCGGTCTGACAGAGAAAGCGGGCAATGTCGCCTACCTTCTTTGGCTCGAGAACGCATCAACCAGCAATCCGTTAGGTGCGTCCCTCACATCGGCCAGCCTTCAGAACCCATCCGTGAACTTCGGCCCGGAAATAAGGAGCATCAAGATTGACCTGGACGGACTGTTGATCCGGGGTGAAGAGCAATGGAACATCCCGGTCAAGGCCGGGGATCTCCTGAATATTCCCGAGGCAGGCTGGGTTCACGTTACGGGACGCGGTGTTGAGAAGCCGGGAACCTATCCTCTGACGCGCACGGCAAAGACGTTGCGCCAGGTGATTGACGAAGCTGGGGGCTTGAAATGGGAAGCGAACAAGAAAATGTTCATTCTCCGAAAGGATGAGAATAACAGAGAAAGCGCCATTCTGGTTGACTACCGCAAGATTCTAAAAGATAGCCGCAATGATGTGCCAATGCATGCGGGCGATACAGTGATCACTGACCGAACCATCCCCAAAGGAGCGCTGGCGGGGACCGGTAGATTTGTTGCACAGTTAGTCCACGTCGGGATCTATGGAAGTGTACCGCTGTTTGCTCCATAGCAGCCCTGGCGCCCCCGCTTCAGGCGGGAGGCGGTTTGAATTGCAGTTGTGGAATGTGAGGGAATCGTGTTCGGCTCTCGAAAAGCAACCGTGAGCGTGCGGAGAGCGTCTAGGGTGGTTGCCCCTTTTCAGGACGGATATGCCATTGAGTATCTAGTGCGCCTTGTTTCCTCGTTTTCCCGTCCCGAGAACATAGTGGCCGCCTATCTGCGCCGCCCATTAGAGGGCTATTCCTTCCGCCACGGGATCGAGCAGCTGGCGAAAGGCCGTTTCGCGACGCGACGCCGCTCATCTGCCGTTTCTGCTGACGAGATCACGACCCGCGCCAGGAGGGTATCGGATTGGCTTAATGGCGAAGACCCGAATGGAAAGAACCCCTATACTGTGTTGGGCCTTAGTTGTTCGGCGAGCGTCGAGGAAATCCATCGGCGGTATCGAGCTCTGAGCAAGCGAGTGCATCCCGACCGTCACAGTGTCGCACGACAGCGGTATTGGTGCGCGCGACAAGAAGAAATCAATGAGGCATACCGGATCCTTTCGGACCCCCGATTGCGCGGCCGATGGCATGCCGATCTTCAACGGCGACGAGAACTCCTTCAGGGTTTATGGGAGGTGGAAACGGCGGCGGCTAGATAACGGGAAATGCCAGGTTCGATGGCGTCCGATCCTGTCAAATAGGCTTTTGCTTTTGCCCAGACCATTAAGCGCTTGTGACTCATAGGCTTCCCGGAGTGGGAAATTGGCGACAAGAAAGCGTACTCGGAATTACTTTCTTCTGGCTTCCGCCTGGTTGGGTCTGATCGGTTTTGTCTCTCTCCAGCCCAAGCCGCCCGGGGTGGATGCTTTGCAGCATATGGCGGACTGGTTTCCTTTCTCGGAAATGGCGATGCGCTTCTTGTAGGGGATCATTCATGCAGTGCTGTTTGGCGTCTGGGCGATTTTGTGCGCAATGGTTGTCGTGTCGGTGATGTCGCCTGTTTCTATGAGAAAGGTTTTCTTTTTCCCCATGGCGGCGGTAGTGGTCGTCGGGGTTGCGATTGAAATCACGCAGATCTGGATTCCCAACCGTGCGCCGGACCTGACGGACTTCGCAGGGGATTTTGTCGGCGCGCTTCTTTTTCTTGTGTTGTCATGGAGAATGTCTTTCGGTCCCTTCCAACTTTCCTCCCTCAACACTTGACCAACTGTGATGCAAGAGAAGTGACGATTCGCTCGGCGGCGTGTCCATCGCCGTACGGATTGACCGCGCGACTCATCGCTTCGTACTGCTCACGGTTGCCAAGCAGAACCTGTGTTTTGGCAATGATTTGTTCCTGATCTGTGCCGACCAGCTTCGCTGTTCCCGCCTCGATGCCCTCCCACCGCTTGTGCTGCATTGGTATCGTTGTTGAAGTATGAGCTTTTCCCGCCTGGTTCCCTCCTGTCTGCCCAACTGAGCAAGTGTTTGGTCAACTTCCCCGCCAAGGTAGCGGTCAGTCCTCACTTTTCCCACCGTTAGCGACAGTCCTTTCGCCCGCCACGATTGTCGTGCCACTCAGGTAGGCCCACCTCTTCGGCCACTGTCGGCCACGCCAACACACCAAAGACACACCCAGCGTGGGTCAATTTCCAACCGTTGCTCTGGGTCATTTTTTCACCGTTGACACCAGTTGTGTCGCATTTCACACGTGGTCTGGGGGCCGTGCGCACGGAATCAGACTCTTGCGCACGGTTAGATGGAACCGCCCGCCCGACAGGGGGGCCTGGGGGTGGACTGGGGGGGCGCTGTCCTTTCGTTTGTAGTTTCACCCCCGCCCAAGACCCCTTGTAGAAACGCGGGTTTTTTCGAGGATCGCCGCCGGGAGGCTATCCTCATACCTTTGCGACCTAGATCGCCCGCCAAACCGCGCGCTGGTCCAATTCTCCGACGCGCAAGGGGCCTTCCTACGACCGTCCGAATGGCCCCAGGGAGCGCCATAGAGACTCGCCACAGCCTCTTCTCCATGCGAAAGGTCTTTCCGGGGGGTATGGGTCGGATTCCAAACGGCGTGTGGCTGGGCTTCTCGACTACAACCGGTCGTTTTCCATTGCACGTATTTTGCACGGTTTGTTTACTAACCAAGCCCCTTTGAACCCCTTTTGAACCATCCGCGAAACTTTTCACGATGCAAAAGGGAAAGCCCGCAAGCCGTTGATATAACACGACTTGCGGGCTTATTCTCTGGCGTGCCAGGAGGGATTCGAACCCCCGACCTGCGGATTAGAAGTCCGCTGCTCTGTCCGCCTGAGCTACTGGCACGCAGTGTTCATTCTATTAGATGTACCGCGGTTTTCGCGCTCTCCCCTCTATGACGTTACATTCCCCATTGCGCTGGTCAAGCCGAAATTACGCCGAAGGTCTGAAGCGGCAACGTGGCGATAGTGGTCGGTCATGGAGATTTGCCGTTGACCCAAGATCTCCTCTGCGAAAGAAGTATTATTCTTGGTCGCCTCAGCCATTTCGGAACGTTCTTGTAGCCGACAGTCTTTAACGAAACCTTCCGACCCAATTCATCTATTTTCAGAATGCCAGCGCACCCGAGAACAGTCTCAAAGTCACGCCGGTCGTTGACATCAAGCCGAGATGCATGAAACCCTTCATTTGATTGTGAACAGTCAGCGGTTCAGCAAGATCATCACAAATGCAAAGAACATGCGAACGGACAAGCGTCCCGGGCTTTGTGGATCGGATTGTAACGAGCGGGCGATCCAAGTCAATCCTGGTTTTGAGTAACGCCCCATGCACAGAGTTCTTGGACGGCGCAAGAGCCGCTTCCCTTGCCCCAGTCGCCAGCATAGGTGCATAAAGGGTACTGTAGCGTGACGGGCAGGCTTGGAAGTCCACCCTCCTTGTCAGCACTTCTCCCAGCGATCTTGCTGACTGGTATGGCACCTATGGTTCGCCAAAATAGAGTCGTGGCATCGGAAGCCACTCGCGTTGGACCTATGGCTTGTTTTTCCTGCGTTTGTTGTGGGTATCCTGCCATAACTTCCGGGACAATGAGGTGCACTTGTAGCTGTTCGCCCTCCCGTACAACCCGGGAAACTTCCTCCGGCAGTCCGCTCTGCCGCGCGCACTTCACGGGAATGCGCTCCCCACCCGGATAACTCCTTTTATCCTTGACCGATCCTTATCATGAATGTCCCTGAATCTCCTAGCAGCCAACAGCGCAGTCCGACCCCACCATCAGGATCGTTCGAGACACTTTCCCTGAAGCCGGTCATAGTGCTGGAGGATAAGATCGGCAATGCTTACGGGGATCAGCGTGGACTCCGGCGGCGAGCCGGCGCCGCGGAACGTAGTTAGAATGTATTCCACGTCGTCGCGCGGGATTCCATAGAGAACGAAGTAGGCCGCATCGAGTTCGGCCTGAAGTTCGGCGCGCTCGTCGGGTTTCCATTTGTGCACGGGCGGATCGAAGCGCGCCGCCTTGGCCAACGGACGCATGTCGTTGCTCGTGCAGGTGAGCTTCAGGACGCGGTCGGAGACCCACTTCTCCAGAGTGCAGCGACGGTCCCAAAGACAGGCAGCTTCGTAGAAGTCGGGCGGAAAGACCGGCAGCTGCTCTACGATGAAGAAGTTCAGATGAATGCCCCCGACTTTCTGCCGCGCCACAAAATCAAATGCAAAGCTATTGAAGTTGGCAAGCAGACAGCATTTTTGTCTTTCGGAAATCTCTTCTCCCGTAAGCATAAGTGGTGCGGAGTTTAGTGCCCCTGCAAACGGTATGAAGGCTGCGATCATCGTGCGCGTATTCGTAGGGCTGGTGACGTCCTTGAAAGCAATCTCGGCGCTGTGCTTTTGCTCCGAGAGCCGCTCTACGACATGGTTTTCCTCCACCCACCAGCGCGGTTCGGGGAAGTACTCCGCTTCCTGATGTTGGACGGGCGTGGTGGCCGCCGTCTGTCCCTGTCTCATCCAGTTTTCGTCTTTCATAACCACACTCGCCGCGCGGTGGTCGTACATCTGGATCATTTTTGCCTCATACAAAGGCAGAAACGTCTTCTTGCCCTTTTTCCAGCAAGCGCCCACCCTCTTGAACCGTTTCGCCTTCAGCTGTTCGGCCATGCGGAACAACTCGGCGTCGTTGGTCTGATCGAACATCCTCAAAAATCGGATTCCCCAGGGATTTCCCGCTTCGCCCCGCGCGGCGTTCACGAGGATCGGCACACGCCGATAGACCGCTTTCGTCAGCTCGGCGTCGCGCTGGGAGCGAAAAACGGGGCAGGTGCGGGAGTTGGGATTCAGCAATTGGATGTCTTCGGCGGAAAGGGGGATATGCCGGCTGCGGTCGCGAAGTTCGCTCACCTCATGGGCGAAGAAAACGAAATCCGCCGCCGGCGTGCAGCGCTTCGAGCCGCCGAAGAGGAGCACGGAGAACTTGAAGGAGCGGTGAAGGTCGGGAAACAGGCCGCGCCGGTTCTCAAAGTCGTACAGGCCGATCAGCGCCTTACTGTCCACCAACTCGCGGAAGAACTCGCTCGTGGTTTGGTCCGTAGCGATGCCCGAGGGAACGAGCAGGCCCACTCGCCCGGTTTCCCGCACAATGGTACGCGCCAGCTCGGCGAAAACTGCATACGTGTTGACGTCCCCTTTCGCTGTAAGCGGGAAGCGACCGGATTGGCGGGCATAATCCAGAGTCCGCTCGGCTTGCGCTTTGGCCTCACAGTAACGTTCATGGAGTTGGGGGTTGGCTTTTTTGAGACCGGCGATGATCTTGCGTCGTGTGGCGGCGTTCACGGCGGCGGCAAGTTCTGGCGCGCGCGCGTCGAAAAACTCGCGTTCCTGAAGCTTCATTCGCTCCCATGGGGGATTTCCGATCACGCAGTCGAATCCCGGAGGCTCGCGTTTGAAAATCGCCGGAAAGATCGCCTGCCATTCCATGGCGCGCGGATGCACATTCGGATCGAAAACCAGACTGTTGCCGCAGACGATGTGGTCGGACAGATCGGTTAGGGTTTTACCCGGGCGAGCGGAGCGAATCCACAAAGCCAGCTGGGTGATCTCGACCGCCTCGGGTGAGACATCCACGCCAAAGAGATTGTCCTGAAGGATGATGTCAGGAATCTGCTCGCGCAGTGCTTCGGCTTCTTGGCCATCGTGAAAGACAATGTGATCAATGACCTCGTGGTATCTCTCTTCGAGCAAATCGTAGGCCTTGATCAAGAAGGCGCCGCTCCCGCAAGCAGGGTCCACGATCCTGATGTCGCGCAGCGCCGCAAGGCACGCGCGCCAGTATTCCCCCAGGGGAGGGTCGGGATCGGCGCTCGTCAAGTCGCCGCCGCGCAACTTATGTTTCTGCGCGAGCGCTGTGAAACGCTCGTCTATCTCTTTGCCGACCACGTTATGGACGATGAAATCGGTAAAATCACGTGGGGTGTAATAGATGCCGAAGCGCTTGCGTTCGGCGGACTTTGCCATCTTGGGCCCGGGTCCTTCCTCGACCTCGGTATCGAAGAAGCCACCCAGGCGAATTCGCTCGATGTCGTTTACCGACCTTTCGAATATGTGGCCCAGAACGTCCACGTTGACTTCGTCGCGGAAATCGTAATTGCCAACACTTTCGAAGAACCTTGTCCAGTCGTCGTCGAGTTGAAGATTGTCAACTTCCTCATCCTCGCGGAAAAGGCCGCCGTTGTAAGGAGGAATGCCGATGTTCTCGTTGCCCTTGTCAATGCTCCGAAACAGGTCGAGGAAGTTCCGCCAGCGGGGATTGACCACTCGGACGAAGGGCGGGATTTTGCTCTGCGCATGGTGGAGCGATTGTTCCGGCAGGAGTCCGCGATCTTCGCAAAAGGCAATGAAAATGATCCGGTCGAGGATTTTCTGCGAGATTTCAATAGCCTTATCCAACGGCTTCCTGTGGGCCTTGGAGATCAGGTGTCGTATCAACTTGCAGCGGTTCTCGTGGTAGTGCTCATACAACTCCTTGCCAACCTTCCGCTGGCGGTTGTCCGTGTTTTCCAAGAGGACAGCGGCGCGAGACTTCTGCCCCTCGACAGTGGGAATCAACCCTCGACGTTCAAAGACATAGTAGAACTGTCGGAAAACCTCCGGCCTGCGCAAGTCCTGGAGAACGAAAAGTTGATAGGCTCTGGGCGTGTGGTCGCGATGGTAAAGCCGAAAGCTGACATAGTTGCAAACAATCCCCCACGGGCATTCGGGGAGAGCATTGAGGTAATCCCAGCACTGCTGAACGGGGGTTCGCCCATTGAATCGGTCTCGGTCGACGTTAACGCGCGGTCCCTTCAGCTCCACGATCGCCAATGGTGTCTTTTGTCCGTTCCGGAACAGCCCAAGAGCAGCATCCACGGTCCCACCATTAACCTGGTATGCCGGATCCAAGTTCCACTCGTCAATTCCCTCTGAGAACAAGACGTAACCCAACGCCGCTCCGAAGACTTCGGAGAGAAACTCGCCCTGCAAGGCGGTTTCCTTGCGCCGCAGAAGTCTTCTGCTGGATTCAAGATCAGCCCATCTCCGGATGATCTGAGAAGCATGGTCGAACGCTTTGTCGGTAAGGCGGTAGTCAATGGAATCGCGCTCCAAATACTTCGGGAGGAAGAGATTTCGGTGGTTGCGAGCCTCTCCGTGATGCGTCGGATTAGCCTCGGGGAAGAGATCGTCCTGTATAGCTGTCATTTGCCTGCTTTTAGTCCATCGAATCCGTTCAGGCGCGCTATGAGCGGGTAACCCTTGCACAAGGGCGCAGCGTTTCGGTCACCAGCATTTCATGCGCCTCCGCGAGTGCGCGTCAAGTCGAATCTGCCTTGGAAGGCTCCGCCATGCGAATGGGCATTTGGCGCGTGCGGTGGCCGGTGGCGTTGAAAACACGCGTCGTAGTTGCTGGAATCCCAGATCATGTCACTCACACCGCGGCAACCGCCGTCAAGACATCCTCTTCCCGCCTGCCGCAATTCAGTAACAGGATACGAAAAAATCCGGTCGAAAGTCAAAAGAGAAAGAGAATTAGAGGTTCCAAAAAAATGACTTTTTGCCATAGCGCGGCCCTTGGCCACAACCAAAACAAAAAGGAGCTTTTCAGAACCACAGATTGCACCGATTCCGCAGATTAGAACCAGAACCAGAAACACTTATCTTCACCACGAAAGACACCGGGAAAGGGATCTGTACTGGGTTGAAGCGAAAGAACTTCCAGAACATGGCTGGCAAGAATCTTGCTGAAAAAGCAACATTCTACGAGCTTGTAATACAGATTGCACCGATTCCGCAGATTAGAACCAGAACCAGAAACACTTATCTTCACCACGAAAGACAGCGGGAAAGGGATCTGTACTGGGTTGAAGCGAAAGAACTTCCAGAACATGGCCAGCAAGAATCTTGCTGAAAAAGCAACATTCTACGAGCTTATAATACAGAGACACCGAGGCTTTCCTCTCCGTCTCTGTGCCTCTATGGTTCATTGTTTCAGGCGCTCTTAGTATCGTGTCGCCGAATTACACGGGCCGTCCGTTGGGAAGCGAAGGCTTCGACACCGGGCTCGAAGGAATCCTCGCACGCGTTCTCCACCGGAGGAAGCCAGGTCCAAGACCGACAGAAGCACCGAATGGAGTAGGGTGTCCCCACAATTCCTTTCATGACTCCTTCATGCAATTGTGCCGATGGTTCCAGTAACGCTTGAAGTCCGCGTATGCCTTACAGTTCACCCGGAGATTGCTCCTGTATGAGAGATTGCCCACCAAGCTGAACAGCGGTTTGCGGTGTTGCCACAAGTTGTTCCATACCCTGCGCAGAATGCGCGACATGGAATAGAAGTCCCCGTCGCAGGAGATCATTTCTTCGATGATGCCGTCCAGAGATAAATGCTTATACCGAGCCACCGGGAAGCCCAGCGTGTAGTATTTCCAGTCTTCCGGGAACGCATCGAGAGCGATGCGGCCCTGCGCTTTCATCTGGTCCCACAGACGCGTGCCGGGCAAGGGCGTCAGAAACTGGACGCTGAGACTGTCCACGCCGTACTGGCTGGCCACATCGGCGATCCGTTTGCCGATGCCCGGTTCGTCTATGTCCAAACCGAGGATAAAGGAACCCGCGACCAGTATGTTGTGCCGCTGTATGCGCCGTACAGAGGCGCGGAAATCCCGGCCCTTCAGAAGGTTGAATTTCTTGCCGAGTTCCCGAAGCCCTTCCGGCGCGGGGGACTCAAAGCCGATGAAGACGCCTCGGCACCCGGCCTTCGCGGCCAACGCCAGAAGTTCTTCGTCGTCGGCGAAGTTAATGGTGGCTTGGGCAATCCATTCCTTTCGCAGGTCCGCCTGGGCCAGGGCGCGGAACAGGTCCTTGGCGCGGGCGATGTGTTCAGGGCGCGTGCCGACGAGGTTGTCGTCCACCACCAGAACACGTTTCTCGCGGACCGACTGGAATTCCCGCACGACATCCGGAATGGGGCGTTGCCGGTAGTGGGCCCCGTTGAACGTTGTCACGCTGCAGAAGCTGCAGTTCAATGGACAGCCGCGTGTGGTCTGAATGGCTCCGAGGGCATATCCCGTAGCCAGCAAATCATGGCGGGCGAGCGGGACATCGTTTATCTCAGCAAGCCCTCCGTCATAGCATTGCTTCAGGCGGCCATGCCGGGCGTCCTCCAGGACTTGCGGCCAGATACCCTCGGCTTCCCCCGTGACGACGGAGTCCACGCGCGTCATGGCCTCGTCCAGGCACATGGTGGCGTGAATGCCGCCCATGACGACGGGCACGCCCAGACGCCGGAAGTGAGTGGCCACTTCATAGGCGCGGTTTGCCTGTGCGGTGAAAGCGGTAATGCCCACCAGGTCCGGCCGAGGCATGGCCTCATAGTTCGGAGCTCCGAGGTTCTCGTCCACGATCGTGACATCCCACTCCGGTGGGGTTAGGCCCGCGAGAACCATAAGGCTGAGTGGTTTCCACACACGGTAACGGTTCCAGCGGCTCTCCTTAACTTTGACGATGCTGACAAGCGGGTTTGAGGGATTGATCAGATAGAGTCGCATGGCGTGTATTCACTCATGGCTATGGATTTGCTTTCCTCGTGCTTTTACGCACTGCTGTTTTCGTGAACGGATTGTCGTAATTCCTATTCATTGGCCCAACGGCGGGCATCAGCCGCGGCCGGCGGCACGCCGGTTGAACGCGCTGGTTGGAATGCCCTTCCTTCTCATTCCAGCAATCCTGTATCCGAGTCGCTATGAGCGGTTCCTTCGGCCAGCCGAGAACCAGCCAACGGCAAAGCCGCCCGGTATGCCCAGCCAAAAACCGTAAGCGCTGTATTCGGATGCGGCCGGACTACCCGGATGCAGTAGCTTCCCTATGCATAGGAAGATGAAGATACCAATGAATGCCCCAATCAGTGCACCGATTACTGCCCAGAAACCTCGGGACATCGGGTTCCCCTTTCCTGATAGTTTCCTCATAACACCTTTGGGCCGCAAAGCAGCGCGATCGGCCGGTATCGCGCTTGCTGCAATGCAAAGCAATCGTCGCTCGACCGGCGCGCGTCGCAGTTGCCGGAATTCCGTATCATGTCACTGACCGCGGCAACCGCCGTCAAGACATTCTCTTCCCGCCTGCCGCAATTTAGTAACAGGATATAAAAATCCAGTCGAAAGTCAAAGGGGAAAGAGAATTAGAGGTTCCAAAAAAATGACTGTTTACCATAGCGCGGCCCTTGGTCACAACCAAAACAAAAAGGAGCTTTTCAGAACCACAGATTGCACCGATTCCGCAGATTAGAACCAGAAGCAGAAACACTTGTCTTCACCACGAAAGACAGCGGGAAAGGGATCTGTACTTGGTTGAAGCGAAAGAACTTCCAGAACATGGCTGGCAAGAATCTTGCTGAAAAAGCAACATTCTACGAGCTTGTAATACAGAGACAGCGAGGCTTTCCTCTCCGTCTCTGTGCCTCTGTGGTTCATTGTTTCAGGCGCTCTTAGTATCGTGTCCCCGGATTACGCGGGCCGTCCGTTGGGAAGCGAAGGCTTCGACACCGGGCTCGAAGGAATCCTCGCACGCGTTCTCCGCCGGAGGAAGCCAGGTCCAAGACCGACAGAACCGCCGAATGGAGTAGGGTGTCCCCACAATTCCTTTCATGACTCCTTTGCGCAATTGAGGCGCCAAAATCACGCCGCCAACAATTCCTCAGGAGCCTCGGCCATGATCTTGGCCACCGATTTTGTGGACCAGTTGAAGGGGTGTGCACGTTGGTTCCATTCGGCGATGAATTGTTCGACCTTGGGGCGCAGATCGTCCTTGGAGGCGAAGTCCGCGATGCGGAATCGTTTGCGTTGCAGGATGCTGAACCACTGTTCGACTTGTTTCATCCACGAGCAATGGACGGGCGTAAAATGGAACTGAAAGCGAGGATGGGCTTGGAGCCACTCGAGCACCTTTTTGCCCGAGCCTTCGGCTTGCAGTTGCCAAGCCAGTTCCTGACAGTCTTCGCCTCAGGCGGACTCAACGACCGGCCGCCCAGATCCGGCCGTTCGCAGGCCAGTTTGACCAAATATACGGCCACTTCCGGGGTGTGCTAAGGGGCCAACTGGTGGTTTTGAGTTGACGCAAAGGGGCGACCGGATAAAGGTCGGGCGGGTGAATCTGAGACGGGGGTCAGGCCTCCAATAACCATCGGGCAGGGTTGTGCTGCATCATGCCAAAAAGGCCCCAACGGCGAGGCTTGCTGCTACACCTCGGAGCTGCGGCCCTACTCGGCGGCGCAGGCTGCGCGCGCGATAGGCAGCCTTCCGTTGCCCGCGACGGCGGCATAATTCCCATGGAGAATGGTGGTTCGAGCGCACCCTCTTTTCTGTTCTTCGACCGAACGATCGTGCACGACGGCTCCAGGAGGCTTTACACGAGCCGGGATTTCCTAACCGGTAAAAAAGTCCCCGTGGCGGGCCTTGTCGTTCTATGCGCGTTCAATAAATGTAAGCCACAAGGGGGTCAAGAAGCGGGATGAAAAGGTGCATAACTTTTGGCATTACGACTGACTGGGAAAGGAGAAGAAAGAATGGACAATCAGGCGATGAAGGAAAGGAACGCCACTCGAATCGGGCGGCGGGAGTTCATCTCACGCGCGGGACTAGGCGCAGCGGTGTTGGGCATGGCCGGAGGCTTGTCGCGCCGCAGCTGGGGTGGTCAGCCTGCCAAGCGACCCAACATTCTTTTTCTCATGTCGGACCAGCACCGCTGGGACTTTCTGGGCTGCATGGGCCACTCCCTTGTACAGACGCCCAACCTGGACCGTCTGGCTTCCCAAGGGACGCTGTTTGATACGGCCTATTGCCAGTGGCCCGTCTGCGTGCCTTCCCGGATGACGATCGTCACCGGGCGCTATCCACACAGCCACGGAGCCTTGGGCAACGCCTATGCTCTTCCACAAGACCAGCAGACGATTGCGGCATACCTGAAATCCTTCGGTTATCAGACAGGCGCCATCGGCAAGATGCACTTTGTTGACGAAGATCAGCATCACGGTTTCGACTATCGGATTGAGAAAGCCGAGTATGGGAAGGAGACGGGAAACGAATCCCGAAATTCGAAGATCCGTAGCCGCGACGGCAGGGAGTGGGGTATCTCGTCGCAGACCGAGGAACAGACTTACGAGCACTATCTTGCCGATAAGACCCTTCAGTGGCTCGAGAAAAATGGCGACAACCCCTTCTGTTTGTGGTGCTCTTTTGTGGCGCCCCATCCGCCGTTCATTGCCCCCGAGAAGCTTTACAACCTCTATGGCGGGAAAGTCAAATTGCCATCCCAGCCGCCGACGGAGAACCCGTTCATCAAGAACAGCCGGCAGAGATGGGCGGACCTCACCGACGACGATGCCCGCACTGTGATGGCCGCCTATCTGGCCCGCATCACGCTCGTGGACATGAACCTCGGTCGCGTCCTGGCAGCACTGGATCGCCTGGGTCTGGCCGACAACACCGTCGTTTCCTATACGGCCGACCATGGCGATATGGAGTGGCAGCATAAGTTGTTCGGCAAGATGGTCATGTTCGATGGCGCCACGCGCATTCCCCTGATCCTGCGCTATTTTGGTCGAGTTCCAAAAGGCGTCGTCCGGCACGAGGTGGTGGAGCATGTGGACATCCTACCGACGTTCTATGATCTCATAGGTGTTCCCGTCCCTCGGTCCGTTCAGGGCCTAAGCCTAGTTCCCCTTCTCGATGGGAAGATAGAAGGCTGGCCCAATACCGCCTTCATTGAAATGAATAATTGCGTCATCGTCCGCACTCTGAAATACAAGTGCAACTTCGAGAACGGTAAAGCCCGCGAGCTGTATGACATGGAGAAGGATCCCCAGGAGTGGGACAACCTGACTGGCAAAGCCGGCAGCGACAAGACCGTCGCCGAGATGGCAAAATTGCTGGACGACTGGATGGGGCGCACGCAGCCCAACTTGCGAGGGCAAGTGAAACCTTATCGAACGGGGAAAGCGGCCCCCGGGCGCAAGGCTGGAAAGCGCGGAGGAAAAACGACGAAGGCGAAAAGGGATGAGTAGATCGCCGGTCTAAGTCGCCGCCGAATTTGCAGTCGCAAAGTCGCTATCTGGCCGAATCTGCGGGGATAATATCGCCAAAAGAGGGGAGCAAAAGGAGAGAGCGATGAAAACCATCAAGCGTCGTGATTTTCTGAAGCTGGCCGGTGCCGGCGTTGGGCTGTTGGCTGGCCCTCTGTCCGCGGCGGAGCGTTCGTCACAAAAGCGGCCCGACATCCTGTTTGTCTTCACCGACCAGCAGCGGGCCGACATGTTGAGCAGCGCGGGCAATAAGTATGTAAAGACGCCGGCGATGGACAGCGTGGGCGCCAACGGCGCTCGGTTTGAGCAGGCCTACTGCGCCAATCCGGTTTGCGCGCCCTCGCGGTTCAGCATGATGACCGGTGTGATGCCGAGCCGCATCGGCATGGAAGATAACGCGGATATCCAAAAGAAGGTTCCCGGTGAGATTTTGGAGCAGTCGCTGGGCTGGGTTTTCCGCAACGCCGGCTACGAGACAGCCTATGGCGGCAAGGTCCATCTCCCGATGACGCTGGAGCAGATCGGGTTCGACTGCATCAGTCAGGACGAGCGTAGGGGGTTGGCCGATGCGTGCGCGGCATTCCTCCGGCGCAAGCACGAACGGCCCTTCCTGTTGGTGGCATCGTTCATCAACCCGCATGACATATGCTATATGGCCATCAACGCCAACGGGAAGAAACCATATTACACCAAGGAACTCTCGAATGCCCAGAAGCTGCCCGAAGGGGTATCGCGCCAGGAGTTTTTGGAGAAGATATGCCCGCCGCTGCCGCCGAACTTTGAAATCCCGCAGGGTGAACCGGAGGGTGTGACGCAAGTGGATCCACGCCGGTTCCGGTTCTACGTCCGGGAGCACTGGGGGGAAGAAGACTGGCGGTTGCACCGCTGGGCCTACTGCCGGCTTACCGAGGTCGTGGATGCGGAGATCGGCACCGTGCTTCGGGCGTTGCGGGAGGCTGGGCTGGAGGAGAGCACCCTTGTTGTATTCTCCAGCGACCATGGCGACCTGGACGCCACCCACCGTCTGGAGCACAAGTCGGTGCTCTATGAGGAAGCCATGCGGGTGCCGTTCGTAGTCAGTTGGAAAGGAGTGACCAAGCCGGGGCTGGTGGATAGCGACCATCTGGTCTCGACCGGGCTCGATCTGATCCCGACTCTGTGCGATTTCGCGGGAATCACTCCCCCAAAGGGATTGACCGGACGCAGCGTCCGCCCTCTGGCGGAGGGCCGTAAGCCAGATTCTTGGAGAGACCTCCTGGTGGTTGAAAGCAAACACAGTCGGGCGATCCGCACCGGGCGGTTCAAGTACACGGTCTATGACGTCGGCGAGCACCGCGAAGCGTTGGGCGATCTGGAGAAAGACCCGGGCGAGATGAAGAACCTTGCGGGGGATCCGGCTTTCATAAATGTTCTCGAGAAGCACCGGAAGATTCTGCGCAAGTGTATGGAAGAAACCGGTGATAAAGTGGCCGATAGATATATCGTCCAATAAGTGCTCGGGCGCGCCCGTGGGGTTTGTGGGTGTTGGAAACCGCGGGAGAGCAACCCGCCAGGGATAGCCGGTCGGGGTCTCGAGGAAAAACTTCACAAGGGGCCGCCACCAAACACCGCCCCCTGCGGAGGTCTATTTCGGGGGACAACAGATCGAGCGGCTTGGAGCTAAAAACCACCTTGAAGATGTGGATGGCAGCGCTCTCAGCGAGAGTCACTTGATCTTGTAGCTGACCGACATGCCGTCCTGTTTTTCCATCGAAGCGCGGATAATCACCGTGTCGAAATTGGGGCTCTCCTGGACATAATCCAAGAAATCCTTCATGTCGTCGGCGGATTTGATGACATTGTCGGCAACGATCACGGCGCCGGGTTTGAGTTTCGGCTCGATTAGTTTCAGATACTTGAGGTAATCTCTCTTGAGGGCATCGAGGAAAACGAAATCGAACTCGCCTTCAAGGGTTGGCAGGGTCTTGAGGGCATCTCCTTCGATGCAAGTAACCGTATTCTCGAGGCCAACCGTCTCCAGATTCGCTCGGCATTGCTTCACTAGTTTCGGGTTGATTTCGAGCGTGAACAGGTGACCGCCTGTTCGCTCGAAGGCAATTCCCATATTCATGGCGCCAAAGCCCTTGTTCGATCCCACCTCGACCCCGCGCTTGCACTTCGCGCTTTCGACCAGAATTCGCAGCATCATGGCGTCGCCGATTGTTGTGTCCATACTGGTGCGCTTGAAGTCCTTGATGAATTGCTCGCGGAATTCCCTGCTCGTCTTGTCTTGCTCAGCGCAATAGACGAGAATGACGCCACAGCTCACCAGCCCCATACAGAGACCCAGAATCAATTGTTTGTGCCCTTTCATGATGACCTCCTGAATGTTGGAAACGCAAAGATCAAATGGCCAATCTTATCTCCAACCTCATCGGATACGGCTCCTATTGCGCACCTTCTCGTAAGACGTTCACCCCCTTTAATCTGGTATTCCCTATTACTGATTTCGGCCAGCGAGAGACAAGGAGCAACATCTTCCCCCGTTTGCCCATTTCGGCAGCAGAATCCAAGGCTTTCCGCCACTCGGTAAAAGGGGATTCAACACCAGCCAGGGAATCCCCAGTGCGTCCACTCAGAGCTGTTCAACCGCTTCGGCACCGAATAGGTGCAACTGATCTGGATTTCCTGAGAATCTATTCGAGCCCCCGGCGATCTTCTTAGAGACTAGTTCGGTGATACTCACGCTACCCGCTTTCAACTTCGGCGACTCCCTCTCCAGGCGTTCACAGAAAATAGGATTCCAAGAGTCGCTTTGAAACCGCTCGGCAAATAGAGGAGAACGTTGCTTGCGGCGGAGGTCGTCTTCGCGGTCTTGAGGAATCACGAGATATTTGGGGACCGCTGCCTCTATATTCGATCCACGCTTGAGAGCCTCAGTCATAGACGTTGTCGCTTCAACTTCGAAGACGGTTTCCACTCGGTCACCTCGAAGCCACAGAACATCAATATTCTCCACCTCATCAATGTTATTGGCGTTCTCTAACCCTGCCAGCGAGGGTCTGGAAATGTATTGTCGAAGTTCCCCCTCCCGTCCTGGGAAGCCCTCGCTCAGGGAATCGCCTTGTTCACGACGTCCAATCCAGATCTCATAGCCGTGCGCCTTACCAACCTCGGCTAAGATGACAATCATCTGGGAGTGCACCCGGCGGATCTTGTCCTGGTTATACTCGGGCTTCAGCATCCATTCGCCCTTACCGACCGGCCGGCCATAGGCCTGAAGGGCTTCTTTGATGCTCGTGGAGTCAGTAGTAAGGGCGTTCGGGAACTCTTCGCTGATCGCCTTCCACATGTCAGTAAAGGTGACGCGACCCCATTCTTGCAGCTTGCGTAGAATCGTTTGCTCCACACGCTCAGAGAGGGGAACAGTCTCCAGATGAGGGATACTGGACGGGTCTCGAAACCACCAGGCTTTTCCCTCCGCACCGCCGAGCTGCATCGGGACCAGAACGAATTCCTGGTCGAGGTAGTTTTCAAGGACAGTGCGGACATCAAGCCCTGTTCTAAGTTCGGAAAAGTAACCCCGGCGAGCCAGCTCGGGATCAATCGCATTGAGCAGAATGGTGTAAGGGGTTGGTTCCCCCCGCTCCGCCACCACACGCTTCGCCGCTTCTGTCACTATCCGCTCAAACCGGGCCACATCTATCTCTTCCGGCCGGGCAACAACGCCCGGTGCGGCTGGTTTGTGGAACCGCAGATAGAAATCGCCCTGCGCTGAGCCAAACGGCTGCAGCATTGCTTTCGCGGAGACCTGCGCCAGAGGCTGGTGATGGATTTTCTCGAAATTGAAGCCTGCCATGACGCCGGCGTAAATCGTCGCGTTACGCACCCTGAACGTAGGGTTGTGGAAGGTTACGGTCAGGTAGCCGTCAGGCTTGAGAATGTCGTGGATCAGCCTGAAGGCGTTGCGGAGGAGGGCGTGATAGACATCGAACGTCTTGCGCTGGCGCTCGTTGCGGACGATCTCCTTGGCCAGGATTCGATCGAGATACCCTTTGTCCTTGCTGAGCCAGGCAGTCCAAAGGTAGGCGAGCTCGCCGTATTGTACCGACGCGTCGTAAGGCGGGTCGGTGAAGACGTAGTCCACGCAAGGGCCGTGCCGCTCGGCCATCGCTTTCATCAAATCCAAGGCATCGCCGCAATGGACGTACACGTTTGCCCGGCCTTGGAGAACATCGGCAAAATGTCGAGCAAACCTCACAATGCTGAAATGATCGTTTGATTCCGATTTTGCGTCCACTAACCCTTGCCGGCCGAGAACAGCTCTCTCAAAGGTCTCCCAGACGTTCACCTCTATGAAGTGCTGGGCAAACCAGTAGCTATGCTGGGTCCAGCCTGCGCCGCTGAAGGGACGGCGGCCTGGCTTATCTTCAGGCCTCATCCGACTGCATAGATGCACCATGGAGGTAAAGGCAATCTTCAAGAAATCCCGCAGGTCACGGCGGGGCTCCTTCTCGATGGCCTCCATCAGCCAGGCCAGCGCCATCAAGTTTCGCTTGGTGAACAATTGATCGAGCGATTCGTATTGCTGCTTCTCTTTGAAAGGAGTGCCATCCGGATAGTAAAGCCGGTTGCGAGGATACCAGGATCGAATCGGTTTGCCCTCGATCTCTCGAAGAAGTGCAAGGTCGGATCGGGTGAGGCCGCAATGCTTCTCTTGCCGGTCACCACAGGCGGGACAAGATTCATAGCGGATCTCGACGCACCGCTCCTTCTCCCATACCGCGCATGTGAATGGAAGAGTATGGCGGCACTTTCGGCAGCGTGTCTCATACAGCGCAAGAATCCGGTCTTTGACCCGTTCCGCGACTCGCTCGAAGGCTTGGCGCAACTGGGCGACATCCACAGGTTTGAGGGTGAGTCGGGTGATCTCCGTCGCAATCGGAAGGAGATCGCACACAATCGCTTTGCGGCCTGCCTTGAGCGCCTCCATGGCGACGACACCGCTGCCGGCAAAGGGGTCGAGGACAATCCCGCCTTCGGGGCAGTAGGTCTTGATGTATTCGGCCACGACGTTCCAGGTTTTTCTCCCCCAGAACTTGTGCCAGACATACATCGGCGTGTGCGCTAACGGCGGGATTTGTCGGCTTATATCGCCGACACGTTGGGCAATAGAAGAGCTGGCGGCACCTTCAACGTTTCTCTTGTCATTCATGATAGAGCCCGGCTAATCCGGTTCGCGATTTCAAGGGCTGCGGCAATGCGGATGATCTTGGTCGAGTTCAAACCCTTGACGGCGAGAAAACCTCCCATGTCTTGCCCAAAAAGACCAAGAAAAGAGCCGAACCGCGCAAGGAGATCAGCAGCAATGAGCCTCGGCGGGCGGCCGGGGATTCCTGAACTGATGATCGCTCCCAGCAGCTCCGCGTCGTCGGGTTCCTCGGGCGGGAGAGGCGCCGGTTCCGGCCTGCGCTCCATGAGACTGAGCAGATCCTCTTCCGGTTCGTAGGGAAGCCTCCGGGGCAATGCACTCAACCGACGATAGAGACGTCGGCCCAGCTCGACGGCAGCAAGAATGCGCATTGCTTTGTTGCGCCCCAGTCCCGGGATGCGCGTGAGATCCTCGACGGTTGCCTCCTGCCGATGGATACCGAAAATCCCCACATATTCATCGAGGATCGCGTTGGCAATGGCAAGCGCAGGGCGCCCCCGAACACCTGAACCAATCAAGATGGCCAGCAGCTCGGCTTGTTTAAGTGATTGCGGGCCCAACTCGACAAGTTTTCCTCCCGGGTGGCGCCACGTCTGATTTGCCTTCTGCAGCGCCTCAGAAGCCAAGCACGAGCCCGAATTTCCATGAGAGACCACCTGCAACCCACCTCTTCGCGCTGCTAGAATTCCAATACTTCCTTGCTATTCGCTGGGCACATTCGTTAAGGCACCGTCGCTCATTCTGTCAAGCATTTAGATTTCCTGGGCAAACAAGCGGACAGGTTGTTCATTTTCCTGTCTCGTATTACTTCGAAAAGCGGGCGATAAAGCCGCCACCATCTCGCAATGCAATTGTGATCGTATCTGTTCGTCCCAGGGTGGTGTTTTCAATCTCTACCGCCGCGGCATCGTCTTTGGAATCTCGAACGAGCATCGCTTGATACCGGCCCTGCCCCAGAAACGAAAGAGGGACTTGAACCGTTCGGGCCGCCGGGCCATTCACGATGGCCAGAAACCACGCGTCGCCACTGCGCCGTGCAGACGCGGCGATTGCAGCGCCCCATTTCCTCGAGACGCAGATGCGGCCCAAGATCTCATGCGTTCACGACGACCTGCGGTCTTCGGTCATGGCGGTTGAATTGTATGGCGCAGCTTAGTAGTCAAAATGCGTCCCGGCAATTTTGTTGACAGGTCATGAATCATGTTTATCATTCCTTCCGCAAATCCTCGGTGCAGGCGAGATGTGGGGGAACAAGATAGAGTTTTCCGACTTTGAGTGCACTGGTCAGGTTCAGTCATTACAAAGACAAGAAAGAAACGAGAGCAGATCATGGGATCGCAAAGATGGAAGACGACCGGATGGTTTGAAGTCGCGCTTGTGCTCGCAGCCTGTCTGAGTTGGACGGCTTACGCCCCCAGCAGGCTTTTGGCTGCGTCTTACATGGACGCAAAAGCATTAAGCAAGCGGCTCAATGAAATTGCCAAATCGCGCCCGACGCTTGTCCGCGTGGAAAGCGTCGCGCATTCGCTGGGGAAACGCGACATTTGGCTCGTCGAGATAGGAGCGGGAAACGCCGACGAGCGCCGAAGCCGGCCCGCGGTGCTTGTCGTGGCAGGAATCGAGGGCGACGATCTTGCCGGCTGCGCCGCCGCTGTTACCTGGATCGAGCGTCTCGTTGGTCAATCGGATAAGAGCCCGGAGATCCGGCGGATTCTCGACACGACGACCCTGTACGTTTTCCCTCGCCTCAATCCCGACGCCGCGGAAAGTTTTTTCACAAAACCCATCGTCGAAAGCAGCGTCAGCACCAAGCCAGTGGACGACGACCATGATGGAATGAAGGACGAGGACGGTCCCGAGGACCTCGACGGCGATAGTCGGATCACGACAATGCGCGTCAGAGACCCCGCAGGTGAATACATCCTTGATCCCGAGGAACCCCGCCTCCTGATGAAAGCCGATGCTACCAAGGGTGAAGTCGGCGCATGGCAACTCCTGACCGAAGGGCGCGACAATGATAGCGACGAGAAATGGAACGAAGACGGTCCCGGCGGCGTGAATTTTAATCGCAACTTTCCCTTTCGGTACCAGTGGTTTGCTCCCGGGTCTGGCGTTCACCAGGTCAGTGAGACCGAAACCCGCGCCCTTGCCGATTTCGTGATTGGCCACCCAAACATCGGCATCATCTTTACCTTTGGCGCGGCAGACAATCTGGCGCAGGTGCCCAGAGCAGAATCCAGAGCCGCTGAGGCAAAAACGACCGGCCCTGCGCTGGTCACAACAATCAATGAGAAGGATATTCCCTACTACAGGCAAATGGGCGAGGTTTATCGAAAGACGCTGGGATTGAGCAAAGAACTTCAGGCGATCTCCCAGCCCGGCTCATTTTCCGACTGGATGTATTTCCATCGCGGGCGGCTCTCGCTTGCTGCTCAGCCCTGGTCTCCTGCGATGCAGTTGGAGTTGGCCAAGCCAGAGCCAAAGGAAGGGGAAAAGGGCGTGAAAAGCGCCAGACGAAAAGATGCCGGAAGGGCGAAAGACAAGCCCATGCCACGCAGCACGATGCTCAAGGATGATGACGAGAAGGCAAGCGCAACAGTTGGCGCCGACAAGAAGGCCGATGCCGACAAGCGCAAGGAACAGGATCGCGCTTTCTTGAAGTGGGTGGATGAACATGCGCCCGAGATGTTTGTATCGTGGAAGGAGTTTCGTCATCCCGATTTTCCGAAGCAGCGAGTGGAAATCGGCGGATTCGTTCCCTTCGCCAAAACCGCTCCACCTAAAGTCATTCTGGAAGACATCGTCTCGAAGCAGGCTGATTTCCTGACCACTCTGGCTCTCCGGCTTCCTCGCCTTGGCGTTCGCAAGATGACAAGCAAGCACCTTGGTGAATCGGTCTATGAAGTTGAGATTCAGATCGAAAATACAGGCTACTTGCCCACGTCTCTGGCGCACGGCGAGACCACGCGCGAGGTCTATCCCACGCAAGTGATCCTTGATCTGGATCGGAAAGCCTTTCTTTCGGGGAGTAAAATCACGCGAGCGCCAACGATTGCGGGCAGTGGCGGGATGCAAGATGTCCGTTACGTTCTTTACGTCCCCGACAACAAGAAAATCAAAGTCCACGTTGTTTCCATGCTGGGAGGCACCGTGGAGACAACGTTGGACCTCGACGGAGAGAAAAAGCCATGACCAGAATGAGTGTGTTTGCGCGCATCATGACATTGGCGGCGGTCGCCACGTTTTTGCCGGCGAGCGGCCCCGGTGCAGTTTCCGACTCTCAGCCGAAGGCCGACGATCCGGCCGACCATACCTTTCCCGCTCTGGGGGCCTCGGCCAAACGCAAAGTCCGCGTCGAGTGGAACCGCTATCACGATCACGCCGGACTGGCTTCTGTTCTCGCCCAGTTACAGCAGGCCTTTCCCGATCTGACAAAACTGTATTCCATTGGCAAGTCGGTCGAGGGACGCGACCTGTGGTGCCTGGAGGTCACGGCCCGCAAAGTCGGCAATCCCAACCGAAAGCCCGGCATGTGGATTGACGGCAACATCCATGGCAACGAAGTGCAGGCTGGCGAAGTGGTGAGTTACACGGCCTGGTATCTTTGTCATCAGTATGGCCATCTCCCGAAAATCACCGAACTTCTCGACAACTGTGTCTTCTATCTTGTCCCCACAATCAACCCCGACGGGCGCGATCGTTTCTTCCATGCCGGAAGCCCCCTGACGCGGTCGGGTGCGAGACCCTACGACAACGACCGCGATGGATTGTTCGACGAGGACGACGTCGAGGACATCAATGGCGATGGCCTCATCACGCAAATGCGCATCAAGGACCCCCAAGGCCGCTACAAGCCGCACCCTGATTATCCGAAATTCCTCATGGTGCGGGTGAAAGACGACGAAAAGGGCGAATACACCCTGCTTGGTTGGGAAGGCATTGACAACGACGGCGATGGTCGAATCAACGAGGACGGCGTCGGCGGCTATGACGGCAACCGCAACTGGCCCTGGGATTGGCAGCCCAGCTACATCCAGGGCGGCAGCTTGGAATACCCGGCTTCTCTGCCAGAGACACGCGCGATCGTGGGCTTTGTTATCGCCCATCCCAACATTGCCGCGATGCAATCCTATCACAACTCCGGGGGCATGATCCTGCGCAGCCCAGGCCGAACCGGTGGAAACATGCGTTCCCAGGATGAACGCATCCTGGCCTTTATCGCGAGCAGGGGCGAGAAAATTCTGCCTTTCTATCGCGCCCTGATTACCTATCGGGACCTTTACACAGTCTGGGGCGGCGAAAAAGATTGGTTCTATTCCGCGCGCGGGATACTCAGTTTCACCAACGAGCTGTGGACCTCAAAGAATCTTTATCGAACCGCCACTGCCCCTTCCAATGAAGACGAAGCTTTTTTTCTTCAACACGTCCTCCTGGACGACGGTGTGGTCGAATGGAAACCGTTCGATCACCCCACCTATGGCAAGATCGAAATCGGCGGAATGAAAAAAGAGTGGGGAAGAGTGCCGCCGTCATTTCTCCTCGAAGAGGAATGTCACCGCAACATGGCTTTTACACTCTATCACGCCGACATGACGCCACTGCTACGAATCAGCGAGGTGAAGATCGAGAAAATGGCGGATGGACTTTACAAGATTTGGGTGACGGTCGAGAACTTGCGCCTGATCCCAACGCGGATCGCGCAGGATGTCGCCAACCACATCAATCCGCCCGACATCGTCTCGCTGGCAGGCCCCAAAGTAAAGGTTCTCTCGGCGGGTCGCGTCACCGACCGATTTTTTCAACGGGTCGAGGCCGTCAAACACCGTCCCGACCGGGTGGAATTGGATACGATCAGCGGAATGAGCGCCGAGCGTGTGCAGTTCGTCGTAAAGGGCGGCGGCCCCTTCACCCTGACGGTGGATTCCGCCAAAGGCGGACGGCTGACTTCCCAACAGACCCTGCGCTAGTTCCAGTAGGAAGCATTTCTTTCTTTTGGTTCTTCGGAATCCATGGTGGGTAACCAAACGGCAAGCGCTCCAGAGGCAGAACAGAAGCTGCCGCTCCGTTTGCTGTCGCTACCCATCCCCAAGGACGAGCAGGGCAGCGAGGGTGAGCGGTTTGGCCGAAGACCATATAAGCGGAGCGCCCTTGCCATTGACGTTGGGGCTGCTTGTGCCTCCTACCCGTTTTTCAAGTTTACCCACTACAGATTGCGAAGAACCAAGAAAAAGGGGCTATCGTCGGTCGGTGCGCTGATGTTTATGGGCAGTCGTGACGCAAAGTTGCCGAGGTTCTTTCCCGAAGCGATCACTGGGTAAATATTGTCGAGAGCGAACCGTGGAGTCAAAGCGATCTCAAATTACATCTGCCGAGCCGGGTTTTCCACGAAGCTCATATCCGCCTCAGAAAGACGATCAAGAGTCCGGGCGATTTGGGAGAATTCGAGGGCGGAACACAACACGCGATAGGGTGAACTGCGCTACCCGTCAGAAGTGAAGATCTCCTGGGAAAAAGTCCCGCCAAAAAAACCGCGATTCCTTTGTTGACGCGCCGACGACCCCTCCTTATGTTCCTCAATCCAACGTGCAATGCAGGTGAAGGTCAAGTCGCTGACAGGATGGAACCGTGACTCTAAGACCCTCGCTCGAACAGTTCGTCGAAAAGTCTCGCGCCGGCAACCTGATTCCGGTCTATCAGGAGATTCTTGCCGACATGGAGACGCCGGTCTCGGCTTTCCTCAAGATCGCCGACCAAAGCGAACACGCCTTCTTGCTGGAAAGCGTCGAGCAGGGTGAGAATCTTGGACGGTATTCTTTTCTGGGTAGCGACCCTGAGTTGATCTTCGAGTGTCGCGGCAAGCAGGTCACCGTGCTCGAAGAGGGCGAAACACGCCGCATCGAGGTCGAACGCTCCCCGCTCCATCAACTGCGAGAGATTCTGCGCCGCTATCGGCCCGTGGCCGACGCCGATCTGCCACCGTTTACGGGCGGCGTTGTTGGGTATGTCAGCTACGACATGGTCCGCGATTTTGAGCGTCTGCCCGCGTTGAAGCCCGACGACATTGGCGCGCCCGATGCCCATTTCGTCCTGGCCGATACACTGGTCGTCTTTGACCACGTCAAGCGAAAGATCATTCTGCTGACCAACGCCCATGTCGCCGCGCCGCGCGACGCCGAGCTGGCCTATGAGCGCGCGGCGGCCAAGATCGCCGCCTTGCGCGAGCGGCTCGACCGACCGCTGGTTCGCCCCTTGCGCACCGACCGTCCGCCCGTCGGGATTTCGCCCAGGTCCAACTTTTCCCGCGAGCACTATCTCGCCGCGGTTGAGCATTGCAAAGAATACATTCGGGCGGGTGACATCGTCCAGGTCGTTCCCAGCCAGCGTTGGCAATCGCCTCTGCCGTGCGACCCGTTCGACATCTATCGGGCGCTTCGCACAATCAATCCGTCGCCCTACATGTTCTACCTCAGGGCCGGCGATCTCCACCTGGCGGGGTCGAGCCCCGAGGTGCTGGTCAAGTTGATCGGCGAAACAACCACCGTGCGACCGATTGCGGGCACTCGCCGTCGCGGTCGAACGGTTGAGGAGGACAAGGCGCTCGAACGCGAACTGCTGGCCGATCCCAAGGAGCGCGCCGAACACATCATGCTCGTTGACCTTGGCCGAAACGACGTGGGGCGCGTTTCGCGCTACGGCACCGTCCGGGTCACCGATCTGATGGTCGTCGAGCGCTACTCCCATGTCATGCACATCGTGTCGAACGTTGAGGGCCAGGTTCGACCCGGCTGCGACGCATTCGACGTGTTGCGTGCCTGTTTCCCCGCAGGGACTCTGACGGGGGCACCAAAAATCCGGGCGATGGAGATCATCGAGGAAATTGAACCACAGCGGCGGGGGCCTTACGGCGGGGCGATGGGCTATGTCGGCTTCAACGGCAATCTCGACACGTGCATCACGATCCGCACTGTTGTGGTCAAGGGCAGCGATGTCTATGTCCAGGCCGGCGGCGGTGTTGTTGCCGATTCGGTTCCCGAGCTCGAATTTCAGGAGACAGAAAACAAAGCGCGCGGTCTGATGCGCGCAATCGAAATGGCGGCGAGAGGTTTAATATGATCCTGGTGATAGACAACTACGATTCCTTTACCTATAATTTGGTTCAATACCTCGGCGATCTCGGTGCCAATTTGCACGTCGTTCGTAACGACGAAATCGCGCTCGACGAAATCGAGCGTCTGGCGCCCGAACGGATTGTGATTTCGCCCGGTCCCTGCACGCCGCGCGAGGCTGGGATTTCGTGTGAGACGATTCGTCGTTTTGGGCCGCGTGTGCCAATCCTGGGCGTTTGTCTCGGCCATCAGGCAATCGGCGACGTTTACGGCGGCGAGGTCGTTCGCGCCGATCGCGTCTGGCACGGTAAGACCTCGATGATCCACCACAATGGCCAGACCATTTTTCGCGGCTTGCCCAATCCATTCGAGGCCACGCGCTATCATTCGTTGATCGTGCGGCGTGAGACGCTGCCCGACTGTCTCGAAATCACTGCCTGGACCCACGACGGCCTTATCATGGGATTGCAGCATCGCGAGTATCCCGTCTGGGGTGTCCAGTTTCATCCCGAGTCCATTTTGACAACGGCGGGCAAAGACCTCTTGCGTAATTTCCTTACGCTTGAAAGACGCTGAATCGTGGCACGAGCATCCTGCTCATGAACGATCATGGGCAAAGATGCCCATGCCACGACGACTGGGAGACCAACGGTGATCCGAGAAGCCATCGCTAAACTCGTCGCGGGCGAGGAGTTGACGGGCGACGAGGCCCATCAGGTTGCTCTCGAAATCCTCGCGGGCGAAGCAACCGCTTGCCAGATCGCTTCATTTCTAACGGCGCTTCGTATGCGAGGGGAACGCACGGAGCACGTGGTCGGTTTCGTTCGCGTCATGCGCGACAGGGTGGCGCGCATTGAGACACCGAGCGGCGTTATTCTCGACACGTGCGGTACGGGTGGCGACGAGATCGGCACCTTCAATGTTTCGACAGCGGCTGCGTTCATTGCGGCAGGCGCCGACATCCAGGTCGCCAAACACGGCAACCGCGCCATGTCGAGCCGCTGCGGCAGCGCCGATGTTCTCAGCGCTCTGGGCGTCCGGATTGATTGTTCCCATGCGCTCGCCGAGCGGTGCCTGCGCGAGCTCGGCATCTGTTTTCTTTTCGCTCCATCCTATCATTCCGCGATGAAACATGCCGTTCAGCCGCGTCGCGAGATCGGCCATCGAACGATCTTCAACATGGCCGGCCCGCTTTCGAACCCGGCGGGAGCGACCCATCAGTTGATCGGTGTCTATCACAGCTCGCTTTGCCGGATGTTCGCCGAGGTCCTGCGCGAACTGGGCGCCGAGCGCGCCCTGATCGTCCACGGCTCCGATGGCCTTGACGAAATCTCCACGACCGACGTGACAGAGCTGACCGAACTACGCGACGGCGAGATCCGCTCGTGGTCGGCGACGCCGGCGGATTTCGGACTCGACAAGCCGGCAGACCTCGAGGATTTGCTCGCCGCCGAAGACACTCACGGCAACGCTCGAATCCTTGTTTCGATCCTCAAGGGTGAGGAGAAAGGGCCGAAGGCACAGATTGCGTTGGTCAATGCCGGCGCAGCCATCTATGTCGCGGGCGGGGCCAAGACGATCCGCGAGGGCATTGAAACTGCGCGCCGTGTTGTTGCCTCGGGCGCCCCCTACGAGAAACTCGAAGACCTGCGCCAGATGACAAATCTGGAAACCAGCGCGTGAGAGAAAGGCAAGAGGTGAAAGGCAGAAAGCGCCCGTCACGCAAAAGCGCTGCACGCAACGAAACGTCGGAATCACAGCATCGGCATTCAGGTTTTTGAATTGAACGTGATAGGTGCTTGTGATACGATCAATTGTCAGGTGGCGGAACAGTGGAATGCCAAGAAGGAGACCCCTAACAATGAAGTTCTACTCCTTTCAGATTGTGATCGAAAAAGAGCCTAAGGATGAGGGCTACTATGCCTACAGTCCGACGCTTCCCGGTTGTTTCAGCAATGGGAAGACGATCGAGGAGACCCGACGGAACATTCGTGAGGCGATTGAACAGCATATTCAATCGCTGCTTGTACACGGCGAGGACGTCCCGCAGAACGACAACCTTGTTCATGTCGAGGAACTCTCGGTGGGAGTGCCTCAGTGACCCGCCGGCCCCAGATCACGGCGCGCGAATTGGTGCTGTTCTTGAAAGCCAACGGCTTTGTCGAAGACCGCCAGTCGGGTAGCCATTTGACCCTTCGACATAGCAAGCGCAAAATCTCTGTCACTGTTCCCATTCATACGGGCTGCGATATTGGGCGAGGTTTGGCTTCTCGCATTCTCAAAGATGCAGGATTTACAGTGGAAGACTACATGCAATCGCGGTGAATATCATGCGAAAAGGGGGGAAACGCCCATGACCGCCAAGCCGAAAAGCTACTGGCGAATGGCATTTCGTGCTGGCCAGGGCGGGAGAGATGACTGGCAGCCGTGCCTTCGGTATGGTGTCGCGGTTCTGGGCAACCCTAAGCGGCCTGACCTCAGCAACGTCCCCAAGAGCGAGTTCCGCACATTCTGGAGATACCACCCTGCGGGTGGCTCAAGCGGCTCGAACCAGGGCAGCCACTGTAACTTCAGGTATAGGATGCAAGAGGGCGACGTCATCTACGTGAAATCTGGCGCCTCCATCGTCGGCAAAGGACGAATTACAGGTCCTTATGAGTACAGACCGGCCGATCTTGTTCGCAATAGCCGCCTCTCGGATTGGGCATATTTCAGAAGAGTCAGGTGGGAACGCGATTTTCCGCCGATCACAGCGGAGATGGCACCGTTGACTCTTTCTCCGAAGGGGGCTGTTCTGTTCACGGTTTTGCGCCTTGATGGAGAGCGGTTGGAGGAACTCCTGGCCGCTGAGAAGAAGCTCAGAGGATCATCAAAGCAAGAAGGAACCACGCCAAGAAGACCTCGAGAACCAAAGGGACGCATGGTGAAAGGCCTGACGGTCGTAGAGGGAAAGCGAGCAAAGCGAGAGATCGAGTTTCAGGTCCGCAACCGGGCCATCATCGCCGAAAAGAAAAGACAGTCCGAGGGCAAGTGTGAAGTGTGTGGGTTTGCCACCGCGGATCAGTATTCCGATCTTGCTCACGACATTCTCATTGGCCACCATTTGGTTCCATTGGGCGGGGCGGCGCGGACGCGAAAGACCATGCTCGACGACATTGCGATCCTCTGTCCCAATTGCCATCAGGCAATGCATTCCACCTCCCCGCCCTTGACCGTGAAACAACTCCAGAGGAAGCTGCGGTTCTCATGGGACTAGTTCGCTCTCGGATAATCTGTGTGGATCGGTGAAATCTGTGGTTGGGAAAAAGGAGCAATGCGTATGGCGGATGCACCAAAGGTTAAAGGCGTAATTGTGGCGGCGGGCTACGGGACGCGCTTTTTGCCCGTGACCAAAACAATCCCCAAGGAAATGGTGCCGCTGGTGGACCGGCCGGCGATTGACCTGCTCATCCAGGAGTTTCTCGAGGCCGACATTGATGAAGTCGTTCTGATCAGTTCGCGGCGACGAAAGGCTTTGGAAGACTACTTCGACCACGAGATCGAGTTGGAATGGTTCTTGCAGGGCAGCGACTCGGAGGAGTTCTTGCATTCGATTCAGCCGCCGCCGATAAAGGTCGTTTTTGCGCGCCAGGACGAAATGCGCGGCACAGGACACGCGATTCTTCAGGCCAAACCGTATGCCCAGGACTGTCCTTTCATTGTCGCCTATCCCGACGACCTCTTTATCGGTGGCGAGTCGTTTTCGAAGACTCTGATCAAAGCCCATCAGGCCACGGGCAAATGCGTTCTTGGGGTGGTCCACGCGGGAACCGAGATCGCACGCCTTTCCTCGATAGATTACGAGGGCGAGAATCCCCCGCTTCGTGTCAAGCGGGTCATCGAGAAGCCGCCTCCCGGCACAGAGCCTTCCCACATTGCCTCGATCGGACGCTACTTGTTTACCCCCGAGCTGTTCGACCTCCTCGAGGAAGGCTGGCAGCGTCACCAAGGCCCTGGCGAGTTCTATCATATTGACGCAATCAACACACTGGCCGCGCGCGACAAGGTCGTGGCGGTCTTCCCCGAAGGGAAGCGCCTCGACATTGGTGTGCCGGCAACCTATCTCGAGGCTTTCGTGGAGTATGCGCTGAGCGATCCGCGCTGGCGGCCGAGAATGCTTGAAATCCTTCACCGCTTTGCGGAAAGGGAGCTTTGATATACTTACCACCAAGACACAAAGACACCAAGAGTTCTTCTTCGTGACTTGGTGCCGGTTCCATTGGCTCTCAGAGGAAAATGCCGTAGCTTAGCCCCTCGTGGGCGCCCTGGTGGTAGAAATCAGACGGGCACATGGCCCTAAGCTACGAGTGCTATTTTCAGCCCTTTCTGGGTGGCGCAAAGCGCCATGAGAGACTCCTATGATACTGGACGAGATCGTCAAAGATAAACGTCGCGAAATCAAGGCGCGCAAGAAACGTTTGCCGCCGCACGAGCTCGAGTTACGGATTGGCCGCGTCGAGCCGCCTCGCAATTTCCTCGCCGCCCTTCGCAATCCGCAATCCGCAATACAAAATCTAAAATCCAAAATGGGTGTGATCGCCGAGTGCAAACACGCCTCGCCTTCGCGCGGGTTGATCCGTGATCCTTACGATCCCGTTGCCATCGCCCGGTCCTACGAAGCCAATGAGGCGGCGGCGATCTCGGTTCTGACCGACGAAAAGTATTTCGGCGGTTCGATCGAGCATCTCGAAGCGGTTCATCGCGCGGTGAAACTGCCTGTCTTATGCAAGGAGTTTATTCTCGACGAATACCAGATTCTCGAAGCGCGCGCGGCGGGAGCCGATGCCGTGCTGTTGGTCGCCGCGATTCTCGACCGTGTACAGCTGCGCGACCTGGCAGACGTCGTTTGGGCGCTTCGAATGCACGCACTGGTCGAGGTGCATGACGCCGATGAGATGGAGCGTGTGGCGGAGTCGAATACCGGCATCATCGGCATCAACAACCGAGATCTCCGCACGCTCGAAGTGGACCTTCGCCACACCGAGCGGCTCTTGCCGCTTTTGCCCGCCAACGTTCTGGTGGTCAGCGAAAGCGGCATTCGCTCGCGTGAGGACATTGCCTATTTGCGTGGCCTCGGCGTGGGAGTGGTGCTGGTCGGCGAGCACCTGATGGCAGCCAGCGATCCGGGCCGCGCCCTTGCCGAGTTGATTGGTGCGGACGAAGACAAGACTTAATGAACCACCGAAACACAAAGACACCGAGCGTTTCCTTTCGTGTCTTGGTGTCTTTGTGGTGAAAATCGTGCCCTGTGCCGTTGCGTTCGGACGATGACTCGTGTAAAGATATGCGGCATTACCAACCTCGACGATGCCCGTCATGCCGCCCGGTGCGGGGCTGACCTGTTGGGGTTTGTTTTCGCCGAAAGTCCGCGCCGCGTGACACCGGATCAGGCCCGCGAAATCCTTGCGGCGCTGCGCGACGAGGGATTGACTCACCCAACGGGGGTGGGTGTTTTTGTCAACGCCCCCGTGGGCGAAGTTATCAACATCTGCACGGATTGCGCCCTGTCGGTCGCCCAACTGCACGGCGACGAAACGCCCGAACAGTGTCGCTTCATCGCGCGTGCTGGCCTCAGCATCATCAAGTCGTTTCGCGTCCGCGACCGCACATTTCTCGATGCGATGGTGCGTTACGATGCAGTGGACTTTTTCCTTTGCGACAGTTACGATCCCCAACGAGCTGGCGGGACGGGACACGCCTTCGATCATTCACTTGTGGCGGGTTTGGGCAATGCCTATCGCTTGATTCTCGCCGGCGGCCTGACACCGGAAACCGTCGCCAACGTGATCGCGATGGTCCGTCCGTGGGGCGTGGATGTCTCGTCAGGAGTGGAAGCCTTGCCGGGCCGAAAAGACCCGGCCAAGGTCGAGGCCTTCATCCGCAATGCCCGCCGCGGAGGAACGCCATGAAAGAATTCTCACGCAAAGAGGCAAAGCCTCGAAGAATCCCATCTTTGCGCCTTGGCGTCTTTGCGAGAGATAAGGACTTTCGCTGCTAGGAAGATAGGCCAGTGATCGAACGACACCAACACATCGAACACGCGCAACGGCCCGATGCGACGGGCCATTTTGGCGAATTCGGCGGGCGCTATGTCCCGGAGACGCTGATGCCCGCCCTGCTCGAGCTCGAAAAAAAGTACTACGCGTTTCGCGACGATCCCAACTTTCGCGCCGAACTCGACCACCTGCTGCGTACTTACGCTGGTCGGCCTACGCCACTCTATTTTGCGCATCGCCTGAGCGAGCGGATGGGCCGCGACATTCGCGTCTATCTCAAGCGCGAGGACCTCTGCCATACCGGCGCCCACAAGATCAACAACACACTCGGCCAGGCGCTTCTCACGCGGCGCATGGGCAAGCCGCGCGTTATCGCGGAGACCGGCGCCGGTCAGCACGGTGTCGCCACCGCCACGGCGGCCGCCCTGTTCGGCCTTCAGTGCGATGTCTTCATGGGCGAAGAAGACATGGCCCGCCAGCGCCTCAACGTCTTTCGCATGGAATTGCTCGGAGCGCGCGTCGTGCCCGTTCGCTCGGGCAGCCGCACGCTCAAGGACGCTACCAACGAAGCATTGCGCGACTGGATGGCTCGCGTCGAAGACACCCACTACATCATCGGCTCAGTGGTTGGCCCTCACCCATTTCCGATGATCGTGCGCGACTTCCAGTCGGTGATCGGCATTGAAGCACGCCGGCAGATTCTCGAACTCGAAGGCCGCCTGCCGGACGCTCTCGTGGCCTGCGTCGGTGGCGGCAGCAACTCCATCGGACTTTTCCATCCCTTTTACGACGACCGTGAGGTCCAATTCATCGGCGTCGAGGCGGCAGGGCTTGGCCGCGAAACCGGCCTGCACGCTATGTCCATCAGCACCGGTCAAGTGGGCGTTTTTCATGGCGCCCGCGAGTATGTTCTGCAAAACGAGGATGGCCAGATTCAACCCGCCCATTCGATTTCGGCAGGGCTGGATTATCCCGGCGTTGGCCCCGAGCATTGCTTCTATGCCGCGTCGGGGCGCGCGCGCTATGTCGCCATTACCGACGACGAGGCGCTCGAAGGCGTCAAGGTGCTTTGCGAATTGGAGGGAATCATCCCGGCGCTCGAACCGGCCCACGCCATTGCCCATCTGGTCTTGAAAATGCGCGACGAGCTCCCCGATGGCGCTTTGGTTATCGTTTGTCTTTCGGGCCGCGGGGACAAAGATGTCTATGTTCTTCAGGAGCGACTTGGAAGAGGTTCGGATTGATGAATCGCATCGAGGTCATGTTTGCCGAAAAAGCCCGCAATGGCCAACGTGCCTTTATTCCGTACATCACAGGCGGTTTTCCCGATCTCGAACGCACCGAGCAGATTCTCGTGCTGCTCGTCGAAAAAGGTGCCGATTTGATCGAGCTAGGCGTCCCCTTTTCCGATCCCATCGCCGATGGCCCAACTATTCAAAAGGCTTCGAGCGATGCGTTGGCGGCGGGAACGAGCGTGGTTAAGATCCTCGGACTTGTCGGACACGTCCGACGCCGGACCGAGATCCCCATTCTTCTCTTCAGCGCTTTCAACCCGTTGTTTCATTATGGCCCCCGGCGAATCGCCGCCGATGCCAAGGTGGCGGGTGCCGACGGTTTCCTGGTGCCCGATCTTCCACCCGAAGAGTCCGGCGAATTCGAGGCTATCTGCCGTGAGCACGATATGCCGCTGGTCTATCTCGTTGCGCCGACCACACCGTCGGAGCGCCGCGAAATGATCGCCCGGCGGGCGCGTGGGTTCATCTATTACATTTCACTCAAGGGCGTCACGGGCGAGCGCGCGTCACTTGCGGCGGACCTCGAAGGCGAGGTGGCTGAACTTCACCGCCACACGCAACTGCCCATCGCGGTTGGATTTGGCATTTCCAGGCCCGACCACGTCCGCGAGGTCGCTCGCTTCGCCGAAGGCATCGTCGTCGGAAGCGCTATCGTGAAGAAAATTGACGAGCTTCGCAACGATCCCCGGTGGCAGCCAAAGCTCGGCGATTTCGTTGGCTCACTTGCCGCCGCCGCGCATGAAGTCGAAGGACAAAGGCACAAGTAAAAAGGGAAAAGTAAAGATCCAGCCTAACATTCCATTTTGACTTTTCTGTTGCCTCATCGCATACAGACAAAGGAGCAGACGACGAGGAAGCGGGCCTGGGTCAAGAAAGCAACTTCCTTTCTCACTCTTGCCTTCTGACTTTTGCCTCATAGCTCTAAGAGGCTTATAAAGAAATGAACCGCAGAGATCGCAAAGGTCGCAGAGAGCATCCCAGACAGAGGAGCACTTCTCTGAGAGTCCTCTGCGGCCTTGGCGGTGAAATCATTTCTTGGAGACTCTAAAGGACTTAATCCCATGAAAGCTTTGGTTCTCAGTGGAGGACGCGGGACACGGCTTCGTCCCCTCACGTACACGGGCGCGAAACAGCTCGTTCCCGTGGCCAACAAACCGATCCTCTTCTATGTTCTCGAAAACATCGCCAAGGCCGGCATCCAAAATGTTGGGGTGATTATCAGTCCTGAGACCGGCAACGAAGTGCGGTGCGCCGTTGGCGACGGCTCGACGTGGGGACTGAACGTTCAATATATCCCCCAGGACACGCCCGCTGGCCTTGCCCATGCCGTCAAGGTGGCGCGCGACTTTCTCGGCGAGGACGATTTTGTCCTCTACCTGGGCGACAATCTGATCGGCGGCGGGGTCAACAACCTCATCGAACGCTTTCATGCCTCGCGTGCTCATGCGGCTATCCTGCTCAAAGAAGTCAGCAATCCGTCGAATTTTGGCATTGCCGAGGTCGGGCCATCGGGCACGATCATCCGCCTGATCGAAAAACCCGCCACGCCACCTTCCAATTTGGCCCTGGTTGGCGTCTATGTCTTTTCGCCCGAGATCCATCGAGCGATTGAGGCGATCAAACCATCGCGGCGCGGAGAACTCGAAATCACCGACGCCATCCAGAAATTGATCGAGTGGGGCGAACGCGTGGATAGCCAGATTCTCGAACACTGGTGGCTCGACACGGGCAAGAAAGACGATCTCCTGTCCGCCAACACGGTCGTTCTCGACGAATGGATCACGCGCTCGATCCGCGGCGAGGTGGACAAAACCAGCCGCGTAACAGGCCGTGTCTCGATCGAGGCGGGCGCCTGCGTTGTAGCGAGCACGATTCGCGGTCCTGTGGTCGTTGGCGCCGGCGCGCAAATCGAACATTCCTTCATCGGTCCCTTCACCAGCATCGGCGAGGGAGTTCGTATCCTCAATTCCGTCGTCGAACACAGCGTCCTTCTGGCCAAGAGCGAAGTGCGCGATATTGACCGGCTGGAAGATAGTCTGGTCGGTCGCGGCGCAGTCGTCCTGAAGGGAAACCGCCACCCGACCGGCTACCGGTTGCTCATCGGCGATGATTCGGTGGTCGAGCTGTAGCAAGAAGCGATCTCACGCAAAGCCGCCAAGTCGCCGAGGTCCTAATCTTTGCACCTTCACGTCCTGGCGAGAGAAGGATGCATCTGTGGATCCTGGGGTCAGCCGGCGCGCCAGGCGCGTGCGGGATGAGGGTTGATCCGGCACGGCAGGACGCGGAAGCCTTCCTTGGTCAGCGCCCGCTCGACTTCGAATTTCCGACCCGGACGGCAAAGCAGAAGAATGCTCCCTCCCCCGCCCGCCCCATTGATCATCGCCCCGATGCTTCCAGTCTTTCGGGCGACCTCCTCGATCATCTCGAAATTGTCGGTTGTGATTTCGGGATGAAGTGCTTTCTGGGCGCCGTTGTTGACGTTCATGATTTCGGCGAGCAGCGTCAGGTCGCTCTTGAGCAATGCCTTCTTGGCCTCGCCTGCCGTCGAGCGAAGCGTGTTGAGCGCCTTTTGTGTCTGGCTGCCTTTCTTCTTCATGCCGGCGATGACCTTGAGATGGACATCGCTGGATAGGTGACGTGCTCCCTCATAAACCAGGACCCAATGGTTTTCGAGTTCCATGCGCGTTGTCTCGGCCAGATCAATATTCGAGACGTAGCTGTTGGGATACTCGTACATCTCGATGAAGCAAACACCGCCATTGGCGGCCGCGATTTGGTCCTGAATGCCGCTTTGAATCTTGAGCTCGCGCGTTTCGAGTAGGTGAGCCAGCCGCGCCACTTCGTGAGCGACGAGCAGCTCGCCGCTCAGAATGCTCAGGCCCTTGATCATAGCGACCGAGACAGCCGCCGAACTGCCTGTGCCGCAGCCCGCGGGAACATCGGCCGAAATCCAGACGTCGAGCCCTTGCTTGATCTTCATCACCTTGAGCGCAGCGATCAGAAGGGCGTGCTGGTGTTGATAGGTGGCTTTTTCGAGATCGGGGATCTCGACCACGTCGCCGAAGTTCTGCGCGTAGATCGTGATGCCGGGTCGGCGGCGCGTTTGGATGGTCACGCGTGCGAAAAGGTCAACAGCAAAATTGACGACGGCACCTGTTCGCGCAAACCACGTGTCGGTCCATCCACCAAAGTCTCCAACGCGGTTGCTTGCAACGGCCTCGATAATCATTGCTCCTTCATCCTCCAATTGAAATGGAAACGCTCGAAGCTCACAGCCTCAGCACGCTCTGGGTCCGAGCGTCGGACCCTCTGCGGTTTACTTTAGCCGGTCCGCCTGCCAACACAACGCGGCCTGAAGGCTGGACCCTGACTCACCACTAGCGATATACCGAACCAGTGGCAAGAGAATTTCTTCTGCTGAGAACGCTGCGGGCGCATCTTGATAAAGCTGCGAATCAAGCAATGGGCCGATCCGTTCATCGCGTGGGGATACTGCTTTCAGCCCAGCCTTTCAAGGCTGGGAACCGGACGGATCTGGTTTGGTCCGAGTCCTGCAAGGGACGACTGAAGGGGCTTGTTTTCCGTCGTCTCTGGCGGGACTTATCGGTTGGTTGGGCACCGAATCCCTCCCTTGAAACGGTGGGCCGAAAGCATTCCGTCCCTGTGGGACGGCTGAACAATCCGGTAGCGTCGTCAAGATGCCCCTAACGGAAAAGAAACATACCCAACGGTGCCCGAGCGAACGAGGCTCACGGTCGGTGAATCAGCGGCAGTTGGATCAGTAAGCGGGGAAGGCGGTTCGGACACTGCGCGGATCGCAATAGCGGCGAAGTGGAAAGTTGCTGCCGCGCCGGGCGGGGATTTGAAGCGTTTCTTGGCCAGACCTTTCGACTGATATTCCACTTTCGGCGCCGGGTAGTACTCTTGAATTTCCTCCACCATGTAACTGGTTCACGCAGCGGTTTGTTCAATCGTTTCCCCCACGACTGGCCCATCGGCTGCAACCGCGGCGAAGCATGAAATCATACCCACCGCCAGAACTCCCAAAACTCTTGCCGATATGGTGCCTTGGGTTCTCATGGGTACCCATCCTTCGACACGGTCCGATAGTTACCGTAAATCTGACAGGATACAGGATGAACAAGATGAATGGAACCGGCACATCCAGTTCATCCTGTCCATCCTGTCAAAACGTTTTTCGTTTCTGGAGTGCAGGTTGGAATTAGTCTGTCCTTTTCACCCAGCGGTAAGCCGTGAACGAGTTCTTGCGGAAGTACTTTTCCAGCGCTTCCGTGCCTTTAGCCGTGAAATACTCGGCGACGACTTTCTGTACCAGCGGATAGGGTGCGATCCGCTCGGAGACCGGCCAATTGCTGCCGTAAACTAGCCGGTCGGGGCCAAAAACTTCCCATAATTCGTCCAGCGCCGGTTGATAGAACGTCACGTCTGTCTGCACACGGTCGCCGACGCGCCGCAACACATTCGAAACCTTGGCGAACACCTGCCGGAGTTGCCCGAGTTCGCGGAGAGTGGCACGAGCCTGTTCGCGATTTTCTTCGGGGAAATCAAAGGGGAGATGGTCAATGACGATTCGCAACTCCGGGATCTTCGCCGCAAGGCGAGCAATATCGCCCAACATCGCCGGCCCGCCGACGAAATCTACCTGCCGGTCGGTCTCGGCGAGCCTTTTCAGGTCGCCGATGAAATCGGACTTGTTCAGACCATCGGCCAAAACGCGACTGTTGATGCGAATGCCGCGAAACAACGGGTTCTTTGTGAACCGCGCCAGGTGGTCTTTGAATTGCGGGGTTCCCGTTTCAAGGTTGCCCACGATCCCGACGATCAAGCGATCTTTCGCCGCCAAGTCGAGCAGCCACTGATTGTCCTCCACCCATGGGCTTGCTTCGACGACAACGGTTCCAGTCACACCGAGATCATGGGTCACACGCCGGTAGCGCTCCGGCAAGGTCGGCTTGTAAAGAAGCGAGTCGCTCTTTGGCGGCCATGGCACGCCTTGAGGCCGGGTGGGATCATAGAAATGGGTATGCGTATCAATGAGGCCAACCGGGACCGCCGCCGCATCGGCGGCGCAAGCTCCGGACAGAGCCTCGGCGAACATGCCCCCGCCAAGGGCGGAAGCCGTCCCGCACAGAAAGGTTCGGCGATTAACGAGATGGCTCATTGGAGTTCCCGGACCGGCTGACCTTGCCGCCTCAGCATGAAGCGCGTGCGTCCGTCGGCGTCCTTGGTGAGGGTGAATACGTCCTTCTGGTCAGCCCATCCGATGGGCGGATTCCAGCGGTCTTCGCTTCATATTGTCAACGGCAGTTTCTCGCCTGGTCGGGGTGTCGGTGTGGATAGAGCAGCGCCTTGAAATCCGGTGAGACCGACCGGCTGGGCACAACGAGGCGCCTGCCCGGCCAGAAGGCCCTACGTGTGTGTTTCAGGTTGATCTCCAGGTGACCCGGCCGTCCACCCGCAACCAGGATACGGGCGCGGATGCACGAAGCCGAAAAGCTCCGGACAACCCAGATCGCAGTTGGCGTGAAAGGTCCTGGCAGGAAACCCCATGCCCACTTGTGCTTGACTATCCTCATCGGCAACTGTCGGATTTCAGGAGAAGCCATTCATGTTCTTGAGACCGAGGACTCATAATCTCCTTCTCGGAGAAGTATTTCCGCACTCTTGAGGTAGCGTTTCGCTTTCTCGAAGAGTGCTTCGATTTCTTTCATGCCCGTATCCCCTCTCTTCGGGCGTTCATCAATAGGGGGCTATTGACCGTGCGATAATCCTTCTCCGAGACAGGATAGACGGACAATAACGTGTCATGGCGCAGGTTCACGTCCGTAATCACATCTATCATCCTGTCTATTTCTTTCCCCGGGATAACTTTTCCAGCGAGAATAACGATCAGGTCTATGTCCGATTCGTCGGTGGCTTCCCCGCGGGCCCACGACCCATAAAGAACAATGTCTTTCAGGCGGTCGCCATAGAGTTGTTTCACACTCTCTCTGAAGTCACCGAGTATCTTTCTAATTCCCTTACCAGACATGGCCGTGCTCTGCAGATGGTTAGGAGTTCCTATCCGCCGCGCATCAGAGTGGGGCGGACAGAAGAGAAGCTGCACCCACCCAACAACTCAAAACTTCGAGATGAAATCTCACACTTTCGGTAAAACATACGGTTCGCGGTATTCGCGACCCAGGAGTTTTTCGGCCTCGGGATCGCCCGGAATCGTTTCTTTCTCGCCGTCCCATTTGATCCTACGTCCGACGCGATAGGCAATGTTGCCGAGGTGGCCGGGGATGCAGCCGAGGTGGCCCAGTTCGACATCGGCATTTGGGCGCTTGCGCGACCGCACACACTCGAGGAAGTTCCTCTTGTGCGGTTGATCCAGGCCTTGGTCCTTCACGAACGTCGCATTCTTCCGGTCATTTTCCGGGAAGAGCGTATAGCCGCCGCGATTGATCCAGATCGCACCCTCGGTGCCATAGAACTCGATGCCGTGGTCCATCCCACCCCAGGGATCTTTTCCGTTGCCGTGGCGCACCTCGTAAGTGAAGACGTAGTTCGGACATTCAAACAGAACACCGGCGGTATCGGGCGTTTCGCGCGCATCCTTGAAGACGAATTTACCGCCGGTTGTTGTGGTCGAAAGGACCGTCGGTCCCATTGCCCACGTCACGACGTCAAACAGATGGACACCCCAGGCCGACAACATGCCACCCGAATAGTCCCAGAAATAGTAGAAATAGAAATCCGTGCGGCGCGGATTATACGGCCTCTTGGGGGCAGGTCCCAGCCACAGGTCATAGTTCAGGCCGTCGGGTGTCGGCTCGTCGGGCGGATTGCCCATGTCGGCGTGGATGCTCTTGAGGTCCCAGCAATTCCAGGTGCGGACCAGGCTGACCTTGCCGATCTTGCCCGTCTTGATCAGGTCAATCGCTTCGATCCAGGTGGGACCGCTTCGCTGTTGGACGCCGAGCTGGACGATGCGATTGTATTTGCGCGCGGCCTGAACCATCGCGTGGCCTTCCTTGATGTTGTGACCGAGCGGCTTTTCGACATAGACATCCTTGCCCGCCTGGCAGGCGTGAATCGTGGGAATGGCGTGCCAGTGGTCGGGTGTCGAGACGACGACCGCATCCACGTCCTTGAGTTCGAGCAATTTGCGATAGTCCTCGAAGACCTGGATTTTCTTGTCCTTGACCTTGGCGGCAGCGTTCTCGCGTTTCTGGCGAGAAGCATCGGCCACGGCGATGACCTCCACATCATCCATTTTGGAGAACTGAACCAAATGGCCGGTTCCGCGTCCCCCAACGCCGATGAAACCCATTCCGATTTTCTCGTTCGCGCCAAGCGCTCCGATTGCGGGAGCGCCGCGCAGAGCCGCCCCCGCGGCCAACGCGCCTCCGGCTGCTTTCACAAAACTGCGCCGCGTCATACCCGACTTGCGATCCATCTGCGATTCTCCTTTCGGTCCCTTTTTGTTCTCAAAACGATTCCGCGGTTGATCTCACCTGGCCTGCGACTGGCCAGTGAGCGAAATACTGTTATTATTGCGAGAAGTACACAGGCCCAATGGCAATAGACTCTTTTCGCGGCAATTCAGCGAGAGGGCGTGCTGACAATGTGGAAAAGCCTCTCAAGAAAGCGATTCTTTTCTTCCTCGTCGTAAAGAATCGAGGTCAAGTTGTACCAATCCCGTAGCTGCCCGTCGGCTTTGATCTGGGCGATCACCGCGTCCGTATAGCAACTCGCCAAATAGACCGTATGGCAACGAGGGTTTTGTTGTATCTGTTTTTGGAATGATTTCTTTGCCTCACCGTAGCGCGTTTGTGCACCTGCGACGTCCAGGCTGCCTTTAATCTCAATGGCTATCTGTGTGATTCCATTCGGATCAACGAAGGCGACATCTGGCTCGCTGCCAAAATGAATGGCCCAACCGTTGTTCAAGTGGAATTGCCGGGCTCGCGTATGTTGTCCCAATCCCTTCCGAGCGATGTACTCGGAAACAAGCGCCTCGACGGCTTTCGCCGCACCTCTGCCCACGGCATTCGCCCACGCCCCTTGGAGCTCAGTCCCGATTTCCGCAAGAATGGCCTGACGGCTGAGAGACACCTTGTATTCCGGGAGATCGTCAATAACACCGCTCAGGATTTGGTTCAAGGTATGGCACAAGCAGATAGCCTGTGCTGGCGTTATCTCCTGTCGCTTCCGAGCTTCGAGCGACTCTGTGCGGAATAGGATTTGGGCAATTCCTTTCTTCGATAGGGTAATGATGTTCCGATAATAGGCGATCAAATACGGACGAGCGGAGATGACGCCGGGATGGGCAAAGACTTGATGCGGAAGACCACCGGCTTTCTCAACTTTGCGGAAGGCCGTCGCTGATATTCCGAGCTCGCTCAGGTCCCATTGCAGCTGGGTGTGATCAATCGCGTCTATCTCTCGAATCAAGAGGTCAACATTCGCGGCTGCGATGCGCCTGTGGAACAGCCTGGCACGTGCCATGTATGCGCTTGTAAGGGCTTCGAGTAGCTGCTGGTCGGCTGTGCCCATCAGAGCGTCTCGGACATGCGACGGAGATTGGATTTTTGGACCCTCACTGAGACTTCTGCCACACATACACACACTTGCGCAGTTCGCTCCTTCCGTGAAGCCCCATCTGCTGGCTGCTGTTCCCCTTGCCGCGAGGTAGCGTCCAAATGTGGGCAACGCGTAGCCCAAAGCGCTCCGCAAAATCAGAGAGGATTAGATCAACAGGGACTTCTTCACCCGCATAGCGGACGTTATCGTTGACCATGGCGATAGAGCCACCGCGCCGCAATACCCTCGACAGCTCGCAGATCACGAAGCACATCTCAAAGAAGTAGTTTCGCACCATGTTCGGGATATTGCTGTTGTTCAATTCGCCTTGTGCTGCAAGTCGTTCCAGAATCGCCAGGATTTCCTGAAGAGCAGATTGAGACTTGAAAACTCTCTCGACCCGTTCAAACGCGTGTTTCCGCCCCGGGCGGCTGTATTGCTCGGCCAATTGTCCTACCTTGGTCTGGTTCTCCACGGTGCACGAGAGCATCGCTTGTCGCAAAGCCTTGACTTGGTCTGCGTCATATCCCAAATAGACAAGTTCCAAGGCGTAGCTGCGAGTATAGTCATAGCGATTGCAGTAAGGGGGCGAGGTAATCACCAGATCAACGCTATCATCTCTCATCTGCGGCAGGATCTCCAAACAAGAACCAAAGCGCAAATCCAAGTAACCGCGGCGACCATTATTACGCCCATCAATCAGGTCACCACCGGCAGGATTGACATCGCCCCCGACCGCGAGGTCGTTCGCAATATCGCGGAGCTTCGCATGAATGGCCGAGTCGAAATCTGGGATGGGTCCTTTATCAAAATGGGGGCCGACCCGCGGTTTGCCGGCTCGATGGTCCCATCGGAGATATTGGCCGTCCTTCCGGGTATAGCTCACCGATTCCAGAACGGCGAAACAGCCAAACTCGAGAAGCCTCCTGAGATGTGGATTGCGGACGAAGCGACGACAGTAAGCAAGGTAGCCGGCAATTGCCCGCTCGGTCTCAGCCGAAAAGGCGCCCTCCGTAATGGGGATGTGACGCAGCGCAAAACGAGGATCAAAGTAGTCCGCCCAGTGCGTGTTGGCCAAACTCTCGACTAACCGCTGGAAAGCGGCTGGCTTTATTTCCTCGGCCGACAGGCGGGTTTCCATTGTATAAACACCCACGGGCAATACTTCGATCCCAATGGCATCCCAGCCCTGAGACCGACCCACAAACAGTGTCACCCCTGTGCCGGCAAATGGGTCAAGCAACACGCCACGTGAAGGTTTCACCTGCTCAATGAGATACCGAACCAGCTGGGCGGAGAAGCCCTCCTTGAATTTGAACCAGTTGAAGAAAGGGATGCCCTTGTTTCCTTGGAAACTAACGAACGACCGGTCCAGCTGAGGTTGCGCGGTGATCTTCGGAGAGAATCTTCGAAACAAGCTGTATCTTGCGGGATCTGAAGTCCGCTCAGGCAAAGCACCTTTTGTCATCGCCCACATCTTCTCCCACAGGAGATGCAATCCTTTTGCCTTTCCTCAACACGGTTATTTTAGGAAACGAAGGGTTAGCGCTGCAAGGTTTTTATCTGATAGGGGACATGATCTTACGGCTTATCCGCTGTAACCCCGCAAACCACGTGCTGCGGCGCATTGGGCAAGCGCATCAGCCGCCTATATCAACACGGCACGCAACGCTTTCGTCGAGCCTCACGCCCACGGGGGACGGTTCTTGTCGCCGTTGTCTTCGTCTGTTTCCGATTCTTCGTCATCAAGCAATTCGAAATCGGGCTTGGGACGAGTCGGCGGCGGACTGGTCATGCGGCCTTGGAAGAAGTCCAACCCTTCGAGTCCGAGCACGCCCTCGATCCCATCCTCCAGATAGGTCTCGGGCGACTGCTGGCGAAGCTCCGCCATCTTGAGCGCATAACGCAAGATGTTGATCCCATCGCGCGGCGTGTAAGGCATGTCGTGGCGGTGGGCACGTTGGAGAAAACTCACCGTCAAGTTGAGCAATTGGTCGGGCGCAAAGGGAACGTTGAATTTCAGAATCTGCTTTTCCTGCTGTTTGTCGGGAAACGTCACCTCGATCGTTGGCTGGAGCCTCGATTGGATATACTCGGGCACCTCGTAAGTCGAGGCATCCTCGTTCATTGTGCAACAAATCCGAAACTCCGGGTGGGCATGAATTTTGATTCCCGCTACGATGGATTCGACATAGCGACGAAAGTCCAGAACAGGGGCGAGCGAGGCCCAGGCTTTCTCACTCATGCGATTGGCTTCGTCGAGTACACACACGCCGCCGCGGATCATTGCTGTCACAAGCGACGATGCGTGATAGGCGATCTGCCCTCCAGAGGCGATAACCGGCGTGACGATCAGGTCTTCGGGGCGGGTGTCCATCGTGCACTGGAAGATATAGACGTCTTTTCCCATCTCCCGCGCCACGGCGTAAGCCAACGTTGTCTTCCCGATGCCCGGCCTGCCGATTAGGCGCGGGTTGAGTGGCAGGTCGTCGGAATCCACAAGCAACCACGCCGCAACGAGTTGATCGCGGGTCAGCGTGCTGCCGATCCAACGGATTTCGACCTCGTCGGGATGAGCGAGAACGAGTTCGATGTTCTCGATGACAATTTTTTCCGGCATCGTCGCCCCGGTCCCCAAACAATCCCAATCTTTTCGGTGCGCCCCTTGTTCTCAGCTAGAGAAACTTCTACCAGGACCGTTGCGCCAAGGTCAAGTGTTCAAGCGACCACAGATTGCACAGATTTCACAGATTTGGAAATGAGCAAGAATGTGGGTTCATGTTCGGCCTGCTCTCACTCGTAGGATCGCGAGTCTTCCTCTAATCTGTGCAATCGGTAAAACCTGTGGTTTGATGCAGAACTTGACAGTTGGACGAACAAGAACGAGCGTCGCCACGCATCGGTTCCATGGCGGGGGCATGGTGCAACCAGCACAGCGGACATGTCGAGCCGCTTATTCTTTCCGCGAAAGGAAATGACCATGAAACGTCTTTTGTGCGTTGGCACTATGGCGGCCGTGATGATCTGGTCGAGCACGCTTGCCGCGCAGGTGTACAATCTCAAGATCGTTTCGGACAGCCGGCCGGATTTCAGCGACATGCAAAGTCTCATCCGGAGCGTCATGTCGCCCTATCGGACCACCGACGAAAAGTGCAGGGCGATGTGGCGGTGGATCACGCGCTGTCGCAGGCAAACCCCTCATTCCTTTGTTCACGGCGTCCCTGTCCACGACCCGATCATGTTTTTCAACGATTTCGGCTATTCGTTTTGCAGCGACTACGCGGGCATGAACTGTGGCCTGTGGAGCTCGATGGGTCTGCCCGTGAAGTTCTGGGACATCACCTTGCACACGGTCAGTGAGTGCTTTTACGATGGCCGCTGGCACATGTTCGACAACTCGATGAGTGCCTACTACACGCTTTGCGACGGGGAAACGGTCGCCGGCGTCGAGGATATCGGTAAGCCGGGGGCCTGTGAAGCCTCCAATGGCAAAACGGAGCAAGCCCACTGCGCTCTGGTCCATTGTGTTGGCGCGACCAGTCCATACGGATTTCTCACCGGCGCCGACACGCAGCGCGAACTCCAGTTTGAGGGACTGAAGTGTTTCAATCCCAAAGGGCTCAAATACCGCCACTACTTCAACGGCTTCGACCTGGGCCATCGCTATGTGCTCAATCTGCGCAACAATGAAACCTACACGCGCTATGCCTCCTCGCTGGGCGAGACGGCGGACTATTACATTCCCTTGAAGGACGGCAAAAGTCCCCAGAAGCTCGGGACTTTTGGAAACGGCCTGTGGGTTTTCAAACCCGATCTGACCAAGGCGGACACGCTCAATGACCTCTACCGAGCGACAAACATCACAATCGCAAACGGCGGGCTGAGGGCAGCGGATGGGACGAAACCCGGCGAGGCGATTTTCGGCGTGAATGGGGCGAACATCGTCACGAGTTCAAAAGCGCTCCTCGATCTCGATCTGCCGGAGGCGCGAGACAGTTGCGCGGTTGCCATCTCGACCGATCTCGGCCACTCCTGGAAAGAGGTTTGGAAATCCGAAAAGCAAGGACCCCAGAAGGCGAAAATCCCATTGAGCGGCGTGGAGGCCAACCATCAATTCCTCGTCAAGTTGACACTGATGGGCGGGGCAACGCTCAAAGACATCGAAATCCGCACGATCACCCAGATCAACAAGCTCACCCTGGCGATCCTCGCTCTCGGCCTCAATACGATTGATGTCGTTGCGGGTGAGCCGGTCGAGACAGTCCTTTTCTGGCCGGAAATTCAGATGAACAAGTTCCAAGAGAGCTGTCTTTCCAGCACAAACCTCATCAGCGAAAAGGGCTGCGATTGGCATGGGTGCTTGTATCTCGAAAAGCCCGGCACCGGCAACCTGGTCTATGCAATTGAGTCGCCCGGCGATATGACGGAACTCACATACGGCGGGCGATTTTACAACCGCAGACCCAAATCGGCGATCTCGCTTGAACACTCAACTGACGAGGGCAAAACCTGGACAAACCCATGGGAACTCACGAACACGAAGCCGCCCTGGGACGTCGTTCACTTTGAGACGGTGAGAATGCCGGCGGGAACCAGGCGGGTTCTCGTGCGTTACACTCTGACTTCACCCGCGGCGGGTCGCTATGACGGTTGTTCGATCTACTCCGTGCGCATGACCGCCCACTATCGCCCCACCGATGCGAAATTCCAGCCGCTCGAAGTAACATACAACTGGAGCGAGTGGAAAGAGGGAGAATGGGTCGAGCGCTCGCACACCCAGCTTATCAACAAACCCGCGGAGCGCTATACGATCAGCGTCGGAGGCGATGATTTGCCGCGCACCAACTGGATTCGCATGAACCTCAAGGGTGCGGTGGCGGATGTCAAATATGGCTATTCGGACGGCGTGGACATCGAGGCTAAACCGTTTGTTCGCAAGCGACATGTCTGGGGCAAAAATCTCGCCGTCGGCAAGAAGTACACCTTTAGCCTTCCGTCCGGGAACAACTGGGGTGGCGGCGATCCCGAGATGACCAAGTTGACCGACGAAGCGGTCGCCTCAACCTACGGTACGGGAACAACTTACAAAGAGGGGCCGATTTGGACGCCTGGTCAGAATCCTGTCATTACGCTCGATCTGGAAACGCCCCAGAAACTGGCCGCCGCTCGGATTCACGTCACGGGCTATCCCTGCGACTTTTACAACGGACCTTTTTGCGAGGTGGAGATTCTCACCTCGACCGACGGGAAGTCTTTCGCTTCGCAGGGCAAGATTACCACCGGGATGAAGTATAAGGATGTGGACGGCGATTTTCTCCTGCCCGAAAAAGGCCGCTTCGAGTCGTGGGTTTTTCCGTTGATTTTCGAGAAGCCGGTTGAGGCCCGTTACATCCAATACAAAATCGCCAACCCCAAGACGCACTTCGACACGAGCGAGATCATGGCCTATGATTCGGTGAAGGTCGAAGACTGGCGCGAGCCGCTCGCCATGCCGCTGGATCAGCGCTAACGGGAACGCTGTTGCGTCGCGGCATCTCACGCGGTCGGTGTGCCAAGTGATACATCTTCTTCTTTGGCGATGCGGATACCTTCTTTCTCATCCACGCGGGTGAGCAGGAAACCTCCGATGACGAAAAACACGATCACCGAAAGGATGCTCGCGTGGCTGCTCCCTTTCACCTGGCTGATCACCCCAAAGAGCACCAAACCGAATAGTCCGGCAAACTTCGAACTGGTGCTGAAGAAGCCGAAAAACTCGGTGGACCGGCTCTTGGGAACCATCGCACCATATAGCGAACGGCTGAGCGCCTGCGTTCCTCCCTGCACCAATCCGACCATGAAGGCCAGCACGTAGAAAAGGTAAACACGAGCGGACGTCATGAAGTAGCCGACGATGCAAATCGGTATATAGACCCCCACACCCAAGAGGATCGAACGCTTTGCGCCCAAACGTCGCGCCAGTCGGCCAAAAGCAAAGGCGCAAGGAACTCCGATGAATTGAGTCAGAAGCACGGCGATTACCATATCTTTGTCTGGCAGGCGCATTTCTTCGCCGTAACTGAAGGCCATCTTGATGATCGTGCCGATCCCGTCGTTGTAAATCCAGAAAGCGATCAGGAACAAGAACAGCTGCTTGTAGCGTGTGAGCCGGCGCAAGGTCTGAGCGAGCCGTCCGAAGCCCGCTCGAATGGCGTTGACGGCTTCTTTCGTTGTCCGAACGATTTGTGGCTCAGGCACATTGCGGAACAAGGGGATCGAGAATAGTGCCCACCATAGGGCAACGCTGAGAAAAGAGGCGCGCACCGCAAAATTCTCATCGGGCATACCGAACCATTGTGGTCTCACAAACCACAGTGCGTTGACAGCCAGCAAGATGCCGCCTCCCAGATAGCCCAGCGCGTAGCCGCGAGCCGAAATCTGATCAATATCGCCTTTCTGGGCAATGTGAGGAAGCAGCGACTCGTAGAAAACCTCGCCGCCCGCAAACCCCACTTCGGCTACGACGAAGAGGATCGAGCCTAAGATATAGGATGTGGGGCCGAGAAATACCAACAGCGCCGTCGCCAAAACGCCCACCGCCACGAAGAAACCGAGGTAATGTTTCCTGCCACCGGTATGATCGGAGATTGCTCCCAACACGGGGGATATCACCGCCGCCAGGAGAAGCGCTATGGCGTTGGTGTAAGCCAAATACGCTGTCGCCGTCTCTTTACTTAGACCGGCGTTTGTTACCATCTGTCGCTGAAAATGAGGGAACATCACTACCGCAACCGTCGTGATAAACGCCGAGTTGGCCCAGTCATACATGGCCCACGAGTTGATGACCTTGCGGTAAACTCTGTCCGATACTACGGATGCTCTTTCTTCGGATTGCATCGTTTTTGTCCTCACCCCTGTGAAGGCGGGACGCCCTCTCGACAGTCGCCGAGACGATGGTGAAACCACTGCAACTGCTTTACCTCTCCCACTAGCCAGACTTCACCCAGCGCGCTTTGTAGAAACGTTGACCGGGCAGGTGGAGAAGCCCCGTAGGGTGAAGAAGATGGACGCGCTCGGCCCACCAGTTGCTCCCCTCGGCTTGAACATAGGCAATCCGCCCCGTCGAACCATGAACCGAAAAGTTTTTGACTGACGCCGCGTCGCCCAAGACCTCATGCGGAGAGAAACGGTGCGTATCTCGGTCGAAAAACCAGCCGTGCTTGCCCGTGCCACCGAAAGGGTCGGGCACACGCGCTCACTGCCACACTTCCGGCCAGTGCCAACAACATCTCTCGCCGCGTGATTCGTTTCCCCTCGTCCATTGGGTGAGGGCTCCCTGCCTCAGAAGTCCGACCCCGGTTGGAACCCACCCGTTCCTTGCATTCTCGCTTCGGCACCGATCTTACAGGTTGCTGCCGGTCAGGATTCCCTTGTTCGTTCGGGTGATATAGCCATAGGAAACCGTGCCGTTGGTGGGATCGTAGATGTAAAGACTGGCCGCCACGGGCAAACTGGCGGTAATTTGGGGTGGCCAGAAGTCGGTCGGTTGCATGGATGGCCCGCATGACCATATCCACCAGACGTAGCCTCGCGCCTTCGACTTGGCGTAGCCTGATCCCTTCTCGTCGTTGTACTGGTACTCAAATTCACCCACCTTGATGTAATTTCCATGATAATCCCAGCGTCCCTGGATCGCGAAAGGATCCACGGGCATCTGCGCACTAATCGCTTTTCCAACCACCTCTCCTTTTCTCGGTCGGACTCGGAAAGTACGTATGTCGTCAATCGTATGCGGTAATATCGTGACCGACAACCAATGATCATCGTCACCATGTCCTGCAATTACTCTGGCTCGTTGAGTCCTGTAAAGGTTCTTTTCGAGTTTTCGTGCGCATTCTCGACGTTTGAAGGCTTTTCTCCATGGTTGCGTCCACGGACCGCCTCGGACGAAGAAGATCGGTTGGGATGTTCACCAGCCTCGCTTTCGTCAATTTCGTATTACAGCTTGATCTGAACAGGGGAAACTGCTTACAAACGAGCGCAGAGTGACGCCGAGCCGTGAAACAATCGAAGTCGGTGCTGACAAGAGAGTTGTAAGAGCCACGCAAGAATTCGATTGCGTCGGGCAATGGCTATCGGCACAGTGGCGGTATCAAGAGATGGGAGATTTCTTCACCAAATCATCCAGCGGACCGGGGAAGTCATGAAGCGTCTTTTGCGCAGTCTGGGCTTGGTTCGCAAGCGAGGTTTGGCCATGAGCGAGCGATGGCGCATATTGGTTTTGGACGACGATCAGGACGTCCTGGACCTCATTCATCTCAAGCTGGCTGCCGAATATGATGTTCTGTGCATTGACAAGGCAAGCGTCGTTGGTCGCGCCGTTGACTTGTTTGAGCCCGACCTGATCGTTCTCGACATTATGCTGCCACAGATTTCGGGCTACCAGGTCATGGAGTATCTCAAGCGCAATCCCACGACAGCGAGTATTCCGGTCTGTTTCTTGTCGGCCAAATCGAGCGCCCGCGATCTCAAGTATGGCTACAGCCTGGGCGCTTCTCTCTACCTGACCAAGCCCTTCCAGCCCGAACGGCTGATCCGAAACATCAAGCTGCAATTTGAGCGAATGCCCCCGCCTCAGCACCGCAAGCGCCTTACGATCGCTGAGATCAACCAACAGTTGCAGAAGGAAGGCGGCACCTATCAGGTGGCAACAGGCGAGCCTGGAGTGATGCCGCGTGAGGCGAAGGAACGCCCAAAAACACCAACGCCCCCACCCATTACTCCGCCACCCACTACCCCACCGCCGAAAGAAGAAGAGGAACCGAAACCTCGCCCCCGCTGGGTGCACTGAGCGATGGCGCTTTTCCCTCGCGCGGCTGTTCTCGACTCCGAGCAGAAAACGAGGATAAGATACTTTTCCCCTCTTCCACGAAGGATCGGGAGTTCCTTCAAGGCATGTCCAGATCAGTGGTACAGAGAGCAACGCCGGGCGGCGGTGGGTGGGTCGTCATCGCGGATTGTGAGCGTGTGAACTTTCGTTGCGCCCAGTGCGGCTCCAGTTGCACCCGTCAGCGTCACGTCCACCGTCTCGTCCGGTTCATCCATCTTGTCATTGACGATCTTGACGCTCAGTGTTTTCGTCGTTTGGCCGGAAGCGGATATCACAGTCGCGGGCAAAGCGAGATAGTCCGCACCGGGTGTGGCTGTTCCGCTTATCGGTTGAAGCCTCAGATACAGCAACTGTCTGGTCGGTGTCAATGACGATTGCCGATTTTGGATTGCGGATTGCAAACCGCAGATTTCGCGGATTTCACAGAATCCACGGGTCGGGTAATGAGAGCCTTCAGGAGCCGCCCTCGCTGCGCAGATGGCCGTGGTGCCGATTGCAGAAACTTACGGCCAAGATGCCCGTGCCACGATCGGGTTCAAAGGATGAATTTGCTGAGGTCAACGTTCTTGACGATGTCGCCGAGGTGGGAACGCACATAGTCGGCGTTGATCTGGACTTTCTTGTCGGCGAGTTCCGGCGCTTGGTAGGACAACTCCTCGGTCACCTTTTCGAGAACCGTGTAAAGACGCCGCGCGCCGATGTTTTCCGATTGCTCGTTGACGCGAAAGGCCGCTTCGGCAATTTCCCTGATGCCGTCTTCGGTGAATTTCACGTCAACGCCTTCGGTGCGAAGCAAGGCTTGGTATTGTCGCGTCAGGGCATTGGTCGGTTCGGTCAGAATCCGTTTGAAGTCCTCGACCGTGAGCGGCGTCAACTGAACGCGCAGCGGAAAGCGGCCCTGCAATTCGGGGATGAGGTCCGAGGGCTTGGTCATGTGGAAGGCGCCGGCGGCAATGAACAGGATGTGTTCGGTGGAGACCATGCCGTACTTGGTGAAGACCGTGCAACCCTCGACAATCGGCAGAATGTCGCGCTGGACGCCCTCGCGCGAAACGTCGGGACCCACTCCCGCGTGACGACCGGCGATCTTGTCCATTTCATCCACGAAAATGATCCCCGATTCCTGGGCCAGCTTGAGCGCCTCGTGGACGATCTTGTCCATGTCGAGCATTTTCGAGGCTTCTTCCTCGGTCAGAACTTCGCGCGCCTCGCGCACGGTCATAGTAACCTTTTTTGGCTGTTGGGGCATGAGCCGTTCCAACATGCTGCGAACCTCGACTTCCATCTCGGCCGGGTTGCCGAACATCATGCCGCCAACGATGGGGGAGCCGGACTTTCGGATTTCGAGTTCGACGATGCGATCGTCGAGAAGACCTTGCTGCAATTGAGAGCGGAGTTTGGCGCGCGTTCGTGCCCAGCGCTTGGCGGCGGTTGTCGCCTCGCCGCCAACGGACGGTTCGCTTTCGTCCAGATCGTCCTCGTCCAGTTTTACCGCCTCCATTCCGCGACTCACGCGAGGACGGGACGGCAGGAGCAATTCGAGCACTCGCTCATCGGCGCGGCTCTTTGCCTGCTCGATCACTTCCCCGTGTTTCTCCTCGCGCGACATGTTGATCGCCGTATCCACCAGGTCGCGGACCATGCTCTCGACATCGCGACCCACATAGCCGACCTCGGTGTACTTGGTTGCCTCGACCTTGAGAAACGGCGCGCGGGCCAGACGCGCCAGGCGACGCGCGATCTCGGTTTTGCCCACGCCGGTTGGGCCGATCATCAGAATGTTCTTGGGGATGACCTCGTCGCGAAGCGACGGAGGGAGATGGCGACGGCGCGCACGGTTGCGCAACGCAATCGCCACCATTTTTTTCGCGTCGGTCTGGCCGATGATATATCGGTCCAATTCCTCGACGATCTGACGTGGGGTCAGACCCAGCTCACCATTGTTTGCGCCGGACAGTTCCTCTGGAAGTTCGGCTGACTCAACAGGCTCGTTGGTTTTTTCCATCACGAAACACCTCGCAAAAGACGAAAAGGAGGCGAGAGGCAAGAGGCAGCAAGCGAGAGAGCGAAACCTTCTGCCTCTGACTTCTTGCTTCTTCCCTCTGACCTCTTCATTGTTTTCCCTGTCACCTTTTGCCTCGGGCGATGCACTTGGGCGGACCGAGAATTTCCTTCAGGATCATCAACTCGCGCAGTGTCTTGGGATGGCGGCGATGCAAAAGCCCAAGAACAGAGATAGGTGTCTCGGCCGCCGTAGTGGCTGGCCTCGGTTCGCCAACAGGAGCTGCCGGAGGCGAAGGAGGCTGCACTCGTCGGGTCGGGCCCTCTTCGGCCGAAGGTTTGCCTTCCTCGCCGGACGGCCATTCCATGGTTCGCAGAAAAGGCTTGATCCCTTCGGTTTGGACATGCGGGCGCTTTCTCGGGACGACCTTGGCCTGGGGTTGGCGAGCCGGTTGCTCTGCCATCCTGGCTTGTACTCTCTCGACAACTTTGCCCAGCGACCTCACCGTCGGCGGGGCAACAGACGGAGGTGGCTGGGAGGACATGATGACCGGTTTGGATACAGGGGGAACCTTCTCCGGCTCCTGCGCCACTTCCGGAGTCGGCTTGCGTTCTTCCTCCGTCCCCAACGCCCGTTTCAGTTCTTCGAAATCTCCGCCCATCAAGGTGTCGAGAAGGTTTTTGGTTTGCTTGCCCGCTTCGGCGACTTTGCGGACGGTTTCCGCACCGCCGAGAAACTTCGACAGCAACTTCCAAATTCCCACAATGGCGAGAATGATCCCCCAAATGATCACGCCCACGAGATTCTCATTCATGGTTCAGACTTCTCCTCTTGGCGCAGCGCCGTTGTGGCCTGGGCATCTCGCCCATGGTTTTCACGAGCAGGATGCCCGTGCCACTTTTCAGATTACTCCTTTTGGCCGTTGGGAGGTCTCCGGCTCGCCGGCGATGGCCTGGCGCATCAGGGTATCGGCCTGGATGTTGCGCAAGCTATAGTAGTCCATGATACCCAGCCGTCCTGTGCGGAACGCCTCGGCCATGGCCCGGGGGATTTCGGCTTCCGCTTCGACGACCCTGGCGCGCATTTCCTGAACCTTGGCGAGGTTTTCCTGTTCCACAGCGCGCGCATCGGCGGCCCGGCGTTCGGCTCGCGCCTGGGCGATCTGCTTGTCGGCCTGGGCCTGATCAATCTGCAACTTTGCGCCGATGTTGTCGCCAACGTCCACGTCGGCGATGTCAATCGAAAGGATCTCGAAGGCGGTTCCAGCATCCAGGCCCTTCTGGAGCACACGTTTCGAGATCATGTCGGGATTCTCGAGCACCTGCTTGTGGGTTTCGGCCGAACCGATGGTCGTCACGATTCCCTCGCCGACGCGGGCAATGATCGTCTCCTCAGTTGCCCCGCCGATCAGGCGGTCGAGATTGGCGCGAACGGTCACGCGCGCTTTGGCCTTCAACTGGATGCCGTCCTTGGCGACCGCGGCCACCGTGGGCGGCCCTTTGCTCGGATCGGGGCAATCAATCACGCGCGGCTCGACGCTCATCCGGACGGCTTCAAACACGTTGCGTCCGGCGAGGTCTATGGCGGTTGCCCGCTCCCAGGTCAGAGGAATTTTGGCTTTGTCGGCCGAAATTAACGCCAGAACGACAAGATCCACGTGACCGTTGGCCAGATAGTGCGATTCGAGCATCGAGGTTGTCAATTGCAAGCCGGCCTTGTGCGCCATGATCAGCGGCTCGATGATGGCTCGCGGCGTGACGCGGCGCAACCGCATGCCGATCAGCGAAAGAAGCGTCACCGGCACACGCGCTGCCTTGGCGGCAATCCACAACCGCAACGGCACCATCCAGGCAATGAAAATAACCAGCACTAGAAACACAACGATCACGGCAACCCCGCCGCCTGTCAGGACGTCTTGCCAATTCATTTTCCTTTCCTCCTATGGCTCAGGTTTTTGGCATGTCGTGCGCGTCGTGTCGTTGAGGTTCGCTGATATTCGGGCACGATGGCACGACGAACACAGCGACTCTTGCTGTGTTTTTGAAAATGTGCACTTACTTTGACTCTCCTGCCCTTCAAGACGGTTTCGCTATAGGGCTGACGACGATCCGTGGCCCTTCAACGCGGACAACCCGAAACGGCTTGCCCTTGTCAATGTAGCTTCCGTCGCTTACGATGTCCCATCGTTTGCCGTCAATCAGGCCTTTGCCCACCGGGCGAAGGTCGGTCTCGGCCATACCTTCGCGGCCGAGCAGGCGCTGGCGTTCCTGTTCGGTTGTTTTGTCGTAGGGGCCGCCCTCGACTTTTTCGCTGAGAAGGATTTTCTGTCCCATGCGCGTTCGCGGCAAAACCTTAAGCGCGATCATCGTCACAACGAAAACGCTGATCGTCGTGACCACAAAAACCCACGTGCCTTTCTCGGTTCCATAGGCGCGAAACGACAGCCAGACTCCGGCGATCAAGCACACGGTGCCGAGAATTCCCAAAACGGCGCCAGGCACAAAAACCTCGAGAATGATCAGGATCAGACCCAACGCGAGAAGAGCGATGATCAAACTAGGCATCGTTTCGTTTTCTTACCCTGCTCGTTTAACGTAAAAGAAAGTGGTACGGGTTGGCAACCTGCAAGATTGGCAGATTGACAGTTTGCCCCATTTCTTACCCTCTTGTCGTCCGCTCGGAATCTTCTCGCTCGACGACCAGTTGTGCTCCCCGAATGCGAGCAACCCGGACAGTGGTTCCACGCTCGAGATATAGCCCATCGGCAATGGCATCGAATCGCCGATCACCAATTTGCACCGTTCCGACGGGACGCAGATCGGTCAGCAGTGTGCCCTCGCGACCCACGAGAGCCGACAGATCGGGGAGACCCGTAAACCCTTTCTTGGACTCCATCTCCGCCCCAAGCGAGACCCTCTGCCAAAACCGTGAGCGGCCCAACGCCATTGCGATAAAGAATATGGCGACCGTCCCTATGGCCAGCGCCACGGCCAGATTGCGAATTGCGACCTCCATGCGGCTGAAGTCGAAATCGAACCCTTTCGGCGGCAGCCGAAACATGGCGAGGAAGATACTGACGATGATGCACAGGATTCCCGATATACCGAGAATGCCGAATCCTGGAACCAGCATTTCGCCAATGAGCAGTCCCACCCCAACCAGGAAAAGAAGGATTTCCATCCAGTGGGCCAGGTTGGCATACCAGTTGGCCCAGAAGAATAGGAACAGGGCTGCAATGGCAAGCAGCCCGCCCAGGCCAAAACCGGGCGTTTTGACCTCGATGACAATGCCGGCGATGGCGATGACAATCAACAAGAGGGTGGTCACTGGCCCGCTCAGGAAGCTCGCCAGCCTGTCGGCGGTGGTCATTTGAAACTTCACACCCTCGGCGCCCGTGAGCCCCACATCCGCGACCGCTTGCTCGATTGTCTCGACCTGTTTGACAGCCAATCCCTCGCGGACCGCTGTTGGTGCGTCGAGAACCAAAATCTCCCCTTTTCGTTTCAGTCCCGGAATCTCCAGGTCGAGGTCCACCATACCTACCGCGAGGTCTTCCCGATGGTGTTTGTAGCGTGCAGTCGTTGCGAACTCTTTTCTCATCGGGGCGAGGATTTTCTCCTTGAGGTCGCCGCGAAGTTCCTGGGGCTGACCCAGCGTCAACTGAAGCGGAATGGCGTCGCCGATGTGCGCCATCGGGGTCATGTAGATGCGATCGGTCGCGAGCGCCAGAAGCGCTCCAGCCGAATAGGCCTGGCGAAGGAAACCGAGGGTTGGCACCGGGCACTCCACCAGCGTATCGCGCATGCCGAGCATGACGTTGCCCAACCCGCCCGGCGTTTCCATCTCGACCACAACCAGCGAGGCCTCCTGCTTGCGTGCGAAGTCAATGCCCCGTTTCAGAACGACGGTCCCGTGACGGCTCATCAATGGCCCGTTGATCTGGACAACGACGTAGCGTTTTCCCTCACCCGAGGTGAACAGAGGCGGCGGGGCGCGACGAGGGGGTGAAGTGGTTAGGTCACTCGCTACCGCGGGAACGGTTAATTTAGCTGGTGACGTTGTTGAAGTCGCCGCGCCGGCCAAGCCAGAATCAGCCGTCCACCCCGGTCCAGTCCAGCGCAGAAGACCAAAGCAAACCGCCGTGACAATGCCAATGGAATGACCTTGCTTTAGCACGTCGAATCCTCTGCCAGCCCGCTTTTCTGCTCCGATTCACCATAGGATCACATTGTGCGGCCGTTCAAGAGCAAAGTCCCATGGCGAACGAAGGCCATGACGGACTTGCACGGATTTCACCGATTCAACGGGGAGGGGTGTCGCAGACTACTTGTTCTGACCTCTCGCCTCCCACCTCCAACGTCTTTCTTATGGCGGCGGGAGCGGCAATTGCTGGGAGGGGACTTCGCTTCGGTGCGTTTCCAGCAACACCACAACTTCCTCGAGACGGTCGAAGCGAACAGCCGGCTTCACGACATAGGGTTGGCCGAACTTGCTCTGTTCGATGCCCTGAATGTACCCGATCAGAAAATCTTTGGGGAAAAGCGACCCGACCGGCAAGCCTGAGGTCATTACCTCAGATCCCTCCTGGAGCGACGTCTGGGGATTCTCGAGGATCAGCAGGAGGCGGTCTATCTGGCCGGTTCCCTCGACGATGCCGCGATCGCGGGTTTTACGCACCAGTGCGCCGGCGGCGAATTCGGGATCCACGAGGAGTTGGACCAGTGCGCTGTTGTTGGTCACATCGCGCACGACGCCCACCAGTCCGTCCTGGTTGACGACCGGCATGTCGGGACCGACGCCATCGCGTCTTCCCCGATCCAGGGTCACCGAGCGCGTCCAAAAATTGGTGCTCATCGCAGTGATATTGGCGGTCACATTGGGTACGTTGAATGTCGGCCGGGCCGAAGTCAACTTGCTGAGGCGCTCGAGCTGGGCATGGGCCTCCGCCAGTTGCTGGTAGCGCACACGCAGGAGAGCGAGCTCTTGGCGCAGCTCGCGGTTTTCGGCCTCCAAATCGCTTGAGCGAAACAGAATAAGCCAACCGTACGAGACCGTGTGGTCAATCGTTGCGACCGCAACGACAAGGGGATTGACAAGAGTGCGGACCACCCGGCCAGCCGGTCCCGGTGGAATCAAATTGACCTGCCGCGCCAGGAGAACAACCAGGAGGATCACGAGCAAAGCGATCAGAACGATCTTCCTGCGTTCGGCCCAGATTTGAGCGAGATTCATGGAAGGAAATGGCGTACGCCTTGCTGTGGTGGTGCGGTGCTTCTATCGCGGAACAAGGACGGACTTTTTTAGCGCTAACCCCTCGCTTTTGACTTCTAGCCTCTCGTTTCTAACCTTTGCTCTTACCGTCTCATGCCGTCAATTCGACTGAGCAGTTCGAGTGACTCAAGCACCTTGCCGGTGCCCAGAACGATAGCGGTCTCGGGGTTGTCTGCCAGCCGCACAGGCAGACCCGTTTCGGCGTGAAGCAGCGTGTCGAGACCCTGCAATTGCGACCCGCCGCCGGCCATGACGATCCCTGTGTCCATGATGTCGGCAGCCAGTTCCGGCGGCGTGCGCTCCAGGCAGTTCTTGACCGTCTCCACGATCGTGTTGACCGGCTCGGCAAGCGCCTCGCGAATCTCTTCGGAGGAGATTTGCACGGTTCGCGGCAGCCCGGCCACCAGGTCGCGCCCCTTGATTGTGTAGTTCTTTTCCTCGGGAAGAACGTCCGCCGAACCAATCTTGATCTTGATATCCTCGGCTGTGCGCTCGCCGACCATCAGGTTGTATTTCCGCTTGATATGCTGGATGATCGAATTGTCCATCTCATCGCCAGCGACGCGCACGGACTTGCTGACGACAATCCCGCCCAGCGAGATCACGGCGACCTCCGTTGTCCCGCCGCCGACGTCTAGGATCAAGCTGCCCGACGGCTCGGTCACCGGCAAACCCGCGCCGATCGCGGCGGCCATCGGCTCTTCCATGAGGTGAACCTCGCTGGCGCCGGCCTGCTCGGCCGATTCGCGCACCGCCCGTTTCTCGACCTCGGTGATCCCCGAAGGAACCGAGACGATAACCCGCGGATGGGCAAACTTGCGCTGCTCGGTTCGCACCCGCCGGATGAAGTAGCGCAGCATTTCCTGGGTGGTCTCGAAATCGGCAATCACGCCGTCCTTCATCGGCCGGATGGCAACGATGTTTGCCGGCGTTCGACCCAACATGCGCTTGGCCTCGGCACCGACGGCAAGCAGTTTGTTGGTGTTACGGTCAATGGCAACGACCGACGGTTCGCACAGAACAATACCTACTCCCCGGACATAGACGAGCGTGGTGGCTGTGCCCAGGTCTATCCCGATGTCCATCGAGAACAGTCTTCGAAAAAGCCGTCCGACCATATGTTAACCCCGCTCTAGAGACCACAAGGCTCTGACAGAGGGTAGTCTTTGCGCCTCGAAGCGTTACCTTTCAAGCAAATTCTGCGCCCGAAAAAGGGGCGGCCAAGCAGCGGCTTCGGCAAGGAAACCCATAACGCCTGGCGATATCACTCCTTCTCAACCCCAGGTCTCGCAGATTTCATAGCGCGGCGGAGCCGTGACCAAAGCCAAGGACATCAAAGAAGGCACGAACCCTGGAAGGGGGGAATCCTCTCTTCCTGGGTTCCTTATTCTGCGGTTCCTTTTTCAGAAGCCTTGGCCTTCCATTCAGAATTTGGCGGTTGAAATCAGCGTTGAGGGCTGAATTCGAAACGGTACGGAAGGAGATCATCGAGCCTCAGAATCCTGGTCTGGCCTATCCCATTGCTACAGATCACCGTCAGGTGAGGATTGAACTCTGCAAGCACCTGACGACAGGCACCGCACGGTGTCAGGGATCCTCCCTCGCTCTGGGCCACGACGGCCAAAGCCAGAAAGTCGCGGCAACCATCGGCTATGGCATTGGCAACCGCCGCGCGTTCGGCGCAAATGGTCAGTCCGAACGAGGCGTTTTCAATGTTGCAACCCGCATAGATCGAATGATTCGCAGCGAGCAGTGCGGCCCCCACATTGAACCGCGAATAGGGCGCATAAGCGCAGCGACCTGCCTTGATCGCTGCCTGGATCAGTTGTTCGATTTGTTCGGGCCGAAGCGTTGTCTCCATTGCCTTACTCCGAACGGTCTCGCAACCGCACCCCGATCAGCGGATACTCCATGTCGCGTCCCCCAAGCGACATCCACGCGAAGCCAACACACCAACACACATAGGCGATGCCGGCTGTGAAGAAAACGATCTTGTTGAAAAGCATGAAAAGATCTTTGAGGGTGGGGCTCAGCACTCCGACCAGGACGGCAAACAGGCTGAACAGGCAAATAACCACGAAAACCAGCAGCATGACGGCCTGGCCGGCAATCGCTTGCTTGGCGTGAAAAACAACGGTTCGGCTGCGTTCCTGATACCACAAGGCGATGACCCCGGCCGCCAGAATGCCGAATAAAGGGATAGCGGCCAAGACATAAGTCAACGCCACGATTTCGCGGTCGCGCGGGTGAATCGTTTGCTGAAGTTCTTGCTCTGCCATCTGGCTAACCTCCCTTTCGGGCCTTTAGGGCATTGTCACCCTTTCGTTTTTCAAGATGTCCTCGAAATCAAAACCTATATTGGTATTGAACCGAACCCTTTCGCTGTTGTCAAACTGGTTTTGGTTGACTTTGCATATCGTTCGATAGGACAGAAGACATCCGAAGGCTTGGCGGGGCGACGGTGTCGAACCGTCACCGCGCGGGACGCTCGTTCCATGTTGCTTTCGCTTCGAATTCAAGACCTCGCGATCATTGATGAACTGGACATGGAGTTTTCGCCCGGCCTCAATATCCTGACGGGCGAGACCGGCGCGGGCAAGTCCATCATTCTCGGTGCGCTCGAGCTGATTCTCGGCGGTCGTGGTTCGCCCGAAGATATCCGCAGCCAATGCGACCGGGCGCTCGTGGAGACGATCTTTGACATTCATGCTTTGCCCCGCGTTCGCGCCTGGTTGGAGTCGCGCGGGATCGAGGTCGAAGACGACGACCTTCTGATTGCCCGAGAGCTGTCGCGCTCGGGCAAAGGTCGCAACTTCATCATGGGATCGCTCGTGCCTTTGTCCACGGTCCGCGAACTCGGCGATTTGCTCGTGGACATCCATGGCCAGCACCAACACCAGTCACTCCTGGCCGTCGAAAATCATCTCGAGGCGCTGGATAGTTTTGCCCGCACCGACGAAGTTCGGTCGCAAGTTGCCGCGCTCTATTCCCAATGGCAGGAGCTCGGCCGCCGTCTGGCCGACCTGTCGCGCGACGAACGCGAGATCGAGCGGCGAAAAGACTCCCTGGCCTTCCAGGTGCGCGAAATCGAGGCCGCACGGCTTGTCCCCGGCGAAGACGTTCCGCTTGAACAGGAACGCCAGCGGTTGACTCATACCGAGGCGTTGACTCAGGCGGCCTCGCGCGCCGTGGATCTTCTAAGCGAAGGCGAACGCGCCGAAATGAGTGTTCTCGCCTTGCTGGCGCGTGTGGAGGATGAACTGGAGGTCCTTGGCCGTTTCGATCCGACGACGGCGCCGCTGGCCGAGGAGCTGCGCGAACAGCGCTTTCGCCTCGAAGATATCGCCTCGCGATTGAACCAGTATCGAACGTCTCTCGAGCCCGACCCCCAGCGGCTCGAAGCCGTCGAGGACCGCCTCGATCTGATTCACCAGTTGAAACGCAAATATGGTGCGACGATCGAAGACATGTTGGCGCTGTGCGAAGCCAACCGCCAGGAGCTTGACCGCCTCGAACACCGCGATGATGAGCGGGAGAGAACCAAAGGCGAGCTTGCGCAAGCGGCCCAAGCGCTTGGCGAGGCGTGCGAGAAGCTGTCGCGCACTCGCCAGAGCGGCGCTCGCAAACTCGAAAAAGTGCTTGTTCAGGTGCTGGCAGACCTGAATATGCCCCGCACGCGGTTCTCGGCGACCGTGCAACGCCAGCCGGCCGAACCGGACGAGGGCGTACCGATCGGCGGTAGCTTCTTTCGCGCAGGCCCGACGGGCGTGGATCAAGTCGAATTTCTCATCTCGCCCAATCCGGGCGAAGATCTCAAGCCATTGCGCAAGATTGCCTCGGGCGGTGAGCTGTCGCGCATCATGCTTGCCTTGAAATCGTTGATGGCTCGAAGGGACCAGATCCCGACACTTGTTTTCGATGAAATTGACGTAGGGATCGGGGGCGCGACGGCCGACTACATAGGCGAAAAAATGGCGGAACTCAGTCAGACTTGCCAGATCATCTGCATCACCCATTTGCCACAGATCGCCGTTCGGGCGCAGACCCATTTCGCCGTCGAAAAGAAATTCGCCGGAGGAAGGGCTGTGACAACCGTGCGCCATTTGGGGCCGAGCGAGCGGCCAACCGAGCTGGCGCGGATGCTCGAAGGCGCCGAGATCACCGACCTTGGACGCCGCCATGCCGCTCAGATGATCCGCCAGGCGAAATCGAAAACAAACGATGAACGCTGAATGATGAAAGAGGAACAGAATCAAAAGCACAACCGGCCTACACCGCCACCTGTTTGATTTCGATGGAAAGAAAGCAATGATAATGCCGGATGACGTTCACCCCAGACCCCGTCCTCGTTCTTCATCCATCGTTCATGATTCATCATACATCGTTATCTTTCGACGATTCTGATGGAAACCGATCCCGCTCTTCTGGAACGAATCCACACCACCCTTCACAATTCGCCGGTGCTCTTTTTTTTCGCCGTCCATTTCACCCTGGGACGAACCTTCTCGCTACTCGCCGGTCTATGGGTGGGACTTTCGCCGCTCGCGCTGGTAGGTTTGGCGTGGGTCGGTGACATGATGAACATCCCGTTTTTTGCCACGCTTTACGAGCTAGCCCATCGGGGGCTCAGGTTGTCGCTGGCCATCGCGCGATGGCTGGATCGGGCGCGCGGCTATCTCGAACGTCGCCAGTTCTATGAACGATTTGCCGCAATGGGTTCATTCGGTGTGATCGCCATTGCCGCGACACCCGTTTGGGGCTGCGGCATGTGGTCGGCCATCCTGCTGGCCTGGACGATGCGCATGAAACATCCGGCGGGAACGTTTTATCTGACACTCGGAAGCGTGGCCGGCTCGATCATTGTCCTGACGCTGGCCACCGGCGCTCGGATGATCTATGAAATGTTTTGATCAGCAAAAGGCAACGGAGACGGACTTGCGAGTGTGAGCCCCCACGGCGGGCGTTCCGACGACGTACCGGTTTCAGGAATTCGGGACACTTGTCCGTTGCCGGAGGTGTTCCAGAAAAGTCTTTACATCGCGGTGGCGGGCGAAGATGCTCCCGCTGAGTTTTTCGGCGTTGGCAACCGGTCGGCGGGTTAGTCTCGATCACCGGAAAGGAGGACAGACCGTTGGGTTTGAAAATCTTCATGGACGGGAAATTTGTGGATGAGAAGCAGGCGAAGATTTCGGTCTTCGACCATTGTCTTCTCTATGGAGATGGTGTTTTCGAGGGAATCCGTCTCTACCGCGGATGTGTGTTTCGTCTCCGCCAACACATCGAACGGCTCTTCTCGTCGGCCAAGTATATCATGCTGCGAATTCCGATGAGCCAAAAGGCGTTGATCGAAAAGGTGTGCGAGACAGTCAGACGCAACCACCTCCGAGACGGCTACATCCGATTGGTCGTGACGCGTGGTGTTGGGCCACTGGGCTTGGCGCCCTGGGAGTGCAAGAAGCCGACGGTTTTCATCATCGCCGACAAGATCACGCTCTATCCGCCAGAATATTATGAAAAGGGATTGGAGATCGTGACCGTCCCCACGCGCCGCAGCCACGTCGAGTCGCTGAATCCGCGCGTCAAATCGTGCAACTATTTGAACAACATTCTGGCGAAGATCGAGGCCTCGGTCGCCGGCGCTCTTGAAGCCCTAATGCTTGACCAGAATGGATTTGTGAATGAGTGCACGGGCGACAATGTCTTTCTGGTCAAGAACGGTAGCCTGATCACACCACCCGTCTATCTGGGCGCTTTGCGCGGCATCACGCGCGATGTGGTCATGGAAATCGCCCGCAAACAGGGAATCCCGGTGCGCGAAGAGGCGTTCACGCGCTTCGACGTCTTCGATGCCGACGAATGTTTCCTGACGGGCACGGCCGCCGAGGTCATTCCCGTCGTGCGCGTGGACAGACGGCCCATTGGCAAAGCTCGCCCCGGCCGGATCACCAAACGCCTGATCCGACTGTTCCGCGAACGAACAGCCACCGACGGCGTGATGGTTTACGAGCAGGGCCGAACGTCAACCAACACCGTTTAATGGTTTTTGCGATGTGGCGCATTCAGTTCCAACGAACTATAAGTGACCATTGGCTGAAAAGTTGCGCCACCCCCGAGCAAGCGGGTCTATAAGCCCGGCTCAAAACCCTTAGACGCTTGTAAACGTCAACCCATTCCTCATTCAAAACATCCAGACACAAACGACGGGCGGCTGAACCGTGATGCAAAGATCACGGGCAGGATGCCCGTGCCACTCTCACAGCGGCTTGATCCGAATGTTGCGGAATTGGATCGGCGAGCCGTGGTTCTGCAACCCAATGAAGCCTTCGGGAGCGCGCTCGGTGAGATTTCGGTTTTTGTCCGCAGGTTTCTTGCCTGCGGGCGCCGCGAGACGTTCGTTCAATGCCCGATCGTCGAGGCGTGCATCCATCACGGTGACGCCATTTTGCCGCTCGGTGAAATGCATCCCACGCAGTTCCAGCTCAACCTGGTTCCACTCGCCCAGTTTTAGCGGACTGGTGGTCGGAGCAATGGCTCCGTAGAGTGCTCCGTTACTGCCGACGCTGGGCGCTCTGTTGGGGTCGTCACCGGAGACCTGGATTTCCATGCCCGAATAGGCGGGATTGCCCTTTTCGAGCGCGCGCAAAAAGATGCCGCTGTTCCCCTTGCTGGCAATCTTATAGTCGAGCCGCAGAATGAAATCCTTGTAGGTCTTCTCGCTCCGCAACCAGCTGCCCGACGGTTTGCCGGTGACATCAATGACGCCATCCTTGACCGACCAGGCCTTGTCGGCGTCCTTGGGGCCGCCGGTGATGGCCCAGCCGGTCAGGTCTTTGCCGTTGAACAGCGCAATGAAGCCTTCCTCCTTTTCTTGTGCGACGGATCGCATAGCAACCAACGCGAGCAAGACAGACATGGCGAAACTACAACTTCTCATGGGGTACCTCCTTGGAAGTTTTTATCACTCAGACGCACCACAGGACAATCCATCATTTGTGGGTGTCCTCGTTTCAGCCCTTATTGGAACCAATTCGTCGGCGAAGTCAAGTTGCACTTGCTTTAGCCCAACCTGTCTTTTGCCACTTGAGAGAAGCGGTTTCAATAGGTAGGGTCCTTTCCACAAGAGTGCGGCCAGGGAGATGGGGCCGGGCGCAACAGGAAATCGAGAAAAAGGCGACAGAGCAATGCCGTCGGAACATGAGCACAGTCCAGAGAGAGAACGTGGCGGTGAAGGCGCAGCGCTGTGGCCCCGGTTGGTATTCTGGGAAACGACGGCGGCCTGCAACCTTAAGTGTGCCCATTGTCGTCGCCTCGATGTCCAGAGCGATCTCTCCAAGCAGGACCTGACAACCGACGAGAGCAAGCAGTGGATTGATCAACTGGCCCAGTGTGGCCGGCCGCTTCTGATCCTCAGCGGTGGCGAGCCGCTGATGCGGCCCGACATTTTCGATCTGGCCAAGTACGCGCGCCAAAAGGCGATCGCGTGTGCGCTCGCAACCAACGGCACCTTGATTGACCGTGCGATGGCCGAAAGAATCGCCGCGACAGGGATTCGCCGCGTGTCGGTGAGCCTCGACGGCTCCGATGCAGAAACCCATGATCGGTTTCGCCGCATTGCCGGTTCCTTGGCTCGAGCGCTCGAAGGGATTGCGCAGCTTCGGTCAGTCGGTGTGCCGGTTCAGATCAACACGACGCTTGCGCGCCACAACGTCGAGCAACTGGCCGCGCTTTTTGCGCTGGCCGAACGGGTGGGTGCCGCAGCGCTCCATGTTTTCGCTCTCGTGCCGGTCGGCTGCGGTGTCGAGATCGCGGGCGAGGCGATGCTTTCGCCCGAGCAGACCGAGCAGACACTGGGCCGTTTTTATGAACTGTCGAAGAGCAGTCGGCTTGAGACGCGAGCAACCTGCGCCCCTCAGTATTCCCGTATTGTTCGCCAGCGGCGGTCGGCGAAGGAAGAGGTCAGAAATGAGAGGCCAGAGGGAAGAGTTGGATCTCCTGCCTCTGACTTCTCGGTTCTAGCCTCTTTTTCTGCCGAAGGCTCTGGGCGAGGCTGCCTTGCTGGAAGCGCCGTATGCTTCATTGCGCACGAAGGCAAAGTCTTTCCCTGTGGCTATTTGCCAGTTGAGGCAGGCGATCTGCGACGTGAGAGATTTGCCGCCATCTGGCTCGAATCGCCGGTTTTCGCCCGTTTGCGTCGGCCTGAGCTTTTGACGGGTAAATGCGGCGTTTGCGAATTTGTGGCCGTCTGCATGGGTTGCCGGGCGCGGGCCTATTGGCAGACGGGCGACTACATGGCCGAAGAGCCAAGTTGTCCCTATGTTGCGCGGCGAGTGGGAGGGGGGAAATCAGAATAGGAACCATTCGCAACTCGTTGCATTTTGATACTTTCTCAAAATGCAAGCCCTTTGACAATCCGAATTATCCTTTGCGAGTGTCACGTATTTCCTGTATTTTCAACTATTCAAGGATAAGCGCTCCGACCAGCAATCCCACCCTCAATCGAATGGCATGTTGATTGCCGTAAGGATGTCTCACTTGGGCAAGGGCTCTGGCCGATGAGCTGTGCAGGATCCCAACCAACGTCGCGAACCGCCTTAGTAAACCGCCTTGTCAATTGCTGCCATGCACTCTCCCGCAGCCTGGCCGGACTGGAGGGCGACCTTCAGGGCGATGGCTCTTGTCCCGGTTCACCTGATCCAGCCGAACCACCACAGAGCGAACACATTTGGGAAGGTAATCTTGCCGAGATTGTTGTTCAACAGGTTTCCGAAACCGTTCGTCCGCCGTGGGCGCTGATTCATCTTTGCAATCCTGCCACGAAAGACTTCTCTCTGAGTGCCAGTATCGGACTTAAAGATGCCGGCGCAAGCCAGCGGGTCAGCGAGTGTCTTTGGACTTTTCTGCAAGTCGCCGTGGCCACGCCGCAGCCGATTCAAATCGCCGATCTCCAAAACGACAAGCGATATGCCGCGCTGGTCGAAACCTTGCCGCGCACCCATTCGCTGTTGGGCATTTCGCTGAGTTGCGACGACAAGGTGGTGGGAGCGATCACGCTGGGATTTGAAGCGGCACAAAGCCAACCTTCGCCGGTTGAAATCGGCCTGCTCGCCCAAGCAGGCCGCCACGTTGGCGGGGCCTTGCTCGTTTACCGCCGGCTCGCAAAACGAATTGCGGGTGCGCTGGCGGAATCGGAACACACGACATCGGGCAAGGTCTGGCAACCGGGGACTGTCCGCAACGCCAGGGGATTTTCAACGCTCAGTCTGGCCATTTCGAGTGGAGCATCCAACGGTGGGAGTCAGGATTTCTGTGCGGCGGCGAGCTCACGCACCGACGACGTTCGCCTATTCGTTTCCCGCCTCGAAGGGCAGGGACAGGAAATGGCCTGGGAAACCTTGGCGCTCGACATCGCCTTTCGAGCGGCGTGCGTGCTCTATAGACATCCAGCCGGAATCGTGGACATCATGAATCGCGCCTGGGTGGGTGCCGGCGGTCGTGCCGGCTCCGTGCGATTCCACTGCTGCGCCGACGCGGCCAACTCGGGTCGCGAGTATGTCTTTGCCGGCACCGCAAGCCATCTCCTCTATGAGAACCGAAAGCAGAGAATTGCCGAACTGTATGAACGATTACCCGAAAGCGACGGCGCCGCCGGAGTGTGGGATGGCCAACATGTCCCGCTTCATTCGGGTGATGTCCTCATTCTGCACACGTGCGACTTGCCCCACCCCTTGCCCAAGCGCCATGATGTGCATCGGCGATTGGCGGCGATTTTGGCCTGCGAAGGTCGCCGACCCATCGAAACCGTTGCGCGCCACGTGAACGACCTTCTCTGCACTGGCGGCACGAATCAATCTCCCGTCCCCGTTGTGGCCCTTTTGAGAGCGGAATAGCAGCCGGTCGGCGGGACACTCTTGTCTCGCACTGCTCACGCCCGAGCATTTCCCGGATTGACGAGATGCATCTGTCGTAGGGGCGCTGCTCCAAAGATGCACCTGTCCCACTTTCATAGAAGAGGGGAGACGCGCGCAGCTCAAGCTCGACTGGGAAGTTGGACCTCGAACCGGCGGCGGTGTTCTATTCTTTCGCGCTTTTCAGGGCATGAGAGGCGAGTTTGTCCGCCAGACGGTTGTTCTCGCGCCTGATATGGGCAATTGTGAAAGCGTCCAGCTGCTTGACCAGTCGTTGGACAACCGGGGCCAGCCGGCGCAGGGCTTCGTTCTTGATCTTATACTGCCCCAACATTTGCCTGACCAGAAGCTCGCTGTCACTGAAGACGTGAACCTTTTTCCAACTCCGTCCGAGCGCGCACAGAAGGCCGTGGCGAAGCGCTTCGTACTCGGCGACATTGTTGGTCGCCTCTTCGTCGAGCAACCGGCTGATCTGCCAAAGAACGTGTCCCTCCATGTCGGTGAAGACGATTCCAATCGAAGCGGGGCCGGGGTTACCGTCCGACGCGCCATCAATAAACATCTTGACCCGCTCGGCCGGACGGTCAGGGCCGGCGGTCGGCGCATCGGTGGGGAAAACCTCTTTGGTGTCGGGCAAGGCGATCTCGGGCTGGGCGGGCAAATCGCGGCCCAGTTGTTTTTCGAGTTCGCGAAGCAACCGGCCGAGCGTGGCAAATCCCTGGCGGAGTTCGGCGTTGTCAACGCGTGGCAGACGATTGGCAACCGTGCTGATGTCGCCATTGGGTTGGGCCAACATGTCAATGATTCGAGACAAAGGAACGCCGGACTTGGACAGTCGCAGCGCGGCTTTTGCCAGTTTGGCCAATTTGGGTGGAAGTCGTTCCCCCATCGCGAAGGCAGTGTGAAATGCCTTCCCCGCCAGGGTCAATGATTTTCATTTCGGACTCGGTTATCCCATCTGACGAAACTGAGAAAAGTATGAAAGTAATGGCAGGTTCCCAACCTGTCGCACCGCCAAATCTGTGGTTTCTTCTCTGGGCACTTGCGTTGGGCAAACGTCTCTGATACAGAAAACGCACCTTGACTCAAAATTTCCGCGGTGCAGGGGTTTCGAACGTGAGACCGTTCACCTTCATTCACACGGCGGACTGCCATCTCGATACGCCCTTTGTGGGCATTGGGCGCGAAGACCCGGCGCTTGCGGCGTGGTTGCGGCAATCGCAGCGCGCGGCCTTCGACGACCTGATCGCTTTTTGCATTGAACAGAAGGCCGCTTTCCTTCTCGTTGCGGGCGATCTCTACGACGTCGCCGAACGGTCGCTCACAACGCGGGTTCGGCTTCGCGAGGCATTTCGGCGACTCGGCAATGCCGGCGTCGAGGTTTTCTTGGCCACAGGCAACCACGACAATCTCGCCGAAACCCAGCGTGGGCTGGACTTCCCACCGAACGTTCACATTTTCTCGACTGAACAGCCTGAGACGTTCCTATGGCCCGACGCTCAACCGTTCGTCTCAATCACCGGCATGAGCTATGGCCGGCGGGCAATCGAAGAGAACATGGCGGTGCGCTTTCCACCGCCGAAGAACGGTCGCTTCAACATCGCGGTTCTCCACTGCAATGTGGACGGCGATCCGGCCCACGACAATTATGCGCCCTGTCGCTTGGACGATCTGCTGCGCTCGGGCTATGACTACTGGGCGCTTGGTCACATTCACGAGCAACGAGTATTGGCCGAAGGTCGAACAACCGTCGTTTTTCCCGGATGCATTCAAGGCCGGAAGATCGGCGAAACCGGTGAGAAAGGTGCAACAATTGTGACTGTGGCCGGGCACGGCGGCGTGGGTCTCGAATTCGCGCCCCTCAATCGCATTCAATGGATCGAGGCGGACGCGGACGTCAGTGGAGTCGAGTCGGACGTGGATTTGGCCGAAGCGCTTCGTTCGCGGGCCGAGGAACTCGTGTCGAAAGCCGCGGCGCGCATCGAAGGAATGATTGTCCGCTGGCGTCTGACGGGTCGCCTCGCGTGCGATGCGGCTGTCCGACGGCAGGTGCTGGAATCGCTTCGCGAGTCGGCCTTCGAGCACCATCCATTCTTGTGGTCTGAGAGTATTGACACGACTGCGACGGTTTCGCCGCTCGATTTGGATAAACTGTCTGTCGAAGAGAGCCCGCGCGGCGACCTAGTCCGACTAGTCCAGCAGATTCGCGGCGACCCGGAGAAGATGGACAAGCTACGCGAGTGGTTGCTTCAGAAATCGGGTCCGCCCGAACTGGCGCGTGAATTGGGGATGACGGTCGCGATTGACGAAATTCTGGATGAGGCAATGTGGCTTGGGCTTGATGAACTCGGAAAGCCGAAAGACAGGTAGCCCGATCCACGAAGAAACACGAAGTCGCACGAAACAAATGGCAACAAGAAGCGTTCGTGTCGCTTCGTGGATGCAAAAGCAAAGATGAAAATCATTGCGTTCCATATTGATGGCTTCGGGATGTTTCGCGACTTTGCCGTTCGCGAGCTCGGCGATGGCCTCACGGTTTTCTATGGCCCGAACGAAGCGGGCAAGTCCACCTTGCTCGATTTTATTCGCTACACGCTCTTCGGCTATCCCCGTAAAACCAAGACGGCCAATCTGCACGAGCCTCTGTGCGGCGGGCAACATGGTGGACGCATCGAGGTCGCCGGCGTCGGCGACAAAACCGTGACCATCGAGTGCTTTGCCGGACAGTCCCCAAGCCTCGGCATTTTTGGCGACGAGCGAATGTTACACCGAGTGCTGCATGGGATGACGCGCGACACATTCGAGGGCTATTTCGCTTTTGACCTCGATGAGTTGCGCAAGGAGCGGTTCGAGGTTCCCGCGGAGCTCGAACTGACCCTCTTAGACGCCGCACAGGTAGGACGAATGAGATCGCCGGCCTCGGTGCACCGTGATCTCGCCGATAGAAGGGACAGCATTTACAAGAAAAGGGGTCAGAAGCAGCCGTTGATTGTCGCGCTGGACAAGCTCGGGGACTTGCGCCGCGAAATCAAACAGTGCCGGGAGCGCCCGCGCGAATATGAAGAGAAACGACGCGCACTCGAAGACATCGAGAAAAAAACTAGCCAGGCGCGCGCCCGGGAGGCAGAACTGCGCCAGTCGCTCGAACAGCTCAGAGAGGTTTCCGCAGTGCGGCGTCTTTTCCTCGATTGGCGCGAAGCAAAGAAATTGTTCGAGCAAGCCGAAGTCGTCGAAGATTTTCCGCTTGGCGGCGTGGCGCGCCTCGAAAAGTTAGACGAAGAACTGTCTCGCTTGCTTCGAGACATTGAAGACAAGCGCACGAAGATTGCCGACCTGAAGAGACAGCAATTGGTCCGACCCACTGATCGGCGGTGGCTCGAACAGGACGCCGCCATTGAGCGACTGGTGCGTCAGCGATCTGCTTTTGAGAAACGTGCTGAAGATTTAGGCAAGACCCAAGAAGAACTTGAAGCCGCCCGCCGTCGTGCCGGCGAATGTCTCGCGCGACTTGGCGCGGGCTGGAACGTCGAAAAAGTGCGTGCCATTGCTACGGATCTGCTTGCCGAAGATCGCCTTCGCGTGCCGCTCGACCGCATCCGCCGCATCGAACAAGACCTCGCCAACGAACGCAAGGAGGCCGAAGCCGAGCAACGCCGCCTTGAGGGTATCGAGAGTCGGTTGGCTGACCAAAAGAAATCGGCAGTCGGGAGCGGCCCGTTGATTGGGATGACCGTCGGTGGGATGATTGCGCTCGTGGCGACAGTGGTCTCGCTCATCCAGGGTCAAGTGGTGTTGGCAATTGTGGCCTTCATGGTAGCGCTTTGCCTGGGTGCGCGACTGATCTGGCTGTGGGCAACCGCGAAAGAGGCGGCAGGCCGGATCGAGCAGCAACTCGCGGAGACCCGCCGGACGATCGAAGCCCGCCAGCGTCAGATCAAGGGACTCGAGGCCGACCTGGATCGAGAGCGTGCCGGCCTGTGGTCGGCTCTCGAATCTGTCGGTCTGCCGCCGGAGCTCTCGGCCGACACCGCGCTCGAAGCGTTCGCCCAAGTCCGCGAGCTTCAGCAAGCACTTGGTGAGAGCGATCGCCTGGCAGCCGCGATCAAGTCCGAACGCAAGGCGTTCCATGACTTCGCCGAGGAGATCTTCACAGTGGCGATCACGCTGGGAGCCGAGATTGGCGGCGACTGGTCTTCCGCGCTGGGCGAAATCGAACGCCGCCTGCAAGAAGAGAGGCGCGCTGCGGAGGAAGGGCGTCAGATCGCCAATGAAATCGCAGCAGTCGAGCGCGAAATCGCGCTGCTCGATCAACAACGTGAACAAGGCCAAAAAGAGAGATCAGAACTTCTTGCCGCGGGTGGCGCGCCAGGTGACCCAGAACTATTTCGCCGCCGCTGCGAAAAGGCAACTACCTACAAAGAAGCCCGCGACAGATTTCAGCAGGCCGATGCGATTCTCATCGCCCGCTGTCCCACTGACGAGCCTGCGAAGCGATTCCTCGAACGACTGGAACAAACCAATTGGACCGACGTCGAATCTCGGATCGCCCATCTCAATTCCGAACTGAACGAGGTGCAAAACGAGCACCGGCTGTGTCTGGAAAACCGCGGGCGGCTCGACCAAGAGATTAAGAGCATCGAGCAGGAAGAAAGACTATTCGATCTGCGACAACAGGAGGAAGCAACGCTGGCGCGGCTGGCCGAGCTGGCGCGCCAGTGGAACGTTCTCGCCGTCGCCGACGCGCTCATGCGCCGCATTCAGGAAATTTACGACCGCGAGAGGCAGCCGGCGAACATCCGGCGCGCTTCTGAGCTATTCCGCCGATTCACACGTGGCCGCTTCGAGCGAGTAAAAGCGGTTGAGGAAGGAGACAGGAAAATCATCCTCGCCGTCCGGCCGAACCTCGAGGAGCTTCGGCCCGAAGCCCTTAGTCGGGGAACCCGCGAACAGCTCTATCTGGCCTTACGATTGGCACTGGTCGAAGAATTGAAAGAGGGCGGGAGAGTGCTTCCGCTGATTTTCGACGACATTCTGGTGAATTTCGACGACGAACGCGCCCGCGCGACCGCCGAAACGTTGGCCGAAATCGCGCGCGACCGACAAGCGTGGTTCTTCACCGCCCACGAGCCGACACGGGCGCTTCTGCACGAGGTCGGCGTTACCCGCGAGATTCGCCTTGACCTGCTCGACTCTCCGGCGGTCCACAAGGGCAATTCATGAATTGCCCCTACAGGGGGATAAAGCGGCGGCGGCGTTTCTCGAAGGTAACAATCTCGCGCACACCGATGTCCAGCAGCAGATTGCGCGCCTCGTCAAAATACCGGCCGACCTGCTCGGGCTTGTGAGAGTCCGAACCGAGTGTCAGCGGCACACCCTCGGCAGCCAACGCCTCCAGAAGCGACTGGCTCGGGTAGAACTCGTGCGCCTCCTTGTCGCGGCCCGACGTGTTGAGTTCGACGACAAGACCAGCGTGTTTGAGCATCGCCGCCAGGTCGCAGTAAAGCGGCCGCAGATCATAGCTGGGACGATGGCCAAATTTCTTGATCAAATCTATGTGGCCGACCAGATCAAAATAGCCGGTTGTCACCATCTCGCGAACCATGGCAAAATACTCGTCGTAAACTCTACCAATATCGCGCCGATCAAATTCGGCCACATTGCTTGGGTTGTCGAATCCCCACGAGTCGAGATGATGGACTGCACCAATGACATAATCCCAGGGATACTTGAAGAGATACTCGCGGACAGGGTCCAATCGGTCGGGCACGTAGTCCATTTCGATGCCCAACCGCACTCGGATGGGCGAAGTAGGCGATTGGTTGTGGCGGCTCTGCAACGCCTGAATCTCGCCGACAAATTGAGCAAATTCATCTTCCGTCGGCGCCAGCTTCTCGTTGGGTTTCTGGATCATCCAGGGCGAGTGTTCCGAAAAACCGATCTCGGCCAACCCCAAGGCAACGGCGCGTTCGACATATTCGGCGGGATCGCCCTCGGCATGGCTGCAAAGTGGCGTGTGATTATGATAGTCGGCCAGCACGACAGACCTACTCCCTGGCAGTGGCACGGGCATTTTGCCCGTGGTGTTCGCAGGGAAGATGCCTGGGCTACTGGTCACGGGAGAGATGCCTGTGCTTTGCTTCGTCCGGTTTTTCCCTTGAATGGCGAGAACGGGCTTCGTTAACCTCTATCTAATAGTGCGGCCGCGAGCGTTCCGTCGAAACGACCGCTGAAATTGTCCAGGAACCACACGACAATCAAGGCTTTTCTCGGATGACCTCTGTATAATGGCGAAGCGAGACTACTACGAAATCCTGGGGGTGCCGCGCAGCGCCACAACGGAGCAGATCAAGAAAGCGTACCGAAAGATGGCGTTGAAGTATCACCCCGATCGGAATCCAGGAAACAAGGAAGCCGAGGAAGTGTTCAAGGAGGCCGCCGAGGCTTATGAAGTTCTCGGCGATCCGGAAAAACGGGCGCGCTACGATCAGTTCGGTCACGAAGGAGTTCGGGGAGACTTCGGCGCGGGCGGCTTCTCGTGGAGCGATTTTCACCACTTCACCGACTTCGAAGATATCCTGGGCAGCCTGTTGGGGTCGTTCTTTGGCATCGAGACTGGACGCCAGGGGCGGCAGGTCTATCGTGGCCGCGACCTACGCGTAAATCTCGAGCTGACGCTCGAAGATGTGCTCAAGGGCAAACAGGCCGAAATCGAACTGACGCGCCTGGAAGCATGCGAGCCCTGCCGGGGCAGCGGGGCAAAACGCGGCACCTCGCCCAAAACCTGTCCGCGCTGTCGAGGCTCAGGTCAAGTTGCCTATAGCCGTGGTTTTTTCCGCGTTGCGACTACCTGTGACTACTGCCAGGGCGAAGGGACCTACATCGTCTCTCCGTGCCCGGAGTGTGATGGGCGCGGTCGCGTCAACCGCCGCGTCAACATGAAGATCGCCATTCCGCTCGGTGCGGACACCGGGTTGCAGTTGCGTTTGCCCGGCGAAGGCGAAGCGGGAATTCGCGGCGGTCCTCGTGGGGACCTTTATGCCGTTCTCCATGTCCGGGAGCATCCGCTGTTCCGGCGCGAGGACGATGACCTGATTTGCCAGGTTCCGATCACCTTTTCGCAGGCGGCTTTGGGGACCACAATCACAGTTCCCACGCTCGACGGAGAAACCACGGTCGAGGTCCCCGAGGGCTGCCAGACTCATCGGGTTTTCCGGTTGAAAGGGCATGGCCTGCCTCATCTTCGCGAACCGCAGACCCGAGGCGACCTGCACATGGAGGTTGTCGTGAAAACTCCAACCCAGCTGACGGAAGAACAAAGGCAACTGTTTCAGCGTCTAGCCGAGCTGGAAGGAGAAAAGGCCTCACCGGGCGGGAAAGGCTTTTTGGGAAAGGTCAAACAATTCCTGGAGGGGCAGTAGCCGTGCGGAGCGCCAAGCGCCGAGCGGCAAGTTGGAACTTCCTCGTTTAAGGATGCGACTGTGAAGGCGAAAGATAAGGGGGAGAAGGCAGTCGCCTTCATTCAGGTTGATCTCGACGGCCTGTGGGCGGTGCGGCGGTGCTATGGGGGGCGAGGCACGCCCGAAGAAGACGACCCTGTCTATAGCCATGCCTTGCCGGTGCTGCTTGACCTCCTCGATCGTCTGCAAATCAAGGCAACATTTTTCGTTGTCGGCGTGGATGTCCAAGTGGCTTGGAAATGCCGCCTTCTGGCCGAAGTCATCGAACGCGGCCATGAGCTGGCCAATCACTCGATGACACACAATTTCCAACTGGGGCAACTCGATGCCGAGCCGTTGGAAAGCGAAGTGGTGGGCTGTCAGAAAGTGCTCCAGTCAGCCTTGGGCATCGAAGCGCGTGGTTTTCGCGCCCCGGGCTACGGTTTTTCTGCGCGGCTTCTCGATACACTGTCCCGACTGGGCACTTGGTATGATTCGTCGCTTTTCCCGACGCCGTGGGGGTGGGTCATGCGATGGGCGACCCGGCGAATCTCGACACGGGAGCGGCGCGATGGGCCTCCATATGGTCCCGTCACTCTTTGGCGCTCCCCGCTCTATCCCCACTATGCGCAATCCAAAATCCAAAATCCAAAATCCAGGATCTGGGAGATTCCTGTTTCCGCGACCCGATGGATGCGTTTGCCTTTTCATGGGAGTATTGGCTTTCTTCTGGGCAGACGATGGGTTAAACGGGCGGTGCGGTCGCTCCAGCGCCACATTGGCTTTCTAAACTACGTCATTCATGGTATGGATTTTGTGGATGGGAAGGTCTGGCCAGTGGTCCCAAACGCCGGAGCGAGATGGTTTTTTGCCGGAGATGCGCGCGACCGTCTCGATTTCTTTACGGCCATCTTCGCGGAAGTCAGCCAGCGGTTTGAAATCCGGCGGACAGACCATTGGGTCAGCCAGGCCCAAAGAGACGACGAAAAAGGTTGACGACGAAACCAGGCTTATCCTAGCATCGCCGGGTGTTTGCCGAGTAATTGGCCGGTCAGATTAAAGGGGACGATAGACGATGGCCTGGAAGAGAACAACATACGAAGCTGTCATCCTTGCCTTGGGTCTTGTGACCCTGCCAGCGCCCGCCCAGGATTTGCTTTTTTCCGATACTTTTTCCATTCGACAGGGCGAGCGACCGCCTTCCTGGACAACGGTTGGTTCGCCAACGCCACGCTTTTGGTTTGTCGAGAATGGCCGGTTATTCAGCGGACCGGGTGAAGACCTTGGTGGAGACGGCCATTCATGGGCAGTCATTTCGGTGCCAGGTGGGGAAAGTTGGACCGATTACAGCATTGCGGCGGAGTTCTGGATGCGCGGACGCAACGGTCGCGTCATTCTAACGGGCCGGTGGCGCGATGTGCGCAACCACTACGAGGCTTACATTCAGGTTTCGCGCGAGAGCCGGAGCGCCTTTCTTGACGTTGTCCGCGACGGTATGCGCAAAACCCTTGCCTATGGCGTCAGCGGAGTCGGCCTCACCATTCCCTCCATCGAAAACGAACCTCACGTCCTGCAATTCACGCTGGTCGGCTCCTTGATGGGTCTTTACCTCGATGGTGTTCGCTTGGTCGAGGCGAGCGATAGCTCTTTTGATCGCGGCACAGCCGGCGTTGGCGTCCAGTATAATTCGGTCTATTTTGACAACATCGCCGTCGAGAGAGCGAAGGTTGTGGGGCCGACGGCGCCGACGGTTCGTTCCCGAGCGGCGGGTGCGGGACAAGTCTGGCGTTTCTTGATGGGAACTTTTTCGACCGAGGCCGAAGCCAGACGCTTCCAGAGCGAACTGATTACCGGCGGTTACCTCAATGTGTCGGTCGAGCCTTCCAAGGAGAAATGGGACGTTCTGGTCGGGGCGTTCCTCTCCGAAGCCGAGGCGCAGCAGGAACAAGCGAATCTCCAGGGACAAGGCATTGTGATTTCGGCCATCGTGGTTCGAAGCGGGGGCGCGACCCAATATGCGCCAGTAGCCAGACGGCGGCCATTGGCCCCCGAGAGGGTCTTCACGCTTCGGCTCGGCCAATGGGGCGAGCGCCAGCAAGCCGATGCGTTCAAGCGAAAGCTTGAACTGGACGGCTTTTTCGGCTCCGAGGTGCGACAAGTCGGAACTTCAACGACGCTTGTTTTTGGCAGTTTCCTAAGCCGCGAGGATGCCGAGAAGTATCGGCGTCTTCTCGAAGGCAGCAACTACAAGGTGCTCGCCGTCACCGAGGAGAAACCGACCAGTGCGCCCGGTCCCGCGCTCGCAACCCCTGGCCTGGTCACAGCGGCCATCCGACAATCGGAAATCTGGCAAACGCTTACGGCGGAGCAGAAAAGGGAGTTCGAGCGCCTGATGCAGGGTGGGGCCACGGGAGCCGTGGATCAGATGCAATTATACATGGATCTCAAGAAAGAGCTCGACAAGCTGCGTGTCGAGACTCGCCAGAGAATCGCGGACCTGGTCACCAATACCGAGCAGGCGCAAACCAGGCAGCGCCAGCTGGCCGCTCTCTTCAGCAAGATCAACAAGGCCGCTTTTGCGGGCAATTTCGCCGAGGCGCGCAAGGGCCTTGACGAAGTGTTCGCTTTGGACCCGGACAACAGCATCGCCAAATTGATTCAGCAACAGGTGGAACTTCGCGAGAAAACATTAGGCCAGACGATCGAGCAACGCCTTACCGAATCCCAGCGTCAGCAACTCGAACGGACGCTCGCTCTGGCAAAACAACGTGCGGAGAGTTTCGAGCGCGAAGGCTATTACCAGAATGCGTTGATTGAATACGAGAACCTCTTATCGTTGCTGCGAGAGCACAATCGCGATCCGCAGACCCAAAAAGAGTATGGCGAAAAAATCAAAAGCCTCAAAGACATCATCGCCTCGGGCAACAAGGCAATCCAGGATCAATTCACGACCATCACGACTCGCGTCAAGGGGCTCAATGTGGGCCTGCTTGGAGTTCAGAACGACCAAGGAGCACTCAAGAGCCGTTTGGAGGGAATGATGAAGTATTTCCCTTACGCGCTGGGAGCCTTCGGACTCCTTGCTCTTGTGGTGCTCTGGGTTTTCTTCGGCGTGCGAAGCGTCCGCCGCCGCAACCGCCTGATGCTCGAACAGATGCAAAGCTTGACCCTCAAGCCAATGATGGAAATCGCGGGGGGCGGCGCCACGGCGGTTCTGCCCTCGAAGGTAGCGCCTCGCGGAATTGGTGGGGGTGCTCCCGCCGTCCTGGAAAGCAAGACAGCTCCGGTTGCGGATCTATTTCCGGAGAGCCCGCTCCCTGAACAGGGCTTGTCGCCGTTTGAAACCAAAGAAACCAAACCTTCCCCCGGCGTCGTCACGGCTCCGGAGGAGGCCGAGACGGAGGCAACGGCGTTTCTGCCCAAGGAATTGCTGGAACCCGCGCCAGATGTTCGCCCCAAGATTTCCGAGGCCGAAGAGATTTCTGCACTTCTCGGTTCGATTCCAACCCCTGAAGACCAAACGGCAAAAATGCCTGCCTCCGTCATTCCCCTCGGAGGAGCCCTTGGGGAAGAAGAGCTGGGCCTCGACCGCCAAGCGCCGACCACACGCACGGCCCCCAGCGGCATTCCCACTCTTGAGATCGAGCCGGACGTTGTGCCCTTGCGACTGGACGATCTACTCATTGAGGGCGAAGCGAAAGCGCCAGCGGCAAGCACGGCGCCACCGGTCGAAACCGAGGCCACGCCTCTGGATCTCGACATGATGGGAGTCGGATTGCCCGAACAGGAAGGACCGGCCACGGCGGCCTTTGCCGCCGGTGTTTTCTATGAACAATCGGCAGACAATGAACCAGTGGGCGCGACGCCGAGTAACTGGAAGGGCGCACAGGAGAGCTACACCTTCGCGTCGCTGAAAGTGGGGGAGGACACGCCTGCGCCCAATTCGACCCGCTACCTGCGGTTCGAGAAAACCGAGGGGGTCGGCAGTGCTTACTATTCCTGCCAGTTTCCGGATGCGACGGGACAGGTGGCCGTCGAGTTCGATTTGCGCTGTGACCAAAAGAACAAGTATCTTCTGGGTTTCTATGTCGAAAAGGACGGTGATTTTCGCCAATCCATCCACACGATCGTTCATCAGCCCGAGGGAAAAGGAACAGCTTCGTTGCGCGTCCAAGGCGAGGCGGTTTCCTATGAAATGGGGACGTGGCGTCATATCAAATATGTTGTCAATCTGTCGAGTGGACGGCTCAGCGGATACGTCGATGGCAAGGTCGTTTTGGACAACATTCGGTTAACGAATTGCCCCAGGAGCTTGAACACGCTGTCCATTCGGGATAACATCCCGACGACAGGCGTCTTGCTGATTGACAACATCCGAATTGCCCGAACCTGACAGGGGGCACTTGGGAAAGGGACGCCGCCGGATGGGCGGTATGGCCGCCAATGTCGGCGCGCTGGGGAAGTCCCTTTCCGGCCAGATCCATGTGGGACGTGGATGATTCTTGAAGCGCCTTAACATGTTGTCCCCTTCTACAATCCGGTGAGGGGCATCGGGGAGGAACAGTCCAGGGAAGGCAACCTCTTCGGTCGGCCCGCCAGCCAAGCAGAGCTACGCAGGTCCGCCGATGGCAATGTATTCGCCTACTTATCTTGCGCTGAAGGTTAACGCCCTTCTGGACGGTCAGAAATTTTACGACCACTGGCGCGAGAAATTTCGTAATCCACAGAGCTACGGTACAGCCATCAAGTCGCTCTGCCCATTCCACCTTGGGGAGAGCTTTCGGACGTTTCTTCTCGATTTGCAGAAGAAGACCTTCCGCTGCACCATTACCCAGTGCAAAGCCGCTCCTGGCGGGACCTTTGTTGACTTGCACGCTCTTCTGGCCGACAAGTCATTTCCGGAGGCGTTGCTCGATTTTTGCTCGACCTTCAAGATTGCTTTACCCGACGATGTGGGCGGCCTCTTGGCCGTAACCCTGGCCGAACAAGGACGCAAGTTGCTCGGTGAAGGCAGATTGGAAGCGGCCGAGAGCCTTGCCATTTCGGGCATCAAGCGAGATCCCACCAGCGCCGTACTTCAGATCCTCTTGGCCGAAATCTGCGAATTGCGCGCCCGCCCCGGCGATGCCCGGCCTTATTACGAGTCCGTCTTGCGCGAGGCCATCGCCAGAAAGCATTGGAACCAGGCCGCGGAAGTTCTCGATCGGCTCCGCGCCCTGGAGCCCAACCAAAGCACTTATACGGAGCAGGCGGCGGCTATCGCGGAAGCTCGAGGCGACCGCGACAAAGCCATCGTCTGTTATCTCGAGCTGGGATCGCAGCCCAACGTTTCTCCCAACGAGCGACGCTCCTGGCTCGAAAAGGCACGATCCATTGATCCATCCCATCCCGAGGTGCTCGAATCCCTCGGCGCCTTGGCCGAACAGACCAATCAGATCGCCGAAGCCTTGACGATTTGGAAATCTCTGGCCGAACGCTATCGCCAAGATGGCCAATGCTGGCAGTCGCTTACCGTTCTCGATCGCATTGCCAAACTTCAGCCGGAGATGGCCCTCGAGATCGAGGAACAACGCGCCGACTTGCTGTTTGCCGCCAATTGCCGGGACGAGGCGGCGAAACTGCTCAAATCTCTCGCCAATCGCGCTCTCGAGCAGAGTGCGGTAGATCAAGCGGAACGCTACCTGCGCCGCCTGGCCGAACTTTTCCCCAACGACATCGAGGCCCACTGGCTCCTGTTGATCCTATTCGAACAAACCGATCGCGAGGACAACGCCGCTCTGGTCGCCGATTATTTGTTGGCCATCGGCGATGCGCAAACGCTCGGTGAGCGCTACCTGGAAATCCTCCGGCGACTGCGGCGGTGGCGGCCAAACAACACCTTCTACCGCGAGCGATTAGCCATGTATTGCGCCAGCCATGGGGACGTGGAGACGGCGCTGAGCGAAATGAAAGAACTGGTAGAGAAATCTCTTCAGCGAGGGGCGACGGCGGAAGCACTCCAACGGATTCAAACTCTCTGTGCGATTGTGGCGAATCAGCCCCGCCTTCGGCTCGAAATCGCCCAATTCCTCGTCGCGCACGGCTGTTCTCAGGAAGCCGTCAACGAATACGAGTCCATCGCGCGTCAATGTGCGATCGAGGCTCCGGCACTTGCTGAAGAGGCCTGCCTGCGGGGACTCGAAATTGCCTCCTCGCGGCCTGTGCTTCGCGAGGTCCTATTCCAAATCTCTCTGGCCGACCGACCTGATCGCGCTCTCGAGCAATGCCGCTGGCTTGTCGAATTCCACCGCACGCGAGGCGATGCGAAGAAGGCGCTTGCGGTGCTCGAACAACTCTGTGGGCGTCTTCCGCAAGAAGTCGAAGTGCGCCTGACACTCGCTTCCCTCCTGGTCGAAGCCGGCCAGCCCGAGCGGGCCTTGGCCGCACTGGAGGAGATTGGCGCTCTGGGCACCACTGCCGAACAGACAGTGGAAGCCATCAAGATCGCTAATGCCTTGGTTCCGCAGTTCAAGGATCCTCCCGAGCTGCTGAAACTTCAGGCTTCGCTTTACCGTCGCCAGGGTGATCAGGAAACCTTGATTACCACACTTCTGCGCCTTGCCGCCGCGCAAGAAAGGATCGGATCGTTGGGCGAGGCCGAGGCCTCTTACAGTGAGATTCTCACGCTCCGGCCCAACGAGGCGGAAGCGCTCCGAGCCTGCGCCGAGCTGGAGCGCCGCGAGCGCGGCTTCGACGCGGCCAAACTGCACTACCAGCGTTACGTTGAGCAGTTGCTTTCGAGCGGGCAGGACGAAGAGGCGGCGCGCTTCTATCAACAATGCACAGAATGGGCGCCCGACGATGCAGAGTTGCGTCGTGGCTTGGCCTCCGTGCTCGCAAAACAGGGCAATTTGGAGGGGGCGCGGGCGCAATGGGAAATCGCGGCCGCGATCTACCTGACCGCTCACAACAACCTATCCATGGCAGCGGAATGTTACGAGGCGATTCGTGTTCACTATCCTGACGATCTGGTCCTGTTTCGCAACTTGGCCGGACTTTATGTTCTGCTTGGAGACCCCGCCAAGGCTGAACAGGTACTCGGCCGGATGGACGAGTCCTTGCCCGATCCCTCGCGCGCCAACCACGAGCTGCTTTTCCGGGCCAACTTGACACTGAACAAGAAGACGGAGGCTTTCCAACACGCCAAGGTTCTTTGCGAGCTTTACGAGTCACAGGGTCAGAGCGACAAAGCGCTTGCTCTGGCACGCACGATGGTCGAGATGCAACCCAAGGAACCAGCCGCCTATGAACGGCTGGGCGACATTCTGAAGAAGCACAACGCTGTGGATGAGCTGTGCCGGATGCTCGAAACTTTGGCAGAACTCCAAGCGCAAGCCGGCGATGCGGAGAAGGCGGCCGAGACGCTCGACCGCTACTTGGCCATTCGACCCGACTCGACCGCGGTGCGAAAGCGCTATACCGACTTGGTGGCCAAAGAGGGCCGGGGCGGTCGGTGGGCCGAGAAATGGGAAGCGCTCATTGAAGCCGCTCTTGCCGCGGGCGACAGCGACGAAGCGGATCGCCTTTTCCAACAGGCGCTCGAAGCGGAACCGGCCAATCTAAATCTGCATGAACGCTGGGTCCGTTTCCTCTATGAGCAAAAGCGAGACGGCGAGGGACATCAGGCACTCATCGTCCTGAGCGATCGCCTGTTTGAGTCTGGGGCTACGAAGCGCGCGGCTCAACTGCTTTCCCAGACGCTCAAAGAATACCCGAAGGCGGCGGAGTTGCACGCCCGCCTGGGCGATCTTTATCTGGCCATGAATGAGAAAGGGCACGCCATTCTCTCGTCCAAGACAGCCGCTTCGCTCTTCACCGAAAGGGGAGACCTGGCTGTCGCCGAAGCGGTCGTTGAGAAAATCCTGTCCCTTGACCCACAGGACACATCCATTCGTTCCTCTCTCATTGACTGGTTGCTTGCCGCCGGTGAGACCGACCGAGGACTTGACCACGCTCGGGCGCTTGCCGCTCAGTATGCCGAGCGCAATCTGTTCGATCTGGCCGAACACGAGTATCGTCGGATCGTCTCGTATGACCCGACTGATCTAACGTCATGGCAAAAGCTTCTCGAGATGGTCGAACACATGGCGGCGCAGAAGGAGCACATCTCGGAGTACCTGTTGGTCGCCGAGATGTTGACGCAGCGTGGTCTTGTCGAGGAGGCCGTCCGGCTCTATCGCCGGGCCATGCAGTGGGCGCCGGAGAATGTCGAGATTCGCCAGGCCGTGATCGAGGCATACGCGCAAATCGGCAGGGACCGCGAGGTCATCTCCGACTATCTGCAGCTGGCCGAGATTCTGGCAAAACGCGGGGACATAGAAGAGGCTGTTCGACTCTATCAACGTGTCCTGGCGCTCGAACCGAAGAATCCTGCGGCGGCCGGTCAGATGAAACGGTTGAAGCCCGACCTTTCGCGCCGGGCGCGCGCCGGCACCAAGACGCAAAGCACGCTATTCCCTATAGGTATCTCAGGCGACGAGCAGGCGCTGCGGGAAGCCGTTGAGAATTGCCGCCGAATTCTCCAGAGCAAACCCGACAATCCGATGATTCGCGCCCGAATGGGAGATTTGCTCTTCCAACTGGGCCAAGTGCAGGAAGCGGTGAGGGAATGGGAACAGGCGAGCACCGACCTTCTTCGGATCGGTGAATATGAGCCCGTCATCCGGCTCTGTGAGAAAATCCTCCAGATAGAGCCCGGCCGCGTCGAGGTCCAGGATCGCCTTTCGCGAGCCAGACTCAAGAAAGCTTCGGTGACCGAAATCGAAAGCGTTATCAAATCGCTCGAAGATCACACCTGAGCCTTGGAATTCTTCCATGCCCATGAACCGGGCTTCGTATGTGGATGGGACAGAAATCGTCAGAGCTTCGGCCAATAGCCGTCTGAATGAGACAGCATGACCCAATCCGTGCACGACAGCTTCGATGTCAAGGGTCTCCAGGAGCGTCTGGCCGATCTGTCCTTGGGGCGCCCTTTTTACTATTTCGAAACGATTGGCTCGACGAATACGTTTCTGCGAACCCTGCCGCCTGAACAGGTCCGACCGGGAATGCTCGCTCTGGCCGATCACCAGACAAAAGGGCGCGGCCAATTCCACCGGCGATGGTGCGACTCACCCGGCCAGTCGCTTCTTTTCTCCATCCTTCTTGAGGCAAGCCGCCCACCGTCGCTTTGGCCGCTTTTGACGCTGGGTGCGGCGGGCAGTATCTCCCGGACGCTCGAACGTGGAGGAGTGACGGAGCCGCGAATCCGGTGGCCAAACGATATTGTGATCGGCGATCGAAAAGTATGCGGCCTTTTGACCGAAAAGGCGTCGGCGCCAGAGACGCTGGTTCTTGGCGTTGGTTTGAATGTCCATCAGCAACTCGGTGATTTCCCGCCGAACGTGCAGGGATCAGCCGGGTCACTTCGGCTGGCGGCCGAGCGGCCCTGGAATCGCGCCGATCTGTTGGTTGCCTTTCTGTCTGATTTCGAAATCGTTTACCATCGGTGGCAGGACGAGCAAGACGCGATCCTCCTGGGGGAATGCCGGCGGCGCATGTCCACGCTCGGCTGCCATGTCTGTCTTCACAGCCATGGTCGTTGTGTGGAGGGCATCGTTATGGACCTCGACGGCGACGGGAGCCTCGTTCTGCGCGAACCAAGCGGAATTGTCTCGCGCTGGCATAGCGGCGAGGTCGAGGAGATTCGCTGGGAAACGGAAAGCCAGGGATAAAGACCCAGGGATCAGTTGGGAGTGTTGAGTTTTGAGTGATAAGTGCTAGCGATCAATGAACTGCGGAGCCTGATTCCTGAAGCCTGTAGCTTCCGGTCCGAAATCCGAAATCCAAAATCTAAAATGGCATCATTCCTGAATGGTCGGCTCTTTTGGCCGGCCAGGTCTTGGCCGCCTAAAATCCCCACCTTGCCAATCCGGTCGCTGTAAACCAATCATGACCCGAACGCTGCTCTCAGGCTCGACAACGAGCGCTCCCGTCAGACGGGCAACAGGTTTCGGCGCGGCGGTTTCTGGTGATTTCACGGAAGGCAAATGGGACGGCACGGATGTTCTGAGCTCGCGCGGCGGGGAATCGAGCACGATGATCCCGCCGGGCGTGCGAATTGTCCGGCGCATTTGCTTGTCGAACAATCGGCCACCCGGTGAGTGCGGAAGTATTTCCACGGAAGCGACTATCGAAGGGCGCCGTTCCGACCACGCATACGGTAAGACAGCGGATAACAATTTGGAACCGACAGCAACCTGGGAGGCGACTTGTCCCCCGGATACGGCAACGATCGCTTTCTCCAAGGCGTTGGGCGAACCAGCGACCAGAAAATGCAAACCCCACTGGGCGACATGCACGCGTGGGAGCCTCATCGGCGCGGTGGTCGCTGCTGATTCTCCCCGAATCTCCAGTCGTCCATCCGCCATAACCTCGTAGCGGGCGGTGACAAAAGAGAAGGTCTGCAAGAGCCGCTCCAGACGCGGTTCGAAGAAGGCGAACCGTTCGCGGTCGCGCAGCTGCACCGCGATGGCCCACGAGCCGGTCATGTCGTCGCCTTCCGCCGCTGGAAAACTGAACATGGCGACTTCGCGATCCAAGGCCGCAGCCAGTGGAGCCATTCCTTCACCTTGTTCGCCGCCCAACGGCGCAAGAAACGTGTCGAGCGCAACGGCAACCGCTGGCCATCCCTCGGTCAGGACGGCATGAAACGTCGGCCATAACCGCTCGAAATCGGCACAAACGCAGAGTTCCGCGACAGCATCCGGGGCGGCGGAAAAGGCTGCTCCTTCGGACAACGTGCCGACAATCCGCGCCAACCATCCCGGTGGCGGAAGCAACCTCGCCTTGGCCTCGAGGACGATCTGATCGCCACGCCCAGTCACCACGGCTTCGAGTGATCGTGCTTGGGAAAAAAGCACGTGTTCGGGATGCGGGCCAAGATAACGTTCGAGCGCTGTCTCAACGGGCGGAACCCATGCTGGTGGGACGGCCTGGATGGCAAGAATCAACTCGCCCGCACTACTGGCATTTCCTATCCACGCGAACGGGCGATTGCTCTGTTCGGTTGTCGTTTGCCGCTCCCCGGCTGCTCGAATCCATGGCCCCAGCCGATCAGCACGAGAGGGTGTGAAGAAAACAAATTCCTCGCTCAGTCCCAACGACAATGCTCGATGCCTGACCTTCGTGACTTGGCTGAACGAGCCTGGCTTTTGCCCGGTTTTCGGCGCAACCCCTTCCAAGTCACTCTGGGGTGTGCGAAGTCGCCCTCGAGCCGTTAATTCCGCCTCAGAACTCTCTTCCCAGACAACCTGTTCGACAGCGACGCCGCCGATCTGGAGGTGTTCCAGTCGTGCTTCGTTTGCCTTGTTTGCTACGACGCGCCGCCAAAGCTCGCGGATTGCCTGTTCGCGTTCGGGCGAACGTCTCGCGAGAAGAACCCAATTGTCGCGTTCAAACGCTGCCGCGTTGGGGGAATCGCCTGGCATCCACCCGACGAGAATCCCACCAGGTAACGCGCCGGTGACGTCGTTCTTTGTCACGCCCAACCGCTTGGCCCAAACCTGCAACAGTTCTTTGTCGAGCCGTTGGAGACGCGCCGTTGCCGGGCCGAGCAGCGCATCATCCGAATCGCTCAATGGGGTGAGGGTGTCGCAGGTCTCAAACAGCCGCTCGAGGTTTGGGCAATAGCAGACCAGAATGGCCTGGCGAGGCGGGATTATCGGGAGAAGAACCTGCGATGGTTCACCGTCGGACTGTCCGACCCCACTTCTGGCCGCCTGAATCCAACACGACGTCAGGACGAAAAGAGCGAAGCCAAAGGTCCGGCGGGCATTGGCTACCGGATGCTCAACAGCAATTCGAGAACGGCCTCCGCGGGCTGAAGCACTGGGAGTTCCTTTCGGCTTTTGGAAGGGCAATGGATGAATTGCCCCCAGCGAGTCCTGGGCAAACGAAAGACCTACCGGCTTTTTCCCGTCTTCCGACAAACCCATTGACCCTGCCCTCGGGTTTGGCGTTCAATCGGAATCAGCGCAACAAGCAGTTCGTAACAGTTCTCTCCCGTGCAAGTAAAGCAGAAAGCCGGCTATTCGCCAGTGAATGAATTCGTCCACAATCTGCGTGTGCGGTTCTGCGAGGTGGACGAGTATGGTTTTGTCTGGCACGGCCATTATCTGGCGTGGTTCGAGGCCGCGCGCGTCGAAATGTTGCGCGAGGTCGGCCTGACACCGACCTCCCTGCTCCAGCGTGGCTATCTTGTTCCCGTCCTGGAAATTCGTGTCGTGTGCAAAAAGCCGATTAAATCTGATAGCGAGATCGCCGTTCACTGCTCGATTGAACCGACCGACAAGGCTTTGCTGACGTTTCACTATCGTCTTGTGGAAGTCGTATCTGTGGAAACCTGCGCGACGGGTTCGACCTCGCATGTCCTGATGAGAGACCGCGAGAGGTTGCTTTATCTTCTGCCCGATGAAATACGCGAACCTCTGGCGCGGCTGATGGCTAAATATCCGACATCGCCGTCAACCGGCGATCCAGACGAGCGTCTAAACAGATAGCGAGGTTGAGTTGCCAATGCCGCCCCACTCGGATCCATCAAGGCAGGGTGCGACCGTGGAGAACGAAATGCTCGCCACGTCTGTATCGGCCACCACGGGCAAGCGGGTCTTCGGCGGCGAGGTGTCGGGGGCTCGCCAGGTCGAAGAAAGTTACTTTCGCGAGCTGGTCGCAGCCATCCTGGCCGGCGAAACCGCTCGATTCGAAGAGATCGTCACGCTGTTTCGGGATCGCATCTATCGGATCGCCTGGAAGATGGCCCAAGACCGCGAAGACGCTCTCGACATCTCGCAGGAGGTGTTTCTGCGGGCGTTTCGCGCGCTGCGATCCTGGCATGGGCGGGCACGCTTTTCGACGTGGCTCCATCGCATTGCCATTAACGCCTCGATCGACTATATCCGGCGCCGGGCAAAACATCGCGACACGATGGAGTCGTTCGACGAGATGGAGCCCGCCCGGTTGTCGGAGGTCGAGGCGACCTGCACCCAGGCCGATCATCCGCGTCGCCAGGCCTATGCGGCGGAATTGCGGCGGGAAATTTTCAAAGCCATTCGTTGTCTGCCCGCGCGCCAGCGCCATTGCTTTGTCTTGCGCCACTACCATGAATGCACGATTCGCGACATGGCCGCCGTCCTCCATGTTTCCGAGGGAACCGTTAAACGCCACCTCCACCGGGCCACGCGTCGCTTGCGGCGCACTCTGGCCGCCCGTCTCGGGTGGAAAGGAGAATGAACATCATGGCCGGCGAACAGGGAACATTCCACCGCAATGAAGATCAGAGGGACAAGACGAAAACGCACGTATTGCCCCAGCCCTGTTCATCTTTGTCGCTGGGCGAGTCGAGCGACATCGAGGTTTTATTCCGCATCGTCGAGTCCAAGACACCCGTCGAGCCTTCCATCGAACGCTGGGCCCAATTCAACGAACGAGTGATGGAACGCGTGGTCGGGTCTTTGCAGTGCCGTCCCACTTTCCGGCAGTGGCGTCAAACCCTTCTCGACCGTTTCCTGGCCAGCGATTCGCGCCTCAAGATAAGAATGTGGGTGATCCTCGCAACGGTTGTCCTTGCCACCTGCCTCCTGCTAGGCTATCTGACCAAGTGAAACAGCGACGATTTCAGTGAGCCTGAACAACGGTCGTAGCTCAGCCCCTTGTGGGCGTTGAGAATCTCGCTGGCAACTCCGTGAACGCGCACAAGGCGCTAAGCTACGGGCCCGAACGAGGATTCAAGAATGCGACCATCGTCCACCTATCGCGCGGCGGTTCTCGTGGAACCGCGCTGCATCGAGTTACGGCAGATGCGCCTCCCGAAAATCGGACCGCACGAGGCGCTGATCCGTATTCACGCCGCGGGTGTCTGCGGCACCGATCTCGCCATTCATGACGGCGGCTACCGCGTGCCGCTTCCTCTGGTTCTCGGCCATGAATGGGTCGGGACGGTCGAGTCGGTTGGCGACGAGAGCCAGCGCGATTGGATCGGTCGGCGCGTCGTCGGGGAAATCAACGATCACTGCATTGCCGTCGGGCGAAAGCGCCTTTGTGTGGCGTGCGATGCAGGCTTTCCAACCCATTGTCTGAAGCGAACCGTCGTGGGGATTATCGGCCACCATGGCGCTTTCGCAGAGCGAATGGTGGCGCCGACGGCTAATCTCCGACCTGTCCCGAGCGGGATGAGCGACGAGACGGCGATCTTTGTCGAACCGCTGGCCGCCGCACTTCAGACATTCGCCAGGACACCGATCCAGCCGCGCGAAACTGTCGTCGTGTTGGGCTGTGGACGGTTGGGTGTACTTGTGGCCACTGTGGCAAAGGCGTTGGGTGGACAGGTCATAGCATTCACGGATCGTCGCGAATACGGCGAATTGGCACGACGTTTAAAAGTCAAGGTAGAGACCAAACGGTCCGCGAAAGAGATCGTCGCAGCGGTCAAAAAGTCCACGCGTGGATTGGGGGCGGACATCGTTGTCGAGGCCACGGGTTCGCCCGACGGCCTGGCGCTCGCCCTGGAGTGCGTTCGACCGCGCGGGACGATTGCGCTGAAGAGTACGCCGGGTGTTCCCGTCGAGCGGTTTGACCTTACCCGCGCCGTGGTTAACGAGGTGCGGCTGCAAGGGTCACGCTGCGGGCAATTCAGCGCGGCGATTCAGTTCTGGGAGCGCCATCGCCCGCCGCTCGAACGTCTCATCGTCGCCGAACTCCCGCTCGAACGAATCGAACAAGGCATCGCTCGCGCCCACGAACCGGGCAAAGTGCTGATTCGCTGCGCGGCACTATGAATCTCAGAAGGCAAGTTCGATGCGGCCGGCCGGCCCGTTGTAAACCATCTTATAATGGAAAAGAAAGTCGCGGCCAAGGAGCAAGATATAAGGCTGTCGCCCAGCGGCCAGACTGACAGAGCCGGCTCTTGGGATGATCACTGACGGAATTGGAGTTCCTGGAAAGAGCACCTGGATGGGATAACAAGGACGCTGTTCAGTCCCTCCTGCGTGAGAAATCGGAATCATGCTGGTGGGTACCAGCTCGAGCCTGCGGCACACGGTTTCGTCCACCGCCGTGAACGACGCACCCGTGTCAATCAATGCAAACCCTATAACAGGCCGGGGGGCCTGTCTTCCTCACTGGCCAATTTGGCAGTGAGTTCATTGGTGACCGAAATCGCCACCTGCAAGACTGGTCCTCTGTCCCACAATCCCATCGCAGGTGGGAGACGCACAGTCCTGCCGTCTGGGCGACGAGCTTCTCCAATATACTCGTACTCAAACAGGGGCACGCGTCAATCCTAGATAGTGGGCCGGGATTTCGTGTATCTGGTCCTCCGCAAGCACTTCCTTAATCAGAAAGGGCTCTAAGCCGAAAAGCTCCACACCGGCCTTATACGCCTCAACGTCATCGTCGTAAAAGCCATATTCTTTCTGCCCCTTAATCAGAACAAACTTCCCAAACGCCTTCTCAAGAAACTCTTGCCGGTGCTCGTTGAAATACGCCATCTCAGATTCCAGCGCCTTTTCGTCCATTTTCGGAACCTCCTCCTGCTCTGGAATCGCAGGTCTCATGTTCACCGTGCACAAGCATTGGTTACAGCAACGAGCCAACCGCGTTAAGGGCTATCGCTGGCCGTGTGGGCCCTTTCCCGACCGCAGTTCGCCCCCGTTCACCGCTCACATGAGAACGGGCAAGTACAGATCAAACACGATCAGGCGTTCGGCTTGCGGGCGAACAATCAGGCGGGCGGTGGAGCGGCGAAGGATGCGGGCTGCCCAGTAGAGGCCGGCAACGGGGCTTCGCAAATCGCGCACGCCGCTGGTCTCGCTGTCACGAAGAACACGCAACTCTTCCATCGCCGTCATATCCCCCTCGGCCTCTATCGAAACATGGACATGGCGGCCCGGGGCGATCTCGTCGTAGCCCTCCACGACAATCGGCTTCTCCGACTCGCACAGTTCCGCCGCGAGAGTCAGTCGAGTGCTATGCATCCGGTCGCGGCAAAACAGAACAATCCGAGTGATCGCTGCGCGCAGGACGCGTGGCGCGACAGCGACTGCTGGCAGCTCGGCCGCCACTCGGTCGGTGATCTCGATTGTCGTTCCCACGACTTGGCGCAGGAGCGGCAGCAGGTCGGCGAGCAGAGCCGCCGGACAACTCTCGCCCTGCGCCTCACGTCCCTGATGGACAAGGCATGCCAGCCGGTCGGCAAGGTGGTCCGATTGACTGGCCATCTCGGCAAGTTCAGCGACAAGCGGTTCCCACGACGGGGTTGGCTTTGTTTCCTCCGCCAGTATTGCACCTTTTTCGCGAATGCGCGACAAAGTGCCCCGCATTTCCTGGATCGTCGCATCGAGCAAAATCAATGCCGCCTTGTCTTGTTGCAGGTCGCCGATCGAGACGGGCAGTGGGTCGGCTGCATCGAGAAGTTCAAGATAGGCCTCTTCGAGCCGGCCATAGGAGCGAGCGCAACTCGATATGGTGGCCGCCAACAATGCCCCCACGGCCAGTTTTTCGAGGTTGGGATCGTCCTCCTTCCAACGCGCCTCGCGCCTCAGCAGTGCGATGGCTCCGAGTAATTGTTCGCCATCGAGCATCGGCGCACACATCACGGCGCGAGCGTGCGCGGGCTGCGGGCCTGCACTCTCGTCAATCTCGACATGAACGGCCATCTTTTGCTCACGCACATAGTCGAGAATGCCGGCAGCCACTGTTGGCGTTTCGCTTGGAGGCTCAACAGCCATGCAGTCCAACGTTTGCGTTCCGGGTTGGCATAGGTAAACAAGGCAAACGTCGGTAGCAACCCCCCGCATCAAACGGGCTGCGATTGTCTTGGCCAGGGCGCGTGGGTCGTTTGCCCCTCGCCGAATTTCATCTGCGCTAAAGACCAGTGAAGCGGGTATCATTAGGGAACGCGACTCGGGCGCCGTATCTTCGCGCCGAAGGTCTTTCACGGCGGCGGTCGGTCGGGCGCCAGAAGGTTGCTCCTTCGACTCCAGGCTCCCTCGGGCGTCGAATGTCCGAACGATACGGTAGCCTCCCAGCGAAGGCGGTGCAGGGGAAACGTCCGATGGGCATTCGAGAACATGAAGTCGCGTGGACCCCACCACAACGACGTCGCCGTTTCGGAGAGCCGTCTGTTTGATTCGGATGCCGTTGACATAAGTTCCGTTTGTGCTTTCGAGATCCACGACCCGCCAGCCCTTCTCGTCGCTTTCGAACGCACAATGAATACGCGAGACTTCCTTTTCGGCGACCACGATGTCATTGTTGATTTCGCGGCCGACCGTGACGCGCGCCTGGCGAAAGGTCTCGGCGGAAAACTCCGACGGCGAGTGGTAAATCCTCAATCGGATTTCTGGCATGGCTGAATCCTCCTCGACGCGAGCGGCAAGTTCTCCTTCCCCCTCCGTCACCGACTTTTTATCACCAGTCTTTCTGTCCGTCATGTCAAGTTCTGTCAGTCGTCAGGGCGGCTACGGCCTTGACTTTGCCCTGTGCCGCTTTGCAGAGTCTGCTTGAGGCTGTTTCGGGATAAACGCGCGAATGATCATTAAGCTGCCGAAAGTTCTGATCGACCAGATTGCCGCCGGCGAGGTCGTGGTGCGGCCGGCTTCAGTCGTCAAGGAGTTGATCGAAAACAGCATAGATGCCCAGGCCCGGCACATCGCCATCACTGTCGCCAACGCACTGCGCGACATTTCCGTCCTGGACGACGGAACGGGAATGAACCAGGAGGACGCCCAGCTCGCCCTCGAGCGCCATGCAACAAGCAAAATTCGGTCGCTGGAGGATCTCCAGAGGTTGCGCACACGCGGGTTTCGTGGCGAGGCTTTGCCGAGCATCGCGGCTGTCTCGCGCCTGACACTTACCACGCGTCGCGCCGAAGACCTTGCGGCCATCCGGATCACCGCCGAAGGGGGACGGGTCGCCGAAGTCGCGCCGGTGGGCGCGCCACCGGGAACCCATGTTCTGGCGCGCGAACTTTTCTACAATACTCCGGCGCGGCTGAAGTTTCTCAAAGGCCCCGCGGCCGAATTGGGCCAGATCACACGGGTCATCGTGCGCCAGGCGCTCGCTTCACCATCTGCCGCGTTTCGTTTCGTCAACCAGCAGCGGGTTTTTCTCGATCTGCCGGCGGATCAGTCGCTCGAATCGCGCACCCGCCAGTTGCTGGGACTCGCCCCCGAGAACCTGCTCGAAGTTTGCTTCGAGAAATATGACGTTCGCGTACGGGGGTATGTTGCCAAGCCCGTCGAGGCACGTCGCGACCGCCGCCATCAGTTCTTCTTCGTCAACGGTCGCCCGATCAGCCATCGCTCTCTTGCCTATGGTGTCGAGCAGGCTTATGTGGGGACTCTCACCACCCAGCGTTACCCGGTTGTCGTGCTGTTCATCGAATTGGCGTCCGAGGACGTGGACGTCAATGTCCATCCGACGAAGGAAGAAGTGCGATTTCGCGACGAAAACAAAATCGTCGGGTTGGTCCATCGCGCAGTCGCCGAAATCCTCCAGGCTGCCAATCTTGCACCGCACGTGTGTTTGCCCGATGCGGAATCGTCCGCGGCGGTAGCGACGACGCCTCCCGAAACGGTAACGACCGACTATCAAGCACAGTTCATTCTGGCGAGTCAGACATTGCAGCTTCCGGGCGCACCCTATGGATCGCCATCCGTCCGACGCGATCTGTTGCCTGCCACGGAGCATTCGGCGGTGCGGCGAGCCGATTCTTCGCCGCGCCTTGAGAAAACTCTGGAAACAGCCAAAGAGCAAATTCCTGTGGCTTCGTCACTGCCAGGTGAGGAGACAATTGCTCCTGCTGTCGTCGTGTCGTCCTTTCCGGAAAGCTCTCCACCTCAGGCCATCGGCCAGATTGCCGATACTTATCTGGTAGCCCAGACACGCGACGGACTCCTGTTGATAGATCAACATGCTGCGCATGAACGGCTTCTGTACCTCCGGGCAAAAGAGCAGAAAGGCCGCTTGGCCACGCAACCGCTTCTCGTTCCGATTTCGGTCGAGGTTCGGCCCGCCGACCGGCCCCTGATGGACGATCTGGCGCCCGTTCTGGCCGAGTTGGGGCTCGAAACCGAAGCATTTGGCGGCCACACCTTCATCGTCCGTTCTGTTCCCGCAGTGTTCGAACACGTGGATGTGCCAGCGTTGATCAGCGATCTGCTCGACGATCTGGCCGGCGAGGGCGTCGTCCGGGAAGGCGGACGATTGCGCGAGCGGGTTCTGACACAATTGGCGTGTCACGCGGCAATCAAGGCGGGCCAGCACCTGCAAGTCGAGGAAATGCAGCAACTGATTGACGATCTTCTGGCGGCTCGGTTGTCTTTCACTTGTCCACATGGGCGGCCAACGATGATCCTCTTGACGCGCGACCAGTTGGACAGGCAATTCAAGAGGAAATGACCGGCGCCGCCACAAATAAGGTTGGATCTGAAAACAGCCAATGAGAACACAGTATATTCCGATTCCCAAATCGCACACGGGCCAGTTGCTCGTTGTCACTGTGGCTCTGCTCATTAGCATCGTTGCTCTGGGAACGCTCGCCTTTGAATTGGTTTACAAATACACCCTCGTTGATGCTCTCTATGCCACACTGAATACCGTGACGACGGTTGGTCGAGGCGAAGATTCCTCGACCGCCGGCAAGATCGTTTCCATTACGATCATGGTTGTAGGGACGGTCACATTGACCTTGGTCGTTGGTCTGGTCACGCGTGCCTTGGTGGAAGGACAAATCCGAACCCTACTGGGGAGAAAAAGAATGGAAAAGATGGTTGCGAAATTGGAGAGCCACATCCTGGTCTGCGGATACGGTCGAATGGGTCGAGTGATCGCCCGCGAACTCGCAGACGCCGGTGTGCCCTTTGTCGTCATCGAAAAACACGACACCTCCTTCCAGCAGATCGAGGAGGATGGCCATCTGGGAGTTCACGGCGATGCGACAAGCGACGAGACCTTGCTGCGGTGCGGGATCCAACGAGCCCGCGCTCTGATCGCTGTGACACCCAGCGACGCCGACAATGTTTTCGTGACGCTGTCGGCACGCGAGCTTAGCCCCAAGATTTTCATTGTGGCGCGGGCGAGCGAAGACAGCGCGATCGAGAAACTGCGAAAAGCGGGCGCCGATCGGGTGTTCTCGCCCTACCGTTCCGGCGGGCGACTGATGGCCCACTCCGCGTTGCGTCCCAATGTGATTGATTTCCTGGCCGAGGTCGGCGGCATGCCCGGAAGCGAGAACTATCAAATCGAGGAACTTAGTGTTGAGGCGGGATCGGACGTTTGTGGTAAATCGCTGCGCGCGTTGAATCTCAGCGGCACGCTTGGCGTCATCATCGTCGGTTTGCGCAGTCAGGGGCAGCCGATGGCCTACAATCCTTCGGCCGAAACAGTTCTCGCCGCCGGTGATATCCTGATCGCTCTTGCCCCTACGGGACGCCTCGGCCAGCTTGCCGAGATGGCCTCGGCGAAAGCATAGTGTTTTCCTTTCGGATTGTCCGAGGCAAGTCCCATCAAAGGTCAAAACGGCCCGCCGCTTCCGGTTGGTACAAGACCTCCTCGACTTTCAACCTTCTCACGCCTGCCGGAACTTTCCATTCGATGGTGTCTGCCACCCGGCATCCCAACAGTGCTGTTCCGATTGGAGCCAAAACGGAAATCTTGTTCTGACTCAGGTCCGCATCGGCGGGAAAAACCAAAGAATATGTGATGACTTCCTTTGTGTCCAGATCTGTAAAGCGCACCGTGGAATTCATTGTGACTACGTCGCCTGGGACTTGCCGGGGAGGGACTATGACGGCTTGCTCCAGTTCTTGCTCCAAAGCCTTCAAATACTCTTTATCTTTGGTGTGTGTCCCAGGCACCATGGCCGCCGAAAGGAGCTGTTTCAATCGCTTCGCGTCGAGTTCGGTAATGTGAATCCGTTTCTGCGCCATCGCTTTCTCCTTCCCGTCCAGATCGTCAGAGAACGCCCTTACAGTCCGTTATCTTTCAGGCCCTCTCTTCCGGGGTTTGACTTTCGCCCCTCCAGGTGAACTGTCAGTGCTATTCACCCGATGGATGAACTGCGCTTTGCTGGTGGTTCTGAAACGGGCCTTTAGTGTCTATTGTATCTGGTGGAATTGCAGGTAGTTCTTGGCGTTTTTGCCCTCGGGCGAGTCGGGCGCACGACTGACAATCCGCCGCCACACCTCGATGGCCTTGATCACGTTAAACTTGCTATAGGTTTTGCCCAGAAGTTCGAGAGCAGGCAGATGGTTGGGGTCGGCGGCCACCACTTTCTCCAGTGCCTCGGCGGCTTTCTCGCAATACTGGCGGCCTTGCACCGTGTCGTTGTTGCTCAACGATTGCATTGCCTTGCTCACGTAGCATCGCCCAATGAGGTAATTCAGTGGGATCGAGGAATCATTGGACTTCAATCCTTCCTGGGCGGTTTCGAGCGCCTTGTCGTGATTGGCCTTCGCGTAAAAGGCCCCGGCTTTGGCCGCATAGACTTCGGCGATTTTCTCATCTACCCCCTTGAGATCGGGGGGATTGTTGAGTGCGGCGGCCGCTTCGCGTCTCTTGTGCAACAAGTCCAGAGCCTCGTCGTATTGCTCACGCATGACAATGGCATCGGCTTTCTTCAAATCGGCGGCCAGCTGTTCCTGGGCCGGATTGACGGGCGGTGTGCGCGGTTTGCTGATTCTTTCCACCCACTGCTGAATGCCGTGCTGGCGAACATAGGAGACAAAAATGGACACGGTCGCAATGACCAGACAGGTCAAAGCGATGCTTGTGATCAGCAGCCAGATTGGGAAACGGAGTCGTGTGGCGCGAAGATGCCCAGATGCAGCCGCCATGGAAGAGGTCACCGCGATTGTCGAGGGACGTTTCGCCGTCGCCGAGCCACCTTCGCGGCCAAATTGGCCATCCAAAGCGAGCGCCAAGTAGCTTCGCGCGTCATGACGGAACGGCGCGCGTTGAACGACTCGCCGGAAAATCTCCGCCGCCAGATCATACTGCTCTTTTTCGAGCGCCCTAAGACCCTGCTCGACAATCTGGTCTATTTCCGATTGCCCCGTGTCTTCTTCGTTACTCACGGGTTTCTCCTTCGAGGAGGCGCTTGGCCTGGCAACCGATTCGCCGTTGTGCCACCGATTCCACTAAACGGATGATCTCCCCATGTTTTTCTATCTCGATCGCAGAAATGAGAGGCTGAGTGACCATTGAGGTGATTGCCATCCAAAAACCGCTCGCCTCCCGACGTGCTTTCAAACAACCTAGAACGACTTTCCGCTGAACGCGCAGGTTTGTCATGCCAAGTCGCAAGGATACAACGGGCCGAAATGACTTTTGGCTGAAGTTGGCCTAATCCGGCGCGAAAATTATCTTTCTCCGGGATGAAAAAAAACCAAATGGGCCCGGCTGGAATCGAACCAGCAACCACCCGGTTATGAGCCGGGGGCTCTAACCCGTTGAGCTACGGGCCCACGCTTGCCGACACTTGCTAAACAGCCTCGACCGCCTCGATCTCGGGAACGACCTCACGGATGCGTTCCTCGACGCCCATTTTCAAGGTCATCCGCGCTCCAGGGCAACCCGCGCACGCACCTTTTAAGCGGACATTGACCACATTGCCCTCAAGACTGACAAACTCCAGATCGCCTCCGTCCATCTGGATGTATGGTCGAATCTCCTCAATAACGGCCTTCACCCGTTCTTCCTTGGATTTCTCCTCGCTCATCACTTTCTCCTTTCGACAAGGAGCACCGACTCATCTCCTTGCCTTTAAAAAAAGAGCATACGTTCGCTCACCCACCGGAGCAAGCCTTTTCCGCGCGTGAAAGAGCGGGAGGGAGTTGGGAAGAAAGTGTCACGGGCATCTTGCCCGTGATTCTCTTCGCCGTTTTGGCCCATTTGGCATAAAGCACATGGGCAGGATGCCCATGCCACGACCCGAATCGCGCTTTTCGCATCCCCCTCAGTGGGCGCGAACGTTCCTCGTTGACAGTTCCGAAGTGCTTGGCGCTAGCATCACGCTCAAGGCCATCGTAGAGGAGGATCGTTTCCAGGACGACAGAGAGACTATCACCTATGGCCATTTTGAGTTCAGAGATTTCCGGGATGCCGCCGGACTTCAAGCAGCAGTTGGAGGACTACTGCTCAGAGATGGGCGTGGCGATCCGCGCAAACAAGCACCACGACCACCGGCTCAGTTTATTGCTCAATTTCTTGCGTGCGGCGTTCTCAGTTGAAGTCGAGGAAGTCGAGTTGCAGCACAAAGTGAAAGCGGGGAGCGTGCGCGGTCGAATAGATGCGTTTTTCCGCTACATCATTTTCGAAATGAAGTGCGACCTGGAGAGCGAGCGGAATGACGGCCTGGTCAAGCTCAAGAAGTATTTTGAGGCGCAGCAGCGCCCTGACCAGTACGTCGGCGTTCTCTGCGATGGTTTTAGCTTCGAGGTTTACCAGTACTTCGGAGGAGAGATCTCCCTAGTTCGGTCATTCCAAGTCGAACGCGAGGCCCCTGCAATCGCCTTCCAGGAACTGGACGAATTGCTGGCCTCCCGACCGAAACTGCCTGCCACGTCGGATGAGATTTGTCTGCGTTTTGGCGCGAAAAGCCTTGTTCTAGCACACAGCCTTTCCCTGCTGAACCAAGCGTTTGACTCCGTCCGCCAGGAAGAAAGCGTGCGAACGAAGTTTCGCGAATGGGACACGCTCCTGGCCAAAGTCTATGGCAAGCGCACCCAAGATCGGGACATGTTTCTGAAACACACGTACCTGGCGCTGCTTTCGCGCGGCATTGTCGTCGAGGTTCTCTTCCCAGGCACGCAGAGAAGTAGCGATCTTTGTCGTGGCTTGATTGACGGCAAGTTCTTTGTCGGGCGCAACATTCAGAATCTCGCCGAAGCCGACTTTTTTGCGTGGGGCCTCGACAACGCCGCCGAGCCTGTCCTAATTGGCTTGATCGAGAACCTGCTGCGTCGTCTCGACGATTTCCGGTTCGACGACCTGGAACAGGACTTACTCAAGATGCTTTATCAGGAGCTCGTCGAACCGGCCGACCGACACATGCTCGGCGAATATTACACACCCGACTGGCTCGCCCAACTGACGCTCGAAGAGATCGGCTATCGAGAAGGGCGTCTTCTTGACCCAGCCTGCGGCTCCGGAACGTTTCTCTACTTCGCCATTCGGCGGCTTCGCGAGGGCGGCCGCAAGGAGGCCGACCTCGTTTCCTATGTGGAGGAAAACATCATCGGTATTGATGTTCATCCACTGGCCGTGCTGATGGCCAAGGCCAACATGTTACTGGCTCTTGCGGGTGATCTGAAAGGTTACAAACGTCCGATACGATTGGCCGTGTATTTGGCCGATACGTTGCTGACATGCGAGAATGTACGAGAAAAGACGCTTCAAATCGTCACGGGCAAGGAAGGCGCGTTTCGAATTCCGCTTGCCACACTGGAACACCAGAGACCGATAGACGATCTCGTGGATGATCTCCTGCGCTTTGCCGAGCTGGCAGTCCACTCCAAGGACGGGGAAAACCAGGCTGTCGCATCATTTTCCCGATGTTTGGATGGTTTTGAGAAGCAGGAGCAGTTCTTCTGGCGGCAGAATTTCCGCCACACGGTCAAGATGATCAAGGCTAATCACAACACTATCTGGGCATTCATCCTAAAAAACGCTTACCGTCCGGTCTATCTGCGCCAGCAGAAGTGCCGTTACGTTGTCGGCAATCCACCGTGGCTTTCCTATCGCTACATCGAAGACGAAGGCTACAAGAAAGGCGTGAGGCAACTGACGTTTGATTACGGACTGTTGAAACCCACAGAGCGCAGGCTATTTACCCAAATTGACACCTCGACACTTTTCTTTGTCCACTGTCAGAACGAATTTCTGGAAGACGGTGGAACGATCGCTTTTGTCATGCCCAAGAGCGCCATCGTGCCATCGCAACAGCACGCCGCGTTCCAGAGATTGGGCTTTTCGGCGCTTCATGATTTCTCCGAGGTCTCCCCTCTGTTCAACGTCCGCGCCTGCCTGATCATTCGTCGCAAAGATGGGGTGCCGAAAGCGAAGATTCCTCTGACGGAATGGAAAGCAAAGTTCGCCGACAAGAATCCCCACCTGCCTAACCCGCGACAGGCGATGGAAGCGCATACGAAGATGTTCAAGTTTCCGTCGGCAAGCGCAGCGGCATCTCCTTACTACGATGAATTCGTTCAGGGGGCAACGTTGGTTCCCCGTTGTTTGTGGTTTGTTGAATGCCCCAAGCCTGCCGAAACTGCCAGAATATGGATATTCGACGAAGAAGCACCGAACGTTCAAACCACACAAGCGGCGCAGAAACTCGCCAAGAGTCCTTGGCAAGTGAGCCTCATAGGAAAGGTCGAAAACCGGTTCCTGTTTGCGACAGTCTTGGCCGAAAACCTCGTGCCCTTCGGCGTTCGGGAATTCTCTTTGGTTGTTTTGCCGGTAATGGAAAACAGGGACGGTTCGCTCCGGATGCTGAGTCACCTCGATCTCTTGGGTGAAGGGGCTATCGAGGCTTTCCACTGGGTGGAAAAGTGTCAGGAAATCTGGGAGAAACGCAAGAAACCTTCGCAACCAAGCGCTCAAGAGTATCTCGACTGGCAGCAGAAGCTGACTCGCCAAAGGCTGAGGCCTCCGTATGTCGTTTTGTACGCGACCTCCGGAACCAACGTGGTTGCGTCAGTCGTACGACCCGCGACAATCAAACGTTTAGGAGAAGCGCCTGTTTCTGGCTTTGTGGCTGGACATGTCACCTACCGCTATTACGCCGTGTCCGAGAACGAAGCGCACTATCTGGTGGGTGTTCTCAATTCCGATGTCGTGAACCAGAAAATCAAACCCTATCAACCCCAGGGGTTGTGGGGCGAGCGACATATCTGTCGGCGGCCATTTGAGGTCTGCCCGATTCCCCGTTTCGATCCTAAGAATCGGTTGCATCGGAAAATCGCTGCGACGGCAAGGGAAGCCGAGATGACATTGAAACGGTGGCTCCCTCATATCAAAGGAAGAGCGGCCCAGGCTCGTGCGGAGGCACGCCATATCGTGAAGTCGCAACTCGCTCGGCTTGATGACCTCGTGCAAGAACTGCTTGGCAACGCAGAACCCCCTCCAGTAAAAACTGAGAAGCGTGACAACCCGGGGCCACTCGACCTTTTTCCCGATTCTCCCTCAGGACAGACACAATCCACCTGAGGCGGATGACACAGGCAAGATGCCTGTGCTACGAATCCGCGCAAGCCGCGCGTTTCAAATCAGGCTTTTGCGGCGGCGAAGATACCATTCGGCGGAAAGCAGTACAGCAAAGAGGCCGAAGACGGTGGGCGAGGCCAACCATTCGCGTTCGATGCGGTTTTCGCGCACGGTCTTCTCACGCTCGATCTGCTCGACTACCCGCCCGGCGTCGGCCATGGTGAAATAGCGCCCACCCGTCTGGCTGGCAATCGCCCGAAGAAGCGCTTCGTTCAAGGTTGTTTCTTCGAGTTCACGATAGGGTTGGCCAGCCGTGACATAGAGCGTGACCTGTTCCACCGCTTTTCCACCCGACTGGAGCGAAACGGCGATTTCATATTGGCCGTCGCGCGGTGGCTCAAACGACCCCGTGTGCTCGACCTCGCGCTCGTCGGGGCGAAGTGGAATCCGGCCAACCTCCTTGCCTTCGAGCGAGAAATGAGCCTCGACCGACGCTTTGCCGCCGGGAAGCGCCTTGCGATTGACCCGCGCCTGGACGACGATTGGTCGTCCGGCTTCATAATAGGTGCGGTCGGTGTTGGCGACCAACGTCTTGGCTTTTTCGTCCTGCTCGGCCAGCTTGATGCCGCCAAGCCACTGGATCAACTGGCGCCAGAGTTGTTCGGCCGCCGAGCTCTCGCCCACCTTGCGCGGAGTGAGTGCTCCGCGCCACAGGCTGTCGGTCGCCAGCGCTACCACGCGGCCCTTGCCATAGAGCTGGGCGACAAGCAGGGGTCGTCGGTCGGGGCTTTCGAGCAAGACTTCAGCCGCCGGTTTGACCTTGCCTAGGGGATAGTGACGACCCAGCTCCATCTTCACCACGGCTTTTTCGAGACCGGCGAGAATTTCACTGTGTCCTCCCCGCGACGTGAGAACGAGCCTCTTGCTCTGGGCCGGTGCCTCTGCAAGCGACTTGGTCAGGTCAGCGGGTGAGATTCGCGCGATCGCCGAATTGCCGTATGCACCCGAGCAAAACAGCTCCTGGCCGCCGAGCAGCAACACCCCGCCCTCGCGCTCGCTCACAAACTTCTCGAGGATGTCCAATTGGGCGTCGCTCCAGAATCGGCGCGGCAAATCGCCCAGGATCACAACGCGAAATTTGGCCAGCTCGTCGAGGTTGGCCGGAAAACCCTCTTTCAGCGTCACGGTCCCCCGGCCAGTGGCCACAAAGTGCTCGGCACCCGTTCGCACCATGCAGCGTGCCTCGAGCGATGGGTCCTGTTCGAGCAGGCGCTTGAGAAATTTGTATTCCCAGCGCAGCCCGCCCTCGATGTAAAGCACCCGAAACGAGGTCTCGTTGACCAGGACGCTGAAGCGCAACCGATTGTTCTCGGCGATCGCTTCATTGGGTTGCTCCGGGACCGCCACCTCGTAGTTGTGGATACCGGTCGTTCGGGGCGTGAATCGCATCTCGATTTCCTGGCGCGTGACATCTTCGGCGGCGACAGTCCTCGAAGCGACGATGTCTCTCCCTTCAGTCATGACGATCGGAAACAGGCCGCCGCTGAAGCCATGTTGCTGAAATCGCACGCGCGCGACGGTGGCAATGTCGCGCGTGGCGACCGGGTTGGCATCCACGCGAACCAGCGCCACATCGGAACGCCGCGTGCGTGTGTCCTCGATCTGGCCAACACCGATCACGTGGACGGGAATTCGCAGGCCGCTCAGGGCCGTCAGGGGATCGTTTCGAACGTTGACCCGCCCGTCGCTGAGGAGGATCGCGGCCATGAAATGTTGCCGTGTCGCATCGCTTCCGATCCGTTCGAGAACGGCAGCCAGATCAGTCGCCTCGCCGTCCGCGCGGTCGAGGTGGATAAGCATGTTGTCGGTCAACGGCTGCGCCACCCGGTCGAACCGGTAGAGCGCGACCTGGCCCTTCGAGGCCAAGGTCCTGACCAACTCGTGCGGCTCCGCCAAGAGTAATCGCCTGGCGGCATCGAACCGTTTCTGATCGCCGATCGAATCGGCAATGGACATGCTCAGCGACGTATCAACAGCAACCGCCACGCTTCCCTTGACAACCTTCCGTTGGCGATAGCTCAGGACAGGATTGACGAGGTAGAGAACCACAAACACCAACGCGGCAATACGGAGAGAAGCCAGAATCTTGTGCCAGCGCTTGGAAAGGACGCGTCGCGTGGCGCCATACCAATAGAGGACAACGAGTAGAGCGATTACACCAGCCGCAAGCCACAACCAAAGCGACAGTCGCTGGCCGCTGTAGATTCGAAAACTCGCAATTTGCTCAAGCCAACTCATTGCTGCTTATACGCGCGAACGGTCCGTGATTTTTGTGCTCGGCCGGGTGTTCGTGCTCGACGATTTTTCGGGGTGTGGCAAGACTGTCGAACCCATCCATAGATAACGGAATTCTCTTACTCCGCGCTTGGCTTTGTGAATGCGTGGACCGCCGGGACAACGATATGGAATACGCAAACCCACACAACAAGCACGATCGCAATGAGGAAAAGAAGCGTCTGGCCCGGCCTGTCCAAACTTTTGACTGTCCCGACCCATTTCGAATGAAGCGAGGTGCTCTGGCGCTCGAGCACGATGTTAAGCCACGACAGCCAGACGGGAATACTGGCCACCTGGAGTCCCGAACGCATCCGCGGCCACCAGGCCTCCAGGGTCAGGGCGTGATTGTGAGCACACCCCAAAAGGCCCTCCAGCGTGGCAATCACGAGCGTCAGGCTGGCGATGTAGATGAGAGTCTGCATCCAGAAAGAATAATTGTAGTTGCCAGGCGACAGAATCTTAAGCCCATCGTGCCAACTCATGTGAAGCGCCACGAAGAAGCCTACGGCCCCTGCGATCGAAGCCGCAATTACTAGGAACGCGACAACATGATTTGTGGCCAGCCACCGCTTCAGATTGTCCAGCATCATTGTCCTCTCGCAGTAAATGTTGGGTCTTTGACCCTTGAGCGAGGCTACTTTCCCGCAAGAGCGCCCGTCAAGTGCTCGAAACGAAAACAAGTTTCAGCTTTCCAGTTTCGGGTCGGAAGTCGAGAGAAAAGGAAAAATGCTGGAAGACGCTGGGTTTCGGAGATCGCCGTCATTTGCATGGTGACCGAAAAACACGGAACAAAGCTTGACGTAAGCCGGTAGAATCGGCGACATGAAACGTATGTTAAGCAAGAAAATGGGCGCATTTTGCGGGCGCTATAACTTGATCTTCTGAGGCCAGGAAGTCCACGACGAGAGAGGAGGGTGAGGAAAGATGAAACAAGTGGTAGCAATCGCCATTGTTGCCTGCGTCATTCTCGTCTATTTGGGGTTTCAAGGCAGCACGCCCCGCATTGCGATCTCCACCAGACCCGATAGTCAAAAGGCAGGACATTTAGGAATAAGACTTTCGCTAAGGGGTGTGAACCCGGCGAAGGCAAGCCAGTTGAAGGCTCATATCGAGGTCAAGGCTGCCGATGGCCGGGTGGTCCATCAAGACACTGCCAATCTGGAGCAGTTTACCTTTGGGTGAGGTGGGAGTTGCAGGTATTCCGTGCGAATACCAAAAGGGAAATACATCATTGAGGCAAATATGGACGTGGGTCCGCCAACAGGTGTAGTCACGGGGTCAAAGAACTTCTCTTTTTGAATCCGTCATGTGATCCTATCTTTTGTTGGCACGTTGGTCGCGTTGGGTCTTTCGTTTCGCAATAGATCAGGCTCTCCCGGATGAAGAATCTCGTCGTTGACAAGCGTCGGACGGCGGCGGAAGGTGATCATTGTTTTGATAATGGATTGAATCTGTCTATAGCACCGGGGAGGGCGTTGTGCCGCTGCGCGGGAAGGCGAGCGGAGAGCTCTGTGCATGACCGTCCATAAGGACGAGAGGAGAGGAAAAGAATGAGCAAGAAACTGGATCGAAGAGACTTTCTGCGGCGATCGGGGGCGGTTGCCGCAAGCGCGGGTCTGGCCGCAGCCGCATGTGCCACTCACCCCCGGTCGGCAACCGCAGGCGAGGCTTCGCCCAACGAACGTCTGGCGATCGGGTTCATCGGCATGGGCGGACGCGGTTCCTATCTGCTGCGCCAAACGCTTGCCAGTGAACAGGCCGACATCGTCGCCATCTGCGATGTGGCCCAGGCAAACGTGGATCAGGCCGCCGAAATGGTGAAGAGAAAATCGAAGAAAGACCCCCAGAAATTCCAGGATTTCCGAAAGCTTCTCGAAATGAAAGAGGTCCAGGCGGTCTTGATCGCCACTCCCGACCACTGGCACCCGCTTCAAACGATCCTCGCTTGCCAGGCGGGCAAAGACGTCTATGTCGAAAAACCGATTTCACAAAACATCGCCGAGGGCCTGGCGATGATCAAGGCCGTGCGCGACACCAAGCGAGTCTGCCAGGTAGGCCTCATGCAACGCAGTGGCGACGACTTTATCAATGCCGCTGCGTACGTCCAGTCGGGCAAGTTGGGCAAGATCGCTTTTGCCCGCGCCTGGTTTGTTCGAACGCGCGAGAACATCGGCAATCCGCCCAACGGCGATCCGCCTGCGGGCCTGGACTGGGATTTGTGGCTTGGACCGGCACCGAAGGTTCCCTTCAATCCCGCGCGCTATCGCATTGATCTTCCAACTGGCCCCTATGGCTCATGGCGTTGGTTCTGGGATTATGCGGGCGGGCAGCTGTGCGACTGGGGGCCGCACATGCTCGACGTCGTCAGGTGGGCACTGAAGCTGGGTATGCCTCTGTCGGCGTCTGCCGGAGGGGGCAAATTTGTTTTTAATGACTGCCGCGAGTGTCCCGACACGCTCGAAGTTGTTTATGAATATCCAGGTGTCTCCGTGCTTTGGGAGCATCGCCAGTGGACCAACCGCGCTCCCGAACCTGGCCGCTATCATGGCATCGAGTTCTATGGCGAGAAAGCCACGCTCTTCATTGACCGCACCGGCTGGGAAGTTTTCCCCGAGGAAGGCGGCGAGAAAGCCGGCAAGCCCGGCGAGATCGGCAAGGAAAGAACCGCCGAGGAACAGCACGACCAGAAACATATCGTCAACTTCATCGAGTGCTGCAAGTCGCGCAAAGACCCGATCGTCCCTATTGAAGAGGGCTTCATGACAACGGCGACCTGCCAGTTGGGCAATATCTCGTTCCGAAGCGGCACGAAGGTGTTGTGGGACGACAAGGCCAAGACCATCCTCAACAACCCTGAGGCGATGAAATACTTCTCTCGGACCTACCGCGAACCCTGGAAACTGCCGGCGTGAATGGGCGCGTAGTTTAGCAAAGCTTACGCCAGAACAGGATAACAGCCTTTACCCCGCACTTACGGGCGTGGAGGCTGTTGCTCTTCAGAGCTGTGGGGGCGCGGGATGTACCTGTTTAGCGTCAATACTGTTCACTTAAGGAGAAATCTCGACGTGGCATGTCCGCCTCGGGCGGATTGCCCATGAATCACGGGCTGGAAGCCCGTGCCACCTTGCGTAAGTGAACAGCATTGCGGCTAAACACGTACCGCAGCATGCTGCGCCCCACCACTGCATAGATGAGTATGGTGTATGCTGCCCAGCCTATTCCTGACTCCAGGGATACGTCCAGCCATGAACAAAGGCGTGCTCCTTGAGGGCATCGAGCACGTCTCGCGGAAGTGGCTTGCCATCGGAGACGGCGCAATTGGCCTCGACATGTTTGGCGCGCCTCATTCCTGGAATCACAGTTGAAACCGCCGAGGGTGCCAGAGAGAACTTGAGAGCCAGTGCGGCCAGATTGGGCCGGTCGTCGGCGAGAAAAGCCTTGAGGCGCTCAACCCGCCGCGCCGCTTCGGCCAGCCGCTCGCGCGTCAGCCACTGGCCGCGCCAGTCGCCTTCCTCAAACTCGGTTTTCTCATTGAACGTGCCGGTCAGGAGTCCTTCCTCGAAGGGAACGCGCACGATGATTCCGACGTTGTGTCTGAGCGCGGCGGGGAAAAGTTTTTCGGCTGGCCGCTGCTCGAAAATATTGTAGATTACCTGGATCGAATCAATTCGACCTGACTCAACAAGCCGAACCGTCCCATAGGGGTCCCAGTCGTTGGCCGAAACGCCGAAGAAGCGCACCTTGCCCTGGTCGCGCAGTTTGACCAGCGCCTCATACCATTCGAGCTGCTCGTTGTATTCATCGCTCCACGCGTGCAACTGCTGAAGATCGAGATAGTCCGTGCCGAGGTTCAACAAGGTTCGCTCGGTGCACTGGATGACCCACGTGGCGGGAAATGTCTCGCGCACGGATTGGCCGGGCACGACCGGCCACTTGAACGTTTTTGGCGGAACCTTGCTTGCCAGGACGATCCGGTCGCGTTTGGAACCAAGCGCGCGCCCGATCAACTGCTCGCTGCGGCCGTCGCCATAGACATAGGCCGTGTCGAAAAAATTGACGCCTCGCTCGAAGGCTCGCTGCAACGCGGCAACTGCCGCTCGGTCATCGCGCCGGCCCCATCCGCCGCCAATCCCCCACGCGCCAAAACCGATCTCGCTGACTCCAAGACTAGTTCTACCCAATTTTCGATAGTGCATCGTTGCCACCTTCCCGTGAAATGAACGCGGGCAATGAATCCCCACACGCACTGTTTCCGTGCGGCTTCCTCGAACGACACGAGTGTTGAAAAGCGCACAAGCCGGGGGCAAGCGCAAAAAGAGCCGTGGCACGGGCATCTTGCCCGTCAGCTCGAGCACGCATCGTCAACGACAAGACAAGAACACCGGCGGGACCGGTGGCGCTCCTTCTTTCTATGGGTGCGTTTTGCGTGGGCCCTTATCGAGAGGCCTTCTGGACGGAGCAAGGCGAAGTCGCCCCGGCGCACTCCAAGGGGTTGAGGGATGTCCGACGGTGGGAAGCGAGCAAGATTCCGGCGCGCCAATGCATGTGGGCTGTCGTGGCTTTGCGCTTGACCAAAGACGGCTCCGGCTTGACTTTGGATTCACGTAGGGCCGTATTCCTCTGAGCGTGCTCGACGATGGAGGAAAGTCCTATGGGAATGTCGCCTGATACATCTCAACGGCGTCTCAAAATCCTCCAGGTGGCATCGCATAGTGATGCAACTCGCGGCGGCGCCGTCCAAATGATCCTGCTGGCACGGGGATTGAGAGATCGCGGGCATGAAGTTCACTGCGTGTTTCATCGCCCGAAAGAAGTTGTGGGGGCTGCGCCCCTACGGGCGCGTCTGTTCGATCTCGAGCGCTGGACAGACATGTGGCGATTTCGCACCTGGGTTCGGCGCGAGCGGTTCGACATTATCCATTCTCATCGCGATCCGGCGTTGCGTTTCTGTTTCCTGGCGACACTGGGCATCGCTATTCCGGCATTCGTGACACAACGCGGCACCGTCTATCGCCTGCCGCGATGGGGCATAGTTCGATGGGCATTCCGGTCGCGAAAGCTCGATCACGTGATCGCCGTGGCCGAGGCCGTCCGTCGTTCGCTGGTTGAAGAAAGTGGTCTTGCCCCCGAAAAGGTATCGGTTGTCTATGGCAGCTACGATCCCGAGCGCTTCCATCGCGGCCTATCAGGCAAAGCGGTTCGCCGCGAGTTTGCCTTGAGCGACGAGGCTCCGGTTGTTGGCATCGTCGGTGCCTTGGTCGGCAAGAAAGGTCACGCCGACTTTTTCGAGGCCGCCGCCCAAGTTGTCCGGACGCTGCCTTCGGCACGGTTTCTGGTTGTTGGGAAAGGGAAGATGGAGCGTTTCGGCGAGATACTCGAGCGATTGGGCCTGTCGCCCTGCGTGATTTTTGCCGGACATCGCGACGACATGCCCGAGGTGCTGGCAGCCCTCGATGTCTTGGTCTGCGCTTCGAGAAAGGGCGAAGGGCTGACGGGTGTGTTGCGCGAGGCCATGGCCGTCGGCACTCCCGTTGTCACCACCGACATCGCAGGCAACACCGAGCTTGTAGTTCACGAGAAGACAGGGTTCGTCGTGCCGGTCGGCGCTTGCGCGGCCATGGCCGAGGCGATACTTCGGCTTCTCAAAGACCGCGAGGAAGCGAACCGCCTGACTGTCGCTGCCGAAGAGCGGGTTCGCCAGCTCTGCCTCCATTCTCGCCGTTGCGAGCAAATCGAGCGAATCTATTGCGACATCATCGAGCGGAAGCAGAAGCGAAAAGTTGAAAGTTAAAAGTCAAAAGTTGAAAAGACAGAACCCGAGTTTCGGCGAGATGGGCGTCTTCTCGTTTTTGCCTTTTTACTTTTGCCTTTTGCCTTCGATTCTTTCAGAGTAAAAACCTATGGACACTCTTGATCGGCCAGTGGTTTTGGACGCTCGAATGATCGGCCACTCGGGTATCGGCACGTATATTTGTGGTTTGCTGGAGACCTGGCACGACATAGCACCCGACTTCCGCCCGACATTGCTGGGCGATCCTGCGGTGCTTGGCGCGCGGCTTGCCGAAGCGAACCGTCATCCCATCGTGCCGTTTCGCGCACCGATCTATGGCTTGCGCGAACAGCTATCCTTTCCGGTCCGACGGACGCGCGGCGCATTGCTTCATTGTCCTCACTACAATATCGCACTTCGACACAGCGGCCCTCTCGTCGTCACGATCCACGATCTGATTCATCTCGACGAGCGCTGGGGTCCGCGTTCACCGGTGCGCCGTTTCTATGCACGCTGGATGTTACGAGCGGCGGTTCGACGTGCACGTTATGTTTTTGCTGATTCCCAAGCGACAGCCAACGACTTGATTGCCCGCCTGGACGTCGCCCCGAATAAAATCGTTGTTGTCCATAGCGCTGCCTCGAACTTTTTTCTCAAGGGACGGCCATCTCAGGAAGCAATTGAGCAATTCCGTCGCGACGCTGGACTGCCCGCGGATTATCTCTTGGCGGTTGGTCTTTACAAGCCACACAAGAATCTCGATCTGCTTTTCCAGGCACTCCAGTCGCTGCGGGAAAGCACAAGGATTGGGGCGTCGCTGGTTGTCGCCGGGACTCAGAAAAAGGAGCGAGCGGCATTGAAAAACCGTTTGGCGCAACTGGGTGTTCTGGAGCACGTGCGTGTTCTCGATTGGCTTCCCTCCGACCATCTCCCGCTCCTCTATGGCGGCGCAACGGCACTGATCCACCCGTCACGGATCGAGGGCTTTGGATTACCGATCATCGAGGCCCAAGCTGTCGGCACACCAGTCGTCGCGTCGCACGTTCCGGCCGTGTTGGAAGTGGCAGGGGAGGGGGCATTGTTCTTCGATCCGCTTGATGCGGGCGATCTCGCTCGCCGGATCGTCACCGTTATCGCCGACAATGAGATTCGCGAACAACTGGTGGCCGCCGGCCTCCGCAATGTCGAGCGTTTCTCATGGCGCGAGAGTGCGCGGAAGGTCTTGTCCATTTACCAGGAAGTGGCACGGGCATCCTGCCCGTGATTCTTAGATTTTCGATTTTGGATTTTGGATTGCGGACTGATCACCTGCGCGTGTTCGCTGGCATAAGTCTCACAGGCAAGATGCCTGTGCTACCGGTGATAGAATGAAACTGGCGCTGGTTCATGACTGGCTCAACGGAATGCGGGGCGGGGAGAAAGCCCTCGAAGTGCTCTGCGATATTTTCCCCGACGCCGACCTTTACACGCTTTTCTATGAGCCGGACCGGGTCAGCGAGAAGATTCGCCGGATGAATCCCCGCGCCTCGGTCCTTCAACGATTTCCGAGGCCGCGGCGCTATTACCGCCACTACTTGCCGCTCTATCCCTGGGCAATCCGCCGGTTTGACATGTCGCCCTACGACGTGGTCATCTCCTCGAGCCATTGCGCGGCCAAGGGTGTTCGGCTTGACAAGCGCCAGGTCCACATTTGCTATTGTTTCACGCCGATGCGTTACGTCTGGGATCAGTTTGACGCCTATTTCGGCGGGCCGAACCGCCGACGGCTCTCTTCGCTCGCCATGCGCTTGTTTCGCGGCTATTTGCGGACGTGGGATGTCGCCACGGCCCAGCGGGTCAATCGCTTTATCGCCATCTCCTCGGCTGTTGCGCGCCGCATCGCCCGCTATTACGGACGCGAGGCGGCGGTTGTCTATCCGCCGGTGGATACGGACCGTTTTCGCCCTCTTACCGACGAGCAAGGCGACTACTTCTTGATTGTCGCCGCACTGGTTCCCTATAAACGAATTGATCTTGCGGTCGAGACGCTTGGGCGAATGGGTCGCCCGCTTTGGATTGTTGGCGAGGGACCCGAACGCCGGCATCTTGAGCACAAAGCCGGTTCGTCGGTCCGCTTTCTGGGCTGGGTTTCCGACGAACAACTGGTTCAGCTTTACAATGGGTGCCGCGCGCTGATTTTCCCGGGCGAGGAAGACTTTGGTATTACGGCGGTCGAGGCCCAGGCCTGTGGTCGGCCCGTCATTGCCTTGCGCAGGGGAGGTTTGCTCGAAACCGTGCTCGACGGTCGAACGGGCCTTTTCTTCGGTGAACCGACGATCCAGTCGCTGAGCGAAGCCATTGCGAGGTTCGACCAAACCGTTTTTAATCGGGCCGCGATCCGCGCCCATGCGGAGCAATTCGGCGGAGATCGCTGCCGCCGCGAATTGGAAAGCGCCATTCGAGAGACGTTAGGCCAGTATGGAATCTAAACGTCGCCGCCGATTGCGTTTCGATGCTGCCATTGTCGCGACCGACTTTGTGGCGATCGCGTTGGCGCTTCCGCTCGCTTACGTGGTGCGCTTCCATGCCCTTTTCCCTCTCGAGCCGCGCGGCGCATGGCAGGTCGCCGACTACTGGCGCATCTATCCTCTCGCCATCGTGTCATGGATTGTCGCGCTATCCGCCGTCCAGGCCTACCGGCTGGGCCACGAGATCATGAGCATGCGGGTCTTGCAGCGACTGGTCAAAGGCTCGCTCCTGGCGATTGCGATTATCATTACGCTCAATTTCTTCGTTCGCATTGCCCCCGATACGGCCTATGCTCGCATTCTGGCCCCGTTGGCTTTTCTTGTCGCCGTGGTTTTTCTCGGCATTGGCCGATTTGCGCTTCGAAAGGTCGTTCGCCACCTCCAGGAGAAGGAGGGCATCGGCCTGAAGCGGTTGCTCGTTTACGGCACAGGCGAGCTGGCGCGCAATGTGGCCCGGCGGATTCGCGAGCAAGCTCATCCGACGTATTGCCTGGTGGGATTTGTCTCGACCGACCCCTCGATGATCGGCCAGCAACTGGACGGGATCGAAGTCCTGGGTGTAGGCAGCCAATTGCTCGATCTGTTCGTGCCGAACAAAATTGACGATGTGATTCTGGCCGAACCAACTCTGCAAGCCGAGGACATCCTCGGCCTGATGCTCGACTGCGAGAAGGAAATGGTCGGCTCTCGCACCGTTCCCAGTCTCTTCCAGACAAGCTTGACGGAGGTGCAGTCCGACCTGTTTGAGGGTGTGCCGCTCTACGGTTTGAAGGAAACGGCGCTCCGGGGGCTGAACGCGGTTCTCAAGCGCCTGTTCGATATCGCGGTCTCGCTGCTTGGCCTGATCGTAACGGTGCCATTCTATCCTCTGATTGCGTTGGCCATCCGCCTCGATTCGCGCGGACCGGTTTTCTACAAGCAGAAACGAACGGGCCTCGATGGAACGCGCTTCAATCTTTACAAGTTTCGCTCGATGGTCGCCGATGCCGAAGAGGAAACGGGGCCGGTGTGGGCGACCGCCGACGACCCGCGCCGAACGCGCGTGGGGCGCCTCCTGCGCCGCTGGAATCTCGACGAGCTGCCGCAGATGATCAATGTTTTCCGCGGCGACATGAGCTTGGTCGGCCCCCGTCCCGAGCGACCCTTCTTCGTCAAGCAGTTCAAAGAGCAATTGCCACGTTACATGGCTCGGCACAAAGTCCGGTCGGGCCTGACGGGCTGGGCGCAAGTCCATGGCTTGCGCGGCCAAAGCTCCGTCGGCGACCGGTTGGCCTATGACCTCTATTACATTGAGAATTGGAGCTTCTGGCTCGATCTGAAGATTCTCGCCATGACGTTGCGCAGTTGGCGTCGCGGGGCCTATTGATTTTGAATTTCCGATTTTGGATTTCGGATTCACAACGTTCGTGAATGTGAATGGGCTTTTTGCGACGCGGACTTCCAGAAGAAAAGAGCAACCACCAAAGATTCACCGCCAAGGCGCAACGACGCCAACACAAGACCTTTGTGCCTTGGTGTCTTGGTGGTGAAAAACGTTTCGTATTTTTGCCACTCAATGGCGGTCGGCGAAGGCGCGGTAGTCAATGTTGGGAAAGATGTTGTTGCGCCGTTCGAGGCTGCTCACAAACGCCTCATCTATGCGACCGTTCATCACCATGGAATAAAGATTGGCCAGGTTGACCAGGTGCTCGCGCGTTCGCCTTTTGGCATACTCGACCATGGTATTGGTCTTCATGATGAACGCCCAATCGCTCGATTGCGCGAGCAGGAGCTCCCGCGCTGCTTGCTTGAGAGCACGGAGCAATGGACCATGCGCCTTGGGGAACCGGTTGGCCATCTCGGTCATCCGTTCGGCTCCCTTGTGCAGGTGGCGATAGACCCAATCGTTGCTTCCTTCGAGCCAGACCTCGCAATAGCCCTTGTAACCCCAGGACGATAGCGACGGCGTTGCCACCTGGTTCTTGGGATGGCGCTCGAGATACTCGCTCGGCGTGATACAGACGATGTCCTTTTGATCGTAGTAGATCTTGCGGAAGAGGTAGTCGAGAAAGGCCGGCCCTTCGAACCACCAGTGGCCAAATAGCTCGGCGTCATAGGGGCAGACGACGATCGGCGGGCGGTCCATGAAGCCGCGCAACCACTCGACTTGCTTTTGGCGATTGAACATGAAATTGCCCGCATGGGTGGCCGCCGTTTCCATCGCGTCGTCTTCGACATAGGGCTGTTTCTCGGAAAGGTCCACGTCGTTGCCCGTGATCTTGTAATACTTGATACCGGTGGCAATCCGCAGGCCGCTTTCGTGAATGTAAGGACGGATATACTCGAATTCCAGGTCATAGCCGATGTCGCGATAGAATTCGCGGTAGCGGGGATCGCCCGGGTAGCCCTCCTCGGCGCTCCAGACCGATTTGGACGATTCGAGATCGCGCCCGAAGGCCGCGATACCGCTGGGACAGAAAAGCGGTGCATAGACGCCATAGCGGGGCTGCTTGTCGGCAAACAGGATGCCGTGGGCGTCCACGAAGAAATATCGCAGTCCGTATTCAGCCAGAATCACATCGAGACCCGGGTAGTAGCCACACTCGCCGTTCCAGCAACCCAGCGAGGGCCGGCCAAATGTCTCGCGGTGGAATTGCGTGGCCACGGCGACCTGCGCCCTCGCCGCCTGGGGGTGGAGTTGGAGAAGTGGCAGAAAGCCGTGGGAAGCCCCGCACGTGATGATCTCGAGTCTGCCCGCTTCGGCCAGCTGCCGAAAGGCGGCAATCAGGTCCTGCTTATGCACATCCACGAAGAGGTGGCGGCAGCGTTCGAACCGCCGCTGATACATCTTGGCGGTTTCGTGGAATTCGGGCATCCACTGGGTGCGCTCGACTTCCTTGTGAGCCAGTTCGACGAGGTCTTCGAGATGTTTCCGATAGCGCGCCTGCAACAGCGGGTCGGACATCATGCTGGCCAACGGCGGCGTCACCGACATGGTCACGCGAAAATCAATGCCCTCGCGGACCAACCCATCGAAGACATCAATCAAGGGCAGATAGGTCTCCGTCATTGCCTCGTAGAACCAATGTTCCTCGAGGCAGTCCTGGTATTCGGGATGGCGAACGAAGGGCAAATGGGCATGAAGGACCAAACACAGATAACCTTGAGGCGTCTTGGACATAGTCGCTCCCTGTGCACCGTCATTTTTGCAGGTGGAAATGCGACGCGCGGTTCAGCCCGTCGCCTTCCACTTCCAACCAGATTCCTCGCGCACCAGTACTTTCTTGAACCGTAATGTTGACACAGTTTGAATCGGCCGTGGCCCCATTGTGGTGAGTCGGGCAACTTGGGTCGCATTGGGGTTGGGTTCGTCCATTCAGGCCATCGTCGGCGGCAAGACGGACGGACGAGAAGTCCGAATGGCGCCGCTGGCAAGTAATAATTGCGGACTCCGGCACTCCCTTCTCATTCCGTCGCAACCGCCAGGAGCGGAGAGCGAGAGGGCCGATAAGCATGATGATGCTTCGCTGGATGCGATGGGGTAGGTGGGACATCAGTTTGCCGATGGACGGGTCTCCCGGCGCACCACGGGGACGATTTCGCGGCTGATCGCACCGTCACTGCTAACGGCGCGAATCGGGACAGCCTGTTCACCATCGGGCAATTCAAAACGCAGCGAGAACGAGCCGTCCGACCGCACAACTATCGGTCGTCCCTGTATGGTCACGCCAGCTCGAGGATCGGTCGAGCCGCTGACGACCAGTTCGAGGCGGACCGAGAGGGGTAGCCCGGCGCTCGGGGCACGAGCCTCCTGAGCAACGACCCGCGCCAGTCGCAAGCCACCGGACAACGGTCCACTTCCCCGCTCGTGCTTTTCCAAAGCCAGACGCAACCGACGCGAAATCTGCCGGATCGCTGCTTCGGAGCCAATTCGACTACTTACTGCCACATCCGCCGATCGCGCCAGAATCTCGCGCAGTTCCTCGGACACCGCCATCCACTCCGCATCGGCTTCCTTGGAAATGAAGTTGCGCGGTGTGCGGACGGTGTTCGAGCGGCAAATCTGGATGAACTCGCCTTGCACGTTCAAAACACCCAGCTCGGCGCACCATTCGCGATCCACCTGGGGCAAATGGACATACCAGCTGATGGCCTCGCCCGTAATCGGGATTTCGTACCAGGCAGCGGAATTGGTGCCGTTGAATTCCTCGATCGCGGTCACATCGTGCAACCGCACCACAAGCTTTTCGGGCACTCCCTCGGACGGAAGACCCAGCATGTCGCGGTGTCCCCGACTGATCTCCCAGTAGAGGAAAAGCCATTCGGGGTCACGGACCATCAAAATCACTTTCGTGTCGCCATACTGGGTCGGCAACTCGGTCGCCCGTTCACCGGGATAGACTGGCTCAACGATCCGACTCGGGGGAGTGACTTCGTATTTACTTGCATGGACGGCAACAACCGCGTTGGGACCGATAGCGGCCGCGTGAGGCTCCGCACCTTCAATCGTGCTGTGGGGAGGAACGATGACCACATCGAGGCCGGGCTGCACAAGCTCGGGAGCGGGGGCGACCACAGCCGCGGCACGCTTGCGTCGGGTCGGTGGTTTGACTGCCGGCGGCTTTTTCGCGGAGGGCATTCTCGTCGGCTTGATAGCGGCTTTTCTGGTCACTTTGGCGGGTTTTTCCTCGGGTTTGGCGGCAGACCTCTTGGCGCGAGTCTGCTTTTTCTCCGCTGGGGCAGCCGCCTTCTTGGAAACCGCCTCGGTTTCCTTGTCGCGTCGTGCAGAGGTCGAGACCCGTGCCCTTTTTCGCAGTCTCGGCTCTTTTCCCTTTTCCTGAGACATCTTAAACCCCCTTAGTGCGCGCCCTTTCCGAAAAAAACAAGAATAGGAAACTTTGCACCGGCCCCTCTTGACTTGTGTGGGAATCACTAACAACACCCTCCCACATAGACAAGGGAAAAAATGATCTTAATTCAGAATTCGTGCGTGCCGACTTGCTGTTTCGACCCAATGGAGAACCTACGAAGACTGACCGGCAATCGAAGAAGCCAAGATCAACAATTCCAACTATCGGCGCAAGGGAGAAGTCGGCATTGTCCCTGTGGTGACGCGGCTTTCGCCGCCGCGCGGCCGTGCTCGCTCGCTACGCACCGACTTGGCGCGTTCGTAATCGCCAATTCGCTCAAAGAAGGTCGCCGCATCGCGCAGATCATCGGCGGTTCGTTCGCTGAAGTCGAGATACTTTTCGTAGGCCGCCGCGGCCTGAGCTTTCGCCCCTTGGTCGGCCAATTCAGTGGCTCGCTTCAGATAGGTTTCCGCAAGTATGGTACGCACCTCAGGCCAACGCGCGGCATTGGCATCGGCCTCCGAAGGCGCTGTCTCATAGATCTGGAGAATCTTGCTGAAATCCCCCTTCTCGCGATAGCATTTGATCAGTGAAATCCGCAAGCCGTAGTTGGCAGGCTCGGCTCGGGCAGCCCGTTCGAGCAACGGAATGGCCTGATCGAAATTGTGAAGGTTCATCTGGGCCATCGCCTCGACAGAGTCCAGCCCCGGCGTGGAGGGATCGAGTTCGCGCGCTTTGCGTGCCTCGCTCAGGGGAACGTGGCTGTCCAACGAATCGCGCAGGCGAAATCGTGCGCGGCTGAGATAGACCTCGGCCAGAGCTCTCCGGCCAACGGCGCCCGCGCCACGGGAGGCGAGGCCACTTCGGCGGATTTGTTCCGTCAAGGTTGTGATTGCCTCGTCGAATTTGCGGTCGCGGACCAGTTCCTCGACTCTTTTTCCTCCCAGGCTTTCGCGGATTTTCTCCGCGGCAAGTTTCCGTTTTTCTATGGCTACAGTATTCGATGTTTCGCGGCTCAGCAAGCGGGTCGCTGCTTCATAGAGATCGGGCCAAAGACCTTTCGTCTCCAGGCTAACGAGTTCTTCGAGCGTCGCTGCGGCGGAAGTTGCCTCTTCCGTTCCTTTGTTGATGGCCGTGATTTTCGCACGCGGAATTGTCAACACGGCACCGCCAACGGCGAGCTGCACGACCGCGCTGGTCTCGGTCACAATGCTACCCTCGATGACCTTGCCTGAATCGAGTTTGATGGAGTCGGCTCGAACCGATGTCGCGGCTGTCGAAAAAGCGACCACGGCAAATATCGAGGCCCGATGAAAGCAACGCATAGGCTAGACCTCTTTAGCCCTCTGGCGTCATCTACTGTCGTGTGCACCCCGAACGCAAGCGCTTTTCGCTGTCGGCGGTTCTGCGGCGGGCCGTTGCTTGCCCGGGGTGGTCTGTGAATTGACCCTACATCCAACTTCAATCCTAGAGGTTTAGAAAGGTTGTTTCGAGAACGGCGATTGCCTTCTGATATTCGTCGAGGTCAATGTGTTCTTCGGGCGTATGGTCGAGGTTTGAGTCGCCCGGACCGTAGGCCACCGTGGGGCACTTCCACGCCGGCGCCACGATGTTCATATCCGACGTGCCCGTTTTGAGGACAAAACGTGGCCGACCGCCGCACTCGCGGATGGCAGCGAGCAAGGTTCGCACCAGTCGAGTATTCTTGTCGCAGACCACCGCCGGCAATTTCTCGATGATCTCGATTTCTGCATCGCCCGCTTCCGCCCGAATCCGGCGCTCGAGATCGTCGGGGTCAACGGACGGTGGCAACCGGATGTCCATCGCGGCTGTCACGGCTTCGGAAAACTCTTGGACGGACGTGTGGATGGAACGGACGTTGGCCGTTAGAACCTGAAACGGTTTGGCGGCGCCGCCAGGAATTGCGCCCGACTTGATCGTATCGGCGCAAAGAAGGACCGCCCATGTGGCCACGGAAGGCGATTCGGCCGCCCCGTGCGTTCGCGAGGCTCTCAACGTGTATCGGTAGTGCAGAATCCCCTTGTAGCCGATCGTCACGCGATCCCACTGGCTGGGTTCGCCGATGATGGCGAAATCGGGACGAATGCGGCCGACGATGTGACGTGTCCCCCGCGATGTGGGTGACTCTTCCTCAACCGCACCAACGATGACGATTCTTTTCGAAAGATCGCGAGGCAGACGGGCCATCGCACAGGCCGCCGCGGCCAGCGGCCCTTTGGCGTCCACCGAGCCTCGACCATAAAGCTGATTGTTCTCGATGCGCACCGGGATCTCGCCCGTAACGGTGTCTATGTGGCCGAGAAAACAAATCGTTGGCGAACCGTGGCCGACCTCGCCAACAACATTGCCGACTTCATCCAGGTAGGTATTCCAACCCCAACGACGAAAGACATCGAGCAGGAATACACTGGCCGGCCGCTCGTGGCCGGAGGGCGAATAACGTGCCACGAGATCCCGGAGCAATTGGTTCTCCTCGTCTGTTTGCCCAGTTCCCATCGCTTTGCCTTTCCTATTCTCGCACACGTCTTCGTGCCCGTGAACGATTCTCGCCCAACCCAGACTCTTGGTTGTGATGCCACAGCCCCTCGGCAATCGAAAATCGAAAATCTAAAATCGGGTCAAGCCTTCTCGGATGTCAGAACGGCGCGCGTTGCCTCGACCGCGCGATCCACATCCTCGCTGGTGATGGTGAGCGGCGGCAAAAACCGCATCACCGTCGGCCCGGACAGAAGCGCCAGGATTCGATGTTCGTCCTGAAGGGCCTGGAGATGTCTTTGCGCCTTTTCCTTGAGCTCGATTCCAATGAGCAAACCCAGCCCGCGTACTTCGCGAATGAGCGGCGAGGAAATGGTGCCTAACTTGCCCAGGAACTCCTCGCCCCGAACCCGCGCGTTCTCGATCAATCTGTTCGATTCGAGGAAGCCAATCGTGGCCAGCGCCGCCGCGCAGGCCAACGGATTGCCGCCGAACGTCGAGCCATGCGAACCTTTGGTCATTTTCTGAAGCTTCGGGCCAATGGCAATAGCGCCCATCGGGACGCCGCCCGCAATCGCCTTGCCCAGACACAGCAGATCGGGAACAATATTGTAGCGTTGAAATGCAAACCAGGCGCCGCAGCGCCCGAAGCCTGTCTGGACCTCGTCGAGAATGAGCAGAACACCGCGATCATCGCAGAGTTTTCGAACCGCCGGCAGATAGTCGGGCGCCGCCGGACGCACGCCGCCTTCGCCCTGGACCGGCTCGACGATGATGGCCGCCGTTTTGTCAGTCACCGCCTCGGTCATCGCCGCAATGTCGTTGTAGGGTACGTGACTGAAACCCGGGACAAGCGGCTCGAACGGCTCGCGGTAGTCTTTCTTGTGGGTAGCGCTCAGTGCTCCCATCGTCCGCCCGTGAAAACCGTGATAGCAGGCAACGAAGTCGGTCTTGCCCGTGTTCATGCGAGCGAATTTGATCGCCCCTTCGAGCGCCTCGGTTCCCGAATTACAGAAGAAGAAACGGTTGAGACCTTCCGGCAAAAGAGAGGCCAGCTCCTGTTCGAGCAAAGCACGCTTGTCGTTATAGAAAATCTCGGTGCACGAAACCAGCGTCCGTGACTGGTCGGCGATGGCCTGGGCCACAACGGGGTTGGCGTGGCCGACGCCTGCAACGCCATAAGCGGCGCTGTAATCAAAGAACTCGCGCCCCTGGTCGTCCCAAACACGAAGGCCATCGCCTCGAACCAGCGTCAGCGCCCGCTTGGCGAACAAGCCCGACGTGTGTTGGTTCTCAATCGCCTGATAATCCATCCTGGCCCTCCATCTATTGTTGTAGCCTAGCCCCTCGTGGGCGTCCAAGTCGCCTCACGTTTCAAGTTTCAGGTTCCCGGAAGCATACCCGTGAACCTGAACGACGCTTTCCTTCCTCTTTCTTGCCCCGCCTCTTATCATTGAAATTCCATGCTCGGTCAACAAACCCTTTCTCTGACGTCGTCAGAAAACGTCAATACGAGCATGCTTTCCGGAGCAATCAACCAGAAAATTACTAGAAATCTCGCCAAAGACGCCAACGCGCAAGAGGATTGCTTTGCGCCTTCGCGGCTTCGCGAGAGGAAAGTCCTGCCCTTGAGACCTGTAACTCGAAACTCGACAGCCGAAGCTCGTAACTTCAACGGATGACCGTGCAGCGGCCTGCGAGGGCGTTGCGAAGGGGATGGGCAACGCGGCCGTCGGCCAGGCGAATTTCCTTTACGCCGCCACGCAAGGCTTCCTCGGTGCCCAGGATTTTCTTCTTCATCCGTCCGGCGGCGAATCCGGCGAATTCCTCCAACCGGCCGCGCGGGATCTCTTCGATCAAGGAGGTTGGATCGGCGACGTCGCGCAAGAGGCCGGGAACATTAGAGAAAATGATCAGCATGTCAGCGCCCAGCGCTCCTGCGATCATGGCCGCGGCGCGGTCGCCGTCCACATTGACCGCCTCGTTGGTGGACGAGATCGCCAGCGGCGCAATGACGGGCGTAAAGCCCTGATCGAGCAGAAGACGAAGCAACGCCACGTTGACCCGCTCGATCTTGCCCGTGAAGTCATCGCGCAGGATTTTCGTCTTGCCATTCTCAACGATCTTGATCGTGTCCTTGCGATGCGCTTCAAGAAGGCGACCATCCAGTCCGGTCAACCCAAACGCATTAACGCCGTGTCGTTGGAGCGCCTCGACAAGGAGCGTGTTGACCTTGCCGGCCACGGCCATCGCAAATAGTTCAAGTGTCGGGCGGTCGGTATAGCGACTGACCTGGCCCGATACCGACGTGACAAATCGCGGCGGCCGGCCCAGCGCTTCGCTGAGGCGATTGGTCTCATGCGAGCCGCCATGAACAATGACAAACTTCTCGCCTGCCGCGACCCGCTCGGCCACATCCGCGCAAATCGCCTCGATGTCCGTCCCTTCACTGCCCCCGATTTTGACGACGATCACCTGCTTTGTCCTCCAACGAACTGCGTGAATTGAGTTACCCCACCCGCTGCACTCTCGTACCAAGCTGCTCGCGGACGAAATGGACAGCGGTTTCAATCCTCTGCGAAGTAGTCCGAATCTATCTTTTTCAATTCGTAGGTCGCAACGGATGAGACCCCAACATTGTGGTCTATCATGAACTGAGCGAGCATCGCACCATCAATCAAAACCACCTTGGTATCTATCCGAGATACGTAGTCTTTGGCATCTTGCGAGAACTCCGACGTACTAATAAATAGGCCCTTCTTGGCGCGTTGGCCTGTCAATGCTCCAACGAATTTCTGGATTTCAGGTCTGCCGACTGTCCCTTCCCAACGCTTTGCTTGTATGTAGATGATATCGAGCCCCAGTCGGTCTTCTTTGATTATTCCGTCTATTCCGCCATTGCCGCTTCCTCCGATCGCCTCGCCTGCGTCTTGCCTTGTGCCGCCATATCCCATTTTTACGAGCACCTCAACGACGAGCCGCTCAAAGAAGTTCGGAGGACACGATTTCAGTCTCTCGAGTATCTCGGCGGCTAGATCTGTTCTGATCCTGTCATATGCAGTTTCCAGTGCTTCCTCCGGTGTCTCGGTCTCGATGAGATTGGCACCCGGTTGCCCCTCCGCGCTCTTGGGGTGGCGCAGAGCGCGAAACTCCTCGAATTCTTTGAACTGTCCGAGAAAGGCAACGTCTATTCGCTGTGGGTTGCGCTTCAAAACATCCAATCCACGTTCTGTGATCCGATTGTAGCCTCTTCGCGTTGACTCCAGCAAGGCTGCCTTCTTCACATAGGTTATTGCCCAACTCACGCGGTTGTGCAACGTTTCCTGTCGGCCGCTAGGTACGGTCTGCTTTTTCTCCTGTTCGGTCAGGTTGAATTGCTTTGCCATAGCGTCCACAAGTTCGCGAATCGAATATTCCCGGCCATCGGCATGGAACTTCAAAACGGACAACATCAGGGTCTGATAGTCTGGAATTGCCATGTCCATTCCTTTCTGTTCGGGAAAGCTGGAAAACCACCGATCATGCGAGCGTTGCGCGTTTCGTCAAGCCTTCGGAACGAGGCGAAACCCCAGGTTCACTTGGGCAAAGTGCTGATCACCCGTCAGGATGTCCGTAATTCCCAACTCGCGCATGACAACCATCGAGGTCAGATCGGTGAAGGAGATATCCGGCTTGTCGCGGAATTGTCGGCGAAGTTGGATGGATCGTTGAAAACGCTCCGGCGAAATCTCTTCAATTGTCCACTGAGGAAGCGCCAGGGTCGCCATCATCTTGTCCAGAACCCGGTCTCCCTTCTTGCCCTTCAACCGGCTGAATAGCAACGTGATTGCTTCACCGAGAACGAAATTGCTCGTGACAAAGCAGAATCCGTGGGAGAAACAGTCCCGCACGTAACCGCTGACGCGCGGGAAACTGGGTTCCTTTTCGTCCAATAGCGCCGCCCAACCCCACGTGTCCATGAAGACCGGCATGGTCACTGCCCATACACGATCTTATCAATATCCTTCGTCAGACTGCCGTGTCGCACGCAGCCGATCAACCGATCGAGAACCGCGCGCTCTCGCTTCGTCGGCGGCCGCATTTCCCCCACCTGGCCCTTCAGCGTCGGCTGGACGGTGGCGATCACATACGCCGACATTGATTTCTTTTGTCGCCGTGCGGTTTTCCGCAGTCTGACTTTGAAATCCGGCGGAACCCGCAACGTAAGAAGGCTTGAGCCGGCCATTCCTCTTCACTTCCTTCCATGCAACACTCGCGCGCCTGCTTCGCCCGTTCACTTGATATATTACATTGCACCCGCCTGTATTACATGTCAATGGAAATGACAGACAATTCTCACACCGGATGGAGGCCGGGGAATTCGAGGGCGGTGGTTTCGGGCCAGCCGCACATCAGGTTCATCGCCTGGACACAGTTGCCCGATGCGCCTTTGACCAGATTGTCTATCGCCGAGATGATCACGACGCGGCCCGTGCGTTCGTCCACCTCGAATCCGACGTCGCAGTAGTTCGTGCCGGCCAGAAGCTTCGGCTCCGGGTAGCGGAAAATGCCCGCCTTGTCCTTGACGATGCGGACGAAGGGGCAGTCGTTGTAAGCCTCGCGGAACATCCGCCAGAGATCCTTTTCTGTCAGAGCATCCTCGGTCGTCACGTGGATCGTCGCCAGAATGCCGCGCACCATGTCAATTGCAGTGACGGCCATCTCGACCAACTTCGGGTCGTTGCTGCCCATCATTTGGAGGACTTCGGCGGTGTGGCGATGGCCGGTGGGCATAAACGACCGGACGCACCCGGCGCGCTCGGGATGATGCGAGGCCTCGGACGGCTTCTTGCCGCCTTCCGACGAGCCGGCCTTGATGTCAGCCAGAACGTGGCGAATTTTGACGCCCGCTTTGACCAGCGGGTGGAGGCCGAGAATGGTCGCCGTGGCGTTGCAGCCTGCGCCTGCGACCAGATTGGCGCCGATGATCTTCTCTCGGTTGATCTCGGCGATCCCATAGACGAACTCTTGGAGCATTTCGGGCGCCTCGTGGGGAACGCCATACCACTGCTCGTACATCTTGGGGTCGCGAAGGCGGAAGTCGGCGCTGAGGTCAATGATCCGGGGAGCGAGCTTGCGCAGGTTGGGCATGATCCTCATGCTGACGTGGTGTGGCACGGCAACAAATAGCAGATCACACGGTTCGAGCTCGCTGGCCAGGCAATACTTCATCGGCAACAAGCCGCGCAGATTCGCGTGGACGCTGTGGATTGGTCGTCCTGGATGGCTTTCCGACGACGCCTGTTTGAGTTCCACATTCGGGTGGAACATGAGAATGCGCAGGAGTTCGCCCCCCGCATATCCCGACGCCCCGACAATCGAGACTTTCAGTTTCTCGCTCATTCTTGCTGCCTCTCTGTACCCTTCTCTCGGCGCAACTGAAGGTCCAGCCGAGAGAGTCGTTCGGAAATGCCTTCTGCACAATCGCCAATGGGCTGCTCGACCGTTGCAGCCATCATTCGGATCGTTCGCTCGACTTCGCCGGCGACCAGAGTGACAAACCCAGACAAATCCCCCTCGTCGGCGGCGATCAAAGCCTGATAGTATTCCTGCCGTTTTTCGTTTCGAATCACGGCGGGCGGATAGCTGTTGTGCATCAGGATCAGGTTCATCAAGAGCCGCGCCAGGCGCCCATTGCCATCGGCAAAGGGATGAATCTGGACCAATCCATAGTGCATTTCCGCGGCTAGCTCGACCGGATGACGCTCACTTTTTTTCTCCTCGTAGAATCGCAGCAACCGTTCCATTTCTTCCGGCACTTTGATCGGTTCGCAGTAGTGGTGGATCTTGCCATCGAGGCGTACCACATGATTCGGTTCGACCTTATACTGGCCGGGGCGCGTCGGCTTCCTCACACGTCGCTCGGGGGCGCCGACCCACATCCAGTCTATTCCCCTCATAAGAAGGGCGTGCAATTCCTTGATCAGTCCTTCGGTGAGCGGGTGTGTTTTCTCAACGACATCCTTCAAGAAGAGAATCGCTTGGATATGGTTCTGAGCCTCCAGATGCTCAACCATTGACTTGCCCTGAACAGTCAGGCCCTTTTTCAGGAAAAAAGCGGTCTCTTCCAGTGAAAGTGTATTTCCCTCGATTGCGTTGCTGTTGTAAGTCCATTCGATCGTCAGTTTCTCGTCAACCAGCTCCATCTTCTCTGGGGGAATTGGGCGCAAGCGATCGAGCCGTTCTTTCAGTCGTGTGAGTTCGGCGAGGTCCATGAGTCGTTCTCGAATTCCAGGCAGCGAAAATGCGACGCTTACCGTTTTCTTCCCGCGGGTAAGCAGGCCACATCCTCATGCGGCTCGTCAACCCCAGATGTCCTATCGTTGCGTCTGGAAGCCGAGACGATACGTAGGGAAGCCCCTGAGCCTATCAGTGGCCAAGGGGGCGAAACGTGTAGTTGTCCGACTCGTCGGTTTCGTTGACTTGATCCACGCGATCCACAAAGCAGCCAACCGAGTGGATACCTGTCGCCGGAACGTTCGGGTAGATCGTGAGCGTGTACTTGCTCAAATCCAGTGACTGGCCGGGAGCAAGATTTACCACTGGAATCGAGTAGCAAAGGATGAAATCCAGGGCGGGATACGCGGGATCGCGGGCGCCCCAGAATTCAATCCAGTGCCCTCCGCTATCCGCCGTGCCCGAGTTGCGGACCGTTCCACTTACCCGCAGGGATTCTCCGGGCACCACTTGGCCGGGCACCACAAAACCTTCCAGGGTAAGATTCGCGCCGGTGGGAGGCCGAACCACCAGGAGCCGTTTGCCCGCCACGGCAAAGCGGTTGTTTGCCCAATCCATATCGCCGCCCTCGCATAAACGGTCCACAAAGGCCACCATCGTGTAGGGGCCATCTGGAACGCCCAGCAGAGGTTTTTGGAGTGTCAAGGTTCTTCTCTCGCCAGGAGCCAGAGCGGGCAGTCGCTCGGACAAGTCCAACAACAATACGGAGGGGCTCAGTCCCCCAAGGGTGGATCCCCAAAACTCCAGCCAGATCGGATTGTTGGCAATCGCCCCGCGGTTTTCGACAGTTACCGACAGCCCGATTATGTCGCCCGGTTTCAGGGGCGTTGGAGCGTAGGGCGAGAAATCAAGGGCGGTGACCGCGATGTCCGGCAGTAGGATTGGATTATCGCCGCTTCCCGATGCTGCGTTGATCTCTATTCTGCCTCCCATCCGACGGTAGTAGGGCAGAAACTGGTAGTTGTTCGTCTCGTCCAGCTCATTGATTGCGTCCGGACGGTCGGCGTAGCATCCCACCCAGAACGTGTCCAAGGAAAGCGCATACAGCATCCTTTCCGAGGCCGACAATTGAATGGTCGCACCCGCCGATAAACTGGGAACAAAAATCGAATCGCAAAGGTAGGAAAACAGTTCCGGATAGGGATACGGCATGGATGCCCAGAACTCGATCCAGAAGGGGCCGCTGTCCTGGGTGCCAGCGTTGCGCACCTGGCCGTCGAATCGAACTGCCTGTCCGCTCTGCAAGAGCGTGGGGCTGAGTGAGAAGTTCTCGACGACGAGGTCCACCTGGGTCTGGGGACGGATGACCAGGAGACGCTTTCCTCGAACAATCGCACGGTTGTTGGTCTCGTCGGACTCGCGGACTTCTCTCGGACGGTCGGCTGTGAAAACAACCGTATAGGGGCCATCGGGAACCCCATACAAGAAACGCGATTGGGCGAAGGAGAAAGAGCCCGCCCCCGGGATGCCGGGAACATACACCGAGTCGGCGAGGAACTGGTCGAGTGTCAGCCCACCTGTCCGCGAACCCCAAAACTCCAGCCAGAAGGGGCTGGCGGGCGTTCCGCCGGTGTTCTCTAGGAAAGCACCCAGCGCGACCGGGGCGCCCGGCTGCAACTGAGTCGGCGCGGCTGGCCCGAAGTCCACACTGGCGAATCGAAGATCGGGCATTCCCGCCAATCCGAGGTATTCGTCTGCACCAATGTCGTAGCCTGAGCCATCGCCGCGTGGCTCGGCCACGGCATCATAAGGCCGCCAATCGCCGTCGAAGTCTTCGTTCAAGCCGTCCACAGCGCCGCCCGCATCTATGCAAGGCGAGTCTGCCAGAAGATGGAAATCGCCGGCGGCCGGATCGGCCAATTGCGGCGAGGCCGTAATGTTCCCCGTCCCGCCGAGCGGCCAGCCTTCAATGCAGCAATAGGACGGAATCGTCGAATCGGAGACCTGGAGATTCGCAGCGGCACTGTTGCCCCAAACGATGGAATTGCGAACGTGGTCACAGCGATGGATTCCCCCGCCGCTTTCCTTGGCCTGGTTGGCGAAGATCGTATTGTTCTCGACTCGGCCGCTACACCCCAATAGCCCACCGCCATAGTAGTTGCTGGCGTTCTCGTAAATCAGGTTGCTTTGAATAAGGGCACTACACCAAGCCAGTCCCCCACCCATGTATGCTGTATTGGCCGCAATCCTGTTACCGCGAATCGTTCCGTAGCAAGCGTCCAGGCCCCCGCCGTCACCGGCCGTATTGTACGAGACGATGTTGTTGCGGATCAGGCCACCGCACTGTCCCAGGCCTCCTCCCACGCCGGAGGCATGGTTGCCCGCGATGAGATTGTTCTCCACTGTTGCGGACAACCAGAAAAGACCGCCACCGTCGATTGCCCGGTTGTAAGAAATCGTATTGCCAGAAATGATGCCGTTGCAATTGTGCAATCCGCCGCCTTGAAGGATCACGGTGTTGCTCGAAATCGTATTATTGCTTATGGGACCGTCGCAGCCGTAGAGTCCTCCGCCCCACGCTGCCGAATTGCCTATGACCACGTTGTCCCGGATGGTTCCATTGCAGCCGTACAACCCGCCGCCTTCGTCCGAAGCCGAATTGCTCATGATCGCGTTGTTTTCGATCGTGCCGTTGCAATCGAACAAACCACCGCCATCCTCCTGAGCGGTGTTGCTGGTGATGGTGTTGCCGCGAATCGTACCGTTGCAGCCCGAAAGCCCGCCGCCGATCTCGGCCCTTCCGCCCGTGATTCTATTGTTCTCAATTGTCGCAGATGTCCCGCCGCCCTTGATGCAACCCCCCGATAGCCCGAACCCGTTACGAATGGTGAAACCTCGCACGGCGCAGGTCTGGTCGCTGCCGGCGAGAAAGATGACCGGGGCCTGCATGCCCCCTGAGATGACGGTGGTCTCGACAACCATTTTGTCGAACGGCTTTGTGCTCTGCAAGGTCAGGTTCTTGCCCAGGAAAGAAAGGTTCTCGACGTATGTGCCCGACCTGACGGTGATAACCTCCGCCGGAAAGGCCCAAAAGATCGCCTTCTGGATGCTCATGCCGGATTGCGGCCACACAGAAAGGCCCAAGGGAGGGTCGAACACATTCGGAACGCTGCCCCGCAGCACCTCAATTCCGTCGAGCAGGCCATCGCCGTCTGTGTCAGGGTTGTTCCAATCGGTATTGTATGTGCCCTCGTCCTTGTCCGGCAGAAGATCGCCATCGCGATCCTTCGAGCTGCCAGTTTCGTCACACCCCATGTCCACAGATTGTCCCGCAAGCCGACACTCCCCATCCATATCGGCCAAGTACGTTCCAGCAAGATAGTCGGTTTGGCCCCGGTCAATACAAGGGGAGTTCGGTTGAAGATGGAAGTTCCCGTTGGCGGGGTCCACGAACCGAGGATCGCTCGCCATATTCGTGGTCCCGTTTGCCGGCCAGTCCTGAATGCAGCAGTATAGTGGAGGGACACAGCCCACGAGTTGGTCGGGAACGCCCCCAAAAACGGTGTTCCCCCAAATGATACAATTCGCAATGAACCCATCGCACGAAAACAGTCCGCCGCCCTGGCCATAGCCCCAGACCTGTGTCGCCGAGTTGCCATAGATCGTGTTGTTCAACAAGGTTCCGTTGCAGTCATACAACCCTCCGCCAAGCGCGCTATAGCCGGCCGATGTGCTGTTGAATGCAATTACATTGTTTGCGATCAAGCCGCTGCAATTGGCCAGGCCTCCACCTTGGGCGCCGTAGTGCTGATCGCCGTGCGCCGTATTGTGAGCGATCGTATTGCACCGGATCGTGCCGTGGCACCCATAGAGGCCACCGCCGGCCTTGGCGCCATTGTTCGTGATCGTGTTGAACTGAATAAGGCCGTCACACATATACAGGCCGCCCCCCGCAGAATACCACGCCGTATTGCTTGTGATCACGTTGTTCTGGATCGTCGCATGTGTCCCGTTCCCAAGGATTCCGCCGTCTCCGCCTTTTGTGATCGTGAAACCGGAGAGAATGCAGGCGGGCGATTCGGCGCCGGAGAACGTGACCACCGAACCCGGTTGGGCGGCTTGAATAATCGTACTGGCTATGACCGCAGAACTCGTCGGATCGGTCGAGCGCACGACGATGTTCTTCCCGCCGAAATTGATGTTCTCTCTGTATGTCCAGGAAAGAACGACGATTTCATCGCCATTCGCCGCCGCGTCAATCGCGGCCTGGATGGTGGAATAGTCCCTTGGGACTGTTATCACCCGGCCAAACGCACCCGATCCCGCCAGAGAAATGCCAAGCACAAGAAGCAGCGGTGTTGCACTCCAATGTCTCATGACCCGTCCCTCCAATGGCAATAGTCTTGCCGGGGATTAGACAAAAAGGGATCATTTCTTCCTGCGCCGCCGATAACATATCTATTCAATTTCGTATATCTCATTGACATGTAGGGGCGCAGTCCGCCGAACGGCGGATGCGCCCCTACGACGCGCACAATGCAACAACAACCTTTCAACCAATTTTACGAACATCTATGTATTTCGAGCTTTGGCAGATGTCAACAAATTCTCTTGTTCGACGGCGCGCTAGGGCGCATCTTGGATTTGCTCCTGCTGAGTTTTGCAGAGGTTCCTTCTTCTTAACCCCGCTTTTCAAAGCGGGGGAAACGACACGCTCTCCCTTCACAACCGTTTCAACGGTTTCCGACCTTCCACTGCCATCCCCTCCGGGAAACCGTTGAAACGGTTCCAGAGGCTTTGGCGCAGCCCTTTCCCCCAGATGAATCTGGGGGTTAATAAGAGAGTCTGTGTTTGCACCATCGGAAGTGAAAAACCGGGGGCAACTCCAAGATGCGCCCGGCGCGCTATGGTGAGCGTCCCTCGGCGACTTCGACGACATAGTCCACGATCTTGGCGGGAATATTTACGCCGGTTGGTGCAATGCTGTTGCGGAATTCCATCGTGTAGTTGACCTCGTTGACCAAAAGGTGGCCGTCGCGGTCTTCGAGCAAGTCAATGGCCACAATCCCGCCACCCACGGCTTTGGCCGCATGCACCGACAGATCGTTCAACTCGTCGCTCACCGGGCAGTTGCTGGCGATGCCCCCGCGGGCCGTGTTGGTGATCCAATGAGAGGCAGTCCGGTAAATCGCGCAGATCGTTCGGTCGCCGACGACGAAGGCCCGAATGTCGCGCCCGCGCTTCTCGACGTATTTCTGGATATAGAAGATCGAGTGATGGTAAGTTCCGAGGGTGGTCTTGTGTTCGAGGATGGCCTCGGCCGCGTCGCGGTCGTTAATCTTGGACAGCAGCCGCCCCCACGAGCCAACGGGCGGTTTGAGAACTACCGGATAGCCCATTTCCTCGATGGCACGCAAAGCCGACTCTTCGGTGAAAGCCACTTTGTTGGCCGGAATGGGAAGACCGGCTTGGGCCAGCCGGACACTCGTATTCAGTTTGTCGCCGCAGACACTGGCCACCTCATAGGTGTTGATTGTCCGCACGCCCTGGGCTTCGAGGATCAGGAGGGCGTGTAACGCGCGCGAGTGGTTGATGCAGCGCTCGAGAATGACGTCGTAGTGTGAGAAATCCTTGCGCTGCAAATCGAAGATAATCTCTCGATCATCAATGCGGTCGTAATTCACGCGCCGGCGCTCAAACTCCTCGAAAAGCAGTTTCTCTTCTTTGCGAACCTGGGAGAGCAAAACTCCCACTTTCATTGTCGGACTCCCTTGGCCATGTTGGCTGCGAAGAGTCTCACTCTGGCGCCGGCGCCTTGTCTCTGAGACGCCGTGATCCAGAGGTCTCTACCACCCTACGATATTGTTTCGGGATAGGGTTCGGCGACCGTGTTGAATGCGAAACGAGAGGGGCTAGATGCAAGCGCAGCGCCGAAAACACCGGCCGCAACAACCGCGCAAATGCTGGCAGCACCTGAGCCTTTGTGCCTATTCGCCCCAATCTTCTTCCTCTTCCGGGGCTTCGGACAGCTGGGGCGGATCGAGGCTGGTCACCTCGAGTTCGGCGCCGCACTCCTCGCACTCGACGATTTCGCCTTCCTCGACGGCTTCGAATTCGAGTTCGGCTTCGCAGCTGGGACAAATGAATGTCGCCATGGTCATTTCTCCTTTGGAAACCGGTTCGGTATCGTTGAGCCCTCATGCGAGAAACGCATCGTGGACTTGAAGCGGCCCGCGGCGGCCTCGCGCAAGAGGTGATCTACATAGTCCGGTGTCAGCCGCTCCTGATCGCTCATGGTCTTGATCTCCCAGGTCACCTCGTATAGCAAGTCTTCGCTGAGATTCAAACCGAGTTCCACAGATCGGTGCTTGATGACGTTCTTGCCGATCAACCGATGCGCCCGATCGAGTGTGCGGGTCAAGCCGAAATCGTCAAGATTGAAAATCTCGTAGCTTTCGGGCGACTGCAAAATGGCATTGGTATGAATCCCGGCTCGGTGGTGAAAGGCTGTCGGACTGGTCAGGGGGTTGGAAAAGGGGATTTCCATTCCCACCTTGGCGGCGATCATCTCGTCCAACCGCCGCAGCTGCCGAAGGTCGTATTTCGCCACCAGGGCAGGGTCAATCGCATAGAGCCGGGCGATCAGACCGCCAAGCGGCGTGATGCCGTTGCGCTCGCCGATCCCCAAGATCGTCGTGTCAATGTGTGTGGCGCCCGCCTCAAGCGCGGCCCACGCATTGGCAATCGCACAGCCGGTGTCATTGTGACAGTGGAACTCGATCTGCGTGTTCGGGAACTTTGTCCGGAAGTGAGAAACGACTCGATGCACTTCGAGAGGCGTTGCCTGGCCGACTGTGTCCGGCAGACCGATTCGATCGGCTCCGGCCTCGACAACGGCCTCGAAAACGCGATCGAGGTCCTCGATCCGGCTTCGGAAAGCGTCCTCGCCGCTGAACCGAACCTCGACCCCCTGAGCCTTGAGATAGCGGGTCATTTCGGCTGCTCGCGTACGGATAAACTCGATTGTCTTGCCGTGGCTGAAGGTCTGCAATTGCTGCGAGGTGCCGAACATCATGTGGATGACGCGAACGCCGCCCTCGACGGCCAAGTCAATGTCCTTTCGCTCGCAGCGCAAATGGGGGACTATCTTGGCTCGCAATCCCAGATCGAGCAGAAGTTTTTGGTCCTGTAAACTGATCGGCGAGGAGGCGGGCGAACTCAGTTCGATATACTCCACGCCAAACGCATCGAGGCCACGAGCAATGTCTATCTTGTCTTTGGTTGTGAAGCGAGCATAGGCGAATTGCTCGCCTTCGCGAAGCGTTGTGTCCACAATCGCATAGGCGCCAATAGACATTGTGTTTCTCCGGTCGAGTTCTGGTCTAAAAGCAAAGACCCGCCGTCGTGGGGGCGGCGGGCGGATGATCTTTTGAGTTCGGGCCGTAATGCAAACAAAAACGGGATCGTCCTTACCGCCGCCCGATGTCCGGACGGCCCTTCTTAATGCCCGCGCGTTTCTCTCGCGGCAGAAATCTCAAACGATCCACGGTCGGCCCTCTTCCTTGGCGAAAAACGCCGCTATCGAGAGACGGTCTGTGGGTGGTGTCAAGAATTTTTGCACCCGGCAGGCGCTTTTTTCAGTAGTAAGTGGGTGGAGAAAGCGGTTGCGGCATTCGGCCACCACTGCCCGCTCTCATGCGGATCGGCGCACGAGCGCTCACAATGATGCGCTCTCGGTCAATCCCTCGCGGCACGCCTTTTTCATCCAGCGAGTAGTCCTGGGCCAAACGGTAGCGAACCTCGTTGATTTGAGCACGAGTCCACCAGTGATCGCGCAACACTTGCTCGACCACGACAACGGACCCACATTGATCATAAAGGTCGCGTACCTTCTGATACTCACTATCCCAGACAAACTGACGGTCGTTGCGATAGAGACTGCAACCGGCCAGAGAAGAGGCCAAGAAAATAACCGCCGTAATACCGTGCCATCGTTTCATTCGTTCACCCCGTGCAATATTTCGCCACAGTCCATGACAGCCCAAACAACCGGAGTGTCTTGATCCACCGCCGTGCTGTCAATGTTTTTCCAGACCAGGCACCGCCGAGGGTTTGTCTCACGAAACCGTGGGACGGGGACAGCTGTAGGGAGGCTGCATGCAGCGCCCAACGGGCGATCGAACCGCACCTGCCGCCGAAACTGGCAACGCTCCGTTTCGCAATCTGGTTCTCATTGGCGGAGCGGGGGAGACAAACGGGCAGCCTCCTGGGGGAACTCTTTCGAGAAAAAGGCAAAGAATTCGGCATCGCGCTCGCGCATCTGGGGACATCGGCCGAAGTAGATCGCCCAGTAGCGACCGGCCGCCTCGCGGTCGCCCGATTGCCGGCAAGATTGACCCAGTGCCTTGTAGAAGTCGTAAACGGTTTCGCGCTGGGTCACCATTTCGAATTCCTTGCGCGCCTCGGCATAGCGGCGTGTTTCGAGCAAAACGCGGCCCAGCAGTTTGCGCGCCGCATGGTGGCCGGGATTCAGCGCCAAAGCGCTTCGGGCAAAACCCTCCGCGACCGATGGCGGCTCTCCCCATTGAATCGCCGCCTTGGCCTGATTGAAATAAGTATCCGCGACAAGCGGTCGAACGGAACCGGCAATTGCCCAGGCACCCACCCCAATCGCCGCAACGCCGACGATTGCCCGCCACACCGCCGATGGCGCGAGACGCAATCCCACGGATTCGATCCGCTGCATTCCAGTGGTCTCGATGGTGATTTCGACTCCCGGATAAGATGACCGAACGGTCAGAGCGAACTCGTCGGTATGGCGGCGGAATGTCGTGGCCACTGCAATCAGTCCGACGAACATAAACGAAGACGTGGGCAGTTGCAGTGTAAAGTTCATCATCGAGTGGCCGATGAATGCGACCATCATCGCCGACAGGACGATGCGCAATCGCCGCTGCGAGTCGTCGGTCTCACTGCCGAGATGCCTTGTCATGCCGCGCAGAAACAGCCCCCAGAGCAACAGCAGCCATAGCACTCCGATGATCCCTGTCTCAACCCATGCCTGGAGAGGCTCGTTGTGTGCCGCATTGGTATAAAGACCCGCATACGGGGAAAGATCGGGTCGGCTTAGAACAGCGGGCGAAAGCGTTGCCGTATAGCCATAGGTGAAGTTGCCCGCACCGATGCCCAGCAGGAGATGTCTCCGAACCATCTCGAGCGATGTCAGCCAGATTGCCGCGCGAGTCGGCCAGCCGGCCTGCCAACGCTCGGATGCGAAGGCCTGATGAAAAATTCCACCCGGATGAGGGTTGAGCGGGTGGGGAAAGACATAGAACGTCGTGATGGCAACAAACAACGCGGCCATGGCCACAAGGCGGATAGCGCGTTCGCGCCAGAACCGGCGACTTTCGTGGGCCACAAGAAGCCCGGCCATGGTCAGTCCGGCCAGAATCAGCCCTCCGTTCGACCCGACCGAATAGCAGGCAATCAATGCTGCGCTCATGGCTGTGAGTGTGGCTAGCGTAAGGACTTCGCGCCATTTTTTTCGCGCGAGCAAATATTGCATGACGGCCATCGGGAAAAGAAACGCCAGATAGTCGGCAATATGATTGGTGTTTCCCATGCCGGCCCACAGCCACCCGCGCCAATCGGGCAATTTGGCGACCGCCATTTGCGCGCCGACCAATTGATCGAGCAACCGGCGCACCGGATCGCGCACCGCCGCGGGCAAGTGCATCAACCAACGCACCCACGATTCATAGAAAGCGACGCCAAAATCCTGGACGAGTAGCCAAAGCGACAAGGCGAGCGCCGACAGCGCAAGCGCCCCAGCGCAGAGCCTCAGCCGATGCCGCCCACAACCGAGCCAGTCCTGGAAAGGCAGGCACCACGCAAGCAAGATAACCCACCAGCGTATGTCGTCGTCGGCGAGGGAACGGCTTTCCGCCCAAAACCACGAGATCGCTTTCCATAGAACAAGCAGAAACAAAATGAGATTGAGTGAATGGATGCGCACGTGAAAATCCCCACCTGCCGCCAGCCGCAATAGAGTCAGCAAAGCAAGAATCTCGGTCAGAATCTTGATCCACACCATTTTCGGCAGGATGAACTGGTCATAGGTCGGAAGAAAGACAAGGAGCGCTGTTGCAGCGAGGGAAAGCAGAATGACGGTTGTCCGCGAGCGTTCGATTGTGCGCAGAAGATCCATCGAATTTCGTGCGGGATCGCAATCCGTCCAATGTTCTGGCAGCGACAGTCGGGACAATCCCCGCTGAAGTCAACAGTTTCCCCGTATGGTCTGTGGGGGCCTTTGCGAACAAAGCGAAGAGCAATCTCACGATTCCTCTTGATGATTCACCGGCGTTGGAACGCGATCTATCGCAATCCCTGATGGGGGCGGCCCGGCGAAAGACGCCGTCCAAGTGGCAGGTATAAGAACAACGATTGGCGAAAGAGCCGTCATTCCGCCCCGCGGCTCGAGGCGATTTTTTCTCAGGTCGTTTCGAGTTCGATTTCGCTTGCAATGCAACGGCAGATTGGATTAAAGAAACAAGTAGTCGGTGACGGAAGCAAGTTATCCCTGCATCGATGGGTATGGGTTGAATCATTATTGAGCCAACACCTTCAACCGGGGGCCTTATATCTTGTCGTGAATGTCATGCCCACCTGCGTGTGGGAAGGCTGAAGCGGCTCTGCGGGCACCCACCTAAATCGAAGGTTCAATAAGTCAGCCTATACGGCGATGTGGGGTTTTTCTTTGGTCCCCCTTTTCCGACAGGAACGTTCTGCGGCACCGCCCTCCAAGTCAGTCTGGCTGAGAAACACGAGCCGTTGAGGTTGTTGGGACGGCCGTAACGATGCGAAAGCCTCCCGAGCGTTCGCGAAAAACCTCGACGGGCTTGGAATACTCGCTCAGCAAAAGGGTCCGAACCCTATCCGTGAGATTCTGGTCGGGCAGGATTGCCTCGACTGACTCTTCGGCGAGAGCGAGCTTGAACATTTCGCGCAATCCCATCCCGTAGTGAAAATGGTCCTCGCCACTGAGACACCAGACGCGAAACAGCGTCTTGGGTGGGACGTGCTTGCGGTACAGGACCAGAAAATGATACAGGTCTTCGATCTCGCGGCACTTGCGTCCGTCCTCGCTGACAAGCCTTGTGGTATAGATCATATTGGAATAAACAAACGCCAGAATCAAAAGCGAGCCGATCACGCGCGCCGTGGCCATTTCGGCAAATCGGCGGCGGGCCACGATCGCTCGGTCGGCCGCGAGAATAATCTCGGCAAACACAATCGCAATTCCCATGATAGAGCCGTAATAATATCGTGCCGTATGGAAGTCGGGAATCAGGTTGGCTGGGAAAAAAGCCAGGATCGCCCAGAGTGTCCCGAAAGCCATGCGGCGATTGCGCAGCACGATGGTCGCCGCGATCAAGAGAACCGGCAAGATATAGAAAGCGATGGGGAAATGATCGAGCCAAAGCGACAGGAGGTTCTGAGTGCGGACCGAAGCGAGTAGCGACACGTTGGCGGAGACAAACGGGGTCAACCAAAACGTCAGGGCATAGAAAATCGCCGCGATCGCTTCCCGGGGTCTTTGGAACTCATAGCCCTTCGGCAGCCAATCGTAAACGTCGCGCACAGCCAGGTAATGGAAGATCGCATAGAGGGCGAGAAGTGCGTAGAAGGGCCAAAGGACTCGCGCCAAGTCGAACAGTCGAGCCGCTCGGTTCGCTCCCAGGCGTTTTGCGAGGGAAGCTATTGTCTGCGCGAATTTCTCGCTTGATTCGGCGACTTGCGGAGGGCTCACACAGTAGAGCAGTGACAGAAGCAGAGGGGCATTGACCGCGCCCTCTTTGGAGAGCAAAGCGGCGACGGTCATTCCAAGCGCGCCGAAATAGCGTCCTCGCCCGCCTGCGCGGAGATAGTCTATGAACACGTTTGCCGCGCCTAGAACGAACAGCCAGCACAAGGCCGTTCCATAATTGCCTTTCCAAAATACGACATCGCAGTACTCCCAGTCGGCCGCATAGAAAATCACGCTGAGAAGCGTCAGTGCGCGGTTCTCGAACAGTCGTTCGACCAGGTGCCCAAAGAGCACAATATTGGCCACGTGGATCGCCACCAACACCAGGCTGAAAGGAAAGGGGGTCAATCCAAACAGGTGGAACAGCAGTGCAATCGCGTAGGATTGGAATGGGCGGTAGAAGGTGAGGACGTTGGTCTGAAAGTAAACCCACGGTTTCCAAACCGGCCAATCCTTATGAAAGTAAAGGATCGTGAAATCGTCATGCGAGAAAAACGTTTCGAGAGAGAAATAGTAGGGCAACGAAAGAAAAGATGCCAGAGCGAGAAGGGGCCAGAACCAGCCGCCGGGCAATTCCCCATCGCTGATGAGGTGGTTCTCTTCAGGGTCCCTTCTCAAGAGCCACTCCCCCTTGCTCGCCCGGCGCGATCGTAAGTCGAAACTCGTCGGGCAGACGACTTGACCACCATCCGTCCTCTTTTCGCAAGACCAAATATTTCTCGCTGTAGCCGTTGAATTCTTTCAACAGATTGCGGTCGAGGTCGAAGCCCAGTTCGACGGCGGCGATCTTGTCGCTTCGCAGTGCCAGTCGAGCGCATTCGAGCAGCCCCCAACCGAGTTCGACGTCCACATCATGTTGCACGTGTCCTGTGTCCACAACGAAAAGGACGGGACGATCGGCCTTGTCGGGTTGCGAAGCAAAGAAGTCGTAGAGCTCACGCGAAACGCGGTTTGCGTCGCGATCGTGCAACGCGCAATTGGCTAGCTGGGCAATGCTGGCGACAACCCAAAGGCCCCCGGCCGCACCAACAACGATACGAAGCCACGACTGCCAGCCGCCTCGTTTTTTTCCTGCCGATCGCAAGGCTTCGTACCCTAGCGCGACCACCAGCAATGCCACGCCCGGCATTAGGCCGTAATAATATCGGAAACAAAGGTAGGGACAGCGCAGGGCCACGTAGGGAATCATCAGGATCAGGGTAAGAGTCAGGGCGAAAAGCGGCAACATTCGCCGTCGAAAGAGCGCAAGGTAGAAGGTAATCAGAATCACCGCCGCCGACACCAGGTACCAGCGCGCGATCTGCATCAACATTCCCCCGCCCAACGCCATGACGACCTCGTTTTCGACCAGGGGGTTGAGAGCATAATCCAGCCACGTGAACGTATTCGAGGGCCAATCTTTCACGGGCATTTTCTCATAGCCCAATTTGGCGAGCGTGTAAACATTGTGGACGAAGAGGGCATAGAAGACCAAATAGACGGCAACAATCGCAACCGGCGCGGCCAGGAGTCGCACGAGATCGCGCCACTCGGTTGCTTCCGAGAGTTTCGAGTTTCGGGTTGCGAATTGTGTCAGGCCGTTCCGCTCATACCACCGGCGGTAGAAGTAAATCGCCACGAGAAGCAGTGGCAACTGGATGATGGTTTCCTTCGAGAAAAACCATCCCATGCTCGCCAGGATCATCCCCATGTAGGCGGCAACCCTGCGCCGTCGGAGAAAACTCAGGAATGCCACGCACGCCAGAGCGGAGAAGAACGTGGATTCTGGCGTGGCGATGCTCGCGGCCCACGAAATCGCCTCCCACTGCCGCCACTGGCCCGCAAACACTACCGCCGCGCAGCCGCCGACATGGATCGAGTCGGTAAGATCGCGCCCCAGTTTCAGGAGAAGCAGTGCGGTTCCGAAATGAACGGCAAGCGACATTGTCCGGTAGGCCCAAGGCTCGATCCCCGAAATGTGCCAGCCGACCGCAAAGTAGTAGTGCTGAAGCGGGTGATAAGTCCAAAGCGTGCGCGGCAAGAAAAAGCCCAGAATTCTCCACAGGGGGCGCGTGCCATAGTAGTGAAGGAGGATGAAGTCGTCGCTGCACAACTGGGAGGTGAACGAAATGGCGTAGGGAAGGGAGACAAATACAATGGCGCCGAGGTAGATGGCCTTCCAGCGGCGGTCGAGCTTCAAGTTTCGAGTTTCGAGTTTCGAGTTTTGAGTTTCGTCGCTCATCATGCCTGGCTCGTCCCCTAGGACTCAGCATTCAAAACTCAGCACTCAAAACTCCGTACTCATGTTTTGTCATTCTCTTTTTTCGCGGAACGTCAGGATCTCTTCCTTGAGTGCGTCAAGCATCTGCGATTCCGGAACTCGTCGAACGACCTGACCACGGCGAAAGATCAGGGCAAACCCCTTGCCGGCCGCCAATCCGACGTCGGCCTCGCGTGCCTCACCTGGTCCGTTCACCGAGCAGCCCATGACGGCGACCTTGATCGGGATTTTCTCGCGTTCGATGAATCGCTCGACCTCGGCGGCGATAGGCAAAAGATCAACTTCGAGCCGGCCACAGGTCGGACACGAAACCACATCGGGCGCATCGGGCAGAAGACCGGCTGCCTGAAGGATCAATCGCCCAACAATGACTTCTTCTTCGGGAGGGGCTGTGAGGGAAACACGCAACGTGTCCACCAATCCCTCGAAAAGAAGCGCACCGATGCCGAGGGCCGATTTCACCGTGCCGCGAAGCGTGGGTCCGGCTTCCGTAATCCCGACGTGAAAAGGGTAATCGCAACGTGGAGCCAGGAGGCGATAGGCCTCGATCGTCGTCGGCACATCGGAGGCCTTGAGCGAGATTTTGATCTGATCGAAGCCGACCTCTTCGAGGATGCGGATTTCGTCGAGAGCCGAGGCAATCATGGCCTGCGCGACCGACAGTTCACCCACCTTCACCCGCTGAATGAGGATTGGGGAAAGCGAACCGACATTCACTCCGACGCGAATCGGCGTTTGGCGCGCCGCCGCCTCGCGGGCAATCATTTCGACCTTTTCGCGGTCGCGCAAGTTGCCGGGATTGAGCCGCAGACCCTGGACACCCGCCTCGAGTGCGGCAAGCGCCAAGCGATGGTCAAAATGAATGTCGGCGATGATCGGCAGAGGAGATCGAGGCGCGATCTCGCCGAGCGCCCGCGCATCGTCGGCCGTTGGGACGGCCAGGCGGATCAGGTCGCATCCGACGGCGGCGCAGGCTTCGATTTGAGCAAGGGTCGCGGCGACATCACGCGTGTGAATCTTCGTCATGGTCTGGACGCTGATCGGCGCACCGCCGCCGACCGCGACCTCGCCGATGCGAACCTGCCGAGTCTGGCGTCGTTGGATTCCCATGACGCAATCACGGGTCTCTTGAAGTTCGGTGTTCAAACCGGGCCTATCGGCTCAAGCCAAACCAATCGGCGAACCGCAATACGTCGAACCACGTGACCATGACGAAAAGCAAAACGATAAGGGTGAAAAAGACGTAGTAAATCCCGGCCAGCAAGCGAGCCGGCACGGGTCGGCGTGTCACGGTTTCGATCGTTGTGATCAGAATGTGTCCACCATCGAGAATGGGAATCGGCAGAATATTCAGAACCATGAATGCGATGTTAAGGAGAGCCATATTGTATAGGAATGTTGACCATCCCTGCCGGGCGTTTACGTAAGTCATCCCGAAAATACCCAACGGTCCCGCCAGAGATTGCTTCATTTCTCGATAGCGAAATCGCGCGAAAAGGCCGCCTGTTGCCACGGCCACATCGGCGGTCAATTCCACCGCCTTGCGCAAGCCGTACTGCCATGCGCCAAGAAAGCCGAGCTGGAGCCGCTGGCGTTCGGGATTGCCCGGAACCACACCAATCACCCCCAACGTTGGTGAATCCGGACTTTCCTGCGGTGTCACGGTGACGGTGAGTTCCTCGGTGTTGCGCTTTAGCCGAAAGGCCAGGGGTTTCTTCAAGGAAGCGTGGACGATCTCGCGCATCTGGTCGTAGCTTTCGATCCGGCGGTCGTCAATGGCCAGCACAATGTCGCCGTCCTTGATGCCCGCCTTGTGCGCGGGCGAAAAGGGTATGACTCCACCGATGCAGGCGGGTGCGATCAGAGGTTCCAAGTCTTTGTGCCAGGCATTTCGAATCTCTTTGGCTCCGGGCAAAACCAATGACTGCGTTGTTTCACGGTCGCCCTCGCGACGCACGAGGAGACAGGGGATCGGTCGCGTCGTCTCTCGGGCGTCCATCAAATCCTTGACCAGGTCCATGATGCCCGGGGGGTGGCTCAAAAGGGTTCGGCCCCATGTGGCAACCGCGTGACCATCGAACCGGACGATCCGATCGCCGCGTCGGAGACCTGCACGATGGAGCGAGGAATCTTCTACGATAGGCCCGACCAGGGAGGGAAACGGCACATCCACATCCACGCCCGTCCAGGCTACCAGAGCAAAAGCAGCGACACCAACCAGAAAGTTGAAACCGCATCCTGCCGCGAAAACCATCACACGAAGCGGCCACGGCTTGCCGCGAAGCGCCTTGGTGTCTTCCAGTGCCTCCTGGGCCAATCGCAGACCTGTGGTGGCGGGAGGCGCTTGCGAGACGCGGTCGGGCTCTGTCGCTGTTGGCTCACGCACAGGCGAGATGCCGGCGTTACCAACGGCCGGCTCGTCACCAGAACCCGGCTTTTTGTCCTTCTCATCTTTTTCTTCACCTTCGAGGTAGCGCTCGGTCTCCTTGGAAAAGATACCGCGCATCTTTACGTAGCCGCCGACGGGAAAGGCGCTGATCCGATAATCCGTATCGCCACGGCGGATTCCCCACAACCGGCGGCCGAAACCAATCGAAAAAATCTCGATGCCGACGCCCGACAACCGGGCCATGATGAAGTGGCCAAATTCGTGAAGAAGAATGGCCAGGGCGAACGTCACCACTACGGCGAGAGCGGGCCAGACGTATTGCAATCCGGCGAAGCGGACAAACTCAACGACTTGGGCGATCAAGAGCGAACTCCTCGGCCCTCTCGCGGGCCCAATGGTCGGATTCCTCGATTTCTTCCAGTGAGGGGGAAAGACGAACACTATGGTGATCCATCGCGTGGCGAACCATGCGGGGAATGTCGCCAAAGGCGACTCGGCCTTCGATAAAGCGCTGGACAGCCACCTCGTTGGCAGCGTTCAAAACGGCCGGCATGGTTCCGCCTGTTTTCGCCGCCTCGCGTGCGTAGCTCAACGATGGAAAGCGTTCGAGATCGGGCCGCCGAAATGTCAGACGCCCCACCGCGCACAAATCCAGCGGCTGCATCGGGCTGTTCAGGCGCTCGGGCCAGGCCAGGCAGTTGAGAATCGGCACGCGCATGTCGGTCGGACCGAGCTGGGCCAGGATCGAACCATCCACAAATTCGACCATCGAATGGCAGATGCTTTCGGGGTGGATGACGACCTCAATTTGGTCAATGGCCACCCCGAAAAGATGGTGGCCCTCGATCACCTCGAAGCCTTTGTTCATCAAGGTGGCCGAGTCCACCGTGACCTTTGGTCCCATGCGCCAGCGGGGATGATTGAGCGCCTCGGCGACGGTGACTCGATCCATCTGTTCCAGCGAATAGTCGAGAAACGGGCCGCCGGAACAGGTGATCAGGACGCGGCGGACCGCCTCGATTTTCTGCCCGGCGAGGCACTGGAAAATCGCGTTGTGCTCGCTGTCAATGGGCAGGATTCGCACACCGCGTTCGCGCGCAAGCGCCACGACCAGGTGGCCGGCTTTGACCAAAGTTTCCTTGTTGGCCAGAGCGATGTCACGCCCGCGTCGAATCGCTTCGAGCGTCGGCGGCAGCCCGGCCGATCCCGACGTGGCTACAACCACCATATCGCAAGGCCACTCGGCGATCATTTGGTTCATTGCCTCGGGGCCTTCCAGGATGGTCGTCTGACGGGTATCAATCAGCCGGCGGGCAGATACGGCGGTCTCGGAATCGCTGATGGCGATGACTTGAGGCCCAAGCGTTCGTGCTTGTTCGACCACATCTCCAAGATGACCCAAAGTGGAAAGCCCCACAACCTCGAATCGGTCACGAAACTGACCGATGACCTCGAGCGTTTGGGTACCGATCGAACCGGTTGAACCCAAAATGATAACGCGTTTTTTCATTTCTCCGTCTTCCGCCCTTAGCCTTCAGCATTCAGCCTTCAGACTCAGGGGTTCGCAAGGACTAATTGGATGTAGCAGAATTGAATGGGAAGACCGAACAGCAGGGCATCGAAAATGTCGAGGAAACCGCCGTGTCCTGTGAAGTCAAAGCCCGAATCCTTGCGCCCGGCGTCGCGCTTGAACACCGACTCGGCCAAATCGCCAAATGGCGACATCACACCAAGAATTGCGCCCAGGAGCAACCCGTGGCGAACACCCAAGAACTGCTTCAGCGATGGCGCAAGCAGGATGACAATTGCGGCAATGACGATGGACCCGACCACACAGGCTACGGCGCCCTCGACAGTTTTCTTCGGACTGATCCGGGTGAAAAAGGGCGTTCTTCCAAAGTGGCGTCCGACAAAATAGGCGGCGGAGTCGCCGCCGAAAACTACCGCCGCCTGGTATGCCAGGAGACATTTCCCGATCACCGCGCCACTGGCGTCCGTCATTTGCGAAAGCGCCGCGGCCATGCCCATTGGCAACCCGATGTAGGCAATTGCCAAAAGGGCTGACCCGACCTCGGCGGCAACATTTCCATAGTCGGAAAGCCAAACCCGGTAGAACAAGAGGAGGATCATTGAGCCGGCAACAATCGCCGCACCATGTCGAAGTCCCGCCACATATCCATCCCAGCCGAGCACCAGAACGCCGATCAAACATAGCGGAAATGGAAAGCGCAGGTTCTTGGCCTCAATGAGCAGCGCCATTTCACTGAGACAGAGCACGCCAAACGCGATAATCAGCGCGGGCAAAAGCCACCAGAGCCTTTCAAACTGAAGAGAGGCGAGAAACAGACCCAGCATCACGGCGGCGGAAAGGATTCGCTTCCGGGTCATTGGCTCGGCGTCCCCGCGCCCAGACCGCCAAAGCGGCGCTCGCGCGATTGGTATTCGACAATGGCTTGGAGCAGGTGAATCCTTCGGAAATCAGGCCAAAGCACGGGCAAAACAACCAGTTCCGTGTAGGCAATTTGCCAAAGCAAAAAATTGCTCACGCGCACCTCGCCGCTGGTGCGGATGAGCAATTCGGGGTCGGGCAATTCGGGGTGGTAGAGATAGCGCGCGAACCGCTCGGGAGTCAGCGTGTTCGGATCGGCTTTACCCGCGAGAACGTCGCCGGCAAATTTCCGTGCCGCATCCACAATCTCCTGTCGTGCTCCGTAGCTTAACGCCAGATTGACGATTAAACCGGTATTCCCCGCGGTTTCGGCCATGTTATGGTTGAGGGCGCGGATCACATAGTCAGGCACGCGATCCAATTGGCCCGAAACGACCATCTTGACGCGATTTTCCTGCATTTCCGCCAGTTCGTCGCGCAGGAACCGCTTGAGCAGGTGCATGAGCGCCGCTACTTCCCGTCGCGGCCGCTGCCAGTTCTCCATCGAAAACGCATAGAGAGTCAGAACCTCGGCGCCCAGTTGGCCCGACGACCGCACGGCAGCACGAACCGCCTCCACGGCGGCTTCGTGGCCTTTGATTCGTTCCGCGTAGCCATGCTGTCGAGCCCAGCGCCCATTACCGTCCATGATGATGGCCACATGGCGGGGGATGCGCGCCAAGTCAATCTTGGCCAACAGCTGGGCCTCTTCGGGGGTTTCGGGCTTGATCTGCACTGCTTTGGGTTTCTAGTTTCAGGTTTCGAGTCGTAAGTTTTTCGAGCCGGGCGTTTTGCTGCGAGGACTCACTGTTTCCCGCTCACAACTCAACGCTCAGTACTCAACACTTACAGCTATACTTCCAGGATTTCTTTTTCTTTGGCGGCGAGGTGTTTGTCAATTTCGGCGATGCGCTCGTCCGTCAGCTTCTGGACGTCTTGAATGGTTTTTTCGCGCTCGTCTTCGGAAATCTCGTGGCGCTTTTCGGTCGCTTTGATTTCCTCGTTGGCGCTGCGACGGACGTTGCGGACGGCGACGCGACCTTCCTCCGCCATTTTGTGAGCCACCTTGACCAATTCCTTTCGTCGTTCTTCGGTCAGGGCCGGGATGTTCAACCGGATCACTCGACCGTCGTTGTTGGGCGTAAGGCCAAGATTGGCGGCGAGGATAGCCTTCTCGATGGCGCCGAGGAGGTTTCGATCCCATGGCTGGATCTGGATGGTCCGCGGGTCGGGTGTTGAAATCGTCGCCAGTCCTTTGAGCGGCGTATTGGTCCCGTAGGCCTCGACCACGACACTCTCCACCAGGCTGGTCGAAGCGCGACCCGTGCGCAACGACTTCAATTCCCGGTCGGTTGCCTCGACGGCTTTTTTCATTTTTTCCTGCGTTTCTTTGAGGATTTCCTTGAGCATCAGCGTCCACCTCCCACAAAGGTGCCGACAGGCTTGCCCTCGAGCGCCAGGGCGATGTTACCCTTTTGCTTCAAGTTAAAAACGATGATCGGAATCCCGGCATCGCGGCAGATTGCCACAGCCGAAGTGTCCATGACCTTCAGATTCTCCGCCACGACTTTCTGCCAGTCAAGCACCGTGTATTTGATCGCGTCGGGATTGCATCGCGGGTCATCCGAATAGACTCCATCCACGTTGGTCGCTTTGAGCAGGACATCGGCGCCGAGCTCGGCGGCCCGCAGTGCAGCCGCCGTGTCGGTCGTGAAGAAGGGATTGCCCGTCCCGGCCGCGAGAATCAAAACGTGGCCGTCGTTGAGCAATCGGCGGGCGTGGCGCACCGTGAAGCGGTCGGCGATCTTGGGCGCTTCAATGGCCGAGAGAACCGTCGCCGGCGCGCCTAGCGCGGCGATATACTCGCGCAACGCTAGCGCGTTGATGAACGTAGCCAGCATTCCCATGTCGTCGGCTGTGGCTTGGGGGATTTCGGGGAAATCATTTCGCCCGCCGCGGAAGATGTTGCCGCCCCCAACGACGATCGAGATTTCGGCGCCCCGGCGGCGGACCTCGACGATCTGACGGGCGAAGGATTGAAACGTGCGTCGCTTGAGACCGTAAGGCTGGTCACCCGCCAGCAGTTCCCCGCTGATTTTCAGGACGGGTCGGCGATAAACAAACTGCGGCGCTGCGCTGTCGGTTTCCTCGGCCATTTGGCTCGCGTACGGGCGCAGGCCGCCATGGGGCGGCCTTGAGGCGGGTGCGCCCCTACTCCTTTGCCTCAAGCGTTTCTCCCAATTGGTAGCGAACGAAGCGTCGGACCGTGATGTTTTCGCCCACCTTGGCAATTTTCTCCTGGAGCAACGCGGCGACCGTAAGGTTCTCGTCGCGGATAAACGGCTGATCGAGCAGGCAATGCTCCTCATAGAACTTGGCCAATCTTCCCTCGGCGATCCGGTCAACAATCTTTTCGGGTTTGCCCTCATTGAGCGCGATGGTGCGATAGATTTGTTTTTCTTTTTCGATAACCTCGGCCGGCACCTGATCGCGCGAGATATAGCGAGGGGCGCGCGCAGCGACATGCATGGAAATGTCGGTCGCCAGTTCGTGGAACTCTGGGTTGCGAGCCACGAAATCCGTCTCGCAATTGAGCTCGAGCAAAACGCCCACCGTTCCCGTGTGGTGAATGTAAGAATGGATGCGCCCCTGGCGGGTGGCTCGCGATGACTTTTCCTGCGCTTTGGCTTGGCCCCTCTGGCGTAAGCAGTCCATCGCCTTGTTCATGTCGCCGCCCGCTTCCTCGAGAGCCTTTTTGCAGTCGAGGATTCCGGCGCCCGACTTTTCACGCAATTGGCGGACTCGTTCCGCACTACCCTCGGCCATACGTGGTAACTCCTTCGCCAAACTGACACCGACTCCCAGAAAGCCCGACACGGCCGGTTGGTTTCAGGAAACCGGCGTGGGTTTCTCCTCGACGACTTCCGATTTCGGCTCGACGGCTGCCGATTCTGGCGTTATCTTCTCAACGAGCGCTTCGGCTTCAGAACGCGACACATACTCGACTTGTTCCTCAGCCGCTTCCTCGGCCGTGCGATAGCGCCCATACTTCTCCTCCACATCCTCATAGACAGGCCCAACCGGGACCGCCTGGCCCGCGGCGGCAGCACCGGATTCGGCCAGGGCCATCATCCCTTCGTTACAGGCCTCCGAGATCTTTTGGGCGATCAGTTTTACCGCGCGGATCGCGTCGTCGTTGCCTGGAATCACCCAATCAATCGGGTCGGGATCGCAGTTGGTGTCCACGATCGCGACAACGGGGATGCGAAGACGGTTGGCCTCGCGAACCGCGATCTCTTCCTTATGTGGGTCCACGACAAAAAGAACGTCGGGCAGGCGGTCCATGGCCTTGACGCCGGACAGGTTGCGCTCCAGGCCGAATTTCTCTTTGAGAATTCCAGCGCGCTCCTTTTTCGTGTAAAGCTCGAGCGATCGGTCCGCTTCCATTTTCTCGATCTCCAACAAGCGCTGGACGCTTCGACGAATGGTGCGGAAGTTGGTCAACATGCCGCCGAGCCAGCGGTTGTTGACGAAGAACATCTTGCACGCCGCCGCCGCCTCGGCGATCGAGTCGCGCGCTTGTTTCTTCGTGCCGACAAACAGCACCTTTTTGCCCTCGGCCACGCCATCGCGAACGAACTTGTAGGCGTCGCGAAGCATCTTGATCGTCTTCTTGAGATCAATGATGTAGATGCCGTTTCGCTCGGTGAAGATATACTTCTTCATCTTCGGGTTCCATCGCCGGCTCTGGTGGCCGAAGTGGACACCCGCTTCGAGCAACTGCTTCATGGAGATGTTGATCATTGCCACATACCTCTGCGCTTGGTTTTGACCGCCGTCATTCTCATTTGAAGCGGGAGCCCCCGTCCGGCGACTGGCACCGCCCGCCTCATCGAATGACGTGTGTTGTATTGAAGCAATTGACCTTACAGCCTGAGCGGCGCGATCAATCGCCCCTTACTCAGACAGCAAGTCGGAAGCAATTAGCAGAGTTGCTCCGGCTCTCGCAAGCGAAAACTTTGAGGTTTTTCCCTGCGGTGTGTTGCATGTCCGGATTCCATTTGTCGGGAACCTCATAACAGGCGCCGGGGCGAACCGCATCGAGGCCGTTGTGGGCGTCTATATCGCGCATAAAGTATCGTGTGGCGGCACGATGGTCGGATGGCGTCGGTCGTCGCCCCCGTGTTCGTGGAGAGAGGTCTTTCGCGCCTTGCGCGCCAACCCAAAGCCGCCAAGGCGCAAGCGA